>VOFE01002273.1_pt1 | contig 578001 bp, 979 predicted proteins | sample 5384071 | NCBI WGS metagenome assembly VOFE01 (sample SAMN12384724, study PRJNA508395) | human gut metagenome | isolation source: healthy gut D | host: Homo sapiens
GCCCGGGACGTCATCGATGATGCTCTGCGGGGCGACGGCGGTGCAGGTGGGCGCGGCCAACCTTAAAACTTTATGTCTGCAAGGAGATCATAGAGGATTTGCCCGTGCAGATGGAGAAACTTGGGATCAAAGATTTAAATGAAATTATAGGGGGAGCATTATGAGCCGGGACGTGATGATAGCGCTGGACTTTAAAAGCGCGGCAGAGGTTTTCGACTTTTTGGACCAGTTTACACAGGAAAAGCCGTATGTCAAAGTGGGTATGGAGCTTTTCTATGCGGAGGGCCCGCAGATTGTGCGGGAAATCAAGCGGCGCGGGCATAAAATTTTTCTGATTTAAAGCTGCACGACATCCCAAATACCGTGCAGAAGGCGATGAAGGTGCTATCCGGGCTGGATGTGGATATGTGCAACCTGCACGCCGCGGGTACCATTGAGATGATGAAGGCCGCGCTCGCGGGGTTGACGCGGGAGGACGGCACCCGGCCGCTGCTCATCGCGGTGACGCAGCTCACCTCTACCAGCGAAGAGCGCATGCAAAAAGGAGCTGCTTATCGGCGCGCCCATTGGGGAGACGGTAGTGCAGTATGCGAAAAATGCGCAGGAGGCTGGGCTGGATGGCGTAGTCTGTTCGCCCCTGGAAGCTGCGATGGTAAAAGAGGCCTGCGGGAAGGAGTTTCGCGGTGACGCCGGGCATCCGGTTTGCGGATGGCGCGGTGGGCGACCAGGTGCGAGTCACGACGCCGGCAAGGGCCAAGGAAATTGGCTCGGACTATATCGTAGTCGGGCGGCCGATTACGGCGGCGGAAGATCCGGTGGCGGCATACCGCCGGTGCGTCCAGGAATTTGTAGGCTGAGAGGAGAAGACATGGAAAAAAGAATTGCGAAAGATTTATTATCGATCGGCGCGGTATTTCTCCGACCGGAGGAGCCCTTTACCTGGGCCAGCGGCATCAAAAGCCCGATTTACTGCGACAACCGTCTGACGCTCACTGCGCCCTCCGTGCGGGACGACGTGGAAAACGGCTTGGCGGAAGTGATAAAGAGAGAATATCCCGAGTGCGAAGTGCTCATGGGCACCAGCACGGCGGGTATTGCCCATGCGGCGATTACCGCGCACTTGATGAACCTGCCCATGGGGTATGTGCGTTCGGGCGCGAAGGACCACGGCCGCACCAACCAGATTGAGGGCAAGCTTGAAAAAGGGTCAGAAAGTCGTAGTGGTGGAAGACCTGATCTCCACCGGCGGCAGCGTCATCGAGGTGGTGAACGTGCTGCGGGAGGCCGGGGCGGAGGTGCTGGGCATCGCGAGCATCTTTACCTATGGCATGAAAAAAGGCATTGTGCGGATGGAGGAGGCGCAGGTGAAAACGTGAGCGTTTCCAATTTCGATGTGCTGGTAGAGGTGGCAGCGGAAGAGGGTTACATCGCAAAAGAGGATGTGGCGCGCCTCATCGCGTTCCGTAGTAACCCCAGCGACGAAGGATGGAGAAACGCTTAGAGGCACATATGCGGCATCTGATTGAGATTACCGACCTTTCAATTTCCGAGATCGACGAGATTTTAGAGATTGCAGGGGATATTATAAAAACCCGGCAAAATATAGCGAGATGTGCCACGGTAAAAAACTGGCGACGTTGTTTTTGAACCGAGCACGCGCACGCGGCTGAGCTTTGAAGCGGCGATGCTGGAGCTTGGGCGCAGCGTGCTTGGGTTCTCCTCCGCGGATTCCAGCTCTGCGGCTAAGGGCGAGCGTAGCGGATACGGTGCGCACGGTCAGCTGCTACGCAGACATCATTGCCATGCGCCACCCCAAGGAGGGCGCGCCGCTGGTGGCGTCTATGAAATCCCCGGTGCCGATCATCAACGCAGGCGACGGCGGACACAACCATCCGACCCAGACGCTCACAGACCTTCTGACACTGAAAAGAGAAAAGGGCAGGCTCGGCGGCTTTACCATCGGGCTATGCGGCGATCTCAAGTTTGGCCGGACGGTGCACTCCCTCATCACGGCGCTTTGCCGGTATCCGGATGTGCAGTTTATCCTGATCTCCCCAGAAGAGCTGCAGGTGCCCGACTATATCAAAACAGACGTACTGCAAAAAGCGGCAAACCCTGGCGGCAGGTGGAGACGATGAGCGAGGTCATGCCCGAGCTCGATGTGCTCTATATGACCCGAGTGCAGAAAGAGCGTTTCTTTAACGAGGCCGACTATATCCGCCTCAAAGACAGCTATATTCTCGATATGGAAAAACTCGAGCCCGCAAAGAAGGACCTTTGCATTCTGCATCCGCTGCCCAGAGTCACGGAAATCTCCACAAAAAGTGGACGATGACCCGAGAGCCGCGTATTTCAGACAGGTGGAGAACGGCAAGTTTGTGCGCATGGCGCTCATGTTAAAGCTCCTGGAGGTGTTATAAAATGCATATTGACAGCATCAAAACGGCCTGGTGCTCGACCATATCACTGCGGGAAAGAGCATGGAGATATACCGCTCGCTCCGGCTGGACGAGGCGGACTGTAGCGTGGCCATCATCAAAAATGTCAAGAGTAGGAAGAGCGGCCGCAAGGATATCATCAAAATTGACGCGGATATGGAAATCGACCTTGGAGTGCTTGGGTATCTCGATCCGGGCATCACTGTAAACCGCATCTGCGACGGGCAGATCATCGAAAAGAAGCATCTCGAACTCCCAGAGCGGGTGGTAAATATCATTCACTGCAAGAATCCACGGTGCATCACATCTGTGGAACCCGAGCTCGATCAGGTTTTTAAGCTCACGAACCCGGAGACTGGGGAATACCGCTGCCTATACTGCGAGGCAGAGAGCAAATAAGAAAAAGCCCGCCAAAAGGCGGGCTTTTCTGATAAACAGGAGAGATAAGATGGAACGGTGTAACCTTTGCCCGCGCGGCTGCAATGTGAGCCGGGAGAGGGGGTATTGCAATATGCCCCAAAACCCGGTGGTAGCTCGGGCTGCGCTGCATTTTGGGAAGAGCCTTGTGTGAGCGGGAAAAATGGATCGGGAACTGTGTTTTTGGCGGCTGCAATTTGCGCTGCGTGTTCTGCCAAAACCGCGCCATCAGCCAGGAGAAGCTGGGAAAAGAGCTGAATGCGGAAAGCCTGCGCAAGGTTTATGAGCGGCTCATAAAAGAAGGCGCGGAAAACATCAACCTCGTGACACCCACGCATTTTCTTCCGGTCATCGCCGCATCTTTGCAGCCCAAACTGCCGGTACCTGTAGTCTATAACTGCGGGGGATATGAGCGTGTGGAATCGCTAAAGCGGTTGGAGGGGCTCGTTGATATCTATTTGCCCGACCTAAAATATCTGGATGCGCAGGCGGCGGAACGGTATTCCCATGCGCCGGACTATCCCAAGATTGCTGTGGCTGCGATAGAGGAGATGTATCGTCAGGTAGGGGACTACCGGATGGACAAGCGCGGCATGATAAGAAGCGGGCTTATCGTGCGCCATCTGGTGCTGCCGGGCAATTTGGAGAATACCCGGGCGGTGCTCGACTGGTTCGACGCTTTTGCCCAAGACAAAGATGTGCTTTTTAGCCTTATGAGCCAGTATACGCCGGTGGGAGATTTATCCGCCTACCCGGAAATCGCCGGGAAGGTCTCGGCGGAAGAGTATTCCAAGATGCTTGAATACCTGGATCAAAAAGGAGAATATCGAGGGATTTGTGCAGGAGCGCGCCTCCGCAGACGAAGGCTATATCCCAAGCTTTGCGCTGGAAGGGCTGGAGGATATTGACTAAAAATTTCTGTTCTAGCAAGATAGCAGGTTGAAGTTTTGGTTTTTTCGATATAATTAAAGTATCGGCTCAAAACAGAATAGAGAACGAGGGAGAACGTTATGAAAAAATTCGTCTATGGAAATACCCCTGGGATGCTAAAACAGGAGATTAGTGAAGACCCGCAAAGCTATGCGGGCAAGGATGCGGTTTTTTATGGGCATTCCCTGGGAAGGCGGCGTGACCTGGAACGCATATGCCGGCACAGAACTGCTGCCCAAGGCCATCCGCAACGCTTCCGCCAGATACACGGGCTATTTGCCCGAGCTAGATGATATCAACATTTGGGACAACATCGTCGCGATTGACGGCGGCGACCTCGGCTGCGAGCCCAGCGACACGCTGAAAACTTTCGATAAGATTACCGAGAAGGCCAAAGAGCTTTTCTCTTCGGGCACAGCGCCGATTTTCCTCGGCGGCGATCACAGCATCACGTTCCCATCATGCGCGGGCTCGGGAAGTCAAGCAGGGGAAGGTGGGCATCATCCATATGGACGCGCACTTCGACAACCGGGAAACCTATGGGGATGACCCGTATGCCCGCTGCTGCCCGCTGCACCGCATTGCGGAGCTTCAGAGCGTGAAGAGCACAAGCATCGTACATTTTGGCATTCGTGGCGCGCGCAATGCGCCCCAGGATGGCGCATACGCAAAAAATAGGTGCGAAAGTTGTGACGATCAACGATATCCGTATGGGCGACATGAAGGATTACATGAAGATTGTCAAAGAGGCATACGATGCGGCGGCAGAGGGCACGGATGCGGTATATGTCACGGTCTGCAGCGACGTTTTGGATATCGCCTACAACCCGGGCGGCCCGTTAGACGGCAACGGCCTCACGACGTTTGAACTGTTCAACGCGCTCTACTATTTTGCCTGCCGGGGTATTGCCGGGTTCGATGTGGTGGAGATTTATCCGCCGGCAGACCCGAACAACACCTCTTCGCACATCGCGGTGCAGATGATCCTTTATGTGCTGGCCGGGCTTTCCAAGAGAAAAGCAGAGGGGAAATAGATGAAATACCGCTTTATTCACAATAACTTTAATGTGCGGGATCTGCAAAAATCCCTGGAGTTTTATGAAGAGGCGCTGGGGCTTAGGGAAGAACGGCGCATTGACGCTCCGGATGGCAGCTTTATTATCGTCTATCTGGGCGATGGGCAGAGCGGCCATCAGCTGGAGCTCACGTGGCTTAAAGACTGGGATCGCCCCTACGACCTGGGAGACAACGAATTCCATTTGGCGCTCTCGGTGGACGACTACAATGCTGCGCTCAAAAAGCATAAGGAAATGGGCTGTGTCTGCTTTGAAAATACGGATATGGGCATCTACTTTATCGAAGACCCGGATGGGTATTGGCTGGAAGTTGTGCCGGCAAAATAGTAATAAAAAAAAGAGCGACTTATTCGCTCTTTTTTATTTTACTCAAACAGGTTCAGCTGCTTTGCCAAAACCTTCTTGCGCTGGCCGGAGCCCCGGCTTCGAAGAAGGCGGAGGGGAGCTCGCAGAGAAAAGGAGAGGGCTCGCCATAGTAGCAGAGCGTGAGAGAGGTTTTCGCCCGGGTCATGCCCACGTAGAAAAGCCGCCGCTCTTCCCTGGGTCGGCCGCGCTCACATTCTGCAAGGGTAAAACCCTTTGTTTACACCACATAGGAATACAGAGTCAAATTCCAAACCCTTTGCACCGTGCAGTGTAGAGAGCGTCACGGCATCCAGAGCATAGGAGCGGCCGCCGCTGCGCCGAAAGTCACTCTCTTGTCCGAGAGAGAGATTGCCTAAGAAGTCCCGAAGCTTCTGGCCTTGGGAAGCGATGCAGAGCAATCGCTCAAAAGAGGCGTCTTCCGCAACCCCTTGGTATTCCGCAAACTCGAGCAAGAGTTGCTGGGCAGAGGCTTCTGTCAGCGCAGAGGAGCCTAAAAGGCGCTCACGAAAGCTCTGCAGCGCAGGTGTTTCGGCCTCTTCCTGGCAATATCGCTGTGCCAAAAGGTTGTTAGGCTCCAGCAATGGGCGGAAAAATTCAGCGCGTGGCGAACAGAGAGGGCGGAAAGAAAATCCTCCCGGCCCACGACGACATAGGGAATGCCCTCCTTTTGAAGCAATATTCCAGCTGTGCGGCCTGGCGATGCGTGCGGTATAAAACGGCGATATCCGAAAACTGAGGGAACGCTGTGATTTTTTTTTCTTACCGGCGTGCGCGCCCAGCATGTCGATGCCGCCCATCCTTTCGATAATTTGATGCGCCACAAAAATGCCTTCGGAAGCGCGCTTTTCGCGCGGATAACCTGTACTTTTTCACCCGAAGGCTGCGTGGCCTGCAAAGCCTTGCTGCGCACCACCGGCTGTGAACAGCCAAGAATCTCTGGAGACGAGCGGTAGTTCTCTTCAAAGGGAAATCTGCGTAACACTGGAGTAGTCCGAAGCCAGCCGGGGAAAAACAGCTGGCGTCTGCGCCGCGAAATCCGTAGATAGACTGGTTAGGATCCCCGATGCAAAACAAGCTGCCCCCGCTGCGGCTCCAAAGGCGCAGCAGGCGGTACTGAATGGGGTTGATATCCTGGAACTCGTCCACCAGAATATGCGAAAACGCAATCAAGGACTTTTGTGTTTTTTGCTGCCCTCTTCCAGCATTGCGATGGTTTTAAGCAGGATATCGTCGTAATCCATGACATGGTAGCGTTCCAGCAGCGTGCTATACTGTGCCATAACGCCTTCGGGCAGCTCGGAAGCCATCAGTACGCCATTTTTACACCGGAAATGCGGTGTAACAGGTTTTGGGGGACGTTTTCAGGCCAGAGACTGTGCCGCTTCCCGGCAGAGCAGCAACGCATCTGATTCTTCTAAGATGGGCAGCTCCATCTTCCACTTTTTAAGGAGGGAATAGCAGATGGAATGGAAGGTTCCGATGTTAAGCGCGCGAATGGCGCTGCGCCCCAGCTCGCCTGCTAGCCGCTCTCGCATTTCGACAGCCGCCTGATTTGTGAAAGTCACGGCGGTGATATGTGAGGCAGGGGACTGCGCAATCGCTGATGAGGTAGGCCGTGCGGGCGACCAGCGTACGGGTCTTGCCTGTGCCCGGCCCTGCGATGACAGCCGTAACCGGACAGCTACACGAAGCGGCCTGCCATTGAAGGGCGTTTAGGCGATGATGCTCTCGCGGGTGTCCCTTTTCTGCTGCAATGGCGACTGCCGGCTGCAAAATGAGCTTTGCAGCTGCGCCCTTTTTAGGGGGAGTGGGGGCGGGGTAGGAGTGGCAAAAAGGAGAGCTGCCCTGGATTTCTGCGCGCTGTTCTGCGCTTAAAAGCTGGACTTTTCCATATTCGCCATCAAACCCTGGTTGCGCCTCGACTCTTCCTGCGCGCAGCTGGCGTATTCCTTCGGCAACTAGCGGGCCACCTTCTTTTTTGAGCTGTTCGATGGGAGCCTCGCGCAGCAAATAAAGCTCGGGCCCAATTTTTTGCAGCAGAGCTTCCCGCAATGCGCGCACCTTGACGCTGCCCGCCGAAAAGCCGAGGCAGGAACCTAGAGCTTCGGATAGCGGAACAATGCTCTCAAAATGTTTGGCATGCGGTGCCCGCCTGCCCAGCGGGTGATCTGCCAGCTCCGCGACACGATGAGAAACGCCGGTGGTGAGCCGCTTTCCACAAACCGGGCAAAGCCCTTCTAATGCATTGTTCTGCTCTGGAGAAAGGCATACGCCGCAATTGCGGTGCCCGTCAAAGTGGTACTTTCCCTCTTCGGGAAAGAACTCCAGCGTGCCATAAAATTCCTCTGTCTGGGGATGCGCTAGCGCATGTGCAATAGCGGGATAGGAAAGCGCAGTGTTAAATATATTTGCTTCCCGGGCGAGGTTTGCCGGGGAATGTGCATCCGAATTGGATACAAGCGTATAGCGATCCAGCGCCGAAAGCTGCCAGTTCATGGGTGGATCCGAGGAAAGCCCGGTTTCTAGGGCGTGGATATGAGGCGTCAAATCCTCAAAACACTCCTCGATGGTATCAAAGCCGGAATATGCGCCAAATAGGGAGAAGTGCGGCGTCAGATGTGGGCGGGGATGAAGATTGCCTCTGGGCAGGCCTCCAGCGTAAGTTCCAGCAAATCTTTGCTGTCTAGGCCGAGAATCGGCCGGCCATCGAATGTAAGTTTCCAATTGTCTCGAGCTTTTTGAGAGGGCTTCTGCTTTTCCAGGTTGGGCAGCAGAATGACGCTATGAACCTTGCGGGTGCGCCCGTTTTCTTATAAATACAGCTAATTTCGCTGGAAAGGAGAAAGCGTGGAGCTAGGTTTTCGTCGCAGAGATTGCTGGGCAGCACAAATTCCTCCCGCAAGCGGTATAGGCCTTCTTCCGCCGGGATCAGTTTCTCATTTAATTCAGCACGCCAGGCCGGATGCGTAAAATCCCCGGTACCAATGACATGCAGTCCCTTTTCTCTGGCAGATAAATCCAGCGTTTCTGGGGCGCAATTTTTGCTGGTTGCGCGCGAAAACCGGGAATGAATATGCAAATCTGCAAGAAACATGTCGATTCTCCTGTCTTTTTGTGATAATTTCATTATAATAGAATTAATAGAAAAAACAAAGAGTGATACTGAAGATTAAAGCGAGGACAAAACATGAAATACGGATATTTTTATGAGACAGCCATGGGTAAGATTGGGATTGCAGAGGAAGACGGCGCCATCACCAATGTTTTCTTTGGAAATACGGTGAAGCCCGGTGCGTTTGAAGAGAAGCAGACGCCTATTCTCGCGCAGGCTTATGAGCAATTGCAGGAATACTTTGCGGGCCAGCGTAAAGTATTCTCGCTGCCATTGTCGCCAAAAGGCACGGCGTTTGAGCGCAGGGTTTGGGAGGAACTTCTAAAAATACCCTATGGGCAGACAAGAACCTATGGCCAGCTTGCGCAAAATCTCGGAAATCCCAATGCGTGCCGGGCGGTTGGGCGCGCAAACGGACTCAATCCCATCTCGATTTTTATTCCCTGCCACAGGGTCATCGGTGCAAACGGCAAACTAACAGGTTATGCAGGAGGGCTGGAGATGAAAGAAAAACTTCTCAAGCTGGAAGGTATACTAAAAATAAAAAGAAGCCCATATAGGCTTCTTTTTTTTTCCTCGGAAGGAATAAACGTTGCAAGCTGCTCTACGGCTATGCGGATGTATTCTGCCAGGGGCGCATCCTGAACTCCGGCGACAATGGATTTGCACCGGTTCATAGGGATGAGAATTTTTTGCGCATGGCTCTGCGCGACTGCCGCTGCCATAGCCGGCGTGATCTCCCCAGTAAGGAGTTGGCCAGCACAATGCCCATGGGCCCAATGATGATATCGGCGTCCTTTGCGTTAAAGACAACAGGATTTTCCCCGGTCGCGCCTTCTTCTGCGCCAGCGCGCAGCATAGTAGTAGTGGCGATGCTATTGGTGCCTAAAGCCGTAAGAGGCAGGTTCGGATAACTTTGGCGTATTTTTCCACCAGCATTTTTTCCAATTTTGCCGCCCTGGCCGTCTATAATGAGAATTTTCATTCGTGCCTCCCCGTTTTTGGTGGTTTTATCCTAGCACAGGTGCGCGAGGGCTGTCAAATTAGCGTATAGAGAGGCAAAGAGTCACTTGTTTTTATTTTGTTTTTTTGCTACATTGAAAACAAGATCGGGAATCCGATCTGGAAATTAGGAGGGAAAGTCACATGAGGTACAAAAAACTTGGAAAGAGCGGGCTGGATGTTTCGGTTATCGGCCTGGGAACATGGGCCTTCGGAAGCGACGTTTTTGGCGCTGTAGATGAAAAGGCTTGTATCGAAGCGGTGCAAGCGTCGCTTGATGCCGGGGTGAACTTGGTGGATACCGCGCCCTGCTATGGCCCGAATCGAGAAGCTGAAAAGCTGGTAGGCAAGGCGATTCACGGCAGGAGAGAGGAAGTCTTGTTGGCGACAAAATCCGGTTCCTGGCTGTGGCACGGCGAGTATATCCATGCCTGCAGAAGAAATATCGTAAAGGCGGAGTTTGAGAATTCGTTAAAATATTTGCAGACGGATTATGTGGATCTGCTGTTCGTGCATGCCCCAGATCCTGAGCGCAGCGTAGAGCAGATGCTCGAAGGATTTATCGAGCTAAAGGAGGAGGGCAAAATCCGCGCTATCGGCGTGTCGAATTTCAGTGTTGCCCAGCTGAAAGAGGCCATGAAATATGCCCAGATCGACTGCGTGCAGCCGCCGTTTTCCATGCTTGATCGTTCCTGCGTAGATAACGGCTTAATCCCGTTCTGCAAGGAGAACGACGTTGCAGTGATGTCTTACGGCTCCTTGTGCGGCGGCTTGCTCGCCGGAATGAAGAAGAAACCGGAAAAAAGCGCAAACGAGGATAGAAGCAGGTTCTATCCGCAGTTTGAGGAGCCTTATTGGAGCAAGAGTCAGGAGCTCTTAAAAGTCCTGGGAGAGGTTGCGGAGGAAAATGGCACAAGCATCGCAACGGTTTCCATCGCTTGGGCGCTGGCGCAGAGCGGCGTGACCTGTTCGCTGATGGGCAGCTCCAATATGCGCCACGCAGTGCGCAACGCTAGCGCGGCGGATTTTGGGCTTTTAAGAAAGAACTTGAAAAGATTGACGCAACTTATCAGCGTATCTTTGGTAAAAATATAAAGAACCGCCATTTTGGGCGGTTCTTTTATGCAAATTTTTTGGCAGTCATGAAGCAAGTCACACAATGCATATAATTTGAGTATTATGAAGTATCAAAGGCAAGGATGGGAGAGGTTAGGGATGGGCAGGTGCAATGCCAAACGGCTGCTTGGCTTTATTTTACTGGCGCTGGGGGCGCTGCTGGTACTATTTATCATGCCTATCTGGGTATGGTGCCTCATCTTTGGAGTGGCGCTCATCGTGGTAGGGATACTGATGTTCAAAGAATGCTGAATTGGGAGAGGTGAAGAAGATGAAGGTTTATTGCGTACGTCCGCCAAAGTTTATCCGGGGAATACTAAAGTTATTTCTCAAATGAGATGAAAAAGGACATATAAAAAACCGACTGTCCAAGACACAGTCGGTTTTATTATGTTTCCAGGTTAGATAGAGCGCTGTACGCTGCCCGAACGCAGGCAACGAGTGCAAACATATTTTCTCACGGGAGTTCCGTTCTCAACAACCCGGACTCTTTGCACATTGGGAGCCCATTTCCGCTTGGATTTTCTATTCGAGTGGGACACATTGTTGCCGGAGACAACGCCTTTGCTGCAAACTTCACAATATTTGGCCATTTTTGACACCTCCTCATGAGTAATCTTCACAACGTGATATATTTTAACACTGATTGGGAAAACTTGCAATAGTTATTTTCCGGGTTTTTGCGGAGAGATACATTTGTTAAAAACCTTGTACTTGAAATAAAGGGAAAATAATATATAATATTATTGATACCATAATAAGGAGGCTTGGAACATGAGCGCCATTTTAGAGAACAAACTTGGGACCATCACCTATTCGGATGAATATATCGCTTCTATTGCAGGAATGGCTACAACGGAATGCTATGGGGTAGTCGGCATGGCATCTACCAAAATGAGCGACGGAATCGTGGAGTTGCTCGGCGGGAGAACCTGAAGCGCGGTGTGAAAGTATTCACGGATAAATCTCATGCGCTACGGATAGACCTTCATATTGTCGTGCAATATGGATTGGCCATCTCCGCCTCGTCTAACAGTATCATTGAGACGATTCGCTACCAGGTTGAGCGCGCGACGGGTTTGACGGTAAGCGAAGTAAATGTTATAGTAAGCGGATACGCGTGAACGCGTAGGGCTTTGAGGAGGAATGGATTTGTCGGAAGTCAGGATAAATGCCGCGTTGTTTCGGGATATGGTGATCTCTGCAGCGAACTATCTCGAACAGAATAAGCAAAAATTAAATGACCTGAATGTGTTCCCGGTGCCGGATGGCGACACGGGCACGAATATGATGATGACGTTGGTCTCTGCGGCAAAAGAAGTCAATGCTTGCGCTGCGGAAACGGTCGGGGGATGGTGCAGGCCTTCGGGGATGGAGCCCTGAAAGGTGCCAGAGGAAAACTCGGGCGTCATCTTGTCCCAGCTGTTCCGTGGTTTTTCCAAGAGCGTGCCCAAAGAGCAGGAATTTTGGATACGGAGGATTTTGCCCGGGCAATTGAAATGGGTGTCGAGGCGGCGTATAAAGCTGTCATGAAGCCCAAAGAGGGCACCATCTTAACCGTTGCCAAGAGCATGGCCACAGAAGCCAGAAAGCAGGCTGATAAAGGCGTTACGCTGCTGGCGCTCGTGGATAGCGTGATCGAGGCTGCGGAAAAGATGCTCAAGAAAAACGCCGGAAATGCTCCCCGTTCTCAAAGAAGCGGGCGTGGTAGACGCCGGCGGCGCGGGCCTCATTGTCATCTATAAAGGCTTTAAGATGGCCATCGACGGCGAGGAAATCACCACTGAGCTCGATCTCACGCTGCCCAAACAGGTTCCGGCTTCTGCGATGGAAAACATCAGTACGGCGGAAATCGAGTTTGGTTATTGCACAGAATTCTTCATCACCCAAACAAAGGGTGTGACGGAGGAGACCATCGATCACCTGCGCGATAAGCTCATGGCCATTGGCGACAGCCTCGTGGTTGTCGGCGATCCCGAGCTGGTGAAAGTGCATGTGCACACGAATATGCCGGGTAAGGTGTTGCAGTATGCGCTGCGCTTGGGTCAGCTTTCCAAAATCAAAATCGATAATATGCGTGAGCAGCATCAGTCTCTAACCGGCCTGGCTCCCGAAGAGGAGCAGAAGCCGAAAAAAGGGCATTGCTGTTGTCGCAGTTTCAGCCGGCGAAGGCTTGGGCGCGATTTTCAAAGACTGCCTGGTAGACGAGCTTGTCGAGGGCGGCCAATCCATGAACCCCAGCGCAGAAGATATTCGCGAAGCAGTGGAGCGCGCGCCTTCGGATAATGTCGTGGTGCTGCCCAACAATAAAAACATTGTGCTGGCGGCAGAGCAGGCGGGAAAACTCACCAAGAAAAATGTCGTGGTCGTATCCTCCCGCTCTTTCCCTCAAGGGCTTTCCGCCATGCTTTCCTACCGCGGAGAGGATGCGAGCCTCGAGGAAAATGAGCAGGCGATGAGAGAAGCGCTGGAGAGCGTCAAATCCGCCTCGGTGACGACTGCTGTGCGCGATAGCCATATGAATGGAGAGCAGATTAGCCAGGGGAATATCTGGGAATTTTCGAGGATACCATCGTCTCGCACGGCCCGGATATGAAACAGACGGTGCGTGCGCTGCTGGAAAAATGGTGACGGATGACGATGCTGTCATCTCTTTCTACTCAGGTGCGGAGACGGATGAAAGGAAGCGCAAACGCTGGTAGGAGAGATGGCGGAGAAGTATGGCGATTTGGATGTCGAGCTTTATCCGGGCGGTCAGCCGGTTTATCACTATATCATCTCGGTGGAATAACATTGATTCTGGAGGCGGGCTTAGAAGCTCGCCTTTTTTCTTTAGGCAGGGAATTATGACCACACTACATGCGGGCGTTACGGCGCTCAAAAAATTGGCCCCAAAACGGCCAGGCTGCTGGAAAACCTGGAAATACGCACGGTGGAAGACTTGCTCTATCATTTTCCTGCGTATTACCGGGATTTTCGTGCGCCACAAAAAATCCGTGAGGCTCAGGATGGCAACGCCGTGCTGGTGCGGGCGAAGCTGACCATGCAGCCCAGATGGGTGCGCCGCTTTGGCAAAAAGCAGCATCTTCACGTTTGAAGTGGCCGATGGGACGGGCGTGCTTGATATCAATATTTTTAACCTGCCATTTTTGTTTGATAAATATCAGGCAGGGCAGGAATACCTGTTTTATGGGAAGGCAAAGCTGTTTCGGAGCCGAATGCAGCTCGACAATCCAGAGGTTTTTATGTAGCGGCGCACCGAGGATCATGGCCTATTATCCGTTGACCGCGGGCATCAATCAGCGCGCCTTGCGAGCCGTCAAAACTGCCCTAGAAACGCTGGAACATTCGGAGATATATTCGGCAGCGTTCCGGCAAACCTTTGGATTTCAGGAAGATTTGGAGGATTTTACGGGCATTCATTTGCCTGCTGTCCCCGAAGAGAGCAAAACAGCGCGCCGCAGCTTAGCAAAAAAGAATTATTGGTTTTTAACCGAATGATTGAGCTCTCCGCCACAGAGGCGCGTCAGCGCCCGGCGCTCGCTTTTCCTGCAAAAACTCAGCAGGAATATCTCGAAAAACTGACCTTTTCTTGCACTGGCGCGCAGCAGCGGGTGATGGGAGAAATTGAGGAAGACCTGAAAAAATCCGTCTCAGCGAACCGTCTGGTGCAGGGAGACGTGGGCTCGGGAAAACCGCGGTGGCCCTGTTTGCGGCCTACGCCGTGCAGTGCGCCGGCGGCCAGAGCGTGCTTCTCGCGCCGACAGAACTTTTGGCGGATCAGCATTATGCTTTTGCACAAAAAATCTTTGGGAAGCGCGTGCGCCTGTTAAAGGGCTCCAGCCCGGCAGGAGAACGAGAGAAGATTTTTTGCGGGGCTTGCGACTGGCGAGGTTTCTTTGCTCATCGGAACGCATGCTGTGCTCTATGGCAACCTGCCCTTTGCGCAAATGGATCTTTTGATGGTAGATGAGCAGCATCGCTTTGGCGTTGCGCAGAGATCCGCGCTTTTAAAAGCGCATCCGGGGCGCATCGGATCGTCTTTTCCGCCACGCCCATTCCGCGTTCCTTGGCGCTGATCTTGTATGGCAATGCGGAAATCTCTATCCTGGACGAACTGCCTCCTGGGCGCACGCCTCCGGCTACGCACTTAGTGGGCGCGGGTAAACGCCGGGATATGTATGCGTGGATCGCGCAGAAAGTGAAAAGAAGGGGAAAAGGCGTATGTCGTCTGCCCGCTGCTCGAGCCTTCTGAGGGCATCAATGCGCGTTCGGTGCTCGAACTACAGCAAAATTAAGAGAAAAACTGCCGGGAGTGACGACGGAAATCCTGCACGGCCGAATATCCGCCGTGCAAAAGCAGGAAGCGATGGAGCGGTTCCGCGGGGAAGTCGCGGTGCTCGTCTCGACGACGGTAGTGGAAGTGGGCGTGGACGTGCCGGATGCCAGGATCATGGTTGTGGAAAATGCAGACCGCTTTGGCCTGGCGCAGCTGCTGCACCAGCTTCGAGGCCGAGTTGGGCGAGGGGCGGGGAATCCTTCTGCTATCTTGTCTCGGACGGCAGCGGCCTGGAACGCCTGAAAATTTTGAAAAATTGCCATGATGGGTTTGAAATTGCGCGGCAGGACTTGGCGCTGCGCGGCACGGGAGAGTTTTTTGGAGAGCGGCAGCATGGGGAGGAAACTTTCCGAGCGGCAGATCTTTGGAAGATGCGGATCTTGTGCTGGAAACAAAAAAATCCTCGGGGAAGTTCGCGAAAAATTTCCCAAAGGATTTTGATGCGCTCACCAGGCAGGCCCAGGCGAAGCTGCGAGAGCGCCAAGGCGGCAGCGTTTAGAGACAGCAAAGCCGGGTGAGTTCTGCGGGAGTTTGTGCCAGAGCATCTGCGCCGGCAGCGGATAGCTCTTCCCGGCCGCCGTAGCCGTAGAGCACGCCGATGCTAAATATGCCGTTTTGCCCGCGCGCCCAGAATACCATGCTCGCGATCGCCCACCATTTTCACCAAAGAGGGAGAGGTTAGGCCGTTTTGCTCCATAGCATAGGCGATGACCTCTCCTTTTTTGACCCTGCTGCCATCGAGGTTGCTGCCGCAGACCTGTGCAAACTGCTCGGCAAGGCCGAAGTGTTCGAGAATCTGCTGTGCAAAAACGGTAGGTTTGGAAGTCGCCACCGAAAGAATCTGCCCCTCGCGGCGCAGCGCCGATAGCATTTCCGGTATGCCGGGGTAGACCTCGTTTTCAAAAAGCCCCACAGTGGAAAACCGCTCGCGGTACTTTTCAATGGCGCGCTCTGCGTCTTTCGCCGAAAGGCCGTAAAAATGCATGAACGAGTCCTTTAGGGGCGGGCCGATAAAGGGTTGCAAGGCCTTCCTATCCGCCACTTCAATGCCAAAATACCGGAGGGCATATTGCACGCAGGTCGTGATTCCCAGCTCTGGGTCGGTTAGCGTGCCGTCTAAATCGAAGAAAATATGTGTTTGCATGACTAATCGATAAACTCCGCCATCTCTTCCAGGCTCTTGCGCTTTTTGTTGCGCAGCTCCGAGGAGGCGGGGTACCCCAGGGCGATGACGATGGCCACAGGGTGCTCTTCCTCGATACAAAGAATTTGTTTGATGCGTTCGCTGTTAAAAGAGCCCATAATGCAGGTGCCCAGCCCTTGTTCCTCCGCTGCCAGGCAGGCGGACATTGTCGCGATGCCCAGGTCGAACTGCGCCCATTTTTGATTGGGCTTGGAGCCGCCTTTGGCGATAAGCAGAGCAGTCTGTTCTATTACCACAAGAAAGGCTGGGCATTTGCCCGCGAATTTATTTAGGCCGTCCTCCTGGAGCGCCAATGCAACCTGAGAGCATTTTTCTGGGTTTGTGACAGCAAAAACTTCCAGGGTTGGGAGTTGCACGCCGAGGGCGAAAGGCGCGCAGCCTCAATATTTTTAGAATTTTTTCCTTCTCCACTGGAGTGGAAGTATAGCTGCGGCAGCTCTGCCGTTTTCCCGCGAGTTCTAAGAAATCCATCATCGTTACCTCCGTTGCTTTTTCTCTATTATAGAGCAAATTTTTTCCATCTCGCCATAGATTTTTAGAAAACCTGGTCGTATAATTAAAACATAAGAAAACAGGAGGAGAGAAGATGCACGGATTTCAGAAGGTATCCTTTTTGCATTTGCCCACGCCGCTGGAGCGCCTGCCAAGGCTCTCGGAAGAGCTGGGCATTGATCCTATGGATCAAGCGCGACGATTTAACAGGGCTTGGGATGGGCGGCAATAAGCTGCGCAAGCTGGAATATTTGCTCTATGATGCACAGCAGCAAGGGGCGACACGCCTGCTCACCGTGGGCGGCGCGCAGACCAATCACGGCAGGCTAACCGCGGCTGTCGCTGCGAAATATGGCATGAATTGCACCATCGCCTGTATCGATGAATATCCAGGGAAGTTTCTGCGAATCTGCTTTTAGACCGCATTATGGGCGCGGATGTCGTGCTGAAAAAAGATGATGGGCGAACGGAGGAAGAGCAGCTGAATGAGCTGCTGCAAAACCTCACGGAGCAGTATGAAAGTCAAGGCGAAAAGGTCTATAGCATCCCGATGGGTGGCTCGAATATCATGGGAATGTGCGGCTATTTTGAATGTGCACAGGAGCTGGATTTACAGTGCAGGGAGCTGAGCTTAAAAAGCCCGCGGCTGGTATGCGCAGTAGGCAGCCTGGGGACATATATGGGTCTATATTGCGGTTTACAGGAGATTGAATCTGATTTGCGCCTTACTGGCATCGCGATTTCACCTTTTGAAGAGGAAAAGAGCAGCGTCTTTTTGACGTTTTATGCTCAGGTTTGCCAAGCCATGGGCCTAAAACAGAGAAGAGCCGTGCTTTCAGATCGAGAAAGGCTATACCCAGGGCGGATATAACAATCCATGTAAAGAAGTGCGGGAGGCGGTTTATCGGATGGCGCGCCGGGAGGCAGTTTTGCTCGATCCTTGCTATACAGGCAAGGCGTTCGCTGGGCTGTTGGAAATGATCGCCGAGGAAAGATAGAAAAAGGGAGAGCGTTGTTTTCCTCCATACCGGCGGCGCGCCAGGGCTCAATACGCCGTGCCATCGGAGCGAATTCGAAAAAGAGTTGAAGGCAGGCATTCACATACTGGATGAAGAAGGAAAAGAAAATAGTAAAAAGACCCGCGGCATTTGCCGCGGGTCTTTTATTTACGCTGTTATTGCTGTTTCATCTGCTTTTTATCCCGGTACATTTTTGATCCGCCAGAATCAAAACGTCATCTAGAATATCCGAGGGCTGATAGCTGATGGTGCCATAGGCGAAAAGAGATGATGAATTTGCGCTTGTTCGCGCGCATGCTCTAATCGTTGGCGCAAGTAGCCCTCATCCCATTTCTTAGAGAGCACGACAAACTCATCTCCGCCAACTCGATATAGAGAAGTGCCCTTTTCCATCTCCTCTTGTAAAATACCGACAAAGTTTACAAGATACTGATCTCCCGCAGCGTGTCCCTGGACATCGTTAATTTGCTTAAAATTATTGATATCCAGCATCGCGATTGAAAACATTCTCGCTGGCCTTGCCTTTTTGCGGGAAACGCTGATGCGGTAGATGAGCATGGTGATATATAAAATGCCGGTCAAAAATGGTACAAAGAAAATGGCCCGCGCCCATAAGTGTTCTCTGGCGAAATGCTGGCAAAAGACAAGCTGTTGCGAAAAAAGGTAGATAAAACCAAAGCCGAGGTCTTTTGCTCGATCCTTATGCGCAGAGCAGCAATGGATTCGAACCATCGAAGCATCTAGCAAAAAGACGGCAGATTTACAGTCTGTTCGCCCTTTGGCCACTCGGGAACCCCTGGGCTGAGCTTGTTTGTTTCGAACCCATCCATATAAATAGAAGAATGGAGCTGGTGATGGGACTCGAACCCGCAACCTGCTGATTACAAATCAGCTGCTCTGCCAGTTGAGCTACACCAGCAGATAGTGGTGCCTCAGAGTGGAATCGAACCGCCGACACGGGGAGTTTCAATCCCCTGCTCTACCAACTGAGCTACCGAGGCAAAATAAATTGGCGACCTGGATGGGGCTCGAACCCACGACCTCCAGCGTGACAGGCTGGCGTTCTAACCAACTGAACTACCAGGCCAAAAATAAATTTTTGGTGGGCCCTCAGGGACTTGAACCCCGGACCAATCGGTTATGAGCCGTCTGCTCTAACCAACTGAGCTAAGGGCCCATGCAACCATCCAAAACACAATGTTCAAAAAATGGTGACCTCGAGGGGACTCGAACCCCTGTTGCCGCCGTGAGAGGGCGGATGTCTTAACCGCTTGACCACGAGGCCACAACTGATAAAAAAATGGTCGGGGTGAGAGGATTCGAACCTCCGACCCCATGCTCCCAAAGCACGTACGCGCGCTACACCCCGAGGCCGCCAAGTGCGGCGACGCATATTAATATACAATACCTACCACTTCTTTCAAGAACCTTTAAAAATTCTGCAATTTGTTGTGGAATTCGGCTTTCTACTTTATAATAACAAAGGATAAGCAAGAATACAACGTGCGGGATGGAGAAAATATGACAGAAAGCCTTTATGAGTATGTGCAAAAAAAGAGCTTGACATACTATATCGAAACATACGGCTGCCAGATGAACGATCATGATTCTGAAAAAGCTGGCAGGGATTTTGCAATCGGTGGGATATGAGCGTTCGGAGCAGATAGACCGGGCGGATCTTATTCTTTTTTAACACCTGCTGCGTACGCGATCATGCCGAAAAAAAGTATTTGGAAATATCGGCGCGCTTAAGCCCTCTGGGAAAAAACAGGAGCTGGTTGTGGCGGTTTGCGGCTGCATGATGCAGCAACAGGTTGTGGCGGAAAAGCTCATGAAAACCTTTCCTTTTGTGAGAATCGTATTTGGAACAAACAACATGAACGAGCTGCCTTCGATGCTCTATTCCGCGCTTTTGCTAAAAAGCGGGTGCTAAACGTACAGCAAAAAGCGTCTCCAGCACTGCGATTGAAGATGTCCCTATGGTGCGCAGAAAAAACCTCTGGCGACGGTCAATATCATGCAGGGCTGTGATAATTTTTGCTCCTACTGTATCGTGCCTTATGTGCGCGGCAGGGAGTGGAGCCGCCCGGCAAACGATGTGGTGGCGGAAGTAAAAGACCCTAGCGCGGCAAAGGGTATCAAGAGGTCATGCTGCTGGGGCAGAACGTCAATTCCTATGGTAAAGGCGGCAACGATACGGATTTTGCGGGATTGCTCGAGCGGGTCGCCACTGAAACTGGGATTGCGCGCATCCGTTTTATGACGTCCCATCCAAAGCGATATTTCGGAGAGATTGCTGGAAGTGCTGGCTGGGCACGAAAATATTTGCAAACAACTGCATCTGCCTGTGCAGTCTGGCTCCAGCCGGGTGCTTGCGCGTATGAACCGGGGGTATAGTCGGGAAGACTATCTTGGAATTAGTGGAAAAAGGCCCGCAAAATGGTTCCGGGCATCGCGCTCACGACGGATATCATCGTGGGTTTTCCAGGGAGACCGAGGAGGATTTTTTGGCAGACGATGGATTTGATGCGGCGGTGGGCTATGACGCCGCTTTCACCTTTGTTTATTCTCCGCGCAACGGCACAAAGGCTGCGGAATTTCCAGATCAGATTCCCGAAGAGGTGAAGCAGCAGCGCATTGTGCAGCTGGTGGCTCTGCAAAACGAGCAGACCTATCGGAGCAATCTTGCCTATGTGGGAAAAACCGAGCGTGTATTGATCGAAGAAGTGAGCCGCCGCGATGAAAAAAGTGTTTGTGGGCGCACAGATTCGGGTAAAATGGTCAATATGGAGGGCGCCAAAGGATACGATTGGCACATTTGTCACAGCCGAAATTATCGAAGCAAAGCGCACGACGCTGCTGGGGAGGATGTTAGATGCCTGAAATCCGTTTGCTCGAGGAGAACGAGCGAGGCAAGGCAAAAAACTATGGGAAGAAGCTTTTTCCGGAAGAGGCCGGCGCATTTACTGATTGGGACTTTCGCGCCCGGTTTTGCCCGGAAAACTGCTATGGCCTCTTTTATAGAGGGCGAACTTGCGAGTATGGCGCAGGTGGGGGAGCGGCTTTTCCTCAATGGGAAAAGCCTGCCGGGAAACCTCGTTCGAGGCGTAGCCACGGCGAAAATTTACGAGGGAAAGGGCTGTGCTTCGCAGCTGCTCTCGCATATTTTGCAAAAAGAACTTGCCGCAAATGGACAAGCGCTTTCCGTGCTCAAAACCTTTATCCATCCGTTTTATCGGCGCCTGGGATACGAGGTCTATTCTCGCCGTCTGGTGCGAAAAGCAGAGCCCAGTGGCGGCGCTGCCTGCGCAATCTACACAAGCTTATCTGAGATTTCGGATGAGGTGCTGGAAGAATTGTTGAATTGCTATCGCTCCTATTTGCGGGGAAAAAGCGGATATGTCTATCGAGATTTGCCCTATCTCCGCAGCATGTTGGAGGAAGTCATGGGGCAGAGCGGGGCTTGGCTGCTCGCATTGGGAGCGCCGGTTTGTGCCTATTGTATCGCCTATGCCGAGGCGGAAGAACTTTATGCCGAAGAGGCGGTTTATCAAAACAAAGAGGATTTAACCCGCTTTGCCCAAGCGGCAAAGGAGCAGGGAAAGGGATTTTCCTATCTCTGCTTTGAGGGCCAAGAGCCTGACGCCATGGCAAGGGCGGTTTCGGTGCAGCGCTTGCTGGAGGAAACGGTATGCGCAGGGTCTGCCTGCATTGAGGTGATAGACAATGTCATTGAGCAGAATGCCGGGATATGGAAAATAAAGGCGGGAATTGGCGGCGTAACGGTGACAAAAACGATTGAGCCAGCAGATGTTTCCCTGAATAGCGGGGAACTGGCCGTGCTTTGTCTGGGGAAAGTTGCCGCGAAGGCTGCCCAAAAGGTCAGCTCGCTGTGGAAAAAAGCGCAAACAGGAATTTTTGAACAATATTAAGGAGCAGAAAAATGCTGAGAAAAAACCTTTGCAGTCGTGGATCTTTCTAAAATTGCACACAATATTCGCGTGCTGGAAAAGGATATGGGGGCGGGCGTCATGGCCATGGCTGTGGTCAAGGCGAACGCTTATGGTCACGGATGGCGCAAGTGGCAAAAGTGGCGCAGGATTGGGGTATCTCTTGGTTTGCCGTGGCTACGCCGGATGAGGCGGTAGAGCTGAGGAAAAGCTGTGATCGCAATATCCTCGTCATGGCGCCGGCGGATGAGGAGTCCAACTATGAGCTGGTTCAGCGGGAAATCTCCGTGACAGCCTTTAGCCTGGAGCACTTGCGCAGCCTATGTAAAATCGCGGAAGAGCTCGAAGTGCAGGCAAAATCCATATCAAAGTGGATACCGGCCTTGGGCGCATCGGCCTGCGCACGGAGGAAGAGCTTCTGAAATCCTCGATTATTTTGATGCGCATGAAGAGCAGCTCTCGTTTGAAGGGCTTTTTACACATTTCGCCGTGGCGGATCAGCTGGATAAGAGTTTTACCATTCTCCAGCTCAACCGCTATAATTCTTTTTGCAATATCGTGTTCGACCGGGATTATACGCCCGTTTGCCACGCCTCAATTCGGCTGCCATTCTCGATATGGAGGATGCGCATTTTGACCTTTGCCGCATGGGCATCGCCATGTATGGCTATCCTCCCTCTGGCGAACTTGAGGCCTTTGCTTCCGAATTGCAGCCTGCGCTTTCGCTAAAGAGCACGGTGATCCATGTCAAGACGATCGCTCCCGGGGATTCTGTGAGCTATGGGCGGACGTTTATCGCAGAAAAGCCAACGGAAATTGCGACGGTGGTGCTCGGGTATGCCGACGGCTATCCTCGGGCGCTGAGCAACCATGGCTATGCGATTGTTCGGGGCAAAAAGGCAAAGCTCGTGGGCAGGGTCTGCATGGATCAATCCATGTTTGACGTGACAGGCCTGGGCGTTCAGGTTGGGGATGAAATCACATTGATTGGCCAACAGGGAGAAGAGCGTGTCACCGCGCACGATATTGCCAAAGCCTGCGACAACGGAATGATCAGCTATGAGCTGCTCACGGGTATCAGTGCCCGAGTCCCCAGGGTATACGTGGGCGGGAGTGTTAATAGCTTGTAAAGGTTTGGCAGGTTTTGTTATTTTTCTTTACAATTTGTCGGAATTAAATTAAACTATAGTTTAGTGGAAAAGGAAGAAAATGCGGGTAATAGCAGGTTCCGCCAAAGGGCGGCAAATCAAGGCTCCGAAGGGCGGAGAAGTGACCCGCCCCACCGCCGATAAAGTGCGGGAAGCGATTTTGGCGCATTGCAGTTTGAGCTTGCGGGCAGCCGCGTGCTGGATCTCTTTGCGGGCTCGGGCGCTATGGGCATCGAGGCGCTTTCTCGGGGCGCGCAAAGCGCGGTTTTTGTAGAGCGCGATCCGGTTTCTGCCGCGCTGGTGCGGGATAACCTGGGGCGCTTAACATGCAGGCGCAGGTGCTCCAGATGGATTATGCCGCAGCACTGCAGCGCATAAGCGGGAAGTTCGACTTTATTTTTCTGGATCCACCTTATCATGCAGGCTTGTATGCGCCGGCTATTGAGCGCATTTTGCAGGCGGGTTTATTGGCGCCAGGCGGCAAAATAATCGTGGAGCATGAAGAAGACGCAGTGTTTGATCGCGTCTATGTGCAAAAAAAAAAGTATGGACGTACAAGAGTCAGCTTTTTTATCGATAGGAGAGTAACGTGAAACTTCTATTTCCAGGCAGTTTCGATCCCATCACGCTGGGGCATATGGATTTAATCGAGCGTGGCGCTAAAATTGCGGACGAGTTGTATGTCGTATCGTTCGATAATGCTGCAAAGCAGTATTTGTTGGAAAAATCCCAGCGGGTTGAGCTGATGAGAAAAGCCACGGCGCATCTGAAAAATGTCGTGGTGGATGCGAGCGATGGCCTGCAAGTGCAGTATTGCCAGCAGCATGGCATCGACTGTGTGCTGCGCGGACTGCGAAACGAGCTCGATTTTCTCTACGAGCGAGATGTCGCGGTGGCAAATCATAGGCTTGGGGAAAATAGAGACGCTGTTTTTGCTCGTCGCCAGGGTAGCGCATATCAGCTCCAGCGTTGTCAGGAGCTCATTGCGTTTTCAGCAGATCTATCTGGGTTTGTCCCGGATTGTGTAAAAGAGTTTATTTTGAGCAATTCATAAAGAGCATAATTAATGGGGGTTATTACTCATGGAGAAGATGGACATTTTCGCATTGGTGGATGAGCTGCAAGAGGAGATCGAGATGAGCCCGACAAAGGGTTTTTCCAAAACAAGCTTGTCGATCAGAAAATTGTGATGGAGATCATCGAAGATATCAAGGCCGCTCTGCACGACGAGCTGGACTTTGCGAAAAAGTTGCTTCCGAACGAGATCAGATTTTAAAATCTGCAGATATTCAGGCGGAGGAGATTGTGCGCCGCGCAAAAAAAAAAAGAGGCAGAGGCGCTCGTCAAGCAGGAAGAAGTCACGCAGATGGCCTATGAAAAGGCCAATAAAATTATGGAAACCAGCCGCTCGCGCTCCGCGGAAATTAAAAAATGGCAAACGCCTATGCGGAAGAAGTGCTGATGAACTCGAAAAAAATTCTACCGCGAGCATGGATCTCATCGGGGAGAATAAATCCCGCTTGTATGGCAAAGCCCAGATCGACCAACAAAAGCAGACGGTAGAAAACTAAGTTTTCTGACAGCGTTTGCGGATGCACAGCAGCAAGCATACGAGTGCGCATATTCCGGAGGAAAATAGCCATGGGTAGGTAGGAACCGGCGGGCAAATAGTGCGAAGGTTGTAATGTTTGCTGTAGCGGAAAGAACAGCATGAGCAGCATGGAACATGCCACGCTCAGCAACCCTTGCAGTGTCTTGTGCAAAAATAATCCCCGAATAGGCAGGTCGTTTTTAGAGCACAGGGCGGTTGTCTGGCTTTGAATACACAGCCCCCAAAGGAAACCACACCGCAGAGATATAAAATTCGCTGTGGGAGCGGCAATATGTCAGAATGTACACACCCGGTCGTCATTTCCAGGGCACCTAGCCCAAGGGAGAGAAGCTGCCGGGTGTTTGCGTTGCGGCAGCCGGTAAGATAAGCTGGAATAAGGCGAGCAGCCCCTGGGCAAATACTGAATAGATGACCATAAAAGCCGCCCACAGCCAGCATGCTGTCTAGGCTTTTTCCCACAGAGCGGGGGAAAGCGCCCCGCCAAAGGAGACGGGCGCGGAAAGAACTGTCTGGGGAAGGCGCGTAAGCGCCTCGGGATGTTTTTTTGTGAAAATGGCGGCCGGTTATGATTGCCAAAAGAATTGCGGATAAATAGTGCGGAAGTAGGAGATATTTTGCAAGGGAGGCATCGCCCAGCATGCCGATGGCGACAGCGCCCACAAGAAACATCGGCCCAGAAGTGCTGGTGCAGTTGACAATTTGCGTGGCCTCCGCCTGGCCGAGCTGCCCCTTGGCGTAGCTTTCAGAGGTGATTTTGCGCCGACTGGATAACCCGAAAGACAAGAAGCCAAAATGCATAGGAAAATGCGCCCGAGAAGCCGAATACTTTAGTAGTAAACGGCTGCAGCCAGCGCGCAATCACTGCGACAGCGCCGCACTCTTCAAAAGCGAAGTCGCGATGCAGAACGGCAGTAACGAAGGCAACACGATGTTCATCCAAGAAGAGATGGCAGAAGATGCGCTCGAAAGCGCGACATTTGGGAAAAAGTAAGATGAGCAGAATGGGCGCTGCGCACCATAGGATTGTGAGGGAGCGTTTCAGCATAGTAATATCCTTGTCTGTTTTTCATTATTTTTATGAGAGGGAAGCTGGATTATGAAGGGGAAGAAAAAGCTTGGCCTGGCGCTCGGCTCGGGTTCTGCCCGGGGCTTGCGCATATCGGCGTCATACAGGTGCTCATAGAACAGGGCATAGAGATAGATGTGGTGGCGGGCAGCAGCATGGGCGGCATTGTAGGCGGGCTGTATGCAGCGGGGCTTGATATGTATTTTCTGGAAAAATATGCGGAAAAATTTGCGATCAAAAAGTACTTGGATTTTTCTCTGCGGGATGGCGGCCTGGTGCGCGGCAAAAGACAGAGCAGCTCATCCGCTTGTTGACAAAAAATATGGGCATTGAGCAAACGAAGATTCCCTTTGCTTGTGTGGGCGTCGATCTGGGCAATGGGGAGCTTGTGACCTTTCGAGAAAAAGTTTCGCTCTATCAAGCGATTCGGGCGACCATCTCGATCCCTGGCGTATTCGCGCCCTATGCGATAGACGGCAGATATTATATCGATGGCGGGATTTTAGAGCGCGTGCCCGTGCGGGCGGCGAAGGAGCTCGGGGCAGATGTGGTGCTGGGGTAGATGTGCTGCCAAGAGGGCAGGAAGAACAACAGCCCCACAACGTAATTGATACCCTACAGCGCACGCTCTCGATTACGGATTGGTATATCTCCCGCCAAAAAGATCATCTGGCGGATTTGCTCTTGCTGCCAGACGTCTACGAAGGGGTAGATCCCTACTCCTCAAGGATTGCCAAGTGTGTGTGCAAAAAGGCAGAGAAGCGGCGCTTGATCATCTAAAAGATATCAAAGCGCTGATAGAAGAATAAAAAGACGGCCATTCACTGTTGAATGGCCGTTTTTTCTATATGCGGATGAGCCCTTGCCGGTAGTCCCTGCCCGCAGGCGCGCAAGGAGTTTGCAAAATCCCGTAAAATCCGCCGCCCGCAAATCTAGTTCAACAAGGGGTTATGTTCTAACTCCTTGGGTGAAGAGAGGATGGGGATGCGCGCACAGTCGGATAGCCAGGAGAGCAGCGCCCGGCTTTCCTCCCGCACTCCCAATACCCGGGCGTAGAGAGGCGCCGCCTGCGTCTCCGCTGCTTTTTGCTTGGTAATGCCCAGCAGCAGGCAACAGAGCGCGCGCTTGATGCGCGCCATAGCGTATCGTTTGCTTTTGATGAGGCATAGCAACTCCTCGTAGTCTCGGGCCTGCCTGCCGGCGCGCCAGAGCCTATACTCCAGTCCTTCGGTCACGCCGTGTATCTGCGCCAGCTCTTCCGGACTTTTGCTGCGCAGTAGATAGAGCAGATGAGGAAATACGGCGGATTCCATCACTGGATTTTGATAGCAAGATAGAAGCTGTTCGGGCACAGAGCGCTGCCAAAGCATGCCGCCCTCCCGCATATCCTTGCGAATGGCCAACGCGCTGGATAGCGCGCCGCTTAAAGCGGAGTCCGCGTAACCGCCGCCTGTGCGCCTTACCACGCAGGGCGCTATTCCGCTTTTTGCCGCGCCAACGCCTGCAAATACTCTAGCCCTAAATGGCGTTGGGGAGCGCAGCGGAGCTGCCGCCTGCTCGCCGTATGCCAGTGTAAACGCCTTTTCCCGCGCGGCAGGGAAGCTCTTGCCCGCGGATAATTGCTCCTGCAAATACACTTGATACATTGGAGATTCCTGTGCGAGCAGCGCAGCGGTTCCGCGCAGTGCGTCCAAATCATCGATTTCGCTCCCGAAACTCAGCGCATCCACACAGCCCAGTGCGTCTAGGATGCGCACGGCGCCGTCTGCAAAGCCCTCCGCCGGGGGAAAGGGCGAAGAATGTGGGCAATTCCAGCACGAGGTCTGCCCCAGAACGCAGAGCGCAGGCGGCCCGGTAAACTTATCGAAGATAGCGGCTTCGCCGCGCTGGGTGAAATTGCCGCTTAAAATGACGATGATTTTATCGCAGCCCTGTTCTCTGGTCTTTTTAAGGTGGAGCGCATGGCCAAGATGGAAGGGATTGTACTCTGCGATGACGGCGGATATTTTCATAAACTTCTAAAACTCCTTTGCATTTGCAGGGGTTATCATGTATAATAAACAGGTCGTCCCTATTATAGCAAAAAATAGGGGCGTATAAAATGGATTTTTATTGATGTGGAGGAAGAACCTATGAACTACATTTTGGTGATAAACGCGGGCAGTTCGTCTATCAAATACCAACTTTTCGACATGGCCAACGAAGATGTCAAGGCTAAGGGTATTGTAGAGAGAATCGGCATCGACGGTTCCAAGCTGACGCACACCACGGCGGGCAAAGAGAAATTTGTCGTCGAAAAGGAAATGAACGATCATGGCGCGGCTATGCTGGAAGTCATCGCGGCGCTCACAAATGCTGAGCACGGCGCGCTTGCGAGCATGGATGAAATCCAGGCGATCGGCCACCGCGTGCTGCATGGCGGCGAGAAGTTCAGCGCTCCGACACTGGTAGACGATAGAGTGTTAGATGGCATCCGCGAATATATTGAGTTGGGGCCGCTGCATAACCCTGCAAATATCAAAGGCATCGAAACCTGCATGGAACTCATGCCCGGCAAGCCCAATGTGGCTGTTTTCGATACGGCGTTCCATCAGACCATGCCCGACTATGCGTACCTGTATGGCATTCCCTATGCAGTTTACAAGGAACACAAAATTAGAAAATACGGCTTCCACGGCACATCTCACCACTATATCTCCGCACGTGTAGCGCAGATTGAAGGCAGAGACGACCTCAAAATCATCACCTGCCACCTGGGCACGGCTCCAGCCTTGCGGCAGTAAAAGATGGCAAGTGTCTGGATACCACCATGGGTCTCACTCCTCTGGAAGGTTTGCTCATGGGCACTCGTTCGGGCGATATCGATCCGGCCGCGATTCCTTACCTTATGAAAAAAAAACTGAATATGGATGCGGATGAAACCGTAAACTTCCTAAACAAGAAGTGCGGCGTGCTCGGCGTATCCGAACTCTCTAGCGATTTCCGCGATCTGGAAAAAGCAGCGGAAGAGGGCAATGAGAAGGCCATCACGGCGCGGGCTATGTTCTGCTATCGCATTAAAAATACATCGGCGCTTATGCGGCAGCGCTGGGCGGCGTAGATGTCATCGCGTTTGCGGGTGGCGTCGGCGAAAACGATGGCGGTGTACGTGAAGACTGCATTAAAGGTTTGGAGTTCCTGGGCGCCAAGATGGATCCTTCGACGAACAACATCCGCGGCAAAGAGATGCTCATCTCTACACCAGATTCCAAAGTGAAGATCTATATCATCCCGACCAACGAAGAGTTGATGATCGCCAGAGAAACAAAGGCGCTTTGCTAGGCAGAAAAACTATTGACATTGCCTTTTTTTCCTAATATAATGATTAAAGCTGTTTTGGTGGGGAAAGCCTATGATACTCGATATCACAAAAGCTCTGGACAGCGAAGGGAAACAGTTCCCTTTTGTGCTGACTTCTGATGGATTGGAAGGAGAGAGCGAGTTTATATGTTCTAGCCCCATCACCGTAAGCGGGAGCTACTCTTGCGAGCAAAAAATTGCTCACAGTAGCGGGGCATGTGAGCACATCTCTTGCTGTGAACTGCTCAAGATGTCTTAGGGCGATGAATTACCCGGTAGAACTTGATTTTACTGCGGTATTTCAAAAGGAGCCGGAAGAGGAGGCATATCTGCTTTCGGGTTCCACCGTCTTGCTGGATAAGGCTGTCGCAGATGAGATTTCACTTTCTATTCCATACCACTTCCTGTGCCGGGAAGATTGCAAAGGTCTTTGTCCGGTTTGCGGAGCGGATCGAAATGAAGTGGAATGCGAATGCGATAAGCAAATTCGGGAAGATAGCCCATTTGCACAGTTAAAAGGATTATTTGATTAACACGAGGAGGTGTGTATACATGGCAGTACCAAAGAGAATGACTAGTAAGTCCAAAACACGCAGCAGAAAGGCAAACTGGAAGTTGTCTCTGCCGGGCATGAGCGAATGCCCCCAGTGCCACGAGCTGAAGCTGAATCATAGAGTCTGCAAACATTGCGGCTACTACGATGGCAAGCGCGTCATGGCTGTGGATGCGAAAAATAATTTTGTTTTTAAAAAACGCCAAATTGCTTTGGCGTTTTTTTTATTTCCCTCCTATATTCATAGCTTGGACGGATGATTCATATATATGAGTCAACAAGGAAAAGTCACGGAGGTCGAAATGAGATATTCAAGAGAGCAGTATGAAAAAGCCCGGATGCCGCAGCAGCGGAGCTCAAAGGGAATTTGGCTATTTGCCATCATCATCGTGGCGGCTGTAGGCGTGTATCTTATCGGCGCAGCCAAAGTGGGAGATTTTCTCTCAAAATTGTCACGCCGGTGGTTTCCTGGCTGACGGGGAAAAACCTAGCGAGCCATCGGGCAGCGGAAATCCGGCTGTCCTGCCTTCAGCATCGCCGTCTTCGGATATAACCAGCAAAGAAATGAAAAATGTCCGGAGGGACTGTCTATGCCCTTCAGGTGGGGCTTTATGCGGAAGAGGAAAACGCAAAACAGGCCTCCCAACAGTTGGTGAGCAAGGGCGGCGCAGGGTACATTTAAAGACGAACGAGGGAATGCGCGTCTTAATCGCGGGTTATGCCACTAAGGAAGATGCGGAAAATGTTCAGCAACGGCTCCGAAAGAGCAACAGATGGAAACCAGCGTCTATGAAATTTCCACAGGATGTCACGGTCACTGTCTCTGCGGATGCGGATGCTATCTCGAAAGTAGAGACAGCGATGAGCAACGCCAACAAATACTACAGCGATCTTTTAGGATATGCCATTTCTTTTGATAAGCAGCAGATGAACAAAGAAGCATTGCAGCAGAGTATTACGGGTATGAAAAATGACGCTGCTACAGTCAAAACCAATCTTCAGGGTCTCAACGCATCGGATAATAAAGTCATAGGCGCTCTGATTGCTTATTATCAGACGGTAGAATCCGCGCTGGCAAAGGCGCAGAATGATATGAGCGAGGCAGCGCTTTCCTCGCAGATCAAAGAAATTTATCTGGAAATCGGGGCGGCAAAGGTCGAGTTAGTACAAAACCTCCAGAAATAAAAAGTGATAAAAATCCTGTAAAAGTATGGTTTTTAAACATTTTAAGCCAAACTACTAGATTTTTCGAGTATAGGATGGTAGAATATTTAAGGTTAGCTTGTTACTTTTTATCATTTACCGTAGGAACTCTATTAGGAGGTTAGTTGAATGCCCACATTGGTTTTAGAGAAGGCAAAAGTACAAGAACTCAAAGATTTTATTGCGGCAAAGAAAGATGTCCCCGGCCCGCTGATGCCGGTGATGCAGAAAGCTCAAGAGCTTTTTGGCTGCCTTTCCTTTGAAGTTCAGGAAATCATCGCAAATGAGATGAATATCCCGATGAGCGATATTTATGGCGTTGCGACATTCTACGCCCAGTTTAATCTGGAGCCCAAAGGCCGTAATATCATCGGCGTTTGCCTTGGCACTGCTTGCTATGTTAAGAACTCCCAGAATGTTCTAGAAGCGCTGGAAAAGACGTTGGGGATTTCCGAAGGCAAGACGACGGAGGACGGCATGTTTTCGCTGGATGCCACGCGCTGCCTAGGCTGCTGTGGTCTGGCGCCTGTCATGATGATCGGCGATAGGGTCTATGGAAGGCTGACTCCTGAAGATATTCCCAGGGATCATTGAAGATTTCAGAAAAGAAAATCAATAATCGGCTCGAGCATAATTTATTGGAGGAGTTAGGATGAAAACGTTACAGGAACTTGAGAGTGTAAAAAGCGCCTCGATCGGAGACGTTCAGATAAGATTGGAGGGCGCGACTGCGCCTAAGGGGGAGTCAAGCATGTGCTGGTTTGCGGTGGTACAGGCTGTACTTCCTCCAGCTCGCCGGTCATTATCAGCAAGTTTAATGAGCTGCTGGAGCAAAAAGGGGATTGCGGATAAGGTAAAGGTCGTGCGTACAGGCTGCTTTGGCCTCTGCGAAAACGGCCCTATCGTCATCGTCTATCCCGAAGGTACGTACTATAACAGAGTCAGCGTGGAAGACGTTGAGGAAATCGTAAACGAAGATCTTCTTGCGGACAGGCCGGTAGAGCGCCTGTTCCATAAGCCGCACTCTGCGGAAGAGAAGCTGGAAAAACGCTTCCCAAAATCAATTTCTATAAGAAGCAGAAGCGCATTGCCCTTAGAAACTGCGGTGTCATTGACCCGGAGAAAATCGAAGAGTATATCGCGCTAGATGGATATAAAGCGCTGGCAAAATGCCTCACGGAATACACGCCGGATGAAGTGATCGAACTGATGATGAAAGCTGGTCTCCGCGGCAGAGGCGGCGCTGGATTCCCCACTGGCCTTAAGTGGAAATTCGCAAAAGCAGCACAGAATGAACAGAAGTATGTCATCTGCAACGCTGACGAGGGCGACCCGGGCGCGTTCATGGATCGTTCGGTTCTCGAAGGCGATCCGCACAGCGTCATCGAGGCTATGGCCATTGCCGGCTATGCCATCGGTGCAAACATGGGATATGTATATTGCCGCGCAGAATACCCGATTGCGGTGCAGCGCCTGCAAGTTGCTATTGATCAGGCCAAAGAAAAAGGTCTGCTCGGCGGTAAGATTTTCGGTACCGACTTTGAATTCGATATGGAAATTCGCTTGGGCGCCGGCGCGTTCGTCTGCGGCGAAGAAACGGCTCTTATGGAATCCATCGAAGGCCGCCGTGGCGAACCTCGGCCCAAGCCTCCGTTCCCGGCGAACAAGGGCTTGTTCGGCAAACCCACGATTATCAACAACGTAGAAACGCTGGCAAATATTCCGGTCATCGTCCTAAATGGGCCAGAATGGTTCTCCTCCATGGGCACTGAGAAGTCGCACGGCACAAAAAGTATTCGCCTTGGGCGGTAAGATTGCCAATACCGGCTTGGTGGAAATTCCCATGGGTACCACGCTGCGGGAAATTCTGTTTGATATCGGCGGCGGTATTCCCAACGGCAAGAAGTTTAAAGCGGCGCAGACAGGCGGTCCTTCCGGCGGTTGTATTCCTGCGGAAAACCTGGATGTTCCCATCGACTATGACAACCTCGCGGCCATCGGCTCCATGATGGGTTCGGGCGGTCTGATTGTCATGGACGAAGATAACTGCATGGTAGACGTCGCTCGGTTCTTCCTGGAGTTCACGGCAGATGAATCCTGCGGCAAGTGCGCGCCGTGCCGCATCGGCACCAAGCGTATGCTGGAGATTTTGGAGCGCATTACAAAAGGCCAGGGTGAGGAAGGCGATATCGAGAAGCTGGAAGAGCTGGCCAACGGCATCAAAGATGGCGCGCTCTGCGGCCTGGGCAAAACTGCCCCGAACCCCGTGCTTTCTACAATCAAGTACTTTAGAAGCGAGTATGAGGCGCATATCAAAGAGAAGCGTTGCCCGGCAGGCCACTGCAAGGCGCTTCTGAACTATTCTATTGTTGCAGAGAAGTGCAAAGGCTGCAGCCTGTGCTCTAGGGTTTGCCCGGTGGGCGCTATTTCCGGCGTCGTCAAGAGCCCCTTTGTCATCGACAGCAGCAAATGCATCAAGTGCGGCGCTTGCATGGAGAAGTGCAAGTTCGGCGCCATCGTGAAGAAATAAGGAGAAAGTAATCATGGTATCTTTAACAATAGATAACATCAAGGTTGAAGTTCCTGAAAATACCTCGGTATTGGAAGCAGCCAGAAAAGCAAATATCAAAATTCCCACCCTTTGCTATCTGAAAGGCGTGAATGCCATCGGCGCTTGCCGTGTGTGCCTCGTGGAAATCGTAGGCAATGCAGCGCTGCAGGCGGCGTGCGTCATGCCGGTAAGTGAGGGCATGGTCGTCAAAACGAACTCCCCGAAAGTGCTGAAGGCCCGGCGTTTGAGCCTGGAACTTCTGCTTTCCAACCACGATAGAGAGTGCCTCTCTTGCCCCAGAAGCAAGAATTGCGAACTTCAGACGCTGACCGAGCGTTTCCAGGTAGATGACTATAAGTATGAAGGGAGCGTCATCAGCTGCCCATCGATGAGCTTTCGCCCTCGGTTGTGCGCAACCCCAATAAGTGCATTTTGTGCAAACGCTGCGTTGCAGTCTGCCGTAATGTGCAGAAAATCGGCGCCATCGGCGTGGTCAATCGCGGCTTTGAGACGACGATTTCTCCGGTATTCGATAAGTCTTTAGAGCAGGTTCCCTGCATCAATTGCGGTCAGTGCATCGTGGCTTGCCCGGTGGGCGCGCTCACCGAGAAGAGCGAGCTGGATAAAGTCTGGGATGCGCTGCACGATGAGAATAAGCATGTTGTCGTTCAGCCCGCTCCCGCTGTGCGCGTTGCACTGGGCGAGGAGTTTGGCATGCCCATGGGCACCCGTGTTACCGGGAAAATGGCTGCGGCAATGCGCCGTCTGGGCTTCGATAAGGTGTTCGATACGGATTTCGGCGCAGACCTCACCATCATGGAAGAAGGCTATGAGCTCTTGGATCGCATTCAGAATGGCGGCGTGCTGCCGATGATCACTTCCTGTTCGCCAGGATGGGTCAAATACTGCGAGCACTTCTTCCCGGAATTTTTGCCCAATCTTTCTTCCTGCAAATCCCCGCACCAAATGCTTGGGGCAATGGTCAAATCCTACTACGCAGAGAAGAACGGCCTGAGATCCCAAAGATATCTTCGTCGTCTCTGTCATGCCCTGCACGGCCAAAAAGTTTGAGCGTGCTCGGGATGGCCAGGCGGGCGCAGGCTATGAAGATGTGGATGCGGTGCTTACTACAAGAGAGTTTGCCCGCATGGTCAAGCAGGCAAATATCGATTTCGTAAATCTGCCGGATGAGGATTTTGATAGCATTCTGGGCGAGTCTAGCGGCGCGAGTGTTATCTTTGGCGCAACCGGTGGCGTGATGGAAGCGGCCATCCGCACGGTGGCCGATGTTCTCACAGGCGAGGATCTGAAGGAAATCGACTATACTGATGTCCGCGGTATCAAGGGCATCAAAGAAGCGACTGTAACTGTCGCCGGAAAAGAACTGCATGTTGCTGTTGCTTCGGGCACGGGCAATGCAGAAAAGCTGCTTTCCGCCATCAAGGCAGGGGAGAAGAGCTACGACTTTATCGAGATCATGGCTTGCCCTGGCGGCTGTGTCAACGGTGGTGGCCAGCCCATTGTTCCCGCAGAGGAGAAGAGCGTTCTGGATCCGAGAGTCGAGCGCGCCAAAGGCCTCTATAGCGAGGATACGGATAAGAGCAATCGGAAATCCCATAAGAACTCTGAAATTAGCAAGCTCTATGAAGAGTATCTGGAAAAGCCCGGCAGCCACAAGGCGCACGAGCTCCTGCATACCTTCTATGTGGAGCGGCCTAAGTTCAACTAAAGATAGTAAAAAGAGAGGAAAGCTTTTCCTCTCTTTTTTCTATTTCCCGTTTTTTCTTCATATCATCTTATTGGGGTGATTTTATGAAAAAACGCGCTATCGTTGCCTATACAAAACTAACGGTATTGTCGATTCTGACGATCAGTGTCGCGCTGCTCGTATTCAATATTGCCAATGCCGCAGTGAGCGGCAGGGAAGGCCCGCAGGATTGTGTTGAACTGCCCGTGCTCATGTACCACAGCATTTTAGATAGCACCAAGAAAGCGGGGGACTATGTCATCACACCGGCAGTGCTGGAGGCGGATCTGCTCTATTTGAAGGAAAATGGATATGAAACAGTGCTCGTTGCGGACCTCATCGATTATGTGAATGGCAAAGGAAATTTGCCGGAAAAGCCTGTGTTGCTCACCTTTGACGATGGCTTTTATAACAACTACAGCTATCTCTATCCGCTTCTGCAAAAATACGATATGAAGGCCGTTATCTCCATCATTGGCAAACAGACGGAGTATTTTAGTTCAGGCAAAGAGAAGATGAACAACAACTACGCCTACCTCACCTGGGAGCAGCTGGATGAGATGGTCAAATCCGGCTTAGTCGAGGTGCAAAATCACACTTATGATCTGCATGGGGAAGATACCCGTTGTGGGCTTGTCAAAGCCAGTGGGGAAAGCGTAGGGGATTTTTACGCCCATATTTCAGGTGATCTGGAAATGTTGCAAGCTTCCATCGATGAAAACCTCGGTTTTCGGCCTACTGCGTTGACATATCCCTTTGGCGCGCTCAGTAAGGATACAGAGCTTATTGCCAAGAAAATGGGGTTTTTCTGCACACTTTCCTGTTATGAAAAGTTAAATATCATCGAGCGGGGGAATCCGGATAGCCTATATTGCCTGGGCAGAGTCAATCGCCAGTATGGGCCGTCCATTGAAAAAAATTTTAAACCGCATTTATAATAGCAAAAACGCCCGGTAAAAAAGGAAATTTCCCGGGCGTTTTTATTTCGCTTCCCGTATTATTTTAGTACATTGGATTGCAATTTTTGCGTGCATCCTTTATAATAAACCCGTATGAGTTCTTACGTAAATCGGGGCTTCCCAGCAAGGGGAGCGCGAAAATAAATTAGGAGGGGATTCCATGAACGCTTCGGAATTGAAACAACTCAAAGTGACCGCGGCGAAAGTGCGCCTCGGCATCATCGAAGGCGTCTTTGCGGCAAAATCCGGTCATCCGGGCGGCTCGCTTTCGGCGGCCGAAATTTTACCTACCTGTATTTTAAGGAACTGCGCATCGATCCGAAAGATCCTAAGAATGCGGATAGAGACCGCTTTGTCCTCTCTAAGGGGCATTGCGCGCCCGGCCTTTATAGCGTGCTAGCACAGCGCGGCTATTTCTCCCCGAGGAGCTCAAGAGCCTGCGCCACATCGGCTCGTTCCTGCAGGGCCACCCCTGATATGAAGGGTACTCCTGGCGTGGATATGAGCACCGGCTCGCTTGGGCAGGGAATCTCTGCTGCTGTCGGCATGGCGCTGGCAGGCAAACTCGACAACAAAGATTATCGTGTCTATACGCTTCTTGGCGATGGCGAGGTCGAAGAAGGTCAGGTTTGGGAAGCGGCGATGTTTGCTGGCCATAAAAAGCTGGACAACCTCTGCGTCATTGTAGACTATAATGGTCTGCAAATCGACGGGCCCGTGGATGAAGTCGGCGGCCCCTTCGCCCATCGATAAGAAATTCGAGGCGTTTGGCTTTGATGTCATCACAATCAACGGCAACTGCTTTGAAGATATCGAAAAGGCATTTGAGCATGCAAAAACCGTGAAGGGCAAACCCTGCGCTATCATCGCCAAATCGGTGAAGGGCAAAGGCGTTTCCTTTATGGAGAACAACGTGGCTTGGCACGGCTCGGCTCCCAATCAAGAGCAATATGATATCGCGATGGGCGAGCTGAACGCTGCCCTGAAGGAATTGGAGGCTTAAAGACATGGCGGAAATCGTAAAGAAAGCAACCCGTGACAGCTTTGGCGAGGCAGTGACCAAGCTGGCGGAAACATATCCGAAATCGTCGTGCTGGATGCAGACCTTGCTGCTGCAACCAAAACCAGCATATTCAAAAAGGCACATCCCGATCGGTTCTTCGATTGCGGCATTGCAGAGGGCAACATGGTAGGTATTGCTGCTGGTCTTGCGTCCTGCGGCAAAATCCCCTTCGCGGCATCCTTCGCAATGTTCTCTGCGGGCAGAGCCTTTGAGCAGATCAGAAAACTCCGTGGGTTATCCGAAGCTGAACGTGAAAATTGTCGGCTCGCATGCTGGCGTTTCTGTCGGCGAAGACGGTGCAACGCACCAGTGCAACGAGGATATCGCGCTCATGCGCACAATTCCCGGCATGGTTATCCTAAACCCTGCGGATCACTATGAGATGCTGGCCGCTGTGGAAGCGGCTGTGCAGCACAAAGGCCCTTGTTACCTGCGCCTTGGCCGCATGGCCATCGAGAGCATCAACAACAACGATGATTATCATTTCGAGCTGGGCAAAGGCATCGAACTGCATCAGGGAAATGACATCACCGTCGTCGCTACCGGCCTCATGGTCGGCGAAGCGCTGAAGGCTGTCAAGAATCTGGAGCAGCAGGGTATCCATGCGCGTCTTATCAACATCCATACGATCAAACCTCTCGACGAAGAGATCATCGTAAAAGCTGCAAAAGAGACGGGAAAAATCATCACGGTGGAAGAGCACAACGTCATCGGCGGCCTGGGGTGAGGCAGTTGCCTCTGTTCTGGCCGAGAAGTGCCCGACTCAGGTGAGAAAAGTCGGCGTGTACGACAGATACGGTTATTCCGGCCCGGCGCCCAAGCTCCTGGAGGAGTTCGGCCTCTGCGCAGAGAATATCGAAAAAAATTGTCAAGGAAGAGCTTGGCAAATAAAGCAACATAAAAAGAACCCACCATTGGTGGGTTCTTTTGTTTTAGTTTGCTTTTTCTGCAAAAGTATTGTTTACCAGCTTATCGTACGGCGCGCGCGCGGAAAGCTCTCCTGCGCCCTCCATAACGTCCTGCAAGCGATTGAAGGAGTCTTCGGTCATAAACGGCTCTGTCATCCAAGCATCGATTTCCTGATAACGTGCCGCGACGTTTTCCAATACTTCTAGGTCGGTATCCGGGAAAAACTCGGCAATCGTCTCTGCAATCTCCCTTGGGCGAAGCCTCAGCACACCATTTCTGTGCCTTCGCAATCGCATTGGTAAATTTTTTGCACCGTATCCTCATTTTCTTCAATGTAACTCTTGAGCGTGAAGTAGGCCGTATACGGGATTTCACCGCTATCCTGACCAACGGAAGCTACAATATGTCCAGAGCCTTCCTGCTCCATCATCGTCGCTGTGGGCTCAAACACAGTGGTATAGTCGCCCGTACCGCCGGCAAATGCACCCGCCATCAAGCCAAACTCGACAGAAGTATCGAAGTTCAAATCGCTGGTGGAAAGGCCGTGCTGCTTTAGAACGTACTCCAGTGTCATGCAGGGCACGCCGCCTTTTCTACCCGCCAGAATGTGCTTGCCCGCCAGCTTCTCATAGGAGAAATCTTCATCGGCTTCCCGGCCCATAATGAAGGAACCATCCCGCTTGGTGAGCTGTGCGAATACCTGGGCGTAGTCCTCCTTGCCTTCGTTATAGACGTAGATAGTAGCCTCCGGGCCCGCAAGCCCGATGTCTACCTGGCCGGAAATGACCGCGGTCATTACCTTATCTGCGCCCTGGCCGTTTATGAGCTCAACGTCTAAGCCCTCCTCCTCAAAGTAGCCGAGCTTAATCGCGGCGTACTGGGGTGCATAGAATACCGAGTGCGTCACTTCGCTGACGGTAATATGCGTCATCTTTTCCTCTCGCGCGCATCCGAACAGGAAGCAGGTAAGTAAGAGGACGAGTGTGAGAATCAGTGCCAGAATTTTTTTTCATACATTCTCCTTTCGACATTTTGTCAAACCTTGTTTTTTATCATTTTCTTTTCTAAAATGAGCACGCCCTGATACATCACCGCCGCTGCGAGCGAGAGCAGCAGCACGCTGGTCATGACGAGATCCATTTTAAAGACTTGAGAACCGTAGACGATGAGGTATCCTACGCCGGCCTTGGATACCAAAATTCGCCCATGATAACGCCAACCCAGGAAAGGCCAACGTTGATTTTAGAGAGTTGATGATAGTCAGGAAGTTAGAAGGCAGCACTGCTTTTGTAAAGATTTGCAGCTTGTTAGCCCCATAAACCCGCATCAGCTTTATCTTTTCTTCCTCGGTGCCCATAAACCCGCTCAATACTTCCATAATCGTGACGATGAGCGAAATGGCCAGCGTCATAATGATGATGGCCTTCGGGCCTGCGCCCACCCATACGATAAAAATCGGCCCCAGGGCGACTTTAGGGAGCGCGTTTAGAATGACGAGATAGGGCTCCATCACCCGGGATAAAAGCTAGACCACCAGAGCGCCGTAGCGATGAGTGTGCCCACAATGGTACCCAGCAAAAATCCGATGATCGTCTCCAGGCAGGAAATTCCGACGTGTTTTAGCAAATCGCCGTTCGCATAGAGATTTGCCAGAGATTTTAAAATGCGGGAGGGCTGGCTCATGATGAATGGGTCTATCCATCCAAGATTTCCAGCGATCTCCCAAAAGCCAAAGAACGCGACCAATATGCCCACTCGGGTTAAATTGACAAAAAAACGCCGCCGGCCAGTTTGCCGGAGATACAGAGCGCGCTCAGGCGATACGGCGGCAAGAGAATTTCTTTTTTAGACATGAACATCCAGCTCCTTCCAGATATGATTGAAGTACTTCTGAAATTCGGGATATTTCCGGCAGGCCAGGGGAGTCCTAGTAGGTTCGGAAAAGGTGATGTCCACAATCTCTTTCACTTTGGCCGGGCGTCCGCTCAGGATGATGATGCGGTCGGATACGCTGATGCTCTCCGCGATATCGTGTGTCACCATGATAGCCGTCTTTTTCTCGTTTTCGATGATCTGGTAGATATCGTCTGCCACTGCCAGACGCGTCTGATAGTCCAGCGAGGAAAAGGGTTCGTCAAGCAGCAAGATCTCCGGACGGCATGCCAAAGTGCGGATGAGGGGCAGCCCGCTGCCGCATCCCGCCCGATAGCTGATCGGGAAACTTATCTTTGAATTCGTATAATCCATACTCTTTTAAAAGCTTGTCGACGTATGCTATGTTATCAGGCGTCTTCTGGTGCTGGATTTCCAGCCCTAGGAGCACGTTTTGATAAACAGTGCGCCAGGAAAACAGCTGGTCTTTTTGAAACATGTAGCCAAGCTTTGCGTTGGGCTTTAAGACAGTCTCGCCGTCTACAGTCACCGTGCCGCCGGTAGGTTTTAACAGCCCGGCGATGATGGATAGAAGCGTGGATTTGCCGCAACCGCTGGGGCCCACAATGCTCACATATTCTCCGCTGTTTACGGAGAAACTGACATTAGAGATCGCCTCGATTTCTCCGTTGGTCGACTGATATTTTAAGCAAACGTCGCAAACGTTTACAACTTCTTTCATAGGAAAACCTCCTTATGTGGTTTATAATATGGGCAGTATGGCAAAAGTGTGTAGGAGAAAATTTCAGTTGACTTGCGCTTTTTTTGTCAAAAAATGCAGGATTTTCAACCGTAAGAATGCAACCTTCTGGAGGTTTTGTCAATTGGACAAGAATATGCTATAATAAAAAGAATAAAACCGAATTTTTATGAGAGGACGAATCATTTGGAAAATAAATTAGCAAACACGAGTGAGCTGCGCATGCCACCGGTACCCGGTGAAAAGCAGCAGAGAAGAAGGTCAAAACCCGCTTCTCAACCTTCCGGCGAAAAAAGCAGGAAGATACGGCAAAGAAGCCGCAAAGAAGAACAACCCGTTCCCGCCGCACGAACAGCGAGCACAAAGGCGAGGCGGAAAAACAAAATCAGCAGCCGAAGAAGGGGTTGAGCCTCGAGCAGAGCATTGCAGGTTTTCCAAGGCAAAAATGGCCAGCAGGCAGCTGCTGTAACCCCAAAACCGAAGCCGAGAGCACAGCAAAAAGCCTTCTAGTCGCTCAAGCCGCGGCAACGGCCGTAAAACCAAAGCAACCGCAAAAGAGCGGTGTCGCTGCTTCGGGTGTGAAAATTATTCCCCTGGGCGGCATCGGTGAGGTCGGCAAAAACATGACGGTCATCGAGTGGGAGGATAATATCCTCGTCATCGATTGCGGCCTTGTTTTCCCGCGCCAAGATATGCTGGGCGTGGACTATGTCATCCCGGATATCACGTATCTGGAAAGAACAAGAGCAAAATCAAAGGTTTCGTGCTGACCCATGGCCATGAGGATCATATCGGCGCTACGCCGTATGTGCTCGATAAATTCAATGTCCCGGTGTATGGCACAAAGCTCACGCTGGCGCTGGTGGAACTGAAGCTCCAGGAGCATGGCGTCAAGCAGAATAATCTTTGCTGTGTCAAGGAGGGGATAAAATCACCTGCGGCGCGTTTGAGGTCGAGTTCATCAAAGTCAGCCATAGCATCGACGATGCTGTCGGCCTCGCCATCAAAACGCCGGCGGGCATGATCGTGCATACTGGCGACTTCAAGGTGGATTATACGCCCATCGACGGTAAAATTATCGACCTTTATAAGTTTACCCAGCTCGGCAACGATGGTGTGCTGGCGCTGCTTTCGGATAGCACCAACGCCGAACGCCCGGGCTATACCATCTCGGAAAAGATGGTAGGGCAAACCTTCGAACGCTATTTCTCTGAGGCCAAGGGGCGCATTATTATCGCGACCTTCGCATCGAACATCCATCGCATACAACAGGTTGTGGATGCCGCAAAGAAATTCAACCGCAAAATCTGCCTTACGGGCCGCAGCATGCTGCGCATCCAAAAGGTAGCGACAGAGCTTGGCTATCTGGATATTCCGGAAAAAATGCTCATCGATATCGACGATATCAGCTCCGTGCGGGATAACAAAATTGTCGTGCTCACAACCGGCAGCCAGGGCGAGCCCATGAGTGGCCTGGTGCGTATGGCTTCTGGCGAGCACGCAAAGTTGGAAATCAAGTCTGGGGATACGGTCATCATCTCCTCTACGCCCATTCCTGGAAACGAGAAGTATGTGAGCGATGTCATCAATCTGCTCTATCGCAGAGGCGCCAATGTGGTGTATGGCTCGATTGCACAGGTGCATGTCTCCGGCCATGCTTGCCAGGAAGAGCTCAAACTCATGCTGTCCTTGGTCAAACCGCAGTATTTTATCCCGGTGCACGGGGAATACCGTCAAATTTACAGCCATGCGGCGCTGGCGGAGAGCATGGGGGTTAAGAATAAGAATATCTTCATCTCCGAGATCGGCAAGCCCATCGAACTGCATCCGGATTCCATTAAGATCGGCGAGATGGTGCCCTCGGGCATCGTGATGATCGACGGCCTGGGCATCGGGGATGTGGGCAGCGTCGTGCTGCGGGATCGCAAGTTGCTCTCGCTGGACGGCCTGTTTGTCTCGATTGTGGCTATTTCCCGGCAGACAGGGGAAATCGTCTCTCGGCCAGAAATTCTCTCCCGTGGGTTTGTCTATATGAAAGAAGCGGAAAACCTGCTGGACGACGCCCGCACCATCGTCACGGAAACGGTAGAGGAGTGCCTGGAAGAGAACAGGCGCTGCGATATCTCTTCTATTAAAAATCGCCTGCGCAAAGAGCTCAATACCTATCTATATACCCGCACCAAGCGCAGTCCGATGATTTTGCCTGTCATCATTGAAGTGTAAGGAGAATATGGGATGTATTTATACGATAAAGCGCATGAACTCGCTGCCGAAATTAAAAAATCTCCGGAATTTATCAGTATAAACAGCTCAAAGACGAAGTTTTAGCAGATGAGACGACAAAAGGCCTGGTTCAGCAGTATAAAACTCTGCAATTTGAAGGACAAGCCGCCCTTATGGCCGGGCAGCAGCCCAGTGAAGAGCTGCTGGATAAGCTTAAAAACTCGGCGAGGTCCTGGCGTTCAATGCCAAAGTGACGGATTATTTTGCGGCAGAGTACAAGTTTAATACCATCGTGTCGGATCTCTATAAAATCATTGGCGATGCCTGTGAATTAAACACCGGGCTGTTCGAAAAAGAGTAATAGCCCCAAATAGCGGAGAAAACGGAAATGGAAAATAAACAAAACGGCGAAAACGAGAACAAAACTCGCTCGATTCAGGCGGTAAAATTCTCGGAAAGCGAAAAGCAAAGCCCCAAAAACGCCGGGAAATTGCCCCGAGCCAACCAGAATGGGAGGATGACGAGGCAGAACAGGAGCAGAAGAAAAAGGCGCTCTGGGCGTTTCTTCGCCCGATAAGCTCTGTGCTCATCGGCGTCTTGGTGGTGTCGATTGTGGCGGTAGTCGGCTTTAGGTATGCTGTCAGCCACTATTTCTCGCCAGTGAATGAAAAAATCTACAGAGGAGATTGAGGTGGTCATCGACCGCAACGATTCGCTTAGCGCCATCGCGCAAAAGCTGGAAGATGCGGGCATCGTGCGCAATCATACCGTGTTTAAATACTATGTGGACTTTTCAGATATGAGCTCTAAGCTGCTCGCGGGCAAGTTTACACTCTCGCCTAGCATGAGCTTCGACGATATCATCAGCGTTCTAAAGCGTCCTTCTGCGGCCGCGGATACCACTTGGATGACCTTTGCCGAGGGCATCAGTATCGATGGCTATGGCAAGCTTTTGGAACAGGAAAATATCTTTAAGAACTCGGAAACTTTTAAAGATCTCGCCACGACTGGCAAGGGTTACGAGAAGTACGACTTCATTCAGCAGGTCATCGACAAGCAGAACTCCTCAGAGCAGAAGCGGAAGTATGTCTTGGAAGGATATCTGTTCCCGGATACTTACGAATTCTATCTTTCCTCTTCGGAGACGCAGATCATCGATCGCCTGGTGGCGCAGTTTAACACGGTGTTTACAGAAGAATACCGCAACCGCGCCGCGGAGCTTGGCATGAGCATAGACGATGTCGTGACGCTAGCATCCATTATTGAAAAAGAGGCCAAGCAGGAGGACTTCAAGAAAGTCTCTGCGGTATTCCATAACCGCCTCAAGAGCGATATGCCGCTGCAATCCTGCGCGACGCATCAGTACTTCATGCCTGTCAAGAAGATCACTTATAACAGCGAAGAGCTTAAGGTGGAATCGCCCTACAATACCTATCAGAACAAAGGTCTGCCCGTTGGGCCCATCTGCAACCCTGGCAAGGCCGCCATCGAGGCCGCTCTGTATCCGGATGAGGCGTACTTAAACGGCGGTTATCTGTATTTCTGTCTGGGCGATCCCAGCACCGGCGAGACGGTCTTTGCGCAGACGTATGAAGAGCATCTGAAGAACCAGGCGAAATACAAGCCGCTTTGGGATGCGTACGATAAAGAGCACGCTTCGTAGTAAGCAGGGGAGGGAATGAAGCAAAGAGTAGAACTATTGGCTCCGGCCGGCAATATGGAATGCCTCAAAACCGCGTTATATTTTTGGGGCGGATGCCGTGTATCTGGCGGGCAAGCAGTATGGCCTTCGAGCCTTTGCTGCAAATTTTACAGACGAAGAATTGGGTGAGGCCGTTGGCCTCGCCCATTCTTTGGGTAAACGGGTTTATCTCACGCTGAACGCATTGTTCCGCAACAGGGATTTTGACGGCTTTGCGGAGTATCTGGCGAAAATAAGAGAGACAGGCCTAGATGCCGTCATCGTGTCGGATCCGGGTGTGATGCAATGTTGCCTGGAAGCCGGGGTAGAAGTGCACTTGAGTACCCAAGCTAGCACGTTAAATGCGAAGAGCGCCGCCTTCTGGCATCGCCAGGGCGTAGCGCGCATTGTCCTTGCCCGGGAAATAACGCTGGCCGAGGCTGCGGAGATCGCGCGGCAAAAGCCGGAAGCGCTGGAGCTGGAGGCCTTTGTGCACGGCGCCATGTGCATCGCCTATTCCGGCCGGTGCCTGCTGTCCTCTGTGCTCACGGGCCGCAGCGGAAATCAGGGCGACTGCGCCCAGCCTTGCCGCTGGGAATATAGCATCCATGAAAACGGCTATCCCGAGGATTATTTCCCCATCCTGGAAGATGAGCGCGGAACGTATGTTCTAAACTCTAAGGACCTCATGATGATCGAGCATATCCCCGCGCTCATAGAGGCGGGCATTCACTCCTTTAAAATTGAAGGGCGCATGAAGTCCGCCTACTATGTGGGCTGCGTTGTGGGAGCGTATCGCAAAGCCATCGACGCCTACTATGCAGATCCTGCCCATTATGTTTTAGACGATGCCTTGGTGCAGGAGCTCTACGATTCCGCTACCCGCCGGTTTACCACCGGCTTCTATTTCGGCAACCCTGCCGGGGAGGGGCAGGATATCCTGCGCGCCTGTGCCCAGAAGGTTTGGCTTCTGCGGCGCGGTGCAAGCGCCCGCCCGGGAAGATGGCTTGGTGCTTGTGGAACAGCGCAATAAATTTAGCGTGGGGGATACGCTGGATATCCTCTCGCCCAATCTGCCGTCCAGCCAGTTTGTGGTGGAGGAAATTCTAAACGAAGAATTCATATCGCAGCCTGCCGCACCCCATCCACAGCAGAAAGTTTTATCCGCTGCCCCTATGCGCTTTCAAAGGAGATTTGCTCCGAAGAAAGCTGGACTAACAAATTTCCCGTTTTTTCGTCATATAAATAACCAACACTCTGGGAAGGTTGGTTATTTTTTATGCAAATCTTTGAATTTCTTCGGGAAATTTTTTTTTATTCCGGCTATTTTGGCAGCAATACCAAAAGCTTTCCCAAAGCCGCTTGCGCCCGAAGACGAGAAAAAGTATATCGACTTGTACATGAAAGGCGATGCGCATGCCCGCGAAGTGCTTATCGAGCACAACTTGCGCTTGGTAGCGCATATCGCCAAAAAATTTTCCTCCAACGGCGCCGCCAATATCGAGGACTATATCTCCATTGGGACGATTGGGCTTATCAAGGGGGTCAATACCTTTAGCGCGGAAAAGGGCAGCCAGCTTGTGACATATATTGCCCGATGTATTGAAAATGAAATCCTCATGTATCTGCGGGCGGAAAGAAAAACTCTGCCGAGGTTTTTTGGCGGAATCCATCGGCGAGGATAAAGAGGGCAATACGCTATCGCTTATCGACGTCATCGGCGCAGATGAAAACAGCGTAGACGAACAGGTGGAAATTAAAATTGAGACGGAGAAACTCCGGGGTATTTTAGCCAGCACGCTCACAGAGCGAGAGTTGCTCGTCATCGAAATGCGCTATGGCCTCGGCGGCAAACAAGTGCTTCCTCAGCGGGAAATTGCGAAAAAACTCGGCATCTCTCGCTCCTATGTCTCCCGCATTGAAAAAGAAAGCCCTGCATAAACTCAATCGCGAACTCAATAAAAAGTTCTGACATTTGAGCGGAAATATGCTATAATCTCTCTAAAGAAAAGAGAGGTTTTGCATGGATAATACGATTAAAACTCAGATGCTGGAAAAATACAAAGAGGAATTTTGCGAGCTGCTGCGCTCAACAGAGCGGGAAGGCATAGAGAACCTAGTTTCCTGGCTGGAAAACGAGACGGATTTTTTTCACCGCGCCCGCCAGCACCAAGCGCCACGGCTCCTACGAGGGCGGCCTGCTCATTCATAGCCTGTCCGTGTACCGCATTCTCAATAATTTCTCTAAAAATCTTGCGGATGTGGATAGAAGCTCTCATCATCGCCGGGCTTTTGCACGATCTCTGCAAGGTGAATTTTTATGTTAAAACCACTCGCAACGTCAAAATCCCGGGTGAGCGCCGCTGGGAAGAGGTGGAGGTCTATGGTATCGAGGATTCGCTGCCCCTGGGGCACGGCGAAAAATCCGTCTATATGGCCATGAAATATATCTCGCTGACAGACGAAGAAGCCATGGCAATTCGTTGGCATATGGGCGGGTACGATGACGCCGCGCGATCCTATGTCGGCGGTATGGCGCAGTCCAATGCCTTTGATAAATATCCTATGGCCGCTGCCGTCGCCATTGCGGATATGTACGACACCTACATCATCGATAATCGATAGTCCTTGTGAAAAACGCCCATAACGGGCGTTTTTTTGTTGCCTCCATTTTTCTCACGCACCCCGCCGTAACATCATACTGTAAAACAACACATGTTTGAAAGAGGCTATCATGGAAGAAAAAACGACGCTAGAACAGCTCTCTATCGGGAAATGCGCGACGGTAAAGAGCTTAGAAATAGAGGGAATTAAGCGCCGCCGCCTGCAAGATCTCGGCTTTATAGAGGGAAGCAGGATAGAAGCGGTCTATCAAAGCCCCGCCGGCAACCCCGTGGCCTATCTCATTCGGGGACGGTATTGGCGCTGCGCAGAGAGGATGCAAAAAATACAAATCACCCCAGAAACGAAAATAGGAGGCTAAAACATGGGCTTGACACGTAGCTCTACAGGGAGCGCCCTTCTAAATGAGGATTTTAAGATAGACGGCAAGGGGCGCATCGTCGCGCTGGCTGGCAACCCGAATGTTGGAAAAAGCACAGTCTTCAATGCGCTGACTGGCCTGAAGCAACACACGGGCAACTGGCCGGGTAAAACGATAGAAAATGCCACTGGGTTTTACGAATTTATGGGGAGGGCTATACTCTCGTCGATATCCCGGGTACATACTCGCTGCTCGCCAACTCCAAAGAGGAGGAGATCGCCCGGGATTTCATCTGTTTTGAGAGGCCCGGATGTGACGATTGTCGTCGCCGACGCCACTTGTCTGGAGCGCAACCTAAACCTCATCTTGCAGACGCTGGAGATCACCGGGCGCATGGTGGTTTGCCTCAACCTCATGGATCAGGCAAAGCGCAACGGCGTACATATCGACACAAAAAAACTATCAAGTCTGCTGGGCGTGCCCGTCGTAGAGACAACCGCTCGCTCGGGCAAAGGGCTGAAAAATCTGATGGAAGAAGTCGCCTTTCTCTGCCGCTCCCAGGAAGAGCGGCAGGGCTATCAGGTGCGCTACGATGAAAAAATAGAGCAGGCGGTAAACATCTTGCAGCCCTGCCTCGAAGAGCGGCTCAAAGGAAAGCTCAACGCCCGCTGGCTGGCGCTGCGCCTGCTGGAAGGGGATGAGACGCTGCTCTGCTCCGCAGGAAAGTGCGTGGGCGCGGGATCGCCGAGCATGAAGAGGTGCAGCAAAAGCTCGCCGAAGCGCGCGCTGTGCTGGAAGGGGGAGTACCGGGATCATCTGGTGGCGGAAATCACGTCTGCGGCAGACTATCTCTACCGCTCCTGCGTCAAAACCGAAAAGACCGGCTATCACGAGCGGGATCGCTTAAAAATCGATAAGATCCTGACTTCTAAAGTCACGGGCATTCCCATCATGCTGCTATTCTTGGGCGGCATCTTGTGGCTCACCATCGAGGGCGCAAATTACCCCTCGCAGCTGCTCTCAAACTTGCTCTTCGGGCTGGAAGAGAAGCTGCTGCTGGCCTTCGAGGCCATGCATGCGCCGGTTTGGCTTACGGGTCTGCTCGTGACGGGCGTATACCGCACGCTGGCCTGGGTTGTCTCGGTCATGCTGCCGCCCATGGCATTGTTCTTCCCGCTGTTTACGCTGCTCGAGGATTTCGGCTATTTGCCGCGCATCGCCTTTAATCTCGACCATTACTTCAAAAAGCCTGTGCACATGGCAAACAGGCGCTCACAACCTGCATGGGCTTTGGCTGCAACGCCTGCGGCGTCATGGGCTGCCGCATCATCGATTCGCCCCGGGAACGCCTCATCGCCATTCTGACCAATAGCTTTGTGCCCTGCAACGGCCGCTTTCCGACGATCATCTCCATCATCGCCATGTTCTTCATCGGCGGCGCGATGACAGGAGCGGTGCAGTCCCTTTATTCCGCGCTTATCCTGATGGCGGTCATTCTGCTCGGCATCTTTCTGACGCTGGTTGTCTCCCGGTTGCTTTCTAAAACGGTTCTAAAAGGCATGCCGTCCTCCTTTGTCTTGGAGCTGCCGCCTTATCGCCGGCCGCAGTTTGGCAAGGTGCTGGTGCGCTCGCTGTTCGACCGCACACTATTCGTGCTCGGCCGCGCGGTGACGGTGGCGATCCCTGCCGGCCTCATCATCTGGTGTATGGCGAATATCAGCATCGATGGCGTGAGCGTGCTCAAATACTGCACAAACTTCCTGGAGCCGTTTGGCCAGCTATTTGGCATGGATGGCGTTATCATCATGGCGTTTTTACTCGGGCTCCCGGCCAACGAGATCGTCATCCCTATTATCATCATGTGCTATCTGGGCACGGGCAGCCTGTCTGACTTTGAAAATCTGCAACAGCTTCGCACGCTGCTTGTAGCAAATGGCTGGACGTGGCTCACCGCGACCTGTACGCTCATCTTCACGCTGCTGCACTTCCCCTGCGGGACGACGCTCGCCACCATCAAAAAGAAACGGGGAGCAAGAAATGGACGGTTGTCTCATTCTTACTCCCCCACAGCATGCGGGCTGCTCATCTGTCTTACAATCGCGACAGTGGCAAGGATATTTCATCTCGTCTAGGGATAGCATTTGGAACAAGGCTCTTTTCCCAAAAGAAGAGCCTTTTCTTTGGCGACTGGGCGGACAACCTTACTGCGCGATAGGAAGAGCATTCCGGCGTCTTGTGGTATTTCCCGCCCGAGGCCGAAAGGTATACCGTCTCGCTGCTTTCCGGCATAACCGAGGGTTCCGAGGAAAATTCCGGCAGCGAAAACTGATATTTTGTGTTATTCTTATAGTGTGGCTGGCTTTTATCGTATAAAAGAAACCCTCCGGCAATCAGCGCAGTGCTGAGGAGTATACTTGCCAGCGCAATCAAATCAAAACGCGTCCGTTTCATATAAAAACAGTAACATATCGGCGGTTGTTTGTCGAGGGGAATGTAGATTTTTGACAATAAGTGGGGGAAGAACATGAAAGAAAAAATAGAGATGCTGAATAAGCTCATAAAAATCAGCAGAAAAATTGTGTTCTTTGGCGGAGCTGGAGTCTCTACAGAGAGCGGTCTGCCGGATTTCCGGGGTACAGGCGGGCTCTATCAAACAAACGATGCCTATCCGCCGGAGGAGATACTTTCACGATTTTTCTTTACCCATACCGAGGAGTTTTACCGTTTTACCGGAAAAAAAATGGCCATCGATACTGTGGCGCCCAACATCACGCACTGTAAACTTGCGGAGTTGGAAACCGCAGGTAAGCTTCTGGCTGTGGTGACCCAAAATATCGATGGACTGCACCAGGCGGCGGGCTCCAAAACCGTGTATGAGCTGCACGGCAGCATCCATAGAAACCACTGCTTGTCTTGCGGGCATTCCTATTCTCTAAGAGAGATATTGGCGCAAGCGGGCGTTCCGCATTGCTCCTGCGGCGGCGTGATCAAGCCGGATGTGGTGCTCTACGGCGAAAAAATCTGCCGGAAAGTACGTTGGCCGGGGCGATAGCCGCAATTTCCCGGGCAGATCTGCTCATCGTCGGGGGGGCACGTCTCTTTCCGTCTACCCTGCCGCCGGGCTTGTGCGTTACTATGGCGGAAGAGAGCTTGTGCTCATCAATAAAGCGCCTCCCCCTATGGATGGGAAAGCCAGCCTGCTTTTTTCTTGCGGGCTCGGAGAAGTGTTTGGGAGGATAGAGATATGAAAATCGTCATCGCGCCGGATTCTTTTAAAGGCTCGCTTTCCAGCGAAGAGGCCGCGGAGGCGATGCGGGCCGCTGTGCAGGAAGTGATGCCGCATGCGCAGAGCGTCATCCTTCCCATTTCTGACGGCGGAGAGGGCGCGGTTCAGGTTTTGTCCACGGCTTTGCCCGGAAGGATGCAAAAAAGTGCGTTACCGGCCCCTATGGGCAGCCGGTTGAGGCCTCTTATTTTCTCTCGGACTCCGGCCTTGGCATCATCGAGCTGGCCGAAGCCGCCGGGCTTACGCTAAGTGCGCCAGAAGAACGACTCCCCATTTGCGCCACAACGCTGGGCGTGGGGGAGCTAATGCTGGACGCCCTAAACCACGGCGCTACCAGCCTATGCCTCACTTTGGGCGGCAGCGCCACCAACGACGGCGGGGCAGGCATTGCCCGCGCCCTGGGCGTTTTGCTGCTGGACGAAGCGGGCAGGGAAGTTGCGCCGAATTGTGCGGGCCTCGCAAGCCTGCACCGTATCGATGCATCCCATCTCTCGCCGCTTCTGAAAAATACGCCCATCCTCATCGCCTGCGACGTCCAAAACCCGCTCTGCGGCCCGAAAGGGGCATCGCATATCTATGGCCCGCAGAAGGGCGCCGATGCTGGCATGATAGTGGAAATGGACGAAATCTTATCCCGCTATGAAAAACTGCTTTCTGCCGCCTCTGGAAAGGAAAACCTCGGTCTGCTTCCGGGCAGTGGGGCTGCCGGCGGAGCGGCATTGCCGCTGCTGGCTTTTCTAAACGCGAGGCTGGTCTCGGGCATCGATCTTGTCCTGGATACTCTGCGGTTCGAAGAAAAAGCGAAAGATGCTGCCCTGGTGCTCACGGGCGAGGGCAAGATAGACGGCCAAACAAAATACGGCAAGGCCATCGCCGGCGTCATCTCCCGGGCGCAGGCTCTGGGCGTGCCTGTGGCGGCTCTTTGGGGGAATTATTGCGGTAGGCAAATGTGCATACCCTCATCAGGCCGTCTCCTTTTATGGCATCAACCCGCCGGGAGAGCCGCTGGAAATAAAGCCTCCGGCGTGCCAAAGAAAATCTGAAAGCCGCCTGCATAGCCGCGCTGCAAGAATTGCTATAATTTGTGCGAATTATCTGGTATAATACGAAAAGAAGCAGAAAAGGAGAGGAAGCAGATGGGTAAAGTTGCGCTCATAACCGGCGCATCCCGTGGCATCGGGCGGCAAATCGCCCGAGATTTCGCGGCCGATGGCTATGGCGTCATTCTAAACTACGCCAAAAGCCAAAAGCCGCGCTGGAATTGCAGGAAGAGCTGGGCTCTTGCGCCCTGGCAATCCAGGCGGATGTTGCGGATGAAAAGCCGTAGCCGCCATGATGGCCAAAGCAAAGGATCGCTTCGGCAGCATCGATGTGCTCATCAATAACGCCGGCGTCTCCTCCTTTGGGCTTTTGGGGACTATTCGGGCGAGCAATGGCGCGCCATGTTCGATGTGAATGTGCACGGAGCGTTTTACTGCATCCGAGAAATTCTGCCCGGCATGCTAGCAAAAAATCCGGCGTCATTTTGAATATTTCCTCCATGTGGGGAAATCGGTGCTTCCCTGTGAAGTCTGCTATTCCGCCACAAAGGCCGCGCTCATCGGGCTTACAAAAGCGCTGGCCAAGGAAGTCGGCCCTTCGGGCATTCGGGTGAACTGCATCGCCCCCGGCGTCATTGATACGGATATGAACGCCCATCTTTCCGGGGAAGATTTGCAGTCGCTCTGCCAGGAAACGCCGCTCGGCCGCTTGGGCACTGCGGCGGATGTCTCTGCGCTGGCGCTCTTCTTGGCCTCGCCCAAGGCCGGTTTCATCACCGGCCAGGTGCTGAGCGCCAACGGCGGGCTCGTGGTTTAATTGATTATTAATATTATTGAGGTGTAGTATGCGCGATCGTTATGAAAATCCATTGACAAAACGGTATTCATCTGCGGAAATGTCCTATCTGTTCTCGGATGAGAAGAAGTTCAAAACCTGGCGCAAGCTCTGGGTGGCTCTCGCGGAAGCGGAGCACGAACTCGGCCTTCCCATTACGGCCGAGCAGGTGGTTGAACTCAAAGCTCACGCCGACGATATCAACTATGAAGTCGCCGAAGAGCGGGAAAAATTAGTCCGCCACGATGTGATGAGCCATGTCTATGCTTATGGCGTGCAATGCCCGAACGCAAAAGGCATCATTCATCTGGGCGCCACCAGCTGCTATGTTGGCGACAACGCGGATCTCATCATTCTGCGCGAGGGGCTCGAACTCGTGGAGCAAAGCTCGCGGCCACCATTCGCCAGCTTTCCGGCTTTGCCATGGAATACCGGGAATTGCCCACTCTGGGCTTCACGCATTTCCAACCTGCACAGCTCACCACTGTGGGCAAGCGCGCCACGCTCTGGATCCAGGATCTCGTGATGGATCTCGAGGAAATTAGAGCGGTCAAGAAGAGCATTAAACTGCGGGGCGTTAAGGGCACAACAGGCACTCAGGCCAGCTTTCTAACATTGTTTGAGGGCGATCATGCCAAGGTAAAAGAGTTGGAACGCCGGGTGGCCGAGAAGATGGGCTATGAGAGCGTCTATGCCGTTACCGGGCAGACGTATCCCAGAAAAGTGGATGCGCATGTGGTAAACGTACTTGCCAACATCGCCAGCAGCGCCTATAAGTTCAGCAACGACCTGCGCCTGCTGCAAAACTTAAAGGAGATGGAAGAGCCCTTTGAAAGCAAACAAATCGGCTCTTCTGCCATGGCCTATAAGAGAAACCCCATGCGTTCGGAACGTATGGGCTCCTTTGGCGCGCTACGTGATTTCTCTCATGAGCAGCCCGGAGATTACCGCCTCGACCCAATGGTTTGAGCGCACGCTGGACGATTCCGCCAATAAGCGTTTGGTCATCCCGCAGGCGTTCCTCACGGTAGACGCGATTTTAAGCCTATATCTCAATATCTCTTCGGGCATGGTTGTCTATCCCAAGGTCATCCAGAAGCACATCATGGACGAGCTTCCCTTTATGGCCACAGAGACAATCCTCATGGAAGCGGTCAAGCTCGGGGGAGACCGCCAGGAGCTGCACGAGAAAATCCGCACCTATTCCATGGAAGCCGGGAAAAACGTCAAGGTCAACGGTCTTGCGAACAACCTCATCGAACTCATCGAAGCAGACGCAAAGCTTCGGGCTCTCTAAAGAGTATATCGATTCCATCTTGAGCCCGAAAAACTTTATCGGCCGGGCGGACAAGCAGGTGGAGGACTTTATGGATGAAGTTGTAGCTCCTGCGCTCCGAGAATATGCAAACCTGCATGTGGAGGCTGAAATAAAAAGTCTGATGCACTATCCTTGTTTAGAATTTGACCTAGAAAAACTGCGGCATAACCTGGCCGAGGTTTCCTCCCGCTGCCGGGAAGCGGGCATTCAGCTTGCCGGCGTGGTAAAGGGCTTCCAGGCGCTGCCTAAGCTTGTAAAAGAATATGTTCCCTATTGCAGCCAAATCGCCTTTTTCCCGCCTCAGCCGGGCAGAGCAGCTGCGCCGGAAGGCATCGAGATAGATTTTCTCATGCTCCGCATCCCCGAGCCCAGCGAAGTGCCCAAGCTCGTAGCGCTCACGGAATATAGCCTTGCGAGCCAGCTTTGCGTGGTGCACCTCATTGATGAGCAGTGTGCCCTGCAAGGCCGCAACCACGGCGTCATCCTGATGGCGGATGAGGGCGATCTCCGGGAGGGGTACTGGGATAAGAAGCAACTGGTAACAGACGCAGTGACGATCGAAAAGAGTTGCATCATGTGCGCTTGGCGGGCGTGGGTATGAATGTCGGCTGTTATGGCTCCGTGCTGCCCACCGGGAAAACCTTGGGGATTTGGTGCATATTGCGGAGGAAATAGAACAGCGCATCGGCCGCAAACTGGAAATCGTCTCCGGGGAGCCACTTCTTCTTTTGATCTCGTGTTTGGAGGTACGATGCCTAGGGGCATCAATCATCTGCGCCTGGGAGAAGTGATCATGAACGCCCGGGATCTGCGCGATCGCCGGGGTACAAATACTGGTTTTCTCGATTCGCGCGTGCCTACGCTCTATGCGGAGGTGGTGGAAGTGTTTGAAAAGCCCAGTCATCCCATAGGAGAAATCGACTTAGATGCCTTTGGGCACCGTCAGGGTTATGAAGACAGAGGCATTCGCCGCCGGGCGATCTTGGCTCTCGGGCGGCAGGATGTGGGCTATCTGGAGGATCTGCTGCCTCGCATCCCGGGCGTTCAAGTCCTGGGCGGCAGCAGCGATCACCTGATTTTAGATATCGAGGATTCCCCAGAAGATTGGTTCCCTGGCAAAATCGTGCCTTTCGACTTAAACTATGGAACGCTGATGTTTGCTACAAATTCTTCGGATATTTCTGTCAGCTATCTGGAAAAGACGCTATAAATCGCGTCTTTTTTCTTTGTTTTATAGGCAAACTATGCTATAATCCTCTCATTAGAGTGGGCATAATGAGCATCATTACAGCAAATCATCTGGGAAAATCCTTTGGAATCGATACGATTTTAGAGGATATTTCCTTTCATATTGACCCGGGCGATAAAATCGCCCTGCTTGGCGTAAACGGAGCGGGGAAGACAACCTTGTTCCGCATTCTCACCGGCGAACTCGCCCCGGATAGCGGCGAGCTTTTCATATCCCGTAAATTGCGTATGGCCTATATGCAGCAGCACGCCGAGTATACTTCCGCGCAAACGGTGTATGGCGCAGCCCTGGAGGTCTTCAGCGAATTGCGGCAAATGGAGTCTGCGCTTGAAAAATTGCAGCAGCAGATGGAAGAGGGCGCAGAAGAGGGCGTCATCGAAAATACTCTGCCCTGCACGAGAAGTATATGGAGCAGGGCGGCCTCACCTATGAAGGCCGCGTGCGCTCCACGCTGCTTGGCTTGGGCTTTTTGCCCGAAGAGCTCGAGCTTCCGCTTTCCGCGGTGAGCGGCGGCCAGCGCACCCGGGTGCTGCTGGCAAAAATGCTCCTAGAAGAGCCGGATATGCTGCTGCTCGATGAGCCCACCAACCATTTAGATCTGCACGCCATCGAATGGCTGGAGGAGTTTTTGGCGGCTTATCGGGGCACAGTGCTCGTCATTTCCCATGATCGCTTCTTTATCGACCGGTTTGTAAACCGCGTTTTTGAGCTGGAGCACCGCAGCATCACCTGCTATAAAGGCAGCTACTCGGATTTTCCCAGGTCAAGGCCGCACGGCGGCTGGCGGAAGAGCGGGAATACCAGAAGCAAAACCAAGGAAATTAAGCGCATCGAAGGCATTATCGCCCAGCAGAAAACCTTCAGCCAGGAGCGCAACTATATCACCATTCGCAGCAAGCAAAAGGTTATTGACCGCATCGAGAAAAATCTTGTGAAACCGAAAATGAGCTTGGCAGCATCCACTTTTCTCTCAGCGCGGCGCGCCAATCCGGCGGGGGATGTGCTGATGGCGGAAAAACCTCAAAGTGGCGTTCGATGATCGCGTGCTGTTTTCCGAGGTGTGCTTGGATATCCGAAGAGGAGATCGCGCTTTTTGCTGGGAGATAACGGCTCGGGCAAGACGACTTTGTTTCGCGCTTTGTTGGGAGAATTTGCACCAGATGAAGGGAGATTGCGCTACGGCGTAAATGTAGGCATCGGCTATTACGACCAGGCACAGGTGGATTTAGACCCCGAGGATACGATGATAGAGGCGGTGATCGACCGCGTAGATGATCTTTCGGTGACGGCCATCCGCACGGCGCTCGGCGCGTTCCTGTTTCATGGCGACGATATCGAAAAGAAAATCGGCACGCTTTCCGGCGGCGAACGGGCGCGGGTGGCGCTGTGCATCCTGATGCTCTCCGGGGCAAATTTCCTGTTTCTCGATGAGCCTACCAACCATTTGGATATCCCTTCTAAAGAGGCCTTGGAGGATGCGCTGCTTGGCTATAACGGCACGCTGTTTGTGATCTCGCACGACCGGTATTTTATCAAAAAGCTGGCCACCAAAATTTATATGCTGGAAAATAAGCAGGTGTTTTGCTATGCTGGCGGATACCAGTACTACCTGGAAGAGAGCGCAAAGAAAAAAGCAGAGCAACACAGAGGCGCCGTTAAAAAGGAAAAATCGACGGAGAATCCGTTTCAGAAGAAACAGGAGAGCGAAGCAGCGCTGCGAAAGCTTAGAAATAGGGTTGCGAAAATAGAGGCGGAAATTGAAAACACAGAAGCGGAGATTTCCAAGTGCAAAGAACAGATTTCCAGCCCGGAAATCGCAATCGATTATGAAAAATTGATGAAAGCCACGGAAAATCTGCACAGTTTTGAGCAAAAACTGCAAAAATTATACATCGATTGGGAAGAATACGGCAGACAGTTAGAATAATTTGCGAGGGAATTTAAAAATGTCGAAAATAGATAGAGAAATTTCTCGAATTTTGGGGTATAATTTTAAGGACAAGCAGCTTTTGGAGCTGGCGCTCACACATTCCTCCATGGAAGCGGAATACAGCTATGAGCGTTTGGAGTTTTGGGCGATGCCGTGCTGGAGCTTCTCGTGAGCGAATATCTCTATAGCGCATATCCCGATGAGGATGAAGGCCAGCTTACCCACCGGCGGGCGGCTATCGTCTGCGAAGAATCGTTGGCTGCCTTCGTGCGCGGGCAGGGGATACAAAAAGTTTATCCTGTTTGGCAGAAGCGAAGAACATTCAGGCGGGCGGGAGAAAAACTCTATTCTCTGCGATATCTGCGAATCTGTGTTGGGCGCCATGTATTTGGACGGCGGAATTGAGCCGGCCGGTGTTTATGTCGAGCGGATTGTGCAGGTTGCAGAAGACGAAGCGCCCATTAAGAAGAGCCAGGATTACAAAACCGAGCTGCAGATATTTTTGCAAAAAGACGGCGAGGCGGATTTGCAATATCAGGTGCTGCGCACCGAAGGGCCGCCCCACGACACGACGTTTATGTGCGGCTTGTCGTTGAAGGCAGGGCGTTTTCAGAAGGGAAAGGGAAATCTAAGAAGCGCGCAGAGCAGGAGGCTGCTCGAGCGGCTTTAGAAATTTTAAACAAAGAGGAGAAATAGGACATGTTGGATTTTTCAGAGGTTAAAGAGTCGATCCCGAACTTTTCGACTCCATGGAAAAAGAGCTCATCCGCCAGAGAGGCAACATTGAGCTCATCGCTTCGGAGAACATCGTTTCAGAAGCGGTTATGCAGGCAATGGGATCGCACCTGACGAACAAATACGCAGAAGGGTATCCCGCAAAGCGCTATTATGGCGGTTGCGAGTTCGTCGATATCTCGGAAAATCTGGCGAGAGAACGCGCCAAACAGCTGTTTGGTGCAGAGCATGCCAATGTGCAGCCGCACTCGGGCGCGCAGGCAAATACTGCCGTTTATTTCGCGATGCTGGAGCCGGGAGACACGATTCTTGGCATGAGCCTGGCGCACGGCGGGCACCTGACTCACGGAAGCCCGGTCAATATTTCGGGCAAATATTTTAGAGTTGTGCCTTATGGCGTGAGCAATACCACAGAAACCATCGATTATGACGCGCTGGAAGAGCTGGCCTTGCGCGAAAAGCCCAAGATGATCGTGGCGGGGGCGAGCGCATATCCAAGAGCGCTGGATTTTGAACGGTTTGCTGAGATCGCCCAAAAAGTCGGCGCGTACCTCATGGTGGATATGGCGCATATTGCCGGCCTGGTGGCGGCAGGGCTGCATCAAAACCCGGTTCCCTATGCGGATTTTGTCACTACCACGACGCACAAGACGCTGCGCGGGCCGAGAGGCGGCATGATTTTATGCAAAGAGGAGTATGCAAAACAGATCGATAAAGCAATTTTCCCGGGCACACAGGGCGGCCCGTTGATGCACGTCATTGCGGCAAAGGCTGTAAGTTTCAAAGGAAGCGCTCGGCGACGAGTTCAAGGTTTATCAGCAGCAGATTGTGAAGAATGCGGCAGCGCTGGCTGATCAACTGATCAAAAATGGATTCCGCCTGGTTTCGGGCGGCACAGACAACCACTTGATGCTGGTGGACGTATACGAGAAGGGTATCACGGGAAAAGATGCGGAAAAGCTGCTTGACAGCGCGCACATCACCGTAAACAAAAACACCATTCCCAATGAGACGCTGAGCCCGTTTATCGCCAGCGGCATCCGGGTAGGGACGCCGGCGGTGACTTCCCGAGGCTTTGGGGAAGCGCAGTGCAGACAGGTCGCAGACCTTATTGCGGAGCTGCTGCTGGCGGAGGATAAGGAAGCGGCAGTGCAGAGCGTTTCTGCGAAGGTTGCGGCGCTTTGTGAGCAGTTCCCGATTTACGAGTAGTAAAAAAGAGGCTTGTTTTTAGAGCAAGCCTCTTTTTTATAAAAATATCGCAATCCACAAAGTGAATTGCGATAACTGAGTGCGATCGATGGGACTTGAACCCATATGGTCTCCCACACGCACCTCAAACGTGCGCGTCTGCCAGTTCCGCCACGATCGCATGGCACAGCCTTTTGCCGGCGACAAAGTGAATTATATCTTTTTGAGAAGAAAAGTCAAGCATCTTTTCGATTGTTCGCTTGCTTTACAAACAAAACACTACCAAGAAAATTTGCTTGGTAGCGTGTTGGAACGAGCGATCCCCGGAATACATTTATTCAGCATCTTCGGTGTCGTTTTTTTTGCAAAATGAGCACGAGCTGCTCAAAGATGCGGATAGCAAGCGTCTGCTGCTCAGTAGGCAAATCTAAAATTGCTTTGAGCTGAAGAGCGATATTGCGCGGGATATCCTCTGGTTTGGTTGTAACTACAGGCTGTGCCGCTACGAAAGAGATTCAAATTCCATCCCCAGGCCGCTGAAAATCTTTTCAAGAGTTTTGAGGGTAGGGTTGCCTCTGCCGTGCTCAATGTCGCGCAGCAAAGAGACACTCAGGCCAATTTCATTGGAAAACTCTTCTTGCGATAGCTGCAAATCTTGACGACGACGCTTGATTTTCAAGCCTAAAAAACGCTTTTTAGATTCATAAATCGACACCTTTCTTTGTTTTCTCTATAATATGTAAATTCCTGGAAATAATCAAGAGGATATTTTATGTAATTACACCATTTTTCAGCGAAAAAAACACTGCATCCATGATTTGCAGTGTTTTTCGGCTATTTACAGGCCTAAAGTACTGCGGAAGCGTTGCACCATCCACCAGCGTGTGACAATTTCGATCCCACCAGAGATGAGGAAAATTCCGATGAGCAAGCTCAGAGTGACGGCCGCAACCACAGGTTTAAACAGTGTGAGCACCCCGAAGACAACGAGCGCAATGCCTACTATGAGCAGCAGATACCAAAATCTATCGAACTGCTTTGCAAGAGTCGAGTTGAAAATGGCGGTAATGCCTTTTGCGATGATCCAGAGGCTGAGTAAGACGAGAAAAATATTTGCAACAAAAGCGGAAATGGGATAGAAGAGCAGCAAAACGCCAAGCAGGACATCCAAAATGCCATCTGCCAAAATCCAGCCAGCCCCGGTGATCTCGCCCATTTGAGTGAAATATGCTGCGATGGAGAAGATGCCGGAGAGCAACGTCACCACACCCAGCAGGATAGCCATGCTTAAGATGGTTTGCGTGGGATTGAAAAGCGCATAGACGCCGGCCAGGATGAGCGCAATGCCGGAAACAAGCCAGAGGATTCTTAAAAATGTTTTCATGAGTTGTCTTTCCTTTCAAAACGATGGCTGAGGAGTTTTTCTATGATTTATTATAGACTCAAAGCCAGGTACTGTCATCAACAGTTACAGGTAGTTTGTAGGTTATTACGCAAAAATATGTAAATATCTTACATCCTTTACAGAAGTTTTTGCTTCGCTTATACTGATAAATGAGAAATACAGAAGAGATGAGGCATATTGCCGGGTGAAATATGAGAGCATTTTGAGGGACGATTTTTGCGTAGACTAAACCGGTTTGTGGCGGCTTGCGAGATTGAGGGCAGAGAAGAGCGCGTGCACGTGCGCAACACGAGCCGCTGCGCAGAGCTTTTTTGCCGGGTGTAGAGGTTTTTGCAATATGCGCCTTCCCCGAGAAAAAGACGGCATATACGCTGATTGCCCTGCGCAAAGGGGAACGGCTCGTCAACCTGGACTCATTGGCTCCCAATAAGCTTGTAGTGGAGTTCTTAAGAGAGGGCGGAATACTTCCGGGGATGAATAGCCGGGCAGAGCAGCTGCGCGCAGAAGCGGTTTACGGCCATTCGCGGCTGGACTGCTGCTTTGTTTCAGACGGAACGCCGGCATATGTGGAAGTAAAGGGCGTGACGCTCGAGCAGGGCGGAAAGGCGTATTTCCCCGATGCGCCTACGCTGAGAGGGCTGCGGCATGTGCAGGAGCTCTGCCAAGCGCGGCAAGAGGGATTTCTGGCGTATCTTTTTAGTCATCCAGATGGAGGGGATTGCTTCTTTTGCGCCAAACTATGCGACACACCCGCTTTCGGAGAGGCGCTCACTCAGGCGGCGAAACAGGGCGTTCAGATAATAGCATATGATTGCAGCGTAGCAAAGGATGAAATAAGGCTGCGCACGCCAGTTGCAGTAAATTTAGCAGATCGGAGCAGCGAAACATGGAAACAGTAAAAGTGGGGCCGGTATCGGTCTCTCAGCTCAATAACTACCTCAAGCAGCGGCTGGACAAAGATGAGGCGCTGCGGCTTGTATGCGTGGAGGGAGGCTTTCCAACTTCACTGATCACGCCTCTGGGCACATGTATTTTTCCCTAAAGACCGGGAAAGCGCGATCAAGGCCGTGATGTTTCGAGGACATCGCCAAGGGCTCACGTTTCGCCCGGCGAGCGGCATGAAAGTCATTGTCGTCGGGGACGTTTCCTTTTACCCCAAGGCAGGCACTGTGCAGCTATACGTTCAGCATATGTTTCCCGCGGGGCAGGGCAGCGTTCAGGCGGATTTTGAGGCGCTCAAGGCAAAGCTCGGCGCCGAGGGGCTATTTGATGCTGCGCATAAAAAAAGCCAATTCCCCGTTACCCGGAGAAAATTGCTATCATCACTTCTCCCACTGGGGCGGCAGTACGGGATATAAAAAACGATGCTTACGCGGCGCTATCCTTTGGCCAGCGCAGAGCTTTTTCCCGTAACCGTGCAAGGAGAAGCCGCGGCGGCAGAGATTGTTCAGGCATTGAGGGCCGTAAATCAGTCTGAGGCGTACGATGTGGCGTTGCTGGCCCGGGGCGGAGGCTCGGTAGAAGATTTATCTGTCTTTAACGATGAGGCGCTGGCTCGGGCGATTTACGCCTCGGATGTTCCAGTCATCACTGGAATTGGGCACGAGATCGACTTTACCATCGCGGATTTTGCCGCAGACATGCGGGCGCCTACGCCCTCGGCGGCGGCAGAGCTGGCGGTGCCTGACCAAAAGGATTTACTGCTTACCTTAGACAGCATATCCGATCGCTTTGGGGCGCTGATGCAGGGCAGGATAGAAGCTGGACGGGCGATGCTTGCGCTTTATGATGGACAAAGTAGGCGGAGCTTAGAAGCGCGTATTGGCAGAGAGGCGCAAAACTGTTCGCTCATTTTCGAGAAGCTATCCAGCAGGGCAATGCGCGCTCTGCAAAGGGCATCGAACACGGTTTGAGCGGGGTGCGGCTAAGCTAGAAGCACAGAGCCCGCTGGCGCGGTTTGGCGGCGGATTTATCTACGCTGAGGCGGAGGAGCGCCCACTAGAAAGCATTCGCCAGATAAGCCCGGGGATAAAGTGCGGCTGCGCACCTGGGATGGCGCGGCCATTGCAGTAATTGAGCAAACAGAGAAGGAGCAAGTGAGATGACATTTGAAAAGAGCATGAAGCGGCTGGAAGAGATCACCGAAAAGCTTGAGCAGCAGAGAGCTGCCGTTAGAAGAGGCAATTGCGCTCTATCAGGAGGGGCTGGAGCTACTAAAAAGCTGCAACCAAAAGCTAGCTGAAGCGGAAGAATTATTGGAAAGCACGGAAAAATAACACTGGAATTTGTTGTAGTTTGCTCCCTTGGCTGATATAATGAGATATCGGATTAAAAACTGGATACTGTGCGCAAATTCCCGTACTATCTTCTTTTTGAGGCGGAGTCTGCGCAGGGGAAGAGAGGGAGTAAGATGTTTGATGTTGTTTCCGCCGGAGATATTATGATCGACTTTTCCCAATGCGGATACGGGCCAAATGGCAACCCCGCTTACGAGATGAACCCTGGCGGGGCACCGGCACATATGTTGGTTGCCTGTTCGCTGCTCGGCGCAAAGACAGCTTTTATCGGGAAGGTAGGGGATGATCTCTTTGGCCGCCATGTTGCGGGAGCGCTCAAAAGATATGGCATTTCGGATGAGGGCGTTGTCTATACCACGATAGATCATACGATGATCTCTTTCGTTTCTTTTGATGAGGACGGGGACAGGAGCTTCTATTTTGTGGGCAAGGGCGTTGATCATCTGCTCACGGCGGATGAGGTAAACAGAAGCGTGCTTGACCGGGCGAATATCATCTATTCTACATACGGATTGGCAAAAAGCCTAACGGTTCTTCGACGCTGCGTTTTTTGCAGGATTACGCCGAGCAGCACGGCAAGTTATTTGCAGTTGACCCAAACTATCGGCCAGAGAGCAATCTACATAACCCGGAGACTGTGAAGGCCGAATTTACCGAGTACATCAGCCGGGCGGATATTGTGAAAGTCTCGGAAATTGAGCTGAAACTGCTCACAGGCTTAGGAGATTCGCCAGAGGAATGCGCAAAAGGCGCGGAGATTATCAGCAAAATCGGCCGGGAAAAGAAGGCAGTATTTATTACGCTGGGCGCTAAGGGGGCATACTACTATTCCAAGCAAGAGCAGGGTATGACCCGGGGTTTCGTGTCAAAGCGGTGGACACCACAGGGTGTGGCGATTCCTTTTGGGCGCAATTCTCTATTATTTGGCTTGCGAGCCTCAAACTCCGCTATCTAAGGCGGTTCGCGTGACAAACGCAGTGGGGGCATTATGCGCGATGAAGCAGGGGAGCGTTTGATGCCATGCCCACCAAGGAGGAAGTTGAAGCGTTCCTGGCAGAACAAGACGCAAAATAAAAAAGGTCTCCCGCGCGGGAGACCTTTTTCTATGGGCCATTGTGCAGATTTGCGAAATATTCAGGCGGTTTTTGGTATTGACATCCGAAAAAAGAATCCAGTATGATAAGAAAGGATTCCGGGGGGTATAGCGCAGTTGGCTAGCGCGTCTGACTGGCAGTCAGAAGGTCAGGGGTTCAAGTCCCCTTATCTCCACCACTAAAAACCGCTTAACAAAGCGGTTTTTGATGCTATTTTTGGCTTTGCCACACTTTTGCCACGCTTTTGCCACATTTTCTGTTTTTGGGGCATGGGAAAGAGTAATAAAAAGGACAGTAATTATTTACTGCCCTTGATAGAGGCGATAGGGGAGGAATTCAGCGACTTTTCGCTTAAAATTCCCTGTACAGTGCTGTCGATGATATAGGCGAGTTCTTGGCTGTCGTCCTCTAATTCGCCTCCGTAGAAGTCAAATGAATTGAATTGTTCACTATGTCCGGCCATTATCTTTAACAGCTCCACGGGATTCTTCTTGTTAATGGCGAAATAGGTGTGGCGCATCTCGTATAAAGTACGAGGGGAAAGCGCATGGTGGTTGCGATAACGATACCAACTTGAACGGTAGGTTTGGTATACAAGGTGCTCGCCATCCCGGCCGGGGAATAGGTAAGGGCTAACAACGCCAGCGTCTTTGAGCATTTGCCGCTGTGCAGCAATTTCTTGTGCCGCCAGCTCGGGCAAAATATAGTTTCGGATGGCGTTCTCGTTTTTCCCCTGGGTAAATTCTCCATGCACGTTGATGGCGCCGCGCAGAAAGCACCGATTGCCCTTGATGTCGCGCTTATCCTGAATATGTGCCAGCTCGCCGGGACGGAGGCCAAGGATAATCTCAACCCGATAGGCGTGGATATACCAGTCTTTTATAATTTTGCCGCGATATAGTGTCGTATCCTCTGAAAAAAGAATTTTGAGGTCGGACTTTAACAAAGGAAGCTTTTTTCCCCTTCGGCGCGTTTTTAGGAATGTAGAGGTCCTCTGGCCGAAGCGTGGAAACACCACATTTACGAGCGTATTTGAAAAAAGGAAACCAAACAGGCCCTGATTTTAGTCAAGCTCTTATGGGATAGCCGAGAGCGGTTAGGGTCGCAGGGGGTGGGTGAAAGCGTGTAAAATGATGTCCTGCAAATCCTGCTCTATGATACCGTGTATGCGCCGGGAACCATAGCGCGGGTAAACGTAGTTGCGTAGATAGCCGCTATACTGGTTATAGTAATCTCTGCTTGTGCCGGCTATTTGAAGCTCTGCAACCCATTTTCACCCAGCTCTTTCACGCGGATATTATAGGGTATTTCACTATCGTCTTTCCCGTAGGCAGCTTCATGACGCTTTGATGTCATCCATTTCTTTGCCTGGGCTTCGCAGTCATCAGAGCCGCGCTGCCCGCGGATGTAAGAGCGGAAAGTCTTTCGTTCCCCATGATATTGTTTATTAAGTTGCCAATATCCATTTTTTCAACCCAGATGGGTGCAGCAGCGTTCTTTCTGTCTCTTGCCATAAAACAATATACCCCTTTCATTTTCCCGCCCTGTATGGTAAAAATAAAAGGGCAGAATAAAGACTGCTTGAATACATCCCTGTAATCTTGCGTTTGCGTTCTGTATGCGCTCGCCGGCTGCTACCCGGCGGGCGCGCTTTTTATTGCCTAAAAATCATTAGAAATAATTATTGTTTCGACCAAGTTATCCTTAAAATTAAAACTAAGCGAAAATTGCGCTCTAGAAAATTGCTCTTTATCTATAGCTTCTGTAAAATTGCCGTCCACGTCAACTAAATATATGAATGAATCAGTATCTTCTATGGCAGGCTTTGCATCAATTATTGATAAGATATCTTCGGAGGACATTCCGACAGTAATGCCGCCGTGAAGCGAGGCTCCAGAATCATGATTTATTGCAATCGAGGAAGTGACATCGTTTGAAAAATAAACGGCAAAGCCCAAGTCATAAAAAAAATAAAGACAATCTCGATCCTTATAATAGAGCGCCTCACTTGAATCAAAAACTGCAGCATAGGTTGCCTTTTTTTCCAGCCTAACGCTGGAGCATCTTTTCGACCGTCCAAAATAATATGATTATATTCAGAACCAGTAGGGGCTTCGTTTGGCGAAAGAGCATTATTTGAGCTGCAGGAAATAAAGGCAAAAGCAAGCGCACATAGCCAATATAAAACAAATAATTCTTTTTTACCATAATATATCTCCTTTTTTTATAGCGAGGGCATTACCCCCGCTTTTTTATTCCTTATCGGGCAGGCAGGATTTACACGCTCCTAAACCCTGCACTTCGGCCTCTCTAACGTGCAAGTAATAATTACACTCCCTTTGATATGCGGACAACCTGCATTGTGATACTTTTCTCCGCTGGGTGTATAAAGAACGATTTTGCTCTTATCCACGGGTACGGGTGCGGAGCTTACCGCAGGCGCGGCGGCGGGTAAAGCCGTAGGGCTAGAAGCTTGTCCTGCCCTATAGCTGAACAAGCAGCCAGCAAAGCAGAGAAGGAGAGACAATGCAACCATTCCACATACCATCCATTTAATGCGCTGTTTAGGCCAACAACTCACGAAAGCATCGGCAAAGGTGTTGGCCTCCCGTTCTTCATTCAGCGACAAGTCCCCCAAATTATGCTCTAATAAGATATGCCCTAGCTCATGGGCAAGATAATATGCCCGCTTTGTGGGCTTGAGCTTGGAATCTACAGCGACAATGCGTGTTGTAGCATTTTGGAATGCAAAGAGGTCTTACCTTTGGCAAATTCATCTAGGCCAAGAAGCTCCAGAGCAGCATCTCCGCGCCCATTGTCCCCGAAAGGAATGATTCGCCAGCCGTGCTCCTTAAAATAGAGGGGAGCAAAGGTCGTCATGCGCAGTATACCCCCAAATTTTAAAACAAATAAACCTTGCCAGCTTCTTAATAGAACTGCCATCCATTGCATTTTTCCTCCGATGTATTATTTTAGGATACTAATACATTGGCGAAAAATGGCAATTTATCCTTTAGGAAAAACATGGTAAAACTACTCGTCAAAATCATCAGTCATCTGATGATATTTTTTAACTTCTCTTTGGTTGTCTTAATCCTTGCCGAATCACCACCATAGGCGGCGGCTTCGCCGTAGAGAAGATATTCATCTATTTTCTTTTCTTTTAGCGCCTCTAATCCTAAACGAATTAGCTTTACAGTCGCTTGATTACGATTCGGGTAACGATATTCATAACGGAAATCTTCAACTTCCTGAAATGTTTTCTCATCCAAAGTAATGGAATATCTTGGTTTTCTGTTGCCATATTATTACCTCAAATTTAGTATATCACCACTGAACCATATGGGCAAGAGGTGAAACATTTTATTTTACCCCTTGACAAGTGCACCACTCAACCACTATAATAAAAACAGATTCAGAGAACCACTCAACCACCTTGGAAGGAGGGTAATAAAATGGCAGCAAAAATAAACGCTTTATGTTGTCTGTGCCAGATGATATTGAAGAAGAGGCCGCTAAGATTAAAAGAGAATTATTTTATGATAAGCCCTATTCAGAGATGTTTAGACGGTTGATTAGAATTGGCCTTGATGCTCTAAAAGAGCGAGTGGCTGAAGAAAATCCCCTCTCCGAATGAGCGAGAGGGGGGCGGAGGGAAAGAGGGCGGGCAAGTGGAGATAATTGGGACGGACAGGATGAAACGCGCGAAGGACGATATTTTGAACAATCTTCTTCGACTGCATCAAAGAATTTGTGAAGATGGAAATGATGCAAAAAAGCCATCCGGTTATCAAAATATCTAAATAAACTGCTAAAACAGCGGAACGAAAGCCCCCCTCCGAATGAGCGGAGAGGGGCGGAGAGTTTAGAAACGGAATCAGTATAAGGAAGCAAGGGTGGTTGCAGAAACGATGCTGATAATGAGGCTTATGGCTGTCAGTATCGCAAACCCAAGAACGCAGTACTTTATTATCCTGACGTGCTCCTCCATGATGTCTAGCTTATCGACGAGGGTGACAAAGCTCTTTTTCAATCCTTCGTTGATAGATTCGAGGTGTTCATCGTGGTTTAGCTGCAACATGAGGTCAATCTCACGCTCGCTCAAATCGTCCTCGACCATAACCTTTTGCTTTTTGACGTAGACAGCATCACCGTTGGGGTCTTCCTTGGGCGGGGAAGTGTAGGAGCGGGCATTTTGAAAGCGGTTAAGCTCTTCAGAAGTGCATTTGTACTCCTGAACAATCTGCTCCTCTTCATGCGTCAGACCTTTTGAAGAGATGATTTTCCCGAGAAACTTAGAAATTTTGGGATTCATGGTTGTCCTCCTATTAAATTGTATTCGGATAATGTCAGGATAACACGGCGTGAGAGAAAAAGGAAGAAATAACGGGAAAACGAGCATTTGTTGGAACGTGAACACTGCCAAAACGGTGAAAGAAAAAACCTCTCCGAATGAGCGGGAGAGGGGAGGAGAGTAAATGAAAGAAAAAAGAAATGAAATGAGAAAAGCCTTTTTATCTGGATTTTTATGGGCGATTATCGTAAAAAAACCGTCTTATTAGTAATTCGCTTAGCACCGCGGTACTGATACCGCAAATAAAATAAAAAAGAAGTTAAGGGAACGTAAACGCGAGATTACAGGGAGGTAGAAAGATGGATATAGAAAAAATTATAGAGAATTTTTCCGATGATGACGGAGATGACGAAGAAATAACGATACACTATAAAATTACTTTCCAAAAAGCTCATCGTATAAAGGCTTCAACTTATTTATACCAAAAACGTGCTCCAGGCAAAGTTGAGAAATGGGAACTGCTAAAACGGTGTAGAAAGGAAAACCAATGAAAAAGTATTCGTATTTGAGAGAGCGATTGATGCGGCTGGATATTAGGTATAGTGATGTTGCAAAGCATATCGGGAAAAGCGATGCGTACATTACAAACCGGATGACAGGACGCTATCCATGGGATATGAACGATGTGTATCTGATTATGGACTTAATCAACGAGCCGGTCGAGTATATAGCGGACGTTTTTCCCCGGGACGGCATCAACGAGTTGAGCTATGAAGAAATCAGAGTGCGGCACGCCAGCGGCAGGGCAAACGTCCTGCCACCCAATATGTGTGTAATGTTGGTGCCGATGGAGCAGGCAGAAAGCGGAATAATGGGCGGCGGTTTGCGGCTGGTGCGGTAGCAGCGCAGCGGCGGGGAATGCAAAGGCAAGATTACAGGGTGGTAAAAGATGGGTAGAAAAGATGGGTAGAAAAGATGCAGAAATACGTGTTTTACCGAGATGTACATACAGGGAGATTTTGACAGGCCACCGGATACGGTTTAAAGTGCCTGGCCGGAGACCATACCTCATCTATTTTTTGGACGGCAAGGTGTATGGAGCCATATTCGGCTATGATGGGCGGTACTGCGTCATATATGCCGAGTACATTAAAAAATGCGACAGAGTGATCCGGTGGCGGCGAAGCAGATACATAATACTATGCGTAAGCTGGCAAGGGAGAAAAGGTGAGAGAAAATGAGTAGTTTTTGGTATGCCTGGCGGCACTGTGCGGCATAATGCTTCTTTGCCTGGTAGCGGCGGGTATTTTGGAAAGAGCCTTGCCGGGAAGCGTATGGCGAAAGCTCATGAGGCCGCTGAAAGGGAAGAAACAATGAAAGTATACGCACTAGTACAGGTAGTTGCGCCGAAGTTTATCTCAAAGGAGCGAATGGAGGAACTAAGCGCAGCAGGATATAGGCTGGAGAAAGGTGCGGATGGATTTATCCGTATTTTGAAAGAGCGCGAGCATATTGAGGAAAATGCAGGAGAACAAAGATGAATTATAAAGCAGAGGTTAAAGATTATCTGGATGCTCTTGAGCGCCATATCATGCGAAAAAAAAGTATGAAATAAGAAACATGAGACGGCAAAAAGAGGAATGGATGGGGTTTTTGTCCATTTGTCAGGCGTTTTGCACGGAGGCGAGAAAAAAACTAGGGAGCGGGGAAAGCGATGCGATTAAATTGGTGCTTCAGCTTATTTCAGAGATGCAGGATGAAAAAGACGAATTAAAAAAGCAGTTGGAAGAGGCCGAGAGATGGCGCACCTACTGGTATAACGAATGTGAACGGATACGGCAGAAATACGAGGATACGGCTCTATGAAAACGTGTCAATACTGTGGTAAGCCGATCCGATGGGAGCAGACAAAGATCGGAAAATATATGCCATGTGATTTGGGGGCAGTGTATTTTGTACCAGACCCCCAAGGCGAACTCTATGTGTTAAACGGCATAGGTGAAATGGTAAGAGCGCGGGAGCGCGTGGGAAACGAGGTGCCTATAAGAGTGGGGTTTATACCGCATTTTACTACTTGCAAAGACCTGCCACCACGGGTGAGGACAAAGGAACGGGCAACGGCGAAAGCACAAACGCAGATAAAGCGCGAGAAGCCAAAGGCGGCGGAGCAGATACAACTGCTTAGACTTTGGCCAGATGAGGACCAAAAAGCGCTGGATGGGGTAAGCATGAAAGGTGAGCAGCACTTAACGGCGGCAGAGTACCGGGGTATCTAAAGACGGGAAACTCCCGGGGAGCCGCAAAACAAGCAAATATAGAAACGTGAGGACAGAGCGAGACGGAAAACTTATGCGAGCAAACGCGAGGCAGACCGGCACTCTGCCCTCACTCTATTAAAATAGGGCGCGAGAAATCGCGTCATTTTGGAACAAGTAAAAGCTTGGACTGCCGGGAGGGGTGACGTATGTGGCAGATTTTGTTGTTCTATACCCAAACGGGCGGTATGTGGTCGAGGATGCCAAGGGAGTAAAGACGGATGTATATAAGATAAAGAAGAAACTCATGAAAGAGACCTATAACATCGAGGTTATCGAAGTCTAAGAAATGGCGGCGGGGCCGCTTTCCGTCCTTGTAATGCGTATTAACAACTCAACCACTGTAGGAGCAGCTACATGAAATATAGCAGCGAGGCGCACCTTTCGATATTTGAAAGAGAGACGCTGGAAGAGACAATAGAAAATATTTTCCGTAAAAACGTCTGGAAATATCGCTGCAAGACCATACGCGCTGGCGTAAGGCTGGAATGCGAGATTTTTCCAATATGGAATACGAAAGCACAGGTACGTGCGGCAAAAGCTCATAAGAGCCGGAAAGCACAGCAAAAGCTGAATCATTGGAATAGACAAAAAGCTATTGCTCGGGTAATCAATGAAAATTTTGGACGCAGAGGTTACTGGGGAACATTGACATATGATGAAGCTCATCTCCCGAAAGATGATGAGCAGGCACGGCGGGATATCGTGAACTATCTTCGCCGCGTAAAACGTAAAGGCGAAAAAAAGGGGGATAGAACTCAAATACATCTATGTTACAGGTGGGGAGCGGTATCACCATCATGTTATTATTTCGGGCGGGATAGATCGGACGGAGCTTGAAGAAATGTGGGACGGCGGGGACGTACGCAAATGCGCAGACTGCAGCCGGGTAAAGATGGGTTGACTGGTCTGGCAATGTATATTTCCAAAGACAAAAATATGCGGATGCGTTGGGGGCATAGCCAAAACTTAAAAAGCCGGAGCCCACGGTAGCGGACAACAAAATAAGCAAAAGACGAGCAGAGGCATTGGCCGGATGCGAGGATGAGGCAAGACAGTTTTTGAGATGGAGTTTCCGGGATACGAGTTTGGACGCATACGTCCCAAATATAGCAATTATGTTTCGGGAGTTTATCTGTATTTCGAGATGTGGAAAAAGGGAGGAAAGGGAGATGGATGAAGTACGAGAGTGGCTTGAGAGGCATGCACAAATAATTCTGCTAGATGGAGAGGAATACATCACACGCCACGGTTTTTGCAGATGTTTAATTGTTCAGAAAGTCAAGTTAGAGTGTGGAAAGCTCAAGGACTGCCACGCAGAGAGCATTTACGGAATGGACGCTGGTGTCATATTTACCCTATTAAGCGTTGCCAGCGGTGGTTTGCTGGGGAGGTAGTATAATATGGCGATGCTTTCCAGGACTGTTTACAAAACCATCGAATGGCATTTATATAACTACCCAACGCTGAAAGAACAAATTACCCGGGAACGGGATGATATTATTCTTGCTGCAGATTATTCCCTAAAGGGTGGGCCACGGGGAAGTGGAGTAAGCGACACAACTGGAAGTACAGTGCAGAAGCTGGAAGAGCTGGGCAGAAAAGAAACCTGGTGTACCGTTGTGGAGGAGACAATCCGCAAGTATGAGGGTGGAGTGCTTGGTGTGGTCATGGAACAGACGTACCTGCGGCGGAGGCCGGCAGGGAGAGGTATGCAATTCCTGTACATAGACAGAAGCACATACTATAAATGGCGCAAGGAGATTGTGAATTATGCCGCAATGAAAGCGTGTGAGCGGCGTTTGATTAGCGTATAAAAAAGTCTGCCACTTTTCCGGCGTTTGGGTGTGGTAATATAGTATCAGGCAAGATAGAGAGCGCAGGAATGCAGCTCTCTTTTTTTATTGAGGTGAGCGGATGAAGTATACTAGGTGCAAGCCGCCGTGGGTAGTTAAATTCTATCGTTCCAAAGCATGGTTAAAAAGCGGGAGTATGTGCTACAGCGTGATCACTATCTATGCCAATGCTATCAACTATGGGGTGGGAGGCCTTGCGGCAGGCTGGCCACGGTGGTGCATCACAAGCTTGAACTGGTGGATTATCCACAGCTTGGCCTGGATGAGAATAATCTCATCAGCATGTCATGGCAATGCCATGAAAAGACAAAAACAAGAGGAAAAAAAGCGAAACCGCACAGTGTAAGAATTATAAAGGCGTAGACGGGCGTGTAAGAGAGCATATCCCCCCTCCCCAAAAAGTTGGGCGATGGGGGCTTCCTGACCCGCGCCACCCAACGCCTTACACCGCGGATCGCGCGCAAGGGGGTGTAGTAGCGGGATGGCAAAATCGAAATTGAGGCAGCGATTGTTGATGATAATAAAGTAAGGTCGGAATATCGCAGGCTTTTTAAAACTCTACAAAGACGCGCCGGAAAAGCGGCTAAATCTAGTCAAAAAATTGCTGGTGCGGGCGGCGTTTATGGCGATTACCCTGGATGATTTGGAGCAAAAATCCAGGAGAACGGGGTAACAGAAACCTACCAAAACGGCGCAAATCAAAAAGGGCAGAAGAAGAGTGCAGAGGTGGAGGTCTACAACACCATGTCAAAAAACTATGCGGGGATTATGAAGCAGCTGGCCGATATGCTACCCAAAGAGACTGGCGGCGGTGATGGCTTTGACGACTTCTAGTCTTACCATCCTGGACACGCCCATCCTTGACAGCAAGTGCTATCAGTATGCCGATGCAGTGCTGGCCGGAAAAATTATTGCAGGCCATAAGGTTCGGCAATCCTGCAAACGTTTTTGGAGGACTTGGATCCAGCTGTAACCGGGGGTATAAGTGGGAGTTTGACTTGGAGCGCGCCATGCGCCCCATCGAATTTATAGAGCGGTTTTGCAAACCAAGCAAGGGAGATTATGACCGAATGGAGCTGCTGCCCTGGCAGCAATTTGTAGAGGGCAACCTCTACGGATGGGTGGATAGGAAGAGTCGGCTGCGGAGATATCGAGAGGGCATCATCATCGTGGGAGCCGGAAATGGGAAGTCCACTCTGGTGGGTGGCAACGCCACCTATGCGGCATCTAAGGACGGGGAGCGAGGCGCGGAGGTCTATGTGCTGGCTAACTCAAAGACCAGGCAAAAATCATCTTTGATGAGTGCAAAGCACAGATCCAAAGCTCCCGGGTGTTGGAAAAGCATTTCCGCGTGACGCGAGATGGAATTTATTTCGACAAAACGCGCTCAAAGATACAGCCGTTGGCCACGGACAGTAAAAATCTGGAAGGGCGCAACGTACACCTGGGTATTTTTGATGAGATTCAGGATTACACCAATTATGAGCTGATAAACCGCATAAAGGCAAAAACAAAAAGCGGCGGCAACCGCTTATTCTATATATCACCACTCTGGGTACAGTGATAGATGGGCCGCTGATGGACTACTACCGTCTGGGAAGCGATATTTTAGACGGCTCTGACGCAATCGCGGAGCGGGCGGCGGATCGCGTGTTTGTATATATCGCAGAAATTGACGAAGGAGACGCGCCGGACAATGTGGAGTGCTGGTACAAGGCCAACCCTTCCCTGGGAAAGCTGCTGCAACTGGACGATTTGATAGACGAATGGGAGCGGGTGAAGCCCATCCCGGCAGAGCGCTCAAATTTTATCAACAAGCAGCTCAATGTGTTTACGTCCGTGGATGAGCTTTCGTTCCTTTCGCCGGAGACGATTCGGAAAAATAATAAGAAAAAGCCCCTGGAGGAATTGGAAGGGGAGCGCTGTTATGGTGGGTTTGACTTATCGGAAACAGAGGACTTTACCAGCGCGTGCCTGGGTTTCCACTCCCGGAAAACGATTTTTTGTGCTTTCCCACTCCTGGGTGCCGGAAAAAAGGTGTTGGAAAACAAAGAACACCTGGATTGGATGGGGCTAGTCAAAGAAGGACGGCTTACCATTGTGGACGGCGAGTATGTGGATTATACGATGGTGTTGGCGTGGTTTTTGAGCAATCAAAAAAATACCGCATTGATACCATCGGATATGACCCGGCAAAGGCGGTATTTCTGGTTCGAGAGCTGCAGCAGAAAGGTCTGGTGCTCAACGAGGTGCGCCAAGGCGAGCTGACCCTGACCGCTCCTATGGACAACCTCAAGGAAAGGTTTTTGGATGGGAACATTGTTCACAACGAGGATCGCCTGTTCCGCTGGTATCTGGGAAATGTCAAGCTGACCAAGCGCGGTCCCAATGCCACCTATCTTCCCACGCGGCAAAACCGGGCGCGGAAAATAGACGGATTTGCGGCGCTGCTGTGTGCGCACACCGAATATATGCGCAGAAATGCCCTAGTGATACCGCCAGACAAAAAATATCAAGGGTGATTGACTTAGGAGGATTAAGACGTTGAGTATATGGTCGTACATGGCGCGAAAAATCGCTGTGGAAGAGAGAAAAGCAAAAAACCGCGGGGAGCATCCAGACGCAGGGATTTTAACTCCATGCGTTTTTTTTAATTGGCTGAAAGGCGATTACACCATTCACAACAGCGAGCTGCTATTCGCGGCGATACTGCGGCTAAAGTAACACGCTGGGGAGCATCCGGTTCAGCTATACCGGGGAATGCAGCCAGTAAACGACAGGCTCAACGATATTGTGAGTTTTTCGCCAAACGCCAACATGACAGCTAGTACATTTTTCGGACAATGGAGGCTTGCCGATGCTCCTCTGGCAACAACTATGCGCTCAAGGTGCTAGATAGCAACTATCAGCTGCAGCGCTTGGATATTTTAGACCCGGACCGGGTGACACCAGTATTAGAGGAGCACAGCAAGGAGCTATATTACAGAATCCAGCCAGAGGGTGGCGATGCTTACTTTATCCACAATATATACGTCATCCACGTGCCTTTTTATATCAACAAACGGTATAACAGGAATTAACCCTGTCTCCGTGTTGCTTGATACTCTTCAATACTCCGAGAATATTCAAAAATTTAGCATTGCGCAGTTGGATAAGGGCATGAACGCGGCAGTAGTGCTTGAAGCTCCGGCGCAGCTTGAGACCCACAGAGAGATGCGGTTATAGCAGACTTTATGAACACTTATGAAAAAACGGGTGGTAACATCCTGTTTTTAGAAAGTGGCGTGACAGCGCGGGCATTAAATCTGTCACCAGTCGATACAAAGCTCTTTGAAGTCGAGAAGATAACGCGCGGCAAAGTGGCAATGGTTTATAACCTGCCGCCTCATCTGTTGGGCGACTACTCTGATACATCGTTTTCTACGATGGAACAGCAGATGCTGGAATTTCTCACGCTTACCATGCTGCCCATCGTGACGGCATACGAAAACGAACTGAACAAAAAACTGTTAACCACAGGGCAACGAGGCGAAGGGTATCATTTTAAATTCAACATGGATGCACTTCTCCGAGCGGATGCCGCGACAATGGCAGACGTTAACCTAAAAGCAATTCGATCCGGCTACAAGGTGATCAACGAGGTGCGCGCCGAAAAAGGGCAGAAGGGTGTGCCGGGCGGGGATAAGCCGTTAGTAAGCCGTGATCTAGTTGCGTTGGATTATTTGCTGGAACACCCGAATTTAGCGGAGAAAGGAGGGAAAGAAAATGAACCAAATACGGAAAATGAAAGCTGTGAACAGCCGGCCACTGGATCTGAAAGCGGAAATGCCGCTGATCAACCAGTACGCGCTGAAAGAGCTGACACCAGATGATGTCTACGCGTTTTCCGTTGTCCTTTGTGACAACGAGATAGATCGGGACAATGAGCGGTTTGACCGGAACGCGCTGGAAGCGCTGGCAAAATTATTCGTGGGTAAAACAGGAATATTTAATCACTCCTGGGACGCAAACGACCAGGTAGCGCGTCTATATCGTACCAGCGTGGAGCAAACGGGCGAAAGAACCACCGTTGGGGATGAAAAATTGGCACTTCGGGGTTATGCCTATATCCTGCGCACGGCTGAAATGCAGCCAATTATCGATAAAATAGAAGGTGGAATTTTAAAAGAGGTCTCTGTTGGCTTTTCGGTTTCGGAACGCGTGTGCTCTATATGCGGAAAACCAATGGTTTGGAATGATTGCGAAAATGGGCATGAGAAAGGGGCAAAATATGATGGCAAACAGTGCTATGGATTGCTAAAAATCCAATAGATGCCTATGAATTTTCCTTTGTCGCTGTGCCTGCACAACGCGGCGCAGGGGTAACGAAACAATATGACGGAGATGTAGAAGGAGCGCTGGAGCTTTTTGCTTAAAGCCGACCTCAAACCGCACGTAGAAAGGTTGAGAAGCCTGAAAGAGCGATATCTAGAGATAACAATGGAAGAAAAAAAAAAGAACGTGTGAAACGGCAGGAAATCCTGGCCGAGAACAAAAAAATACTTGGAGGAAAAAGAGTAATGGAACCTACGTTGTACAAAATGAAGGAGGATCTGACGGCCCTTGGTACAGATTGCCCAGGACGCCAATTGGATCGCGCAAAAAGGCCGGGGACCCTGAGGTGAAAATGGAGGAAATCACGGCGAAGAAAGCGCACAGAGATGAGTTACAGGCGCGATTTGATATGCTAAAAAAGAACAGCATGATGTGATGGAACAAAAAGGGAAAGAGAGCTTAAGACAGCATATTGAGGAAGAGAACGCGCCAGGTGCCAAGCTCATGGAGGCGAAGGGAAATTTCTATTATGCGGCTATTACGGGCAAAGGCGTTAAAAAGGCGTATGAAGGTCTGGGCGCAATCCCGGCAGGCGATCCTGACCTTGGCGGCGGCGATGCATTGCTGCCAAAAAATTTAGCCAATGAGCTGCTGACGGAACCGTTTGAAACCAACAGTTTGCGTACTGTGGAGCCGGTATCCAATATCACGGGGCTTGAGGAGCCGCGGCTTGATTTTTTCGATCGAGGATGAGGCTCTTGTGGATGTAACAGATAAAGAAACGGCAAAAGAAATTGAAACATCGGGTGACACTATTTCGTATGGCAGATATAAAAACAAAGCTAGTCGTGACCATCAAAGACACGGTGGCTTCATGGCACACGCCTAAACTTAGTGCAGACAGTAGAAAATGGACTTCGTTCTGCTCTGGCAATCAAAGAAAAATGAGAGCGTTTGCGCAATCGCCGGATGAGGAGCATGCGCATATGAGTTTCTACTCGTCCAAAAATGCGATTAAGGCTGTAAAAGGCACAACGATGCTTGAAGCAATTATAAATGCCTATGGCGATTTGTCAGATTTTTATGCCCAGAATGCTACTTGCGTAATGCGCAGAAGTGACTATACCGCCATGATTACGAGCCTAACAAATGGCGCAGAAAGCCTATTTGGGAAGAAGCCGGAAGAAGTGCTTGGTATACCTGTCGTATTTAACGATAGAGCAGTCATCCCGCTAGTTGGGGATTTCCGTTTTTCTAAGCAGAATTACGATATCAATACAATCTATGAGACAGATAAAGATGGCCTAAACGGTAAGTATTACTTTATTGTGACGGCTTGGGGCGATCATAGAATTAAGCTCAAAAGTGCATTTAGGCTTGCGGTTATCGGTGAAGTACCAACGCTCAGCGGTGTGACGATTACGGGGACACCACAGGTTGGGAAAACATTATCAGCGACCACTACCTATTCTAGCGGAAACCGACCCCGAACCTAGCATACCAGTGGAAACGCGCTGATACTGCAAGTGGTACATATACAGATATTGACGGCGCGGTTTATGGAACATTTGTACCGACAGCAGATGACGAGGGCAAGTTCTTGAAAGTTAATGTGACGGCAGTTGGCTCTGCAACAGGCACAAAGCTATCTGCGGCAACTGCGGCAGTAGCGGCGGCAGAATAACAAGCAAGGGAGGGGAGCGCGTGCTGACAATCGAGACACTGCGGGACTATCTAAACTTGCCACCAGATGCGGAGGACAGCATTGCAGAGTTGTGTATGAAAGCTGCAAAGAGCAAAGCAAGGGCGGCGGGCATACCTGATTATAAAAATAATGCAACATACGATCTGTTTTTGTGCGCGCTTGCCGGCTGCTGGTACGATAACCGGGGACTACGATACATTGCCAGCGGAAGCAATGCCGCGGCGGAAGAAGCCGCGCAGCGGATGGTAAACTCTTTTGTGCTGGGCCTGCGCCATGCCGGGGAGGATGATGCTGATGAGCAAATACGCTAACTCTGGGGAGATGCGGGTGCCGATAATCGTAGAACACTATGATGACACGGAGACAACCAGCAATGGAATACAAACAAACAAGTGGGTCAACGTATACGGCGAGGGCAAATGCGTAAAAGCGAAGTGGGTCAATGTTCACGGGACGGACGTTTACCAGGCGCTTAGTATGGAACTTAGGGAACCGGCGACCTTGACGATGAGATTTTCGCCTAGAATAACCCAGGAATGCCGCATTATCAAGGCAGAGGACATTGGGAAGAACAATCAAAAGGACCTCTACTATGAGATTATAAGCCTGGATGATATAGAGGAGCGGCATATGCAGTTGGAAATCAAGGTGCAAAGGTGGAGGAATGCGAAATGACGGCGGCGGAAAGAATCAGGAAGCCCTGGCGATGTTTGGGCGGCCTGTAGTGAGCAGTATCTACTTTGGAAAGGAAAAAAGAATATTTTGTATTTATTTTCGGTCATCCTGGGATGCACTCTGATGATGCCCCGACAATAGAACGATATCTTACCCAGCTGCACTATTTTTGCCCGCATGATGTAGATTGCACACAGCTGCGTCAGGAAGTCAAAGCGCGCATATTTGCGGCGGGGTGGACATGGCCGGATGAGGTAAACGCTTCGGACGATACGAGCCAGCATTACGTTTTTGAATGTGAACTCATAGGAGGCATTGATGGCAAGACTTGATATTATCGGCACAGATGACCTTCTTTCGCTGTTTGACAATATTGCGGAAATACCGAGTGATGTCATAGCGGAAATGTTGGTAGCAGAGGGAGAGGTTATCGCAAAGGAGCAGCGCAAAGCGGCGGCGGAGATGCTGCAAGGCCCATATTATGAGGGTGGAGTGACAAGCTCGGTAACGCCGGGAAAACCTAAAATCACCTATGACGGAGGGGAACTTGAAATTTCGTTTAGAGGTACTCAACATGGGGAATCGTTTAGCGGAAATTGCCTTTGTAAATCAGTATGGTGCACGTGGGAACCCGGGGGAGACCTTTTATTGATGTGGGCAATGCGCGCGGCGAGGATAGAGCGGTAGAATCGGCTGCAGAAGTACATGGACAATGGCTAGATAGTAAAAAATTAAAAGGAGAAAAGAAATGGCAGGATTTGGAGCAAATTATCCCTGTTTTCAGCCGACAGGAAAGGCGGGGGGTTGTCATTGGCGGGTTGGTATCTGCCAACTTAACGGCAAATTTAGCATCTGGGGAACTATATGCAGATGATAGACTGGCGGAGCAGATTTCGGAGGTAATCTCTGGCACAATCGCAATGGAAACAGACGACATGACAGATGAAGTGGCCAGCATCGTATATGGCGCTACCGTAACGGACGGGCAGGTTATCTATAATAAGGACGATGTGCCACCTATGGGTAAGTTGGCGTACTACAAGGCGTTACGCACGAAAGGTATCAATTCCTATCGTTGCTACTACTACCCGCAGGCGCGCGGCAATCGGTAACGATTCGGCGCAGACCAAAGGCAGCAGCATTACATTTCAGACGACACAGACCACATTCACGGCATTCCCGGATGATGCTACTGGCGTATGGCGTATTACAAAGACATTTGACGACCAGTCTAGCGCAAGAGCGTGGTGTGAGCAGATGTGCAATGTGAAAGCTTATCATACGGTAAAAGTAGTTGTTTCGGGGAGCCGGTGCAGGCGAGGGCGCATCGCCCGAGGGCAGCATCTATGTGGAGGATACAAAAAGAGCTTTGTAATTACCATCACAGGGACACCAACGGCGGCCTATGATAACGGCGCAAGTATTATGGATAGCATCACAGGCGGTGCCTATACGCTTGCGAGTGTAACGGCAGATCATGAGGTTATTTTTATTTTCTAACAGGAGGAGGGCGGCTTCGGCCGCCCATTTTTTAAGATTATGCGGCTAGGAAAAAAGAATACGAATTGCGGTTCAGCAGCGACATCCTGTTTACCGTTATGGAAAAGTACGATACGGATAACCCGATAGAAATCATCATGAAGCAAGGAAAAAGAAGGGATAGATGCGTTGTGCTGGCTTCTTGCGGAGATGTCCCGGCAGGCGGAGCTATACCGCAGATATATGGGAGAAGAGGCAAGAGAATACCTCACGGAAGAACTTGTGCGGGTCAGCCTTTTGCCGAGCCAATTACAACGTGTTCGAGGTGAAATAGCGGATGCGATTCTAGCGGGGATGCACAAAGAAGAAGGCACAAAAAGAAGTAGATTTGGGGCTACAAGAACTTCAAAAAAAAACGGAAAGCGACTAACCAGAGCTAGGATGATATATATGGCGGGCACGGTGGGAATGTCGCCAAAAGAGGCCATGCTGGAAAAACCCGGCATGGTTTTTGATTTATACGAAGTCTACAAAGAAGCGAACGGCTATGAAGCCGAAGAAAGAGAGCCAGAATGATGAAAACGCTGGATGAGCTTTTGATGCGAAAAATGAAAATAGAAATAGGTGAAAAAAACATTTGAGGTTGGTGTGGATGAGGGCTTATTGAAGAAATTGCTGGCAATTCCAGACCGGTTTCTAGACCTGCAGCAAGACCTAGAAGAAGGAAGTTTGACAGAGCCGGAAGTATTAGACAATCTGGAAGAAATTATGGACGGCATTCTAGGGGCAGGAGCAATGAAATCGACCCGAGGAAAAACACAAAGAACGCTTGATGACTACGCGGCAATGACGATCCACGTGGTGAAGCAGATAACGTCACAGTTTATGGGCACATAAGGAGGGGCAGAATGGCTGTAAAAAGAGCAGTATCGACCGTTATTGCGGTACAGGGCGAAAAGGAATACAAGGCAGCCATGCAGGAGATACAGCGAGAAAATAGAACGCTGGTTTCCGCGTTGAAACTTGTCGAGGCACAGTACAAGGGTAATGCCAACAGCATGGCTGCTCTGGAAGCCAAAGGCAAAGCCCTAAAAGCTATGTTGGACGGACAGAGAGAGGCTGTAAACAGAGCAAGGGCGGGGTTGGAAAATGCGAAATCTTCGCAGGATGCGTATGCTCAAAAACAACGGAACTAAAGAGCAAAATTGAAGCTGCAAATCAGGAACTGGACGCGCTCAAAAACACCTCTACCGACACGGCGGCGGAGCAGCAGAAGCTGACGGCAGTAATAGACGCTCTAAATAAAGAATTGCTAGATACCGAGGCCAGGCAAAAAGGTGCGACAGCAGGCGTAGAAACCTGGCAAAAAAAGTTGAATGACGCTCAAACAGAAGTAGTGAACCTGGATCGGAAGATAGAAAAGAACAACCGATATTTAGACGAAGCCAAAACCAGCGCTGATGGCACGGCAAAATCCATTGACAACATGGGTAAGGAAATGCGTGGCGCTGGGGATGATGCCAAGAATTTTGGGGAGAACACAAAGACCTCGCTAGAAGACGTCCAGGATGTGATGACCGCTCTCGGCTTCACGCAGCTTTTTGCGCGCCATATCAGAGGGATTCCGGGAGTGCGTGGATGCCTCAGTTGAATTCGAGAGCGCGATGGCGGGCGTAGCCAAGACGACAGACCTTTCAAAAGCAGAACTTGCGCAGATGGGGCAACAAATTAAGGAGTTAAGCACTGAAATCCCAATTACCACAACAGAGTTTGCGGGTATTGTGGAGATAGCCGGGCAGCTGGGTATTGCAAAAGAAAACCTGGTGGAATTTGCCACAGTCATGGCAAACCTAGGCGTAGCCACGAACTTGACCAGTGAAGAAGCAGCCACAATGCTTGCTCAATTTGCGAACATTACGCAGATGGATACGACCGCCTACTCTAACCTGGGCAGCGCGGTGGTGGCTCTGGGTAATAACTTTGCTACCAATGAGCGCGTTATTGTAGAAATGACACAGCGGATTGCGTCAGCTGGTGAGATTGCGGGCATGACCGAGGCGGATATGTTGGGTCTTTCTGCTGCGGTCACGTCTATGGGCATTCAGGCAGAGAACGGCGGCACGCAGATGTCTAAGCTCATCTCTGAAATTCAAAAGGCGGTAGAGACGGGCGACAAGCTGGATAAGTTCGCGAGTATAGCGGGTATGTCTGCCGGAGAATTTGCGAGTGCGTGGGGAGTTGACGCTACCGAAGCGCTCATTAAATTTATCTCTGGTCTAAATGATGTAGAGCGCAATGGGAAATCTGCCATTGTACTCTTAAAAGAGCTAAAGCTTAACGAGACGCGCCTGCAAACAATGATGCTCTCGCTGGCTGGCGCGGGCACATTGCTTGGGGATGCGGTATCCAAATCTAATGACGCCTGGGCAGAAAATACAGCGCTCACCAATGAGGCGGCCACGCGGTACGCAACCACAGAGAGCAAAGTCACCATGATGCGCAACGCCTATAATAACCTGAGCATTGCGATTGGCGATAAACTAGGGCCGGTAATCCGCGAAGGAACCGATTTGCTGACAAAGTTTGCCGAACATATGCAAAAGGGAATCGAAGAGGGCGAACTGATGGTTCCCGTTATGGTGGGAGCTGCAACGGCAGTAGGCGTTCTTGTTGCGGCGTTTGCGGCATTTACCATCGTGGATAAGATGCGAAAAGTGTTGAAAAATTCATGGCAGTCGTGAATGCAAACCCTTGGGTGCTGGCGGCAACAGCAATTATAGCAGTTATATCCGCTATTGTGACGTTTGCAGCAGCCTGTAACGAAGGGGGAATATAGCGTAAAAACGCTAACGAGTGCTACAAGAGAAGCCCAAAAGGTTTTTAAGGAGCAGGATAAGCAGCTAGAAAAAAAAACTCTACGGATTTATTGGCAACAGCACAGATGGCTAGCGCGTATGTCAGCCAGTTGGCGGAGCTAGAACAAAAACTACGCTCACGGCGGCGGAGCAAGCCAAGTGGAATATGCTGCTGCGCGAGGTGACGGAGTTAATTCCAGAAACCTCAAAAATAATTAACCTCAAACTGGTAGCATTGAGGGCGGCACGGTTGCAATATCCAAAAAATATAGAAGCTTGGGTCCAGTTGGGTCTTGCGCAAGCGCGGCAAGAGGCATTTAAGGAAAAATTCAAAGCATTTGCAGCTGTAGAAGCCGAGGCTCTATTAAACCTTTCCAAACGAGCAAAAAGGAAAGTGAGCTTCTGGCTATTGGCAAAGAGATGGACGCGCTGCAAAAAGACATTACCAACAGCACAAAAAGGGCTGACGGCGGCCGAGCTTGAAGGAAACAAAGAAATTCAGGAAAAAACGATCGCTATGTCGAATTGGTTGACCAATACTCTAAAGTAGATAAAGAGATCGGTAATCTGGATAAGGCCCTGGGAAAGAACGACGAAGCATTGGAGAAGAACGGCGAGGAGTTAGGGATTCATTCAACAGTACTAGACGACTGGAAAGCGACGGCTGTTACGGCGGCGGACGAGGTAAACGAATCGACCGGAAAAACTCAGGAAGAAATCGATGCTCTAGCGATGAGCTTGTCAGAGCTGCAGGACAAATATACCGAGACATATATTAAGGCGCTGGAATCCCTGGATAAGCAGTATGGCGCGTTTGATAAAATTGAGCAAAAAGCAGCTGTGAGTACAAAAAGCTCATTGAAACTTAGATAGCCAATTGCAGTTTTTCCAGACCTATGCCGAAAATCTCAAAAAGGCGGCAGAACTTGGGATTAGTGACAGCTTAATCGCTACCTTAAGCGATGGTTCGGTAGAATCTGCGGCAATCCTGCAAGGCATTGTAAACGACAATGGGAAGAGCGTTGAAGATATCAACGAAAAATGGAAGGGCGTAATCGGCGCCAAAGATACGCTGGCTAAGACAATGGCTGATATGCAGACGGATTTTACTGCCAAATCCGAGGCAATACAGGCGAAGATGGATAGCCTGGTGCAGAACATGAATCAGGAAAAGAGGCAGTACAAAATGGCAAGAAAACCATGAGCGGCTTTGCCAGCGGACTTTCCTCCCAAATCCCAGAGGTGGAAAGACAGGTGAATAGAGCGCGCTCTATTGCAGAGGGCTTGCGGGTAGGAGGATTCAAAATTCCAGATGGCAGCCATGCAAAGGGCTTGCTATGGTCCCCTATGACGGGTATATTGCAGAGCTGCACAAAGGGGAGCGGGTACTTACGGCAAAGAAGCACAGGAATACCACGATATCTTTCTCGCGGCTATGCCTACAAGCTATCGGGCGGCGGGTCCGGATTATTCCAGGATGCTAGAATCTATCCGGGCGCGCTGGGCGGTGCGCGGGGTAACGTCACCAACAAGGCGACTCTCCAGTTCTATGGAGACAAACCCAGCCCGGCTAAAACGGCCAGGGCGGTGGAGAAAACGATGAGGAGGATGCTGTATGGCCATTAAGGCGAGTATTACGCTGGTGCTAAATGTAGGCGGTCGGCTTATCACCATTGCCAAAGATTCACCTTACCGCCTCGCAGAGGGCGGGCTAAGCGGCGTAGAGGCAGCGGATTACAGCTTGTCGATGGAGGACAACGCGCTGACGGACGGAGGATATATCACCAGGGAACTTTGAGCCACGGGAAATCAGCATCACATTTGGGGTTGCGGATAAGGCGAACACCGAGGCGCACCGGCGCTTGCTCTTGCGATATCTCAACCCAAAGCAACCGGTAGAACTCATCATAACGCGCACGGGGGTGACACGGAAAATACAAGGAAGAGTAGATGGAGCGATCGAGTTCGAGCAGCCAAACATCCGGGAAAATTATCTGTACGTTACTGTAAATCTACTCTGCCCTGACCCGTGGTTTTATGACCCGGAGCCGGTAGTGCACGAGTTTAAAAAGGTCGTTCCGCTGCTCACATTCCCTTTTAACTCTCTGGCTGGGGTGGGGGTAATGTCTGGGCTGGTTTGGAGGTCTGGCGAACTAGAGGTAGAAAATACCGGAGATGATGCGATGGGAATTGTGGCCACCATCGTGGCAAATGGTACAGTCAAAAACCCAAAACTAACCTTAGATGGCGAGGACTATGTGCGGCTCATCTCCACGCTGCAGGGCGGGGATACCGCGAAAATATCCACAGTGCCCAAACAAAAAAATATCTGGCTCAACGAGAAAAGCGCGCTTGTGTACGACCGCCAAAGCGTATTTTTTTCTGTTCCTACGGGGAAACACATCCTGGTTTTAAGCGCGATTCCGGCGCGGAAAACGCAGCAACCAGCGTGGCCTGCTATTTCAAATATCTGGGGGTGTAGCATGGAAATTACGTTACTGGACAGGGATTTTCATATCCTACATATGCCGATAGACGACTTCGTGTCCCTGCAATGGAAGCAGCGCTGGGCGGAGGTGGGCAGTTTTGAGCTGCATCTAAGCCGGGAGTATTTCGAGGCGGCGAGGCGAGCCCAATATATCTACCAAACCGAAGATAGGGAAACCATGCTGATACAAGCTCTTGAGTATGAGGACAAGAGTGGGGAAATTACACTGAGCGGGCGGGCGCTGGGCGTGCTGCTCGGCGATGTCATTATGCCGCGCCCTGAAACCATCCGGGGCAACCTGGAAACAGAGGTGCGGCGGCTGGTACAAAAGTACGCGATCGGCGGAGCACAAAAAATTGAAAAGCTAGCGTTGGGAGAGCTTCGGGGATACACCGAAACGGTAGATACGCAGATGACTGGAGTTTCTCTGCAGGAAATGCTATACACCCTTCTCACACCTAAGGGGATGTCCTGGCGGCTATGGTACGACTACGAGGCGGACGTAATATACTTTTGAAGTTCTAAAAGGGAAAGACCGAACTCAAGACCAACAGGAAAATACTTGGGCAATTTTCTCCACCTCCAGGGAGAACTTGCTGCAAACGGAATATGAGCGCGATGAAGAGGACTACAGAAATTATGCGTTTGTGGCCGGCGCGGGAGAAGGAAACGACCGGGTAATCGTAGAGGTTGACCAGCGGGAGGGGAACCGCAAGCGGGCAATCTATGTGGACGCTCGGGATATCCAGCCGGAAGAGGGAGAGGACGTTGACCGCTTTGTGATATGCGGCTGGGGCGGCCAGGTGGCCACTTCTGCGGACGCGGTAAACTGGACGGTGTATCAAACGCCGGTGAAAGATACGCTCTTCGGCGTATCGCACGCGAATGGAAAGTACCTGGTGGTAGGCGAGGGCGGCTCTATCGTGGTATCAGAAGATGGAGTGAACTGGCGCAAAGCAACGAGCGGCACAACACAGTCCATCGAGGGCGCGCTCTATCATGACGGCCTGTATATCGCCGTAGGAGGGAAGGAGGGCGGAGAAATTCTGACCTCCACCAACGCCGATACCTGGAAGCTGCAATTACAGACCACAACGCCATATTTGCGGGATATTGTCCACGCAAAAGGCAAATACGTCATATGCTGCGCGTGGTCGCGGATGTTACTAAGCGAGGATGCGAGCCATTGGCGGGTAGCCAACCTGGAGCCCTGGGGCTTGTGGATGGGAGACATCATATTCGAGCACGGCGCTGGGCTTTATGTTTCAGTAGGGAAGAACGGCGTGATTCTGACATCAGAGGACGCGGTGATATGGGAACACCAACAAAGCGGCGTGGAAGTGGAAATAGAGGCGGTAGTCTATGGCGCGGGGTTATTCGTGGCTGTAGGGATAGGAGGGACGATTCTGACCTCGCCGGACGCTAAGACATGGACACCGCGCAATGCAGGGGTGACGGACGAGCTGACGGGCATTTCATACGGAAACGGAAAATTTGTAGTTTCCTCCTGGGGAGATTACTGCCTGCGCTCTCAAGATGGCATCACATGGGAAAAATTTGCAAACTCTGATACGGTTCGCGGGCAACATTGGTTCGGCGTTTCCCTCGTATAAATACCGGCTCATCAAGCGCGGAATGGAGAAGCTGGCCAAGTACCAGCGCACAGAGAGCGTATCGGGAGTTGCAGCGCCGGACGCGCTGCCCCTGGCTGGGCGTGGATTACGGCCTGGGCGATAAGTGCGACTTTGAGCACGCGGCGCTCGGCCTATCCTATCAGGATATTGTAACGGAATAGACAAGGTTTACGAGGCAAAAGAACACTCGGTCACGCCGGTGTTTGGGGAGCAGCACTTGAATATGCGGCAGTTAATTTCTAGGGAGGTGGATAGAAAATGAGCCTAAAATGCGGGCTGTTTGACAGTACGGAGATTGTGGAAGAAGTAGGAGGGTATCCGAGGGGAGACAAAGCCCAGGGATGCAGCATTTTTTGCACAGTATTTTCAAGGGATTGTGGGTAATGGCGTGCTACCCCTCCCCGACAACTAATTTTCAGGTAATCGCGCAAAGCGGCTTTACGGTACAGATGCGGCCAGGTGGCATCTATGCAAACGGATATTTTGCTTATGACGAAGAGCCGCTCACGCTTACGATAGGGGGGAGTCCTTGCGCGCCGCACCGGTCTATGTCATTTTCCGCTTGGATACGGCGGCGGGGGAAATTACGCGGCTTTCTCTCAAATACATTTGTGCGGGTAAACAGTTATGATATGGCGGTGGCCAAGATTACGATACCCGAAGGTGCGGTGGAAATTACAGACAGCATGATTACTGACCTGCGGCCAGACGGGAATTATTGCGGCTATGTACAAAAAAATGACGGATGATGCGGCGGCGGAGCTGTGGGCGGCGATAACCCTGAAAGTCAATAAATCAGAGTTAGTGGATTTGGTTTATCCTGTTGGGAGCATCTATATGAGCACGAACAGCATCAATCCAGGCGGCATCCTTGGCGGCACGTGGGAGGCGTGGGGGGAGCAGGGAAGGTGCCGGTAGGCGTAGATGCGGCCGACACAGACTTTGATGCTGCGGGTAAGACGGGCGGCGCAAAAACAGCGCAATATGCATTGGGCGACAACGGCTACGCAAAGTTTGGCGGCTTTAAGGAAAGCCCCGCAATCCTGCACCTTGCTGTTCCGCCGGATGTTCCGCCATATCCAACTAACACATACGTAAATGTAGGAACAGGAGCGACAATAGGGCCAGAAGAGAGCACATACAAAGGGGCGTTGCGCTAGGAGGCGCGACAGAAGCGGGAGACAACATGCCTCCATATATCACCTGCTATATGTGGAAGCGCGTGGCTTAGGAAAGGAAAAGCAATGTTACAGGAATTTATATCGTATCTGGAGGAGCAGCTTAGAAACTGCTCCATTTATGTATGGGGAGCACAAGGGCAGAACCACGAGGTTATTTCGGAAAGCTGGATTCGCCGGATGGAGACCAGCGTGAAAAACGCGGACAGAGCCATCAGATATTGGAAGAAACAGGTGGCGAAAGGCAAAGGTGATGTGTTGCGCGCCTTCGATTGTTCCGGTCTCATCCTATACTATTTCCAGAACTTGAAGGGAGTGCTGCCATCGGATATCAATGCTCACGGCCTCAAAGGCATGTGCGGCAAGCTCACCCAGGCGCAGCTTCGCCCGGGTGATTTTGTTTTCCGATTGGAAACGAGCGGGAGCGACAAAGGCATGGCGTACCATGTGGGCGTGGTGGTGGATGAAGCGAAGAACGTCATCGAGTGCAAAGGCCGGGATGACGGCGTGGTCAAGCGCCCGCTCAACGCGGAGAAAGGCTACTGGAACTATTACGGTAGACCTGGCTTCCTGAAAGCGGAAATAGAGGGAGGCGTGCCCACTCCTGCGCCAGCGGGCTGGGAGCTATCCCGGCTCTTAAAACGCACTAGTCCCACTATGAAAGGTGAAGATGTACGGGCGGCACAAAGTGCGCTTATCGCCAGCGGGTATTCCTGCGGGAGAAGCGGCTCTGATGGGCAGTTCGGTGGTGATACGGAAGAAGCAGTGTGCAGCTTCCAGCGCCCCGCGGCTTGTCCCCAGATGGTATTGTGGGCAAGGATACCTGCGCAGCGCTTGGCGGGACGTGGAAAGGCAGCGTACCGGCGCGGACATGGACGCTTTCCAGGTTGCTTAAAAAGCAAGCCCGCTTATGAAAGGCGATGACATTCGGCGCGTGCAGGAGGCTTTGATTGCAAAGGCTACTCTTGCGGTAAGTCTGGAGCAGACGGCCAGTACGGCAACGACACTGCGGCAGCGGTAAAAACGCTTTCAGGGCAGCCGTGGGCTTATGGTGGATGGAGTTGTAGGGGAAAAGACTTGCGCAGCCCTGGGCGGCGTGTGGAAGAAATAGGGAGAAAAAAGAAGAATGGATATGATGGAACTGATTCGACCGGAGATGCTGGTACTCGTACCGGCACTGTATCTGGTGGGTATGGCCCTGAAACATGCGGCGGTGTTTGATAACAAATACATCCCGTTAGGGCTTGGATTGTTCGGAGCGGCGCTGGGCGCGGCGTGGCTTATGGTTTTTCAGGTGGAGGGATACAACGTGGCACAGAGCCTTTTAATGGGTGCGGTGCAGGGTGTACTGTGTGCGGGGTTGTCCGTATACGCCAACCAGATTTACAAGCAGCTGGGGAGCAAGGAAAAGGACGGCGGGGAGGCATAAAGGATGGGCGGCGCAGAGCTTACGGCAATTTTAGTTTTGTTGGCACAATCATAGGCTCAATAGGCGGTGTCCTTGCCTCTTCCCGTCTGACAAACTTTAGGTTGCAGCAGCTAGAGGAAAAGGTGAAATTACATAATAGCGTGGTGGAGCGCATGGCGAAAAGCCGAAGTAAAGCTTGAGAGCCATTCCTCTAGGATTGAGGACTTGGAACAGATGGACAGAAGAGAATAGAAAGAGCGGGCGATATGCCCGCTCTTTTTTTATTTCAAAAAACTATGAGATTGCACCACTTTGATTTTGCATATAGAAAGCGAAATATATAGAGGAAGAAAGAATGGCGTTATAATGGGAATTTCGGGTTGACTTTGCCTATATATAATGGTAGAAATTTGGGTTCAAGTCCCCTTATCTCCACCATAAATATCGCTCTAAGCTAATCGTTTAGAGCGATATTTTATTTGAAAAAATGGTGGTATTACAACGTAATATCTGCGCTGCTAATATAATGTTATCAAGTTGCTGATTTAGTTGCGTTGCATTTTTGGACAAAATCTTCTAATCTTTATGAATGGGAGGTAGGAAAAAGTATGGGTTTAGGCGACATTATTGGTAAGAATCTACGGGAGTTGCGCGTAGAGCGCAATCAATCGCAGGAGGAACTTGCAAAGGAAATCGGCATCAGCGCATCTAATCTGCGGGAAATTGAATATGGAAACGGCAATCCCACAATCTCTACATTGGAGCGCATCGCTGGCGGGCTCAATGTCACGCCCAGCATTTTGGTTTCTCGGAATATGGATGAGGACGATCTCTATATTAAGCAGTCCATTTTCTCCAATCTTGAATTTATTCAAAAACAACCCTTAGAGCGGCAAACGCTGATCATCCGCATGTTTGAACAGTTGGTTTTGTTGCTTCGGGAAGATAAATAGTATATGCGGGCAGAGGAAGATGATCTTTCCCTTTTTTTATGTACTAAAAAGGAAGGGGAACCCTTCCTTAATCATCTCCCTGAGCAGATTTTCAGCATAATCCTGAGATTTTCAAAGGAATTGATGCTTCCGGACCGAGAGGCAATGTGCTCTTGCACATAGTCGGGCAGATCGTTAAAATATTGATCCGCTTCTTTTTTCTTTCGAGCGCAGCTCGGCTAAATCCTGGTACAAATCTTTTTTCATCGTTTTCACCTCCAAGCTATTTTTACCTGGAATGAGGCAATTCATACATCAGGAGCTTTTCTTTTCCTTATTTGTCAGGAGCAAATCTATCAGTTCGCCCAGCACACAGCGCAGCATCTCCTGATCTTTGTCCGGAAGATTTTCGAGAAAACACTGCTGGAGCAACGCAAGATCGCTGTCATCTTTTTCGTCGGCCTTACAGAGAAGTTCGGGCAAAGTGAGGTTGAACCTAGCGCAAATCTTTCTTATGGTGAAAAGCGTTGGATTCCCTTTTCCATGCTCAATATCCCTATAATGGGAGAGGCTGATATTGATTTCATTTGAAAAACTCTCTTGTGAATAGGAATTTTTCGGCGCAGTTTCTGGGTATTTTCTCCTATAATTTTACAAAGTTCACTTTTCATAAGTTCTCTCCCTTTTTTAAAACACAATAGTCGATTCACAGATCCCGAGCAAGGTGTGCGAGTAATGCCGGCGTACCATTATGCAAAAAATGGTAGATAGTAAAGAATTTTACAGATTTTTGTCTGAATTAGAAGAAAACCGGCAATTTGTCAAAAGACGGGCGGTAGGGTAAAATAAACACATGGTTAGGAGGGCAGACAAATGAGCGAAAAAAAAATTTGTTATATCGTTGGAGCAGGCGACTTTTCGGGCCTTTTTTACGCCCACACGCGGGCGATTACCTCATGGCTGCAGATGGAGGATACGTATACCTCCAAAAGAGGGGCTGGAGCCAGACGTGGTGCTGGGAGATTTTGACTCGCTTAAGCAAAACCCAAGCATAAAAATATTATTGAGCTACCTGCGGAAAAGGATGACACTGATATGCTCTATGCGCTGCGCCTTGGATTGGACAAGGGATACAGAACTTTTCATCTTTACGGTGGGATGGGCGGGCGCTTTGAGCACACGCTGGCCAATCTACAATCCCTGAGCTTTTTAGCTGAGCACGGGGCAGTGGGCTTTTTGTTTGGACAGACGGAAGTAACTGCGGTGATTGGAGATGGAATCGCTCACTTTGATGAAAATGCAAAGGGATATTTTCGCTGTTCTCTCTTAGTGAACATTGCACGGGAGTCTCGATTTCCGGGTTAAAATATGAACTGGCAGACGCGATGCTCTCCCACACCTTTCCCATCGGAGTGAGCAATGAATTTATAGGCGAGAAAAAGTGAGATTCGGATACGAGAAGGGATTGGGGCAATGGTCTTTGCACAAGAAAATCTATCTTGCCTTCTAGAAATTTCATCAGGCCTTGACAAAGTATATCCGCTCGTCATATAATTGGTTTATTAGTAAACTATTTACTTGTGAACTGTTTATGAACAAATTATGACGAGGAGTGTTATGGCAGATATCGGGCACAAAGATTTAATTTTTGCGGGTATGAGCGAAATTTATAAGCGCTATCGGCAATACTGTTTTGCTTCTATCAGCGAAGATGATTTAACGCTGAACGAAGCGGCAGTATTGCACTTTTTATCTAACCATCCAAAGAGCAACACGGTAAAAAGACATCAGCCAGCAGCTCAATATTTCCAAGGGGCTTGTGAGCCGCTCGGTAGAATCGCTGCGGCAAAAGCAATTATTGATCACGCGCACAGACGCCGAGGATCGCCGCAAGGTCCTCATTACGCTATGTGAAAAGGCGCTGCCCTATACGCAGAGCTTTCAATGTAGCCAGGAGGCGTTTACAAAAAAAAGTTTTAGAGGGCATTACGGAAGAAGAGCTGGCAAGCGCTCTGCGCACTTTCCGGAAAATGTCGCAAAATATTATGGAGATAAACGAGGAAGAATAACGATATGAAAGAGCAAAAGACACCCAAAAATCGATTTTATATTACACTGTCATTGCGCTGCTCCTTATGTTAGTGTTGAACGCATTTGTGTTTCCGCAGGTGATGAAGACAAAAAGTGACGGAAGTAGACTACGGACATTTCTCCGCTATTTAGACGAGGGTAAAATAAAGACGGTAGAGGTACAGGATGAGGAGAACCGCATTGCGTTTCTTGCCAAGGACGAGAACGGCGAGGAGAAGGTATACACCACTGCGAAGATGGATGACCCAAATCTTGTGGACCGCATCTATAATAAAGATCCGAAAATCCAATTTTCTCGCGTATTGGCGCAGGAAAATTCACCGCTGCTAAACTTTCTGCTCACCTGGATTTTACCATCGCTGCTCTTTTTATCTGCTGGGCGTATGGTTGATGCGCAGCATGCAAAAAACGCATGCCCGGGGCGAATAATGCCATGACCTTTGGCAAAAGTAACGCAAAGATATACGTTGAAGCGCAGACAGGGAAATCCTTTTTGGATGTGGCGGGGCAAGATGAGGCAAAAGAGGCGCTGAGCGAAATCGTGGACTTTTTTGCACAATCCCGAAAGGTACGCGCAGATTGGCGCGACACTGCCTAAAGGCGCGTTACTCGTGGGCCCTCCGGGAACGGGTAAAACGCTGCTCGCCCAGGCGGTGGCGGGGGAAGCTAAGGTGCCCTTTTTTCTCCATTTCGGGTTCGGAGTTTGTGGAGATGTTCGTAGGCATGGGTGCGGCGAAAGTGCGCGATCTTTTTAAACAGGCGAGCGAGAAAGCGCCTTGCATCGTGTTTATCGACGAGGTTGACACCATTGGCAAAAGCGCGACAATGGCGGCATGAGCGGCAATGACGAACGCGAGCAAACGCTTAACCAGCTTTTGACGGAAATGGACGGTTTTGACGGCAAGCGCGGCGTGGTTATTTTGGCAGCGACCAACCGCCCGGATTCCCTAGACCCGGCGCTGTTACGTCCCGGCCGTTTTGACCGGCGCATCCCTGTTGAGCTGCCGGATCTGGCAGGACGCGAGGCGATTTTAAAAGTACACAGCAAGAAAGTGCAGCTGGCGGACGGAATCGACTTTAACGCCATCGCCCGGGCAACCTCTGGCGCTTCGGGCGCAGACCTCGCCAATATCATAAATGAAGCGGCGCTCCGGGCAGTGCGCTTTGGGCGCAAGGCCGTGGCGCAGGAGGATCTCGAAGAGAGCGTAGAGGTCGTCATTGCAGGATACCAGCGAAAGAACGCAGTGATCTCTGAAAAGGAAAAGCGCATCGTCTCTTACCACGAGATTGGGCATGCGCTGGTCGCGGCCAAGCAAGAGGAGCCGGCTCCGGTGCACAAAATAACGATTGTGCCGCGCACTTCCGGCGCGCTGGGATACACCATGCAGGTGGAAGAGGGAGAGCGCGTGCTCCTAAGCCGGGAAGAGGCATTTAACAAACTAGCCACTTTGACCGGTGGCCGAGCTGCGGAGGAGGTAATCTTTGGCTCCATAACAACCGGAGCGGTGGGCGACATCGAGCAGGCAACAAAGCTCGCCCGGGCGATGGTCACTCGCTACGGTATGAGCGAGAATTTTGATATGACGGCGCTAGAGACAGTTTCCAATGCATATCTCGGCGGCGACGCGAGCCTTTCCTGTTCCGCAGAGACCGCAGCAAAGGTGGATGGGGAAGTGATTTCCCTGGTGAAGAAGGCACACGAGAAGGCAATCCAAATTTTGCAGGATAACCAAGCCCTCTTGCACAAACTGGCAGCGTATTTGTTGGAAAAAAGAGACGATAACCGGGGAAGAATTTAACAAAATTTTGGAGGAGAACTAAGTTGTATATCGATTGGACATATGTTTATCTGGTTTTGCCGGCAGTGCTTTTTTGCGATGTGGGCCAGTGCAAAAGTGAACTCTGCATTTGACCACTACTCCAAAGTATACTCCCGAAACAACATTACCGGCCGGGAAGCTGCCCAAATGGTATTGCAGGAGAATGGGTGATGGGCGTGGGCATCGAGCGGGCAAATGGCCACCTGAGCGATCACTATGACCCAAAGAGCAACGTCATCCGGCTTTCGGATTCGGTTTATAACAGCACGTCCGCCGCGGCGATTGGCGTGGCGGCGCACGAGGCCGGGCATGCGGTGCAGTACGCCACAAACTATGGCCCGGCAAAGCTGCGCTCCGCCATCGTGCCCATCACAAATATTGGTTCCATGCTGGCCATGCCGCTCATCCTCATTGGAATTTTGCTCAGCAGTTTTGGCAGTTTTACGCAAACATCGCGTATTTTGGGAATTGCATGTTTTGGGCTGTGCACGGTTTTCCAGCTCATCACCCTGCCCACAGAGTATAATGCAAGCAACCGCGCGCTGGCCGCGATTTCCAGCACGGCGATTTTGACGCCGGAAGAGCAGAAGGGGGCGAAAAGGTGCTTTCCGCGGCGGCGCTCACATATGTTGCTTCTCTCGCGGTCTCTATCATGCAGCTTCTGCGGCTGATTTTGCTTGTCGGGCGCAACGACCGCAGGGACTAAGCCTAGGGCTTGCAAAGAGGAGACGGGCGATGTATCATATTTTCGGCATAGTAAATTTGCTGAAAGGGAAACGATGAACAGATTTTTGAGTGGGCTGCTTGTCATTATCGTCATATCAGTTTGCCTTGCAGGCTGTGCAGAAGTGCCGGGAGAGGTTTCAAAATCTCCTGTCACTTCTTTTTCCGTCACGGTGGAGCCGGTGCCTTCTCCTACGCCCTCACTAACGCCAGCGGAAGCGATGTTGGCAGCAATGAGCACAGAGCAGAAGGTAGGCCAGCTGTTTTTCGCCAGATTTCCCCAGGACAGCAATGCGCTGGAAGAGATAGAAAAATACCAGCCGGCGGGATACATCCTGTTTGGCGTAAATTTCGAGCAGGCGACGCCGGAGGGCATCAAAAGACGCTCAAAGACTGCCAGGCGGCATCGGGCATTCCGTTGCTCTTCGGCATTGACGAGGAGGGAGGCACGGTGGTGCGCGCCAGCAAATATCCGGCCTTTCGCGCCGCTCCCTTTGCCTCGCCGCAAAGCCTCTATCAGGCGGGCGGGCTAGACGGGATTGTCGCAGATACAAAAGAGAAAAGCACGCTATTGGCTGACCTTGGATTTACCGTGAACTTTGCGCCGGTTTGCGATGTGAGCACAGACAAGAAGGATTTTTATTTTTTTCCGCAGTTTCGGCAAGCCCGCAAAACAGACGGCAGAGTATGTTTCTACGGTGGTAGCGGCGATGAGAGGGACGGGAGTAGACCCGGTGCTCAAGCATTTTCCAGGGTACGGCAATAATGCGGACACGCACACCGGTGTGGCCATTGACAACCGCGGTCTGGGATGCTTCAAAAGCAGCGATTTTCTGCCATTTCGCGCGGGTATCCAAGCGGGAGCGCCTGCAGTGCTCATTTCGCACAACATCGTGACGTGCATGGATGAAAAGTATCCGGCATCGCTTTCAGGGGGCGTGCACAAAATTTTGAGGGATGAGTTCTTGTTTGAGGGCGTCGCCATCACGGATGATCTCGCCATGGAGGCAGTGGCTTCCTATGCGGGAGAGCAGGAGGTTGCCGTGCTGGCGGTGTTGGCCGGGAACGATTTGCTCATCTCCTCTGATCTAAAGACGCAGTATGAGAGCGTTTTGGCGGCTGTAAACAATGGAGAGATCCCTATGCAGACGCTGGACGGCGCAGTGCTTAGGGTTCTACGGTGGAAAGAGCAATTGGGGTTAATTTAGCGGCATGCCGCTTTTCAAGTTTTTTACTATGGAGGAGACAACATGCAGACCTATGACATCGTGGATTTTCACACGCATATCTACCCGGAAAAGATTGCCCACAAGGCCGTGGACGCCATCAGCGAGTTCTATTCCATTCCCATGTCCGGCGAGGGCACCAGCGCGCACCTGATCGCACGGGGCAGCAAGATAGGCGTATCTCGATATATCGTGCACTCGGTGGCCACAACGCCGGCGCAAGTCGTGAGCATCAATGATTTTATCGCAAGAGAGGTTGCGGCGCACCCGGAGTTTCTTGGCTTTGCAACACTACACCCGGGATTTTCCGACTTGCCCAGCGAAGTGGATCGTGCGATAGATCTTGGATTACGGGGCATCAAGGTGCATCCGGATTTCCAGGAATTCAACATCGATGATGAGGCCGCGATGAAGCTCTATGAGGCGATTGAGGGGCGGCTGCCCATTCTCTTTCACATGGGCGACAAAACGCGGAGTTTTCCGCGCCTGGACGGCTCAAAATGTGCTGGACAAATTCCCGAATTTGACGGTGATTGAGCGCATTTCGGCGGATACAACGCCTGGGAAGATTCCCGAAAATATCTGTTGGACAAAGATATTTACTTTGACACCTCGAGTTCGCTTTTTCCGGCTGGACGCAGAGGAAGCGGCGCAGATGATCCGAGATCATGGCTATCAGAAGATGCTGTTTGGCACGGATTATCCCATGTGGGACCACGAGGAAGAGCTGGCGCGCTTTTTTGCGCTGCCTCTTTAGAGCAAGAGCGCAAAGCTATTCTAGGTGAAAATGCCCGGGCGTTGTTGCATATTTAATTTCCAGTAACTTCCAGGTTATAATGCGGGCGGCTGGCTATAATAGTATCGAGGCGTTGATAAACCGGCTTGCCAATTGGCCTTGGTGCTTTGAAATAACACTTATTATTTTGATTTGCCGGCGCATATCAGCAGAGAGGTGCACAATCCGGTTTATGGCCTTAAGAGCTCAAGAATTCTTGAGCTCTTTTTTGTGTCTTTTCCCGGGGATTTATGGTATAATAAATGGAAATTAGGAGGGAAGAGGGGAAACATTTTTGGCGCTTTCACCGATGATGAGGCAGTACCTCGAGATAAAAAAGAAAAAACAAGGATTGTTTGCTGTTTTTCCGCTTGGGCGATTTCTACGAGATGTTTTTCGAGGACGCGAAAACCGCTTCCCGGGAGCTGGAAATTGCGCTTACAGGCAGAGATTGCGGTTTAGAGGAGCGGGCGCCCATGTGCGGCGTCCCTTATCACGCCGCGGAGGGATATATTGCGCGGCTCATCGAAAAGGGATACAAAGTTGCGATTTGCGAGCAGCTGGAGAACCCTTCCGCTGCAAAGGGCATTGTGCAGCGGGCATTGTGCGCATTGTGACGCCGGGCACAATATCCGAAAGTTCCATGTTAAAAGAGGATGAGAACAGTTTTTTGCTTTCTGTTTACGAGCGCAAAGGGCGCATTGGCGCGGCATACGCGGATATTTCCACCGGCGCTTTTTGGGCGGAAGAGCTTGCGGGGATGGAGGAATTGGGAAATCTTCTCCTGCGCGTTTTGCCAAAAGAAGTGCTATTTGATGAGAGCAATGCAGTATTATTTCACTATTTAAAGGGTCAAGATAGCTTATATCTCACGCGCTACGACGCATGGCCCTATGAGAGCAGAAATGCGAACCGGCTATTGCAGCAGCATTTTGGCGTGATGAGCGCGACGGTTTTTGGATTTGCCGAAGATTCCCCTTGCTTAAACGCCGCAGGGGCGCTCTTGCAATACCTTTTAGACACGCAGAAGAACTCGCTGGCGCACATTAAAAAGCTGGCAAAAACTTCGGGAACTGACTATATGGCCATTGACCAGTTCACGCATCGAAACCTGGAGCTGACCGAGACCATGCGCAGCAAGGAGAAGCGCGGCTCGCTGTTGTGGCTGCTGGATAAGACAAAGACGGCCATGGGAAGCCGCCTGCTGAAATTATATATTGAACAGCCGCTTTTTGAGCAAGAAAGGAAATTAACGCGCGGCTGGACGCAGTGGCCGAGCTCAAAGAGGGGTTCGCACTGCGCAGCGCGCTGCGGCAAGAACTGGATAAGATTTACGACATTGAGCGGCTGCTGGCGCGCATATCCTATGGCTCGCTGGATGCCCGGGATATCATCGCGCTCAAAAGCTCGATTGCGCCGCTGCCCAGCATCCAGGCTATGCTCCAAAACTGCAAAGACGGAGCGCTCTTTTTGTGCGCAGCAGCTGGATACGCTAGAGGCATTATACTCATATTTAGACGAGTGCATCTGTGAAGACCCACCCCACGGCATCCGAGACGGCGGGTTTATTCGCCCGGGTTACAACGCGGAAGTGGACAAGCTGCGGATGCAAAAACCAGCGGGGCGGAGTGGCTTTCTACCATGGAGCAGCGGGAGCGGGACGCCACGGGCATCAAGAACCTGAAAATTGGTTACAACAAGGTTTTCGGGTATTATATCGAGGTTTCAAATCAAATATCAGCGCTGTGCCTTACCGCTATACCAGGCGGCAGACGCTTTCGAACTGCGAGCGCTACATCACGCAAGAGCTCAAGGAGCTGGAGGATGTCCTGCTCTCGGCTACGGATAAGTGCAACGCGCTGGAATATAGCTTGTTTTTGCAGATTCGAGACCATTTGACGCAGTATATCGATGTGTTGCAGAAAAACGCAGGGCTGCTGGCAAGGATAGACGTACTGCAATCCTTTGCACAGGCGGCATATGACTACGATTACGTGAAGCCAAAGATTTGCACGGATGGCAGCATATCGATTCGGGGCGGGCGCCACCCGGTAGTCGAGCGCACGGTGCGGCAGGAGTTTGTCCCAAACGATACCTATCTTGACGAGCAGGATGACAAGCTGCTTGTCATCACCGGGCCGAACATGGCGGGCAAGAGCACGTTTATGCGCCAGACAGGGCTGATTGTGCTCATGGCGCAGATGGGCAGCTTTGTCCCGGCGGCAGAGGCGCGGATTTCTATCGTGGATCGCGTGTTTACCCGGGTGGGAGCATCTGACGACCTGGCTTCGGGGCAGAGCACGTTTATGGTGGAGATGAACGAGCTGGCGAGCATTTTAAACAGCGCGACCAAGGACAGCCTGCTGATTTTAGACGAAATTGGCCGGGGCACGAGCACGTTAGACGGGCTTTCCATCGCTTGGGCGACCATCGAGTACATTCTCGGCAAAACGGCATTGGCGCTAAGACGCTGTTTGCCACGCACTACCACGAACTGACGGATTTAGAGGGCAAGCTGCCGGGGCTGCGCAACTATTCGAGCACTGTACAGGAATATGAGAAGAGCATTGTGTTTTTGCACAAAATCCGCCGGGGCGGCACTGACCGCAGCTTCGGCATCGAAGTGGCAAAGCTTGCGGGCTCCCCGAGGCGCTCACAGACCGCGCAAAGGGGCTGCTCAGCATTTTGCAGCAGAACGCCAGCACAGACCTTGGACGTATCGACTTTTCGGCACTGCCTACACTGCCGGATAAGAAGGCGCGAGGGGCGGAGAAGCTTATCCGGCATATCGCGCAGCTGGACATAGATAATTTGACGCCGTTGGAGGCGCTTTGCTCCTCAGCGATTTGAAGCAAAAAGGCGGGAGAAAATGGCTAAAATTCAAGTATTAAGCGAGCAGATCGCGAATCGCATCGCCGCGGGCGAGGTTGTGGAACGGCCGGCTTCTATTGTAAAAGAACTGGTGGAGAATTCTCTGGACGCAAAAGCCACGGCTATTACGGTTTCCATTATAGATGGAGGCGTGCGCGAAGTGCGCGTGACAGACAATGGCGAGGGATCGCCGAAGAGGATATGCCGCTCACCATTTTGAAGCATGCCACGAGCAAAATCTATTCGCTGGCCGACCTGGACCGAATTTACTCCATGGGTTTCGAGGCGAGGCGCTGGCCAGCATTGCGGCGGTTTCCATGCTCTCTATCAAATCCCGGGTGCGCGGAAGCGAGGCGGGCACAGAGCTCTTTTCTAAGGGCGGCAAAGTGGAGTATATTCGCCAGGCCGGGCTGCCGGAGGGGACTTCGGTCATCGTGGAAAACCTCTTTTTAACACGCCGGCACGGCTGAAGTTTTTGAAAAAGCCGGGGAGCGAGGCCGCGGCAATTTCGGATATTGTGAGCCGGCTCATTTTGGCCCGCCCGGATATTTCTCTGCGCTATACGGCAAACGACAAGACGCTCTACCACAGCCCGGGCACGGGTGATTTAAAGGATGCGATTTGCGCGGTTTATGGGCAACAGATGCGCGAGCAGATTTTGCCAGTGGATTACACGCTGAACAACATCCGGGTGAGCGGTTTTATCGGCGCGCCTAACTTCACTTATAAGACGCAGAAAAACGGGAGTTTGTACATCAACCAGCGCTATATTCGCTCGGAAATGGTGCAAAACGCCATTCTGCACGCTTACGGCGAACGGCTGCTTGGGGCAATTTCCCGTTTTACACGCTGCATTTGAACATGGACTTGAGCGATGTGGATGTGAATGTGCACCCCAACAAGCTCACCGTGCATTTCAGCGACGAAAACGCAGTGGAATACGTGGTTTTAAACGCAGTGGCAGATGCCCTGCGGCAGCAATCCTCGCCTGTGATGGAGAGTTTTGCGCGGCCAAACGAAAACCTCAGCTACGCGGATCTTACCGCGCCCATCTCCCCCAGCAGAGCAAGTTCCCGACTTGGAGGTAGAGAGCGAGGAGGCCCAGGAAAAATGGGTACAGAGCGAGGATTTAGAAGAGAACATTGAAAAAAAAATCATGCGCATGGCCCAGGAACAGAAAAAAGCGGGCCCTTTGAAATCAACGCGCCCTCGGAAATCTCTGTCGCAACCCCTTCTGAGGATTTTTCCCTGGCATTTGAGCGGGCGAGCAAATCCGCAGAGCCGCCGAGGCAGGAGGTGATTCAGCCTACACTCATCTCGAACCTGCCCGATATCAGGGCGCTGGGCATCGCGTTTTCTACGTACATTATCGCCGAGGCCGGCGAGAGCCTTTACTTTATCGACCAGCATGCAGCCCATGAGCGGCAGATTTACGACGCGCTCATGCGGGGGGCTGGAGGAGCGTGTCGTGAGCCAACGGCTGCTGATTGCCGAAGCGTGCAGACTTTCCCACGAGGAACAATTAAGGTTAGAGGAAAACCTTTGAGATTCTCTCTTCCATGGGCTTCGAGCTGGAAATTGGCCAGCTTTTGCTGCAAGATTTTGGCCGTGCCGCAGATCCTGGGAGAGGTAAACGCCAGGGCGACGCTGGAGGATATTTTGGCATCGCTGGCAAACCCGGGGATTCCGGCGGCAGTGCGCAAAGACCGCATCGCCAAAGGAGCATGTAAGCGCGCCATCAAGGGTGGGCAGTCGCTTCCAGAACAGGATATGAAAGCGCTCGTCAAGAATATTTTGGAATCTGGCTCGATACCCAACTGCCCACACGGCCGGCCCATCGCCGTCTGTATCCCCAAAAAGAGCTGGAAATCAGTTTTCGGAGGCGGGTATAGTGCGAGATCATCATTATTTTGGGCCCGACTGCCCGGGGAAAACAGAGATTGCCATTCGCATCGCAAAGGCAATGGACGGGGAGATTATTTCTGCGGATTCCATGCAAATTTACGATGAAATGTCTATTGGAACGGCACGCCCGTTGCCCGAAGAGCAGGGCGGAATTTCGCATCATCTGTTAGGGTTTTTAGCGCCCAATGCAGAATATAGCGTTGCCTGCTACCAAAAAGGACGCCAGGGCTGCCATAGAGAGCATTTTTAGCCGGGGGAAAACAGCCGATTTTGGCCGGAGGAACAGGGCTTTACATCAATTCCATCGCTTACGATATCGATTTCACAGCCGCCGGGCCAAACGAAGCGCTGCGAGCGGCTTTGGCAGAGGAATATGAGAAAAATCGGAGCAGATGCACGAGCGGCTTTCCCGGCTGGACCCGGAAGCCGCCCGGCGCATCCATAAGAACGATAAAAAGCGCCTCGTTCGCCGATTGGAGATTTTAGAGGGCGGGGGAGAGCACGCATACGATTTTCGGCGTCCGCAAGATAAATACAATCTACACTTCATCGGCATCGGAAAAGAGCGCGAAAACCTATACCGGGACATTGAACGGCGCGTGGACATCATGTTTGAAGAGGGATTGGAGCGGGAAGTGCGGGATGTTTTCGAAAAATACGGATCGGACATTGCTGCTTTTTCTGCCATCGGCTACAAGGAATTCCTGCCGTATTTCGCAGGAAATGCCACGCTCGAAGAGACAAGAGCCGTCATCAAGCAAAACACGCGGCGCTCCGCCAAGCGGCAGATGACTTGGTTTCGCCGGGAGCCGGAAATCCGCTGGTTTTACACGGAAGAATTTTCAAACAAAGAAGAGATGGCGCAGGCAATCCTTTTGCCATATAAGCGCGCGCCGAAAGGAAAATCAATGAACCATTACGAATCACTTTTGCAGAAAAAATACGGGATTAGCAGCGGGATTCTTGCGCATATCGCCGCTTGCAAAAAACGATTGCGCCAAAAAACGCAGGAGTTCGAGCGGATACGCCAATATAACGCGCTAAAAGTATTGCAGGCTTTTCAGGATTGCGGGCTCGCAGAGAGGCATTTTAACGGCTCTACCGGCTATGGCCTGACGGACGACGGCAAATACAAGCTCTCCGAGATTTTTGCCCAAATTTTTGGCGCGGAGGATGCGATAGTAAGCCCACTTTTTGCTTCCGGGACACACACCATTAACGTCGCGCTTTATGGACTGCTCCGCCTGCTGGACACTATGCTTTGCATTACCGGAACGCCGTATGACACACTGGTTTCTACGCTCGGGCTCGCAGAGGGCAGCAAAAAGGACTTTCAGAGCTGGCCGTCAATTACTCGGAAATCCCTTTGACCGAAAACAACGAGATCGACGTTGAGGCTGCGTTGAAGCAATTATACGTGGACGACGGAGTCAAGGTAGTGTACTTACAACGCTCCCGAGGCTATAAGCTGCGGCCAGCGCTTTCCATCGCGCAGATGGGGGAGGCGATTTCAGCCATCAAAAAGCCTACCCAAAGGTATTTGTTGTCGTGGATAACTGCTATGGCGAATTTACCGAGACAATGGAGCCCACAGAAGTTGGAGCGGATGTCATCATCGGCTCTCTGATCAAAAACCCCGGGGCCGGCATTGCGCCAACCGGCGGATATATCGCCGGGACTAAAAAGGCAATAGAACTTATTGGCGGGCGGTTCACCTGCCAAGGAATGGGGATGGAGATTGGCTCCTACACTGCGGGTTATCGGCCATTTTTCCAAGGGATTTACTTCGCTCCGGGTGCGACATGCACGGCGCTCAAGGGCGCGGCGCTCACAGCAGAGGTATTCGCCTCTCTGGGATACGAGGTTTTTCCCGACCAGTTCGGCACCTCGTTCGGATATCACCCAGGCAATTGTCATGAAATCCCGCGAGGAGCTGATTTCCTTTGTGCAGGCGGTGCAGAAGGCCTCTCCGGTGGACAGCCAGGCTCTGCCGTATCCGGACGACATGGCAGGGTATGACAGCAAAGTCATCATGGCATCGGGTAGCTTTATACAAGGCAGCTCCATTGAACTTTCCGCAGATGCGCCGCTGCGCGCGCCGTATACCGCTTATTTTCAGGGCGGGCTGACGGACGAGAGCATAGAGCTCGCGTTGATGTTGGCGCTGCGGGATATGAAACTGCTTTAAAAACTTAACTATTCGCAAAATATACAAAACCACCGCTTTTCAAGATAGAAGAGGGTGGTTTTATAGTTCGGAAAGTAAATAAAATATACATTTTACGAATAGTTGATAATTTTATTCCTCCCGAAGTTTGACCGCTTTGGCTGCTTTTTTACGATTCTCTTCCGCCATCGCAGCATAGTGTTTGCGCGTAGTATTGACATCCTTATGGCCAGAACATCCGCAACCAGATAGATATCCCCAGTTTGCTGATAGAGCATTGTGCCATAGGTGCTGCGCAGCTTATGCGGCGTGATGTGCTTGAGCGGCGCGGCAAGTTTTGCATATTTCTGCACCATGTTTTCCACAGCGCGGGCCGTGATGCGGTTGCCTTGCAGCGATAGGAACAGCGGCGCGGCGAGCGAATAGGTACCCTGGATTTTGCGCTGTTCGAGATACTCGTTTAGCGCATTTTCTGTCTCATAATCGAAGTACAAAATACTCTGGCTGCCACCTTTTCGCGTGACGCGGAAAGACAGGTCATTAAAATTGAGATCTGCTATATTGAGACCTACGAGTTCGCTGATGCGGATACCTGTTGTGAAACAATACAGCAATGGCGATATCTCGCCGGGCAGTATGAGCATGAAAGCGTTTCTGCCGCTCGCTTAAGCCTTCGCCGGACTCTATGACATCTATCATTTTCGAAACTTCTTCGTGAGACAGGCGGACAATCGCTTTTTTCGTGTATTTTGGGCATATCTAAAAGCTCCGCAGGATTAGAGGAAAGCAGACCTGCTTATAAAGATATTTAAATAAGGAGCGCAAGCTGGCGATTTTTCGCGCTTTTCCATGCTCGCTATTTTCGTATTCGATTCATCGGGCTTGATATAATAGCCGAGATACTGGACATAAACCTCAAGATCCCGCAATGTCAGCGTAGAGAGCTGCGAAGTTGTAATGGATTGCAGCGTGCAGCCGACGAAGTTTTTATGTTCGGCCACGAGATAGCTCAAAAACACGCGGGTATCGAAACAATAGTTGAGCCGCGTCAGCGATGCCAGCGTTACGTCTCGCAGGCGCGCATAAAATCCAGGAACCAGTTGGGCATATCCAAAGTGAGCTCCCGGATGCGCAAAATATTTTTGATATTCTGTTGTTCATAGTAGGTGCGTTTTTCCATGAGAGTATTTCTCCATCTTTGAATGAAACCGCGCGAATTGCGCCTTTACATAAAGTATAGAACGCAGCCTAATTTTGTCAATAACACTTCGCAAAACTTGTGTTTTGCGAAGTGTTATTCGTGGCTTAATTCCGCCCTATCCTCTTTTAGCGAGAAAAAAAAGAGCGGAAGTTTTCCGCTCTTTTTTTTCTATTCGTTGATCAACCGCAGCTTTCCAATCACCGGAAGTTCCGTCTTTTGCCCTGCGCTGCATTTACAATGCCATAGATGGAAAGACCCAAGCAACCGACATCCAGTAAAGTAAACACAATATTTAGCAATCGATACAGGCTCCAAATATGCAAAACATCTAGGAAGATCGCCTCAAAGAACCAGGACAACACCCCAAACAGATTTCAACAACGAACAGGATCAGACCTTTGATTTGCATGAAATCGCGCGAACCTGGATTCTTTTTTGCCGCGAATGTGGGAATCAGTGTCAAGATTCCGAGATATGCCAATATCCCCATCGCCTTATTTTTCGAGACATCTGCTGGATCAAATCCATAATGAGCACTCTGCTCTTCTTCCATGGGCGGCGCATAGTCTTTGGATAGCCGGGGCGCCACAGGCTGGACAAAACGATTATCTTCCTACCTGCTTGCCGCATTTGCTACAAAATGCCATAAAATCCTCCGTTTATTAGCGCTTTTAACCACGCTTTTCTGCATGTTTTTTTATCTCGCCAGTGGCGAGTTTATCGCAGATATTGTTATAGTGATTATCTGCATGGCCTTTCACTTTGACAAAAGTCACCTTATGATCCCGCACTTTATTGAGCAGCGAGATCCACAGATCCTGATTTTCCACCGGCTTCTTCTGCGAATTGATCCAGCCATTGCGCTCCCAGGCCAACGTCCAGCCGTTATGGAAGGCGTTGCTAATATAGGCGCTATCCGTATAGACTGTGACTTCGCAGGGCTCTTTTAGGGCGCACAGCCCCATGAGCACGGCGGTGAGCTCCATGCGGTTATTCGTCGATTCCTCGGCGTACCCGGAAATTTGCTTTTCCGCGCCCTTATAGAGCAGCACTGCTCCCCAGCCCCCGGGCCGGGATTACAGGGAACAGGCGCCATCTGTATACAGTTCGATTTTTCACGAGTCCCCGCTTTTTATAACTTATTTGCCTTTTCCACACAGACGTCTACGGCCCGATAAACCGCGTTTTGAAACCGAGTTCATCGAGCTTCTGCACGGCCTCGATGGTGGTGCCGCCGGGCGAGCTCACCTCATCCCGCAGTTGAGAAGTATGCCGCTGTTGCGTTTGCACCATCTTTGCCGCGCCCAGCACAGTCTGCGCGGCGAGCTTAAGGGAAAGGGCTTTGGGAATCCCGTGTTTTACACCGGCATCCGCCAGAGCTTCGATGAACATATACGTATAGGCAGGGCCGCTGCCGCTGATGCCCGTCACAGCGGAAATCAGGCGTTCCTCTACTTCTTCTACCATTCCAATGCTGGAAAACAGCCGTTTGGCGAAACTTAAGCTCTTCTGCATGAAAGCTATGCGGCAGCGAGAATGCTACAGCCCCGCACCCGACCATGAGCGGCGTATTGGGCATAGTGCGCAGCAGACGCACGTTTTTTGCCGCGATATTCTCCTGTAGCTGCGCGTAAGTAAGCCCAGCAACAATGGAGAGCAATGCCTTCCCTTCCAGGCAGAGGCCATTTAAAACGCCCTTGGCCACCACTGGCTTGACAGCAAGCACAATGATATCACTGCGCTTGACCAACTCTTCCGCAGAGCCGCAGATAGCCCACCATAATTTTGGCGGTGCTCCTGCAACTTTTCCGCGCTCACATCGTAAAGGGCGACCTGTTCTTTTCTATAACACCCTGGGCCAGCGCTCCAGAGAAAATCGCGGTCGCCATATTGCCCGCGCCGATAAAGCCAAGTTTTATTTTTTCCATCTGCTGCCTCCCCGTTTTATCCTCATTATAAGCTTTTTCCCAGTTTTTGTAAAGCAGACCATATAAAAATATCGCTTTGCAACAGTGCAAAACGATATTTTTGGCAGGGGCAGAAGGACTCGAACCCTCAAAAACGGTTTTGGAGACCGCTATGTTACCATTACATCATGCCCCTAAGCAACGAATGAATTATACCATCTCGGAAGGGAAATTGTCAACATTGTTTCTATTGACCTTTTCCGTCAATCCGGTATAATATAGATATTGATTTTTGCTGGATTCATGCCCATTTTTGCCGCTTCGCTGGCCAAAAACCGGACAGCTTCCGCTCTATAAATAACAGAATGGTTTAAATTGAATGGAATCTTTAGAAGTCAAGCTATTTGCAGTGAGCGACAGAATTTGCGCCTGGGAGCTATTTGATACGCAGGCGCGCCAGTATTTTAATGGGAGCGCGCGGCCCTTTAAGAATGTCGCGTCGCACGATAAAATCCCGGAATCCGGATACTACGGCGTGCCCTATACCAAAAAGCAGCTCAAAACCTTTGAGTATATCGGCAAGTATGCAGAATACTTTGAGGAGCTTTTGAGAGTGCCAAGGTCATTCTTCCCGAAGAAAAATACGACAGTATGTTAAAGCAGACTTTCGGGCCGGAAAGCAAAGTTTATGAGCTGTATCACGCCAAGGCCAAAAAGAACCTGCGGCGCCCAAATTCCAACCTACGCTATATATCGATTTTGAGGCGATGAATATGCGGATTTGCGGCTGGTATGCGGAGCTTGTGAGCGAGAATGAGACGCTCACATTTGAGGGGATTGCAAAGCCTTTTTCGGACAGTAAATATGTACAGCGGCTCTGGGACAAGACCTATAGCGACCTGCTCACCTATTCCATCGATGAGATCTGCGCTTCCAAGCACGTGCAGAATTTTGAGCGCTACTTCATCGAGATGTTTTCCAAGGCCAAAAGATATACACCTATGGCGATACGGACGCGCTGTTCGTCAAGAAAACTTTTGGCACGGAGCTCTATAACTTCTTTAAAATCAAAAATGTCGATGCTTGCGTGAAAGTCGCGGGACGCGCACTTTCTTTAGATAAACCTGCAAGCTTTTGGAATTACCGTGGAAGGCGACCTCCACAATCCCAAATATGATGTCATTAAAATGAAAGCCTGCCTGGATACCGTAAACGCGCTCTAGGGCGCGAAAAAAGCAGCGGCGCTTCCGCTGCTTTTTTAGTTCAAATATTCCTCTAAGCAGAGATCTTTTTTCGTAAATTTCTGTGGCGGCCTGAACGCCCACAAAGCGGTAATGCCAGGGTTCGTAGATGACCCCGGTGAGGTGCTCTTTTGCCTCGGATAGCGCAGGACAAAGCCATATTCATGGGCATGCGCCGTCAGCCACTGCCCCTCCGGCGTCTCGCCATAGCCATCGTCCGACTGCTCATACGCAACAGAGAGGATATCAAGCGCAAGGCCTGTCGTATGCTCGGAACAATTTCCCGGCAAAACCTTAACTGGATTTTGATAGGGGTTTTTACCATAATCCGGATTTTCTGCCAGCTTTGCCTGAAAAAGCTCTTCCTGGTATTCGACGGAACGGTAGGCGCTGGTAATTTTATAGGGGCCAATATTTTGCTTTTCCGCATCCAAAAACATCTGCTTTGCTGCTTTTGCTGCGTCTTTTTTGGATGTAACCGCTGCCGTTTACCAAAGCGACTTCCTCACCAAAAATTTGATCGAGCTGCACGAGATTTTCCGGCCGCTGGTTGGAAGTAGGGTTGTCCAAATTGACCAAAACCAGCCACTGCGCATCGATTTTTTGTCATCCTCCCCCTAACCGGTGCGGCTGCAGCTACGCTGGAAGGCGTTGGGGCAGGGAATTATAGTCTGAGAAGCGCCGAATGAAATAGAGCGTCAAAAAACCTGAAGCGCCAAGATGCCAGACAAAATCAGGATGCCTATTGCCGGGCGGCACTTTTTTCTTTTTTCTTCCGTAGGTTCGAATCACAAAACTCCCCTCCTCATCCAGTTCTCTCTATACTATAGAATAGTGACCAGATGCGGCGGGGAGTTTTAAAGTTGTGATGGAGTTGTGAACTCCCTTGTTTTTACCAATAGCAGCGCGCCTGGATTGTCATATAGAAATGGGATTTAGGCCATGGTGATTTACTACTATAGCTCTCATCAAAATCCTGTAGATTTCCCATAATCTGAATGTTATTAAAGTAGAGAATAGAATCTGCAAGATAGTCTGAATCCCATCCGTTGCGGAATTCGAGCAGATCGTGGTATTTGCCGAACATGAGCAGAAACTCGCCGAACGCAAAATCAAAAGAAGCGCTTTGCATAATCTCGCAGCTATAAATTTTCCCTGTTTGAGCGTCCATGGCTATGGTGATACAATCTTCGGTGTTGGTTTTGTGCTGCCAAACGATACGCCATCTGCTGACGCGCTGAGATAGATCTACCTGTCCTAAATCCACCAACCCATTTGCGATGATCTCTTCTAAGATAAAGCTGTCGCTATTTACCTCTGTACCCATCAAAGTGGCTTCAGACAAGGAAAAACTATCTAAATCAATTCGGGGGCATGCGCCGAGCTCGGAAAGCCGCGACAGCTCCTGTTTTGATTTTTCTACAGCATTTTCTTGGCTCAACTCATATTCTTTTGGAACACTCAAAATCTTGTTGTGCTCCTGATACTTTATAGCAATTTCCCAAACCACCAGCCGATAGTATAGCGCCTGGTATTCTTTACTGGAACTCAGGTTCTGTCCAGAGCTCTCTAACTCCTGCGCTTCAATAGGATAGATGCTTTTGCTTCTTAGAATCTGCTGCTCTTGAAACTCCAAAAGCGCGCTGGGAACCAAGATGCCGCAGCCGAGCAGGATGAGAGCGATCAGCAAAGAGAGCCCGCCGGATAGCAAGTTATTATGCTTCATTTTGCTCCTCCTCTCCGGCAATTTGTAGGCTGAAACTGACGCTCGTGCCCTTCCCTACCTCGCTTTGATAGGAAAGCCTTGTGCCGTGCACTTCCGCGATTTTCGAGGAAATGGAAAGCCCGAGCCCTGCGCCATGCAGCTTGCGTGAACGGGATTTATCCACCATATAGAACGCCTCTGTGATGCGAGAAAGCTCACTTTTTGGAATGCCGCAGCCATTATCCGAGACAGTGATGAGCGCCTCTTCGCCCCGGCGCTCCGCCCGGACCAAAATTTTGTGCTGCCAGCTTTGGCGGCGTTATCCACGAGATTGAGCAACAAGGTCTTAAACAAATCATACTCGACCTTGACATATACGGAAATTGGATCAATTTTCAGCGTGCTCCCGCGCTTTTGCATGAGCGGCAGCAGGGTGTTATAAATATCCTCTAAAATTTGTTCTAAGGGCATTTGTTCCAGGAGGAACACCTGCTTGCCCAGCACGATTAAATCCATGAGCTTGAGCGACAGCGCCTCTAAGCGCATGCCCTCGCTCAGGATATAGCCGGCGGCTTCCCGGGTTTCCTGCCGAGTCAAATCTTTTTGGTAGATCATATCCGCATACCCGATGACCGAGGTGAGCGGGGTTTTGAGCTCGTGGGCAAAGTTTGCCACAAAATCTTCCTTTGCTGTGCGCTCTGTTCGAGTTGGTGAATCGTCTCTTCCACGGTTTCGGCCATTTGGTTAAAGCTCTCTCGCCCAGAATGCCGATCTCATCTCTGGTAGTGACCACGGCCCGCTGATCGTAGCGGCCATTGCTGATGCGCCGGGTCGCTCGCACGAGATGCAGCACGGGCCTGGCAAGCATGGCGGAAAATCCCAGCGTCACCACGGCGCTGGCGCTTATGATGAGCAGAAAACTCACGATAAACTGCCCCTGCATCTGACGGCGCTGCTCCACGATGGTGGAAATATCTTTGGCAGTATAAAGATAGATGCTCTGGCCATTTTGCGTAAAGTGCCCGGAAACCACGAGCAAATACTGTCCCCCGATGTTTTCCACGCCATATCCCAGCCCTTCGGGCACCTGGCTTTGAAGATCAGAAAATAAATATTCCTCCGGGAAATTGGAGTAGATTTTCCCCTGTTCCTCCGTAAATACGGCGGTCATATTATCTTTGGGCGCAATTTTCGCCGTCTGCTGGGCGATGGTATGCAGTGCCTGGCCCGTCATCACGCCGTTTTCCGCGACATTCAAAATCGAAGTTTGCAGCGTGAATTTCAGAAGCTGATGCTCCTCGATGCCGCGGGTACATTCGCGCGCCACTGAGTTTTGAAAGCTAGAGGAGATAGAGAGATAGCCCGAAACCGAGAGCGCAATGACCACCACGGCGATGGTACACAAAAAAGATCTTGGCGGCAAGCTTCATCTATACCTCCAGGCGGTATCCGATGCGAAACACCGTTTTAATCTTGTCGTCCCACCCAAGCTTGCGGCGCAGGCGCTGGATATGGGAATCCAGCGTTCGGGTTTCGCCGGTAAAGGGCTCGCCCCAGACAAGCTCATACAGCCTATCCCGGTAGAGCGCGACGTTTTTATTGCGCACCAGCTCCACCAAGAGATCGAACTCTTTGACAGTGAGCTCAACTGGGCTTCCGCCTTTTAACACGATGCGGGAATCCAGATGAATTTCCACATCATCCACCACAAGCAATTGGTTTTGCCTTGCCTGTGCGGCGCAGCACCGCCTCCACTCGGGCGATGAGTTCGCCAATCTGGAATGGTTTTACGATATAGTCATCCGCACCGATTTTGAGACCCCAGATGCGATCGGAAAGAGAACCTCGAGCCGTGATAAAATGACTGGCGTGCCCATGGGGCGGACATATTCTAACAGCTCATAGCCGGTGATTTCGGGCAACATAATATCGAGCAGAATCAAATCGTAGTTGTTCTGCTCGATGAGATCTGCCCCCTGTTTCCCGTCGTAGGCAGTGGTACAGCGGTACCCTTCTGCTGTGAGGTTCATATGGATCAAGTTTGCAATGGCCTGTTCATCTTCCACAATCAAAATATCAATCATGTTTCTTCCCCTCTTTTTGCCAGAATACTGCAAAATTGCGTCAAAGTTGTAAATTTCGGAGAAAGATCGCTTCTATTATAGCATAAAAAATCCCGGACAGGAGGTTGCCTTTCCGGGATTTGTTTCCATGCTTTTAATAGGATTTTGCGAAGTACATAAGTTTTTTGCGGGTTTGCCGCAATGTACGCAGACATCCGAGATGTGCTCATGTTCCTCAAACGGCGTGCAGCGGGTGGTGACGCCGGTTTTCGCCTTAATTTCCAGCTCACAATCCGTTTCCCCGCACCACATAGCTTTGACAAAGCCATGGCCTTTTCGATGCCCTCCATAAATTCCTCGAAGTTATGCGCGACAAAGGTGTGCGATTCCCGGAAATCCCGGGCGGTTTTCAGCATATTGGCATGGATGGCCACTAACAGCTGCTGCACTTCCGTCACGACGTTTTCCAGATCGACCGAGATCTTTTCAAAGTTGTCCCGACGCACCAACACAGCTTTTCCATTCTCGATATCTTTGGGGCCGATCTCCAGGCGGAGCGGAATGCCCCGAAGCTCGCACTCGTTGAATTTCCAACCCACGCTTTGTTCGCGCTCATCGATATCCACGCGCACGCCGGCTGACTTAAGGGCATCAAAAGCTCGTTTGCCTTTTCCAGCACGCCGGGCTTATGCGCCGCTACTGGCACAATGCGGCACTGAATGGGGGCGACTTTCGGGGGAAGCTTTAATCCACGGTCGTCGCCATGCACCATGATGAGACCGCCGATCATCCGGGTAGACGTTCCCCAGGATGTCTGCCAGACATATTTCTGCGTGCCGTCTTTATCCAGGTATTTGATATCAAAACCATGGGCAAAATTCTGCCCGAGGTTATGCGATGTACCCATCTGGAGCGCCCGGCCATCTAGCATCATGGCCTCCATCGTGTAGGTATGCATAGCGCCGGCAAATTTTTCCTTCTCGCTTTTCTGCCCTGCAATGACCGGGATGGCCAACACATTTTCCGCAAAATTCCTTATAGACGCCGATCATGCGCTCGGTCTCTTCCTCGGCCTCCTGCTGGGTGGCGTGGACGGTATGCCCTTCCTGCCACAAAAATTCCGAGGTACGCAGGAAAGGCCGGGTGGTCTTTTCCCACCGCAGCACGTTGCACCACTGGTTTAAGAGCAGCGGCAAATCGCGGTAGGACTGCACCCACTTGGAATACATGGAGCAGATGATAGTCTCAGAAGTGGGCCGGATGCACAGCCGCTCCTGCAACTCTTCGCCGCCACCATGCGTCACCCAGGCGACCTCCGGCGCGAAGCCTTCCACATGTTCCGCCTCTTTTTTCAGCAGAGATTCCGGGATGAGCAACGGGAAATAGGCGTTCTTATGGCCGGTTGCCTTAAAACGCGCGTCCATCTCGCTCTGAATGAGCTCCCAAATGCCGTAGCCATAGGGGCTTGATGACCATGCAGCCCTTGACTTCGGAATAATCCACCATATCCGCCTTCATGATGACATCCGTATACCAGCGGGAAAAATCCTCGCTTTGGGATGTGATATGCTCTACAAACTCTTTCTTTTCCTTTGCCATATGCTCCTCCAAAAAAAAAAAGCCCTCGCCATATAAGGGCGAGAGACCGCGGTACCACCTTACTTTTTGGCGCAAAACGCGCCAACACTCTTGGCTGCCTTAACGCGGCAAGACGTCGGGGTTTGCCCCGCTGCTCACAAGGGTGGGTTTTCTGCCGCAAAGCGCTTTCAGCAGCTGCACTTCTCTCTTTTTCGGCTTTTTTCCCTGTTCTAACGCTTTTACAAGATAATAGTAGCACGAGGCCATAAAAAAAGCAACTATTTATTGAGCTCGTCTATCGTGAGGCCGTAGCTGGGCAAGAAATGCTCGATAAAGTAGAGCACAGCAGGATCGTCTATCTGGGCGACCTGCTCTGCCAGCTTGCGCCGCGCCTGCTCGAACTCGGCATTGCCGGATTTGCTTTCCTCGATACACTTGATATAGGCGCACAGCTTATCCGCATATTTGACAAAGCGGTAATCCTCGTCCCCTTCGTGCGCCAAAAGCGGGCGGTATGCTGCATCTAGCTCTTCTGGCAGCATAGAAAGCGTCCGCTCAGGGCGATACCTTCAATCTCGCGGTAGGCCTGCTGGATGCGCTCGTTATAGTATTTGACGGGCGTGGGCAAATCTCCGGTCATCACTTCTCCCGCCTCGTGGAACACACCCATGGCCATAATTTTTTTTCTCGTCTAGATTGCCGCCAAAATAGGTATTATGGATCACCGCCAAGGCATGGGCAAGAATCGCCACATCCAGGGAATGCTCTTTGATGTTTTCTGTTTCGGTATTGCGCATGAGCCCCCAGCGCTTGATGTGCTTCATCCGAGAGAGATAGGCAAAAAAATGGTATAGCTTGCTCATAAGGTTACCTCATAAATTTGGCGTTATTATCATATGCTTGCGTATGAAGAAAGTTTATCAAAAAGCAGTGTTTGCCTTTTCCGCAGTGCTCGCTCTGGCGCTCACTGCCGGCGCAGTTTACTTCGGAAAGGACGCGCTACCCGAACAGAATCACGAAGCGCTGGCCGTCTTTTCGGCTCCGGAGCAGGGAAACATCTCCCCCATCGTGCGAGATGGCAAGACGGATGCTCCCATCGAAAATGCGGTGATCTGCGTACCCGAGACGGGCAAAACCTATCAGACAGACGGGCACGGCGCGGTGGGCAAGATTTCCGTGCCCATTTTGCGCGACGATCGCTACGATGCGATGATCCCCAAAAACTGGGGAGAAGTTACGCTGCTCGTCTATAAAGGGCTATGCGCCTTACGGCTTGTTTACCTGCGCATTCACAAAGACGAGAGCCGCACCGGCCCTACCATCTTTCTTTATGCAGAGGAGAGTTTCAACCTGGGCACTCCTTTACCATCATCGAAAATCCTGACGACGCATGGGCAGCGGAAATGCTCAAAAAGTACCAGCCTAAGGCTTCGGGGGAGTAAAAAGAAATCGGCAACGCTCTGATAGCAGCAGAAAAGCTCCTCTTCGCTTTCATAGTCGTGCTGGTAGACCTCCAGCATCACCGGCCCCTCATAATTGGCTTCCAAAAGCCCTTGGCGCAGCGCGGCAAAATTCATCTCGCCCCGGAAGGGCAGGCAGGTTTGCATTCCGCTTTCCGTATGCACAAAATCGCAGATGTGCACATTTTTGAGCCGTTCCGCCATGATAGGCAGATATTTCAGCGCGCCCACGCCGGACTGCGCCGCTTGCTTGATATCCAACGTAAAGCCGAAGTTCTGCGAGTGGACATGCTCCAAAAGTTTTTCGCCAAACTCCGAGAGGAAAACCAGCACCAATGCACGTTTTCATAGGCCAGAACCAAGCCATACTGCGCCGCGAGATCTGCCGCCCTGCTTATCGTGCTGCCAATGCGCTCAAAATTGTGCTGATGCTGCACCATCGGCTTATAAAACATGCCACCGTGAAAAACGTAGGTTTTGCGCCCAGCGCCTGCCCGGCTGCCAGCACCCGCTCAAACATGCCAAAGGCATCGTTTGCCGTGCGCTCGTAGCCATAAAACATCTGCGGTTCGAACTGCACGCCATGCGGATGCACAGAGTGGATGGCGATGCCATAATCCCCTGCTATGCCCGCAAGAAGCCTGGCATATGCTTCGCTATATTCAGAAAACGTATTTAAAAAATACCTCCGCATGCCGGATCCCTTGCTGGCCAATCTGCTTTAGATTATCCTCCAAAAGCCCTTTTCCGAACATGCTCGCAGTGGAAATTCCAGTTACCATACGCACCTCGCCTTTTTTATTATACTCGGCCAAATCCCTTCTGGCAAACGGAATTTGACCAAAAAGCCGGACTGATATAAAATATGGGATATGATTGGAAAGCTATTGAAGCTGGCATCTGTGCTCATAAGCTCGGCAATCGCTTATGGCATCTACCGCCTGGCCTTTTTATTCCCGGCGGTGACAGAGAGCCTGTATTCGAGAAAAATCTATCCTTTTTATCCAAACTGCTGGGCGGGCTCACCTCTTCATTTTCCTTTAGCCTGGCAAGTTTTGCTGTACCTTTTATGGCCAGCGTAATTTTCTTTCTCGTCTATATCATCTGCGCTTTTTTAAGCCCAAGGGAAGCAAGCTTTTTCATATAGCCAAACGAATTTTAAGTTTTCTCATCCTCATCTGCACACTATATAATATGTTTGTCTTTTTCTGGGGGCTCAACTACGCGCGGCTGCCGCTCAAAGATTCCATGCACCTTGACGTGACGGAGTATTCCAAGGAAGAACTGGCAGAGCTGACCTACGACCTTGTGGCCAGCACCAACGCCGCGCGGAAAAACGTCTCCCAGAACGCGGACGGAACCTTTAGCCTCTCCCATTCTAAGGAATACTATCAAAAGCCGTATCCGGCGTTTATGACAACTATGCGCCAGAATACATGAACCTCGGCGTAAAAAGCCAGGTAAAAGGGCGTCATGACCAAAAATATGCTTTCGAGCACGCTGACCTACGGCATTTCTCCCCTTTTACCTTCGAGGCCAACATCAATTTGCAGATGCCGGAGCTTTACTTCCCGGCAGTGGCGATTCATGAATATGCGCATTTACAGGGATTCGCCCGGGAAGATGAGGCGAATTTTATCGCCTGGTATCTGGGCAGCCAGTGCGGCGATGCGGACTTTGTCTATTCTGCGAATGCCTACGCCTTGCGTTACGCGCTCAATTCGCTCTATGGCGTCTGGCCTGAGGAGTATAAAAAGCCTACGAGATGCTTGATTACGGCGTGAAGCTGGATTATAAGGCCAACGCCGAGTATTGGGATCAGTTTGAAAACGAGTTTTCCGAAAGCAGCCAAAAAGACCTACGAAAAATATCTGGCTTATAACGGCGTGGACGATGGCATGAAGAGCTACGGGCGGATGCTGGATCTCATGCTGGCCTACAAAAAAATCCAGTGATTTTTTAAGCAAAATAAAAAGGCGGAGAGTCCTCCGCCTTTTTTGTACCTTCTTCGGATGTAAGACGCCTTACTTCTTGATGAAGGACTGGCAATCTGTGCACTGATCCATCGTCGGGTTCGCTTCGTGCGTTCCGACGCAAATGCAATCCAGCGCGCAAAAACTCTCGCTGGAGCAGTGGTTTGCGCAACTCGTCACTGTGCATTTGATGCTGTAGTTCGGGGAACATTTCTCATTCATGCTTTTCTTACCTCCTATCAAAGATTCGATAGTAGGATTGCCGTTTCCCCGAGAATTATACGCTATTTCCATTGCCCGATATCCGCATACACGCTTTTATAGCCACACCGGGAAGGAATCTCGATACTGGCGTTTACGATCATCGCATGCGTGCGGTAATATAGGCCAATTGTAGGAATTTCCGCTAGATATTCCTTTACATAATCGGCAAAAGCAATTTTAATTTCCTCGCTCGTGACGGCAGCACGATAAGCGTCCAGCTTCTCGCGCAGAGCGCTCGTAGGCGCTTTGCCGAAATTGGCGTCTGAATATAAAAATGCATTATCATCATTGGCGCTGGTATAGAGGCTGCAAAGCGCCAACTGGAAATTATTGTTTTTTAAGTGCTCTTTATAGGTGGCCGAATCCGCCTCTACCAGCTCGACCTCAATGCCTACGCGCTTTAGCTGCTCCGCTATTTTTTCGCAGACGGCTTTGCGATAGGCATAGTTCGCGCTCTCGGTATAAAGTAGCTTGAATTTCAGATTCTGCCTGCTGCCCTCTACATCCCGATAGCGGTAGCCTGTGGCTTGGTCCATGGGATAGCCTGCGCGCTCTAAAATAGCGTTTGCTTCACTCACGTTATACACGCCGGCAGAGCTTTCCAGACCCTCATAAGCCCAAAATTGGGATTTACAGGCATTTCGGCTGCCTGCCCTTGTCCAAGAAGCCCCATGGAGATGAGTTCGCTGCGGTTGATCGCGATGGAAATCGCCTCTCGCACCTCTTTCTTGCTCAGCAGACTGTTGTTGTAATTGGGAACGAGGCAGTCGTACGTCGGGGTGACTACTTGGTTCACATTCGTCTTACCTGAGGCTGCATAACTGCCGGCAGTCATGAGCGAGGTCGATATGACCCCGAAGCTGTCCAACTGCTCGCTGCCAATTTGAAGCTCGGAATCCACAACAGGCTTTGCAATGATCCGCGTAAAAACCGGAGGCGTTTTCCACCAAACTACGTTTTGTTCTAACGTAACGCCTTCTTCTTTGGAATAAGAAGCGACATAGTATGGGCCCGTGCCGATGGGCGTTTTGGTAGTATTAAGCTCAAGCGAGCCGTAATAGTCTCTTGGCATCACGGGAAAACTCATGAGATAGAAGATATCGCTGGATTTCTTGCTTACCGTGACTCTAAGCGTCAAGTCATCCACTTTTTCATAGGATGCGGCAATCTCGCGATATTTTGCATACTCACAAGCATTCGGATCCGCGTTTTTTATTTTATCCAGAGCGAATATCAGATCGTCCGCAGTTACAGTCCCATAATTTCCATGAAACGAGACATTTTTTTGCGGATATGAAAGGTATAGCTCAGCGCATCATCGCTCTGTTCCCAGCTTTCGATGACGCTGGGAAGGAACTTTCCATCTGCCGAAATACGAATAGCCGGCTCAAAAATAAGCGAAAGCAGATTGGCCGTGTTCTCATCTAAAACCGCCAACGGATGCAGCGATGCGGGATTGGGCGTCGTAATGATGCTAAGCGTTCTCTGTTCCGCAGGGGCATTGCTTTCGGGAATGGGTAATTCATTCACATCCGCCTGGCCATTGCTCTCCTCAAAAACTGCAACTTCGACTTCTTTTTTGCAACCGGCCAGCAAAAGCAGAGAGCCAACAACAAAAATGCCGGCCTTTTAAAATTTATAGAGGATGCGATATATCTGATAGCTTTGCTGAACTTTTTCAACATACTGATGCGTCTCCATGAAAGGAATTTTTTCTAACGTAGTTCCGTTGCTCGAGTATTCCGGGTTCTCCAACCAGCTATTGACCCGGTTCGGCCCGGCGTTATAGCCTGCAAGGATTTTTGTGACATCCCCGCCAAATTTATCTTCCAAGTAACTTAGATACCAGCATCCCAGGCGAATGTTATACTCTGGTTCCTTTAAACGGGTTGCATCGTAACCTTCCAGGCCTATCTTCTCGCTGATCCAGCCGCCCGTCTCGGGCATCACCTGCATGAGACCCACCGCTCCGGCACTAGAAACTGCGTCTTCTCGAAAGCGGCTTTCCTTCCAGATAACCGCTGAGACAAAGTAAGGATCCAAATCGTATTCCTGGGCATATTTTGCGATGAGCGCCTGGTGCTTCATCGGGTAGAGCACTTTAAAATAGCAGTATAACCCAAAAATCGACACAAACACAAATGCCAGTGCCGTAAATGTTATGATGAGGATTTTCTTCTTTTTCTCCGCATATATGTTCCGCCCGGTGGTAAAGGCGTTTAACCTCGCTCTCGAGCTCCGCCAGGGAGCCAGAATTATCCAGCACATACGCCGCTTCTTGCGCTTCTTTTAGGCGGTTATCTTGGCTTTCAATGCGCCGCAGGCTTCCCGCCGGTCAATGCCATCCCGAAGCAGAATGCGTGCTATTTGCTGCTCTTTTTTTGCCTGCACGATCCAGATTTCATCGCAAAGCCCATCAAGGCCAGCCTCAAAAAGCAGCGCGGCATCGAGTATCATTATACCATCTTTTGTGGAAATTTGTTTTACGATATTGTTAATTATATGCGGGTGCGTAAGCGAATTTAACCGCTTGAGTTTTTAGAGTCAGAAAACACGATTGGGCCGAGAATTTTGCGATCGATCTCTTCCCTGCCATCCAGAATTTGCCTGCCGAATTCCGCGACAACATCCGCATAGGCGGCCTGCCCTTTTTTCAGCACTTCATGCCCGATGCGATCTGCATCGAGAATTTCTGCGCCCAGCGCCGCCAAAATGGCCGAAACAGAAGATTTCCCACAGGCGATCCCGCCGGTGAGCCCAATTACATAGCGCATTATTTTGCCTCCGCCCAGTTTTTTGCCCACGGCCGTATGCACTTTGAGCGGCACGGCCATCTGGCAGACATGCTCCATCTGCTCCTGCAAAATCTCTTTCACGGTTTCCAGCTCTTCGGGCACAGTATCTACGATGAGTTCGTCGTGTACTTGTAAGATGAGCTTAGAGTGCAGTTTCTTTTCCCAAAAGACGTTATAAACCCGGATCATGGCATATTTGATGATATCAGCCGCGGTGCCTTGATGGGCGTATTGAGCGCCACCCTCTCTCCAAAAGAGCGGGTATTGAAGTTCGAGCTTTTTAGTTCGTCTACATAGCGGATGCGGCCATAGCGCGTGCGCACAAAGCCATCCTGCTTCGCTTCCTCCACAATACGGCTCATATATTCGCGCACGCCGGAGAACTCCTCCAGGTATTTATCGATATACTCCTTTGCCCGATAGCGCGCGATCCCCAGGTTCTTTGCCAGTCCAAAATCGCTGATACCATAGACAATGCCAAAGTTTACCGCCTTGAGCTGCTGCGCATTTCCGGCGTCACAAGCTCCATCGGCACGCCAAAGACTTCGGACGCTGTTCTGGCGTGGATATCCTCGTCGTGGTTGAAAGCGTCGCACATGTGCGCATCTTTGGTGATATCCGCCAGCACGCGCAGTTCAATCTGGGAATAGTCCGCGGCAACGATATAGTTCTGCTCGCTATCGGGCAGGAAAAGCTCCCGGATTTTCGAGCTGAAATCGCTGCGCACCGGGATATTTTGCAAGTTCGGCTCTGTGCTGGAGATTCGCCCGGTAGCCGTAGCAAGCTGGTTAAACGTCGTATGAACCTTATGGGTTTTCTGGTCGACCACCGCCTCAAGCCATCGATATAAGTGCTTTTGAGCTTGGTGACCTGGCGGTATTCGATGAGTTTTTCGATAATCGGATGTTGCCCCTGCAGGCGCTCCAAAACCTCGATATCCGTGGAATAGCCGGTTTTTGTGCGCTTCACGGCTGGCAACCCCAGCTTTTCGAATAAAATGACACCCAACTGCTTGGTCGAGGCGATATTAAAGCTATCCGTCCCGGCAAGCTCATAAATTTCCCTCACCAAGCGTTCTATTTTCTGCCCATATTCCTGTTTTAGCTCTTGCAGCATTTGAGTATCCACGCGCACTCCCTGGACTTCCATAGAATAGAGCACGTGTAGAAGCGGCAGTTCGATATGGTAATAAACCTCGCCAAGCGCCTTTTGCTCAATGGCTTTTTCCTGCACTGCGCGGATTTGGAACAGCGCGCTCGCCTGCCCGGCTGCATGATAGCGAGCTCGAAGCTTATCGATGGTGAAATTGCGCTGTGTGGGATCGAGCACGTAATCGGCCAGCGCGGTATCGAACGCAAGCCCCGCCACCGCAATGCCTTGTTGGCGACAAAAATGCAGGAACGGCTTGGCATCGTGAATGGTTTTGGCGATGCTTTCATCCTCTAAAACGCCCGCAGCCGCTGCAACGCAGCCCCAGGGTCTATTCCTTCATCCAGCAGCGTAAAGGAGAGTGCCAGGTCAAATTCTTCTCCTTCTTTTGTCGCAAAGAGAGCGCTTCTGCGCTCTGGCAGGCAGCAAGGTGCCCATTCTTTTTTTTTGCCTCAGCGATGAGGTTTTTGATATCCGCATCGTTGCGCAATGAAAAAATGCTGCGGCTCCTGCCCTCTTCCTCTGCCGCGTTTAAGCCTCTGCGCTTGATAATAGAGAAGAACTCCAATGCAGACAATGCATTATATAGCGCCGCATCATCCAAGCCTGAAAAAGCGAGCTGCTCCAGCTCAAACTCGACGGGCGCATCCGTCACAATCGTGGCGAGCTTCTGAGATAAAAACGCCTCTTCCCTGCCCCCGACAATCTTTTCCTTCATCTTGTTGTTGGGCAAATTATCGAGGTTCTCGTATAAATTTTCAATCGACTTAAATTCCCCGAGCAGCTTGAGCGCAGTCTTTTCGCCTACGCCTTTGATGCCGGGAATATTATCCGACGCATCGCCCATCAGGCCTTTTAAATCGATAATCTGCCAGGGTTCCAGGCCATAAACCTCTTTTAGGTGTTCTTGATCAAAAACCTATATTTCGCTCACGCCTTTGCGCGTCAATAGCACACGGGTTTTATCTGTGATAAGCTGCAGCGAATCCCGGTCTCCCGTAACGATATAGGCTTCGATGCCGGCCTCGTCCGCGCGCTTTGCCACCGTCCCAATGACGTCGTCCGCTTCATAGCCCTGAATTTCCAAAATCGGAATATTGAGCGTATGCAGCGCCTCTTTGATAAGCGGAAACTGCTCGAGCAGCTCGTCCGGCGTTTTTGGCGGTTGGCCTTATACTCTTCAAACATCTCCTTACGAAAAGTCGGGCCTTTTAAATCAAAGGACACAGCAAGATAAGCCGGCTGGCGTTCGTCAATGAGGCCGAGCAGCATGGTTAAAAAACCATATGCGGCGTTGACAACCTGGCCATCCCCTTTTTCATCGGAGGAGCGCATGAAACGCCCGGAACACCAGGCTATTGCCATCTATCATGATCAGTTTTTTACTCATTGTTTTCTCCAAGTTCGCTGTATTTTTTCGCACCTGTTCTCTCGCCCGAAACAGCCGGGATTTGACTGTGCCCCGCGTTGTCCCTATTATTATCGCGATTTCCTCGTAAGAGTATCCCTCGCTATCCCGCAAAATGAGCACGGTTTTTTGCTGCTCTGGCAGAGCGTTGATTGCCGCTGTCACAGCGCATATTTTTTCGTCTTTTAAAACCTGGCTTTCCGGATCATCTTCCTGACCGCAGGGTTCTACACCCCTGCTCCCGCAGCTCTTCCAACGAGACGGAGGACTTTTTCTTTCGCAAAAAGTCCAGCGCGGCATTTCGCGTCACGGAGTAAACCCAAGTTGCAAATGAGGATTTTTCCCGAAAGGCCGAAAGCCCTCGGTAAAGCTTGAGCACAGCTTCCTGGGCAACGTCAAAAGCATCCTCCCGGTTTTCCGTCATCCGAAGCGCCAGGGCATATATTTTATTTTGATAGATGCGCACCAGCGCTTCAAAAGGCGACAAGATCCCCCTGTTTTGCCTTTTTAACAGCAACCGCTCTTCCATTCGGCCCTCTCCATATAGGAAAATCTTGTTGACTCATCCTCGCAAATATGCTAAAATTACTGATGTTCTCATGTGCCGAAGTGATGGAATTGGCAGACGTAGTGGACTCAAAATCCACCGCTGGCGACAGCGTGCCGGTTCGAGTCCGGCCTTCGGCACCATGCAATCCCGCCTAATACTAGGCGGGATTTTTATTTACCAATCCCAAACCGCAAGCTTGCTTGAGAGCTCTTTAGCTCCCGCTGGCAGCTTTCGTAGTCCGGGCAGTACTCCGCGACAATCTCCCAAAATTCCGGGAGTGCGCATGTACCTTGGTATGCGCCAGTTCATGAATCACCACATAATCCACGACCTTGCCCGCTGCGAACAGCAGCCTCCAAAGGAAAAATTCAGGCTATTTTGCCCACTGCACGAACCCCAGCGGGTGCGCGCCTCCGTCACCTTGACGGCGCTATACTGAGCATCCATTTTTTCTGCCCAATGCTGCACACGCTTTATAAAAATCTCTTTTCCTTCCCGCTTGTACCACTGCTTGATGAGCATTTTTTGTTCTGTGACGGCGCAGCGCGGTAAGCGAAAACAGCCGCCGTCAAACATCATATCTTGCCCATGGTAGGTTTTTATGGGACATTCCACACCGAGAAAAGCCAGCGTCTCCATATGGTAGGCAGCGCGCTTTTTTTATAATATCCTCTTTTGCCGCGATGCTTTTTAAAATCCAATCCCGCTTACTTTGGACAAAACCTTCGATGAAGGCCTCGGATGTGCGCCTGGGCGCCAGAACCTCCACTTTGCAGTCTGGCGTAACCCGAAGAAGAATCGTCTTGCGCAGACCGCGCTTTAGCGAGTATTCTATTTTTTCAGCTTGATTTTCCATAGGAATATTTTATCATAACCGCATCACTTTTGAAATAGCTGTAATCGGTAGTAATTTGCAATGGAGAGCATTTCCCGCAGGTAGAAATTGAGCCACATATACCATGCCGAGGGCACGGGCAGCAAATGGTAGTTTTAAAATATTTTTGGCAATCTGCGCCGAGCGAAAACAGTGAAAATCACTGGTGACGATAAGCACTTTTGGTTGGCCTTCAAAATATTCTTCCAAAATATCCTTGAAAGCTCCAAATTTTCCTTCGTGTTTTTCGCCTTGTCTTCTACGAAAATATTGCCCGGGGATACTCCTTGTTCCAGGAGATAGCGCTGCATTGCCACTGCCTCTGGGATAAGTTCCTGCCGCCCCTGGCCACCGGTCACAAGCAAGGAGGCGTTTCTCGCTTCTGCCGCTTTTCTTGCCGACTCGAGCCGTGTGCGCAGCAATCGGGAAGGCCGATCGCCCCGAAGCCCTGCTCCCAGCACAATGACAACATCTGCCGCTGCACTCTTGCAGCTCAGCGCATAGCACACCGTCACGATGACACAGAACAAGAGCCCCAGCAGCACGCAAAGATAACCCACCGTAAAAATCGTGAGAATCGTCTTTACCACGGGCAGCAAAAGCGCTTGCGGTGCAAACCACAGCAAAATGCCATAACAACAAAGTGGCGCGCCCAGCACCGCAGGCAATACAACACCCAAGTTGAAATTGGACATTCTAAGGGCAAACAGGGTATCGACGATGAGCAGCAACCCAAGAGCTAACCAGAAAAAATGCAAAGCCTTCCTCCTTCTCTTTTCTCCACTATACCATATGCTAGCCTGTTCACGCAAAAATTGCATAAAAAAGCCCCGCAAAAAAGCGGGGCTTTGTCTAGCTTTAGTATAAGTTGCAGGCCTCATCTGCGAGGTCGCTTAGGCTCCTTCCCATCTTTTTGGCGAGATAGACCACCATCGCCTCCAAAACAAAAAGCGTGCACCATTCGAGTAGCTTCCAAAGCCCAGCAGCAGTTCTTCCGGCTTGTCATAGTGGATGACAAAAACCTCCGAAGCGCTCTTGGCCAGCGTAGAATTCGGGCTCATCGTAAAGAGCACATAATCGACGCCATAGGAAACCGCTTTGTTGGCAAACGTGACGAGCGAAGCCGTCTCGCCAGAAGAAGATGTGATGAGCAATAAGTCGCCCTTATGGATGGAAGGAGTCGAGATATCCCCGACCACAAACGCGCGGATTTTAAGTTCGCGCAGACGCTCGGCAAAATTCATCATATTGAGCCTGCTCCGCCCCAGCGCCACCACAAAGACATTATTCGCATTCGCAATTTTATCTGCGATGCGCACCATAGCCTCATCATCCAAACCAGGCATGATTTTACTACAATCCTCGATGATATCCAGGTAATACTTATGCTCCATCTCTAACCTCCGGCCCGCTAAAATTTACGCTTCTTTAAAAGCCTTTGCAGCAGCGCCTGGATCCTCTGCGTTCAAAATCGCGCGCCCAATGATGACCATATCCACGTTGTATTTCTTGACCAGCGGAATACGATCCAGCGTCAGGCCGCCGGCAACGGCTACTTTCGCATCAAAACCCGTGGCCATAATGCCCGAGAGCACATCTTCATAAGAGCGGTGATCTTCTTGGCCTTCGGAGTCCACTGCGATATGCGCGCAGACATAGTGCATACCTGCTTTGTTGAGCTTTTCTTTATGCGCGGCATAATCTGTGATGTGCATGAGATCTGCCATGGCATAGTGCCCGGGGCCAGCTTCCTTCGCAGCCTGCACAGCGCCCGCCACCGTAGACATATCGCCATAGCCAACGACTGTAGCAAAATTCGCGCCGTAGTCGAACATCTTCTTGGAAGTGCTATAGCCGCCATCTACCGTTTTGACGTCTGCAAGCAGTTGAATATCGGGGAACGCGCCGCGGAAAATCTTCACGAGCTCGTAACCATGCGCGCCCATAAAGCCCGTGCCCAGCTCGAACAGATCCACATAATCCTTGGTCTTGTGCACCATCTCAAGACCTTTGTCGATGTCGTTCAGGTCTAGTGCTAACTGCAATTTCATAGTGCTTCCTCCCTTTAATCCCTTTTTATTAACCCCCGGTTTCCCGGGGGCTTTAAAACTTTTTAAGCTTCGAAGAACTTCTTTGCTACCGCTGCCGGATTATCCGATTCCTTGATGGCGCGGCCGATGATGACATGATACGGATTGCAGGACTTTACAGCCTCGATATTTTCCTCGCGGATTGCGCCGGAAAGCACTTTCTTTGCTTTGAAATCCAGCCGCTTCACTTCCTCAAACATCTCGTTTAAGCGCTCGGTCGTCTTAGCTTGGCCATCTCTGGAATCGTCGCCAGAGATGGAAGCAGACGTAATCCGGGCCCAGCTTGTTGAGCATTTCAACATAGGGCTCGTAATCCGGAACCGCTACGAGATCCACAAAGCACTCTTTGCCGAGCTCGTGGCAAGCGCGGATGGTCTCGGAGATTGTTTTCTCCTTAGCGCGAGCGCAAACTGTGATGATATCTGCGCCAGCCTCCAGACAGGGCTTGCCGACTTTGTAGCCGGAATCCATAATCTTGATGTCCGCCAGAATTTTTTATCCGGGAACAGGTCTTTGAACTCCCGAATCGCCGTATGGCCATAGCGCGCGATAAACTCCTCGCCTAACTCGATGATATCGATGTAAGGCTCCACCGCTGTTGCCAGCTGAATCCCTTGCCAAAGCTCAGGCAGTCGATCGCGAATTGAATTTTCATGTCCTCTTTCTCCTTCTTTTTCCAATCTCATTTGGAATTTTTGCTAATATTTTAAGCTTCTTTAAAAGCTTTAGCAACGCTAGCAGGATCGGCCGCCTTTTCAATGGAGCCTCCCACGTTGACGTGATGCGGGTTTACTTTTAAAATTGCAGGGATATCCGCAAGCACAATGCCGCCGGATAAAACCAGCTTAGAGTTAAATTTCAACTCGCCGATTTTTTCGAACATTTTGACCCGCGCATCCGCGCCGCCTTCTTTTTTCATAGATATCGCTGCCCAGATGTGCGCAAACATAATCCGGAGCCAGTTCATTGATGTAGTCGACATAGTCGGCATACTTTTCAGAAGGTACTGCGATAAAGTCGAGCCAAGATTCCTTGCCCATATCCTTAGCGCTCTCAATGAGGCCGCGGCAGGTGCCTTCGGTCGCCAAAATGCAGGCAGTGACAATATCTGCGCCCGCTTCATAGGCATCCATGGCATAGTTATAGCCAGCGTCCATGATTTTAAGGTCAGCCAGGATCTTCTTTTCAGGAAACACTTCCTTCATTTTGGTGACAGCAGACAAGGAATATTTGCTGATCATCCGCTCGCCAAGCTCGATAATATCCACATAGTCGCGGACTTTCTCTGCAATGGCAATTCCTTCGTCCAGGGGTAAGGTATCGATCGCGTACTGTAGTAACATGTATTACACCTTTCTAAGTGGTTTTCTAAGCCACTTAAATGAAATCAACTAAAAGCCTCTATTCGAGGTTTGCGTGCAGCGGAATTTTGCTATCCAGACCACGGCCCAATCTCTCATTAAAATAGCAGATCATCCCCGCGTCTATTGCCATGAGGAAAGTCTGCTCAAATAGTGAATTATAGGGTTGTATGGTTTTTTGTCGCTCTGCACGTTTTTTGCCGGGCAAGGAAGCACAATGCTAAGATCTGCAATCTCCCCAATGGAAGAATGCTCTGCCGCCGTGACAAGCACAATACGAATACCGCCGATTTCTCGGCACTTCTTTGCCATTTCAAGGGAAATCGAAGTCTCTCCGTCCGCAGACAGGATGAACAGCGCATCACCCGGATGAATGGCCGGGCAGGTATAATCCCCAACGAGATGCGTCCGATAGCCGATGTGCATCATACGCATACCAAAATACATTAGCGCAAGCTTTGAACGGCCAACGCTATGAAAAAGATACGGTTCGCGCCATGTAGTTCACTAAAAAGGTTCTCCAGAGATGCTTCATCAAGATTTTGAAGACTGCCCTTGATTTCCTTTGTGATTTCACAGGCAATTTCTTTGATCATTTGCTTTTCTCCCTTTTACAAACCGGCTATTGAATTTGTAGTGAAGTAATATCATTATACTAACACAGCTTTCCCCATTTTCAAGAACCTTTTGGAATTCTTTTTTCTGCAAAAAGCGCGATTTGAATTGCAGGCGAAAATGGGTATAATGGAGAGTAGTATAAGAAAGAACAGGAAAAATGAGGTTATCATGATTAAACTAGCGAGATTTTTAAAAGACTTCAAAAACAGGTCTTTCTGGGCCCGCTTTTTCAAGCTCATCGAGGCAATTTTGAGCTCATCATTCCCATTATTATGGCAAAGGTGATCGACGTTGGCGTCAAAAATGGCGACGAGGGTTATGTGCTCAAAATGGGCGGCGTACTTGTGTTGCTCTATGTGGTCGGGCTGTGCTCGACGCTGGTCTGTCAGCGCTATGCAGCGCAAGCTTCCCAAGGCGTGGGTACGAAAATACGCGACCAGCTCTACTCGCATATCATGGGGTATTCTCATGCGGAAATCGATAAATTCGGCTCTCAAACTTTGGTGACTCGGCTCACAGCGGACGTCAACCAAATTCAGTTGGCAGTCGCCATGCTCATCCGGCTGGTGGTGCGCGCGCCTTTTCTTGTCATCGGCTCCATCATTGTCTCTATGTTTATCGATTTAAGCCTTTCCTCTGTGTTCCTAGTCATGGCGCCGGTGGTCGCTTTTGTAACCTGGCTTATCATGAGCCGCTCGGTTCCCTACTATAAAACACTACAAAAAAAAGCTCGACAAAGTCTCCCTGCTCACAGGAGAAACGCTTTCCGGCGCCCGGGTCATCCGTGCATTTTCCAAGCAGCAAAGCGAAAGCGAAAAAGGCTTATGCCGCCACAGACGACTACCGCAGAACCGCCATGCGCGTGGAGCGACTGGCGACGCTGTTAAACCCGCTCACGTTCATGCTCCTAAACTTCGCCACGATTGCAGTCATCTGGTTCGGCGGATTCCGGGTGGATTCCGGGACGTTCACCCAGGGCGAGCTCGTAGCTTTTGTCAACTACCTCTCGCAGATTGCCCTGGCGCTCATGGTCGTGGCAAACCTTGTGGTCATCTTTACCAAGGCCTCGGCTTCTGCCGCGCGTATCAACGAAGTATTTGAAACACAGTCCTCGGTAGTAGACGGCCCGGGCGCATCTTCGCCCAAAGAGAGCGCGCCGGTCATCGCCTTTGAAAATGTCAGCCATTCCTATGGCGGTGAAAATTCGCTTTCGGATATCAACCTGGAAATCCTGCCTGGGCAGACTGTGGGCATCATCGGCGGCACAGGTTCGGGAAAATCCACACTAATCAACCTCATCCCCCGCTTCTATAACACTTCTCAGGGCAGCGTGCTGGTAAACGGCGTGGATGTGCGGGAGTATACCCTGGAGCAGCTGCGCAATCTGGTCTCCATCGTGCCGCAGCATACCGTGCTGTTTAACGGCACGGTGGAGAGCAACCTGCGCCTGCGCAAGGAAGATGCCTCCATGGAAGATTTGGAGCAGGCACTCAAAACCTCCCAGAGCAAAGAATTTGTAGACGCGCTGCCCGGCCGGCTCTCCGCCCCCATCCAGGAGGGCGGCAAAAACTTTTCGGGCGGGCAGCGCCAGCGGCTCACCATCGCCCGGGCGCTGGTCGGCCAGCCAGAAATCCTCATTTTGGACGATTCTACCAGCGCGCTGGACTACGCGACAGACGCCCGGCTGCGCAGAGCGCTGGCCGCGATGAAGGGGCTGCGCGCGCTCATTCTCGTCTCCCAGCGGGCGGCCTCTATCCGGCACGCGGATAGAATTATCGTGCTAGATGACGGCAAGATTGTAGGCAGCGGCACGCACGACTCTCTGCTTGCTACCTGCCCCATCTACTATGAAATTTGCAAATCCCAGTCAATACTGGAAGAAGAGGAGGTGAAATAACATGCAACAAACGACATTTCGCCGCCTGCTCGGCGTAATCAAACCCCATACCTTCTATATTGTGCTCGCGGTGCTTTCCGCTCTAGTAGGCGTTTCTCTATCGCTGCTCGGCCCCATTCTCATCGGAGATACAGTGGATCTTATTATAGGTCCCGGCCAGGTGGATTTTTCCGCCGTACTGCGCATCCTCGTGTTTTATGGCACCACCTTGCTCATTAGCACAGCTTTTCAGTGGCTCACATCGGTATTCACCAGCGTCATCGTGCAAAATACCACGCGAGACTTGAGCCGCAGAGCCATCAGCAAATTAAACGCTGTGCCGCTTAAATACATCGATACCAGCGCCCATGGCGATATCATAAGCCGCGTTGTCAACGATATCTCACAGATAGGCGATGGGCTGACCCAAGGGCTTACGCAGCTTTTCACCGGCATTGTAACGATTCTAGGGACGCTGTGCTTCATGCTCTCGGTCAATGTATTTATCACGGTCATCGTTGTCCTGGTCACTCCCCTTTCGATTTTTGTCGCTTCTTTTATCGTCAAGCGCACAAACAAGTATTTCACGCTGCAATCCGAGATACAGGGGCGGCTCAGCGCGCAAATCAACGAGACTATCAACAATCAGAAAGTCATCAAGGCCTTCTCCTACGAGCGCCGCGCCGAGCAGAAGTTTGGCGAAATCAACGCCGAACTGCATAAGAGCGGCGTCATCGCGCAGTTCAACGCTTCTCTGGCCAACCCTTCCACCCGCTTTGTCAACGGCCTGGTTTATGCCGCTGTGGGCATTTTCGGCTCGCTCAGCGCCATTCGCGGGCAGATCAGCATCGGCCAGGTTTCCTCATTTCTGAGCTATGCCAATCAGTATACCAAGCCGTTTAACGAGATCTCCGGCGTGGTCGGCCAGATTCAGACTGCTTTTGCCTCGGCCACCCGGGTTTTCGCCCTGCTGGATGAGCCAGAGGAAGTGCTGGATGGCACCAAAATAATCGATAAAACCCAGTTTGATGGCAGCCTTAGCATGGAGCATGTCTACTTCTCCTACACTCCAGATCGCAAGCTCATCGAAGACTTAAACCTACATGTAAATCCCGGGGATAAAATCGCCATCGTCGGCCCCACGGGCTGCGGCAAGACCACGGTAATCAACCTGTTGATGCGGTTTTACGATGTGGATTCTGGCGCGATTCTACTGGACGGCACTGATATCAGAGAAATCTCCCGGGGCAGCCTGCGCGGGCAGTACGGCATGGTGTTGCAGGATACCTGGGTCGCCACCGGCACCATTCGGGAAAATATCGCCTACGGCAAGCCGGATGCGACGCTGGAAGAAGTGGTAGCGGCAGCCAAAGCAGCTCGGGCGCACGGATTTATCACCCGTATGAAGGATGGCTACGACACCATCATCTCAGATCGCACCGGCAGCCTTTCCGAAGGCCAGCGGCAGCTGCTCTCCATCGCTCGAGTCATGCTGGTAGATCCGCCTATGCTCATTTTAGACGAGGCCACAAGCAACATCGATACCCGCACAGAGATCTATATCCAGGAGGCGTTTAACAAGATGATGGAGGGTCGCACGAGCTTTATCGTCGCACACCGCCTCTCCACTATCCTTGGAGCGGATAATATCCTCGTGATGAACAAAGGCCATATCTTAGAGCAGGGCCGGCATGAGGAACTGCTGGAGAAAGGCGGCTTTTACGCGGAGCTTTACCACAGCCAGTTCGTGCAGTCAAAATAACAAGACAGCTTGGGGCATAAGCGAAGCACACAGGTTTTCTCATTCCATAAAAAAGCGGCAGAAAGAATAACTTTCTGCCGCTTTTTCTTAAGTTGTTCCTGTCTTATTGATCGCGTTCCCGCTTTTTAATACTAAAAACAATCCTAAACCCGAAAGAACGCTCAAAATCATCCATAATCCCGCCATAGAAGAATCGCCTGTTTGCGGCAATTTATCCGGTTTTGAAGGTTCCACCGGATTTATAGGGGGCTGAGCTGTATTTAGCGTCCACTTTGCATATACGGTTTTGTCCCCGTCCATATACACAGAAGTGATCTTTTCGGTCAAATCCTTATTTGCATACCAACCCTCGAAAGTATAACCTTCCTTTAAGGGAACTTGAGTCAGCTGCACCGTAGCATACGCTTCCTCTCTTTGCGCAGGAATAGCGGAACCGCCGTTGGTTTCAAAGGTCAGATCATAATATTTGGTAGCGCCGCCATTATCCACCTCCCACTGTGCATAGACAGTCATGCTTTGGGTGACAGGAGTATTGGCCTGAAATTCCGCACCTTTTCCATCACTCTGGGTGTTCCATCCCTTGAATTGGTATCCGGTGCGATTGGGAGGCGTGGGAAGAGTTCCGACGGTGTATGTGCCTGCCGGATCGGTGACCTCGATGGAGGTGCGATTTGGGGAGGCCTCTGTATCGCCGCCGTTTTTGTCAAAGGTCACGGTATACACTGTTCCAACTTGCCACATCGTCCCCACTGGGCGATCAATACTGTTCCCACCTAGCGGTATTCTCAAGGAACCGCGCTTTTCAACAAAACCAAGGTTTTGTGCCAGGGCGCTTTCGTTCGCCAAAGTGAAGGTTGACAGCAAACCGTTTCTTGCCAAGATATAATTATCACCAATGGCAGGGTCAGTTAACGCGGGATAATTCCCTGTTCTACCAGATAAACACCGCAGTTTCCGCTTGCTGTACCCTCTATTTGCAAACGAACTACGCCGCCGACAGAGTTATCTGTGGAGTTCGCATAGTTGCCGCCGTCAATAGCAGGATCTACTACATTGATATATAGCGTCGCGTTATCTGCCGTGAAGTCCCCATGGATCCTGTTGATATTTGGTATCAGATACGGATTGGGTATTTGATTGCTCTTTAGCGCCAGAGTGCTGTTGGCGAGGGTCATGGAGCCATAGATACCAATAATATTATCTGCAACCCATTTGGAATCCGTAAGAGTGACAGAGCCTCCTTCGGCCTTGGTATACGAGCCAGTGCTTCTCAAGGAATAATCAGAGATAGTCACAATACCGGCGTCATCAGTGTAAATATGGCTATGATTTAAGACCAAATCCTTGACCCATGGCATCGGTTCTTTCGCACCTGTGTGTGCAGGGTTCCAATTTTTATATCCAATCTTCAAAAAAGAATTTTCCAGAAGAAACTTCTGTACATAATTGACGCTTTCCATAACGGCAGGAAGGTCTTCAGTACCATAATTTTTCAGCGTGACGGTTCTGTGTCCAGACGCGGCAGACACGATCCCCCGGTTATCGTCAGGTCTGAATGCGAGGTGAGGTTGCCATCCTCCATTCTTCCGCTGCCGTGGGCGCCAACGACGTAGTTCACCATGCCGCCGGAGATATCAAGGCTTACGTCTCCTTCAATTCCGCTGTAAACATCGCCGGCATAAACGCTTTCACCCCGCTGCGCGTAGATTGTATTAAGCGCACCGCCGCTCATCGTTAGCGTCATGGCATGAGCTTTGCCATTTTTGTTTTGAACCACGGTATTGGCCTTGCTGTCCTTATAGTTGCCGCCCATATATAGGGTGACACCTTTGCAGCTGGTTCTTTCGGCGTCGGTATACTGCGCATTCTCTCCGGCAGTAATCTCAACCGCTACGCAGCCGCCGATGATATCCCCCCTGACCGCCGCCGTACAGAGTGGGATAATAGCCACCGGTCGTGGAAGTGCTGTCATTATGGAGCTGTGACCCTTGCCCCATGGTCAGGTAGGTATTGCCTTCTACAGTGGAAAAATAGGATCCCGCGTATAGCTTATAGCTCCTCTCTGGATAGACAATATCTCCATCCACTCCGCCCTGGCCGCCAATGATCAGATGGGAATCCCCAGTAACAACCGCAATGGTTTCCGGGTTTGCTTTTGTGCTGTTGTAGCCGCCTGCGTAGATATATACATTATCCGGCCAACGATTATCTGCGCCCACCTGGCCGGAAAGAATGTGCAGGTAAGAGGATCCGTCTACATTGCCCTTGCCGGCTTCCTGGCCGTAACCGCCGCCGATCAAGCTCCAGGCAGTGGCCCCGTCCAATAGGACATGAGTATCCCCCTTTACATTCGCGTTGTTTCCGCCGCCATATACGTAATAAAAGGTACCTCCCCGCAAAACAAGGCTTGTACCGCCGCTTGTGACATCCTGCTCTCCGCCGCCATATAGCTTGCCGATGGTACCGGCAAATCGCTCTGTCGTTTCAAATCGATGCCCATTGGCATAAATATTACTGGAAGATGTGTATGCCTCTACATTATCAAGCGTTAGCCCGCCTACTAGGCTTGTACCCATATTGGTGATGCTGACAGCATTTGTTTCACTTTTTAGGGTGATATGCTTGCCAGCAACTCCGTTAAATCCGCTGACGTCAAAGCCGGATTTAAAAACAATGGTAGCCTCGGATTCAGCGGCGTTTTCAATTTCCACAATAGCGCCTTGGAAATCCGCTTCCCCAGAAACCACATACTCTGTCCCACTTACAGACCGAACAGAAGGAGCAGCTGCCACCTTTGGCTCCGCACTCGTGCTGGCACGGCGCACCTTCCACAGCCTCTACATACCCGCACGCGGCAGTATGCGCGTGATTGCATGGAGCACTTACATCCCCTTCTGTAAAACCGCAGTTTTCGTCATGGGTATGGGAGCAGGGATTCCCCTCAGTCGGAGCCATATAGCCGCAATCTTTGCTGTGCTCATGACCGCAAATTTCACAGGCAATCTTTGCTTCTTCTTTCGGCGCTTCTTCTGCTGATGCCGCAAGCGCCACGGTTTTAAACATCGATATCGCCATCGTTACCGCTAACAAAAAGAGATTAGTTTTCGCTTCATAATCATATAACCTTTCTTAATTATAGTTTAAACAAGAAGTTTTACTTCTCAATAAATAAGCTCCTATTTTAGCTGCTGTCTACTGCTATATTCCAATCGGCCTTTTGGGAAGCCGCAAGAAAACTAGCTTTGACTCGCGGAGAAAACGCACCGCACTCACCCCTCAAAATCATGTCTACAGCCTCGTTGTGAGGGTACTTCAAATTATAAATTCGATCGTTGGTCAGGGCGTCGTAGCAATCCACAATGCCCACCACTTGAGCGCATAGGGGATCTCTTCACCGGACAGCCCGTCCGGATAACCGCGTCCATCGTACCGCTCGTGATGAAACCGGCAGATGTTGTAAACAAATACGGACCATTCCGGATTATCCGTCAGCGTGGGGATCTTCCGCGCCAACTCGGCTCCATGGGTAGTGTGCGTTTGCATCAGCTCCCGCTCCTGTGGAGTTAAAGCTCCCGGCTTCGCTAAAATATCTCTGGGAATGGTCAGCTTGCCGATATCGTGCAGCGCCGCTAATCTGGAGATGGCGCTAATCTCCTCTACGGGCAGAGCATTTTCCGGATACAACTCCCCCCATCGCCCATAACAGCTTCCCGGTGCGATGCACTCCTCGGCTGTGCCCCTTTCCCTCAGGGGAAATATTATCCAGCACAAACTGAAACATGGCAATCAGATCCCAATAGCTGTGCTGAAGCTCCCGACGCTTTTGAAGCACCGCCTCGTCCAGCGCGTTCAACTCGAGCTGAGCAGTAGCGGCATTGTTGATGGCCAACAGCAAAGTTTGCATTCCGCTTACCCAACCGCAAAATAGCGTCATTTCCATCCAAATATAACCATTGCTTGTCTTGCGACGGTAGTAAATGCGCTCCTTCGTATAAGCTTCCCCTTGAGAACGGGCTTCAGCTCCTTTTTTCCATAAAGTCCGCCACCCGCTCCCTGTCCTCCGGATGGATAAATCCACTGGTATACTCCACAATGAGCTGTGAATAGCGCCCATTGGAAGGGAGAATCTGGCTGATGTTGTCATCGTGTACATATTGGGTAAAAGTAGGTATCCGCCTGAACATCCACCATGACGTTCATTAAATAGGTTCGTATCTGATCCTCCTGTGAATCCGGCAATGTAGCAGCCGTAGTCCCGCCGGACTGTTCTTTCACTTTCCATTGGGCTTGTTCATATACCCACGGGAGAGAATCTGCCAGGACAGAGGATACATCGCCTGTCTTTGGATTCAAAAGAGCCGTCTGTTTTTGTGCTTTTTTCTGTACAGTTGAGGATGTCCAGCATCAAAATTCTCTACCCTCCTCTACGCAATCTTCCTGAAAACACTGATAAGCAATGAACATGTAAAAACGGGTCCGATTTACAGGCATATTTTATGTCATTTCCGATATGTTTATCGGGCAACTAATTATAGCAAGCTTTTTCCTCTCACGGTTCTCTAACATCATATTTTACCGGTATTTACACCGCCGTTCAAGGATTGGCAACTTTTTGGCATTGCCAATTTTGTCATAAATTATGACATTCCAGCTTGAACAAACTTTTAAAATCTGGTATATTGCTCTTATAGAGGTGAAAATATGATTTTAGCGAAAAACTATCCGCATTGCTTTCGTTGACTATGACAAAGAATTCAGATCTTGCAAGAGCCATTCATATAGACCAGTCACAGATCAGCCGCATGAAAACCGGTGCCAGGGAACAGCCGCGTAAACCTCAGCTCTGCCGCCTGATGGCAGACTATTTCGCCCAACACTGTAGCGAAGAATACCGCTTATCCGCCCTCGCCGACTTGACCGGAAACTTTCGCATTCAGCCAGATATTACCGAACATCAATTATCGAATATTGTATTTGATTGGTTAAGCACCAAGGACGAAGGCAAACCCAAAACAAGAACAGAGCATTTTCTTTACAATATCAGCCAATACAAAGTCGATAAACCAGAGGGCTATACTTTCGAGCAGGAAAGCTTGCATCCAAAGGATAGAAATTTTGCCATCTATTATGGAAACGAAGGAAAGCGTCAGGCGATCGCTGATTTTTCCAGTATGATATTCTCTTCCGGAAAGAAACGCCATATACTAATAGCATCCGATGAATGCCAGGACTGGCTCTATGAAGATCCAAAATATGATGCAAAAATTTTCCAATTAGTACGTTCGAATGTACAGGCCGGGTGCACTTTTACGCATATTTTCGCCCCTACTTCCAACATTGATGAAGCACTAACAGCGATACAAAGATGGCTCCCGGCGTATATCGCCGGCGCAATCAACGAATATTATTATCCTTGGCTGAGAGACAAACTGTTTCGCCGAACGATATTTGTTGCGCCCGGATTAGGAGCACTTTATTCTGAATCAATAGGCGATACAACACAAAGCCGCATGACAACGCGTGCCACGATTCCGGAAGTGGTAGATGTCTATGTACAAAAATTCGAAGATTATTTGGCGCTCTGTAAACCAATGGTGGAAATATTTACAGAAGAAACAATAGAGAAACTGCATCCATACATTTCGTCGATTCCAGACGATCATGCAGATAGACTCCACAAATTTTCCTCTCTAAGCACATATACGCTTCCCGCTGAAATCATGGAGAGTATATGCAAACAAGAGGGTACTAAAATGGCAGAGCAGTGTTATAACCTTCATTTGCTCAGCATCGAAGCAATGAAAAATTCTCTCAAAACCATCGCATAGAAAATATGCTCTGCCTTTCATCACCCGATGAGGTGAGGGCCGGAAACGTACCCATCCCCAACGCCATGCCCTTTAGCAAACCGTACTTTTATACAGTCGAACAATATAAAGCGCACTTGCAAAACATCATAGACAAATTGGAATCTACGGAAATGTACAATGTGATCCTCACGGACAAAGCGGCTGAAAATTCTCTTATTATGTTTGTCCAGGGCAGCGGACGCGCAATGCTTATCAGAGCAGAGAACCCTTTTACAGTGGTTAATGTCGTCGAGCCACGATTGACGTCCGCCTTTTGTAACTATTTAAATCTAACCGCTGATGCGGAACGTCATAAATGCAGCCGGCAAGGTACTATAAAGCGATTAAAAAGAGTATATTGTTCATCTGTAATTAAACAAAAGCACCATGCGATGCTCTTTCATCGCATGGTGCTTTTGTTTTCCCGTTTGTTTAGCACAGGATATGCCGCCGCATTGCCTGTGGCTTTTTAAATCGCATTCTCTTCGTTTTTCAGGAGAAGCTAACCCTTCCTTGCAGCTTGCTGGCAAGGCGGCCAAACAATTCGTTAAGCGGCCAGAGCAGCAGCAAAACTCCTGCCAGAATAAGCAACATCTTAGGCGTGATAGCAGTTAAATATAACAGTTCCGGGAAAAAGAGCACTGCCAGCAAAAACAGCGAGCTCATGACGGTAAAGAGCGTCGCCCGCAGCCAGTTCATGGGCAGGCACATCTTGAGCAGCACAAACATAAACGAAAATCCCAGCGCGATCATGCTCAAGGTAGAAACTTGATCTTGCGTGATGAAAAGCGCCCCTTCTAAAATGCTGATGAGCGAGACGAGAATTACCGCAGTCAACGCGCCGGGTAGAGCCGAAACCAGAATATCGCCAAGAAAGCTCCCGGTAACCCGATCCCGATTGGGCTGCAATGCCAGCACAAAGGAGGGGGTTCCGATAAACAGAGCGCCAATGAGCGAAAACTGAATGGGCACGATGGGATAGTTGCTCGGGATGATCATAAACAGCAGCGAAAGCAGGAAAGAGAACACTGTTTTGACCAGAAATAGCGATGCCGAGCGCTTTAGGTTGTTGATGACCTTGCGCCCTTCCATCACTACGTTATAAAGCGCGTGCAGATTAGAATCCAGCAAGACAATTTCGGAAATCGTCACCGCGGCATCGCTGCCCGAGGCCAGCGCCATGCTACAGTTCGCCTCTTTGAGTGCCAAAACGTCGTTCACGCCGTCCCCCACCATGCCCACCGTGCGACCATCCCCTTTAATGTTGCGATGATGAGCTTCTTTTTGCTTGGGCGTTACCCGGCCAAAAACGCTATTTTTAAGCGCTGCCTCCCGCAGTTCCTCCTCCTCCAGATCCATGGTATCGATATAACCCTTGATGTTGCCAATCCCTGCGCGGCAGGCAATGGTATGCGCCGTTTTGGCGCTATCTCCGGAGATGACGACCAGCTCCACCCCTCCCTTTGGAAGAAGGAGAAAACTTCCTGCGCTTCCGGGCGGATGACGTCTTCCAAGATCAATAGCGCCAGCGGTTCCAGCGTTTGGGGCAGCTCCTCTTTTGAAAGCGCCTCGCCTGTGTGCGCCAGCAACAGCACGCGCTGCCCTTTTGGCCTTCTCGCTCCTCTACCTGGCGCATAAAAGAATCATCGCCGCAACTGCTGCGCAATACTTCGCTGGCGCCCAGCACATATCCGCCCTTTTCCGGGCCAAAATATGCGCCGCTCCATTTCTTCATCGGCGAAAAAGGCACTTTTGTCGCACACTGCCACGCCGCACTTACTGGAAACTGCTGTTTCAGCGCCAGAAATGTGCTGTTGCTATCCCCGAGCGCCCCAAAACCTCGCCCATGATTTCGTCTACCGGCACACTCTGCCCTGCCAACGAAACGACTTCCTTAAACCGAATTTCACCTGTGGTAATTGTCCCTGTCTTATCAAAACAAAGCGTGTCCACCCGGGCCAACGTCTCGATGCAATATAGCTCTTGCACCAGCGTCTTCTTTCTCGCCAGCCGAATAACGCCCACCGCCAGCACCATGCTGGTCAGCAATAAAAGCCCTTCCGGGATCATCCCGATGATAGCCGCAATAGCAGAAACAGCGGAATATTTCAACCCCGCCTCCAACAAAAAATATTGCTTTAAAAACAAGATTGCGCCAAAAGGCAGAATGAAAATACTGATGAGTTTGATGAGCTTATTGAGTTCCCGAAGAATTTGAGAACTGGGCTTTCTCATCACCTTTGCCTCGCTGGCAATCGTGCTGGCATAATTTGCCCGGCCCACCCGCTGCACCCTGGCCTTGCAGCTTCCAGAGATGACAAAGCTTCCGGAAAGCAGCTCTTCTCCCGGCTGCTTATAAATGACATCGGCCTCGCCGGTGAGCAGGGATTCATCCACCTCGCAATCTCCGGAGAGAATCGTACAGTCTGTACAGATTTGGTTTGCCCTGCGCTAACAGCACAATATCACCAAGCACAATTTCCGCCACCGCAATTTTTGCTTCCGCCCTCCCGCAGCACGGTAACTTCTGGTTGCGAAATGAGCGAAAAGCTTATCCACGGCTTTTTTGCCCGAATCTCCTGCGCGATACCGATGACAATGTTGCACAAAATAACCAGCAAAAAAAGTGCGTTGCGATAAGAGCCCAGCGCAATAACCACTGCCCCCAGAACAAGGTTCAGGAGGTTAAAGTACGTCATGGTGTTGTCCCAAATAATCTGACCGTATGGCTTGAGCGCACGCCGTTATCCGCGTTGCTCTTCCCAGCTTTTTTAAGCGCCTCGACCTGTGCATGCGTAAGCCCAAAGTTCGGATTGGCTTTAGGGGCTCTGCTGCTCGGTTTGTTCTATTATTGTTTGCACTCTCTTCATATTTTCCCCATAACCAAAAGAAGCCGGCAACTATGCCGGCTCCGATTTTCTATTTTAATCGTCCATCGAAATTCTCTTGGGAGATTTTTTCAAAAACAGCGGGAGCTGCGGTTCATCTTCAGGTTCAAGGTAATCGAAATTCTTTTCAGTGATGCCAGATACAGGTGCAACTGGCTTGCCCAAACTGCGGCTGATGCCAGCGCTCGCGTTGGCATAATCGTTCACCTTGTTTTTGATCGTCTCTTTGACCTCGCTCGGGGTGGGCTTGCTGCCGCCACCAAAACCCGTGGCAATCAAAGTGACACGCACCTCGTCGTCCATATCCATGTTGACATCCGCACCCATGATGACGTTTGCATCCGGATCCGCTGCCTCCTGAATGAGCTTAAATGCCTCCTCAATTTCCGGCAGCCCGAATGTCTTGTCGCCGACGATATTGAAGATAATGCCCTTCGCACCCTGAATACTGGTATCCAAAAGCGGGCTCATAATCGCCTGTTTTGTCGCATCCACAACCTTGTTTTCGCCATAACCAACGCCCATGCCCATGTGCGCGGTACCGCGTTCTAGCATAACCGTTTTGACGTCTGCAAAGTCCAGGTTAATGATAGCAGGCTTTGCGATGAGCTCTGTCAGGCCCTGAATACCCTGGCGCAACGCATCGTCCGCCAGTTTAAAGGACTCCATAAGAGGAGTGCTCTTACCCACGATATCGAGAAGTTTGTCATTGGGGATCTTAACGATGCTATCTACCGCATCGATCATATCCTGGAATCCAGCCTCTGCAGCGCGCTTTCTCGGAGCGCCCTCAAACCAGAAGGGCATCGTAACAAAGCCCACCGTCAGCGCGCCACAATCTTTTGCGATCTGCGCAACAACAGGAGCTGCGCCAGTGCCTGTTCCACCGCCGAGCCCAGCCGCAATAAAAACAAGATCCGCGCCCTTAATGGCGTTTTCCAGTTCTTCTCTGCTTTCTTCGGCCGCTTTCTTGCCAACCTCCGGGTTAGCGCCCGAACCAAGGCCTTTTGTCAGCTTCTCACCAATCTGAATTTTCTGCGGAGACTGGTTCAAATAAAGCGCCTGCTTGTCCGTATTTACAACGATGAATTCTGCGCCTTCCAGGCCATATTCAACCATACGGTTGACAGCGTTCCCGCCGCCGCCGCCTACGCCGATGACCTTAATATTCGCAACAGTTCCCATCTCGGTATCCAATCCCAAGGGCATATATTTTCCTCCCAAATCAATTTACTTCATGTTTAAAAATCGATTGACTTTATCTTTGATTTTATAGCCTAGCATTTCACTTCTTAAATGATATACTGTGGCCGAGTTATTGTCAAGAAGCGCAACCGCAGAATTGTAAATAGGCGGTAAACCTCGATACTTCCCCCAGAGGGCAATGCAAGATTGCCACTTATTTTTCTCTTCAAAAGGATTCAAATCCCTGCATAGAAATTCCAGCGCCGATGAGATAAACTTTCGCATCCCGGCGCAAAAAAAACCCGGTAACGCTGTAATTCCCGGCGGACTTCCGTACAGACAATATTCGCTATTTCGTCCACCGAACTTTTGATCGTAGCAGCATCGAATTCAACCATGCGCCCATTTTCATCTTTTGCGTGAATTTTTCTCCCGGCAAAACTTCAATGCCAAAGATGTGCCTTCTTTTTAAACTTTCTGCCAATTTTTCCCCGAGCCCAAAGCGATTCATCAGGCGGTTGGAGATGGTGCTGCCTCCAAGCTCGATGGTGCTGTGCGCCAGCAGCGTATCGCCATAGACGATGCTGACTCCCGTATTGTAGTAGCCGATATCCAGCACTGCCGTAGCGTCCCGCTCCGCCTGAGGGATATAGTATAGCGCTTGCGCCAAAGGCTCGCAGATAAACCGATCTACAGAGATTTTTGGGACATCAGCGAGCGCTCGATATCATCCAAAAGCCTCGAGAGGCGTAGTAGTAACTCACACCGCAGCGCAGCGTCGCCGTCCGCAGATTGATGGGCTCGTTCAGATAGACGTTCTCTCTCTCGTCCATAAAATATACCGGACGAACATCGATGAGATCCATCCCCGCTTCCTCTTTAGGTTTGAGGTGGTTGATGAGGCCGTCGATATCCTCTTCTTTAACCAGACCACCGATTTTCTTGCCGCCCTCCCGAAAAACCACCTGGCAAAAGCACCCCGGCACTCCCACAGAGCAGCTTTTTACGGACTTTCCAATCTGGCTCTCAGCCCCAGCAACCGCCTGGAGCAAATCCTCGCCAAACGCCGAATAGCTGGACCACTTTCCGTTTTTAATGCCATCATAGCGAACGCAAGCAGCCCCGGGTACGCTGGTTGCAGCTTCACCTCCGGGGCGGTCAATCAGGCAAACTATTTTAGATGTTCCGATCTCTAAAACCGCATTTAATTTTGCCATGTCACCTTATCCAAACTACTTATTTTTATCCTGATTGCGAATCTCAACACGGCGTATTTTCCCGCTGGTTGTCTTGGGCAGTTCGCTCACGAATTCCACAATTCTAGGGTATTTATAGGGCGCAGTCACCTTCTTTACGTGATCCTGAATTTCCTTTTTTCAGCGTATCGCTGGCCTCATACGTTTTTGTGAGCACAATCGTCGCCTTGACAACCTGCCCCCGCACTGGATCTGGCGCTGCTGTCACCGCGCATTCCAGCACAGCCGGGTGCGTCATCAGCGCGCTCTCCACCTCAAACGGCCCGATTCTGTAACCCGAGCATTTGATGACGTCGTCGCTTCTGCCCACAAACCAGTAATATCCGTCTGCGTCTCTCCAGGCGGTATCCCCAGTATCATACATGCCATCCCGCCAAGCTTTGGCATTGGCCTGCTCGTCCTCAAAATACTCTTTAAAAAGGCCCACCGGCGGATGCGCCACCGCATCCCGCACCACCACGCGGCCCACAATGCCGTCCTCGCAGGCCTCGCCGTTTTCATCCACGATATCGATATTGTAAAGCGGCGCGGGCTTGCCCATGGAACCCGGCTTAATCGGGAACCACTTAAAATTCGCCAGCAGCACCGTGCTCTCCGTCTGCCCGAAGCCCTCGGTCAAAGAAAGGCCGGTTTTGCGCTGGAACTCATAGAACACTTCCGGGTTCAGCGGCTCGCCAGCAATCGTGCAATGGCGGATAGAGGAAAGGTCGTATTGCGAAATATCCTCTCGAATTAAAAAACGGAACACCGTGGGCGGCGCACAGAAAATCGTCGGCCGGATGCGCTCAATCGCCTCCAGCATATGCTTGGCGTTGAACTTTACCACATCATAGGCCACAATCGTCGCCCCGCAAATCCACTGCCCATATATTTTTCCCCATCCAAACTTTGCCCAGCCGGAGTCCGCGTTTACCATATGTATGTCGCCCTTGTGCGTATCCTGCCAATACCGTGCCGTCACAATCTGCCCGAGCGGGTGCGAAAAATCATGCAGCACCATCTTGGGCATGCCCGTCGTACCCGAGGAGAAATAGATAAGCATCGGGTCCGTGACCCTCGTCGCCGCCTCGCCCGTCGGCCGCTGCCAAACCTCGCTAGCCGCCTCGACTTTTTGCGCGGTAATCGATAAACCCCGCCGTGTCCTCCCCTACGACGCAAACTTTTTCCACCGTACTGCACTGCGCCAGACCGTCCCTAATATGTTGCAGCACTTCCGGCAAATCCACGCTCACGATCATCTTGATTTTCGCGGCGTTGCAGCGGTAAATGATATCTTTTGGGGTGAGCAGATAGGTCACGGGAATCGTCACCGCGCCAATCTTTTGAAGCGCCAGCATGGTTGTCCAAACTTCGATGCGCTGCATGAGCACCAGCATCACTCTGTCGCCCTTTGCCAATGCCCATCTCTTTTAGCGCATTCGCCGTCTTGTCGCTTAGGCGCTTGATATCAGCAAAGCTCAAAATACGATCTGCGCCCGCCTCAGGGCAATAATGCAACGCAGGATCATTTGGGCATTCTGCCGCCCATGCATCCATCACGTCGTAGGCAAAACAAAAATCCTCCGGCACATTTACCCTGTAATTCTCTTTAAAATCCTCATAGGAGGAAAATTCCGTCCTGGGCAGAAATTTTTCTAACATGGCTAACCTCTATTCGTTGATGATCGTTAAAAATTTTGCAAGGCCAAATTCCGCCATCTGCCCATGGGGCACCGTCGGGTCAAAATAAATGCTGTCGCCCCTCGTTTAACTGAAATTTATGCGGCCCGTAAAGCACGGTAACAGTCCCTTGTAGCACATAGTTAAACTCCTGCCCCGCATGTGTGACAAGCTCGGGCGGCGCATCTTTGGGCGCGAGATTTACAATCATCGGGTCCATATCTCGGTCGATAAAGTTAAAGGCCAGAGCCTGAAAACTGTATTCTTTATACCGCTCGACAGAGATGCCCTTGTCTTTGCGCGTAATCGTGTATTTGTTCATACGGGGGCTTCGCCGGTGAGCAGCACTGTTGGGTCTACCGAAAGCACTTCGGCCGTAGCATAAATCGCGCTGATGGGAATATCCAACTCTGCGCTCTCGTATTTAATATAATCCTCTAGGGCAATACCCGCCTTACTAGCGACCTCTTCCTTGGAAATCTCCAATATCTCTCTCAGCTCTTTGATCCGCTGGGCGACTTCTGCGACATGCTGGTTCATCGCTACCTCCCATAAATCGATAATTAAACTTATTATAGCACGGTTAATGGAACACTGAAAAGTATTTTATCGTTTGAACTCGCAATAAATTTGAGCTATACTATATCGCATGGAAAAAATAATCGATATACTCCTGTTTTGGTATCTGTTTTGCCTTAATATTTTGGCATTTATTTCCTGTTTTGGGACAAGTTTCAGGCCCGTCGCCATGGCTGGCGCATCCCAGAACGCACACTGCTCAGCTTAAGCGGACTGGGCGGCGCGGCGGGGATGTTTCTTGGCATGCAGCTCTTTCGCCATAAAACCCGGCATAAGAAGTTCACCGTGCTGGTGCCGCTCTTTTTGCTGTTGCAGCTTGCGCTGCTCGCACTCTATCTTTTCTATTTGAGAGGTCTGTTATGAAAAACGCAAATCGCCTCTGTTCACTGCCATCACATTGCTGCTCATTCTGGTCGCGGGTGCAGTGTATTTTTTCGCACAGCCGAAAGAGGATGTGCCCGCCGGCGTCTCCCCTGCGCTGCCGGAATTTTCCGCCTCTGCGGACAGCGCGCTTTGCGCGTCATCTATCTGGATGTCGACCAGGGCGACAGCGCCCTTATTCTCTCGCCGGATGGTAAAACTATGCTCATCGATGCAGGCGAATCCACCGCAAAGAAGAAAGTCGCCAGCGTGCTCTCGCAATACGGCGTCAGCAGCATCGATATGCTCGTGGCGACACATCCGCATTCGGATCATATCGGCGGCATGCAATACATTCTCGAAAACTTCGAGGTGCGCAAAATATGTATGCCCAGCGCCGTCCACACCAGCAAAACCTACGAAAAACTGCTCGCCACTGTGCAGGAGCAAGGTGTTCCCGCGCTGCAGGCCAAAGCGGGCAAATCCTTCTCTCTCGGCGAAGATGTGAACTGCCAAATCCTTGCGCCTGTGAGCGACTCTACGAAAACCTCAACGACTATTCTGCCGTCATTCGAGTTTCCTTCGGCAACACTTCTTTCCTCTTCACCGGCGATGCTGAGTTTCTCTCGGAACCGAAATGCTCGAGGGCAATCCCAGCGCCCTGGCCTCTACGGTCTTAAAGGTCGGGCATCACGGCAGCCATACTTCCAGCTCCGGCGAATTTCTCGACGCGGTCGCCCCCTAAAGCAGCCGTTATCTCCTGCGGGATAGGCATTCCTATGGCCATCCGCATACCGAAACCATAGAAGCCCTCTCAAACCGCGGCGTCACCGTCTACCGCACGGACGAGCTCGGGGATATCCTCGCCTATTCGGATGGCGAGAGCATTCGGTTTGCGAAAAGCGGCGCTGTGCCTACGCCTGCTTCGGATAAAGTTCAGGAAGTCTTTGTCACAGAAAATGGAAAGAGCTACCATAAGAAAAGTTGCCAATATTACCGCGCGGATAGCGTGAAGCTAAGCGTAGAGGAAGCGAAGAATCTTGGATATGCCGCCTGCACCAAATGCTTTTTCCAATTAGGAGGGAAAATGATATGCAAATTACCATCGACCGCATTGAGGGCGAAATCGCCATTGTAGAACTGGAAAACGGAGAAACACTAAACCTCCCCTTCGCGCTGTTTGCCCCCTTGGCGCAAAGGAGGGCGATGTCTTGCGGATTTCTATCGACGCAGAGGAAACCGCTCAGCGCAAGGCGCATATCGCCTCGCTGCTCCAGGGTCTTTTTCAAGAATAAAGGAGGAAAATTATGTTTGTCAAAGTCGTCCCCTATTGCTCCGGCTGGCCGGAACTTTTACCGGCAGGAGGCCGAGAAAATTTCTAAAATTTTAGGCGAGCAGCTCGTAGCCATTCATCATATCGGCAGCACTTCCGTTCCCGGTCTGCCCGCCAAGCCCATCATCGATATCCTCCCCGTAGTCAAGGAGATCTCGGCAGTAGATGCGCATAACGCTCAATTCGAGGCGCTGGGCTATGAACCCAGAGGCGAATACGGCATTCCCGGCCGGCGTTTCTTTCGCAAAGGGCTCGAACACCGCACCCATCATATCCACATTTTTCAGGAGTCGGATCAGCCAAATATCCTGCGCCACGTGGCCGTGCGGGACTATCTGCGCGCCCATCCGGGCGCCGCGGCTGCCTATGCTGCTCTTAAAATAAAGCTGGCCGCCCAGTTCCCTCAGGATATCGAAGCCTACTGCGATGGCAAGGATAGCTTTGTGAAAGATTTGGAACAAAAAGCCCTCGCCTGGTCCACCCTGCAATAAAAAAAGAGCCCCCTTGCGAGGGCTCTTTTTTTATTTCTTACTCCAGTTCAAACATACCGGTGTAGAGCTGATAGTACTTGCCCTTTTGAGCAATCAGCTCCTCATGGCTGCCGCGCTCGATGATCCGTCCATGCTCCAGCACGATGATCGCATCGGAGTTGCGTACAGTGGAAAGCCGGTGCGCAATGACAAAGGTTGTGCGGCCTTCCATAAGGCTATCCATCCCCTTTTCAATGAGCTGCTCGGTGCGCGTATCGATGGAGCTCGTCGCCTCATCCAAAATGAGCACCGGTGGGTTGGCCACGGCGGCGCGGGCAATGGAAAGAAGCTGCCGCTGGCCCTGCGAGAGGTTCGCGCCGTTTGCGTTCAGCATCGTCTGGTAGCCGTCCGGCAAGTGGCGGATAAAGGAATCCGCGTTTGCAAGTTTGGCCGCCGCCATCACTTCTTCGTCCGTCGCATCCAGCTTGCCATAGCGGATATTTTCCATGACAGTGCCGGTAAACAGGTTGGTATCCTGTAGCACAATGCCCAGCGATCTGCGCAGATCCGCTTTTTTTATCTTGTTGATATTAATTCCGTCATAACGGATTTTGCCGTCCGCGATATCATAAAACCGGTTGATCAGGTTTGTGATCGTCGTCTTTCCGGCGCCGGTAGACCCCACAAAGGCAATCTTCTGCCCTGGCCTGCCATACAGCGTAATGCCATTGAGCACCGTCTTATTCGGATTATATCCAAATACCACATCCTCGAACTGCACATCTCCCTTGAGTTCGGTATATGTTACTGTGCCGTCCGCCTGGTGCGGATGCTTCCATGCCCAACGGCCGGTCGGCTTCTTACTCTCTTTAAAGCTGCCGTCGCTGGTTTTTTTCCACGTTCACCAGCGTCACATACCCATCATCTGTCTCTGCCGGCGTATCAATAAGGTTGAAAATACGCTCTGCGCCCGCAAGAGCCATCAAAATAGCGTTAAATTGTTGCGAAAGCTGGGCAATCGGCTGGGAGAAGCTGCGGGTATAGAGTAAAAATGAAGCGATGGTTCCCACGTCCATGCGTCCCGCAATTACCAGAATGCCGCCCAGAATCGAGGTCAGGGCATAGTGTAGGTAGGAAATGTTCATCATGACAGGCATCATGATATTGGCGAACATCGAAGAGTTTTTCTCAGCGTCAAACTGCCGCTGCGTTATCTCTAAAATCCTTTACTACTTTGCGCTCATGGCAGAAGACCTTTACAACCTTTTGCCCCTCTACCATCTCCTCCACATATCCATTTAAGTTACCCAATTCCTTTTGCACTCGAGCAAAGTATTTAGAGCCACGAGAGGAAATGAACCGCGCCACGGCCAGCATAATGATCAAGATAAGCACAACCAGCAATGTCAGTTCCCAGCTCATGATGAGCATGACGACAAAAACGCCTGTGACGTTAAATATCGTGTTTAAAATCTGCGTCAAACTCATGGCGAGCATCTCGCGCAACACATCGGTATCGTTGGTAAAAAGGCTCATGGTCTCGCCGTGCGTATGCGTATCATAATACCGGATGGGCAGCTCCTGCAAATGATTGAACAAATCTACGCGAATCGAGTAAAGCGCAGATGTCGAGATATCCGACATAATTCTTCTGCAAACATATGTCCCCGCTACACCCAGCAGATAGATTACTCCCATTAGAATTAACATAGAGATGAAGTTCGAGAGATCTGGGTTTTGCTGGCCGATAAACGGCACGATATAGTCGTTGATAATGGGCTTAAAGAAATAGCTGCTGGCGATAGATGCGCCGGCGCTTATAATGACGGCAATCACCACAAACGCAAGTTTCAGCTTATATTGAAATAAATAGCTGAGCAGACGCTTGGCGGTGCGTTTTGTATCCTTTGGTTTAACATTTCTGCTGCTATTGGCCATCTTAAGCCACCCCCTTTTGCTGCGAATGATAGAGATCCTGATAAATCTCGTTGCGGGAAAGCAGCTCTTCGTGCGTACCGACATCTATAATTTTGCCTTCATCCATGACGATGATCTTGTCGGCCTCGCTCACCGAAGTAATGCGTTGGGCGATGATAATTGTCGTTGTGCCCGAAAGTTTATCGCGCAGCGCTGCGCGAATCTGCGTATCCGTCGCAGTATCTACCGCGCTGGTGCTGTCGTCCATAATGATAACTTTCGGGCTGCATAGCAATGCCCGGGCAATGCACAGCCGTTGCTTCTGTCCACCGGAGACGTTCACGCCGCCCTGTCCCAAATCCGTATCATAGCCTTCCGGGAAGGACATGATAAAATCGTGCGCCGAGGCAACTTTGCATGCCTCAATAATCTGTTCATCTGTGGCATCTGCGTTGCCCCATTTGAGGTTGTCGCGAATCGTGCCAGAGAACAGCACGTTTTTCTGAAGTACCATGGCGACGCTGCCGCGCAGATTATCCAGCGCATATTCCCGAACATCGTGCCCGCCCACCTTAACTTCTCCGCTCATCACGTCATAGAGCCTTGGGATCAGCTGCACGAGCGAAGTTTTGGCAGAACCCGTCCCGCCGATAATCCCCACCATCTCGCCGGGTTTAATTGTGAGGTTTACGTGATCAAGCGTCAAGTTATCCTTCTTGCCGCCATAACTAAAGCACACATCCGAAAATTCAATCGAGCCGCTTTCCACAGTAAGCGGGCTGTCCTTCTTTAAATCTTTAATCCCGATCTCCTCGTCAAGCACCTCCGAAATACGCTCAATAGAGGCTCTAGAAACGACAAGCTGAACAAGCACGTTCGTGAGCAGCATCAGCGCCATAAGAATCTGGCGGATATAGCTGATATAGCTCATAAATTCGCCCGTCGTCATGCTGCCGCCGATGATAAAGTTTCCTCCCAGCCATGCGATTGCAATCATGCAGCCATACATGACCAGTTCAAAAAATCGGGTCATTCAAGCCAAAATACGCTGGCCGCTCATCTGCGCTTCCCGCACTTCTTCCGCTGTATTCCCAAATTTCGCCTTCTCGTAATCTCCGCGCACAAGAGACTTTCACAACGCGAATCCCCGTCAGGTTTTCCTGAATATCCAGGTTCAGCTTGTCGTATTTTTTAAGCATGCGCAAAAATTTCGGATAGGTTCTGCTGGCGATGAAGTATAGCGCTACGCCCAAGATCGGAATCGCAACCAAGAACACTACCGCTAAATCTTTGTTGATAGATATCGCCATGATGGTCGTGCTCACAAGCATAATCGGCGCGCGGAACAATAACCGCAAACTCATCATAAAAGCAATACGCACGTTGTGCACGTCCGTCGTCAGCCGCGTGACGAGCGAAGCCGTGCTAAACTTGTCGATATTAGAAAAGGAGTACTGCTGGATTCTGTCAAACATCTTATCCCGCAACCCCTTTGCAAATCCCGCGCTGGCTCTGCTGCTGCATTTCGAGGAGAATACGCCGCATAAAAGCGCGCACCCTGCCAGCAGCACCATAAAAATTCCCATTTTGACGATGTAGGCAATGCCGCCGTTTTCAATATCCCCGATGCCCACGTCGATAATTTTCGCCATTACCACGGGGATGAAAATATCAAAAAGCACCTCCATTGCCACAAAGATAGGCGCGATGATTGCAAACTTGCGATCCCCCGCCCCTCAGGCACTGTTTTAACAGTTTAAACATCCGTTTCCTTCCCTCTTTCCTGTTCGTTAAAACTTAGTTTGTTCTCCAACGCAATGATAGAGAAGAGCGAAAAATCCTCCTCTGCCTTATCGTTAGATAAATTATGAATAATGCGATCCAGGTAAATCTCCAGTTGTTCGAGCTCCTCTTCAGAAAATCCCTGAAACATCTGGTAATTTAGGCTGTGAGCAACTCCCTTGCACCGTTCGCATGTCTCCAGCCCTTTTTGCGTGGCGCTCAATCGGTTCAGCCGGAGATCGTTTTCATCCGCCTCCTTTTTAAAAGCCCCGCTTTTTGCATCCGTTTGGTAGAAAGTGCAATCGAAGCGGGCGAAACAGCCAACGCCTTTGCGATTTCCACCTGCGTGCACGTTGGGTTTTCCCGCACATATTCGATGATAGGGCTTTGCTGCATATCGATATCCAGGTCTGCCGCGAGCTTTCCAAACAGGCCGTGCCGCAAAAGATAGATCTTGCGGATACGCCGGGAAAGCATTGTCATCTTTGACATACTGCCCTCCTTTTTCAAATTAGTTAACCGGTTAATAATTAAGCGGTTATGTTTATTATAACAATTATTTCTGGCCTGTCAATTCATTTGCACAAAAAAACGCTGCATTTTTTGCAGCGTTTCTCCGTATAGCCTATAGGTAAACTCCGTTATATTGATATTGCAGCATCGCGATATCTTCCGGGCTGTCCGGCTGGTAGGGTATCCCGAAATACTCCAAAATGCCCTGAGAAATCGCCCGTCCGAGCTCGTAAATATTGTCGATGACAAACTGCGCGTCCGCCGGGTTGTCGTGAAAAGCGACTTCCGCCAAAACTGCCGGTGCAATCGTACGGCGCAGCTCATACATCCCTTGGCCGTTAAAAGTCTGGTAGCCTTCCTTGACTCCGAAATCCGTCGTAGGCGTCAGGGCGGAGAGGTATTGGTAAATATCCCGTGCAAGCCGCTCTCCTTCTCCGCCAAACCGGTGCGTATAAATCTCCGCGCCTCTCGCTTGCCCGGTTGCAGATGCGTTCGAGTGCAGCGCCACATGTACTCTCGGGTTTAGGCTGTTGGATTCCGCCACAACCTGCGCCAGTGTCATCTGGGGCTCGTTGCGCGCAACAGTCAGCCCGTGGCGCAAAAGCTCGTATTCTACAATATCCGCTATCTGGTTCATCCTCTGTTCTTCTGTTCCATAAGTCCCATACCCCAAATTCCATTCCTGTAGGGATGGGGATAAATATACGTCTGGCATCTTATCCTCCAAAAGACACATTTTCCTTACATACTATGAGGAAACGGGATAAAACGTACATTCTTGCTTTAGGCACAAAAAGGGCCGCTATATGCGGCCCGCTTTTCATTTCACTCTTTTGCTTCCCTTTGCCAACTTTTTTAAGAATCTCGAGTCAAAGCTGAACTGGCTCGCAGCCTTTTGCTTGCTGCGTTTTAGGGCATTTTCCACCAACGTATCAATGAGCTGGCTATACTTGATGCCCATGGGCTCGTAGAGGTAGAATGCAAAGAGCCGGGAATCGTATTCACCTCGTTGGCATAGAGCGTGTTCGTCGCGTTGTCGATCATAAAGTCGATGCGCACCACCCCCCGCCATATCCATGCCCTTAAAATCTCCAGGGCCAAGCGGTCGATTTCCGCTTCCATCTCTTTTGAAATTTTGGCTGGCAGCTCCCTATCCAGGGATTTCATGCCCTTAGAGCCACCCTCGCTGTGCAGGTATTTCTCGCTGAAATCCAACACCTCCTTGGCAGTGATCGGCCGCTCGCAAAGGCTGGTTTTGCATCCCCGCCCAGGCCCACTACCGCGCAATTGATCTCCGTCAAATCCTCAATCGCAGGCTCGATAAGAATGCGGCGGTCATAGTGCGAAGCGACTTCCAGCCCGGCCTTTAGCCCTTCCGCGTCCTTGGTTTCTTTGGTGATGCCGATGCTAGAACCCAGATTCGCGGGTTTTACAATCATCGGTAGCGCATCGCCGCTTCGGCCCTTTCCACAATGGCCTGCGGGTCTTTTTTCGTACTCCGTGCGCTCAAAATATACACAATCCAATACCGGAATATTGAGCCCCTTAAAGGCAGCCTTCATGACGATTTTATCCATGCCCACCGCGCTGCCGGTGACGCCCGCGCTGGTGTAGGGGATATCTGCCAGTTCCAAAATCCCTGCAATGTGCCGTCCTCGCCGTGCATGCCGTGCATGGCAATGGCCGCAACATCGATCATCTCAATCGCCTTTAAGCCAAACCGCCCCTGCTTATAGAGAATGCGCGAACCTGCCTCCGGGGAAAGGAATACCCGCTCAATCCCCTTTTTAGAAAAATCCGGATTCAGGTAAAACTTCGCGTCCGCCAGCTCCTTGCCGTAATACCATTCCCCTTTGCGGGAGATGTAGATGGGCAAAATATTATATTTGCTCTTATCCGCGTTTTCGATGAATTGCGTCCCCGTGATGATAGAAACGTCATGTTCTGCCGTTCTGCCGCCAAAAATTACCGCAAGATTGATCATTGTTTTCTCCTCTACCTTCAAGCTATTCGTTATAATTATCAGGCAAGTCGTTTTCAAACAAGACAACGTCGCCTGCCCTAAGCATCCTGCCCATCTCTTCCGAAGCCTCGGCCAGAGAGTTTTTCACGAAAATATTTTGGCTTTGAAAGCCCGCCTCCATCATCCCGTCATAGATGGGGCGCGTATGTTTGGGGCCAATGAGGAAAACATAGTCGGCCACGGCCGCCATGTTCTTGCCAAAGGCCTTGTTTTCCGCAGCCTCTGCCTCTCCAAGCTCTACCATGCCCGGCGTTACGACAAACTTACGGCCGGAAAAGCTGCCCAGTACTTCCATCGCCACTCGAGTCCCCGCCGGGTTCGCGTTAAACGCGTCGTCAATGACCGTGACTCCGTTGTTTGTGGGCAACAGCTGCAATCTGTGCTCCACCGGCTCAATCTTCGCGATGCCCGCGCAAATCTGCTCGCCCGTCAGTCCCAGCTTCTTTGCAATCGCCACACAGCCCAGAATGTTTAGGATATTGTGCTTGCCCAGCAATTTCGTGGTCGCGGAAAACGCGCTGCCATCTTTGCTGTGCACGCGAAAACTGCTGCCGCCTTCGCCGCAGGCGATATCCCCTGGCGCAAATATCCCACTCCTCCTGCTCGCCCTCCAGGGCAAACAGGCACTTTTCTATCCCGGTCTTATCATAGAGCTGCTTGCAAATCCCGCCATCGTTGGGGAAAAAGGCCACTCCATCTTCCGGCAAGCCTTCGATCAACTCATATTTCGTGCTGGCCACCGTCCCAATATCGCCGAATGTCTCAAGGTGCTGCGGCCCTACAGAGGTTAAAATGCCGTATTTGGGGTGCACTAGCTCCACAAGCTCCGCAATATCCCCCCTGTGCTTCGCGCCCATCTCCGCCAAAAACACCTCGTGCTCCGCAGTTAAACTCTCGCGAATCACCGGGTCAGCCCCATGGGCGTGTTGTAGCTGGAAGGCGGAACCAAAACCTTATATTTTTCCGCTAGAATTGTACCTAAATGAATTTCGTGCTCGTCTTGCCATAGCTGCCGGTAATGCCAATTTTGATGAGATCATCCCGGGCGTCAATCTTCTTTTTTCGCGTCTTTCAAGTAGTGCCGGCGCACCAGCGCTTCGATGGGCGCGTTCAGTGCGTTTGCCATCACAATAAAGAGCGGCGCCAGCGCCACGATAATGCTCAAAATCGCCCCGCCCGCCAGATAGCCCAAATAGCAAAAGCCGCAAGTAAAATCCCTCGCATACGAGCAGACGTTTCACTCTGCTGGTATAAACAAGCGGTTTTTTTGCGTCCTTCACCCGAAATTTGCAGATGCACAACGTCCCCAGCGCAGCAAAAGCCGCCAACAGCGCCCATCCTGCAATTGCCCCGGCAACCTCGCCCAGCACGGCATGGAGCATAAAAGCCAGCACGAACAAAATCGCCAGGCCAATTGCCGCCAAGACAGAGCCGAACCCGTACTGCACCAGCCATTTGAAATACCCTTTGCTTTTTGTATCCCTCCAACTGGAACATATGCGCATAATTCAGGCTGATAAAGAAGCAGAATAAGCCTGCCAGGAGCGCGGCGACAATGTAAAAAGCCGTCGTCATCGGTTACTTAACCCCCAAAAATACTTTTACAATCTTCATATACTGCGCGTACTGATCTAAAAAGGAATAGTGGCCTGCGTTCTCCAGCACCACCAGCCCCGCATCCGGAATCTTCTGTTCCATAATTTTCGCCAGCGCCACCGGCGTATCTCTGTCCTCGCTGCCGTAAATGAGCAACGAAGGCGATTTGATGCTTGAAAGATACGGCGTCAAATCTTCGTTCACCACGCGGGAAAACGTCCCGCGCATCACATCGCTTTTAAAGTGCCTTATAGTCCGCAGAACCCGCATTGGCCACGCGTTTTTGCACGTCTATGCCAAACAGCCCAAATAGCGCCGTGCCAAACTTGCTCTGAGCCGCCTTCTTGCAGAGCTTAAAAAGTAAACTTTATAATAATATTTCAGCGTGCGCCGGGGCTTTACCCCCGCCGCGTCGGTAAAGACGATTTTGCCCACCAGCTCTGGGTATTTTGCCGCCAGCAGTATGCTCACTCGCCCGCCAAAGGAGTGGTTGATGATGTCCGTCCCCAAAATGCCCATCTGCCGGATAAATTCCGCGGTCAATTCCATATAATCCGCGACGCCCATGGGCGTCTGCGACATGCCGCTCTGGCCAAATCCCGGAAAATCCAGCGCATAAACCGTGCGGAATTTGCTCATCTCTTTTGTGATGGAGGCCATGGTCTGCACGCAGCAGCCCCAGCCGTGCAGCAAAAGCAAGGGAGCCCCCTCCCGCTCACTTCGTAGTATATTTTGATGCCGCGTATCTCTTTTTCCACTAAGCTCGCTGCTCCATTTCCATCCGGATGCCCTTTTTCCACATGATCAGCGCATCCTCGCCCGTATCCTCGTAATAATTTTTGCGAATCCCCTCGACCTCAAAGCCAAATGCCACATACATGGAAATGGCCGCCGAATTGCTTCTGCGCACTTCCAGCGTCAGGCTATCCGCTCCGAGCCGCCAAACCGCCTCCGTGACCCCTCCATCAAGCGCCTGCCGTAGCCTTTACCCCGATGCTTCGGGCATACGCATATCTTATTTATATGCGCCTCATCCAAAATCATCCATATCCCCGCATACCCCACAGCCTCTTCGCCGTCTTTCAATAGAAAATAGCGGTTCTTGTTCGCGCAAAGATCTTCATAGAGCACTTCCACCGGCCAAGGCGTTGCAAAGCACTCTTGCTCGAGCTTGCAGATGTCGGCAAAATCGCCCACGCCCGCCTCCAAGACTCTCAGATATCCCATAGCATTCTCTTTTCTATCCAAAATTGCGCTCTGCCTGCGACTGTACCAAATAGTTGAGCTTCGCCTCTTCACAGGTCAAAAGCCGGCCCTGCTCGATAGCAGTCAACGCCAGAGAATATGCCCCGCTGGCCCGCTGCAAACAGAGGTTGCAAAGGCGCAATGGCGCATCCCGAAAAACTTTCTTCCAAAAACGAACGGTATGCCAAAGCCCCGTCCCCAGAAAATAAACGGGCTTTCCCTGCCGGCAGCGTTTCTCCGAGCTCCTCTAAGGAGAGAACCGCTTCCTCTGTCAGCTTTTTGCCGTCTTCATAAACTGCAGTAAACACTCGGTTGTTGCGCGCATCGATGAGCGGGCAAACAATGCCCTGCTCTTCCGGCGCATTCTCCGCCAAAAGATCCAGCGTGCTCACCCCGACAATTTTCTTGCCAGTGGCCTGGGCAAATGCCTTTACTGTGCCGATGCCAATGCGCAGTCCCGTAAAGGAACCCGGCCCAATGCTCACAGCAAAAGCGTCCATTTCCGAAACCTTATGCCCTGCTTTTGCAAGGCAGCTGTCTATCATCCCCAGCAGCACAGCCGAATGATTTAATTGATAGTGCCGGTATTCCTCGCTTTTAAGCCGCCCGTCTGCAAACACCGCCACAGAACAAGCCGCGCCAGATGTATCGATGGATAATAGCTTCATATCTCAAGCCTCTCTTCGCCGGTCAAGGTAATCTCCCGCGGCTCATCCCCCGCGCCGGAAATATGTACGTATACCGTATCTTTTTGGCAGCGTCTCCGCAATTTTCTCCGCCCATTCTATCACCGTCACCTGCCCATCGCGGAGATACTCGAAGAAACCAATCTCGCAAAGCTCGTCCGAGCTCTCGATGCGGTAAACGTCAAAATGATTAAACGGGAGCCGCCCACTATATTGCCGCACAATGTTAAACGTCGGGCTCAAAATCGGCTTTTTCTATCCCAATGCCTGCCGCCAGGCCCTGTACAAACACCGTTTTGCCCGCGCCCAAGTCGCCGTCCAGCGCAATCGTGCAGCCCTGCGCCAGCTTTTTGCCCAATTTTCTTTGCAAGCCCGAAGGTCTCTTCCGGCGTTTTTGTGATTATCTTGCGCATATAAGAAAAGCCCCTTCGTCACAATAGGTATATTCTACAATGAAGCGCCGGGTTTTTCAACTTTGGCCTTCTCCTTGCGCGGCCGGTCTCCAAAGGTAAAGCCCTCGCCGTTCACTTCCTTTGCCTCCCAGAACATGACAAATGCCTTTGGGTCTATCTTGTGCACAATCTCTTTCACCCAGGTGACTTCCCGGCCTTTTTCCACAACGCAGAGCAGCGCCGGGTGTTCCTTGCCCTCATACGCGCCCCGGGCGGTGAGTTCTGTCACCCCGCGGTCCATCTCCTCCATAATTCTACTCTCAATCTCCTTGTATTTGGAGCTGATGATGAGAAACGAGCTGGCTCGATTGATACCTTCTGTGAAAATCTCCATCACCTTGGTGGAAATATAGAGGCCGACAATGGCAAAAAGCGCCGTCTGTATGTCAAATACCAAGCCCGTCGCCACGACGACGAGCACGTCCACCGCCAGCATACCTACGCTGACGCTGATAAATTTAAATTTGTGGTTGATGAGCATGCCCAGCGTATCCGTTCCGCCCGTGCTGCCCCCGAAATACACTGAAATCCCAAGGCCCAGCCCCATGAGCACGCCGCCGTAAATCGATGCCAGCAGCATGTCCTCGGTGAGCGGCATAATCGGGAAAAAGATCCGTCAAGAGCGAATACATGATCATCGCGTAGAGCGAGCGCATTACAAATCGAGCCCAGCTTGCGGAAAGAAACCAAAAACAGCGGGACGTTTAACACCAGCATCGTAAGGCCCACCGGCAGGTTAAAAAGGTAATACAAAATCGTCGCAATACCCGAAAACCCGCCCGTGGAAATCTGGTTGGGCAACAGAAAATAGTTCTGCGAGAAAATAGAGACCGCCACACCAATGGTGATGGCAATATACGCGACAACTTTATTATCCTTCAACTTACTCATCCGGCACCTCAACAAAAAATTAGCGTAGAGATCCACTCTACGCTAAAGATTATATCATATTATTCAGTTTTATAAAATCGTTTTTTCTCCGCATTGCACACCTACGCTAATCCGCAAAGCCTCGTCGACTTTTTTCCATGATTTCGCCCGGGAGCATGCCGACTTTATTCCTAAGCCGCCGTTTGTCAAGAGTTCTAAGTTGTTCCAAAAGAATGTAGCTCCGTTTGGAGAGCCCGCTAAACTGCCCAATGTCAATATGAGTGGGCAAGGTATTCTTTTTCCAACTCGAGGTGACGGCGGCGACGATCACAGTCGGACTGTACCGGTTCCCCATGTCATTTTGGATGATGAGCACCGGGCGAATACCGCCCTGCTCGCTTCCCAAAACTGGATCCAGGTCCGCAAAATAGATCTCGCCTCTACTAGGCATATCTTTCACCACCTCGATATATTTTATACTATGCGCACACCAACCTTTTGCGCTTAGAATATGGTGAAGTATGAGCGAGCTTTTTTTGGTCACTAGGCGATTTACTTTGGAAAACTTTCATGCCTTGCCTCATTCTCGGCACAGGCATTTTTCTAACCTTCAAGATGCGGTTCTTCCAGCTGCGGAAATTCCCCGCATGCTTAAAAAGCCTGACAGATAGGAAGGCAGGCAAAAACGGCGTCTCCCCATTCTCCGCACTCACAACAGCGCTGGCGGGCAGCGTAGGCATCGGCAGCATCGTCGGTGTCGCGACTGCCATCACGCTGGGCGGGCCGGGAGCTGTGCTTTGGATGCTCTTTTTGCGCTGGTCGGGATGATCATCAAATATGCCGAAATCCTATTGGCTGTGAAATACCGGGTAAAAGCCTCGGACGGCCAGATGATCGGCGGCCCGATGTACTATCTAAAAAACGGCGCTAAAGCTCCGCTTTCGCTGCGTTATATGCTCTTGCGACAGTGCTTGCCAGCTTTGGCATCGGCAATCTCTGCCAGTCCAACTCGGTCAGTACCGTGCTCGCCTATGAGTTCGGTGTGCCCGGATGGCTCACCGGCCTCATTCTGGCCTTTCTCTGCGGCCTCATCATCCTAAGAGGTATCCGGGGCATCGCCAAGTTCACCTCCGTCGCCATCCCCATCATCGATGCATTGTTTCTGCTCTGCGGCGTTTTCGCCATCCTGGCAAATTTCTCCCGGCTGCCCGGCGTATTCTCTCTCATCTGGCAGGATGCCTTTCGCCCCATCGCTGCCGGCGGCGGCTTACTTGGCGCGCTGGTTTCCTGCCCATGCGCTACGGCGTCTCTCGCGGCATTTTTTCCAGCGAAGCCGGGCTGGGAGCGCATCCCTCGTTCATGCCTCCGCAGAAGGCGCAGAGCCCGTCCGCCACGCCATGCTGGGCATTTTAGAGGTATTTATCTCTGTCGTGCTCGCCTGCACGATAAGCGCGCTCGTGCTCCTGCTCGGGCGTGCAAGGGCTGGAGGGCGCTGCCTATGCCTCTGCCGCCTATGAAACTGCCTTGCCCGGCTTTGGACGCTATTTTGTGGTAGCGCTGCTCTGCCTTTTTGCGCTCTCCGCTCCGCTTTCCTGGTCTTTTTTATGGAGAGCGCGGCCTGAAATACCTGTTGGGCGAAAAATTTCTCCCAAAACCTTGCTGTGCTACCGGCTGTTTTTCCTGTTTGTACTCTTTATTGGCGCAGTGACGAAGTCAGGTATGGTCTGGGCTGTTTCCGATGTGCTAAACGCCCTCATGGCGCTGCCCAACCTCGCTGCGCTTCTGCTGCTCTCCGGCGAAGTCTGGCAGGAAACAAAAAAGCGCCTCAAAAGAAGCGCACAAAAAGGCTGCCTAGCGGGCAGCCTTTTTATTTGGTGTCGGCCTATTTCATATCCGGCAGAAATAAGTAATCGTATTCTCCTGCCGCAATTTGTACCCCCATCTCCTCCAACAAGGGCAGCAGCTCCCCCCTCCTGTCCCAGCAGCGGTAAAAAGCTCCCCTCGCCGTCCGGCTCCAGCGCTTGCCTCTGTTCCTCTGAGAGCAGACCGTAAAGCTGTTCTGCCTGCTGGGGGCTTAAGCTTAAAACCTGTCCCATATCCCTGAGCCTGAGATTTTTCGCTGATACCCTCGCTCTTCTCCTGCTCGGAGGAATAAGAGAAACCATTTTCCCCTGTGCCATCCCTGTCCCGGCAAAACCGTCCTCCTGCTTTGCCATGTCTGGCGCGCTTTGCGGCATAGCCACATCGCCTCCCCGCGATTGTATCAAAACTGTGCAGCAGATGAGCAAGACTGCCGCTGCGCTGGCCAGAGAGGCAATCGCGCGGCTCTTTGCTTTTTCTTTGCCTAGAAATCTTTTTTTCATCGCCGGCGCGATAAAATCCGGCGCCTCTTCTTGAAACTCCTGCGTCAGCTCCGCTACTTCCCGGGCCAGCTTGAGCTGTGCGCGGCAGGCCTCGCATTCCTGCGCGTGCTCCAAAAACGCCTGCTCCTCCTCCAAAAGCGCGCCTTCCAGGCGCTCGTCTATCATAGAGGAAAATTCTTCACAATTCATATTCGCGCCTCCTCTACGCTTTAGACGCAATTTCTTGCGATAAGTTCCATGCTAGGCGCCCAAAATTTGGTGCATGCGCGCCACACATTCCGCCCCGCCTGAGGATAAAATTTCGCAACGCGCCGCGCCCTTCTCGCCCAGCAACCCATCCTGCTCCAGCACACGCTTCAGTTGCCGTACTGTGCCGTACATCCCGTCATAAATCTCGCAAGCACCGGAAAACCGCTCCTGGGCAATCCTTCTGATGAGCGGCGCAATGAAGGAATAGTGCGTGCACCCGATGACAATCCCCGAAATTTCCTGCGCCGGAATGCTCTCAAACTTCCTTTTCAAATATTCCGCCAGCTCCTGGCTCTCGAAGTTACCCTTTTCCACCAAGTCCGCCAGCCCTTTGCAGCCGATATTTAAAAGCCGCTCCCCGCAGCCTACCCGCTCCACCAGCCTGTGGTACCGTGCTCCGTCGATGGTAAAAGGCGTGGCCAGAACGATAATCTTGCCCGGCGCCTCGCTTAAGCTGGCGGGCTTAATCGCCGGCTCAATGCTGATGACAGGAATCTGGTATTTCTCCCGCATGGCGTGAATCGCCGCCCCAGTCGCCGTGTTGCAGGCCACCAGCAGCGCCTTAATGCCCCGGGCAAACAGCTCGTCGCAGCATACAAAAGAAACCCTGCGAATCTCTTCCTCGCTGCGCACCCCGTAAGGCGCGTTCGCATTGTCCCCATAAAAGGAAATTTTCTTTGGGAAGCTGCTCCCTTGCATGCCGCAGCACGCTGAGCCCGCCTACCCCCGAATCAAAAAGCCTATCGGCAAATCTTTTTTCTGCATATTTTTCCCGGAAATCATAATATTGGCCATAGCCGCTTTTTTTCCTTGTCTTATTATACACTCAAAAACTCTCTTAGCAAGAAAACATGCCCAAAGGCTCTCGCCCCGGGCACGTTCGCATCAGCTAATTTTAATGACTTCGCTCATGGCCTTCGCCACATACGGCATGGCGTTTAGCGCATCCTGCAAGGTGTTCTTGTCGTGGCCAACCTCCAGCAGCATGCAGTATTTGCCCATCTGCTGATTATACCGCCCGGTGCGCACGCGCGGAGCTTTGCAGAACCCTTTGGCAATGGTGTTCAGCTTGTTTGTAATGGTGTCCGCCAAATGATAGTTGGTGTCAAAATCCGGCTTGTCATCGTATTTGATCCCCTGCCCCACGACAAACATCACCTTCGCGCAGCGCTTCCCATCGATTTCTACCACGTCATTTTCCATATTTTCCAGCCCCAAAGAATCCCGATGCAAATCGATGAAAACCTGAATCTCCGGATATTTATCTTTATAGTGCTGCATGGTAGCCATCGAGCGGTCGTATGCCGTGGTGAGCTTAGGCGGTTCATGATCCGTTGTGTCGTGGATAACCGTAAAGCCGTATCCCTCTAACAGAGTCTTCAGCTCCTCGCCCACCCGGACGATGCTTTTTTCGTGATCCTTCGTGCGGTCGGTGCCGGAAGGCTCATAAGTGTAATCTTCAGTCTGCCGGTATGCTTCGTTGGTGTGAGTATGGTAAATGAGCACGTTCACCTTCCCGGAAATCTCGTAGCTTTTAGAAGGCTGAGCGCTCGGTTTTTCCTGCCAGCCTTCCTCTTTTGGAGAAAGCCAGTCCGAGATATTCCCATCCGCAGTGACCGGGATGCTCGCAGCTCCGCCCTCGTCGCCCTCGGGAATGAGCGCCCGGCTGAGAGCCGGCGTCTCCTCCGGATAGAGCGTCAAAAACCCGTCTGCTGCGGCAAAAGCATTGCCAAAAAGCAGGCTCTGGACTGATAAGCAAAGTGTCAGGAAGAAGAGCAACATGGCTCCCCCGTCAGTATCCGCGAAGTATTTTTCATGGCATTTCCCTCCACTTATCCCTATTCGCCCAAAGCCGGTTTTAGCACTCCATCAGGTTATCAATTTTATCCTGGGAAATTCCGGGTTGAGCGCCAGGTTTAGGGAAAGCGCCAAAAGCACCGCGGCTTTTTTCAGATAACACGTCGATATTTTTGGGCGTCACGATAAGCTCCGCGCCGTTCGCCGCTTCAATTGCAGAAAAGAGCGCGGCAATGTCATCTTCTTCTACCGTCTTGTCAAACGCCGCCTCTAAAAGGTCGCAGGCGATGGTCGCGGCATATGTCACCATCGGCATTCCCAGTGCAATTACCGTCGCTCCAAGCGAATCCTGTGTGAGCTCGTTTCTGTGGTTTCCCAGCCCCGAGCCCGGCGCAATGCCCGTATTTGAAATCTGCACGCTGGAGCCGATGCGGTCGGTCCTCCGGGAAGCAAGCGCATCGATGGCGATGATAACCTCCGGCCTTACCTGCTGCGATACCCCGGAAATCACCTCTTCGCTCTCCATCCCCGTCACCCCGAGCACCCCAGGGGCAATGGCGGATACGCTTGCGACGTCCTCTCCTGCGATCTCCGGCAAATTCTGCTTGATATGCCGCGTCACAAATACTTTTTCACATACCTTTGGCCCGAGCGAGTCTGGCGTAATTTTGCGGTTCCCCAGTCCAACGACCAGGGCCGTCTTTAACCCTTCCTCCCCCGATGATCTCGCGCATCACCGCCGCTATGCCTTTGGCCGCCTCCGCCAGCTGCCTGGAATCCTTCTGCGCCACATCGCCCACGTCCAGCGTGAAATATTTCCCCATGGGCTTTTTCAGCTTTGCCGCGCCTTCCTCTGTCTCTACATAGACTTTGGTACAGGCAAATCCGTCAATTTCATCGTTTTGCATGCGCACGCCAGCCAGTGCTCCCGCATTCTCATTTAATTCAGAAGCTAAGTCCGTCCTGATATTTCTCATAAAAATACTCCAATGTCCTCGTTTTCCTATAGTATAGGCAGAATAATGGAAAAAATCCCTTGCAATCTAAGGGCGAGTGTGGTAGTATTTTTACTGTTGAATTCGATTATTACGATAAGGGGTGAAAAAATGGCTAACATTAAATCTGCGAAAAAGCGCATCAAAGTCATCGCAAAGAAGTCCGAGCAGAACCTGAGAATTCGTTCCGCTTACAAAACGCAGCTCAAAAGTTCGATGCTGCTGTCGCTTCTGCTGATGTAGATGCCGCCAAAGCTTTGGTTGGCGAGACGGTCAGTGTCGTCGATGGCGCAGTGGCTAAGGGCATTATCCACAAGAACAAAGCAAATCGCAAAAAAGCCCAGATTTCTAAGCAGCTCGAAGCGCTTACGAAATAAGTGGCAAACGGCCTATAAAACCCCTGTTTTATAGATTCGTAAAAAAACTCCCGGCACCCTCCGGGAGTTTTTTGTTTGCTCTTTACACCGCGCCGTAGATGCGCAGCATCGCCGTCTCCAGCCCCTCTGTGCCCCGCCGGATTTCATGGAGAAATCCACTTGCTCCAAAATCCGCATCGCCTTCTTTAGCTGCAACATGGTAAAATGCCCAGCATCCTCGCATGCCAACTTGGCAGGGTATTCCTTGATGCCCGCCTTCACCATCTCGCCCACTGCCATGCGCTGTGTGTACCCCGCGTTTAAGCAGGATTTCGCCATATAGATGGGCGAAAACTTTGAGACAGTCAGCCCAATGAACCCTGCAAATGCCTTACGATCCCGCTGTACTTTGCGCAACACCAAAAGGCTTTTTTTCGTATTGCCCTGCCATCATGAGCTTGTGAAAAGAGAAAGTGTCGTATTCCATAGATGCGGAAAGAATCTCCCGAACCCCTTCTCCCTGCCCGGCTGGCGGGTAAAACCGCAGCTTCTGCATCTCGTTTGCAATGGCGTACATATCGCTGCCGCAAACTTCGTAAACCAAGCTCGCCGTCTCTCTTTGCAGCGTCACTCCCTGTTTTTTTCGCAGTGGATGCGATCCAGCGCAGCATCGCCGCATCGCTTAACGGATCACAGGTCACGCAAACGGCTTTCTTCAGAAGCGCCTTGGTAAACGCCTTCCTACTGTCCAGTTTACCGTGGCAGACGATGACTAGCTTTGTGTATTCCGGCAGTTTTCCAAGAGTTCAGGCATCTTGCTGTTCTTTTCAAATAAATCCAAATCCTCCAGCTGCACCACTCGATGCTCGGCAAAACAGGGCAGCTGGCGGCACATCCGATATTTGCTGAAAATCTGCCTTTTCTCGAAAACTGCTGAAATTGAGCTCGTAATGTTCGACTTTTAACGCGGCCGCCAGTTGCTTGGCTACAGTATCCACCAGATACTCCTCTGCGCCATAAATAAAAAAATAGATTGTTCTGCCGCTGCTCCTTTAGCTTTCGCAAAAATTCAGTTGCTTCCATACATGGCCTCCAATCTGGTTTCCCGCCCAAAATATGCCGTCACTCTGCCCGCCTCATAAAGGTTATAAACCCTTTTTCCGCCGTCCTCTCCCATAGGCAGCGCCGTGCCCCACTGCGGGATGCGCAGCAGCACATTGCGGCACTCGATTTGCCGGGGCAACGCCGTGCGGTCTGCGTTTTTCCAGTATAACACATCCACATCCATCTGGCGAGCAGGCCCTTCTTCGGATAAGCAGAGCATGCATACGTTCCTTCCGTCCACCATCACCGCAACCTCCCCAACCGCTTGGCTTCCGCTCTCATAACGCACTACAATGCTGCATCTTTTGCTGAGCGCAACCGTGTAGCTCTCTTTTTCCTCTGCAAAGATCCGTAGCGCTCCCGGAGCACCCGGCAATTTCCGAGTCCGCGTAAACTTGTCCGGTGCGGGAAAATTCATCCAGCCGTTTTATGCCTATTAAGCTCTGCTCCTCCTTGGAAAGCAGAATGGTATAGGATGGCGAAAATCCATTTTTTCACGACATAATCCGCGGTATTTCTTCCCGCTCCGGTTCCAATCACTGCGCTTCTCCCATTTTCCGCCCGCAGCACCGCGCTGGTGCCCTCTGCGTTTAAAAATCCACGCGGATTTCCCCCCGCCGGGCATCGCTGGCAGCAGCACCGCCACTGCAACGAAAACTGCAAAGATGCCCGCCATTGCCGCTTTTGGCTTCCAGGAAAGATAATTCCTGCGGGAGAGCATAAACAACAGCGCAAACCATAAGAGCAGCATTCCACCGCCAAAGCTGGGCAGCGTCAGTCTGGCTCCCTGCCAAGCCTGCCCTTGCAGGGCAAAGCCCTCCAGAAACGAGCAGCGCATCCCCTATAGGCCCTAGAAAGGAAACTGCGCTTCCAAGCACCGAAAAGAGCAGTGTGGAAAGCGCCAATACCGGGAGCAGCAGCGGCGCATAAACCGTCACAAACAGATTGGCCAGCAGCGAAAACGCCCAAATACTATTTCCCTGGGAAAGAAGCAAAGGGAACAGCCCGATATTTAAGCAGAGCACGCCGGCCAGCGTGCTCGCCAGAAAATCCGAATGCAGCCAGGAAAAGAGCCGCTCGAAATGCGGCATCAGGCAGATGAGGGAAAAGACAGCGGCATACGAGCATTGCACCCCAAGATCATAAACCCTCGCCGGATTGATGAGCACCGTAACGAGAAACAAACTGCGAGCAGCGTCAATTCGTCGCTCTTTTTCCAGAAAATCGCCGCCACTTTTGTAAGCCCATAGTAGATTGCCATGCGCCAAACTGCGGTGTTTTGCCCAAAAACCAGAAGAAACACTAGAAATACCGCAATTCCCGCTCCATCCCTCCACTTTTTGGATACCCGGCATGATAATAACAATCTTTCCAGCAGCTTCACAAACAGGAACAAGTAGATCCCTGAAACCGAAAGAATATGCCCAATGCCCGCCTGCTCAAAGCTCTCCAGCGTCTCAGGCTCCAAATCCGCGCTGTCTCCCAGCAGCAAGCTGCGCGCCAAAGCGGATTTTTTCAAACAGCGCTTCCATCTGCCGCCCCATCCATTTGTTCGCCCCGCGAAAGAAAACCCCAAGACCCTGCGCCTCTGCGGTCTTTTTGGTCGTAAAGTGCCGTACCTCTCAGCATCACATCTTGGGAGCGGCAATACTTTGAAATCGTCAAATCCAAATGGATAATCCGCTCGCTCCGGAATACGCAGGTTTGCCTGGGCAATCACCAAGTCATCTATCGCATACTCTGACTGTGAAGAAAGAAAAATCCCGCCCCGCAGCTTCTCGCCCCCGACTTTCGCGTCCTCCACCCGGTAGAGCACATACCCGTCTTTCCTGGTTTTCTTCGCAATGCGCCCTTCCACAACTGCGCCGCCGTTTAAGTCAATGCTCGAATAATCCACGGTAAACGCCTGGCGCATCGCTCCGTCCCGGCAAAAATAAAAACGCCAGAACCAAAAGCCCGGCGAAACGCTGCTTATGGCAAATCGCCGCGCCGAGTAGAAAAACCCCTGCAATCACAAAAAAGGCGGCAGAGGAAAACTCCAATGTTCCGCCGAGAAGCAGGCCGAGCAAAAACGCCACCGCTGCAAAGAAAATACTGCGGCGCGCCGTCATCGGCCGGTATGGAAAATATTTTGTGAAATCAAATTTCAAATGTCATCCCGCTTTGCGCCAGCACAGCCTCTTCAAAGCCTCCCGGCGAATTTGATCTTTCGTGTTATAGGGATAATGATGCGTGAGCACCATCTGCCCGGCAAACCGTCCCACTTCGCATGCCTCTAACGCTCATGTGCGGCGCGTTTTCTCCGCCTGCGCCTCCAACAATCCCGCGTCCAGGAGCACAAAATCCGCCATCTCTGCCAAGCGCTCAACCGCTGCATTTCTCGTGGTATCTCCGGAATAAAGCAAGCACTTTCCCTCTTCTTCCGCCACCACCGCATATGCCTCCACAGGGTGGCTCATCCGGGCGAACACCAGCCGCATCCCGCTACTTGCGCCTCTAAATCCTCCTCTAAATAGCGCACCTCAAAAAGCGGGAGCGCGTAAAGCTGGGAAATTGCCTCGGGCGTTTTGGGCAGAAAGAGCCGGATTTTCTTTTGGTACTCGCCCCGGGCCTGCATCTGTCCCAAAGCGTACCCTAAAATCTGCAAGTCCGAAATATGGTCGAAGTGCAAATGCGTGAGCACAATCGCTTCTATCTCACATAGCGCAATATGCTTCTGCAACTCCGCCAAGCTCCCGTTGCCCAGGTCAAGTACGACTGCACCCCGTCCCGCCCCTGCAAAAGATAGCAAGAGCACGCCCCGCCTGCCGGCGCAAAGGGGCCGTATTCCCCAATCACCGTCAGCTTCACAGAATCGTCGCCCGCTCGACCAGCGTCACCTTTCTAAGCGCAAACCATACGGGCACAGAGAGCGCCACGCCGCCCAGCAGCTGCGTCAAGTTGCCCAGGATGGAGAGCGCAGCCGTCGCCATGCCGAACATCACACTTTCGCAGACGAAATACCCCGCGACCATCACCAACCCCGCCAGGCTGCTGCCCAGAAGATACCCCTCACCGTCTTGCTCCGCTTAAATATCGCCATCGCTAGGAGCGCCATCGAAGTCTTTACTAAAAATGTGGGAATCGCATAAATCGCCGCGCCTGCCAGGATATCCGCCAGCGCGCTGCCCGCGCCCAGCGCAAACGCTGTCAGAAAATTGCCGCCAAAAAGCTTCCCAAGTAAACCACCGCGTCTCCGAGGTTCACGTATCCCCCCCTCTGTCATGGGAATGGGCACGCGCACCGCCAATGTCACAACGCAAACCAACGCCGCCAAAATCGCGCTGAGCAATGTCTTCTTTAAATTCTGCTTCATATCTCTACTCAGTTGTCCCAGTTTTTCCTTGATGAGCTCCACTGTGCCCTGCTGCGCAAATGTCCGGGCCTGGCGAATGGCGTTCTTTATCGCCTTCGCGTTGGAACTGCCGTGCGCCTTCACAACGCCGCCGTTCACGCCAAGCAGCAGCGCTCCGCCGTATTCCGTGTAATCCATCTGCCTTTTGAAGCTCCGCAGCGCAGGCTTTGCCAGCGCCGCGCCAACCTGGTATCTGGTCTTTTTCATGAACTCCTGCTTCAACATATCCGAAAACAGACCGCGCAGCCCTCCATCAGCTTCATCACCACATTGCCCACAAACCCGTCGCATACGATGACGTCGCAAGCTCCCAGCGGCAAATCCCGCGCTTCTATGTTGCCCACAAAGTTGAGCCCGGAATTTTTGAGCAGCTGATGCGCCTCTTTTGTGAGCGCGTTGCCTTTCTCTTCCTCGGCTCCGTTATTCACAAGCCCAACGCGAGGGTTCTCCACGCCCATCACTTCGCGCATATAAATGCTGCCCATCACGCCGAATTGCAGCAGATGCTCGGGTCTGCAATCCACGTTCGCGCCGCAATCGATGAGCAGCGCAGGACCCTTCGTCGTAGGGATAACTGGCGCGAGCGCCGGCCGTTGTACATTTTTCGCCCGGCGAACGATGAGCGTCCCCCGGCAACCGTCGCGCCCGTGCTGCCCGCTGTCACAAAAAGCGTCGCCTTTGCCCTCGGCCACGAGATTCATGCCCACTACAAGAGAGGAATCTTTCTTTGCGCGCACCGCGGCCACCGGCGCCTCCGCCATCTCGATAATCTCCTCCGCATGCACGATAAAAACCCGCTCCTTGTCGTAGGTGTGGCCCTCCAAATGCTCGGCAATCACCTTTTCTCGTCCCACAAATATGATCTCCAGGTCCGGGTATTCGGCCAGCGCCAGCATAGCCCCTTCGATAATCGCCCCCGGCGCATTGTCCCCGCCCATGGCGTCTAAAATAATCCGATACATATTGCCTCCTAGCTCTATGAAAACAGCTCCGCAAAGGGAGCTGTCTCTTGGCTACCTCAAATATTCGCCAAACTTTTTCCGGAAGATGATAAAGTACACGATGAGCACAATGACGCAGGCCGAAATCGAAACCAGCATCACAATGCCCTGGGAAAACAGATTGAACGCCTCAAAGATGCCGCTCACAAACAGAATAGCGCCCAAAATCAGCGTGATCACCCGCAGCAGCTTTTTAGCATCTTCCCGAATTTCCTTTGGGTGTCGGTTGTTTACGTATAAATTGCCCTTGCCCGTGATGCCCGCATAAAGGAAATACGCGCCGATGGCGATGTCCATAATGATTACAATATCCAGTGTCTCCATATTACCCTCAAATCTTGTTGATTTTCATGCCGTCTGCGCTGTCTTTTACCTCATAGCCCCTTTGCTTTAGGGTGTCGCGAATCTCGTCTGCCAGCGCCCAGTTCTTCTGCGCGCGCGCCTCTGCTCTGCGGTTTGCCAGCTCTAAAATCTCTTCCGGAATCTCCTCTTCCTCTTTCAGAAGCCCCAGAACATCCAGCAATTCTTCCAGCATCTCCAGGCACTTCTTGGCCAGCTCTGCATCTTCATTTTCCGCGGTCAAAGTATTCACTTCCCGAACCAGCTCAAAAATGACGCTCACGGCATCCGCCGTGTTTAGATCGTCGTCCATTGCCTCGATAAAGCGCTGCCGGAAGCGCTCCAGCTGCGGCTCCTGCTCACTGCCTTTCTTTCCCGAGCCAATGATGTAGTTTAAGTTCTCCACGCAGTTGTAGATGCGCTTTAGCCCATTTTCCGCCTGCTCTACGAGCTCTGCCGAGAAGTTTACCGGGCTTCTATACTGTGCGGAAAGCATAAACAGCCGCACTGCAATCGGGTCAAACTCCGCGCAAATATCCCGCACGGTCTTGAAGTTGCCGAGCGACTTGCTCATCTTCTTGTTGTCGATGTTGATGTAGCCGTTGTGCATCCAGTAGTTCGCAAAGGGGCTTGCCTGTCGCGCCTTCGCTTTGGGCAATCTCGTTCTCGTGGTGCGGGAATTTCAGGTCTTGCCCGCCCCCGTGAATGTCAAACGTATCTCCCAAATATTTCTGGCTCATGGCGCTGCACTCAATGTGCCAGCCCGGCCGGCCTTTGCCAAAAGGGCTGTCCCAAGCGGGTTCTCCTGGCTTCTGCGCCTTCCAAAGCGCAAAATCCATCGGATCTTTTTACGTCGTTTATCTCGATGCGGGCCCCGCCTCCCGGTCCTCTAAATCCTGTCCGGAAAGCTTGCCATACTGCGGGAAGCTTTTCACGTCGTAATAAACATCCCCGTTCTCCGCCAGGTAGGCGTGCCCTTTTTCAATGAGCTCGGAAATCAGGTGGATGATCTCATCAATATGCTCGGTCGCCTTGGGGTGAATGGTCGCCGGGCGGATGTTAAGCGCCTTGGCGTCTTTGAAATACTCCCCGATATAGCGCTCCCCGAGCTCTTTTACCGTGATGCCCTCTTCGCTCGCCACGCGGATCATCTTGTCGTCGATATCCGTAAAGTTCTGCACAAACGTGACTTTGTTGCCCCGGTATTCCATATATCTGCGCAGCGTGTCAAATACAATAAACGGCCGCGCATTTCCAATATGGAAATAATTATAAACCGTAGGGCCGCAGGCGTATATTTTAACTTCTCCCGGATGAACTGGGTGAAACTCTTCTTTCCTCCGCGTCATTGAGTTAAAAATTCTCATGCTATGCCTCCCTTTTTATCCCTTTTATTATAACATTCGCCCTCCAAAAGTCAACGAAAGGCCTTTTTTCTGAGCAAAAAATCCCGCACAGTATCGTATGCGCGGGATTTTACATTTCTTCTCGTTAGATTGCCTTGGCGTTTGCCAGCAGGTAATCCTCCGCCTCTTTGCTCCACAGGTTGTTGTGCTTGGCGCAGATATCCGCCAAATCCTTATAGAACGGGTCGCTCTTTCCAAGCTCCGCAAAGTCGGCAATCGCGGTCATGGGCATGGAAATCTGTGCGTAAACCATCTTCTTGCCGCCGGGGATTTTGGGTAGTTCAGAAGCGTATCCGCGCCGGAATCCAGGCCGCCCACATGGGTGATCATGGCCGCCGGGTTGATCGTGCCCGCAAAGGACATGTCCAGCGCCTCCTGCATATCGTCGTCGTTGCTGCCCGATGTGCCAAAGATGTTGACTCTCTTATAGTGCACTTTGTGGAAGTTGATATTCGCGCTGAAATCGTGGTTGATGGGGCCTGCGAAGAAGTTCATGCAGCCGTTCTCGCCCATAATCTCGTGGCCCTGTTCGAGCACGGCCGAAACCGGCGCGAATACGATCACATCGTCATAGCCCTGGCCGCCGGAAAGCTCCATCAGCTTCTCTGTGCCGCCATTCTCCTCTTTTGCGGTGTTGACGTAGTGCAGCTCAATGCCCAGCTCCTTTGCATGCTCCACCGTGTAGATAGAGGAAGCCCGGGCAATGCGCTCGTCGTTGATATCCGTCACCACAAGCAGCTTCGGCGCGCGGTCGCAGTGCAGCGCGTAGTCGATGGCGCGCCAAAGCCCATGGGGCCGCAGGATGCCAGCAGCGCCAAATTGCCGCCTTTTTTCGTGCCCATCTCATGATGGTAAACCGCGTAGTCGGAATGGAAGCAGCTGTGATAGCCGCTGATGATGCAGGCCATGGGCTCGAGACAGAGCCATAGAAGGCCGCAGCGTTTTTGTCATAAGGAATGATGCAGTCTGCCTCGATGACGGAATCCGGCACATAGACAAACTGGCTGTTGCCGCCGCAGAATGTGCAGCCGTAGCCCGCAACATTGCTCTTGCCGTCCAAGCCGAGCTTAATGAGGCATTTGTCGCCGACGTTATACTTATCCTGCCATTTTTGCCTACTTTGTAGATCTCGCAGCAGAACTCATGGCCCATAATCGAGGGATTCTCCGCGATGTCATCCGGAATTGCCCGATGCTCTGTGCCCTGCTTAATCGCCTTGTAGGTGGACATGCAGACACTGTCGCAAATCACTTTGCAGACAATGTCGTTCTCTGTCATATCCGGCAAATCGAACTCTTCAAACCGCACGTCATCTTTTTCCGTGCATCCGTACGCCTTTTGTTTTCATGGGGTTAGATCCTCCAATTTCAAATTTTCTCTCTTTAAAATCATAATACATTGCCGCGTAAAATTCAAGCTAAAACTTCTACTCCTGGCAGATGCGCTTTAACTCAAATCCAAGGTAATCGCAGGAGGTAAGGTGATACCGCACGCCATCTATGCAGATATCCTCATACTCCTCTTTTCTGATATACTGCCCGTGCAGATGCCCGTAAATTACTGTTCTTACCCCCGCCTCGGCATATAAATCGCTGAATTCGCTGCGTTCGTGGCTCTGAGAGAAGGGCGGGTAGTGGCATACGCCAATAAGCTCCCCACCGAGCTTTTTACCCGCAGCAAGCGAAAGACGCAGCCGCCCCAGCTCCGGGAAAAAATCTTCTCGTCCTGCGCGTCAAAATCCTCTGCGCCCCGCTGTTTCCAGCCGCGCGCGCCGCAAAACGTGTACTCCCCCAGCCGCACCGCATCATTTTGAAGAAAATAAGTACCCTCCTCGAGCATTTCCCGAGTCCTCTTGAGCGAGCCGTGCCAATAGTCGTGGTTGCCCCGTATGAGCACCTTGCGCCCGGGAAGGCGGCTAATTGCCGCCAAATCCGGCGCAGCGTCCTCGTAACTCATGGCCCAGCTCAAATCCCCCGCCACGACAACCACATCCTCCGGAGCAACGCTTTGCTCCCAGCTCTTTACAATTTTCTCCCAATGCCCCGTCCAATGCTGCCCAAAAACGTCCATGGGCTTTTCCTGCGCCAGGGAGAGATGCGGGTCGGAGATGGCAAAACCTTCATGCCTGCTCCCCCCTCCCGGCCCTCCGCATACTCGGGCAAATACCGCTCGATATAGTCGAGCAGCTCCTGCGTGCCGTACCGGTCCTCCGAGGAAATTGGAAAAATATCGTACGCGAAGGAAGAGGGTATCTCCTTGCGCTTGTGCGCCGCCTCATTTTTCCGCTTGGATTTGGCGATTTTATCCGCTTTCGTCAGGCAAATCACATAGGGAATCGCGTAATACTCGATATAGTGCAGCATAGCGATGTCCTCCCGCGTCGGTGCATGCCGAATATCCAGAAGCAAAATCACCGCCTTTAGCTGCGTGGTGCTCTCAAAATATACCCGCATCATCTCGTCCCAGGTCTCTTTTTTCCGCCTTGAAACCCGGGCAAACCCGTAACCCGGAAGGTCTACTAGGTAAAACTCCTTGTTGAGCAAAAAGAAGTTCACCAACCTGGTCTTGCCCGGCTGCTTAGAAACCCGCGCCAGCTTGCTGTTGCCCGTCAGGGCGTTGATGAGCGAGGATTTGCCCACGTTCGACTTGCCCACAATGGCAATCTCCGGGAGCTCCGTGTTAAAATAGTCCTTTTCCAGCTTTGCACTGCGGATAAACTCCGCGGTCTTAATCAGCATTTTTCTCCTCCAGCCCCAGCGTAAACACCTCTGAAATCTCTGTCACCGGCCAGAATTTCACTTTTGCCTGCACTTCTTTTGGAATCTCTTCCACGTCCACAAGGTTGTCCTTTGGGATGATGATGTTTTTTAAGCCCGGCGCGCACCGCTGCAAATACCTTCTCCCGCAGCCCGCCAATGGCAAGTACCCGTCCGGTCAACGTCACTTCTCCGGTCATGGCGAAATCATCTTTTACCTTTCTAGAAAGCAGTGCCGAAGCCACAGCCAACGTCATGGTAATGCCCGCCGAAGGCCGTCTTTGGGCACCCCGCCTTCGGGCACATGGATGTGCAAATCCTTTTCCTTGTGGAAATCGCCGGCCAGGCCCAATTGCCTCGAGCGGGAGCGCACCAACGCCACCGCTGTTTTTGCGCTTTCTTTCATCACATCGCCCAGCTGTCCGGTAAGCTCCAATTCTCCGCCGCCTTCCATGACAGAAACCTCGATAGGCAGCGTCACTCCGCCGCTCGCCGTCCAAGCCAGGCCAATCGCCACGCCCCTCCGCCCTTTTGGGCAGGTTGGTCTCTAAAAAGCGCGGCTTACCCAAAACTGCTCCAGGTCTTTTTACTCACCACGACCGGCTGCTTGGTCTCCAGATATTTTTTCGCGGCTCGGCGGCAGATCTTCGCGATTTGCCGCTCCAGCGCGCGCACCCCGCTCTCGGAGGTGTATTCCGCCACCACCCGGCTGAGCGCCGCAGGCTGTATTTTTAAAATCTCCTCGCTAAGGCCGTTCCCGGCCAGCTGCTTGGGAATCAAGTGCCGCTTCGCAATCTGCTCTTTTTCATAGGCAGTGTAACTCGAAAGCTCGATGATCTCCATGCGGTCGTAAAGCGCCGGCGGAATGGATTCCGCATCGTTGGCTGTCGCCACAAATAAGATCTCCGAAAGGTCGAGCCCAATATCCAGATAATTGTCCCGGAAATCATTGTTTGTCTCGCCGTCTAGCACTTCTAGCATCGCGGAAGCCGGGTCGCCCCGGTAATCATTGCTCATCTTGTCAATCTCATCTAACAAGAACACCGGATTCATGCTGCCTGCCTGCTTGATGCCCGATGCAATGCGCCCGGGCAGCGCGCCGATATACGTCCGCCGGTGCCCTCGAATCTCGGATTCGTCTTTGATGCCCCCAAGGGACATCCGCACAAATTTTTCTTCCCAGCGCGTTCGCAATCGAGTGCGCAATGGAGGTCTTTCCCACGCCCGGCGGCCCAATAAAGCAAAGAATCGGGCCCTTCATATCCTTTTTCAGCGTCAGAACGGATAGATACTCGAGGATCCGTTCTTTGACCTTTTCCAGGCCATAATGCTCTTGGTTCAACACTTTTGTCGCGTGCGCAAGGCTCAGGTTGTCCGCCGTGTATGTGCCAAACGGCATGGAAGTAATCCATTCCAAATAGGTGCGCAGCACATGATAGTCCGGCGATTGCGGGCTCAGCCGGGGAAAGTCGTTTGACTTCCTTTTGAGCTTCTCCTTTTCCTCGTCCGCCGCCGGCATCTTATCGATAAATTCGCCAAACCGCGCCAGCTCCTCGCTATCCTCTTCCGTCTCCCCGAGGGATTCCTGTATCGCGCGAATCTGCTCCCGCAGATAATTTTCTTTCTGGAACTTTTCCAACTGCAACTTGGTTCTCTTAGAAATCTCATCCTCAATCCCAAGTATGCGAATCTCCCGCTCAGAGATCGCCAGCATCTTTTCAAAGCGCTCGCAAACGTCCAGCGTGCCCAACAGTTCCTGCTTTTCCGCCAGATCTTTGACCATGTTCACCGCGGCAGTATCCACGAGTTTTTCCGGCTCGATAATCTCCTGCAAAACGCCCAATGTCTCCCCGGGTATCTGCTCAGAGATTGTGGCAAATTTTCCATAGCCCTCTAACAACATGCACATATACGTCATGCTGCGCTCGTCCTGGTCTAAATGCTGCTCTACTGGCAAAATGTGCGCAACGCGATAGCTTTTTTTTTCTCTATCTCAACCAGCTTCGCCCGATATAACCCCTCGACCAACACCCGTGCCATGCGGTCTTGCATGCGCACAACATGGCGCACTTTTGCCACTACGCCAATCTCGTACATCTCTTCCTGGTTGGGCATTTCCGTGCGCGCATTTTTCTGCGCCACCAGAAAAATCTCTCCGCTCCCCGCGGTCACTGCTTTTACTGCCGCAATGGAGGATGGCCGGCCCACCTCAAAGTTCATTACAGTATATGGAAACGCTACCAAGCCGCGCAGCGGTACCATGGGCAGCGAAATCAACCCTTCTCTCATGTCCTGTCCCCCCTTTTGTCGTTTCTCAAACGTATGTCAATTATAATATAAAATCATTTTACACACAACTTTACGCAAGTGTATGCTTGAAAACATTTTTTAAAATAAAAGAAACGCTTTTATCGCGTCTCTTTTTTGCCTACATCAAATCCGTAATCCGCAATCTCTTTTACCGCTTCCGCCGCCAAAATCATTCCCGCCACTGGGGGACAAACGCCGTGCTCCCGGGGACCGCCCTGCGGCCCTGCTGTTCTGCCAGGGGCAGCGGCTCCCGCGGCTCTTCCTTTGAATATACTACCTTGAGCTTTTCCACACCCCTTGCCCGAAGCTCCCGGCGCATCACCCGGGCAAGCGGGCAAACCGAAGTGCTATAGATATCCGCAACCTCCAGCATTGCCGGGTTTAGCTTGTTTCCCGTCCCCATGCTGCTCATGACCGGCACGCCCGCCGCCTGCGCCCTTAAAACAATTTCAATTTTTGCCGCCACAGTGTCCACCGCGTCTATCACATAGTCATACTGCGAAAAATCAAATGCATCCGCGTTTTCCGGCAGAAAAAACAAGGGAGCGCCGCAACTTCGCAATCCGGCGCGATGCTTTCAATTCTCTGTCGCATGGCTTCCACCTTGCGCTGTCCGATATTCTGCCGCGTCGCGATGATCTGGCGGTTCAAGTTGCTTTCGCTTACAGTGTCGTGGTCGATCAGCGAAAGCGCTCCCACGCCGCTGCGCGCCAGCGCCTCTGCTGCATATCCGCCTACACCGCCAATCCCAAATACCGCAACTCGCGCCCTTTTCAGCCGCTCCATCCCCTCTTCTCCGAGCAGCATCTGCGTGCGGATAAGCCAGTTATTCTCTGCCATATTCCCTCCCTCGGGCTTTTCCTTTTTTTCAGTATAAGGCCACAGTTTTTACCCGTCAAGCCGGGCATATGTTTTTGCTGCGGGCATAAAATGCGCAAGGATAGTGCCAAAACGATTGGGGATGATATAATAGAAGCATACCAGGAAATCTTTGGAGGCATGAGTATGACGCTGGAATCCATCATGAATTTTAATATCGGAACCTTTACCGCGGGCAAGCTCGTCTCGGCTGTAATCACATTGCTCCTCTGCCTCATCTGTGTGCGCATCTTAAATAAAATTTTTGCCCGCATTATCGATCGGCTGAAATTTGAAAAGAGCATGCACACGTTTCTAAAATCCGTGCTGCGGGTGCTGCTTTACACTCTGGCTGCCATCATCACGGCCAGCAGCTTGGGCATCAACGTAAGCGCGTTTGTAGCGCTGCTAAGCGTCGCAGGCCTTGCCATCTCTGGCGCTGCAGGATTTGCTCTCAACCTCGCCAGCGGCATCACGCTGCTCATCTCAAAACCCTTTGTCGTGGGCGACTATATCGAGACAGAGGAGGCCGAGGGCAAAGTAAAGGATATCCGCCTCATCCATACCCTCATCTGCACGGCAGATAACAAAGATGTGTTTCTGCCCAATAACAAAGTCACCGGCGGAAAAATTATCAACTATACCCGGGAGGAAAAACGGCGGGTAGATCTGAAAGTCACCGCATCCTACGATGCGCCGATAGAGGATGCCAAGCGCGCCCTGCGCCTCGCCATCTCGAAAACGCCCGGAATTTTGGAAGACCCTGCGCCCTATGTCAACGTCTCTTCCTATACGCCAAACGGCATCGAGTATAGCATCCTCGTCTGGAGCAAAACAGAGGATTATTGGGGCGCCTTTAGCGCGCTCATCGAGCAGGTAAAATTCAGCTTCGATGAAGCGGGCATCGAAATGTGCCGCCCGCGCATGGAGGTTTCGCTGCACCAAAATTAAAACTGCTCGGAAAATGCAAAAAAACGCTCGGAAATTCTCCTCATTCCGAGCGTTTTTTGATGCTTTTATGCCCTTTTTCCCTCCAGTATTTTTCCAACCAGTGAAAACAACAAAAATACCATCAGGTTGACCACCACCACGCTCGCCCCCGCCGGAATCGAGAAGAAAAAGGAAAATAGAATGCCAAAAAAAACAGCAGACCGCCAGCACCGCCGCGCATATCACCACTTTCGAAAAACTCCTGCACACCCGCATCGCGGTGAGCGCCGGGAAGATGATGAGGCTCGAAATGAGCAGCGCGCCCATCATGCGCATGCCTACGACAATTGTCACTGCGGTTAAAAGCGCAATCACCATGTTATAAAGCCCGGCCTGCGTTCCGTTGCTCGGGCAAAGTTTTCATCAAAGGTCACCGCGAAAATCTTATTATAGAAGAGCGCATATAGCCCCAGCACTAGGACGGACATGCAGATGCTCAGAACCACATCATTCCTCCCCATGGCAAGCACACTGCCAAACATATAGCCATAGACATCTGCGTTGATGCCGGTGGTCTGCGAGGTGATGATGACGCCGATGGCCAGCGCGCTGCTGGAGATGATGGCAATGGCAGCATCCCCTTTTATTTTGCTGTTCTCACTCAGGCGCAGCAGCAAAACGCCGCCAGAATCACCACTGGGATCGAGACGGCCAGCGGAGAAAGCTGAAGGCGAACGCAATGGAGAGCGTACCAAAGCCCACATGCGAAAGGCCATCGCCTATCATGGAATAGCGCTTTAAAACCAGGCTCACCCCAAGCAGCGCGGCACACAGGGCTACCAGCCCGCCTACCAGCAGCGAGCGGAGAATAAAATCGTAGGAAAAAAGCTTTGCGATCTGCTCAAACATTTGCCTTGCCTCCCATCATCCTCTGCCCGGCAGGGCTCTTCTGATAATCTGCGAAAGAGCCATAGAAAAGCGGCTGCGTAGCGGATGCAGCACTTTTTGGCGTTTTCCTGTAGACCGGAAATATCATGGGTGATCATCATGATGGCAACACCCTGTGCATTGAGCCGGCGCAGGATGGCATAAAAGAGGCGGTCGCCTCGGGATCCAGGCCGGAAGTGGGCTCGTCTAACAAAATCAACCGCTCTGTGGCGCAAAGTGCCCGCGCCAACAGTACCCGCTGCTGCTGGCCGCCGGACAGCTCTGAATAGGGTTTCTTTCTGAAAGAAAAATTTCCAGCTGCTCTATTTTCTGCGCCGCGCGCAACTTCTCAGCCTTTGAATAAAACGGCAAGAGACCGCGGCGGTTTAGGCAGCCAGAGAGCACCACTTCCTGCACAGACGCGGGGAAATCTCGTTGGGCGGGAGTCTGCTGGGGCAGATAGCCCACGGCATTGCGCTCTATTCCACAGTAATCCACCTTGCCCTGGGAAAGGGGCAGCAGGCCCAAGACCGCCTTCATCAGCGTACTTTTGCCCGAGCCATTCTCCCCCCGACGCAGAGATAGTCCCCTTTGTTTAGCGCAAAACTTACCCCCTGCACGGCGAGATGGCTGCCATAGCGTACCTCCAGATTTTCGCAGGCGAGCAGCACACCGCTGCCCAGATCTTTGCTTTCGTTATGTTTCATTTACTTAAGCCCCTTTTGCAGGTTATCCGCATTTTTTTGCAGGAGAGAAACATAGGTCTCCCCCGTTTTTAAAGTCGTCCGCCGAAATAGTATGGCAGGAATGCAGCAGCAGCTGCTCCGCTCCAGTCTGCTCGAGACGATGCGAGAGACATTTTGATTGCTCATCTCAAGATAGAACACAGCTGGGAGATTTTCCTCCCGCACGACATCGATGAGCGAGATGACCACGCCGGCGCTGGCATCTGTCTCGGCGCTGCAGCCACCAAAGGCCGCATACCAAGTAAGGCCGTATTCTTCCGCAAAATAGGCGAAGGGAAAGCGATCTGCCACCACCAAGGTTTTGCTCTGCGCGCGCTCCACGATGCCGCTGATTTGTTCCTCTATCCCGGCGATTTTTTGGATATAGGCCTCTGCATTCGCCGCATAGGCATCCTTCCCCGCGGAATCCGCCTGAGCACAGGCGGCAGCGATGGCGAACACCATTTTCCTGGCATTTTTGGGAGAAGTCCAGATGTGCTCGTCGTACTCGTCTCCGCCGTCTTCGCCGAGCAATTCCACTTCGTCCATCAGGCGCAGGACGGTTTTGCCCTCCATGGAGACCGAATCCAGGATATCCCGCACCCACTGTTCGGATTCCCCGCCGATATAGAGGAACACATCGCACTCTTCTATCGCGAGGATATCCGCAGGCGTGGGATCAAAGAGTGTATCTCTGTGCCCGGGCGGATGAGCAGCGTGAGGTTTTCTTCGCCGGCCACTGCCCGGGCGAAATCATAGACTGGGAAAATCGTCGCGACGATTTTAGGCTGTTTCGCATCCGGGGTTGCCCGCTTGGGCGCACAACCAGAGAACAACAGCAGGAGCGCCAGGAGGGCTGTTCCTGCTCTATAGAGGCGGTTCTTCATGGCTTCTCCTTTTGCTGGCATGCCTGGCACAGGCCATAAAAAGACCGTACGGGCAGGGTCCAGACGAAAATTGTGTTCTTCTTTAATATGTTCTTCCAATTCGCGCACCATCCCGCATTCCATATGAAAAAGCTGCCCGCAGCCGCTGCATTTTAGATGATAGTGTTTTGCGCAGGCGGGCGCAATTGCGGACTGATAGCAGGCGCCCACGCCTTCCCCTGCCTCATATTTCCGTATTCTGCCTTCGGCCAGCAACTTTTGCAGCGTGCGATAGAGCGTGGCCCGGGAAACGCCCCGGGGCTCCAAAAGCGCCAGGAGCTGTTCTGCCGTAAAATGCTCCTCCGGCCGGGAGAACAAAGCTTGTTCGATTTTATCCCGCTGTTTTGTCTGGTATTTCATAAAAACCTCTCAAACAAAATTGAGACTTTGTCTCAAATATATTTTAATTCTCATGGGAAAGAATGTCAACAAAAGAGCCTCTGCCAGAGGCTCTCTACATATTCTCCTATTCTTCGCCAAAAAGCGGGGTGCTGAAATAGCGCTCGGCGGTATCCGGCAGGACGGTGACCACAGTTTTTCCCTTTCCCAGTTTCTTCGCCAGCTTGAGTGCGGCGGCGACGTTGGTGCCACTGGAAATGCCGCACATAAGGCCCTCCTTTCGAGCCAAATCCTTGGCGGTGCCGATGGCCTCTTCATCCGAAACGATATAGATATCGTCATAGATCTGCTGGTTCAGGTTTTCCGGGATCAAGCCGTCGCCGATGCCCATTTGAAGATGCGTTCCCACCGTGCCACCAGCGAGAATCGCGGCATTTTTCGGCTCTACCGCCCAGATGATCATCTCTGGATTCTCTTTTTCAGCACTTCGCCAATGCCGGTTATCGTGCCGCCCGTACCCACGCCTGAACAGAAGCCATGGATAGGGCCGGCGACATCCCGCAGGATTTCCTGAGCCGTCTCTATGCGATGCACCATGGGATTAGCGGGGTTCACAAACTGCTGAGGGACATAGACATTCGGATTTTCCTGCTGCATTTTAAGGGCTGTGGCGAGGCAGCATTCAATGCAATCGCCGATATTGCCATCGTCATGCACCAACACAACCTCTGCGCCATAGTGCCGCACGAGTTTACGGCGCTCTTCGCTTACGGAATCGGGCATAATGATGACGGTTTTATAGCCCCTTAACCGCGCCAATCAGCGCGAGGCCGATGCCCTGATTGCCGCTGGTGGGCTCGACAATGACGCTATTTTTGTTTAAAAGACCTTGCTCCTCGGCCTGGGCGATCATCTGATAGGCTGTGCGGGTTTTGATAGAGCCGCCCACATTGAGCCCTTCATATTTGACCAAAACCTGCGCGCTATCCGGCTCTACCATATGATTGAGCCGAATCATGGGCGTGCCGCCCATGGCCGCAAGCACATTCTCATAAATCATGAAAAAAACTCCCTCTTTTTTTGATAAGCTGTCCATTTACTGCGTTATCGTGCTCTTATATTATATCGCGCAGGGGCGAAATATGAAACTCTTTTCTTTTGTTTTGCGCTGCATAAAAAGCAAACGCGCCCCATACTAAGGAAAAAGAAAGGAGAAAAGACATGGACAAAGAAGAAAAGCGCAGAAATTTCAGCGAAGAATCCGATGATCCGTTTTATGAGATGATGACCACGACCTCTACCACAGAGTGCACGGGGCTTGTGCCCTCGGGCGTAATAGATGAGGAGAATCGCAGTCTTACGGGGAATTATACTCCATTCATCCGCCGAAAGCGCCGAAAGACGGCGAAGAGGATTTCATCAAATAAAAAGGAAGCATTCGCTTCCTTTTTTTATTACCTCAAAACGCTTTTGCTGTAGAGACCGGAGCCGCTTCGCTTCCAGCGCAATTTCCTCTACCGCGCCGGTTTTACGGTGGAGCACCAATAGGCGATCCACGCAGTCCAGAAAGAAAAGATCGTAGCCAACCTCTTGGCCCGGAGCGTTTCTGACAGATTGCCAAAGCACTTTCAGCTCTTCCCTATCCATCATCGGGTTGAAAGTAAAAGATATAGAGGTGGTTCTGCTCAAAAATCCGATAGATGCGGTTAAGTTTTTCGGTTTTGGTGCGGATGGAGTTTTGCAGGGTATCCAGGTGAACCTTAAACTCATAGACGCTGTCTCCCGGGGGGAGAGGAGGGCATAATCCTTCCACAGGCGGATGCTATGCCAATTTTCCTGTTTCGCCTGGCTCCAATCCCCAAAGTATTCGAAGATGATCTCTGCCGGGATGCCGTTTTCCCGGGCGATTGCTCGAGTGACCTCTACCCCGACGCCGAGCTTTTCGCACTGTAAATCTGGGCTTTCCACCCCGGGCCATAGCGAAAACACGACCAATCCCTACAGTAGAATTCTTGGAGCACGGACATGGCATACTTTTCAAAATTACGGGTATCGAACCTCGCTTTGCTCATAGGGATTCCTCTTGTTTTTGGTAGCGCAGCGCCCGGAACCAGGCAGTTCAATTTCCATCGCATAGGCGAATATGAGAATGGCGACGAAGTACTGCTGGAAATAGCCCCAGATTCTTGCGATGTTCTCATATGCTTCACCCAGGGGAAACACAGCATTAATTTGCTGGATGAGCCCCGCATTCCAAATGGGCTGGCGGAATAAGAACAGGCACAGGCCGATAGACAGCACGCCGCAGGCTGTTGTGACAATCGCAAAGCGCAGAGTATAGCGGCCTTCCACCAAACAAAGCTATCCCGCAGCAGCCCGAGGCCAAAGGTGAGCAAAAACAGCGGCATCAGGCGGTGCAGCTGCTCGAGGTTAAAAAATCGGGAGGAAGCCGGAAGAGGTATACACGCTCATAAGCTGCGGCGCGACTGCGAACAGCAGGATGACCAGCACTGTAAACACGATGTTTGCGATGGATTCCCCGGGAGATGCGGCCCTTTTGCTGGGCACCGGAGGCAGGTTTGAGATCGAGCCCTTCGCCCAAATCTTCCATGCTGATGCCGCGCCACTCGAAAATCGCGAACAGCAGCGTCATCCCGGCAAAGACGCCGGTAAGGCCAAAAATTGTGCTCCCGAGCCAGCGGCCGAGCTGGACATACCACTGCACTTCCGGATTTAGGATTGCCACGATGAGATAGGCGATGCTCATCCCTGCTGCGACAACGGGGAGCACGATTTTTAGGATAAACCAGTATTTTGGGAATAGCTCTGGGCCGATGAGATAACGAGTGGGCTGATCGCGGTACTGCGCTGCGAGCTCGGAAGGGGCGCCCAGCTCTGCCAGCACAACATTCAAATCTTTCTTCTCCCGGGGCAACTCTCCGCAGCGCTCTTTCAGCATATCCTCTATGAGGCCGCGCAGCTCTTTTTTCAATATCCTTCTGACTTTTTCGCGGAACGCGGCGCACGACCTGATAGACATAGCGGTCGATGGTTTCCTCGATGTAATTCTTAGCGCTCACTTTCGTATCCTCCCAGCAATTCTTCCATGTTTTTGTTAGTTTCTGCCAATGCGCCTTGAGCTTTTGATAGACAGCCTCTCCCAGTTCTGTGCGCACATAGTATTTGCGCGGTTTGGCGCCGGCCGTCTCCCACTCGCTCTTGAGCAGCCCCTGCTTTTCCAGCCGCCGAAGCAGCGGATAGAGCGTATTAGCCTCCATCGGGATGCCCCGTTCCCCAATTCCTGCACGAGCAGATAGCCATAAGTTGGTTTTCCAAGCTGGCTTAACACACTCAGGACAATCGTGCCTCGGCGCAATTCAGGATTAGGCCAGAGAGCAATTCCTCTTGTTCACTCATTTGCTTCACCTCGAAAACATTATACTGTGCACGGCACACTATTGTCAATATTAAATTATAATAAAGAGGCCAGCATTTTGCTGGCCTTTTTGTTCTTGCTATCGGCAGAATAGTGTGCTCCTCGCCTTTTGGCGGCTTTTCACCTGGGGCAGGCCCGGGCGCCTCCAAGAGCGGCAGAAGGCCTTGCGCATGAGATCTGCCGGGATGATGAGCATGGAGAGCAACAGCGTGAGCCGCATTTCCCGGACGCCCAACCCCACAGTGCGGAAAAGGTTGCCGCCAAAGTACACCATAAAGATTTGGATGATGATGACCGAGGCCATGATGAATAGGAACGCCCAGTTCTTGCGCAAATGCCCGAAGAGATTGAGCCGCGGCGTTCGGGCATTGAAAGCGTTGAACACGCCGCTGAAGATAAACAGCGTGAAGAAGGCTGTCAGGAAGGGCAGCGGACTTTCGGCATAGCCGAAGTAGCTTTAACAGCCGAAGAGCACAGGAAGAACAGGCAGAGCGCCACGGTGAACACGCCATCGAAGAAAATCTGATGCGCCATACCGCGATTGATGACCGGCTCTTCCCGGCGTTTGGGCGCTTCCCGCATGAATTCCGGCAGCGGCGGCTCTCCGGAGAAGGCCATGCCGGCTAGAGTATCCATGATGATATTGATCCACAGCATCTGCATGACTGTGACCGGCGTATCGATGCCGATAAACGGCCCGATGATGGAGACGCTCACAGCACAGAAGTTCATGGTGAGCTGATAGACAATGAACTTTCGGATACTCTTAAAAATTGTGCGGCCATAGAGCACAGCCTTGGCGATAGACGCGATATTGTTATCCAAAATGACGATATCGCTGGCCTCCTTGGCGACCTCTGTGCCGCTGCCCATGGCAAACCCGACATCTGCCCGCTTTAAGGCAGGAGCATCGTTCATGCCATCCCCCGTCATGCCGACGACGAGGCCGGCCTCCTGGGCGATGCGCACAAGCCTGCTCTTATCCGAGGGCAGCGCCCGGGCCACCACGCGAATATTCTTGAGGCACAGGCTTAGCTGGCCGTCCGTCATCTGGGCGATCTCATCGCTGGTGAGCACAGCGTGTTCCCGACTAAGGCCCATGACGCCGAGTTTGGAAGCGATGGAGACGGCGGTTTTGCGGTTATCGCCGGTGATCATGACAAACTGGATGCCGGCGGTTTCGATTTCTTTTACCGCCGCCTTGGCCTCGGGGCGGAGATCATCCAATATGCCTACAAGCCCCAGCAGCGTGAGATTGGAGAAATTTCCTTCCTCACCCACTGCCGACGGGGACAGCGCCAGCGCCAATACGCGCATACCCTGGCTCGTCATCTCATCCCACTTCTGCTGCACCTTTTCTTGGGATAGGGAGAGCGCATTCCCAGCGTCATCCAAATAGCGGGTGCAGGCGGAGAGGATTTTTTCTGGCGCGCCCTTGACAAAATGCAGCCGTTCTTCCCCATTTTTACTTCTGCCGCAGAGAATTTCCTGCTGCTATCAAAGGGGAGCTGGGAGACTTTCTCATATTCATTGCCCCCCGCGGCCGGAAGCACCCAGCCGAGCAGCGCGCGATCGGTGGCATTGCCCCCCGAGCGCTCCTTCTTCTCTGTGCGGAAGCTGGCGGAGTTATGCACGCAGCTTAGCAGCACCTTTTCCGCCAAGGGCGTGGCTTTTGCAAGATGTGCAAAGCTATCATATTCCCGACCATCTCCCGAGATAAAGCGTGAGACTTGGAGCACGCCTTTTGTGATTGTCCCGGTTTTATCCGAAAAGAGGATATTGAGACTACCGGAGGTTTCGATACCTACCAGTTTGCGCACCAGGACGTTATCCTTTAACATGCGGCGCATATTGGCCGAAAGTACAATGGTGATCATCATGGGCAGCCCTTTCAGGTACTGCCACGACCACAACGGTGATGGCCAGTGTCAGAGCATGGAGCACCTGATCGATCAGCCAGGGAAGATTCTGCATGGCGGCCACGACTTGCGACCACTGCATGCCGTAATCCATAAAAAGCGAATGGAACAGATCCGCAAAGCCGACGAGCACAGCCGCCGCCACGCCGATGCGGCTTAAAATTTTGGCCAGGTGGTTGAGCCGGATGCGCATAGGGCTTTCCCGGGTTTCTTCCTGCATTTCCAGCGCCATGCCGCCATAGAGCGTGCGCTCGCCCACCAGGCAAACTTCCAGCACGCCCTCGCCATCTGTCACAATGCTGCCTCGAAAGAGCTGATGCTCGGCCGAGAGGCTCCACTGGCCTTTTCTGCGGCCGGGCTTTTTTCTGCTTCCTTGCTCTCTCCATTGAGCGCGGCCTGATTGACCATGAGCTTGCCGGAATAGAGCACGCCGTCCGCCGGGATGCGCTCCCCCGCTTTCTAACAGCACATAGTCCCCCACCACAATATCGCCGATGGGAATGCTGGAGAGCGCCCCATCCCGCAGCACGCGGCAATGGATTTCCTCCGCTTCGGCCTGCATCTTCTCAAAGGCGGCCTCGCTGCCATATTCGGACAATGTGGACACAAAGTCGCTAGGAATACCGCCACAGCAATACCCACGGATTCGTACCAATCCGCGGTTTTGATGAGCATGACCACATTGACGCAAAGCGCCGCCAGCAGGATTTTGATGAGCGGATCTCCAAAATTGCTCAGAAACTGGCGAAAAAAACCTTTCTTCTTTTTGTGCGGCAGAATATTGGCGCCGTGCTCCTGCCGGGAGCGCTCGACTTCCTGCGCGCTTAGGCCCTTTAGGGCACCGTAGCTTTTTAACATCTTTTGTTTTCTCCTTCACGCAGCTTGTTACTCATCTATATGTCTGTCACAATGCAGTTATCACTTTTTCGGACAAGAAGGCAACAAAAGGAGCTACCCAGTAGCTCCTCTTTTCTTATTTTTTTCTTTCGTGATAAATTCCAAAGCGCCAGACAATAGAATAATATGGCAGTACCCACAAGCACGAGCACGCTTACGAGCGCCGAGGCTTCCTCTTGCCCATAATAGAAGCAAAAGCCCATCTGCTGCTTAAATTCGCTCAAAACCTCGGGCGGAGCGGCGCCAAAAAAGCATTTTGCAGTGGAACTTCTGTGAGGACTTGGCGATAGAGCACAGCCGAATGCGAAATGGGAAAGAGCTTGACAACCCACTGCATGGCCTCGGGCAGCGTCCCGATAGGGATATAGACGCCGGTGACGAAGCCAACCAGCGTCCCTAAAATGGTGCTGAGCGTAGTGAAAGCGTTTTGGCTCCGTAAAAAGCTGACGCAGAAGAACACCAGCGCGCTGCTGGCAAGCACGGTAAGCGCCATGATGCCCAGCGTCTGTAGGATTGCAAAGAAAGAAAGCATTTCCCCGCCGCTGCTCACGAGATAAATTTCCGAGAGTACAAAGGCCAGCAGGCTCATCAGCATTCCACGGTGCAGCCGCTTAAGATATACCCTCCACCAGCGAATGTTTGAGATGGGCGAACAGGAAAAATCCTTCTCGATTTTTTGATACGGTCGTCTATCATGATGCCAAACATGCCGAGGCTCGTCGTGAGCGCGGTGACGCTGAGCATCCCGCAGACCAGCCAGCTATCCATCAGCGGCCCGATGGCCTGCACATTTTCCATGCCCGAGGTGATCGTATCCCTAAGGAACATGACATACAGCCCGACGACAATAAATACGGAGAGCAAAGAAAAGAACACGGCAATTTTATCCCGAAAGAACACTTTGAGACAGCGTTTTGTAAACCCAATCATTCCCGGATCTCCTTTCCTGTGATGCCGATAAAGGCGTCGTCCATGGTGCCGGAAGTGATCTCCACACCCGTAAGCAGCGGACGGCAGCGCTCCAGGATGGGCAGCGCATCGATGGTTCGTGCGAGCTTTAGCGTGAGCGTGTTCGCGCTCTGTTCATAGCGATGCCCCAGGGCGGCAAGCTCGGCTTTTAGCTCTTCCACGCGTTCCGAGCTCATGCGCAGCAGATCCGAGGCATAGCGTTCCCGCAGCTCGGCCGGGGTTCCCTTGGCGGCGATTTTGCCGTCGTCTATGACGATGACATAATCCGCGGCAGCAGCTTCTTCCATATAGTGCGTGGTGAGAAAGACGGCCATACCCTTTTTTCCTCTTGCAGGCTTTTGATGGTTTTCCAAACATTGCTGCGGGTTTGAGGATCGAGGCCGGTAGTGGGCTCATCCAAAAACAGAATTTTAGGCGTATGCAGAAGCGCGCGGGCGATATCTGCCCGGCGGCGCTGGCCACCCGACAGCTTGCCATAGGGGCGGTTTAAAATTCTGTGACCCCGGCGGCCTCCGCGGCATTTCGCACTGCGGACTTCAACTGTTTTTTCTCCAACCCATAGAGCCTGCCCCGAACCAGGAGGTTCTCTTTTACTGTGAGCAGCAAATCCAGCAGGTCATCCTGGAACACCGCGCCGATGGAGGAGCGGATGGCATCGTCCTCTTTTCCCAACACAAAGCCGTTGATGCGCACTTCTCCCTCGTCCGGGCGAAGAAACGTGCACAAAATATCAATGGTGGTGGACTTTCCAGCGCCATTTGGCCCGAGGAAAGCGAAGAGCTTACCTTGCTCGGCGTAAAAATCCAAACCTTTACGGCTTGCACATCTCCATAAGACTTCTTGAGGCCTGAGACCTCTATTACCTTTTCCATTCTTCCCCCTGCCGCAGGATAGCGGCTATTAATTAGACGTCGACGCCCAGCACGTTCTTGACCAAGAGCCCCACCACGAAGGAAAGTGCTGCAACGCCCAGGCTGATGAGCGCCATCTCTCCAAACCGTTTCTTAAACGGCATATCCTTGGCAACGGAGATATAGTAATTAAACACCACGAGGATCAGGATGACGACGGCGAGCATGGTGCCAAGAGCATACAGATATGCATGCGCCGGAAAGAGCAAGTACGGCAGGATGAGCAGCGCCACCGTCACGAGATACGCGATGCCAGTATAGCTGCAGGATTTGAGCGCATCGCTTCTCCCTTCGCTTTTCGCAGACAAAAAATTCCGAAGAGGCCATGGAAAGCGTGGCAGAGATGCCGGTGATGAGGCCGGAGAGCGCGATGAGCTGGGTATTTTGCATGGCGAGCGTGAGGCCGGCCAGCGTACCCGTGAGCTCTACCAGGGCATCGTTTAATCCAAGCACCATGGAGCCGACATATTTGAGCCGCTCCTCATCCAGCAGGCCAAGCAATGCAGCTTCATGCGCGTTTTCCTGTTGTTCGACCTCTTTTGCCTCAGGCACTTCCAGCGCCAATTTCTCATATTTGCCTTGAGCGAGGTTTTCGCCCTTCTCCATGAGCTTAACTGCAAAAAGTAAAGCCGAAGATTGCGGCCATCAGAACCCGGCGGCGGACTTTGCCCATTTGCGGCCTCAATTCTTCGCCGGTATAAGTTTTCCAGATCTCGTAGTGCGCCTTTTCCTCGTTGGCCAGGCGAATGAGAATTTCCTGGTTTTTAGTGTCCTTCGTGCGCTTTGCAATGCGGGTATAGATCTCATATTCATTGATCTCATTTTGTTGCATTCTTTTTAGCTGCGCCAGAGCAGACGCGGAAATTTTCTTCTGTTCCATAGTGCCCTCCTTTTTCCTCTTTAAGAGCATTATATATTAAAAACCGCCAGGCATCTACAATTTATTCTTATTCTATTTACAAAATATTCATTTTATAGTATGCTGAAAAAATAGTTCCAGAGCCAAAACACCAGAATAGAACCTTTAGATGGTGAGGCAGGAAAATGTACCTTGCGCAAGCGAGGTTTTTTTTCTGAGGTTTGGCGCGAAACAACGAAAAAAAGGAGAGACATCATGTCCAACAAGAACCAAGTTATCGGCTATCTGCCGGACGAGCGGCCGCCTTTTATCAAGCTGCTGCTATATGCTATCCAGCAAGTCATCGTCATGTTCCCGGCTACGGTCACTGTGGCGCTGCTGACGGGTTTCACATCTCGACGACAATCTTTGCAAGCGGTCTGGCAACCTTATGCTTTTTGCTCGTCACGGGTAGAAAGCTGCCCTCTACTATGGCTCCAGCTTCTCTTATTTAGCGGCAATTGGCAGCCTCATGGCCAGCGAAGCGCTGGCCGGCGCATCCTGGACGACAAAATCGCAGTTGCGCAGTTTGGCATCATCATGTCTGGCCTTATCTCCATCGCGGCCGGCCTCATCGTCAATCGGTTTGGCAAGGATTCGGTGGAGAAAATTCTGCCCGCCTCCATCACTGGACCGGTTGCCATGATCATCGGCCTTACGCTGGCCGGAAACGCGCTGGGCGACGCCACCTCTGCTGTTGTCAACGCCAGCACGGGCGCATCCGCTGCTGGCGATCCTCAGCTTGTGTCCAACATGGCTCTGCTGGTTTCTCTCATTACATTGATTTCTACGATTCTCTTCTCAGTTTATATGAAGGGTGTTCTGGGACAGCTTCCCTTGCTGTTAGGACCGATTGTGGGCTGCCTGGCGGCATTTATCATTTCGCTCACTACAGATATTAACCTGTTCAAACAGGTGCCGGCGGACGTGGCAAACGCAGGTATTTTTGCACTTCCGCACATCACGCTACCAAGCCATCCTGGATGGCACTGGCGGCCATTATGCCTGTGGCGCTGGCGACAATTCCTGAATCCACGGCGCATGTTTACCAGCTGGATATCTACGTCAACGACTTGGCGAAGAAAAAGGCGTGGAAAAACGCTATGACATCGAAAGCAAGCTTGGCCTGAACCTCATCGGCGACGGTATCGGCGACATGGTTGCCGGCGCCATCGGCGGCCCGGGCGGCACAAACTATGGCGAGAACATCAGCGCCATGGCCATCACCAAAGTGTTCTCCATTCCGGTTTTGATTGCTGCCGCGATTATCGCAATGGTTATTTCCTGCTTTACGCCTCTTGTGGGCGCGATTTACTCCATCCCCACAGCAGTTATCGGCGGTCTGGAGATTTTCCTATTCGGCGCCATTGCGGCACAGGGCGTCGCCATCATGATCGACAAGAAAGTGGACATGTTCAGCTCCAAGAACATTGCCGTTATTGCGACTATCATGATCATTGGCCTAGGCGGGCAGTATGCCTTTGGCGGCAACATTCCCTTCTTTGGGATGGAAGTACCTTGCGTTGCAGGCGCGGCTATTTTCGGCATTCTGCTGAACCTGCTTCTGAGCATCGGCAAGAAGAAAAAGAACGAAGAAACGGCCGATTCCGAAGCCTAACTGATACAAAAAGACCGCGCTTGCGCGGTCTTTTTGTTTTCTATAGTTAGATAAAATTGATGGTGTTCTTTCCTGCGCGTTTGGCCTGATAGAGCGCCTGATCTGCGAGCTCATAGAGTTTTTTCATACGAATCGGCATCTTTGGGATAGACCGAGCCGCCAATGCTACAGGCGAGATGCTGCGGGCCATCTTCAATCGACAGGCCTCGCACGCCATGTAACAACCCGTTTGCCCTGCGCACAGCCACTTCAAAATCCGCAGTATCCGGCAGGAACACCATAAACTCATCTCCTCCAACACGGCCCAGGAGATCATTCTCCCGGAAGGACGCACGCATAAGCTCGCCCACTGCTTGCAGGGTATCATCTCCGGCTTTATGGCCATAGTAATCGTTTACCATCTTGAAATCATCAAAATCCACCATCAGGAGCACACCTTTTGCGTTCTCCTGTTTTAGGTATTCCCGAACCTTGCTTTCAATAGCAGCCTTGTTATAGACGCCTGTCAGGCCATCTATCTCGGAGCGGGCAAGCAGCCCTTCTTCCTTTTGCTTCTGATCGCTGATGTCGGACAGCTTTCCGAACAGCAAGGTGGGCAATGCCTTTTTCTTCTCATAGACCATCTGATACTGGCACAGACACCAGAAATATTCCCCGCTGGCTTTTTTGACGCGCAGTTCAAAGCTACGCTGCCCCCCTTCGGGAAGCGTGCGATCTAGAATATGCTCTTTGAGCACTTCTTTATCATCCGGATGAATAAAAGAGGAATCATTGATAAAAGTTTTCAGAAAATCAGGTAAAGTGAGTTCTTTAATCGGAAACAGTTTTCTCGCATTCGTTGTGAAGACAATTATGTCCTTCTCATAGGAATACTCATAAAGCACCGTATCCGAAAAATTGGCCAAAGCAGCATATCGGCGCTGCTCAAGGTTCAGCTGACGGCGCTGATAATATAACAGGAAGAACAGCGCACCGCCAGCGGCCAGCGTCAAGACCACAAGAGATAGCCCAATCCAGACCGTATGTTTTAAAATCGCCGAGGAATACCGGGGAGATCTCTTCCGCTTTCGCAAAGCTCACGACATGCCAATCGTTATAGCCCAGCCCCCGACAGAGACAAAGAGTTCACCAAAATTTTCAACATCAATATCTGTTACCGCGCTTTGCCCGTGCGTGAGCGCATTTTTTATCTGCGCAACGCTCTCTTCATTGCCCGGCATTTGCCCTAGGCCTTCCAGCAGATTGCCCGAGATGCGTGTATCCTGATAGGGACTCACGGTGATGAAATCGCCCTCGCTATTGATGAGATAGCTGCGAATGCTGGCGCGCTGATAGCCTGTTTGGGAAGTATGCACCAAGAGATCTGCCTTTAGGAGACTGCGCAGCGCGCCGCGACCTCTCCATTTTGATACACCGGCACAACAATGCCGAAATAGTAGCCTCCATTTAGCCGACTAGAATATTTCACCTGTGTTATGACTGTCTCGCCTCTTTTGCAGCCGTTCGTAGATCTGCTCATCCTCTTTCTTAGAGTATTCGCCCAGCAGAATATCTTTGCTGAAGTAGCGCACATTATATCGCTCTTGGCGCAAAGATAGATCGTCGAGATAAAGCGCAAGCCATTCCCCGGAAGGATCCAGCCCGCTTGATTCTATCAGCGTCGCCACAGCTTCCAGCGTACCCTGGACATCCTTGATATCCGCTTGCACTTCGTTATATTGGCTTTGCGCATAGGCGGACAGATTATCCCGCACCATCTTATCAAATTCACCATTTAACTGCGTGCTATATACGGAAAAAAGAACGCCGATCAGGCCCACAACCAAAATGCAAAGAATACCGAAAGCGCTACTTGAAAGTAGCGCATCTTATTTTTTTTCATAGATTATGCCTCTAAAAAGGCCTTCCCAAATTCAGATATAGGAACTGGCCTAGAATAAACAAAGCCCTGGATAAAATCGCACCCCATGGTTTTGAGGCGGACCGCCTGTTCTTCTTGTTCAATGCCTTCTGCCACGGTGAGCATGGGCAGCTTTCTCGCCAGCGCGATCACACAGGCAAGTACTGCTCTACCGCGCTCGGGATTTCCCGCATATTGGAAGAAGCGGCGATCCAGCTTCAAGATATCCAGCGGCAAATTTTGCAGGACATTGAGAGAGGATTGGCCTGTGCCGAAATCATCCATCGCGCATAAAAAACCCTTTTGACGCAATTGCAGCACAATAGCGCGGAACTGTTCGTAGTTTTCCACCACGATATTTTCTGTAAATTCCAGCTCTATCAGCCCATCTTCGATGCCATAGGCTTCTTTAATCCCACAGTAATTTTCCACAAAGTTGGGCTGTAACATGCTGATGCGAGAGACATTTACCGCAAGACAAAGAGGTCGGGTGTGCTTTTTTCCAAGATCGCGCAGATAGCGGCAAGCTTGTTCCAATACATAGAGATCGAGATCCACGATCATGCCGTTTTTCTCGAAGAGAGGGATAAAGCGATCTGGCAGGACGAGCTCCCCGCCCCTCTGCCAACGCACCAACGCTTCTGCCCTGGCTGTATCGCCGCCAGAAAGCAGCGGCATTTGCGGTTGCAAATACAGCACAAACTCGCCGCGCTTCAGCGCCTCGCGCATTTCTGCCTCCATGGACAGCTCGTTTAAAACCTGCTGCCGAATTTCCTCGGTATAAAAAGGCAATCTGACTGCCCGGCTGCGATTTCACGCTTTTTTTTGCGCCATATTCGCCCGGTTCATCATTTCTTCTAAGCTCAAGACATCTTCTGATGTTTCCATGAGGTATACGCCAGAGACTAGCTCAATTTTAAATTTGCGACTGACCGTTTCCGGGTATTCCTCCAAAAGTTTTGCCGCTTTATTGAAGCGCTCTTTCAGTTCGGAAACGTCATCGTACCAGCGAAGAGAAGTAAAGTTATCTGCGGAAACGCGAGTAAACGTCTCCCTTCTTTGGCATCTGCCGCGATTAACTCTGCCCAATATTTTAAAAATTGGTTGCCAACATCATAGCCAAAAACATCGTTGATATATTTAAAATTTTTGAGATCACAATACCACAGCGAATACTTGCGCTTCTTGCTGTTCTTCTTTAAGATATCCGCCGCTTGGATTTTATAGCTCGCAAAGTTCTGAAAACCGGTGACATCGTCATGGTACAGAATGCGGCGATTTTCGTATGCCAAGGCTTCTTTTGCAATTCGCCGGACAAATAGAGCGTCAAAGTTTCCAGGAAGGAAAGATCTTGCCAGTGCTGGCGGATATTCTCCATCATGAGAAAACCCATGAGCTGCTTGCCCAAATAGATAGGCGTTGCGCACAGGGAATGAATGCCGCGACGCTTAAGCTCCTGCGAAACTTCCTCATTCTCCCGGCTCAGCTCTTTCGCATCTTTTAGGACGATCTGCCGCCCAAGGAGAGCTTTTTCCCGCCACTGTGCAATCGCATTTTTTCGAAGGAGGGGCGGAAAACATACACTGCATCTTCTCCTCTTTCTTTGTATGCCAGGAAAAATTATGATGCTGGCTCGTCTCGCCAAAGTAATAGACAGACGCCCGATCGGCCTGGTAAAACTCGCCCGCAATTTGCAAAATTTCCGCAATGGCTACACCGAGGTTTCCATCCGAAATGAGCGGCTGGAGACAGCGCAAAAGCAAGCTTTGCATCTCAATATTGTTACGCAAAATCTGATTGACCCGGCTGCCATCTGTAACGTCCATCACGACTTCAAGGCGCACCGTTTTGCCATGCCAATCAACCAGCTTGTCCTTTAAAATGTAATTATGCTTTACGATGGGGTTGAAATACTCCCATACATAGTATTTATCTTTTGTGAGCAAATGGTTGGTACAAAAAGGACAGGGAGAATCTCTGCCCTGCAGGACTTCATAGCATTTTTGCCCTGATAACCCTTCCAATTTTCTTCCATTTGGTTGGGATCCGCAATGCTGATGAGATAGAGTTCGTAGGTATCTACATCGCTCAAATAGATGAAATCCTGATTTGTCTCCAGCGTCAATTCTTCGCTAAAATCCAATGTGCATTCATCTATTAGACGAGAAAATAATTGCTCTTCCCTTGCCAGCTTTCTGTCCTGTACCATGGAATTCACCCCCTACTGTTACTTGTCGATTCCGAGGCATGTAACATTGATATTATACCCTGCTCACCGTCAAAGTCTACAAAATACAGCGAATGTCGAGCGTTGTTTTACCATTATTGGCACGATCCGGGGCTAATTGACGCGGCGTGCGCCGCATGTTATATTTTTGAAAGAAGGCAGCATAGGGACTGGCGCAGGATTAAATTAGAGGCGCTTTAAAAAGCGCAAAGGAGACCAAAATGAAAACACAAAACAGAAGGTATTTGGATGAAATAAAGCGGCTGTTGCTGATATTGCTGGCTTCTGTTGTGATGTCGCTCAATATTAAGAGCTTTGTGGAGGCGGGAGGATTGTTTCGGGGGTTTAACGGGCTAACCTTGCTCATTCAGCGCAGCGCAGATCAGTTTTTCGGCATCACCCTGCCTTTCTCACTTATCAACTTTCTGCTAAACGCCGTGCCGGCTTTTATCTGCTATCGGACCATCGGCAAGCGGTTTACCATCTATTCCTGCATCATGATTTTGTTCACCAGCGTGCTTACAGACCTCATTCCCACGGTTCCGCTGACCAACGACGTACTGCTCATCTGCATCTTTGGAGGCATTATAAACGGCTTTGCCATCGGGCTTTGCTTGATGGGGCGCGCCACCAGCGGTGGCACCGATTTTATTGCCATCTCCCTTTCCGAGCGGCGCAATATTGACGCGTGGAATTACATTTTGCCGCGAACGTGGTCATGCTGCTTTTGGCCGGCCTGCTGTTTGGCTGGGAAAAGGCGCTTTACTCCATCATCTTCCAATTTGCTTCCACCCAGGTGGTGCGGATGCTCAACCGCAGATATCAGCAGACGACGCTATTTATTATCTCGGATGCATCGGACGAAATTTTCGAGAAAATCCGAGAGGCCACGCATCACAGCGCAACACTCTTCCATGGCACTGGGCTTTACAATGGACATCCTCAGACGATGATCTATTCTGTCATCTCCAGCGACCAAGTTAAAAAAAAGTGACGCAGCAGATTCACAGGATAGACCCTCGGGCATTTATCAATATCGTCAAGACAGACCAAGTTGCGGGCAATTTCTACAAGCGGCCCAACGACTAAAAAAGAGCCTCCGATAACGGGGGCTCTTTTTTATGCCTTATTCACCGCGTTCATGTAAAGTGACACGCACACTATCGCCTGGCTGCTTTTGTATCCGTGCCCGAATATCTTTGCGCAGACCGAGAATATGGCAAGGGGCGCCCATACGCACCAGGCTGCCATCGTAAGGAACGCCATCAAATGTAGCGTGTACTGCCACGCGGCCTTTGCCAAACTCGGCTTGGACATCGAAGGGAATTTCCCATACGCGCCATCGACATCCGGAACTTTTTTATCACTGCATCGAAACAATATTCTTTTGATCCATCTCCTTCACCTCTCTCCTATTCTACTCCATTCTGCCCAATTTTACCCAAAGTTACGAAGCACGCTTTTTTCTATTGCTTCATACCATAAAAATAGTATAGAAAAGGAGCATGATTATGAAAAAAGAATTCCTCTTGAAAAAGCGGCGTTACAGGTTTGCGAGGAAAGCGCTGTCCCACCGCTTATTTTTCAATTGCCTGTGAACTTAGGCAGGAAGAAGCTAAATGAAGCGCAGGATACACCGGTTTTTTAAATATCCTGCCCAAGTTTCCACTTTTAATTTTAACACGGGCAGATGGGGTGTGATTCGCCTATATATCGTAAAGCCGGAGCACTGCCCTGCGCATCCCCATGCGATTTTCTACATCCATGGCGCTGGCTGGGTTTTCGGAAATTTCCATACGCATGAAAAGCTCGTGCGCGAACTTGCCGCCCGCACAAACTCAGTTGTAATTTTTCCAGAGTACAGCCTCTCACCCGAGGCCAAGTATCCAACGGCCATCGAGCAATGTTATCAGGTATTGAGTTCACTTTCACATATCAGCGCCTGGGCTGGATTGAATCTCAATATAGAAAAAACTTACGGTGGCAGGCGATAGCGTAGGCGGCAATATGGCGGCAGCGATGACGTTGCTCTCTAAATTCCGCCGCGGCCCCCCGTATCCACAAGCAGCTGCTCTATTATCCTGTTACCGATGCGAACTTTAATACCCCTTCTTATCTGGAGTTCGCCACGGATTATTATCTCTATCGGGGAGGGCATGATGTGGTTTTGGGATCAATACACTCAAAACAGAAGTTTTCGGGAGGAGATCACCGCTTCTCCGCTGCAGGCGACCCAGGAACAGCTGCGCGGCCTACCTGACGCTCTAATTATCAACGGTGAGGCGGATGTTTTGCGCGATGACGGAGAAGCATACGCCTCCAAGCTTTTTACAAGCGGGCGTAGACGTGACCTCTGTGCGCGTTCGAGCGACAATACACGATTTCGTGATGCTAAACGCTTTAGATAAGACAAATGCATGCCGGGCGGCTATGGACTTATCCACAGAGTGGATTAATAGGAAGAACAGAAAAAGATAGTAAAACGCCGCTTAAATAAGCGGCGTTTTACTATTGCTATAAGTTGACGTTATGCTTTCTTCCGCGTCAATATAATTCCAGCAATTGCCACGATAAGGATAATCGGCGATAACCTGACAAACAACCATTCCAATGCATGAAAAACCGTTCCGATAACTGCGGTTTCGGGATCACGATAATTCCACCCCAAGTAAGGGCCATTGAATGCTATTAAGACCGCGGAAATTATTACTATGACCGCGCACAATGAGACAAGTAACCAATGAAACGTTTTTCGTCTCGTGGTCTTCCTATGTGCGAGTTGTAAGTTTATAATCTCGAGTTTTGGAAATCACTTTTAGGTCATCGACCTTCGACTCAATAATAGTTTCTCCAAGCAAAGTGCTTACGGGTGTTTCGAGCGCCTCTGATATGGAAACCAACATATCAGAATCGGGAACCGACAATCCTTGTTCCCATTTAGAGATTGTTTGTCTCACCACATTCAGCTTGATCGCAAGCTCTTCTTGCGAAAGTCCTTTTGATTTTCTGATTGCTTTTATGTTTTTGTTTAACATTAGAAATGGCCTCCTTATTTCAGTCGTTAACACTATTGTACGAAAACTGCCCGTTGCTACAAGCAACGCATATTAACATTCAAGTTTTTTAGCCATGGTATGCTGTTTTGTATGTTGGCGAGGAAGGGCTAGAGCCTAGCAAACTTTTCTCCGCATCATCTATTCATCCAATAAAAAGGCAAGCCAATCTATTAAGGACAGTAAATAATTACTGTCCTTTTTATTACTCTTTCCCATGCCCCAAAAACAGGAAATGTGGCAAAAGCGTGGCAAAAGTGTGGCAAAACCAAAGAGAGCATCAAAAAACCGCTTAACAAAGCGGTTTTTCATGGTGGAGCCGAGGGAGTCGAACCCTGTCCGAAGATCTTCGTGATAAACTTTCTACAGGCTTAGCGAAAATATGTGATTTCCCCTCAGGCGTACCTTTTCGCCGGAAGCCATCGGGTAGTCTTGCAAGTCCGCTTCCATCCTCAAGACCGCAGATGGAGCAGTTCCCCGCCATAATTGACGCCGCCCCCAGCCGGGCAGGGAAAGGCTAGGTTAGACGAGCCGCTTAAGCAGCAGCTAGTTCGTAATTATTGTTAGCGTTTAATTTTAAACCCCACTTTTTAACGCAGCTTTGGGCACTGCGGCCTGCTTATCTACCAAAAACAACCCCTGTCGAAACCATTACGGCCCCATAGAAAGCATATTTTTATTATATGCTTTTTTTGCCTTTTAGGCAACTTTAGCGGAAAGATACTTTTGCCGTCTGCTCGGTTTCCCGGCGCACAGCCTGCTCTTTTAAATCCTGGCGCTTATCATAGAGCTTTTTGCCTCGAGCCAGGCCGAGCTGTACCTTTACTTTTCCATTTTTTAAATAAAAGCTCAGGGGACGAGCGAATAGCCTTTGACGGTCGTAAGGCCCATGAGCTTGCTGATTTCTCCTTTGTGCATGAGCAGCTTGCGGGGAGCGCAGCGGGTCTTTGTTAAAAAATATTGCCCTGCTCATAGGGGCTGATGTGCACGTTATGCAAAAACAGCTCTCCATCGCGCACCTGGGCATAGGAATCCCGCAGATTTATCCTTGCCTGCGCGCACAGACTTTACTTCTGTGCCCGAAAGAGAGATACCCGCCTCATAGGTTTCCTCGATAAAGAAATCATGCCTTGCCTTTTTGTTGGTTGCGACGGTTTTGATTCCTGTTGCCATTTTTTTCACCTATTTTCCGTTCTTTGTTCTGTCCTTTTTCTTCCTCTTCTTTGGGGAACTTTTGCAGGCTGAATTCCACTCGGGCATGCTCGACGTCCACTTCTTTTACCTTGACCTGCACGACGTCTCCAAGATTGATGCGCTTCTTGGTGCGCTCGCCAATGACGCAGTACATCTCTTTAAAATAGACGAAGTAGTCGCTCTTCATCTCAGAGAGCGGGATAATGCCCTCCACGGTATTTTCCAATTCCACAAAAATAGCGGTGTTCGCTACGCCAGAGACTACGGCCTCATAGCTTTTTCCCGATGAACTGCTGCATGTATTCCGCCTTTTTCATGGAATCCACCCGACGCTCCGCCTCGATGGCGTTGCGCTCGCGCTCGCTAGAGTGCTTGGATATTTCCATAAGTTCGGCTTCCAGCTTGTCAAGGCGTTGAAAATCCAGCTTGCCTTCGATAGAATCCGTAATCACCCGGTGCGCCGCCAAATCCGGATAGCGCCGGATGGGCGAAGTGAAGTGGCTATAGGCGCTGGAGGCAAGGCCAAAATGGCCGGCGTTTTCCGTGCTGTAGCGCGCTTTCTTGAGCGAGCGCAACGTCACCCGATTGATGATATTCTCTGCATTGGTGCCCTTGCTCTTTTCAAGCACAGTCTGCACTGTTTTGCTGCGCAGCTTTTCGCCTGTGGGCAGGCGATAGCCGAAGTTCGAAAGAAACACCGAAAGCTCTCGAATGCGCTCATCGTCCGGCACTTCGTGAATGCGGTAGATGAAAGGAAGCTCCGCCTGAGAGAAGACTTCGGCCACGGTGTTATTGCAGGTTACCATGAATTCTTCGATGAGCTTTTCCGCAGTACGCTGTTCGCGCAGCTTGATGCCCACGGGCTTGCCTGCGGCATTGAGCTCAATTTCCGCCTCTCCTACCTCAAAATCGATGCTGCCCTTTTTTCACTCGGAGCGCTCGCATGGTCTCCGCAAGTTTTTTCATCCCGCGCAGATCTTCGATGATATCCTGGTATTTGGCAATGAGCGCAGCATCGTTGTCCTCCAACATGCGGTTGACTTCTGGATACGTCAACCGGTGGCAGGATTTGATAGCCGTCTTGACCACGCGGTGCGAGACGACTTTGCCCTCGGGCGTAACTTCCATAAAGCAGGAGAGCGCCAAGCGCACTACCCCTTCGTTTAGCGAGCAAAGGCCATTGGAAAGCTCTTCTGGCAGCATGGGAACCACACGATCCAGCAGATACACGCTGGTACCCCGAGAAAACGCTTCGTCATCCAGCGCAGTGCCTTTTCGCACATAGTGGCTGACGTCTGCGATATGCACGCCCAAGATGGCGTTGCCCCCTCCCCTTTTTTCCAGGGAAATGGCATCGTCGAAATCCTTAGAATGCTCGCCATCGATGGTAAAGATGCGCTTATCATAGAGAAGCTCCCGGCCCACGAGATCTTTTTCCGTGACCGAATCCCCAAGCTTTTTCGCTTCCTTTTGTACGGCATTCGGAAAAGTGGAATACAATCCAAAGCCTCGAGCAACGCTTAAAATATCCACGCCGGGCTGGCCTGGATAACCCAAGACTTCCATGATTTCGCCTTCGGGAGATTGTGTACCCATGGCGCGTTTGACAATGGAGACCAACACTTTCTCGCCGTTCTTTGCGCCGCCTTCTTTTTGACGCGGGATATAGACATCCGAAACCGTACCGTTATCGCAGATGACAAAGGCAGCTTTTTGCGTCTTCTGGAACGTACCCGTCACGCGGTAGGGGCAGCGCGGTCAACACGCGAATGACTTCGCCTTCGCGGTTCTTTCCGCCTTCTTTTGTAATTTTTACAAGCACGGTTTCGCCATGAAACGCGCCGCCCAGCTGGGAAGCGCCCACAAAGACATCCCCGCCCTCTTCCGCTCGGACAAACCCAAAGCCGCCGCGCTTAATCTCGAGCGGCCCTTTTAGACAGCCCAGCTGCTCTGGAAGGGCATATTTCTTTTGCGGCTGAGCAGGATATCCGCATTCTCCTCTAAAGCGGCAAGAACGGCGTTGGCATCCGCCTTCGGGAATGCTTTTTTGCGATCTCTTCGTATCCGGCAAATCCTTTTTGCCCGATATATTCTTTTATTTCTTCGTAGTACTGCATATTACCTCTTTTACATTCTTCTTTTGATTATCATATAGGCTGGAACAAAAAAACGCCCCGTTTGGAAGGGCGTTTTGATCTTGCTTAGAAAAATCTCTGAATCAATACCAGCGCGGCCGCCAAAACCATAAACACAACTGCTGCGACCTTGGTAAGCTTAGAAAGTAGGGCATCTATGCCCCTTGCCTTGGACCGGCTTGCTTGCGCTCCGGATACCATGCTGTTAGCGCTGCCGTTTTCATCTGTCTGCAAAAGCACGACCACGATGAGGAACAGCGAGCAGATGCAAAGCACTATCTTAATGACGAGGGATACAACGTCCATCAACAACTACCTCCAATATCATACAACGAAAGAAATTATAACATGGAAGTCCGCCGATTGCAAGCAGTTTTTTTGATTTTCGGGAAAAACTGCTTTTCTCCCGTTTTTGCTCTACGGCGTCACGCTTTGCTCGGCTGCCGGCAGGAGACCCAAGAAACCTTGAACGAGCCGCTTAAAGCCAGAAGCGAAAGTTTGCTCCGCAACATCTTGATCCACCGCCAGAGCCACAGAAATTTCGCCCTGGGGCGTCGACACTACGATCTTTCCTACGATTTGCCCTTTTTGCAGCGGGGCCGCCAAGTCGTCTACTTGCACATTGGTGGAAATACTGCCCTCTTCACCCTTTTTATATAGAATGCTCAGATCCTCTTTTGCGTATACGCCGACTTCTTTGATATTTCCATTTGCGATGGGCAGCGTTTTGACTTTTCCGCCCTGTTGGGCAATCTGCTTCACGCCAAAAGACGCAATGGCATACCCGATGAGGTCTTCGGCCAGTTTAAAACGACTGCTCGTATCTTTGTCTCCAATGACAATGGCGATAAAACGTCCTCCACCGCTCTTGGCGGAGATGGCGGCGCTATAGCCAGAACTGGGCGTGGAACCAGTGGCCATGCCGTCATAGAGATCATTTTTAATGAGCACGTTGGCGTTGCTCATCTCGGTCTGACGGCCGCTTTCATGGGTAAAGGTTTCGAGCCAAATACAGCTATATTTATAAAAACCGCTATACTTTGAAAGCTCGGAAGCGATGACGGCAAGGTCGTTGGCGCTTGTCTGGGATTCCGGAGAAATTCCGTGCAATCCGCAAAGGTGCTGCTTAGCCCCAGCTCTTTGGCGCGCTCGTTCATCATGGTGACGAAGGCAGCTTCATTTCCTCCGACATGTTCCGCCAACGCTGTGACAGCATCATTGGCATTGCACATGACAGCCGGCTTTAGAAGCGTCTCAAAGGAATAGCTGGCGCCGGAATCGAGAAACACGCTGGTACCGCCCTTCTTCGCCGCTTCTTGAGAAACCCGGACGCTATCTTCAGACTTCACTTTTCCATCCGCCAGCGCTTCATAAAACAGCAGGTAGCTCATGAGTTTTGTCAGCCCGGCGGCATGGAATTTTTCATCTGCGCGCTCGGAGGCGATGATCTGCTTTGTGTTTGCCTCAATAAGCGCATACGCTTTGGCTGTAGAGCTGAATTGCTCCTCCGCATGCACAGTGCCAACCGGCAGCGCGACTACAAGAAAGAAAGCTGTGAGCAAAACACCGATAATTCTTCTACTCTTTTTTTCATATCATTTCTCCTAAATACCGCTTTATTTATCTTATTCTCGCTAAAACAGCGTATATTCCAACAGTTCAAAGATCCCCTCGAGCAAAACAGCCTCAACGAGCGCGCAGGCGGCCCAATACGCCAGGGATTTGCCGCAATTTTTGAGATGCGGGATGGATTCTCTGGCAAGATCCATGCTGCTCTTTGGAATATGTCGCTCTATAATTTGCCGGCGCACCCGCCGGACACCTCCCAAAAGCAGCATCGAAACCGCGACAATCTGTAGCAGGATTTGCACGAGAAAAACCGCGATGCCGAGCAAGATTTTCAACCCTGAAAGCCCGCCAAAAATGCAGCCCCAAGCGCAGCCATAGGCGGAAAACAGCGAGAAGCATCCCAGCACTGCCAGCGCCATGCCGAGAAAATAACCGCCGCCGCCATAGAAGAGCGCGCAGACCACCATGCGTTGTGTGCACAACCGAAAGAACCGCGAAAACAGCGAAACGCCCATCCCATATCCCAGTACAACACTGAGCATTTGCAGCTGCACTGACCGGGTAAAAAGCTTTGCGCTGGAAATTCCCGCCGCCACCGACAGCGTCACAAGCAAAAAAAATGAAAACGCCAAGATGGGCCATTGTTTTTTATATTTTCCAAATAATAAAAAAAAAATCCCCACCTCACGTTATCTTATGAGGCGGGGATTTTGTATATTCTAGTCGATCCGCAAGAGGTTGATGTTGATATAATCTGCAACGGTGGCAATAAAGGCTGCGTTGGTAGGTTTCCCCTTTTCCGCATCCACCGTATAGCCAAACAGCTCTTCGATATAGGCAATATTGCCTTTATTCCATGCAGATTCTATAGCATGGCGGATATTGCGCTCGACACATTTGGTATTCGTATCGTTGGCTTTGGCGATTTGCCCATATAATCTGCCCGTGACGGATTTTAGCATCTGCGGCTCTTCCAAAACCAGGCGGATGGCCTGCCGTGCAAAGCCATACCCTTTAAGATCTGGCGAAAGCCCGATACGCAGCAGCACTTTTGTGATGATAGGAAGGTACTCTTCGCCCTCAGAAAAGTTCACCAAAGCATTTTCTTGCTCATCCTTTTCGAGCAAATCTTTGATTCTGCTGGCAAAAGTCTCGTATGCAATGGGTTTTTGAGAACATAATCCGCGCCGTTTTCAAAACTTCTGCGGATAAAGAAATCTTCACTGACGCCGGATACCATGATGATCTTTGTTTTATCTTTTTGTGCCGCGCTCGCGGATCTGTTCCAGCACGCCAAGGCCATCCACAACCGGAAGAATCATATCGATGATCATGATATCCGGCTGAAACTCCTCAAAGCGATCGAGCGCCTCGCGCCCAGAGAACGCAAACTGAGTAGCAGAAAAGAATTTACTCTTTTTCCGCATGTTTTTTAACCACGAGCAAAAATCTCGATTGGCACTGACTGCAAATAACTTATAAGCTTGATCGGAAAGCACGAATTTCTCCCCTACTCTTCTAAATAATAAATTGGTCTTTTACATAGTATACAGCATAAAAAGCCTTTTCACAATAATTGCTTTCCATAATATCCCTCTAAAAGAATACATTTCATTGAGCATCCAATCCAGGTAGATACCGTAGCCTTTTGTGGGCTCGTTGACAAACACATGCGTTACCGCCCCGATGAGCTTGCCATCCTGGATGATGGGACTGCCGCTCATCCCTGGACAATGCCGCCGGTGGTGCCCAAAAGGCGCTCATCGTCGATTTCTACGATAAAACTCTTTTGCGCGGGAGAGTTCTGCGGATTGACCTTGACGATTTTACAGGAATACTCTTTGACCCCGCTATTATCCAAAGTACAGAGCAGCGTTGCCGCGCCAGCTTTTTACTTCATCGCGCTTTGCTGCGGGCAAGGCCCCATAGACTCCATTCTCCATTTTTGTTTTGGCGTTTCCATACAGGCCATAATCCGTATTTTTTTAGTGATATTGCCGATGACTTCATCGTTATCACCAAAGCTGCCCTTCAATTCCCCTGGCTCCCCTTCCTCTCCCTTTGACTACTTCGAGGATCTCCGGATTCCACAATTTCTCCGTCCTTTACCGTGAGCAACTTGCCTGTATCCACATCAGTTATCGCATGGCCAAGGCCGGCAAACTTCTCACTGGTGGGATCATAAAATGTAAGCGTGCCCACACCAAGCGTACTGTCCCGCACCCAAACCCCGAGTTTCCACAATCCATCTTCGCAGTCTTGAACAGGGTATACGGTAATCTCCAAAATTTGCTCGCCTCTGCGCACAGAAAGCCTGGCCGCGCCTTCTGCATCGTTGATGAGCTCTGAAAGATGTGCGGCGTTTTTAATCTCGATTCCGTTGTACTTTTCTATGACATCCCCTGCTTGCAAGCCAGCCACCTTTGCGGGGTTCACCGGTTCGCCAGAGTCGGACGTGATATTCATGCTGCCCACGACCAGGGCGCCTTTTGTATGCAAAAGAACGCCGATGCTCTGCCCGCCGGGTACCAACATGACCTCATCCATCACCGTTATCTTGATGTCTTTTACTTTGATGCCAAAAAACCGAAAGACTGGCTTTGCAGCTTCCTTTATTTTGGCCCGATATCACGAGCGGCTCGCTCAGCGAATAATGCTGCTGATCTTGCAAGGAGTTTCCATCAAGCGTAACTGCCGAAACACTTTGCTCATCCTCCTCAATTTTAAGCTCAAAAGGGTATCCCACATCCAAGACTTGGGAATTGCCACCCATGAGAAAAATTTCATTTGGGACATCCGAGATGCCCACAATCATTCCCGCCGCCGCAAGCGCCACCACCAGCAGGAATACCCCAAAGATTCCGTATTTTAAAACACCTTGTTTCCGCAAAAAAGACACCTCGAAAATTTTAATTACAAGATGTAGTATCCTGTCCGAGGTGTCTTTTTTATGCGATGCAAACCTACTTTTACAGGATTTGCATTTTTACTTTTTTCGCATTTTGCACAAGTTCTCGGCTGTGTGCAATTGCGGCCCTCACTGCGGATGCCACCGGATAATCTGGCGATCTCCTCTATTGTTTCTTCTCCAGTTAATTGGCGTAGCGTTGTATAAGTTTGTCCATTTCTTTCCAGCTTTTCGATAAAAAGTTTTGATCGCCCATAGCAGCGATTTGCGCCAGATGCGTCACACAGATGACTTGGCGCGCTGCGGCTATTTTTGCAATTTTTGCGCCACCATTTGCGCCATACGACCGCTGACGCCGGTATCGATCTCATCGAAAATCATCGTGCCAATTTCCTCTTTTTTGCGCAACAATTCCCTTTATCGCCAGCATAATCCGGGAGATTTCACCGCCTGAGGCGACTTTGGATAGATGCCGCAGGGGCTGGCCCGGGTTGAGTGAAACCATGAGGCTGACCTCATCGCTTCCGTTTGCGGAAAAATCTTTTGCACGAAAAATCGCACAGCATTTGAGCGCCGCTCATACCGAGATCTTCTAGTTCCGCAACAATCTGCGCCGTCAGTTTTTTCCCATAGTCTTTGCGCTCGCCTGAGAGCTTATCGCACAGCACCGCCAGCTCGCTTTTCTGCACAGCAAGCTGTTTTTCCAGTGCATCTAGGCGCTGCTCGCTATGCAAAAGTGTATCGTATTGCCCCTGCGCCTGCTCAAGAAAGGCCAATATCTCCTCAATACTGCCGCCGTATTTGCGTTTGAGCGAGGAGATCGCCGAAAGCCTATCCTCCACTGCCTCTAGGCGGCCTTCTTCAAATACGACATCATCCGCCAATGCAGAAAGATCGTAGGAGGCTTCTTCCACAGCGTAGTATGCATCATTGATGGTTTGCGCCAGCCTTTCATACCCCGCATCCAGCGGCGCGATGGCGGAAAGCGCATGCGCCGCGGCATATAGCAGCGATACAGCCCCTTGCCCATCGCCTATCGCTTCTTTTGCTTCGTTTAAATTTTGCGCAATTTTTTCCGCGTTGAGCATGCGCGCTTTTTCAGCCAGCAATTCTTCCTCTTCTCCGTTCTTTAGACCGGCTGCTTCGATTTCAGAGATTTGATATTTGAGCAGATCCAGGCTGCGCGCTTTGGCCGCAGCATCCTGCTGCAAGTTTTGCAATTGGCTCTTCGTTTTGGAATACTGAGCATAGGCCTCGCCGATTTTTTTCCCGCAGAGGCAATATCTGCTCTGCGGCATAAGCATCGATAAGCGCCAGATGCGATTTATCGTCCAGCAGCTGTTGCTGCTGATTTTGCCCATAAATATTCACCAGCCGAGAAGCGATTTCTCTAAGCGCAGCCAGGCTCACGAGCCGCCCGCCAATACGGCAGACATTTTTACCCGAGGCGCTGAGCTCCCGAGAAATGACGAGCTCTGCTTCCGGTTCTATACCGTATTCCTCCATGACAGCCGCAAGCTCCACATTGGTAAGATCGCAGCTTATGAGCGCTTCGACATAAGCGGTTTTTTCGCCAAACTTGATGAGCTCTTTATCCGCCCGGCTGCCAAGGATGAGGTTTACCGAATCCACAATGATGGACTTGCCCGCACCCGTTTCCCCAGAGAGCACGTTAAACCCTGCCCCGAAGTTCACCCGGAGCTCATCTATAATCGCGATGTTTTTGATGTACAGCTCTAAAATCATAAATTGCCCCCAAGGCAAATTATCTTGCCATCCCCATCAGAATCTGCACGACATTGGCGGTAGCGCCATCCTCCACAGCGAGAAAGATAGTGTTATCCCCGGCGATACTGCCGACGATTCCGGGTAAATTAAAATTGTCGATAGCTTCAGCCGCCCCGGCTCCGCTGCCAGAGAGCGTCGTCACCACAACAATATTGCCCGCGCTTTTGACGGAAGTGACCGTCTCCTTAAAAATGCGCAGCAACCGCTCGGTATTGACCACTGTGGAAAATTCATTGACCGCATATTTATATACGCCTTTTTCCGCCTGCACCTTGATGAGGTGCAATTCTTTGATATCCCGCGAAATGGTCGCTTGCGTCACAGAAAAGCCGATCTCCCGCAGACGCTCGGAGAGCTCTTCTTGCGTATCCACATTGTGTTGTGCGATGATTTCCAGTATCGCGCGATGCCTTTTTCCTTCATCTCGCCCTTGCCTTAGCTTTATTTTGCGCTCCACTCCGCCAGTTTTTTTCCTTGAGCAGAGCAAAAAAGTTTTGATCCATGGTTTTTAAAAATCCAGCCCGAACATCTGCCTTTCTAAGATGCACCTGCTCATTTGGGCCAAACTCGAAATACTCTTGGCCATCGAGCATCACTGCGCCCTTTTTCCCCTTCCCGGCGCAGGCGCACATAGGCACTATCTCTTCCGCCTACGACATAACTATTACTCTGCAGCGAGTGCGGACAGATAGGCGTGATGATGAGCATCTCCGCAGTAGGCTCCACCACCGGCCCGCCGGCAGAGAGCGAATAGCCTGTGGAGCCAGTGGGCGTGGAGACGATAATGCCGTCGCAGCGGAAAGCGCCAACTTCTTTATCATTGACGCGCACCTCCGCATCCAGAATACGCAAAATATCCCGGGAGGAGACGACCGCCTCGTTTAGCGCATATCCCAAAACGCGCTCTTCCCCGCCATTTTCCGGCAGCACTGAAGCGATGAGCATCATGCGCTCCTGCACTTCATACTGACCGGCCAAGATACGGCTGAGCGCATCTTCCAGTTCCGAAAGCTGCGCATCCAACAAAAAAGCCAAGGCGACCGAGATTTACCCCAAAGAGCAGCACCCCTGTTTTAGCATATTTGCGCGCTGCGGCGAGCATCGTGCCATCGCCGCCCAGCACAAGCAGTACATCAAGTCTCTTGCCCTCTGTATTCTCTGAAAGACCCAGCGCTGGCTGCTTCCTCATCCAGGTAACACGCAACTTCGTGCTTTTCGAGCAGTTCCACAACGGATTTTGTAATCACGAGGCCCGGATCTTTTTGAAGGTTCGTATAGATTCCAAAACTGCGCACAACAAAACTTCCTTCCTATTTTCAGCCAAATTACAGGTTTGCATACGCAGCTTGTACGATGCCCAGGGTATCCACTTCCCGGCACTCTGCACCCAAGACATAGTGCGCCAAAAATTCTATATTTCCATTTGGCCCTTTGATGGGCGAATAAGACAAAGTTTTGAACTGCATACCCGATATGCTCGGCGGCGCTGAGCACGGTTTTTATGACGTCCTCCTGCACAGCGGGATCCCTGCACTACGCCTTTTTGCCGACGTTTTCGCGGCCCGCCTCAAACTGAGGCTTGATGAGCGTGACCACTTCTCTCGTCCCAAGCTGCGCCAAGGCGGGCAAGATGAGCCGAAGTGAGATAAATGACACGTCTACCGAGGCAAAAATCCGGTTCACAGGGAATTTGCTCATGGCTGAGATAACGGGCGTTGGTGCGCTCGAGCACCACCACTCTATCATCGTTTCGCAGCGCCCAATCGAGCTGGCCATACCCGACATCCACGGCATAGACCCGCGCCGCGCCATTTTTTTCAACATGCAATCCGTAAAACCTCCAGTGGAGGCGCCGATATCCATGCATATTTTTTCTTCCAAACAAATAGAAAACTCCGCCATAGCCTTTTCCAACTTGAGGCCTCCGCGGCTGACATAGGGGCAGGTATCCCCCCCTCACCGTAAGCTCAGTATCTATTGCAAAGGATTCTCCGACTTTGCCCGCTACGCGGCCTTCCGCCAATACTTGCCCGGAGAGGATCAATGCCTTTGCTTTTTTCTCTGCTGGGCACAAGCCCTTTTTGCACTAACAGCACATCTAGGCGCTCTTTTTTTGCATCAATTTCCGCCGCCTTCTTCTATAAATCCTGCATAAACCCAAAGGATTTATTTATTATATTACATTTTTTTGCATATAGCAAGGATCCGTAAAAAGCAGTTATATCTTTTTTCCAAATAAGCCTTCTGCTCTATCGGCACAGAAGTAATTCTCATATAGTCATAAAAAGAGCCGCGTTTTGCGGCTCCTTTTGCGGGCGCAGGCATTGCGCCAATATATTCTATTTTAAGCTTATTCCGTTTGTTTTAACGGCACATTTTCCAGGGGCTTGCCCAGGGCCTCAAAGATTTTACCTTGACTTCCTGCGCAATCTCTGGGTTTTCCTCCAGATACTGGCGGGCATTATCCCGGCCTTGCCCGATGCGGCTTTCATTATATGAAAACCATGCTCCGGATTTCTGGATGATGTTAAACTGCACGCCCAAATTCAGCAGGCTCGCCGTATAGGAGATGCCCTTGCCGTAGAGAATCTCGCATTCTGCCGTCTTAAACGGGGGCGCGACTTTGTTCTTCACAATTTTGATTTTCGTCTTGTTGCCGAGAATCTGGTCGCCACTTTTAAGCGCCTCACCCTTGCGCACTTCCATGCGGACGGAGGAGTAGAACTTGAGCGCGCGGCCGCCGGGAGTTACCTCCGGATTGCCAAACATAATGCCAACTTTTTCGCGCAGCTGGTTGATAAAAATTGCCAATTGTATTAGATTTTGAGATAGCGGCTGTGAGCTTGCGCAGCGCCTGGCTCATGAGCCGCGCCTGAGCGGCCATATGAGAGTCGCCCATCTCGCCTTCGATTTCCGCTTTCGGCACCAAGGCCGCGACGGAGTCCAGCACGACGACATCAATAGCGCCGCTGCGAATGAGCGTTTCCATAATCTCCAGCGCTTGCTCGCCTGCATCCGGCTGAGAGACATAGAGGTTATCGATATCTACGCCGAGATTTTTGGCATAGACCGGATCGAGCGCATGCTCCACGTCGATAAACGCCGCCGCACCGCCGAGCTTCTGCGCTTCAGCTACGACATGCAGCGAAACTGTGGTTTTACCGGAGGATTCCGGCCCGTAGATCTCGATAATTCTGCCCCGGGGCAGACCATTGATCCCAAGGGCGATATCCAGCTCCAGGCAGCCCGTCGGGATGACGGAGATTTCCATATTGGCGGCATGATCGCCCAGCCGCATGATGGCGCCTTTGCCGAATTGCTTCTCAATTTGCGCGAGCGCGCTGTCTAACGCTTTTCCCTATCCATACTTCCACCCCTATTTCTTTAGCAAATTCCGGTTCTGATAGATATATTCAATACAAGACCAAATGGAGAGCACTACGCTGATATAGACCAAAATCTCGACCATGGGAATATTCCAAAGGGAGTAGATGGGATTTTCCAGCAGAATAATCGCAATGCCCACCATCTGAAAAGTGGTTTTCCACTTGCCCACCGGGCCTGCGGCCAACACCACGCCTTCAGACGCGGCGATAAGCCGGAACCCGAGATGATAAACTCCCGAGCCAAGAGGATGATGCAAACCCACGCAGTGAGCTTACCCCACTCCATTAAGAGCAGCAGCGCCGCCATGGCCAGAATTTTATCCGCGATGGGATCCATAAACTTGCCGACGTTAGAGACCAACTGATACTTTCTTGCAATCATGCCGTCCACCATATCCGACAGCGCGGCGACAATGAAAATTGCGGCAGCATAGTAGTTCAATGCTCTATGTTTAGATAATAGCACAAAATAAAGAAAGGCACTAGGATAATTCTGCCGATGGTGATAGCATTGGGTAAGTTTTTTGTACTTCACTTTGCGATTCCTCCGAAAAGCTCATATTCATCTGCTTGCTGTATTGTAACCATATAAAACGTGCCACATTTCAAAGCTTCTTCGCTGCGCACTACGATGCTGCCATCAATTTCCGGCGCTTCGCCATAGGAACGGCCGAGATAGACCTCTTCTTCCGGGAGATACCGCTCGATGAGCACCTCCAGGCTTTGCCCTACCCGCGCTTCGTTTGCCCGAAGCGAAATTTTTGCTGCAACAGCATGAGCTGTGCCGCCCGTTCCTCCTTGAGGCTCTGCTCCACCTGCCCCGGCATTTCCGCCGCCGCAGTCCCTCTTCCCTCGAATAGGCAAACACGCCCAGGCGATCGAAGGCGAGCTCCTCTACGCCTCTGCGAAGCTCGGCGAATTCCTCTTCCGTTTCGCCGGGAAATCCCGCGATGAGCGTTGTGCGCAGAATAAAATTAGGATCCTTTTCCCGGATTTTTCTCACCGCTGCATAGGTCGAGGCATTGGTGTTTTGCGGTTCATCCGCGCCAGGACAGAATCCGACAGGTGCTGGATGGGGATATCCAGATAACGCACAATGTTTTGGTATTTTATCATGGTTGTAAGAAGCTCGTCTGTAATGCCATCGGGATAGCAATACAAAAGCCGCAACCACTTAAGGCCGGGCAACGGCGCCAGCGCCTCCAGAAGCTCGCAAATCATGCTGCGACCCGCAAAATCCACGCCGTATTTGCTCGTATCCTGGGCGACCAGAATAATCTCCCGCACGCCTTTTCCAGCAGCATTCGCACTTCGGCCGTAATATCCGCAATGCTCCGGCTTTGCAGATTGCCCCGGATGGCGGGAATGGCGCAATACGCACAGCGGTTGTTGCAGCCCTCTGCAATTTTGACATAGGCATAATATGAGGGCGTGGTGAGAACGCGGTTTTGATAATCACCCCAGGCCTTGGGGGCATCGTATGCCTCAAAATGCTGGCTGCTCAGAGCCTTTTGCACAGCTTCTGCAATCTTATCATAGGCAGTGACGCCAAGAAACGCATCGACTTCCGGAAGCTGTTCGGATAGTTCCTCTGATAGCGCGGCCGGCAAGACAGCCGCAGACAATGAGCGCTTTTAAGCTGCCTGTCTTTTTATACTCTGCCATTTCGAGAATGGTATCGATGGATTCCTGCTTTTGCGCTTTCGATAAAGCCGCAGGTATTGACGATGATGGCATCGGCCTCTTCGGGATTGCCGGTAAACACATATTCATTTTGCACCGCGCCCAGCATGAGCTCACTGTCTACCCGATTTTTCGAACAGCCCAGCGACACCATGCCAATTTTCAGTTTGCTCAATTGTTTTCTACCTCGCCAAACATTCTATGATAATCTTCCCAGGTGATGAGCACCTGGCGGGGCTTGCTGCCATCCGCCGGAGAGACCAAGCGGTTTACTTCCAGCTCGTCTACCAGCCGGGCCGCCCGGGCATAGCCCAGCTTCAGCCGCCGCTGCAGCATGGAGATGGAGATTTGCTCGTATTCCAGCGCGAGTTCGATGGCTTTTGGGATGAGTTCATCGCTGAACTCGCCCTCTTCCTGCTCCCCGCCCTCTTCGCTCTTTACAGATTCCACTTCTTTTACAAAGGCTTCGTCGTAGTTGCTTTCGGTGCCCATGCCTTTGATATACTCGAGCACGCGCTCGTTTTCCTGATCCGTCACATAGCAGCCCTGAAGCCGGATGGGCTTATTGGCTCCCACAGGCATGTAGAGCATATCTCCGTTATAGAGCAGCTTTTCCGCGCCGCCCATATCAAGAATGGTCCGGGAATCGATGGCCGAGGAAACGGTGAGCGCAATGCGCGAAGGAATATTGGCCTTAATGAGGCCGGTGATGACATCCACTCAGGGCGACTGCGTCGCGATGATGAGGTGGATACCGCTGGCGCGGCCCAGCTGGGCGATACGACAGATGGAGTCTTCCACTTCATGCGCGCTGGCCATCATGAGGTCGGCCAGCTCGTCCACTACGATGACACGCTTTTTCATGAGCCGCAGGCCGTTTTTGCTGGCAATGGAGATTATACCGATCGATATCCTTTACGCCAGCTTGGGCAAACAATTTGTAGCGGTTGAGCATCTCGGCTACCGATTGGTTTAGCGCCTGCGCAGCCTTTTTGGGTCTGTGATGACCGGGCCGATGAGATAGGGAATGCCATTATACATCTCCATCTCCACGACTTTCGGGTCCACCATGACGATCTCCAGCTCGCTCGGAGGCGTATGGTACAGATAGCTCATGATGATGCCGTTGACGCAGACGCTTTTGCCTGCGCCGGTGGTGCCGGCGATGAGCAGATGCGGCATTTTGCGAGATCGCCATAGACATTCTTGCCCGAAATATCGCTTGCCTACCGCAAAGGCAAGCTTGCTCTTATGATTTTTAAACTCGTCGTTATCCAGCATTTCCCGGATGGTGACAGTGGACTTTTGTCGTTGGGAACCTCGATGCCGATGGCGGCTTTTCCCGGGATAGGCGCTTCGATGCGGATGCTGGAAGCCGCCATATTCAGGGCAATATCGTTAGAAAGATTGACGATTTTGCTGACTTTCACCCCTGCCGCAGGCTGCAATTCATAGCGCGTGACCGTGGGCCCTTTGCTTGTGTTGATGACCTTCGCATCGATATGGAAGCTCTGGAGGGTTTTTTCCAGCACTTCCGCCTTGCTGCGGGTTTCATCCCTCCCGCCTTTTGCAGAGGCGCTGGCAGGGTTTAAAAGCTCCATTGGGGGCATCTGATAGACTCCGTCTTCTGCCGGTTTGGCCTCGCTCGGCGCCTGGGGCTCGGCCGTGCTTTTGCTGTACGGGCGACGGAATGCTTCGGCTCTGCCGGATAGGGTCAGCCAATTCCTCCTCTTCGGGCAGGGAATCTTCGGAAAATTCCGGCACCAACGGCTGGGCAAAATCCAGTTCGCCGCTAAACTCTTCCAGCGGCTCTTCTTCCTCTTCCGGCTCTTCCACAATATCATCGATATAGAGGTTTTTATTTGTAGCGGGCAATTTGCCGCTCTTGTATTCAAAACTCTTTTGATAAGCGCGCTCAATGCTTCTCTTATCTTTTGCAGCTGACGCTGGTTCTTCTCTATTTTTTTGAATGACGGGCTCATCCTCTTCCTCGTCGTCAAAGTATCTCTTCCCGGCGCAAGGCAATATGCTCCAGCGTTTCCGAGCAGAACTTGCGGATAGAGACGCCTGTAAGCGCGACAATACAGACCGCAATGATCGCGCCAAACAAAATCAGCGCCCCCCACTTTATCGAGCAGCAGCGCCACTAGGATATGCCAGCAGCCCGCCCAGGGCTCCACCCCCGGTTACGCCTTCCGCAGAGGAATAGCACTGTGCCAGATAAGGAAAATACCCGATTTGCCCAGGCCCATATGGCCGGGCACAACACAGTTCTATAAAGGAGAGCAGGCTTAAAAACCGAGAATTCCCAAGACAATTTGATATCCCTTTGGCTTATGATTGCGCACTGCGATAGCCAGTATGCCCCCGCTGATGGTGAGCGCGGGCAAGGCATAGCCCATGCCGCCAAACATGCCAAAAGAAAACGCACGAAACCAGGCGATAAAAATCGCTTCCGAGGTGGAATACACGGAGATCGCCATAATAAGGCCAAACGCGATAAGCAAGATGCCTGCAATCTCGTTTGCCAGCTGAAAACCCTGCTTCTCATTTTTCGCCGCGGCACTCTTTTTAGTTGTCGTTTTCTTCTTTGTCGCCATGCTGGCCATCTCCCATAAAATATCGATTATATTATACAGGAAAAGCTGCGCAAGTACAATGGCTACGCCGGGAGATGCCTGGGGAATTTCTGCATATTTTGCCGCTTTTTTCAGACAAACAAAAAAGAAGCCGGAAACCGGCTCCTTTTATTTGCTTACTCTTCCTCTGCCTGCTTAAACAAGTCTGCCAGGGAGGTTGTTGCCTCTTCGACGGGAGGCAGCGTATATGCGTTATCGCGCTCTTTTCTTGCGGGGCGAGCGGACTTTTCATTCTCTCCACTCTCATCTTCCTGCTTCGGATTATCAAGCAGCGCGCGCATGGAAAGGCTGATGCGGCGTTTTTCCGCGTTCACTTCCAGCACCTTTGCCTTCACCGTCTGGCCGAGAGTCAGAACATCCTCTACCTTCTCGATGCGGCGATTGGTGACCTGGGAAATATGGATAAGGCCGTCCACCGTGGGTTCCAGCTCTACGAACGCACCAAACGGTGCGATGCGCACAACTTTGCCTTCGATGGTATCGCCGACAGTATATTTCTCGGGCACAAGATCCCAAGGTTTGGGCTGAAGCTGCTTATAGCCGAGGGAAATTTTCTTCTTCTCCGGGTCGACGTTTAAAATCTTAACATCGATCTCCTGACCTTCCTTTAGGACATCCTTGGGGTGTTTGATGCGCACCCAGCTGATATCCGTGACATGCAGCAGGCCATCTACGCCGCCCACATCTACGAACGCGCCAAAGTCTGTCAGGCGCTTTACGACGCCGCGCACAGCAGAGCCCTTTTTCAAAGCTCTCGAAAATCGCGCGCTCATGCTCCTCAAGCTGCTTCTGGAGCGCGGCTTTGTTGGAGAGCACGAAGCGCTTCTGGCGCTTATCGATATCGATGATTTTGACAGGCAACGTCTGCCCGACAAACACCGTCAAATCTTCTACATACTTGAGAGACAGCTGAGAAGCCGGGATAAAGGCATCGTAGCCTTCGAGCTTCGTGAGCACGCCGCCCTTGATGACTTTGCTGATCGTGACTTCGTAGAACTTCTCCTCATCCAGGTTTTCGATGAGCTCTTTCCATTTGAGCTGACCTTCGATTTTTTCTTTCTGGATAGGCGAACATTGCCCTCGCCGTCGTTTAACGTGACGATCTCCCGCCTCGATTTCATCGCCCGGATGGAACGCATCCGTAAGCGAGACGTCGCCTTCCAGCGCAAGATCCTCTTTTTTGATCAGACCGTCGGATTTATAGCCGATATTGACACAGATTTCGTCTTCCGTGACCTGAACGACCGTCCCCTTTACAAACTGACCTCTTCTGACTTTCACAAAAGTCTTTTCGAGCTGGGAAGCAAAATCGTTTCTCGTCCTCTTCCACCTGCGCCTGCTCTACCATTTCCTCTGTAGCAGGCTCAACCTGCTCTGCTGCCACGTCCTGGCTTGCTACCTCCACTTCTTCGGCAGCGACAACTTCTTCAGTTGCCTGAGCTTTTTCTAGTTCACTCATCTGTGTTCTTACCTCCTCAATTATCCAATCCGGCGCGGATGCACCGGCAACAAGGCTTATTATACCACAATTCCGGAATTTTTCAAGGGAAATTTCGCCTGCAGATTCCACATAAAAGGTCTTTTCACAATATTTTTGGCGATCTCAAAAAGTTTGCGTGTGTTCGAGCTGTGCTTATCTCCGATGACGACAACGGCATCCGAAGTTTTGGCAAGCGCCTCTGTCTCCTGCTGGCGCTCCAGCGTCGTTTCGCAGATGCTATCGAAGAGCACGGCGTTCGGTGTTTTTTCCAAAACCGCGGTATAAACCTGCTCTAAAAGGGCATGGGTGATCGTCGTTTGCGCGACAACCAGGGCGCTTACAAAAGCCAGGCAGCGCCCTGGCCTCTTCTGCGCTTCCAATTACCCGGGCCTTTTCCCCGGCCCAGCCCTTGATGCCGATGACCTCAGGGGTGTTCCGCTTTGCCCACGATGAGGATGGCCTCATAGTTTTTGTTCCGCGCTGACTTTCTTATGAATGCGCGCCACAAACGGGCAGGTTAAATCCACATATTCCAGACCCCGCGCTTTTATCTGATCATAAAGCTCGGGCGGGACGCCATGGGAGCGGATGAGCACGCAGGCTCCTTCCGGGGCTTCGGCCACCGTGGCAACAGAAACAATACCTTTTTGCCGTAAATGCTCTACAAATTGCTTGTTGTGGATGAGATCCCCGAGGCTCACGAGCTGCCTGCCCTGCCGGGCCAAAGCCAGCGCCTGCTGCACCGCGCGTTTGACGCCAAAGCAGAACCCCGCATGTTTTGCCAGAATCACCTGCATTATTTCTTCACCTGCAGTTTGAGCTCTATGATTTTATCCCGCAGATATTCCGAAACCGCCTTGACCGTTTCGGAGTTATAGAGCTTTGGTATTGCCAAAGTTGGTATTTTGAGATCGATGGGTTTCCCCGCCACGATATAAGTGCGGCGGAAAGGGCGGACGGGCGAAATATAGATGGGCAATACCGGCGCGCCCGAGCGCAGCGCGATCATCGCCGCGCCATGCTGGAAGGGAGCAATGACGCCGTTTCCCGTGAGGTTGCGCTTGCCCTCGGGGAAAATCCCCATGGTTTTGCCATCGTCCAGCACCTGCAACGCCGTTTTAATGGCGCCAAGATCCCCCTGCCGCGGTCCACCGGGAATGCCCCGAGCCAAGTCACCAACCAGGAGACAAAGGGATTTTGAAGAGCTCTTTTTGCTCATGTAGTAGATTTTTGCTTCACGATGAGATGCATCAAAATCGGGTCTTTCCCGCTCACGTGGTTGGCAATTAAAATCATCTTGCCTTGCTGCCCTAAGTTTTCTTTGCCGATGAGCTTGATGCGGTAGATGAGAAAAAAGAAAGGCTTTGCAACGGCTTTCGCGATTCTATATAGCATCCCCGTATACCTCCTTTATTTTGGCGATAACAAAGTCTACGACTTCCGCGATTCCCATATTCGTCGTATCCACCAAATGGCGTCCGCGGCCTGGCGCAGCGGCGCAAACTCTCGCTCGCTGTCCGTCTTGTCCCGGGCGGCAATCTCCGCCTCGAGCTGCGCAAGCGGACGTTCTGCGCCAGTCGCTTGAAGCTCTAAAACCGGCGTTTTGCCCGCTCGGCCACGCTGGCTGTGACAAAGAATTTGGCCTTGGCATCCGGCAGTACATATATGTGCCGATATCCCGGCCGTCCATGACGATATCATACTGTTCCGCCACCTGGCGCTGAATGGCCACAAGCTTTATGCGCACCGCAGGGATGACCGCGATATCCGAGGAACCTTTTGTCGCCTCGGGTGTGCGGATAAAAATCCGTCAAATCCTCGCCATTCGCCAAGACCCGTTGGCCTTTATCCGTATAGCGCACAGAGATATCGATATGCTCCAGCGCTCTCTTTACCTTTTCATGCTCCGCGATGTCGATGCCCTGGCGCTGCACCGCCACTGCCATGGCGCGATACATCGCCCCGGTATCCAGATAATTGATGGAGAGCCGCACCGCGACCTGCTTTGCAACCGTGCTTTTGCCCGCTCCAGCCGGGCCGTCAATGGCAATCTGAATCATGTGCCTTCCCTCCTATTTTTACGGCTTACCATATCGTCCGCCAGGGCGCAAAGCGCCTCTGCTCGGGCTCCGAAAATGCCAAGGGCATCCTTCGCCTGCTGCGTCTTTTCCCGCGCCATCTCCATGGATTTTTCCACGCCAAACAGCGATGCGTATGTCGTCTTGCCCTCGAGCGCATCTTTGCCGCGGCTCTTTCCGAGCTCGTCCCCGGCGGTGACATCCAGCACATCGTCTACAATCTGGAATACCAGCCCGACGTTTTCCCCATAGACGCGCAGGGCATTCCGCTGCTCCTGCGTAGGGTGGAAAAGCTCAATCCCGAGAGCAGCGCGCCGGTGATCATATCCCCGGTTTTATGCGCATGGATATACGAAAGCTGCGCAAAATCTATCTGCTGCCCTTCCAGATGCACATCCTGCACCTGCCCGGCGATCATGCCTGTAACGCCGGCAGCGCGCGCCATAATATCCATAGCGGCGAGATGCGCAGCGGCGTTTTCCGGATGCCGGAGCGCGTTTTGCAGCATCACCTCATAGGCATAATTCAAAAGCCCGTCTCCGGCGAGAATCGCCTGGGCTTCGCCAAAAACGACGTGGTTTGTCGCCCGGCCGCGGCGCAGCGTATCGTTGTCCAGCGCCGGCAGGTCGTCATGAATGAGAGAATAGGTGTGGATCATCTCGATAGCGCAGGCCAAATCCAGCGCCTCGCCGAGGTCTCCTTCCAGCAGCTCTGCCGCCATCAAGTTCATCGCCGGGCGAATTCGCTTGCCCCGGCGGCAACGCTATAGGCCATGGAATCCCTCAAGAGCTCGGGCGCGCCGTTTTGCATGAGTTCCGAGAGCCGCGCCTCGACAAGCGCTTTTAATTGCGACAACTTCTCTTTCATTTCGCCGCCTCCGCCTGCATCTGCGCCGCAAGCAAGGTGTTTTCCAGCAGCATGGTGATCGTCATGGGGCCGACGCCGCCAGGCACTGGGGTGAAAAAGCCGCTTTCTGTTCGGCCTCATCGAACTTCACATCACCCTTTAATTTGCCTTCCACCCGTGAAGTGCCAACATCGATGACAACCGCGCCTTCTTTGATATATTCGCCCGTCAAAAACTCCGGACGCCCCAGCGCCGCCACGAGAATATCTGCGCCTGCGCAAACTTCTTTGAGGTTCTTCGTCTTGGAGTGGCAGATGGTGACTGTCGCATTTTCGTTCAAGAGCAGCATAGCCACCGGCTTTCCCACAAGATTGCTTCTGCCCACAACCACCGCGTTTTTCCCGGCCATCTCTACCCCAGTGCTGCGGATGAGCTCAATGACGCCCCGGGGCGTACAGGAGACGAGCCGGGCAGGCCCGAGGCCAGCGCCCGGAGTTGGCCACTGTGAGCCCATCTACATCTTTTTGCCGGGGCAATGCGCTCCAGCACTTCTTTCTGACTCAAATGCGCGGGCAGAGGAAACTGCACCAGCAGCCCATGAATATCGCTTCTGTTGTTATATTCATCCACCAGCGCCAACAAGTCTTCCTGAGTAGTATTTTGGGGCAGGCGGCGCACTTCGCTTCTCATGCCCAGCTCCAGGCAGGCTTTTTTCCTTGTTGTTTACATAGACGTGCGAAGCAGGGTCGTCCCCACCAAAATCACTGCGAGCCCCGGCACATAGCCATGCTCCGTCTCAAACGCCGCTACTCTTCCTTTCAGCTCTCCGCGGATTTTCTCCGCCAATGCTTTGCCGCTTACGATAGTTGCCATATCATTTCCCTTCCGCCAAATAAAGATTTCTCGCCTGCATCGCAAGGCCGCAGGCGTTGTCCGACGCATACTGTATTCCCGCAAAATAAAGCGTCTCCAGCCGCCCAGCCAGCAGGCTGCGCAGGTATGTGCTGCTCATCACGCCGCCAAACAGCAGAACTTTTTTTCAACCCGCGTTTGCATTCGAGCGTTTTGATGAGTTTTTCCAGAGTCTTGCCCACGCATTTTAAAGTGGATGCCGCGACATCTTCTTTGAGCATCCCCCGCCTATCATGCGCTTTGCCGCAGTTTCCGCGCCGGAAAAGCTCACTTCTAGCCCACGGACATAGGAGGCAATGACCTGCGGCCGGCCCCGCTCCGCCAGAGCAGAAAGCTCGGGCCCGGAGGGGAAATGCAGACCCAGGGCTTGTCCCACCCCTATCGACCAGCTGCCCGGCGGCGATATCCAGCGTGCCGCCCAAAGGCCGTATTTCCCGAATCACGCCGTTTTCCGCCGTGACAAGCAACAAGTCCGTCGTCCCGCCCGAGACGTGCAGGGCGAGAAATTCGCCCTGCAATCCATGTTCCAGGAGCGCCGCACCGATATGCCCATGCTGATGCGTCAGCGGGTAATAAGCGGCGCCGGAGGATTTTGCCACGGCTTTTCCAAAACTTTCGGATACAGCAAAGACGGGCATATAAGATCCCTCGACCGGCCGGGGACGCGCGCTCGCTGCTACGGCTGCAAAGCCAGAAAAACCTTCGGGGAAAATCTCCGAAAGATTTTTGATATGCGAAAACACCATCTCCGACTGTCGTAAACCTTTTTTGCCCGTCTTTTACCAAAAGCGGCCTGCGCGCATCGCAGAGCACCTTGCCATTCTCATCCACCACGGAAACAGACGACGTATAGCAGCTGCAGTCTATTCCACAAAAATACATCTTCTTACGCTTCCCTCACCGGCTCGCTCTCCGCGACCATAGCGCCCAGCACGCCGTTCACAAACCTGGGCGATTTATCCGTGGAGAATTTTTTGCCAATTCCACCGCCTCATTGATAGAGACTTTATAGGACTCCTTTTTGAGATAGTACATCTCAATAACTGCCAGGCGCAGAATAGAAATATCCACGCGGGAGAGGCGCTCGATTTTCCAGGATACACAGTATTTTTGCGACGAGGGCATCGATTTCCTCTTTGTATTGCTCAAAGGCAGCGAGCACCGAGCTGATATACTGGCAATTGTCCTCCGCCAATTTCTCGGTATGCAACACGTCGCACATTTCCTCCAGCGTATCGTCTTCCGGCTCCAAATTGAGCTCACGCTCGTATAGCAGGCACATTGCGGCTTCTCTAGCGCGCCTTCTGCTCATAAGTTCCTCCTGGTATGCTAATTTTTATTTTCAAAGATATTTTTAAACCAGGAACAGATGACCTGGCGCACCGCCGGAATTCCGCCTATGATGGCGCCGGCTCCGGAAAGCACAAAGGAGCAGCAGCGTCTGGAAAAAGCCGATGGACAAAAACAAGATGCCCAGGATTAACCCAACGCCCGCCCCGATGATTATGCTCAAATTCTTTTGACGAACTCTAAAAACTGTTCATGGCCGCCCGCCTAGACAATTTGGCTCTGCTTGAGCGGCTGCATTGCGATCTCCACATGCGAGATCTCTATCCCGGAATATTTGCTGACGTAATCTTTAATTTCTGTATTGATTTGCCGGGTCGCTGCGGGATTTCCAGCTCCGGGCGCGCCGAAAGCTCCAACTTCAGGCGCACATTGCGCTCACCCACAACCTTGACGTCAATGCCCGTTGTGATGATACCGGAAACATCCTTGAGATAGCGCGCCGCCAGCTCCTTTAGGGCGTCTAGCGTGATGCTTACGCTGCCTTCCAGGCCAGTTTCAAAATTACAGCCTTTTCTTCTCCTCCGTTGCCGCGGATGCCAAAGAACATGAGGCAGGCCGCCGTGACAAACAACAGCAGCGCAGCGCCCGCCCAGATATATTTATATCCGGTATCCAAAAGCCGTTTAAAAGCGCGACCAGATCCGCCCGCGCAAATCCGCCAAAAGACGCCAAAATGATGGCCACACAAAGCGCCATCACAATCAAGAGGAAAATTGTAAATACAATTCGGGTTCCTATGCCCATCTTCATCGCGCTACCTCTCCCTAAGCAGCAATTGCGATGCTAAAAAGCATCGCAAAGCTGGTTTTTCTTATGCAAAATTCTCTGTTACTGCGGCTTTTCCTCTTCGCCCGCTTCGAGCGCGGCAGGCTGTTCTTCTTTGAAACGCACGCCCTGCACGAGAATGTCGATTGTGCCGACTTTGAGGCCTGTCATCGTCTCAAGAGCTTTGGCCACGCTATTTTGGATATTCTCGCAGACTTCCGGCACTTTGACGCCATACTCCACAATAATCTGATTTCAGCGCTCACCAAATCCTGTTCGTCCTTGGTGATTTTGATGCCCTTTGTGAAATTTTTCTTGCCGAGCATCTCCACAATGCCATCTTTCAGGCCGCCGCTCATTCCCGCAACACCAGGGATATCGCACGCCGCCACCCCTGCAATAATCTCTAAAACATCGTTCGCAAACGTGATCGAACCGCTTTTCTCTTGAGTAACCAGGTTTTCCTCACTCACAAGAGTTTACCTCCCAGATCATTTTTGCATTATTATAGCATAAAGTCCCGGGCAATACAACCACACTTTGCCGCGCAGCGTATGGCTTTTTACGCCTTGGGCATGATTTTTATGTTTTCCGAGCTCTTATTTGTTTGGGTTTTGATGATCTCTGCAATCTGAGTCACTTCCGCTTCAGAGAGCGTCTGCTTATCCACGACCACGCTCACGGAATCCCCGGAAATCGCCACCACCGCGCTGACGCCCATCTTGGTCTCGATGATGCCCTCGCTTAAAAGCTCAGACTCCATATTTGTCACCAGCGCCAATTTCTGATCCTGCGCCTTGGACTTCGTCGCCTCATCTGCTTCCGCGCTGGTCACGACAGATTCGATGTAGCTGAGCTCGCTGGCACGGCTGGTTTCGCGTTCGGTCTTAAACGTCGCGAACACATCCGCCGTCTGCCCCTCTACCACCCCCTGCGTCCACCTTTTCGAAGGATCGCCCTTCTTTGCGGTGATCGCGTAGTTGGCATAGCCCGCCGCGATGACTGCTAAAAACAACCCGCAGAGTAAAAGCGCCTTCTTGTTCTTCCCATTCATGTTCGTTCCTCCCTTTGTTCGTTAGTCTGCCATTTTTAATATTTCCACCTTATCCGCCTCGACGTTTAGCAGCGTTTTGACGGCGTTAAGCAAGTTCATGCGTACTCCGATATCCCCCGCGCCCTGAGCCACCACGATGACGCCCCGGACTTTGGGCTGGTCCTCTCGCAATATGACGGCTTCGCCTCCGGAAGAGGTTGCAATGCCCTTTTTTCGTTGCGGCTTTCTGTATATTTATCATCCTCTGCGCTGGAAGAGCTTTGGATATCCTCGCTCGTCGCGGGCACTAGTTCCGAGCTGGATTCAAAATTGATGACGACATCCACGCTTCCCGCACCATCCACCTTGGAAAGTGCGGTTTTCAGGCGCTTTTCCAGGCTATCTACAGACGCTTCGCTCACGGTGCTTTGGCTTTCCGTACCCGGTGTATCTTTCTTTTGGGGAGTCAGTGTAGAAAAATATATGAGCAGAATCACCGCGATTATGATCGCCATGGCCAGATACTGCGTTTTCTTTTTCGCGCTGAGCTTCTTTATTTTTTCCAGATACTCTTTTTGGCTTCATGCCCTGCCTCCTCATTCACCCTATTTATTCTTATTTTCCATTTCCCTGTGATATACATCTAAAATGAGGTCTTCATAGGTTCCCCCATTCACCTGGGCATCCTGGCTCTGCTGAGGCAAATTCACCTCTAAATCCGGCATGGAACCCGGCTTAATGACGCCAAGAACCATAAACACCAGAAGGATGCCCAGGATAAACTTGCAGAATTTCTTCATGCTGCCCTCCGGAAGCAGGCCGATAGCGAGCTCCCCTAAGAATAACGCCGCAACGCTAAAGGCCACATAGTTTAAAAAGCTGCTCCATCGCTCACCTCACCATCATGCCCATATCCGCCGCCCCCATGAGCACCGAAAGAAAGATAAACGCCATCGCAGTACAGGCGAGCAGCGTCACCGTCAGAAGCTGCACGGTTTTGCCCATGGCCGAAAGCAAATCTACACTGCGCTTTTCCGCAAAAGGCTCTGCCGCCGCTGCAGAAAATCTGAGCAGGAATTGGTTTGCCACCAGCGTCGCCAGCGGTGCCCCCGATGAGGCAAAGCCAGCGATACAAGCCCCACGATGCCTACGGCGTTTTCACGATGAGGCTGCAAGCCATGAGCGTATCCAGCGTCTCGGAGAACATGCCTCCGATGACGGGCACCATCTTATCCACCGTGTATTTTGCGGTTTTGAAGGAGACTCCATCGATAGAAGCCCCGGCTATACCCTTTGAGCGTGCTGATGCCAAGGAAGATGACAAAAGTATCCCCAGCAGCCATTTGACGATGCTCTCCAAAAAGTTCTGCCAGCTTGCCCAGATTGATCGTCGAAGAAAAATTAGAGGCAATGCTCACCACCGCGTAGACGAGAATGAGCGGGAACACCACAGTAGTGATGATAGAAAAGATACTGCCCGTAAGCCCCGCCAGCACCGGGCTTAGCACAGAAGAGGAGCTGCTGCCCCCATGCCCGTAAGAAGCAGCATGAGCACCGGGGCAACCCCTCCACCACATTGCATAGAAGCGTGATGGCGTTGCTGCAGATGCGCACGCAGTCGGACAAGATGAGCACCGAGATGCCCGCTACAGTAATATAGCCGGCATAAAGGCCGCACCCGAGATTTCTCCGCCAAAGGAGGAGTTCATATTGCGCAGCAGCGACATGAGCAGTAACATCCCGATGATCTCCGCCGCAAATCGCCAGTTTCCAGCCAGTTCGGTAAGCAGTGCGGAAAACACGGCGTTTAACGCCTGTTCCGCGCTCAAGTCATCCAGGCCGCTCTTGGTGAGATCCGCGATGGCATCCTTTAGGGGCTTATCCCCAAAAGCTTCCTGTTGGTAGATACCCTCCATACCTTCTAAATCAAGGCCGGAGATCACTTCCCTGTGCCTTCTTGCAAAATCTGCTCGGTATTCTGATTATCTTGCTCGCCCGCCTCCTCTGCGCTGGCCTTTGCCGGAAAAACCAGCAGCAGCGCCGCAAGAGCCAGGAGCAGCCATCTTTTGTGCATATCGTTTCCTCACAATAGCCCGAGAACCGTATTGATAAATTGACCGATGAGCGGCAGCGTCACGGAAAAGATGATGACTTTACCTGCGAGCTCCACCTTAACCGCCAGCGCATTTTCCCCGGCATCTTTTAGGACTTGTACCCCAAATTCGCACAGGTATGCGATGCCGATGACTTTTAGGAGCACCAGCGTGCCCTGGTAGAGCGTGCCATACTGCTCTGCGAAGTTTCTGATGAACTCCACCGCTTGCGCCAAATAGCCGACGACCAGACAGAACACGATAATGCCCGCCGCGATGGAAACCTGCATCCCAAGTTCTGGATTCGTCTTGCGCACAGCCACGGCCAAAATACCGCCGATGACCCCAATGCCCACAACTTTTGCGATTTCCATGTCAGTATAGCCCAAAGATGTTTTTGACGCTGGAGAACAGGTCGCTCACGAGGTTTACCACCATGAGCAAAACGATGATGAGCCCCGCAATGGAGACCATCGTGGCGATATCCTCCCGACCCGAGCGCACGAGCAGCTGGTAGAGCACGGCGATTAAGATGCCGATGGCGGCTATTTTGAAAACCAAATCGATGCTGACTGCCATTTCCCCTCCTAGACTAATAAAATCGAAACGACCAGCCCTGCCACCACGCACATGGTTTTGGTGAGCCGCCCTTTTTGTTCCTGCTGGCTTTGCACTTCTCCGGCAAGCAAATCTGTCTGCCGTAAAAACATGGCGCACGCATCCTCCACCTGTTCTGTGGAAACCGCCACGGATATCCGGGAGAAAAAGATCCCGCAACGCTTTTTTTCCGGTTCTTTGAGCGTGGAGAAGGTCTCTTTTGTTCCTGCATCGCCTCTAGACAGAGCGTTTTTCCCTCAATTCCTGGGGTTTTGCGCAAGCGCTGCGCGCAGGCGCTAAAAACTTGTATGGGCGGTTTTCCTGCCTGCAAAAGCGCGTCATACAGCGGCATACCCTGATAGATAAGCGCGTTTTTCAGCGTCTTGACGGCATTTTGCAGCCTGGCAATTCCCTCTTTGCGCTCTGCCCAATCCCCCACGATGACATTGCCAATGCCCGCGCTTGCAAGCACAATGACCGCAATAAAAATCAGTTTTATCATTGCTGTCCTCCTAAAAGAAACGGCGCTGCTGTAAGCATGCGGCCGGCGCTATCATAAACCGCTTCCACCGTTCCCCGGCCGAGCCGGCCGGATAGAAACACCACCCTGCCCACCAACCGCGCCTCAAGAAGCTGGCGAAAAAAGCTTCTGGCCTTAAGGTCGTCCATATCCCGGCAGTGGGCAGTGGCCAAAATTTTAACTCCTGAATTGGCGACCTCGCAAAGCGCTTCCAACTCCCCCTTGGCGCCGATCTCGTCGGTAGCGAGTATTTCCGGGAAAGCGAACGCAGCGCCATCATGAGTCCTGTTATTTTGGGGCAGCAGGAGAGCACATCGCTGCGCAGCCCCAAGTCAAAACTCCCGCTGCCAAATAGCTCCTCCCGCTCATCGATAACCACGCACTTCTGCGGCGCATAGCCCCTGGCCATCCGCCGCCTGGCGCACGAGCTCCCGCAGCAGCGTGGTTTTGCCCTGCCCCGGGGGCGAGGCGATGAGCGTGCTTGCTATCTGCCCGTCCTCTGCCAGGTAGCGCTCTAATTTTTGCCTATTCCCTCATTTCCGGGGCAGACGCAGGCAAATGGAGGTGAAGCTGCGAATCAGCCGAATTTCTTGCCCTTCCCCCACGACTTTACCCGCCACGCCCACGCGGACCCCTCCCTCTAGCGTAAAGAACCCCTGGCGCAGCTCTTCCATATAGGCATGAATAGAATGCCCGCAGAGTGCCGAGACGATTTCTCCAATCTGCTCCAGGCTGAGCGAAACGCCCTAACATCTCCTCCATTCCTCCGCCGCAGAGCATGGCCGGGCGGCCCGCTCGCAATCGAAGCTCCTCTGCTCGGGTATAGAGCGCGCTTTTTCTAATTCTCTCCTAACTCCTTTGGCAAATAGCCTTTTACAGCCTCTAACATGATTTTGCCCCTTTTCTTATGTTTGTTATCTATATGCCCTGCCGTTGTGTAGTATTCACAAAAAAAGAGGATACCAATATGGTATCCCTCTCTTTTTTAAGAGTGCTTTTAGCGCCAGGTGGATTCACTTAAAAGCTCGTGCTTTAAGTCGAACAACTCCTGCGACAAGTCCACCTTATAGATGTGCGGCCGATATGGCCGGCGGTATTCATCCCAGAACGTGGCGAGATCCTGCTTGGCGTACTCCCGGCTGGCCATCATGCCCGGAGAGGTATAGACCTGTTTGCCCTCTTTAAAAATCGGCTCCAGCAGTTCTTTCACGTAGTAGTTCGAGATGGTCATACGCTTCCAGGTTTCCACCGGATCGAAAATCGTGAGCGGATGCGCCGTATCGATGCTCTCATGCTCTAACATAATGAGATCCGCAATGGACTTATCCGTGGTGCTGTCGTAGATGCGCACAACCTTTTTTATACCCGGGGTTGGTAATTTTCCAGAAGTTCTCGCTGATTTTGATGCGCGGCTGCATCTGGCCGTGCCGCTCGATGGCCGCCAGCTTATAAACGCCGCCCAGCGCTGGGCAGTTTTCGCTCGTAATGAGCTTGGTGCCCACGCCCCAAGTATCGATGCAGGCGCCCTGCTGGCGCAAATCCCGGATGATCTGTTCATCGAGGTCGCTGCTGGCGCAGATTTTCGCGTTCGGGAAGCCGGCTTCGTCTAACATCTTGCGGGACATACGGAGAGATAGGCCAGGTCGCCGCTATCCAGCCGGATGCCCATGGGTTCGTAACCCTTTTCCCGGAGCTCCCGGAACACTTTGATGGCGTTGGGAACGCCGCTGCCCAGTGTATCGTAGGTATCTACGAGAAGCAGGCAACCCTCAGGGAACACCTCCGCATAGGCTCGAAAAGCCTCCAGCTCGCTATCAAAGCTCATAATCCAGCTATGCGCATGCGTGCCCGCAGGGCGGCCGCCGAACATCTGGCTCGTGAGCACGTTGGAAGTCGTATCGCAGCCGCCGATGATGGCAGCCCGCGCGCCATAGATGCCCGCATCCGGCCCTTGGGCGCGGCGCAGGCCAAATTCAACACAACTCCGCCTTCGGCAGCATGGCAAACCCGGCTGGCCTTTGTGGCGATGAGCGTCTGGTGGTTGATGATGTTGAGCATAGCAGTCTCGATAAGCTGCGCCTGGGCGATGGGCGCCCGCACGCGGATAAGCGGCTCATAGGGAAACACCACCGTGCCCTCTTTCATGGAGTAGATTTCTCCGGTAAAGCGGAAGTTCCGCAGGTACTCGAAGAAATCCTCATCGAACAAATTGAGCGTGCGCAGATAGGCGATATCTTCCTCAGCAAAGTGCAGGTTATTAATATACTCGATGACCTGCTCCAGCCCGGCGAATACGGCATATTTGGATTCCCCGCCCCTTTTCTGAAAAACACATCGTATACCGCCATGTTTTCGTGGGTTTTCTCGCGGAAATAGCCGTACATCATCGTCAGCTGGTAGAGGTCGGTCATCATTGTCAAATTTCTCATGCTAGTTTTCCTCGTCCTCGTGTTCGTTTTCTTCTTTTTCCGGCGCTTCAGGCTGTTCGAAACTTCCTCGGAATCGTTCACAGCTTCCTCCGCCGAGATATTCTGTCCTTTTTCCGGCTTTTTATAGCCTAAACTGTAGATGCCCTGATACTCCCGAAGCTTCACCGGCTTTTTATGCATAAACAGCAGGTACGCCACGCCAAAGACCACCAAAATTGCGCTTAAAAGCTGGGAAACCCGAATCACGCCGGGAATCATCCAAAGGCTATCCGTGCGCAGCCCTTCGATAAAAAACCGCCCCACGCCGTACAGCGTCAGATACATGGCAAAGACGTTGCCCTTATGCCTCGCCCGGCTAAAATACCAGATGAGCGCGCCCAAAACAAGCAAATTCCACATGCTCTCATAAAAAAAACGTGGCTTGGTGCCATTCTCCCAGATGCTCGATATACACGCCATAAGGGAACCACTGAAGATCGGGGTTGGTGATGAGGTTGCCAAAAGCCTCCTGATTTGCAAAGTTGCCCCAACGGCCAATGGCCTGCCCTAAAATGAGGCCCACGCCGCCCACATCGAGGATATCCCCCAGGGGCACCTTGCGCCATTTGCAGAAAATAACTGCTGCGATGACGCCGCCGATGACCGCGCCATAAATGGCCATCCCTCCATGCCAGATTTTGATGATCTCGCCGAGGTTGTTTTTATAGCTATCCCATTCAAAGGCGACATAGTAAAGCCGCGCGCCTATGATGCAGAAAGGCAGCGCCAGGAGCAGCAAATCCAGCACCATATCGAAGTTATAGCCCCGCTTTCTCGCCATGAGATATGCCGCAACCAAGCCCGCAACCAAACCCAGGCAGATGAGCGCCGCGTACCAGCGGATGCTGAGCCCCGAGATGCCAAATAAGTCTTGAAATAAAAAGGGATCTTTCATAACTTCCTCCAGTTTCCCATATCAAATACCTACATTATAGGTTTTACCCCCTTCCGCGTCAAGCCAGGAGGAGATTTGCGGCATAAAAAAAAAGAGGCGGTAAACGCCTCTTTTTCCTGTGTTTTAGGTATTTGCAGATCCGCCCTCGCCCGCTGTATCGTTGCCGGCAGGAGAAGAATTGCCTCCCGCCGGAGGCTCAGAGCCAGTTGCCGGGGTCTTGAGGCCTCCGGGCTCATGCTGGGCTCTGTGGATGGGTTACCGCTCTCACCCAGATTATCCGACGGGACGAGTTCGGGCATGATGGTGGGGATGCCGCCATCGTCATCGTCTGGCTTCATGCTGGGCAGGATAGGCGCCTCCGATGCCGAAGGTTCAATTTTGCCGTTGCCGCTATCGCTGATGTTCTTGCATCCTGCGAACAGAACTGCCATCATAAGAATTGCCATCAAAATAGATATGGTTTTTTTCATTTTGGTCTCCTTTTCAGGCTAATTTTTCTCACTCCTACCTTTCCCAAAAGAAGGCAAATTTATACAAACACTATTTTTTACACAAAAAAAGCCAGGCGTTTTGCCTGGCTTTTTCACTATGCTGTTTCGATATTGGCCGCTTCGCCCAGCCCCAGCTGCTCCACTGCCCATTCGCGCATCTTGAACTTTTGAATTTTGCCCGCAGCGTTCATCGGGAAGCTTTGCACATAGCGCACATACCTCGGCGCTTTGAAACGGGACAACCCATTTTTACAAACTCGATCATCGCTTCCTCGGTAGGCTCTGCCGCGCCGGGCTTCAAGATGACGCAAGCCATGACTTCCTCGCCGTACTTCTCATCCGGCACGCCGATGACCTGCACATCCTGCACTGCCTCATGGGTGTAGAGGAATTCCTCTAACTCTCTTGGGTAGATATTCTCACCGCCGCGGATGATCATATCTTTGAGCCGCCCGGTGACTTTATAGTAGCCGCTGGCATCCCGGGTGCCGATATCGCCGGTATGCAGCCAACCATCCGGCTCGATGGCCTGGGCGGTTGCCTCGGGCATATTATAGTAGCCCTTCATGGTGTTGTAGCCTCGGCTCATGATTTCGCCGGGCACGCCGTCCGGGCACTCCTCTCCGGTATCCGGGTCCACAATTTTCACTTCCACATGCGGCATGGCTTTGCCGATAGTGTTGACACGGATATCCACAGAATCCTCTGTCGTCGTCATGGTGATGGCGGAGAGGCCTCTGTGAGGCCATAGGTAATCGTAATTTCGCTCATTCCCATCTCCAATCGCCCGGCGCATGAGTTCAATGGGGCAGGAGAGCCGGCCATGATGCCTGTGCGCAAACTGGACAGATCGTACTTGTTAAAGCCATCTACATTTAACATGGAGATGAACATCGTGGGCACGCCATGCACGGCCGTGCATTTTTCAGCCTCGATGATTTGCAGCGCTTGAACCGGGTTAAAGTGATCGTTTAGCACGATAGTTGTGCCATGGGTGATGCAGCTCATCACGCCCAACACCGCGCCAAAGCAGTGGAACAGCGGTACATGGATGAGCAGGCGGTCATTTTGCGTAAACCGCATGCAATCCCCGATGCCTTTGCCGTTGTTTAGCAAATTGAAATGCGTCAGCATGACGCCCTTGGGGAAGCCGGTGGTGCCCGAGGTGTACTGCATATTTGCGACATCGTGGATATCCACCTTCGCCTTGGCTTCCGCCAGTTCCGCATCGCTCACCCGGGCGGCGAAATCGTAAAGCTCTTTCCAGTTGAACATGCCGTCAGGCGTTTTTCATCCAGGTAGATGACGCGCTTTAGGCAGGGCAGCGCCTCGCTCTCCAGCTGGCCCGGCTTGCAGCCAGAAAGTTCGGGGCAGATGCCCAGGATATGTTCGATATAATTCGAATCCTTGAGCCCTTGCATGGTGATGAGGGTGGAGGAATCCGACTGGCGCAGCAAATACTCCAGTTCAAAACGCTTATAGGCGGTATTGACCGTCACCAACACCGCGCCGATTTTAGAGGCCGCTATCTGCGTCACGACCCACTGGGGATAGTTTGTCGACCAGATGGCGATATGGTCTCCCTTTCCTATGCCCATGGCCAAAAAGCCTTCGCAATCGTATCGCACTCCTGGTTGAACTGTTCATAAGTATAGCGCACACCAAGGAGCGGAGCGACAAGGCCTTCGTTATTCGGATGAAGATTTGCCTGGTGCTCCACCATCTGGCCAATGGTCATGGTGATCATATCGGGCTTCTGTGTCATTAGGGTATCCTCCTACATTGCAATAAAAAATAAAAAAGCTTTCGTCTCATACAGAGACGAAAGCTATGACTCGCGGTACCACTCTGCTTTTTGCAGTTATAAAACTGCCAGCTTATTTCAGCACTATCATGCTGCACTCATTTTTCTCGGCTGAGTTCCCGTCCAAACCTACAAATTCAGTTTGGCTGCTCCGGGGCGAGTTCATCTGCATCGGCCTTATGTTGCCTTGCACCACCCGGCAACTCTCTAGAAAGGCGCTTTGCGGGACTACTACTCCCCATCCCACATTCGCATATTTCATTGCTATTATCTTATCCGTCGCGAACAAATTTGTCAATGCTATTTTTATGAATTTTTATTTTTTCAATCAAGCCAAGCGCAAAGTCTCCGAGGTTCTTGGCGCTATCGTGTTTACAAGGCGTTCCCGTGCAGCCGCCATCTCAGAAAGGCGGCTGCTATCTGAAAGAAGTTGCGGGATAACCGTGCTGCCTTTATAGAAATCGTTGGTCATGCAGGCCAGGGAATGGTTGGCAAAGTAGCCCTGGTTCCAGCTCTCCACACCAGGCAACGGATCCATGAGCACCAGGGGCTTATCTTTTTGTAAGCGTTTCCGTTGTCGTCAGGCCGCCGGGCTTGGTATAGACGATGTCCGCGGCATCCATATACTCATCCAAATTGCCTGTATAACCAAGAATTTTCATCAGAGGCTTATCCTGCGCGAACTCTTCCAGCCGGGCCTTTAAGCGGCGATTATTGCCGCAGACTACGACAATTTGGTATTTCCCGGCAATGTGACCCAAATCCCGCACGCTCTCTTCCAGATGCCCGAGCCCCTGGCCGCCCGAGCACAAGCGCGGTATCCACCTGCTCCAGACCCAGCATCTCCCGAGCCTCCTCTTTGCTGCGCCGTTTTTCGAACTTGGGATCTACCGGGATGCCAAAAGGCAGCAATTTCTTCTCCGGAATCCCCGGGCGCTCAACATGGGCACGAGAAATCCGCCGCCACGATGATATAGTCTATTTCCACTTTATCCCACATGCTGAGAGGAGAATAATCTGTATTGATGCCAATGCAGGGAATCTCCGGGAAAGCAGACCGGCCTCTCTTATTTTGCTCACCAAAATGCAGGAGAGCACATGCGGGCAGATGATCACATCCGGAGCATAATCTTCGATGAAGCGCGCCAGTTTGCGTTTTTGGAGATCGGCAAACTTGAACGGAAGCGATTTTTCTACGCTCTCGTTCCCCTCGTAGCCTTTAAAAATGTATTCCAGCGCCCCCGGATAGTAACGCGCAATATAGGTATAGCCTTTATCGACGCCTTTACCAACCGATCGGTTGAGATAGGTATAGGTATCCAAAATGCGGCACTGCACCCCTTGGGTTTCAGGTAGTTTTTCACCGCTTTTTGCCGCGGCGTTATGCCCCTGCCCGGAAGTGATGGACAAAAACAATACGCGTTGTTTGCTCATAGCTTTCTTCTCCTAGTCGATGTTGCCATATTTTCTTTATCTTATCATGCCCAGACTTTCGCTTCAAGAAACAGATGTAACAGATTTGTTTTCTTCGAATATATGATATTATAGACTTTAGGCAAAATTCGCACTTATTTTTAAGTAAGGTGGCAAACATGAGCAAAAAATTGTACTGACAGGCGGAGGTACGGCTGGGCACGTCAACCCGAACCTGGCGCTTGTGCCCATCTTAGAAGAGCATGGCTTCACCATCTCTTACATAGGTTCAAAGATGGCATTGAAAAGGATATTATCGCGAAAACCGGGCTTCCCTTCTATGGATTTCATCGGGCAAACTGCGTCGGTATTTCAGCTGGGAAAATTTTCGGACATTTTTAAGATTCTCAAAGGCTACTCTCAGTCTAAAAAATCTTGAAGAATATCAGGCCGGATATCTTGTTTTTCCAAGGGCGGGTATGTGAGCGTGCCGGTGGTTTTGCGGCAAATAAGATGAAAATTCCGTGGTTATCCACGAGAGCGACTATACTCCTGGCCTGGCGAACAAGCTCTGTATTCCTAAAGCAAAGCGGGTGTGCGTCTCTTTGATGCCGCCTGCAAGCATATCCCAGAGGAAAAATGCGTGAAAACCGGCGCGCCGGTGCGCCAGGAACTGTTTTCCGGCAACCGGGAAGCTGGAATGCGGCGCTTGGGGTTCACCGAAGAAAAACCCGTGCTGCTCATTATGGGCGGCAGCCTGGGGCGCTGGCTATAAACGAGGCGGTAGACGAAATTCTAGACGCACTGCTGGAAAAATTCCAGATTGTGCACATCCGGGGCGCGGAAAAGCTCAATCCTGCTCTCAATGGCAAAAAGGGTTACGCGCAGTTTGAATACGTCACCGAAGAGCTGCCGGATATTTTTGCCGCCGCGGATCTGATGCTCTCCCGCTCGGGCGCCAACGCCATTTTCGAGATTTTGGCGCTGTGCATTCCGGCGCTGCTCATTCCCCTGCCTCGCGAAGCCAGCCGGGAGACCAAATTTTAAACGCGGACTACTTTGCGGAAAAGGGATTTTCACTGGTGCTCCAGCAAAACGACATCACTCCCGCACTGCTGCGCTCTAAGATTTTGGAGCTGGCAGAAAAAAGCGAAACACTCAAGAAAAACATGAGAGACAGCAAAATAAGCAATGGCGCGAAGAATGTCGCCCAGGTGATTTTTGAAGTCTCGGAAGGAAAATAATGCAAGATATCATCGAAGTTGTAAAAAATGCCTCTGAGGACTCTCCCCGGGCGCGCAAAGGAGGCCCTGCTTCCCTTGGCGGATAACGCCGGCATCGCCCGGTTGTTCCACCACCTGCTGGCCGGACAGGATGCACGAGCGGTCTTACGCGGTCTATGCGATTTATGCACAGAAAAGGCTACTCGCGAAATCGTGGCACACTATGCTAAAATACACGAGGCAGGTTTTACAGCCTTGCTCTTTTCGGAAGACGCAAAAATACGCAAAAATACGGCGCTGCTGCTCGGGCGTTTGGATGCGCAAGGTTATGCTTCGCTTTTATTGCGCGCGCTTTTTCCGAGCAGACGGATTTTGTAAAGCCCTCTATCATTTTGGCATTAGGCAATGCCAAAGGGCATGGATGAGGTTGTCTCTGCGCTGCAGATGCTGGAAGTTCCCAGCGGCGAGGATAAAAACCTGCGGGAGCAGCGCATCGCCAGGAAAAGGCGCTGGCAAGCCTTTTGCCCAAAAAAGATGTGGCGCGTCCGGTGCCCATGGAAAAGCCTGCGCGTGCTGGTAAACTGCCCGAATACTCGCGTAACGCTTTCCGAGCTTTCTGGCCTGGGGTATATCTGCGCCGAATCTAACGAGCTCGAGAATTTTATCATGCTGGAGAACATCACAAAATTTGCCAGCCTCTATGCGGCCCGGACGTTCTATGAAGCTGGGGTGTACTTCTCCTCTTTTACCTCGCTGCAGGCGGCGGTGAACGGTACCAAGAGCAAGATTTTATTGGCACTTTTAAAGAATATCTACGGCACGCTCAATCTGAGCTACCGAATTGATATGGTCGGCGACGCATTTTCAGACAAAGATAGGAAAAATGCCACAGCGCAGGTGATGGATGCCCTTTCTGCCACCCCGCTTACAAACAATCCTTCGGCATACGACTTCGAGCTGCGCTTCCTCATGGGTAAGCGCGGCATTGTGGTGCTCATTTACCCCGGCTCCAAGCTGGACGGGCGGTTTTATTACCGCAAAAATGCCATCAGCGCATCCATCCATCCGGCAGTGGCGGCTTCCTGCATGCACTTTATCTCCAACTACATTCGCCCCAGCGCAGATGTGCTCGACTGCTTCTGCGGCTCGGGAACCATGCTTTTGAGCGCTCCATGATGCCCTATGCTTCGCTTACCGGCACAGATATTTCGGATGAGGCGCTGCGCGCCGCCCGGGGCAACGAGCGGCTGGCAAAGACCGGGGCGCATTTCCTCATCAAAAAACGCCACCAAGCCTTTTGAGCAAAAATACGATGAGATCCTCACAAACATGCCTTTTGGGCTGCGGGTTTCCAGCCACAACGAAAACCTTTCACTATACCGGGCGTTTTTGGCAAACTTGCCCGGCATGCTCAAACCTGGCGGCTACGCATTTCTATTTACACACGAAAAGAAGCTCTTAAAAAGAGCTTCTATCCGAAAACTTTAGTTTGATTTCCCAGGCGAGTTTTTTCCGCCGGCGGGCTGCACCCGACAATGTTTGTGTTGCAGGCTAAAATTGAGGTAGCGCCTGTAAAGCGTGCGCTGTTCTTCCTGCATGGCAAGCAGCTCTTGCACCAGTTGCAGGGCGCCCTGCGAGGCGTTGGGATAAGCCTTTTCGCAGCCCTCAAGCTGCTTCTCTCCCATATCGAAGCCTTTGAGCACTATTTTCGCCATAGCCGAAGGAGAGTTGTTGAAAAAAGCCTTGATGGAAACCGTCCACCAATCCCGCAAGCGCATGCCTTTTGAGATGCGTTCTGGTTTGCCGCCCAGCGTCAGGATCGCTCGGGCGGCTTTATCGAAATGCTCATACTCTTTTATCGTGCGCCGCACTTCCCCGCCAGGCGCAGACTTGCGCTTTTTCTCGCGATGCATTCCAGAGAGTTCACTGCAATGCGCGTGCCGTTCAGCGTTTTTTTTTCATATAATTTTAATGTATCTTTTTTATCAATGCCTTCCATAAAAACCTCCGACAGAGGTTAGTATGGATTATTTTTTATCTTTTAGCCGTACGCACGGTTTTTTCTGTTTCACGAAAATTTTGGAAAAAATCATCGCGGTGAGCATGCCGATGACCAGGCCCATAGCCAGATCGGCTAGCAGCTGCGTAATGCTGCCCCACTGCCCTTCAATGAGCGAAAACACCCCAAAGCCAAGCAGCACATACAGCGCGCGCCCGCAAAGGCAGCCCGTGAGGATTTTATTGCCATCCATGTTGCTGGTTGCGATAAAGGCTGTGACAAAATAGCGATCACTTTCACCGCCTGGTTGACCGCAGCGATTGCTTCGTCCGAAAGCCCGAACTGTTTGACGATAATGGCGAGGACGAGGACGGACAGCACCGTCACGATGAGGCCAAAAATAGCGCCCTTTACTGCTTTTTCCCACTGCGAGCTTACCGCCGCCGTTTGCGCCCTTTTTATGGGCAGCTGCTTTTGAACTTGGCATATATTCTAACTCCTTTTTAGCTGTGATTGGTAAACTATATGCGGGAGAAAATTCGTATATGCAAAAGGCATCCTTTCGGATGCCTTTTTTACTTATTTTCGATAAGCTGATCGCTCTCGATTTCCGCAGATTCCACAGTGGCAATCGCGCCTTTTGCGAACACGATTTTGCTTTTTCCGGGCCGGTTTCAATCGTAACCAAATCTTCCTTGACCGAAACAACTTTGCCGTAGATGCCGCCGATGGTTTTTAATGTTATCGCCGGCTTTGACGCCCTCGAGCATTTCCCTCATTTTCTTATCGCGCTTTCTCTGGGGGATGATCATGATGAGGATCATGGCCACCACGATTACGATCATCGGCAGATAGCTGCCGACAGATTTCATAAATTCTTCAGACATATGATTCCATCCTTTCAAAATATGGAAGCCAAACCACTTCTAACTGTCTTATGATAATATATATGAGCTTGTCCGTCAATACCCAAGCTGCGCCATCATCTGCTCTTTATACTCCGGGAAGTAACCCTCCAAAATGGATTTGCGGATGTTTTTCATGAGCGTCAGCGAGAAATGAATATTGTGGATGGAGAGCAACGCTCCACCTTGAATTTCTCCAGCTTTAATGAGGTGCCGCAGATAAGCGCGGCTATAATTGCGGCAGGTATAGCAATCGCAATCCGGATCGAGAGGAGCGAAATCCCGGGCATAGGCGGCGTTGCGCACAACGAGTTTGCCTCGGCTCGTGAGCGCCGTACCCATACGCGCTGTGCGGGTTTGCAGCACACAATCAAACATATCCACGCCGCGCTGCACCCCTTCAAAAAGCAATCCGGCGTGCCCACTCCCATGAGGTAGCGGGGCTTGTGCGCAGAAAGATGCGGAGTGACGACTTCAAGCATCTCATACATGAGTTCCTTTGGCTCGCCTACGGACAGCCCGCCAATGGCATTTCCGGAAATTAAGCGCATTGATGGCCTTTGCGCTCTCTTCGCGCAAGTCTTTATACATGCCGCCCTGCACGATGCCAAACAACGCTTGGTGTTCATTTGTCTTTGCCGTTTTACAACGCTCAGCCCAGCGATGCGTGCGCTCCATAGAGTGCTTTGCATACTCATATTCCGCCGGATACGGGCAGCATTCATCCAGCGCCATGATGATATCCGCCCCGAGATCCTGCTCTATTTGCATGATCTTTTCCGGGGTGAGCATATGCCGGCTGCCATCCAGGTGGCTGCGGAACTCTGCGCCTTCTTCGGTCAGTTTGCGCATTTCGCCCAGGCTGAAAATTTGAAACCCGCCGCTATCCGTTAGAATCGGCTTGTCCCAATGCATAAACTTGTGCAGACCGCCCGCTTCTTTGATCAGCTGTTCTCCCGGCCGCAGATAGAGGTGATACGTATTCGAAAGGATGATTTGCGCGCCCGCCTCTTTGACCTGCTCAGGCGTCAGAGCCTTTACTGTGGCCTGCGTGCCCACGGGCATATAGATGGGCGTCTCGATATCGCCATGAGGCGTATGCAAAACTCCAGCGCGCGCGCCGGTTTTGGGGCATTCTTTAATCAGTTCAAATTCAAACATTTTCTTCTCCATCATCTCTATATGTTATTTTGGCCGCCTATGACTGCCTCTGCATCTTGGCAAGTAAATAGATATGCCATCCGGCTACCCCCCAGGATATGGGCGTAGTTTTCACCAGCAGCATTCGTCCGATGAGAGGGCTATAGAGCCTGGCCTCGGCACTGATAATATGATGCGGCAAGTTTTCCCGCAACCGCTCCTCTCCAAAAAGACCGGAGCCGTCTCCCCAAGTTTCAAATCCGGCAAAAGCTGCATGATCTTTTTATTGGCATAGAGCAACTCTCGGGTTTGATAGTCTACCACATAAATCCAGCTATCCTGGTAATCAAGAACCCTGCTGATGCAGGAAAGAACCTGCTCTGCCCGGGTTTGCGCGCGCTTTTGAGCAAAAACACACCCAAAATCTCCGCGATAAAGGAGAGCACATCCACCTGTTCCTGCGTCCAAAAACAATTCACCCGACACTCATCAATCCCACAAATCCCTTATTTTTCCCGCCATCTCTGACGGTGCATTGGAAGACGGATTTGACGTCTTGCTGCTCTAGCATCTCTTTTGAGGCGTTGTGAGCCCCTGGATATCCCGGCAATAGAAAATGCCATCCTCGTTAAAATTCGCATAGTAATCTCCAAGGTATGCGTAGGAGACATGCTGAAGCATTTCCTTTTGCGGCTCGATGCCACGATTGCACCATTCAAATGTATTCTTGCTATAGCTGCCGTCTTCTGAATCCTCAAAGATATAGACCCGGCTGACATCCATCTGTTTCCCAATGATCTCCAAAATCTGCGGAATGGCTTCTTCCACTTCTCCGGCCTGATAAAGCGCATGGAATACATATTCCGCAAGGCTGCCAATGCTCGTTTCGCTGCGGGCGGATTCTATCTTATCCCCTACCACTTCGCGCTGCTGGAAGGCCATAATTTGCGGCTGGGCAAGGCCGGGCTCATAGCAGGCAAAGCTATTCTTTCCTTTTTGCTTTGGCATGATATAGCGCAATATCCGCCTTCTTATAGAGTTCTAGGAAGGAATCCCCATCCTCGGGCGCAAAGGCTATGCCGATACTGCAGGAGACATGATATTCTCTTTTGAACAGTGTTCGGAAGCTATCGAGAATCTCTCTCGCTTTTCTTTCGGCATCCTTTTGCGACTGGATGCCCTGCATGAGTACCGCGAATTCATCGCCGCCAATTCGGCCGACCACATCCGCGCTGCGGAACAAATTCTGTAGCGCGCCGGCCATATCCGAGAGCATAACATCACCGCTGAGATGGCCGAACATATCGTTGACATTTTTAAAATCATCCACATCCACAATGAAGAATGCCGCGCGCCCTCCCTGCGAACAATTATGGAGGTATTGTTCAATCTGCTGCTGAGCAGTGCCCTTGTTATAGAGCCCCGTCAGCGCATCCCGCTCGGCCTTCTCCTGCAGCTTTTGCGCTTCTTGTTTTTGCGCATCGATATCGCTGATCACGCCCACCGCCTTGGCTGGCCGGCCAGCGCTATCCTTTTGAAGCGATGCGCGAATCCGGCACCAAATATATTTATTATTGGCCTTTGAAATGCGAAATTCCGCTTCTTTATACGGCGTCCCTCCGGCGATCTCTTCCATAAGCCCAAGGAAGATGCGCCCATCCGCCGGGTGAATATGCGAACCGCCAGGCAGGTATTTGCCAATGTGCTCTGTAACAGGCGTATAGCCAAATTTCTTATGCCAATTCGGCGAGAAAAGCAGCGTATCTTTGACGATATCCCATTCAAATATGATATCTTCGGTCTGATCCATGATGATCTGATGCCGCTCTAAGCTCAGGCGCAATTCCTCCTGCGCTTTTTTGGTCTCGGTAATATCGATTAGGATGCAATAGAAGATGCTGCTGCCATCTTCTCGGGTAACCCTCTGCCCACGGCTTAACACCCACAGCAGCGAGCCATCTTTACAGAAGACGCGGTATTGCAGCTCCTTAAACTCTGAGCCATGCAACTGCGCTCCGGCAGCAATCCAGGCCGCACGATCCGGCTCGTAGATCATCTGAATAAACTGGTTATCAAATCGCTCCTCAATTCCCTTCTGGTATAGCCAAACATGCTCAAAAAGCCATCGCTATATTGCAGCAAAGCAAGCCTGTTGGATGCATCGCAGCACATCACACCGCCCGGAATGTTGTTCATGAGCGCAGCGAGATCCTGGCTGCTCTGCTGTAGGGCATTTTGCTGCTCCTCTACGCGTTTGCGCAATGCTGCCGCTTCACTTTTAGAAAGCACCTTTGGAAAAAATTCCATATCCAGCTGATCTGGGCTCGCCATAGATAGATGCACCTGCAAAGGATCATCTTTCCCTTTACTTCTTTACATAGGGCGCTCAAGCGCAAGACAAAGATTCGCCGCCTTCCTCGAGTTCGGGACACAACCGCACCCATCCTTGCACAAGGCAAAGATCTTTGGAAAGAACAGATGCATCATGCCCTGTACCCAGGATAGAAAATGCGCCGGCAAAACCTGCTTGCTCTCGCTCCAAAACCGTCTTTGCCTCTGCAATTCCCCGGACAATTTCTCCGCGTCCTGTGCCTACCCATCGAACATCTTCATCCAGCACATTTATAACAGCGTCTAAATTCCGGGTCTCAAAATAATCTTTCTCCAGCCGAGAAATAAATTCGAGGGCCTTTTTTCTATTGACATAGATCTTCCCCTTCTGGTTTTGCGGCTATCGCCCATCTCCAAACGCATACTGCTCGAATTCGCTAAGCGGAATAGGGCCCGAATAAATAAAGCCCTGCACTACATCGCACTGTGCGCTTTTTAAAAACTCTATTTGCTCTTCTGTCTCCACACCTTCTGTGATGATGCGCATATTGAGCTGCTTGGCTAGCCCGATAACGCTTTCCATCACATCCCTACTTCGTTCATACTGGCCCTTTTCATTGCGCAAAAAAGCTCGATCCAGCTTCAGCACATCTGCCGGGACGTCTTTTAGAACGCTGAGAGAAGAATATCCGCTGCCAAAGTCATCCAGCGCTACGCTAAACCCGGCAGTCTGAATCTCCCCTATTACCTTGCGCAAAACGTCAAAGTTTTCCAGCACCAACGCTTCTGTGAGCTCCATCTCCACCAAACTTGCCGGTATGTCATATCGCCTGCGGATTTTCTCAAACGCTCTTAGAAAATACGGGCTGCGCAAATGCACCCGAGACAAGTTGATCGATATAGGAACCGCTGGAATTCCACGTTCTATCAGGATTTTAGCGCCTTGCAGACCTGTTCAAAGACAAAGAGATCGAGCCGCACGACAAAGCCAGTTCGCTCCATAACCGGCAAAAATTCTCTCGGCAACAGCGGAGATTCTTCCCTCGGATCATTCCAGCGCACCAGGGCTTCTGCTCCTACAGTTTTTTGGCTGATTAAAGGAAACTTTTGGCTGGTAGTATACAACGAACTCCCCGTTTTCCATCGCGGCTTCCATGCTGTTTTCAATATCCTTTTCCCGCATCAGGCGCTGCCGTTCGAGCTCAGAATAGAACAGGTAGGAGTGCAGGCCAACAAACAATCCTTTCGCTTGTTTATTGCGCTTCCGCGCGACATTTGCGCGATCCTGCGCGGAAATAAGCGGGACAGAAGGATCCTCTATAGGATAGATACCCTCATAAAGCGCGAGTTAGTACTTTTCACTGCGCTCATTATTAAAAAGCATTTACGTCTTCCGCAATTCGATCCAGCCGCCGCACGATCTGTTGTTCGGAAGAAAAAACAGCAACAAATGAAAGATATCCCCAGTAATGCGCGCGGCATATTCGCCTTCTTGCAGATGAGCACAAATGACGCTGTATAAGTGTTGCAAAACGCGATCTCCATCCGCACTGGAGGAAATATCGTTAATGAGCCGAAACTTTTGGATATCCAAAGACACGAGGGCATAACTCCCACCAGGACTCTTTTGAATCGCCTGGGAGGCTTCTTGCTCAAATTTAGCGCGATTGGCCCCGCCTGTAATGGGATCCACAAAGGCGATCCGCTCCAGATTCTGCTGGTTGCGGCGCTGCAAAATAATAGCAGCACAACGAGGCCAAAAATAACCCCGTGACAACAGTGATGATGACCTCTGCCGTTAAGACAAAGCTATCCGCTTTTTTGTTCTACCACTTTTGTCGGCACTACAGAGAGCAAATACCAATCCTGCTCTGCGAGGGGCAAGTATACAAGCGTCTTTTTCCGCTCCGTCGGCCACGGTAAAATGCAGTAGCCCGCTCTGACCGTTTTCATATCTTCCCGCATCTTTGTCAGGGATTCGCCATGTCTTACGCCTCCATGGTGTTCTACCATATCGAGAAAGTTGGCATAGCCAGCGCTCTGGGAATTTCTATTTGCAGAAGTCAGGATGAACCGGCCCTCTGTATTGATGATATGGCAAAACCCCTGCCCCTCAAAGCTCTCTACAGCAAGCGCCGTGTGAAAAGCCTCTTTTGCGACACAGGCGCTCAGTGCCCCAATAATATTGCCATTTTTATAGACAGGCAACGCATAGATAATAGCCTCTTGCCCATCGATGGGCGAACTTACCAGATCCGAGACGGCCATTTCTCCGGCCAGGGCTTTTGAATATACGCTTCAGAGAACAGATCAATCGCGCCATCATCTGTTTCGATGGTCGCATCGGTTTCCACCATTTTCAAATATAAGAAATGGTAACGCTGCTCTTTATCCGCCAAAAAGGCTTCTTGTTCTTCGGGGGACTCCATCTGGACATAGGACTTCGCGATAGATTCCAACGTCTGAAAAGTAGTGTCAACGCGATAATCCACCATATCCGATACATGCTCTGCAACCTCGCGCAAATACCCTTCGCCCCTACGGGTAATTCCCCTTTTAAGAAAAGAAACATAATATATGCCTAGAAGCGCCACGATGACTCCGATCGTCACAAGGCCTACGAGCAAAACGGCGATACTTTTTCGCTTCAAATTTTGCGTTTTGGCACGTCTCTCCCCTTCCAGCGCTTTTTGAACTAATAACAAAGTTATTATATCAGGTTTCCCTCAAGTGACTAGAGGTTTATTATGCACTGGGGAGAGTCAAATAAAGTGTTTTTTATTGTATTTTTCGGGGCAATTAAGGCATGATATAGATAGAAAAAATCAGGAGGTCAATTATGGGACAATCCGTTTTATGGGCAGCCGCAGGTACTGGCTTTACCTTTCTTATGACAACATTGGGCGCTGCTGTGGTATTCTTTTTTAGGAAGCAAGCCTCCAGCAATTTTCAGCGCATATTTCTCGGGTTTGCGGCAGGCGTGATGATCGCCGCCTCGGTTTGGTCACTGCTTGTCCCGGCTATCGAGGAGGCAGAGGCTGCCGGTGGAATTGGCTGGATTCCGGCGGCAGGCGGATTTGTGTTGGGCGTTGCATTTCTCATGCTATTAGATGCGCTGCTCCCCATCTACACCCGGGTGCGGCAAGTTCGGAAGGTAAAAAAAACAGATTTAAAGCGCACAACTCTGTTGATGTTCGCCGTGACGCTGCACAATATCCCGGAAGGCATGGCTGTAGGCCTTTCCTTCGCATTGGCGGCACAACATGGCGGCGACCCCGCGCTTTATACAGCAGCAATGGCGCTGGCTGTGGGCATCGGCATCCAAAACTTTCCAGAGGGCGCGGCGATTTCGCTCCCGCTCCGCCAGGAAGGGATGAGCCGCACACAGGCGTTTCTGCGCGGCTCCTATCCGGTATCGTAGAGCCAATTTTCGGGATTCTCACCGTGCTGATAGCGGGCAGCATTTCCCCCGCTCATGCCCTGGCTGCTGTCGTTTGCAGCGGGCGCCATGATGTACGTCGTCGTCGAGGAGCTCATTCCCGAAGCGCACTTGGGCGAGCATTCGCATGTAGGCACACTGGGCGTCATGGCGGGGTTTCTCATCATGATGGTATTGGACGTAGCACTGGGCTAAAAAACAACCAAAAAGAGATGCTTAGGCATCTCTTTTTATCTCTATTTTCTCCACTCTTTGCTTCGGTTTTTCTTGAGACTTGGGCGCAACCCCTGCTTTTTTGCCGGGACATTCGCATGACCCTGCCTGGAAACATTGAGCGCTACGCCAATCATGCTCATAAACATCAGAACGCCTGATCCACCATAGCTGATAAAGGGCAGTACCACGCCGGTGGCGGGCAGAAGCGCGGTATTTACGCCGATGTTTAACACTACCTGAATGGCGACCATGGCCACAGCCCCTGTTGCCAACAGCATGCCTGTGAGATCTTTTGCGCGCATCGCCGCGACAATGCCTCTCAAATGAGGATGCCGAACAGCGCGAGAACTACCACACAGCCCACAAAACCGAGTTCTTCGGCGATAATGGCAAAGATAAAGTCGGATTCCCGGTAAGGCAAATAGAGCATTTTCTGCATGCTGTTGCCTAGCCCGCGGCCAAAAAGCCGCCAGAGCCGAAGGGAGAAGCGACTGTTTTACCTGCCAGCTGGACATTGGATCTGTAAAGGCGCTGATTCGATCCGCGCGATATTCTTCCTGCGTGACCAATACGACTGCCGCGATGCCCACAGCCCCGATGATCGCGCCAAGATGCGTCAGCTTCGCGCCACACACATAGAGCATGCACATCACAAGCGCCACGATGCACATGATGGCAGAGAAGTTCGGCTGCTTATAGATAATGGCGCAAACAACCAGCAAAATGGCCAAAAATGGCAGCAGGCCATGGGTAAAGGAGCGCATCTTCTTTGGATTCTTGCCGATAGAGCAGGAGATAAAGACAATGAGAGCCACCTTCATAATTTCCGAAGGCTGAATGCTGATGCCCACATTGATCCAACGCCGGGAACCATTGATATTGACGCCGATGCCGGGCACAAAGACCAGCGCCAACGTAATCACACCCAGTACGAGCAGCGCCCAATAGGGCTTTACCCACTTGATAGGCGCGAGCCATTTATGCTTTTTGGTAGGGAAATTCCAGAAAATAGTGATAGTCAAAAACATGAAAAAGAGCATGAGCACCGCGCCAATCGCCACACAGACGAACTGCTTTAAAAAATAGTAGGCGCTGGATTCCCCTTTGATCTCCGCGATATAGTAGCTTGAAGAATACACCATTACAAGCCCAATACAAAAAGCAACACCAAGGCGACAATCATGGTATAGTCGAAGGTTTGCTTATAGCGCACAATGCGCTTTCTCTCTGTTTTTGGGCGCGTTTCCTGGCGCAGGGGGGACAACTTTGCTGCTCAATATTCTCTACTCCTCAAAACCATGGACAATCTGTTTAAAAATCTCGCCGCGCTGCTCGAAGTTATCGAACATATCCCAGCTGGCACACGCCGGGGACAAAAGCACTGTTCCGCCTTTGGGCGCAAGGCTGCGGGCGGTCTCAACGGCCTGTTCAAAGGTTTCCGCCGTATGGACGAAGGGATAGCCGGCATCCTCTGCGGCCTTTAAAATTTTCTGCTTTGTAGCGCCCAGCACCACGATACCCACGATGTTTTCCGTAAAGGCAGCGAACATTTCATCGAAAGTGTTTTCTTTATCATAGCCGCCCAGGATGAGAACAGTCGGCGTGCTCATCGTCTGGATAGCTTTGATGGTGGAATCCGGGTTGGTGCCCTTGGAATCGTTGATATAGCGCACGCCGCCCACTTCCCGCACAAACTCAATGCGGTGCTCCACGCCGGGGAACGTTCGCAGCGTATGGGCTATGGACGCGGGGGCTATACCCATGCTCATGGCAAGGCATACCGCTGCCAGCGCATTTTCCAAATTATGCGGCCCTGGGATGCGCACATCCGCAGCCGGGCAGATTTCCTGCTCCACCCCATCCATTCTAAATACTATGCTGCCGTTTTTCAAATATGCGCCTTCGGCTACCTCCTGCCGGCGGCTGAAGAGCAGTACACGGGCTTTTAATTTCGGGAATGCGCGCGGCTGTGAGCGGGTCGTCCAGGTTCATGACGGCGAAATCTTGTGCAGTTTGGTTCTCAAATTCCCGCATCTTGCAGTCGCCATAGTACTGCATGGTGCCAAAGCGGTTTAGGTGATCCTCGGTGATGTTTAGAAGCGCGGCGGCTCTCGGGTGAAACTTATCTATGGTTTCCAGCTGGAGCGCAGCGACTTCCGCCACAATGATATCGCCCTTCTTTGTCTCCAGCGCTTTATCGCAGATGGGGATGCCGATGTTGCCCAGCGTATAGGTATTACGCCCGCCATCCGAGAAAATTTGCCCGGTCAGCGCGGTGGTGGTGGTTTTGCCGTTGGTGCCGCTGATGCAGACAAACTCCGCTTGTGCTGCCTGATAGCCCAGCTCAATTTCGGAAATGACCTGCTTTGTTTTCTGAGCTTGTTCAATAAATGCTTGCTTTACGGGCACACCCGGGCTCAGCACCAAAAGATCCGCCTGCTCCGCCAGCGTAACAGGGTCTTTTCCCAGGCAATTATGTGCGCCCAGGGTAAACAACTCCTCAATGCCGGGAAAGTTTTGGGTAGGTTTCTGGTCATAGAGCAGCACCTCTGCGCCCAGCTTCAAGAGCAGCCGAGCGGCAGAAAAGCCGCTTTTTTGCCATACCTACGACCATGACCTTTTTATTTCTAACATCTATCATTCGTTTCTCCTTATTTGCTCACCGCAAAGCAGCACCAGCAGACTGCAAATGACCGTGATGATCGTATAAACACAGACAATTTTTGTCTCGTGTATGCCAGAAAGTTCAAAGTGATGGTGCAGAGGCGCCATTTTAAAGATGCGCTTGCCCCCACGCAGTTTATAGCTGCCCACCTGCAAAATGCAGGAAAGCCCAGAAACCACATACATGATGCCAATGAGCGGCAGGATGAGCTGCATGCGCGAGACAATGCCCATCATCGTGAGCGCGCCGCCCAGGAAAAATGAGCCAACGTCCCCCATAAAAACCTTTGCAGGATAGGCGTTATAGCGCAAAAATGCCAGAATTGCACCGGTCAACGCGCCGGCAAATACCGCCATATCCTCGCCCCAGACCGTTTGTCCTATCATGGGAAGGAAGATGAGCGTAAAAGCCGCTGCATTTACCAGCGTCACGCTGCCTGCCAAGCCGTCCAGGCCGTCCGTCAAGTTGACGCAATTCGTCATCGCGAGCAATACAAACATGGTAAAGGGGATATACCAGATGCCGAGATCCCAGTACACGTTTAAAATCGGCACGTACAGAGTCGAGCCGATGGCGGGATTTTTATAAGCGTAGACAGAAACCAACACCGCGAACAACAATTGCGCCACAATTTTCTGATAGGGGCGCAACCCGAGCGAGCGGTGTTTTAAAACTTTGATTAAGTCGTCCAGAAAGCCAATAAGACCAAAGGCTGTGGCGCCGATGACGGCAAACCACAGGTAGTTCCCCGTGACTGAAAGAAAGATGATTGCCGCGGCCAGAACGCCCAGAGTGATAAAGACGCCGCCCATCGTGGGTGTACCGGCTTTCTTCAGGTGGCTCTTCGGCCCATCTTCTCGGATGGATTGGCCAGCCTTTAATTTTTGTAATACTGGAATCAGGAAATGGCCGCCCCCAGCGCCGCCACAAACCCGACCAAAACGGCGAGTATGACTGTTTGCATCGTAAACGTTACCTCTTCTTCCGACTATTTCTTAGGGGTATTATACCGTGTTTGCCGCGGGACTTCAACAGCGCTTTAGCGGCCTAGTTCGTCCAGAATTTCTTTTACGATCACTTTTTCATCGAAGGGATGGTGTTCTCCGCGAATCTCCTGATAATCCTCGTGGCCTTTGCCTGCGAGGATGATGACATCCCCGTTTGCGCATGCTCCAGGGCATAGCGAATCGCAGTTCTTCTATCTTCGATGACAATATGATTTTTGCCCTTCATACCAGACAAAATTTCCTCAATAATAGCCATGGGTTCTTCAAAGCGCGGGTTATCCGAAGTGACGATGACGTAATCCGCCAGCTGTTCGGCCATTTCGCCCATGATGGGGCGCTTGCCTGCATCCCTGTTGCCGCCGCAGCCAAAGATGCACACTAGTCTGCCCCGGGAAAATCCTCTGGCGGTTTTCAGCGTGCTCTGTAAGCTATCGGGTTTATGGGCGTAATCCAGAATGACGCTATAATCTCCGCCCCGGGTATCCAACGTCTCAAAGCGGCCAGGAATGCCGGAAACGGCCTCAACCCTTGCTTAATGCTGATCATGTCCACTCCCAGCATGAAGCTCACAGTGATGGCCGCCAGGGCATTATAGACGCTAAACAGGCCGGGAGTTTTTTAACAAAATAGGCAATTGTGTACCTTCATTTGCCATGATAAACCGGCTGCCCGCGGATGCAGCTCAATATTTTTTGCTACGATATTCGCCTTTTCACGGATGCCATAGGTTTTTACATTCCCGGCGGCCACTTTTTCCATATACGCACTATAGGGATCGTCCGCATTGATGGCGCTATGCTCTGCGTTTTGGAACAGAATGGCCTTGGCATCCCGATAATGCTCAAAATCCCCGTGGAAATCCAGATGATCCTGGGTAAGGTTTGTATAGATCGCGCCTTGGAACTTTATGTCATGGACGCGCTTTAGGTAGAGCGAATGTGAGGAAACCTCCATCACTACCGTATCAACCCCGGCATTCAGCATCTCTGCCAGCATTCTTTGTAAGTCCGGTGCCTCGGGTGTCGTGCGCTCAGCAGGGAGGATTTTATCCCCCACGATATTGACAATTGTACCCATCAAGCCAACTTTGCTTCCCTCGTGCTCAAAGATACTCTTGAGCAGGTAGGTTGTGGAAGTTTTGCCGCTGGTACCCGTGACGCCCACCATGCGCAGGCGCTTTGCCGGATGGCCATAAAAGGCCGCTGAAATTAGCGCCATCGCCGCTCTATCGTCCTTTACGATGACTTGTGTAATGGGTAAATCCTGCTTTTTTGTGACGACAAGGCAAACCGCCCCTGCCGCATAGGCATTTTTGGCATACTGATGGCCATCGCTCTGATAGCCCTGTATGCAGAAAAAGAGGTAGCCCTCTTGAACCTTTCGGGAATCATAGGCGACGCCACAAATCTCCACCTGGTCATCTCCCACTATTTCATATTCTATTCCTGCCAGAAGATTCCTTAACTTCATGCCTCTTCCTTCTTTCTTTTGTTAGCCGCAAGTAATGGTAATCGTTCCCCCATTCGCAATGAGTTCTCCTGCTTTTGGGCTTTGAGACTTCACTTTGCCTTCCTCGCTGCCCGAAACTTTGATTTCAAGGCCGCTGTCCTTTGCAATTTGGAAGGCCTCTATGAGCGTTTTATCTGCAAGATTAGGCACTGTCACGCTATCGCCGGCAGGCTCGCTGGAATTGCCGTAGATATCAATGGTTACGCCCTTGGCCGCCTTCGTGCCGGCCACCGGGGATTGCGCCGAAACCGCTCCGCTGCCGATGACGCTGGCAGAGAAGCCCTCTTCCTTTGCTTTCTGCTCGGCTTCCGCAAGGCCCATTCCTGTGAGATCCGGAACTTCCACCAAGTTATCCATTGGCTCGGAAGGTGCGACGCCTGCGTACTTCAGGCATTTTTCCAACACGTCTTTGGCAAAGGGGGCCGCGACGACGCTGCCATATGTCACCGGAACGCCCGGTTCTCTTACAATAAAGAGCACCAGAAATTGCGGATCGTCTGCCGGGCAAAGCCCATAAAGGACGATATATTCTTGCCCTGGACGATGACGCCGTTTTCGTACATCTGCGCAGTACCTGTTTTGCCGCCCACGCGGTAGCCTGGAATCTGGGCATTTTGCCGCCACCGTTTTGCACAACACTCTCGAGGATCTGCCGCATGGTGGCAGAGGTTTCCTCCGAGATGACGCGCTTTCCTTCGGGCGTATCAAAATTCTCGACAATTTTTCCTTCGCTGTTCTGTGCGCCAGACGCCAGACGGGGCTGATAGAGCACGCCGCCGTTGACTACCGCGCACGCTGCGGAAGCGAGCTGTAAAGGCGTGCAGGCGATGGACTGCCCAAAGCCAATGCGAGCGAGGTCCACATTCTTGATATATTTGGCTGCCCGGATGATGCCCGAGCCATCGGTGGAAAAATCCACTCCGGTATTCTTGCCAAAACCAAAGTTATAGATGTATTCGTAAAATTTGTCCGTGCCCATGCGCAGCGCCATCTCCATAAAGGCAGGGTTACAGGAGTTTTCTACAGCCTGCGTCAGGCTCTGGTGGCCATGCGGCCGGCCCGAACGCCAGCATTTGATCTTCTCTCCGTCTACCAACTTGGAGCCCGCGCATTCAAACGTCGTCTCGGATTGATGGTGCCGCTATCCAACGCAGCGGCAGTGGTGATGATTTTGAAAGTGGAGCCGGGTTCATAGGCATCGGTTATGATGGTATTGCGGGAAAGATCCGCCAGCGTTTCTAAATCGCTGCGATCCAGATTGTTGAGATCCGCCTCCGGATAGTTCACCATGCCCAAAATATCGCCATTTTTAGGGTTCATAACAATGGCGCAGACGTTCTTTGCCTGGTTGACCTGCATGGCTTCTTTCGCCGCGGATTCCAGGAAATTTTGGATATAGGCATCTATCGTGAGCACAAGGCTCAGGCCCTCTTGCGGCTCGACGTAAATCTGTTCACTGCCCTCGATGGTGCGGCCCATCGCATCTACCTGCGCCAGAATTGTTCCTGCATAACCCGCAAGGTACTTATTATATTTCTTCTCCAGGCCTTCCTGTCCCTCGCCATCTGTTGTCGTATAGCCGAGCACCTGGCTCATAAAGGCTCCGGAGGGATAGAATCGCTTGATATCCGCAAAGAAGCCCACACCTTTTAAATCCAGCGCGCGGATCTGCTCTGCCTGCTCGCTGGTGATCTGGCGCTTGAGCCAGGATTCCACTTTGCTCTTGTCGCTGGCGATCTCAAAGATCTTCTGTTCATCCATCTCTAGGATAGGCGCCAGAAGATTTGCAATTTCACCGGGGTCCTCAATGTCTTTGGGATAGAGAAGGATACTCTCCACCGTGGCGCTTGTGGCCAGCACTTCGCCGTTCCGATCTAAAATAGAGCCTCTCTTCAGGGGGCGACGGAAAGCTCTCTTGTCCACTGGCTTTCCGCCTGATCCGAAAGATCGGCTGCATCAAAGAACATCAGCTGCATCAGCTTCCCCACAATGACGAGCATAAAAAACATGGCGAAGTAAAACAGCAGGGTCAATCTTTTTTTATTGGATACATTGGTGCCTGCCAATCGGTGTCCCTCCCTAAAAGTCAATCTGCTCCTATTTCAGCAGGCCCACCAGGCTGTTCCAAAGCTCCGTATACCACGGCATCTCCGGGGCATCCGCTTGCTGTTCGACTGTTTCGGGCTCGGTGAAAGCTACATAGCAGATTTGCGTATTATCCGGGAAATTCATGCCAAATCTCTGTTCAGCAGAATCCGAGATTTGCTGCACAGTGCATTTGGTATTGATGGAAAGCTGTAGTTGCTCGCCCTGTGCCGCTAATTCATCTATATTCTTCTGGATCTTGATATTTGACAGTTTGTTAGCAGAAATTGCCGCATATCCCGAAATGACAGATGCCAGCAGCACAAAAACGATGAGCGCCGTCACAATATTATAGATGGCATTCTTGCGCTGTAGGCGCGTTGCGGGGTGCACCACATAGCTGACGGCCGGGCGGCGATTTTTTTTCTTTCTTCTATTCTGTTGTCTCCGCTCGGGAAGCCTGTCCCAATCGCTCTCGTGGGAAGGCGCATAATAATCATATCCGTTTGCTACTTTTTTTTAGCTTCTCCATGGTGTTCCTCCGTCTATGCTGCAAGGGCTATTATTGCCGCTCGAAAATTCTTAGTTTTGCGCTCCGGGAGCGCGGGTTTTCCTCTATCTCCGCCTCATCTGGCAGGATGGGCTTTCTTGTCACCGCGCGCCCTTTGCTCACCTTCCCGCAAACACATTGGGGAAAATCCGGCGGACAGGTGCAGGGGCGTTCAGCGGTTTGGAAGGTCTTTTTCACAATTCTATCTTCCAGTGAGTGGAAGGTGATGATGGCGAGCCTGCCGCCCGGCGCCAGCGCCTCGATAAAGGCGTTTACCGTATCGCGCAGGGTATCAAGCTCTCCGTTTACTTCGATGCGAATGGCCTGGAAGGTCTTCTTTTGCTGGGTGACCGCCGCTTCTGCGTCTTGCTGCGGGAATGGCATTTTTCACAATTTCCGCCAGCTGCGTGGTCGTCTCAATTGGTCTGTTTTTGAGGATAGCCGAGGCGATTCTGCCGCCAAAGCTTTCTTCGCCGTATTCATAGATGACTCGCGCCAACTCCGGGTGCGTATACTCGTTTACCACTTGGTAGGCGCTGAAGGGGTTGCTTCTGTCCATCCGCATATCCAGCGGCGCCTCTTTTGCATAGGAGAAGCCGCGTTCCGCTTCGTCCAGCTGGAAGGAAGAGACTCCGAGATCCAAAATCGCTCCATCCGCCTTTTGGCCTCCTAAGTTTTCAGAATGCTGGTGATGTTTTTAAAATCATCATGGACAAAAGTGACTCTGTCTTCGTACGGCGCCAACCGCACTTTGCAGCGTTCTATGGCATCTATGTCCTTGTCGATGGCAATAAGCCTTCCCTTAGAGGCTTTTAAAATGCCCTCAGAATGGCCGCCACCCCCGAGTGTTCCATCGATGAATAGCCGCCCCTCTTCCAGCGGCAGCGCCTCCAAAGACTGCCGGAAAAGCACGCTCACATGCCCGCTCATATTCCAAGCTCCGCCAGCTGCGCCAAGACGCTCTCGAACTCATCGTCCGCCTCGTCGCAGTAGTTGTCCCAATTATCCTTAGACCAAAGCTCCACGCGGTTCATCGCACCAATGGCCACAACATCTTTTTTCCATTTCAGCTTTCTCCCGTAGGCGCGCAGGCAACAGGATTCTTCCCTGCTTATCCGGCTTCACCTCTTCCGCAGAGGCAAACAGCATGCGCAGAAAGACCTGCCCTTTGCTATCCGTCATGGGAATGCTTTTCATTTTACCGGCGAACTCCAGCCACATTTCCGAGGAAAAACACAAACAGGCATTTGCCAATGCCTCTTGTGACGATGAAGTTTTCCCCAGCTCTTCTCTGAATTTTGCTGGCACGAACACGCGCCCTTTCGCATCCAGAGTGTGGGCATATGTACCGGTAAACATCTGCTCTCTCCTGCGTGGAATTCACCACTTTTAACCACTTTAGACCACTTTTATAATCTAATTCTAAATATTCGCCTGTTATTTGTCAACTCCTTTATTTTTCTAGAAGTATTTTATAAATTTTGAGACCAATTTCTGGATAGAACCAAAACGCGCAAACTAGTGTTTTTTCGGCGTTTTTTCTCACAATCCCGCAGCGCATCTCGACAGTTTCTTTTCCCGCGGCGTTTTTAGAATAGGAAGTAAGAACTTTGTGGAGGAAACATGCAAATGATGATAGCGAAAAAGAAACCGTCAGCCCGATCCCCGTTCTCGCCTTGCGCAGCTCACAGAAGATTACGAAGCGCTTGCCAAGGAGCAAAAAGATCGCATCATGGCGCTGCGCAACGAGAACATGGAGTTAAACCAACGCCTTGCAGCCTATGAACAAAGTGAAGCCGCGCTTTCCGCTGCACTAGTCAAAGCCGAGCATACCGCCAGCGAAATTATCAGCGCCGCCCGGGAGCGCGCCGAGGGAATTATCAGCGAAGCCAGAGACGAGGAAAAAAGACCAAAGAGCGCCTCAAGGAACATACGCTGCTGCTCGCGGATTTGGCAGAGCGCTGCGATAACATCATGAAGAACATTCAAAGCGAATTAAAAAAAGCTCCCAAAGGATTCACCCTGGAGCTCATCAGCCGCAAAGAGGCATAAAAAAGAGAGGGCTTTACCCTCTCTTTTTTGATATCGCAAATAAAAAAAGAGCAGCACATATGCTGCTCTTTTTTGTGTTTTAGAAGATACGCAAGCCTTTGACGAAGTGACTCTTCCAGTAGTTGCTGCTCTGGATATTGCTGTCAATTCGAATCTTGCCCTGAGAGGAGGACGCATCGATCATCTGTCCACCGCCGAGGTAAATGCCCACATGCCCTTCAAAGCTGATGACATCGCCACGCTGTAGGTCATTGAAGTTCTTGATAATCGGATACTTCGTGGTAGCTTTCCAGCCGGCAGAGGTCATATAGCCCCTGGCTGACGCCCGCCTTATTGAGGCAGTAGTATACGAAGCCGGAGCAGTCGAATACATCCGGACCTTTGCCGCCTAGCACATAGCGCTTGCCAAGTTGTTCTTTGGCCACCGAGATAAACTTCTCGACACCCGTTGCATCCGGCGTATTCGTCGCTTCGTTTCCGCTCGGCGGTTTAGAAAGAGCCGCCATTATCCGGCTTGGAAGTCGAGCCACCGCCGCTGGGCTTAGAGGTCGAGCCGCCAGAAGAGGATGCCGCCTTCTTTGCATCCGAGGAGAACAGCACGGAGCTCGTCTGCGCGCCCACTCTACCGTCCGCCGTCAAGCCATTGCGGCTCTGGAAGGCCTTAACAGCCTTTTCTGTATCCGAACCGAAGTAGCCGGTGGATTTGCTCATATATTTGAGCTCAACCAAGCGATCCTGGATTTTCTGTACTTCATCGCCGCTGGTGCCCAGAACCCAGGCATTGGCCAGTGCATCCGAAGAGAGAATTTTAGCTTTGGTTTCCGGGCCGATAGAACCATCCGCAATCAGGCCGTTCCGCTCCTGGAACCGCTTCACCGCAGCCAACGTCTTATCGCCATAGTAACCAGTGGCGTCCTCGCTGGCCATATAGCCAAGCTTAGCCAGACGCTCCTGAATCGTTTTAACGTCATCGCTCTTTTCGCCATAGTTTACAGACTTGGGCACTACATCCGAAGAATAGAGCTTCTCTTTGGATTCATTGCCAATCTTGCCATCTGCATTTAGGCCGTTTTTGCTCTGGAACTCCTTGACAGCAGCTTCCGTCTCTTCGCCAAAGTAGCCGGTGCTCTTGCCAAGATAGCCGAGTTCAATCAAGCGGTTCTGCAGCTGACCTACATCCTCGCCCTCATCGCCCAGGCCAACGCTATAGGGCTGCGCGTTTTCGCTCATGAGGACGTCATAATCTTCTGCGTCAGCACGCCGTTCACTTCCAGGCCATGCTTTCTCTCAAAAACAAGAAACAGCGCTTGCCGTCATCGGCCCGTAGAGAATCGTCGTCTGATCCTGACCCATATAGCCAAGATCCATCAGGCGCGTCTGAACCTCAGGAACGAGGGTCTCATTCTCCATGCCTTCTGTAAGCGGCTCTTTCACCTTGGGTTCCGGGTGGGCTCAGCAGAGGGTTGGACAGAAGATTCCGCAGAGCCTTCATCTACCTTCACTCCCGTAATCGAGAGCTGATCGTCCGATGCCTGCGGTTCCGTCATGGCCAGCTTCGCCGCATCGTCCTGCTTTACTTTCATCTTTATCCTCTTTTGCCCCGGCAAAATTGCCACCGGTGTCAACACGAGGACCATCACTGCCGCCATCAAAGAGACTGCTCTCGCATAAGTAAGCCAACCAATCTTCTTATGTTTGTTCATAAATCTCTCCCATTTCATCTTTAGTTTTCCGTTCGCCTCCACAAAGAATGCGCCGATTTTTCCCAAAGAAGGCAGATGCCTTCGAGAAAAATGCGGACATACCGTTTGCCTTGGTTCTGGTATATCTCGTTTTGTAAGCAGCCCTTCTTGCTCTGCGGGCCTGTGTTCTCCTTTGTTTGTGGATAGCCTTGCTGTAAAGATTTGAAAAGAAGCTTTTATGCTCTCCCAAAACCTCTCCAGACGCTTTTTTCATAAACATAGTCCTTTCATTTTCGCGCAAGCGCGTTTTTGATATTGGCATTATACTACCACAAAAACGTTTTGACAAACCAAAACGCGCAAAAAAGCCCTAAAATTCCCAGTTTTTGGGAGTTTACCCCATCAGGAATGCCCGTGTATCGGGCTTTTTTCAATCTCGTAAACAAACTGTGAACACTGCATATTTCTGTGCCCGCATGCATAATTCCTGCTTTTCCCCGTTTTTTCGCAAAATATTTCCTGAAAAACGCCTTTGCTCTGCGTTTTCTTCATACCCCCTCCCCTCTTATTCTTTATTTTAGGCACAAAAAAATACGGCAGATAGCTGCCGTATTTTTGATTTATCTTAGTACATTCCGCCCATGCCGCCGGGAGCCGGAGCTGCCGGTTCGGGAGCGGGGATATCCGTCACGATGCTCTGTGGTGAGCAGCATGGAAGCAACGGATGCCGCATTCTGCAGTGCAGAGCGCGTAACTTTGTCGGGTCCAGAATACCGGCGTCGATCATGTCAACGAACTTATCGTTGTAAGCATCGTAGCCGAACGACTCGCACTTATTCTCGCGCACCTTCTCTACAATGATGCTGCCCTCAATGCCTGCGTTTGCCGCAATCTGGCGAATCGGCTCTTCCAGAGCGCGCAGCACGATGGCAACGCCCGTCTTCACATCACCGCTCTCGCTCTCCAGAAGGTCTTTTACCTTGCTCTCAACCTTGAGCATTGCAGTGCCGCCGCCCGGAACAATGCCTTCTTCCACGGCCGCTCGTAGCCGCAAGAGCATCCTCGATGCGCAGTTTCATATCTTTCATTTCCGTCTCTGTCGCAGCGCCAACCTGGATGACAGCGACGCCGCCGGCGAGTTTCGCCAAGCGCTCCTGCTGCTTCTCACGGTCGTAATCCGAGGTGCAATCTTCAATCTGGTTGCGGATAGAATGCACGCGTGCCTGATTTTTTTTCTGCATCGCCTTTGCCCTCGACGATGATGGTATTTTCTTTTATCAACCTTGACCTGGCGCGCAGAACCCAGCAAGTCTACCGTCGCCTCTTTGAGCTCCATACCTACCTCTTCGGAGATGACAGTGCCGCCGGTCAGGATAGCGATATCTTCAAGCATCGCCTTTCTTCTGTCGCCAAAGCCCGGAGCCTTGACCGCAACGCAGTTAAACGTGCCGCGCAGCTTGTTGAGCACCAGTGTGGCCAGAGCCTCGCCTTCGACCTCTTCTGCGATGATGAGCAGTTTTTGCCCATCTGCACAACCTGTTCCAGCAGCGGCAGAATTTCCTGGATGTTGGAAATCTTCTTATCTGTAATGAGGATGAGCGGATCGTCTAAAACCGCTTCCATCTTATCAGTATCCGTCGCCATGTATGCGGAAGCATAGCCTCTATCGAACTGCATACCCTCTACGACGACCAAGTCCGTCTTCATGGTCTTGGACTCTTCCACGGTGATTACGCCCTCATTGCCGACTTTCTCCATCGCCTGGGCGATGAGGCTGCCGACATTGGCATCGTTGGCGGAAACCGAGGCGACCTGCTCGATAGCAGCGGAGCCTTCGATGGGCTTGGAAAGCCATCTTTTAGCGCATCTACTGCCACTTCTGTCGCAGCCATGATGCCCTTTTTCAGAACCATCGGGTTTGCGCCGGCCGCTACGTTTTTTAGCCCCTCGCGGATCATCGCCTGCGCCATGAGCGTAGCGGTGGTGGTACCGTCGCCAGCAACATCATTTGTCTTGGTCGCAACCTCTTTTACCAGCTGCGCGCCCATATTCTCAAATGGATCTTCCAGCTCGATCTCTTTGCAATGGTCACACCGTCGTTTGTGATGAGCGGGGAGCCAAATTTCTTATCCAAAACCACATTTCTGCCCTTAGGCCCCAGCGTCGCCTTTACGGTATCTGCCAGTTGGTTTACGCCGCTTTCCAATGCGCGGCGCGCGTCTTCGCCAAATTTAATCTGTTTTGCCATGGATGCATTCCTCCTATATTACTCTACAATTGCCAGAATATCTGCCTGTCTTTACGACGGTGAACTCCTCGCCGTCCAGCTTGACTTCCGTACCCGCATACTTGGAATAGATAACCCGGTCGCCCTCTTTGACATACATGGATACTTCTTTGCCATCCACCACGCCGCCAGGGCCTACCGCCACAACTTCTGCCATTTGGGGCTTCTCCTGGGCGCTCGAGGTCAGCACAAGGCCGCTCTTTGTCACCTTCCTCAACTTCTACCGCTTTGATGACGACTCTGTCTGCCAACGGTTTTAGCTTCATTTCCAAATCCTCCTTAAAAATAGTAGCATGTTTTTACAAATTATTATTTTGGTTGTTAGCACTCTTCATGTTCGAGTGCTAACAAATATTATTATAGGGCAGTTGCCAAATAATACAAGAAGAATGAGATTCTGATTTTATGTACTTTTCTAGTTAATTTGCATAAAATCTCATTTTTTCTCTTGTTTTATTTTGTTTTCGTCTATTTAAATTTTATTCACATTTTTAACCTAAAAAAAGCAGGCAAGCGCCCGCTTTTTGTGTTTTAACCGGAATAGGGCAGGGAGTTAAAATAGTAGTCGTCCCTTTTGCCATCGATGACAACCTGGCCATCCCGGAACCCATCAATGATAATTACAGCGATTCTGCCATCCCGGAGCTGAAGCTGCGCCATGCTCTGCCGATCGGTGGCGCGCATTTTTAGCTCTATCCCGCTTCCAGAATCGTCCCTTTCATACTGCCGTCCGCCTGCTGCAGCTGGACTTTCAAGGGCTGTGCCACCGTAAGAATTTTATCCGTATCCTCGATTTCCCATAGCGCACCCTTCGCCGGAATCAGCCAATCCTCCCAATAGACATAATCGCGCTTGGCATCCCATGTGCCCAACACATCGACATCGTCCTGTACGCGGATGACGCCATTCTCCCATTCATGCAGGTAGCCGGGAATCCCGTCCAGTTTTACAGGCCTCCACTGCTCAAACTTGTACAGCGCGATTGTTCCTTCGTCTGCCCCAAGTTCCACTCCCAAAAGCAGCCGCAAGCCGTTTTGCGTTTGGATTTGATAGATAGGGCCGGTAAGGAAGCCCTCGGAAAGCACGGAAGTCACTCCTTCGTTTTCATTTCCTACCGTGATTTTAACGGCTTCCGGCGTTCCTTCATCCGGGCAGGCCCGAGGTATCTGGACGATAAAGTTTTCCACCTGGCCATCACCGTCGAAATCGGCCTGATACATCTCCCCATACTCTATTTTCCTTACCTCGTAAGCAACCGGTTCCACCGAAGAGTCATCCGCAGGCGCAGCGTCCTCGGGCGGAGGCGCAATACAAGATGTTAGCCCCAGCGCCAAAAGGATACACCCGGCAATCATTATCCATTTTTCATTTTGTTTCCCCCTCCGACAGCATGGATTTAGGGCGCACTTTTTGCACCGCTTCCCCAAACCTGATTTCCTTAATTTCTTCTCCCTGCTGGAGCAAAAGCCCGCCCTCTTCCGAGACACCGATGCACCATCCAGAGATCTCCCCCGCCGCCACTTCCCTACCTTGTAAATAGGAGCGGCTCTCATATTCCTTGCGAAAGGCGCCGAAGCCTTCTTCGAAATAGCGCGCCAACCGCTCACCCAGGCATGCCTTTACCGCGAACACGACTTCTTCTAACGGGATATCCCTTCCGAGCTCAATCCGAAGTGCAGTCGCCGTTTCCGCCAACCCTTCTCCAAAAGCACCTGGTTGGTGTTTACCCCTCTTCCTATGACTACGCCCTGCATCTGCGCGCCGACATAGATGCCCTCGCACAAAATCCCGCAGAGCTTTTTGTCTCCAATATAGATATCGTTGGGCCACTTGATACCCGCCTTTACGCCAAACGTCTCCACCGCGTCCGCCACCGCGAGCGCCACACAGAGCGTAAGCGCGCCGCCATCCTGCTGTGAGACAGGGTAATAAAAGCTGGCATAGACATTTTCACCCTCCGAGCTCCATGCTCTTCCCAGGCGCCCGCGCCCAGCTGTTTGCCGCAGCGCCACACAGAGCATTTCCTCTTGCCCCGCATGTTTTTTTTAAAAACGTAGTGGTAGAATCCACCTCTTCCAAGCAAAAAAGCCTCAGGTTGGTTTCGCAAATTGCCTTTGTAGATTCTCAAAATAGCTCATCTTCGGCCTCACCCTCTGCGCGCTCCACCACCGCGCGGATATCATCGTAGGAAAATCCCCGGCGGGTGAGCGCGGCATACATCTTCTGCCGGCGCTTTTGCGCGGAATCCGCCGCGTATTTACGCCGCAATTTTTCCGCTAAAGCCTCGGCCGCCGCCCGTTGGCTTTGCGCATCCAGTTCAAGGTTTTTTCTTCGATGACACTGCGCTCCACGCCCCGCTCCAGAAGCTTTTTGACGGATTGCGCCCGCGCCCAGCCGCTTTCCATAGCTGCGCGCAAATTCCCGGACATAGGCCGCATCGTCAAGATAGGAGTACTTTTCCATTGTGGCGACGGCTTCCGCAACGCTCTGAACGTCGATGCCCTTTTTGGCCAGCTGCTGTTCCAATTGGCGACGCGTCCGAGGGGTATAGGCAATATACGCCACAGCAAGCTCTTTGGCGTACTTTACGGTATCCTCCCGCTTCATCTGCTCCAACAGCTCCTCCGAAAGCTCCATGCCTTCTTTTAGGTGGTGCCGTAACACTGTCTCCACGGATAGCGAGGTTAGAAAGCCGTCGTCGTCCGACAGGTTATATCGATTTTTGTTGCGCTTTTGCAGCGCAATCTCCCTTAAAATCCTCATGCCTTAGACCCCGCCGCCATATAGACATTGCTGTGATGCTCCACATCTGTAATGCCTCCCATATCGAGCCGCTATCCAGAAAATACAGCGTCACGTTGCCGCTGGAATTGAGCGTACCAAAAGCCGAACCAGCGATGCGCCGGCCGGCAACCTCCAGGACAATCGGCCGTTTTTCCCAAGTCTGACTGCCGCCAAAGCTCGCAAAAACGCCTCTTTATCCCCGCTGCCCACAAAGGATGCATCCGCATGATGTGTGCCGCCAGTGCGCGTGACCCGATAAGTCTTCTGCGTTTTATAGTCCATGACGATGGCCGTTGCACCCACAGGGAAAACCGCGCTCACCTCCGTCCAGGAGAGCAGCTCCCCCGGCACAGGCGCCCCCTGCAATCCCGGGCCGATGATCCGCGGAATGCCATTGTTTCCCGCCGCCCGGGAAAGACCCCCTTGCTATAGAGCTTGGAAAAGGTATTTTCGCCAAACACGCCCGTGGCAGAGATGCCGTTACGCTGCTGGAAAGCGGCGACTGCGGATTTCGTCAAATCCCCATACAAGCCGGTGGGGCGGAAGTGCAGATAGCCGAGATCTGTCAGCCGCTGCTGCAGCATGACAACGCTCTGCCCCGAATCCCCTTTTCCAAGGGTAATTCATCTAAAATAGCCGCTCCTGCGCCTGCGGGCAGAAGCGACAGCACAAGAATTGCTATCAAAAAGAGCCGGATTTTTTTTCATGTATTCTCCACTCCCCAAAAACAAGTTTCAATAGTGAAAGTGTAGCACAATTAAAAAGTCGGTTCAAGCAATGTACATTTTCTTTACAATAAGTGGTAGAATAAGAAAAACAAGGAGTAAGACCATGAAGGAGCACTATACTCATCTTTATTATGGGGAGGGCAAAGGCAAAACCACTGCGGCGGCAGGGCTCTGTCTGCGCAGCCTGGGCGCCGGAGCAAAGGCATTATTCTGCCAATTTTTAAAGGACGGCACCAGCAGCGAAATCGAGCCTTTACGCCGACTCGGGGCAGAAGTGATGGCCGGCGAGCCCGCTAAATTCCTCTGGCACATGATTCCCGAGGAAAAGCAGGAGTATTTTGCCTCGCAACACCGGCTTTTGAGCAGGCGATGCGCTGCTTATCCAGCGGGGCGTACGAAATCGTCATTCTGGACGAAGTGCTGGATGCGCTGATAGGGGCATTTTGAGCGAAGAAGAGCTGATTCGGGCAACCAAACAGGCCAAGTGTGAGCTTGTGCTCACAGGGCGCGCACCCACGGCCGCACTTTTTACGACTATCCGACTATGCCACGGAAATGAATGCGATCAAGCACCCTTACGGCGCGGAACAAACGCCTGCCCGCAAAGGAATTGAATACTAAAAACTGCCAGATTTCTCTGGCAGTTTTTCTATTTCAGTTCGCGCAGCGCGGCGACCAATTCTGTCTTTCCCGCGGTTTTACTGTCTTTTTCTTTGATGACGCGGGCGGGAGTTCCCGCGACCACCATATTTGGCGCAACATCTTCCGTGACGACCGCCCCAGCGGCCACCACCGCGCCCTTTCCAATGCGCACACCCTCGATGACGACAGCATTTGCCCCGATGAGCACATCATCTTCCACGATGACCGGGGTTGCGCTGGGCGGCTCTACCACGCCGGCGAGCACTGCCCCTGCTCCTACATGACAATTTTTCCCCACCGTAGCCCGGCCACCCAACACCGCGCCCATATCGATCATCGTGCCTTCGCCGATGACAGCGCCGATATTGATGATAGCGCCCATCATGATGACGGCATTCTCCCCGATTTCCACCTGCTCTCTAATGATGGCGCCCGGCTCAATGCGGGCCTTTATTTCCTTCTTATCTAATAAGGGGATGGCGGAATTGCGCGCATCGTTTTCAATATGCAATTTGTCAATTTTATGGGCGTTCTGCTCCAAAACCGGGCCAATGGCTTTCCAATCTCCGAACACGATTTTCATGCCGCCCGCCGCAGAAAATTCCATTGCATCTGGGAAAGTGATTTGCTCCTTTTCCTGTAAAAAGACCCGAACAGGAGTTTTCTTCTCGGATTTTTTGAATGTACTCGATAATCTGATAAGCGTCCATATTACTCTTCTTTCTGTGCCGCTAAAGAGCACGTTTTGCAAATCGTAGCGCCCGGGAGCTTTTTCCATCAGCGCCTCAGCAGCGCGAAGGGCCCCGGCAGCAAAAAATGCGCCGGCTGGAGGCAGAGTGCGTGATGGAAAGTGTCTCGTCCTCTCCGAAGAAATACACCGTATGTTCCCCGGCCACTGTACCGCCCGCAGGGCAAACACGCCGATTTCATCTTCCCCTCGTTTGCCGCACATCCCTCCCTGCCTGTGACAACCCGCAACTCCCCTTGGGGATCCAGCGCTTGCACCAGCAGTTTCGCCGTACCGCTGGGGCATCGGCCTTTTGGTTATGGTGCTTTTCCACCACTTCCACATCGAAGCTTTCCTTTAGCATGGAACCAAACTGCTCGAGCATTTTGCGAAATACTGCAATGCCCAGGCTATAGTTTGCGCTATGCAGCACTGGAGCTGCCTCCCCAAGCGCCGTAAGTATTTCCTGCTCTGATGGGCCATAACCGGTTGTTCCGCTTAAAAAGCGCAGTGCCCGTACGCCGAACATAGTCCGCGATATGCGCCAGCATGGCGGGATGAGAAAAATCCAGCACCGCATCCGCCGCCGCCAAGGTTTCAAACTGCGATACGCTATCCTCATCCACCGCCGCCAAAACTTCGTGCCCGCGGGCGATCGCCAGTCCCTCTATCATCTTGCCCATCTTGCCATAGCCGGATAAAACAATTTTCATATTCCGCTCCTACTGCACTTTGAGCCCAGCCCGGCGCATGATATCCGCCAGCTTTTTCCCGCTTGGCGGCCGGCATCTCGCAAAGCGGGAGCCGGAAGCTGCCCGCTTCCATACCGAGCAGGTTCATCGCCTCTTTGACGGGGATGGGATTGACCTCCATAAACAGTGCGTTTATGAGCTCCAGATAGCGCAACTGTGTCGCAAGCGCCTCTTTTTCCCGGCCTTGCAGATAGTCCATCACCATGTTATGGCAGGTTTTGGGCATAATATTTGCCCAGACCGAGATGACGCCCGAAGCGCCCAACGAGAGCAACGGCACCGTGATATCGTCATTTCCGCTGTACATGGCAAAGTCATCGCCGATGAGGCGCGCAATCTTCATCGCGTAGGAGATATCCCCCGCTGGCCTCCTTGATACCCGCGATATTGGGGTGCTTCGCAAGGCGCTCCACCGTATCTACCGAGATAGAGCAACCTGTGCGCCCGGGGACGTTATAGAGCAAAATCGGGATATCCACAGCGTCCGCAGATTCCATAAAGTGCCGGTACATGCCTTCTTCGTTTGTCTTATTATAGTAGGGAGCGATGCACAAAAGCGCATCCGCGCCCATCTTCGCATAGCGGATACTCTTTTTCCTTTTGAACCTGTGTGGAGTTGGAACCGCTGCCCAAGATGAGCGGAACCCGACCAGCCACATGCTCTACCGCACATTCGCAGATGGCGTCGTCTTCCTCGCGGACGGTGGTTGAGGTCTCCCCGGTGGTGCCCAGGATGAGGATGCCATCCGTCCCATTTTCAATGTGCCAATCCAGAAGCTCCCGCAATTTTATGAAATCCACGCTGCCGTCTTGAAGGAAGGGTGTGACGAGCGCTACAATCGAACCTTTTAAATTCATATTCTTCTCCTTTTTACTCTGCTTGTCGAGCTAGCCTAATATCCCTTTATCTAACAGGGCTTTGCTTTGGGCAAAACCCATCTTTCTCTTTAGAATGCCCAAAACATCACCTCCCTTTCGCGCACCGATACGAAAAAAAGCCAGCAGGGCGCAATCCCTACTGGCAACATACTCAGAAAAAGCTGCGCACCATCGCAGTTTATGTTTCGCCGTAAAGATAGCACTCCTGCACCCAAAAATGCAGACAGTCCTGCAGGTATTCCCCACAGCCCCATCCCCTTCGCACGCCTGCCCCGGGAACTCGGCGAAATTGCCCCTTTCTACCCTCCCAGCTCGCCAGCTCCGGCAGAATTCATCGTTTTCGCACCTCTATCAAATGTTAGAGTAATGGCATCATTTCCTCTAAGAAAATGCAATAACTTATTTCAAGAAATGCAGAAGTGTTTGCAACGCTGCTGGGCATGGGTTACAATAATTCTATTAGACCAAAGGAGGGTTTCATGCTAGAAAAACTCACCGCACACCGCCGGGCGCTGCACCAGATTCCCGAGCTGGAAAAAGCAGCTGCCGCTCACGAGCGCATATATTAAAAAGGCGCTTTCCCGCTGCCTTGCCAGATTCTTTTGCCAGGGGGCGATGCCGTTTGCGCCTACTTTGACGCGGGCAAGGCCGAAACAGTAGCGTTTCGCAGCGATATGGACGCGCTGCCCATCGAGGAAAAAAGGCGCGCTGCCTTTCCGTTCCCAGCATAAAAAGGCCATGCACGCCTGTGGGCACGATGGACACATGGCGATCTTGCTCTGCCTCGCCGAATATATTGCCGGGCATTTGACCGAGCTTCCCCACAATGTGCTGCTGGTGTTCCAGCCCGCGGAGGAAACGACGGGCGGCGCCAAGGATATCTGCGCTTCTGGGGTTTTTGAAGCGCACAACGTCTGCCGCATTTTTGGGCTGCATCTCTGGCCCAGTTTGCCCGCCGGGGTCGTCGCTACCAAGAGCGGCCCGCTCATGGCCCGCTCCAGCGAGCTCACCGTGGAAATTGCCGGGCGCAGCGCGCATATTGCCCGGCAGGACGAGGGCATTGACGCCCTCTATGCCGCCACAGAGCTGGTGCGCCGCTGTTATGAAATCATAGAAAAGATGGAGCCCGAGCAATTTTGTTTGCTGCGCTTCGGGCGCATGCAGAGCGGCACGGCGAGAAATGCAGTGAGCGCCAGCACACGGCTGGAGGGCACGCTGCGCACCTTTTCGGACGATTTGCACCGCGCTCTGACCGAGCGGATTCTAGAAATTTCCCACAACATAGAGAAAGAACTCGGCTGCCAAATCTCTGTGCAGTTAAGCGAGGGGTACCCGCCTGTCACCAATTCTGCGCTGCTTTTGGGCAGGTATGCGAATACCTGGGAGAGGGGCGCGTTTTTCCTTCTGGATAAGCCCACGCTCATCACCGAGGATTTTTTTTTTACCAACAGCGCATGCCTGGCCTGTTTTTTTCCTGGGTATCGGCGGGGAGGAGCCGCTGCATTCCGACCGTTTCAACTTTGACGAGGCGCTGTTGCAGCCCGGGCTTTCCCTTTTCCAAAAGCTTCTATATCTATAGAAAAGGAGCGCAACGATGATAGAAAAATGAACGCGCTGCTGCTTGGCGTAGAGCCCAGCGGCATTCGCAAATTTGCTGCACTGGCCGCGCAAGAGGAAGGCTGCATTTCGCTGACCATCGGCGAGCCGGATTTTAATACCCCAGAACCCATCAAGGATGCCGCCAAGGCGGCGCTTTGCCAAAACCTCACGCACTATCCCCCAAACGCCGGCTACCCGGCGCTGCGGGAGCAGGTTTGCCAATTTGAACGAGAGAAAAATGGCGTTTGCTACCGCCCGGAAGAAGTTATCATAACGGACGGGGCGACGGAGGGGCTTTACCTGGCCCTGCGCGGTATTCTCAACCCCGGAGATGAGGTTATCGTTCCCCTGCCGGCTTTCGGCGTATACGAGCCGATTATCCGGCTTTCTGGTGGTATTATGGCGCCGCTTGATACGGCGGACGACGGGTTTCAAATAAACCCAAAAACGCTGGCCGCCTGCATCACCCCTAAGACCAAGGCGATTCTTCTAAATTCCCCGAACAACCCGACCGGAGTTGTCTACAGCCAGCAGACGCTGGAAGCCGTCTATCAGCTCGTGAAGAACCGGGATATTTTCGTGGTGTGCGATGATGTTTACGCGCAGCTTTGCTATGCTCCCTGCCCGAGTTTTTCCCAGTTCCAGCAGATTCGGGAGAAAATCATCGTGGTGCAGAGCTTTCTAAGCCCTATGCCATGACCGGCTGGCGCATGGGCTACCTTCTGGCCGATGCGCCCATCGCAGCGCAACTTTCCAAGCTGCATTCCTACACAGTGGTTTCAGCCGTTTCTTTCCTACAACCCGCCTGCGAACAAGCGCTCTGCTATGACCCGGCCCCATGATCGCGGCATACCGCCGCCGTCGGGATTTGATGCTCCGCCGCCTTTTTTGAGATGGGGCTGGAAACTCCCCCTGCCCGAGGGCGCGTTTTACTGCTTCCCCAATATCCGGCAATTCGGGCTCACTTCCGAACAATTCTGCCTGCGCATGATATCTGAGGCAAAGCTGGCCGCCGTACCCGGCTCCTGCTTTGGAGCGGAAGGATATATCCGGCTTTCCTATTGCTACAGCGAGGAGCATATTCGAAGAGGGCTAGATCGATTGGAATCCTTCCTTCGCACATTGCGCTGAATTTACGCATCAAAAAGCGCCTGTTACCAGGCGCTTTTTTATTTGATTTAGACAACACCGTGCGCGAGCATAGACTGCGCGACCTTTTCAAAGCCGGCGATGTTCGCGCCGACAACGAAGTTATCCTCTTTGCCATATTCTATCGCGGCATCGCGGCACTGACGATAGATATTGACCATGATTTCTTTCAGCTTGGCGTCCACTTCCTCGAAGGTCCAGGAGAGGCGCATGCTGTTCTGCGACATTTCCAGGGCAGAGACGGACACACCGCCGGCATTGGAAGCCTTGCCCGGGGCAAACAGCACGCCGTTTGCCTGGAAATATCTCGTCGCCTCCAGCGTAGTGGGCATATTCGCGCCCTCGCCCACAGCATAGCAGCCGTTTTTCACCAGCGCTTTGGCGCTCTGCTCGTTCAGCTCGTTCTGCGTTGCGCAGGGCAGCGCGATATCGCAGGGAATCGTCCAGATACCCGCGCAACCTTCATGATATTCCGCACCGGTTATCTCGGCATATTCCTTGATTCTGCCGCGCTTTACCTCTTTGATTTCCTTGATGATGTCGAGCCTTATGCCGTCTTTGTCATAGACATAGCCGTTGGAATCCGACATCGCGACAACCTTCACGCCATATTCCTGCGCTTTTTGTACCGCATAGATGGCGACATTGCCCGAACCGGAGACGACTACCGTCGCGTCCTTCAGGGATTTTCCCTTTTCCCCGATCATCTCGTTCACAAAATAGATGAGGCCAAAACCCGTCGCCTCTTTGCGGCCAATCGAGCCGCCATAAGTAAGGCCCTTGCCCGTAAATACGCCATGGAACTGGTTTTTCAACTTCTTATACTGGCCGAACAGATAGCCAATTTCCCGCGCCCACGCCGATATCGCCGGCAGGAACGTCTGTATCCGCATCGATATGGCGGTATAGCTCGTTCATGAAGCTCTGGCAGAAACGCATCACTTCCATATCGCTCTTGCCCTTAGGGTCGAAATCCGCGCCGCCCTTGCCGCCGCCCATTGGGAGGCCGGTGAGAGTTTTTAAACGTCTGTTCAAAGCCCAGGAACTTGATAATGCTCTCGTTCACAGAGGGATGCAGCCGCAAGCCGCCCTTATAGGGGCCGATGGCACTGTTGAACTGTACGCGAATGCCGCGGTTCACCTGCACTTTGCCCTGATCATCCACCCACGGTACGCGGAAGATAATCTGCCGCTCGGGCTCCACAATGCGCTCAAAATACCCGCAGCCTCATACTCCGGCTTCTTTTCAAATACCGGGGCCAAAGATTCCAAGACTTCCTTTACGGCCTGCAAAAATTCAGGCTCATTCGGATTTCTTTTTCTGTACGGCTTCATAAACCTTTTTGTGTACGACATGATTCTCCTCCTAATTTACCGCAAAATGCGAAATGAAAACTCAATATGCCACTTATTATATCAAAAATATGAAAGTTTGCAATACTAAAATTTCAAAATATTGGAGGATTTTGCATATTTTTCGGAAAATTCCCGTTTAAAACTGCAAACAGAATATTAAATGCTGCAATTTATAGGCTTCTGACTGTCTTTACAACCTTGCCCCAGATATAGAGACGCTCCACCTCTTTTTCGAAAAGAACCGCATAGGATATTGCAAATTTTGCGGGCACAGCAAAATCCCCCTCCCTGCCAAAGCAGGCGGCAAATTTCCGCCCGGCCTTTATCCACCGAGACCGCGGCGATTTCCCCGTTTCGCACCGTCATCTCTCGTGCAATCAGGGCGATATCGCCATCTAAAATGCGTGGGGCCATTGCATCGCCCAACATTCGCAGCGCGACCAACCCAGAACAGACGCTCCCTTCCTCCAGCGCTTCCAGGCCGTAATCCGAACAATTCTTCTCATGCTGCACGCCAGAAAAGGCGCTTTTTCTGCTTCCCGAAATTGGGCTGCTTTAAATGCTGCATGCTTATCCATTCCTTTTTTCCATTTATAGGAAAATCATACTATGGCTAAAAAGTTGGGTAAAATATTTATTGTCCAATACGCTTCCCTCTTTCCACTTTTAAAAAGGCGGGTTATAATGATTAAAAAAGGAGGCTCGGCTATGAAGCAAATTGCGTTGCCCAGCGAGGCGAGAGAGATTGATAAAAAAATGATGCTGGATAAGAAGATTCCGGGGCTTTTGCTCATGGAACAGGCCGCCGTCGCCATTTTCCGCACGGTAGAGCGCCTGGATCTTTCTAGCCGGCGTGTGCTCGTAGTGGCCGGAGGCGGAAACAACGGAGGCGATGCTTTTGCCGCCGCCCGCATTCTGCTCATAAACGGTTACGACGTGCAAGTTGGCTATGTGCCTGCAAAGGAACTTCCCGGAGATGCAGCAACGAATTACGCCTTTTTGAGCACTCTGGGCGGCTGACGCTCCTTGATGAACGAACCTTATCCTCCTTCTTCGCATTCCCTTCCGAGGTTATTTTAGACGGTCTATTCGGCATTGGGCTCAACCGAGAGCCCGCGGGAATCTATGCAAAAAGTAATTGCGGCAATCAACGAACATTCCGCCTATAAAATTGCCATCGATATCCCCTCCGGCGTATTTGGCGAGACGGGCACCGCCACTATCGCCGTAACTGCGGACGAGACGGTCACATTCCAGTATGCCAAGCCAGGACATCTGCTTTTTCCCGGCCGAGCGCTCACAGGCAAGCTCCACATTGCAAAGATAGGTTTAGACGATGCCGAGCTTTCTCTCAAGTGGGTGGACGAATTTTCCCTGCCTGTTCGTCCGCAAAACGCGCATAAAGGCAATTTTGGCAGGCTGGCGGTCATCGCAGGCTCGAAAGGCATGGCAGGAGCGGCAATGCTCTGCACCCGCGCGGGCATCGCCGCCGGAGCCGGGCTATGCACGCTGCTCTCCTGCGGCTATGTTTGCGACGCGGCGCAAAAAAATATCGCCGCAGCCATGGCGCGGGAGATCTCTTCCTGCGCCGAACACATCGCGCCCACGGTCCCGGCGGAGGATTTGCTTTCAGGCTTTTGCGCTGTAGCCATCGGCCCGGGCATAGGGCTTCATGAGCGCACAGCAGAACTGGTGCGGCAGGTAGCGGGCTCTGCGCTTCCCAAGGTAATAGATGCGGACGCGCTGACGCTGCTTTCTAAGGGCGAGCTTCATTTTGGCGCGAACACTGTGCTCACACCGCATCCAAAAAGAGTTTTCTCGGCTTTGCGGCCTACCTATAGAACACATTTTGGCGCACCCCATCGATTGCGCCAGGGGAATTTTCTCAAAAAGCACAACGTTACTCTGCTGCTAAAGGTGCGACCACTGTGGTGGCTGATGGAGGCCAGGCATACCTTATCACCGCGGGCACGCCGGGTATGGCCAAAGGCGGCTCGGGCGATGTGCTTACCGGGGTGATCGGCGGATTATTGGCGCAGGGTTTGCGCCTGCGGAAGCGGCATATGGCGGCGCTTATCTTTGCGGCAAAGCTGGCGAGCGCGCCGCGGCCGCCAGGGCGAATATGCCATGACGGCAGAAGATACCATCTCGCATTTACTGCAATAAAAAAGAACCGGCGTTTGCCGGTTTTTTCCTACCCACTTTGTAATCCACGCTCACCGTTCCCGTCCGGTGTGCCCGGATAAGCGCGCACTTCCTCGTGGCTCGGATGCTTATCATACGCGGCCAACCCGGCCTCATCATCGAAAGTTGCGATGAGAACCAGGTCGTACGAGCGCTCGCTGCCCATAAAATCTATACCGACCTCCATGCTGCGCAGGCTCGGCACCTGGCCCACCAATGCCCGAAGCATTTTGCTGCCACTTCGGCATCCTTTTAATCCGCAAACTTCTGGCAAACGACATGCTTAACCATATAATTCCCCTTTTACCTTTCAGTGATTTATATCTATTATACCAAAGAGCTGCCATTTGGCAAAAGAAAAGAGAGGCCAGGAGGCCTCTCTTTTTTCTTACTCGTCGTCTGTCATATCCTTTTTTCGCCTGTTCAATTACCTTGGCGGCCATCTGTGAAGGCAGCTCTTCATACCGCTCAAAGTTGATTTCGAACATGCCCCGCGCCTGCGTCATAGAGCGAAATCTGTGGCATAGCGCGTCATCTCCGCCATGGGAACCTCGGCTAAAATCTTCTGCTTTCCCCCCGCCGCCGGCTCCATCCCAAGGATTCTTCCCCGCCGCCGGTTCATATCCCCCATGATATCACCCATATATTCATCCGGCACGACAATCTCCGCCCGCCCGATCGGCTCTAACAACACAGGCCCGCCTGCGGGCAGGCCGCCTTATACGCCAAACGCGCCGCAGATTTAAAGGCCACTTCCTTGGAATCTACCGGGTGGTATTTGCCGTCGAACAGCGTCGCCTTCACGCCCACCATGGGATACCCCGCCAGCACGCCTTTTTTGCATGGCCTCCCGGAGCCCCCTTTTTCCACTGCCGGGATAAACTCTTTGGGCACAACGCCGCCCACGATTGCGTTTACAAACTCAAAATCCATCGAGCCGTCGCTGGTGGGCTCGAAGCGGATAGAAACCACGCCAAACTGCCCTGCGCCGCCCGATTGTTTTTATGCCGCCCCTCCGCCTCTGCAGATTTGCGCAGCGTCTCCCGATAGGCGACTTTGGGCTCCCTTTAGCGCCGCCTCTACGCCAAATTTATTCTTTAATTTATTGCAAATCGCCTCGATATGCAGCTCGCCCATGCCTGAAACGAGCATATCCCCGGTCTCTGGGTTTTTAGCGACGGTAAAAAGTCGGGTCTTCCTCTTCCATCCGGCGCAACCCGGCAATGACTTTATCCTCTTCTCCTGTTTTTTTGCCGACACTGCAAGCGAAATGCAGGGCTTGCCAAACGTCACAGGATCCAAGATTATTTTTCCGCCGCACTGCACAGCGTATCTCCGGTTTTGGTGAATTGCAGCTTTGCCAGCGCGCCGATATCCCCGGCTTCCAGGCTGACGATATTCGTCACCTTTTTCCCCCAGCATGGTAGCGACGTTGCCGAACTTTTCCGCTTTATCCGCTGTGCTGTTATAGAGCTGCGTATCTGCTTTTAGGATGCCCCGGTAGATTTTTCACCAGGCTGATTTTGCCTACAAACGGGTCTGCAATCGTCTTAAAAACCTGGCCTACAAACGAGCCTTCTTTGCTGCGCGGGATCTCAACTTCCGCGCCCTTTTCATCCTTACCGTGCGCGGGAGGCATATCCGCCGCCGCAGGCATATAGAGCGCCAGCGCATCTAAAAGCTCGCGAACACCGGCATTTTGCAGCGCAGAGGCCGCAAATACCGGAATGATTTCTCCGTGCAAAATCCCCAGGCGCAGGCCTGCGAGAATATCCTCCTTGCCCAACTGCTCGCCTTCAAAAAATTTCTCCATCAGGCCTTCATCGCTACCCGCGGCGTTTTCAATGAGCGCTTCCCTCCATGCCTCTGCCTCCAACTGCAGATTCTCCGGAATTTCGATGGGCTTCGCCGCTTTTTCGGCGTATTCATATGCCGCGTGCTCGACAATATCGATATACCCCGCAACATTTCCTCCCTTTAAAATAGGAATTTGAAGCGGTGTTATCGCAGAGCCAAACTTCTGCTTTAGCTCTTCTATTACCTTTTCGTAGTCCGCATGTTTCCTTATCCATCTGATTGACCAGAACAGCCACGGGTTTGCCCGCATTTTTGCAGAACTCAAACGCCTTTTCCGCGCCAACGCCGACGCCAGAAAAACCGTTTACCAAAATCAACGCGGAATCTGCTAGATAGTAGGCCTGCGTTGTTTCCCCGACGAAATCAAAGAAACCAGGAGCATCGATGAAATTCAGCTTTACGTCCTGCCATTCGATAGGTGCCATTGCTGCCGTAAGCGAAATCTGGCGGCGCGCCTCTTCAGGGTCGTAGTCGGTAGTCGTATTGCCATCTTCTACCCGGCCGCGGCGCTCGATAAGCCCTGCGTCTGCCAGAAAGGCTTCGACAAGCGTTGTCTTGCCATCGCCGCCGTGCCCGACAACAGCGATATTCTTGATATGTGCGGCATCGTAAACCTTCATCTTGTTCCTCCTGATTTTCATGTATTGCAATCCGCTTGGCGGACGTAGACAAGTAGACAAATGGATATGTAAAAACACGGGAAAGATGACTTTTCCGTACCAGAATAAGACTCGCGCAGAAACGCGTAACACACATTCAACTTTCAAAAATGGATCTAGAAATAAATTAGCCATCCTATGGCGGAATTCCTGCTAAAAAGCAAACAATTTTTCAAAAGTTCTGGAATAGGGCCTTGCTTTTGTGAGATAATAAACCATATTAAAAGCCTTGGGGCCATTCATCGCAGGGAGGAAACATGATCTACGCTGTCTATTTAAACCCGACCATCGACAAAACCGTATATCTCGACCAACTGGAAGTCGGCGGTACCAACCGCCCGGACCAGGTGCTAATTCAGGAGGGGGAAAAGCTCTGAACCTCGCCATTGTCGCCAGCCGGCTTGGAGCAGAGGCCGCGGTTTCAGGTTTCGTATGTGAAGAGGGCTGCGGCATGATCCATTCCGCGCTTTCCGGCCTGCCCTGCTATTTTACCGAGCTCCCGGGACTGCCCCGAACAAACACGAAAATTTATGAGCGCAATGCCGCCCGGGTCACTGAAGTAAACGAGGCCGGCCCACTCTTTGAAGCGGATGCCTACCACGAGGCCTTTGAGCAAGACTTGCTCTCTCGCCTCACGAGCGAAGATCTGGTCGTGCTCACAGGATCTCTTCCCAGGGGCTGCACGCCGGATTATTACGGCAAGCTCATCGAAAGACTTCCCTGCCCAGCGGCGCTAGACGCCTCAGGCGCAGCTCTTGTGCCGGGCGTGGCCGCAAAAGCCCATGGTGATTAAGCCAAATACCGACGAGCTCACCCAGCTCACCGGCCAATCTTTCTCTGACACAAAGGATATTCTGCATGCCTGCCGGCAGATTATCGAGGGCGGAGTCAAAATTTGCGCCGTATCCATGGGCAAGGCCGGCGCGATCATCACAGACGGTGACGAGGCTTATTTTGCAGGCAGCGTCGTGGAGAATCCAGATTCTACCGTCGGTGCCGGCGATTCCATGTTGGCAGGTATTTTGAGCGTCATCACTCGGGGCGGCAGCATCGATGAGGCACTGCGCATGGGCAGCGCGGCAGCAGCGGCCACAATTACGCTTCCGGGCACGAACCTTGCCACACCAGAACTCGCACAGGAATTTTTCGCCAAGGTTACGACACAAAGATTGGAGTTTTAACAATGTGGAAAGTCAGCATTCCCGCTAGCAGCGGCAATATTGGGGTTGGGTTCGATTGCGCCGGCCTCGCCATCGCAGTTTATAACGCCATTGATTTTGAAGAGCGCGAGAGCGGCCTTATCATCGAACAGAGTGTTCCCGCACCTTATATCCCCTGTAATGAAAATAATATGATTTTTCAGGCGGCAAAATTCGCCGCAGACAAGCTGGGCAAGAAATTACCCGGGCTTTATCTGAAGCAATACAACGCAATCCCCCATACACGTGGCATGGGGAGCTCCGCCGCTTGCAGCGTGGGCGGCATCCTCATCGCGAATACCGTGCTCAACGCCAATCTCTCAAAGGACGAGGTTTTGGAGTTGGCTACCGAACTTGAGGGGCATCCGGATAACGCGGCTCCTGCCATCTTTGGCGGCGCATGCGTGAGCGCCAAACGACCGAGCGGCATCCTCACCCGCCCCATTCCGATTCGGGAGGATTTGGCGCTTTGCCTCGCCATCCCTCTTTCACGCTGAGCACCAAAAAAGCCCGCGGGGTGCTTCCTAAGCAAGTTTCGGTTTCCGATGCGATCTGCAATATTTCGGGTATGGGGCTGCTCATCCAAGCTTTCTACTCGGGAGATTATTCTGCGTTGCGCGTGGCGCTAGATGACAAACTCCACCAACCTTATCGCAAAAGCCTCATCTCACATTTTGACCAGGTGTTGAATGCTTTTTATGAAGCAGGAGCATACGGGGCCTGTCTTTCCGGCGCAGGACCCACCATTCTGGCATTTGTAAACAAGGCGGATAAGGGCCTCGCCCAGCGGGTTGCCGCAAAAACCAAAAATTTCCCCGGTGGTTGGAAAATAATTGCCAGCGATTTTGACCGTCAGGGCGCCACCGTACAGAAATTATAAAAAGAAGCAGCGCAGGCTGCTTTTTTTTGCCCTCGCATTGCAATTTCCGAGATTTTAGCGGATTTTTGCTTGCATTTTCTCACGAATAGTGTAGGATTAAAAGAGATAGATTTTAGGAGGGCGTTATGTTCGACACCAGGCTAAAAAAAACTCAGAAAGGCAGCTGGCTATACACAGGCAGAGTTTGCCAAAAAGATTGGCGTCGCCACTTCAACAGTGGGCATGTGGGAGAGCGGTAGCCGCCGCCCCGATTATGATATGCTAAAACTGGTCGCCGACGCTTTGGGCGTTTCCATGGGCTATCTTCTGGGGAACAGCAGCTTATCGACCCTTCTACGATCGTGCAGGTACGCGTTGTCGCCAGTGTGCGTGCAGGGTTTGACGGCGGCATTCAGGAAGAACACCTAGGCACAGAGCCTGCCTTTGGAATAAAAAACGCTGACGCATTCCGCTATGTGCGCGTGCAGGGCGATTCCATGCTCCCGCAGATTGAAGAGGGGGATTTGGCGCTGGTGCACCTGCAAAGAGATGTACAGAGCGGTGATTTGGCTGTCGTCATCGTGGATGGCGAGGATGCCATGATCAAAAAGCTTGTGAAAGAAAAAAAAGACTGCGTTTCGCCTCGTCTCTATCAATCCGAACTACCCTCCACGCAAACTTACCGGAGAATCTTTAGAACAACTGGTCATCTATGGAAAAGTGCAGGGAATTACTCGTTCGTTCCTGTAAAGAATTTTAAATAAAAAGCCAGGGATGAATCCTTGGCTTTTTGTATTTTTGCGGGTATCATGAACCGTCATCCCTATCCCTGATACTTTCAGGTAGTCTATTCCATCTTCCGCTCCCTCGCACAAGCCTCTAGCTCCAGCATTCACCATATATGCCAGCTTTGTCCCTATCCTCGGGTCATACTCTACAAACCTGTCCATCGCTGCATCTACTCGTTTGAGGTTGGTTTTATTGAACTTCCCTGTTTTCCCGTAGGTGTCCAGAAAACGTGCAAATAAAGAGCACTCTCTAAAGAGAATGCTCTCAGTTAAATACAAGTTTATCAAACAGAACAGCAGTATTTTTTATTTAGTAATTTGTCTACTTACTATTTCTTTCAGTACACATTCATGATATATGATATTCCACTAATAGATACAATTTTTATTTCATCATTGTTTCTTTTTAGATAGTGAAATATAAGATTCTGGCCTAGATAGTTTAATAACATCGCCGATTCTCCAAACAATTTCTTTAGCATTGTTAATCGCATATATGTTATTCTTGGGTACTATTTGCGCCATTTCCAAAATAATTCTTATATCACCAAAGTCAACAGTCTTAGTGTCTCCCATTTAAAATTTTCTCCTTATATAAATTTTTTTGTAGGAATTGGCGTAGTATCATATTCTAGATTTTGCAAATATTTGATTTAGTTCTACGACTACTAATTTCATAAGTTTTTGCAACTTTTCAACATTGTCTTTGTCTTGTCTTATACTATAAGCGTAATTTCCTATATCTTCGTGCCATACTAAATTATATTGTGAATCCTTATCATATAACGGAATTACAGTATAAAATAATCCATCCATTTTTTCACCAATATCAATTCGAATTTCTCGTTAACAATTTTAACAACTAAATCATTACCATCATAATAATCATAGTTAACAAACAGAAACTCGATACGATTGCCCTCATCATTATTGACATGTCTGACAATATTTATATTCATAATTTCCCCTTAATCTAATCCTAAATATTTATTTACACTTGTTCTTGATCGCTGAGAGCTTTCGAGAATAGCTTTGTAAATATCATCGCCTGAAAGTCCTTTATCAATTTGCTTTTTTCACAATTTCCTCCCAGGTTAAGTTAGGTTCAAATTTATACAACTCCTCTGCTAAAGTCCTACCTGACATTAGCTCTCTTGCCCCTGTCCTATATTGATTTCTAAGATTAAATGCCTGTTCTGCCTGTTTTTGTATGGGCAAACTTCTGTCAATTTGTTCTGCAATCTTTTTTTTCTTGCAAAAGATACCATTGGCGCTTCTGTATTGCTAAGAGTCCCCTTGGGGATATTATCTACAAACCCACTCGTTCCCTCACCCAGTATACCACGCTTTCCTGTATCCCCGCCAGTGGTCCCAACTGCATTGGCCGTCGGAATGACCGCCTTGTTCTGTCCCGTCGGTATCGGCACTCCCGCATCTTCCGCTACTGCCGCCGCTAACGCCCCTGCCGTTTCATCCCGCGCTGACCCTTGCCCTGCTTTCTGTTTCTGCCCAAAAAAGCCTTGCGGCCGATTTTCAACCGCAAGGCTTTTCATAACACCTGCTCCTCCTATTAAATTGCCTGTATGTGTAGGGGTGGCGTTTTTATCGCCCGCACATGAATTGTCGCTGCGCTCCAATCCGCAAACCACTACCCCGCTTGCGTTTCGTGCGCAAGGCTGGGGCTTGTATAGATTCGCTATTTTTTACAAACATCTTAAATAAAACATTTTCTCCTTTCTTCTTCCAACCATTTTTGCGACACATCATCCGCTGTTTTATCTGAATATTGACTGTATACCGGTTCATACTTATACTCAGCAGACACACTATTTTTAGATACATCATATACTATTTTCATTTCTGTTGGCATATCCATCTTATATTGCTTACAAATCGTAATCATTTTTTAATATCATCATTAAGAATATGCATACATGCCTTCTGCCTTTCAATTGATGTATCATACATTTTTCCTACTTGGCTTAATTCGTGTCTTTCTAAAATTTTTCCTGCTATCTTGTAAAAAAAATCACATGAAATTGTACTATCTTCAAAAAGACCCATAAATATAAATTTTATCGGCCTTTTCCCCACATATTCCAGGCAAATTTGTATCATATCTGTTTGAACAGTTGAAAATTCATCTTCAAACACTTTTTTCATCTAACATCCTCCTCTAATTTATAATATCCTTACTAAAGTATTTACCATCTATAGTGTATTCTACATTAAATTCTGTAGGTCGCAGGCCATTTTCATTATATTTTATATCTACATTTACGGTTACGTCCTTACCTTCCTTTAGTGCATTTGCCCACTGATTTTCAATCTTTTGTATGAACTAAGATTTACATTTTGAGATTGCGATACAATATTATCTAAATCAGCAGAACCTCCAAAACGATCCCCGGCTAAATGTCCAGCGTGGTCGCCTGATAATTTTCCTGGTGAATTAGCATTATGTGGTAACCTTGCATCACGTTCTGTCAATTGTAATTTATCTGTATTCCAGTTTGATACCCTACCATTTGCGTCTGTTTTATAGTTATAATTAAACTCACCTGCTTTGTATTCTATATTAGACTTTAGATTCCCCGCATCGTCAAAGGATTATCTACGTGAACTTTTTGTTCACCATCACTTACTCTTTCACCCAGTATACCACGCTTTCCCGCATCCCCGCCAGTGGTCCCAACTGCATTGGCCGTCGGAATGACCGCCTTGTTCTGCCCGTCGGTATCGGCACTCCCGCATCTTCTGCTACTGCCGCCGCTAACGCCCCTGCCGTTTCATCCCGCGCTGACCCTTGCCCTGCTTTCTGTCCCGGCGTGAACCCAAGGTCCCTCTGCGTATTCAAATCCATCTGCCGCATCGCTTCCGCTTCTTCTGCGCTGACTCCTCCCGGCCCTATCCTCCGGCTGTATCCCCCCCCTTCGGGTATCTCCACCTCTCCTGCCCGCCGGCGCCTGGGGTATTTCCACGTCTGCAGCATTCGGGTTTCGCATCCCCGGTATCTCCGCTTCTCCTGTCCCTTGGCTTCCTCCCAGGCTCTGCAGCGTGTTCCCCTCCATCTGCCCCATCATCTATGTCCGCTGCAGGCGGTTTGCCCTTCGGACCCTCTACCTCCGGAACCGGCGCGGATAATGCATTCTCCTCTGGCGCATCAATACCATTTACATCTTCTCCGTCCATCTGAGAGAACATCTGGTTTTCTTGCCCGGCGTCCATTCCATCGTCATCCAGGCCGCTGCCGTTCGTTAGGATGTTCTCATCGTACAATTTCGTAATAAGCGTAAAACGGCGGCCATATAAAAGGCCGCCGTTTTACGCTTAAAAACTATAGCGCATTCTATCATTTAAATTTTTAATCACCTATTTCTAATTTCTTCTTGCCAGTCTATAAATATTTGCCTTGCAGAAATGCCACTTTCCCCAATACATATAGGTGTATACTGATACTTGGCGTCGTACTTCCCTGTTTTACATCATAATACATCTTCATTTCTTTAGGAATTGGCGTATCATCCTCTAGACATAAATCCTTTAGCTTCACTAAATCTAATGTGCCCGTCTCTAAAAACTCCCTTCTTAGCGTTTTATCAATTCCTAAAGTGTTCAACGTTTCAACCTTATTATTCATTTTAAAGAAAGCATTGAACATTAGACCATCTTTTTCAATAGAAGCATATGCAAAAATTTTATCTACTTTGTTTTCAGTAACTTCAAGGCACAGTGAGATCAATCCTGACTGTAAATCCATAAATTTATCTTCAAATCCTCTTTTCATATAAATCCTCTTTTCCTTAATTAGTAATAAATTCAAAGAAATCTTCGCCATCAATTGTATAATTCACGCTAAACGAAATAGGGCGGGAACTTCCAGTTGTATAATTGATTTTAATGTCAACAGAAACCGATTCCCCCTTTTTTAGTGCATCAGCCCAATCATTTTCTATTGCCTTGTATTTACTTAAATTCACCTCTTGAGCCTGCGACACTATAGAAGGCACAGTTTTTCACTGCGCCTTCCAAAAACTTGTTCTTAAAAACATTTTCTGATTAAACCATTCTTTAAGCATATCATAATTAACTAAAACCTTAGTAATTATGATGTTTTATACTATTGGTATTATATAACGCAAATCACATTTCTTTAAGTCGCTCCTGCTCGAATAATACAGCTCGAATCAAGTCGTCTGCCACTTCAATTGCATACTTTTTTGGGACTTCGTATAACAATAAGTAATTTCCTCAAGTTTATTAACTGCATTATGTTGTTCTTTTTCGAGTGTATTTCTGCATTCATTAGGCAAGTAAATAACCTCAATACGTTTATGAAATTCCTCGATACTTAATTGACCTTGTTTAAATGCATTACATTCATTGATAAGTTGTTCCATTTCTTTCATGATACCCCTCCTTACCGATATGTCATAATTGTAACAACAACTCCTTCAGGATTTACAATAACTTTTACTGTTCTGAGGAATATACATAGTTTCCAGTTTCTGGTTGATACACCCGAGTGCTTGATTTTATAACATCTTCTACATAATTAGGTGCAATACTCCTGCCATAGTCACCGCCAGCTTGGTATATATTAGGACCGAATCGATTACCACTAGGCTGCATTCGATCAACCGCATGTTTAGAATATAGTCTATCACCGACTACAGCACATTGATGCCCATTCACAATTACTTTTTCGTAGTTTTGCCAGCTATCCCACCGAACTGAAGTACTTTCCGCCCTTTCACCCAGTATACCACGCTTTCCTGCATCTCCGCCAGTGGTTCCAGCTACATTTGTTGTAGGCATGGCTGCCTTGTTCTGCCCTATCGGTATCGGCACTCCTGCATCTTCCGCTACTGCCGCCGCTAACGCCCCCCGCCGTTTCATCCCGCGCTCCTTCCGGCACTGACCCTTGCCCTGCTTTCTGTCCCGGCGTGAACCCAAGGTCCTCTGCGTATTCAAATCCATCTGCCGCATCATCGCCGCTTCGTCTATGTCAGCTTCCCCCACTGCCTTCTGGGTTTTCGGCGCATCTAGCTCCGGAGCTTCTCCTCCTACCTGCCCCATCATCGCTTCCCGTTCCGCCTTGCTCGGCTCCGTTTCCCCTGTCATCCCTTTGGAATATGCGATTAGGTTCTGCATTCCATTCAACACCAGGTTCGACACCAGGCTCGTATACACCAGCTTCTGGACATCCTGCTCTGTCAGGCCCTTTGCCTTCGGGTCGTAATTCTTCTTTATCCCTTGCTTGAGTAGCGCCACAAACGTATCCGTTCCCGTGTCAACTAGCGTTCCTCCCAGCGTGTTGAGCAGTGCCTGCCCTCCTACAGAGCTTGTGATGTTCGCCACCACTCGGTTCCCTAGTCCGTTCAGCATGCCCGGGTTGAATAGCTTCGAGCCGAAGTAGGTCATCACCCCATCTATCGCCCCTATGAAGCCCCCGTAGCTTATCGCATCGTCTACTGTCGTCCCCTTCTTCTCCCCGTTCTCATCGTACAGACCTTCCGCTTCTATCTGCGTATGCGTGATTCCCGATTCCTTCCACATCTCCTTGGACGATTGCCCTGCGGACGACACGCCTACATACACCGCCGCCAATACCGGCCCAACCCGGGTATCAGCATCAGCGCCGCAGCCGGACCTCCTCTTCCTATCGCCTCCGCTACCGCTCCCAGCCTCTGTTCCTTCGGCGACAGGTTGAAACGCATCCCGTCCTGGGCTCTTTGCTTGTCGTACTTATTGTTCCCCAGTATCTCTTCCTTGTATTTCTTGGATGCGTTTATCAGCTCCTTATCGCCCGATGCCTCTCCGGTCATTTTACGACCGCATTCACCGCCTCCATTCCTATCCCCGGTACTTTGAGGTAGTCTATGGCATCTTCCGCTCCCTCGCACAGCCCTCTAGCTCCGGCATTCACCATATATGCCAGCTTTGTCCCTATCCTCGGGTCATACTCTACAAACCTGTCCATCGCTGCATCTACTCGTTTGAGATTGGTTTTATTGAACTTCCCTGTTTCCCCGTAGGTGTCCACAAAATCATCCATCAAATCCCGCACCTCGCTTAATTGCTTCCACTGCTCCAGTGCGTAGAGCTGCTCTTCCGTCAGCTGCGCTTTCTCTTGCGGCGACATATATCCATTCGCATACGCTACCGCCTTATCCATCGAGACTAGGTGGTTGCCATGCATCTTTTTCCCATTCTTTTGCCGCCTCAATTCCGTCCGCTACGCGCCATTCATACAGGTACTGGTATTACGTAAAAACACAGCTCCTAATGAGCTGTGTTTTAGAATATTCTTATTAACCAACCTTTTCCATTTGAATCCACTCTTTAAGTATATCATTAACTAAAACTTTAGTAATTATGTTGAACTTCATCAAACCAACTCATAAAAATTTCGCTAGAATCTTTTTCCTGTTTTTCCTGAACATATGGGAACATATTTATATTTGGCATCAAGTTTACCACTGGTACAATCATAAATCATTTTTAACTCTGTTGGTGTAGTTTGATTGTAACTTTTACATAAATCTTTAATTTTTTCCAAATCAGATTCTCCCAAATCTAAAAACTCCCATATTGCCTCTGTATTAGGTACTATATTATTTAATGTTTTAACTTGTCCCTTCACTTCAAAGAAAGCATTAAAAGAGATGCTATTTGCTTCTATAGAACCATAAGCATAGACTTTAGTGGCCTTATTTTCCACGAGCTCCAAACACAAGGAAATAATTTGTGATTGTATATCCATAAGTTCATCTTCAAATATTCTTGGCACTTTCAATCCCCCTAATTTATTATTTTTTTCTTGAAAGGCGCTCCATCAATAGTATATTTTACGTCAAAAGATTTTGGCCTTATTCCATCAGCATCATAATTAATTTTATATCCACAGTTACAAGCTTACCTTCTTCCAAGGCTTTAGCCCAATTATTTTCCAAAACTTTATATTCACTAAGGTTTACCTCTTTAGCTTGCGACACTAGATTATCTAATTCTGGAGACCCTCAAACCTATCTCCAAACAAGTGACCTGCATGATCCCCTGAAGCTTACCAGGGGTGTTCGGATTATGCCTTAACCTCCCATCATGCATTTTAGGTTTTAAATCTGCATGTGCCTCTTCTATAAGCCCATTACTGTCCGTTTTATAAATATAATCATGCTCGCCAGCTGTATATGTAGAATTGGGTTTTAACTTTCCATTTATATAATGACTACCATCAGTTAGTATCCCCTCGCCACTCGCTCCCTCACCCAGTATACCACGGGTTCCTGCATCCCCGCCAGGGGTTCCAGCTGCATTTGTTGTAGGCATGGCCGCCTTGTTCTGCCCTGTCGGTATCGGCACTCCCGCATCTTCCGCTACTGCCGCCGCTAACGCCCCTGCCGTTTCATCCCGCGCTCCTTCCGGCACTGACCCTTGCCCTGCTTTCTGTTTCTGCCCTAGGCTACACCCAATTTAAATCTGCTTTAATCACCGTATAAAAAAACAGTTAAAGTCCTCTATTTCTCCTGAATAAAAAAGCCGTAATCTCTTGGTTAAGGATTACGGCCTCAGCTCTTTAAAAAATTATTTGCTGTCTAATAAATCAATCGTTATATATTCTATTGGCGCTTGTCTCTCATCCCACCCATATGGATCATCCGTGTCTCCTAACTCAAAACATATTCCAGGAAACTCTGGCAAAACATATACGTCCCCTCTTCTTTCCACTCAGTAAATTTCTCTATATCTGCCAACGTTGAGCCAATCCCGATATTTCTAAATTTCCCTGCATAGTCTCCAGATACAGTTATCTGATATACCTTTTCAGATTCGCTTAGCCATATTTTAGCATTTTCAATTTTAATAATCCTGCCGCTTCCATTACTCAGCGAATATTCCACATAAACCTTCCTATAATCAACTCAAGATTTTCCAAATCCATATTCAAGAATACATTAGAAATAGATACTCCCCGGTATAATTGCACCATCTTTTAGTTTCATTTACCTCAACTCCTCAATAAAATTAATCCTTTCATCTCCACTCCCTCAAGAAAATCTATAATTTGCCCTGTCTTACTGTCCAAAACCACCTGTTTGCCGTTGTATATAATAACAATTTGAGTTTCATTATTATATTCTCCTCTTCCATTCCATTTTCCTCTATATACTTTTTGCATCCGGATTATTAAGATTTGCGGCCGCAAACTCCTTTGCTGCCTTGTCATATTCCGTTTTAGAGTTGTATCCCATATCTCTGCCATGTTTATTGAAGTGGCTACCAAGTTGATATACTTTTTTCTCTGTGTTAATTTTTATTATATTGTCATCAACGGCAGAAACAGTTTCATCTATCGGACTCGTTCTGACGCTGCTTGAGGCACCTCCGCTGCATTATCTGCCCCTGTAAACCCTTCAACAGCAGAAACTTTCTTATCTTCTGTTCTTTTTTGATATCGGCACTCCCGCATCTTCCGCTACTGCCGCCGCTAACGCCCCCCGCCGTTTCATCCCGCGCTCCTTCCGGCACTGACCCTTGCCCTGCTTTCTGTCCCGGCGTGAACCCAAGGTCCCTCTGCGTATTCAAATCCATCTGCCGCATCGCTTCCGCTTCTTCTGCGCTGACTCCTCCCGGCCCTATCCTCCGGCTGTATCCTCCTCCCTTCGGGTATCTCCACCTCTCCTGCCCGCCGGGCGCCTGGGGGATTTCCACATCTGCGGCATTCGGGTTTCGCATCCCCGGTATCTCCGCTTCTCCTGTCCCTTGGCTTCCTCCCAGGCTCTGCCGCGTGTTCCCCTCCATCTGCCGCATCATCGCCGCTTCGTCTATGTCAGCTTCCCCACTGCCTTCTGGGTTTTCGGCGCATCTAGCTCCGGAGCTTCTCCTCCTACCTGCCCCATCATCGCTTCCCGTTCCGCCTTGCTCGGCTCCGTTTCCCTGTCATCCCTTTGGAATATGCGATTAGGTTCTGCATTCCATTCAACACCAGGTTCGACACCAGGCTCGTATACACCAGCTTCTGGACATCCTGCTCTGTCAGGCCCTTTGCCTTCGGGTCGTAATTCTTCTTTATCCCTTGCTTGAGTAGCGCCACAAACGTATCCGTTCCCGTGTCAACTAGCGTTCCCCCAGCGTGTTGAGCAGTGCCTGCCCTCCTACAGAGCTTGTGATGTTCGCCACCACTCGGTTCCCTAGTCCGTTCAGCATGCCCGGGTTGAATAGCTTCGAGCCGAAGTAGGTCATCACCCCATCTATCGCCCCTATGAAGCCCCCGTAGCTTATCGCATCGTCTACTGTCGTCCCCTTCTTCTCCCCGTTCTCATCGTACAGACCTTCCGCTTCTATCTGCGTATGCGTGATTCCCGATTCCTTCCACATCTCCTTGACGATTGCCCTGCGGACGACACGCCTACATACACCGCCGCCAATACCGGCCCAACCCCGGGTATCAGCATCAGCGCCGCAGCCGGACCTCCTCTTCCTATCGCCTCCGCTACCGCTCCCAGCCTCTGTTCCTTCGGCGACAGGTTGAAACGCATCCTGTCCTGGGCTCTTTGTTTGTCGTACTTATTGTTCCCCAGTATCTCTTCCTTGTATTTCTTGGATGCGTTTATCAGCTCCTTATCGCCCGATGCCTCTCCGGTCATTTTACGACCGCATTCACCGCCTCCATTCCTATCCCTGATACTTTGAGGTAGTCTATGGCATCTTCCGCTCCCTCGCACAGCCCTCTAGCTCCGGCATTCACCATATATGCCAGCTTTGTCCCTATCCTCGGGTCATACTCTACAAACCTGTCCATCGCTGCATCTACTCGTTTGAGATTGGTTTTATTGAACTTCCCTGTTTCTCCGTAGGTGTCCACAAAGTCATCCATCAAATCCCGCACCTGGCTTAATTGCTTCCACTGCTCCAGTGCGTATAGCTGCTCTTCCGTCAGCTGCGCTTTCTCTTGCGGCGACATATATCCATTCGCATACGCTACCGCCTTATCCATCGAGACTAGGTGGTTGCCATGCATCTTTTCCCATTCTTTTGCCGCCTCAATTCCGTCCGCTACTCGCCATTCATACAGGTATTGATATTTCTCATAAAACTTTCTCTTCTCCTTGTACTTCGCAAGCTCTTTCTCATTTAGAGCTTTAACCGCTATCGCTTCCGCAGTATCGCTTCTGCCTGTTATCTCAGATTCCAAATCCATAAAATGGATGTTTGCATCATAGCCTTCTATCTGCGAATCTGTCGGTACTTCCAGGCCTTTCTTTTCGCGCGCTATTACTTCTGCCAAATACAGGTCTGTGTCCTTTATGTATCGGTTGAATAGCGGGTCCATATTTTCCCCTACCTAGCCCAGCATCCCAACCCAGCGAAGACGCTAGGTTGGTTGACTGCATCGGGTTAGCGGTATAGTCAGGCTTAATGTCCTTATTTGCCAGTGGATTCCAGTTGGATTTTCCCCTCCATTCACATAAATATCGTAATAGCGATTGTATAGGTTAGTAGAGTTTATTTTTGGCTCTGTTTTTGGCATTGAAACTGGCTGTAGGCCGCCTGCTTTCCTATCCAATGCTTCGAGGTTGCTAGACCCTATATAAAGATATCCCCCGCTATGTGCAATCTTTCTTCTGCGGTCAACCTCGTCATACATTTCCTGCTTTTTCTTTTTATCTTCTTCCAGCTTTTTTCTTATTTGCTCATATAGCTGATAATTCTGAACGTTGCTATATGCACTCATGTCTATATCGTCTGCCATAATTTATCCTCATACTATGTTTTTATAGTTTTACTGATTTAAGCGCAGTTTCAATTTGCGCCCTTGTATAGGCGTAATCTTTATCACTATATCTTGAAGGGTTGTTTTTTCTGCTGAGAACTTCTGTTTTGCGTGGTCTAATGTCGTAGCATTGATCTCCCCCATTGAAGCCATTATTTTTTATATACCAGCTTACGATTTTCTCAGCAGGACTCGGGTTGGTCCCACCTCCCCGCTACCTACTTTTTTTTGCCGCTTCTGCCTGCTGCACCGCATACGAGGTCGTGCCAATCGGGAGCCCGAGCGCGTTTGCTGCCTCCTGCGTGATGATTTTGCCAAACGTGTTGATCTCGTTCATCGCCTTGTTGTAGGCAAACTCCGTCGCGTAACGGTCGGCCTCCCTGCTGCGCCTGCCACGCGTTAAAATCGTAGCTGGATGCACACTGGTTCTCCTGCGCCTCGCTGTTGGCTTTATTGAGAATCGTCTGCGCCAGATATTGCGCCATGTTCTGATCGCGAGTATATCCCGCCTGAGTAATTTTCAGGGCAATATCATCCTTCTGCGCCTGTTCCTGCAAATTTGCTTGGTTCAATGTGTTTTGTAGCGCGATCTGCCGGCGAATGTTGCTCGTCTCAGAAACACCGCTGGAGGTCAGCCCCTGGGCTGCCATCGTTTCCTTTGCTCCCTGCGCGGAAATCAATGCGTTTTTGTAAACCCCTTGCCGTGCCGTGTCGTACTGCTGAGATAGCTTGTCCGACTGCGAGTTAAGTTCGCTCACCACGCTGTTGTATGCCGCATCCTGAGCCTTTTTCTGCTCTGCCTCCGCCTGCTGATATGCGGCGTTATGGTCATATTTTTTTGTATTCGGGTACGTTTGCCATTTCCTATTCCTCTCTCTCTATTCTCTCGAGATCCGTAATCCTGTGTGAATTGCTCTTGATTTTCTCTTCTGCCGATGTCATACGTTCTACCAAGTTGTTGTGCAGCTTAACCTTCTCTTCCAGCTGCTGCAACCGGAAGCTTGTTAGGCGGGAAGAAGCAAGTATCCCGCCCACAGAGCCAATTATCGTTCCCAGAAAACCGAGCAAAGCCGTCAGCATTGCTCCATCCATCTTATTCCCCTGCTCTTTATCTGAGGCGCCCTCTTCCAGAGTTGCAGCATCTTCTTTAGTCATCTGTTTGCTCATCTGATGCCCATATACCGCCATTCCTGCACAAAGAACGCCCTGTAGCATGCCCATCAACGCATTTTGCCACATATTGCATCCTTCTTTAGAAAAGAGCATGGTGTATGCTGCTCCCAAAATAGCGCCTGCCACCCCTAAAATAAGAGGAATATAATTATCTTTTATTCTTGCAGATTTTTTGATCACCGCTCCAATCATATTGATGACAGGAATGAGGATCAAAAGCTCTGGCCTGATATACTGAGAAAAATCCATCCTACCCTCTCCACTTTCCACCTAGCTTTTCGCAGGTGTTTTTGCCTATAATGCCATCTACCGTAAGTCCATGCTCTTGCTGGAAACGATCTACCGCCCTTTCTGTGTCGTCCCCATACGCTCCATCCGCGCCCCTGTTCCCACAAGGATACCCTCTCGCGATCAGAGCCCCCTGTGCATGTCGAACATCGTCACCCTTCGTAATCGGGCTTGTGCGTTTTAGGAGCCGCGAAAGCGTCCATCTCTGCTCTACCACTTCATCCTTCCAGGCGCCTCCCAATGTTTCGCAGGTAATTCTCCCCACGATGCCATCCGCAGCCAGCCGGTTTGCTTGCTGAAATCTCCGCACTGCCCTTTCCGTATCCTCGCCAAACTGACCATCTGCACCTCTACTCCCGCAAGTATACCCTCTCGCAATCAGAGCCTCCTGTGCATGCCGAACATCATCGCCCTTCATAATTGGATTTGTGCGCTTTAAAAGTCGGGAAAGTGTCCAGTCACCTGGTGCCGGACTGAGTTCAGGGCCACTCTGCCAAATGCCACCCAACCGCTCGCAGGTATCTTTTCCTACAATGCCGTCAGCTTTTAGCCCATTGTTCTCTTTGAACCTGCCCACCGCCTTCTCGGTATCTGTACCGTATTTTCCATCTGCGCCTCTATCGCCACAAGGATATCCTCTTACAATCAGCGCTTCCTGCACGTGGCGCACATCTTCACCCTTCATAATTGGGCTTGTGCGCTTTAGAACTCTGGAAAGCGTCCAGTTCCCCGGCTCCGGCGTTGGTCTGTTGCCTTCAATCTCCTCACGAAAACAATCTGGTCGGCCAAAATAATTCCAGTATCCGGAATCCGCATCGATGTGGCGTTTTACTACGCCGTCGTCTCGCCCTTTATCTTCAATGACGTTTCTTTTTCTTCATCTACCACTACGCCAACATGGTATGCCCTGCCTAAAGAAGATCCGCTGGTGTAGATGCGAAAGACAAAATCCCCCGGCATCAACTCTTGTTTGCTAATCCTGCGGCACTTCCCTTTTAGTGTGTTCGAGGACATATCGTAGCTGTAAATCCCCTTTAAGTTTTGCAAAAAATACATGATAAGACCCGAGCAGTCGAATGCGCGCAAAACATCACCTTTGCCCTCTGCGATGCGCTTTCTCCAAAATGCAATTGCTCGATCCGCGTTGCGTTCGCTGGTCTCCATCCGGCGAATCCAACTGTCGCTGATCACTGTATGGTTCTGGCCCTGCGCCCCCAAACATAGATAGAACCATTGCGCAGCTGCTCGTGCAAATAATCTAAAAATTCCGGTAAATGTCCCATACTACTATTCCTCCTCTATACTCATATGCCCATCTTCGGGATGCCGTTCGCATCAAAACAGTAAGGTAAAGCTTGCTTCGGATTTCCTGCGCTATCAAATACATAGGGAATGGCATCGTGAGGAACGCCATTTTCATCGTTTACGTGGGCAATTCCGCCAATTTGAACAAATACCGTCGGTTCACTCCACGGCCCGCCTACGATTCCATCGTGCCCTCTTACCATGAATCTCCATTTTGTGCCCGCACAGAAAGCGTCTGGGTCTAATCCCAAATCGAGATCTACATAGTTCTTGCTCAGATCATATTGCCTGCCCAGCTCTGCTCCACCGTAAGCATTTCCACTTTCATCCAAAGCCCTTACTTCGTACGTCCATAAGTTTCCATCCGGATCCCCACCGCCAGAAAAAAGTTAATCGCAATATACTACCGGCTAAAATATTTGTTTTATCTGGCGTGACATTGGTGCATACATTCGGCAATTGATTGGTAAAAACATTTGGCCCCATTTCTTTATAGTCCGAATGATATGCCTCGTCCGGTATACCTTCCGCACGAATACGAAACCGTTTTCTTTGTCCCATTACGGGCGTTGGATAGACTGTAACAGTCCTACCTGTCGGGTTGCATACGTTATAGTCCTCCTGGTCATTTCCGTTCCGAGCACGGCGCCATCCCGAAAGTTCGCCTTGACCCGGCGCATAGATCAGCTCCTGAATATACCATTTTTGAAAGTATTATTGATACCACCGCCACCGCCGATGATTTCCATCTGCACTCCGGCGCCAGGCTTTGCGAACACATTATTCGTTGTCCCATTTAGCCGTATCGACGTAGGCTGTGCACATTTTGTAATCACAACCTCTGAAGAGGCCGAGGTGGAAAATGATTTCATCGTCTGATATGCGCTGTGATCATTGTTCAGCCTGACCTGATACGTCTTTCCAAACTCTAGGTTTATTTTGTCAAAAACTGGCGACCAACTGCCAGAGCTCCCTGAAAGGCCATTTCCGCAATCCACCTGGTATAAGACGTTACCATTGATATCTGCGATTCTAGCGCGATATCCTCTTCTAATGTCATTATTGTCATTTGTCGCCCACCCAGTTCCAGCGGCAGTGTTATTCCAGTTAAAGTGAAATACAATCTGGCAAATTCGTGTTGATCCCCCGAACAATTAAATAGCCATGTCGCATCCGGATTCCGCTGGCTCGAGCTGCTGCCTACTCGTACATATCCCGTCCTATCCTGCGTACCGCTTTGAAAATTAACAGTTACTCCCCATAAGGCCCTACCCCACAATCTTAAAATACACTGCCCCGGGGATTCCCTGACGCCGGCGGATCGTCTGTACCGTATGTCATAAGCGCGCTGGTGATAATCTTTTTCCAGCCTAGAAACACGCCGTCTGTCCGAACCCGGTAATATAGATCGTGCGTACCAACGGAAGAAACAATCTGCGCGTAATAATCGTTATCTAACGCCATTGTCACGCCAACAAGCCAGCCCGATGCCGGCGCATTTGTGGCGTCCTTGGCCGAATAAAACCCTCCCGGTATTGCCCAGTCCCAATCATTGTGGCCAGTAAGAGCCTCAATGCTACCGTTGCCCGTCCCCATGCCCAGATTGCCGCCCACACCATACCCGCTAGGCGCTGCACCGAGGTTCTGCCGCGCCGCCGCCGCGGTCGTAGCCCCGGTGCCTCCATGCGCAATAGGCATTGTGCCGCTCACGTTAGAGAGATCCCCCTCCACCTTTGCTGCAAACGCCGCCTGAAACTCCGCCGTCATCTTTGCCATGCCAATGCTCGCGTTGGGAATCTGGCCCATGGCAGCTTTTTTTATCTGGTCGTTTAAATACCAAAGCTGGCCCGCTACGTTCTGCACGCCGTCCGGAACCAGTGCCGCAGCGCCAATGTTAGCCGCTCCCTCTGTACTCTCCAGATTATCGATCAGGCCGTTAAACTTTGGAGAAATGACTTCCTTGCTCGCCTTGTCAAACTGCTGCTTGAGCCAATCCCCCTGTCCACTGATGACATTTTCTTCAATCGATGCGATGTCTTTCTGCAAGAAATCCGCATCCGCTATTTTAAAATCCTTAAACTCAGCCATTTTTCCTCCTTGTGAGATTTCCCATCGTAAAGGAAATCATCATCGCTAAAATTCCAAAACCCTGATCCGCCTCGTTGTTGCGCACGCCCATCTGGAACTGCAACACTTTGCGGAATTTTCTGGGCGAAACTTGAACCCGCGGGCCATCCATAATGTCAAATGTAAACCGGTTAAAATCCACATCTTCAAAGTCGAAAATATCCATGGTGAAGCTGCGCGTCACTTCTCTAAGCGTCTTGTCCGTTGTAAAATAAATCTCGCCAGAGCTTCTGGTGTATGGCTTGACTAAAACCCCAGTACCCTTCTTAGAAATGTTCTTTTCCCGCATGAAGTTTCCGCCGTCCAGCAGTGCCGTCGTCCAAACCGAGTGAATGGGCGCGCCGTCATCTGAATAGGCAAATCGCCCCTCAACTTCCGGATCTTTAAACCGCATGACTTTTCCGTCATCAGTTCCAAAATAAAGCTTGCCTTGGTGCTGGCGCAAAACCCGCGCCGGAATGTCCGTCCAGTAATACCATTCGTACCCCGTTCCAGAGGGCGTAGAGCAAGTCTGTTCCGTGTTCGCTACATAGCAAACCCCATTTACGCAGAGCACATAAAACCGCCCCCAAACCTCCGCTACCGCCTCGGATAGATTCAGCTCTTTTGTCAGCTGCGGGTTTACCATAAAACTCCGGTTTACCACGCTCTTTTGATTGGAAACCGCGTTGGTGGAAAGCCCGCAACCTGTTTCGCGTGAGCATCAGCTGGTCGTTGCCCAGCCCCGCAAATGCATACCGAGAAATCGCCCCTCCTCCGGAAATACCCTCTGTTACTGGGAAGAGGGGCTTGTAGGTTTTCGTGCCTTCCTTTTCCTCCTCCACAAGCTGCGCCGAGCGCAGGAATAACCCCGTCTCGTTGCTCGGCTCTTTTATCACGAGCAGCGAATCATATTGCTTCGTGTATCCCATAATCGCCGTGTTATTGCTGCCAAGATCCGTGTAGCCCGTGTCCGGAAAATACTCGGGATCATAGGTCGCGCTCTGCCAGTCGCGATTTGGTTGATCCGCGTTTCCCGATACGAATACTCTTGTGTCGTTCCCCACGCCAAACGTGCTGTAAATCCGGCAATGTTCGATCAGCTCCCGATAGCCCGGCACAGTCCGGGAAAAATGATTGAAATATTGTCGTTTCCGCTGGTCGTTTCCGGAGCCGTGGTGAAAGTGATCGTCCCCTGCTCCGCGTCCACCGTATAATCCGTCCCCGCTATCTTCAACTGACCGTCCACATAGATTTCAACTTCCGCGCTATCCCAATCTTTGGCGTCCGTTTGAAATTCTACTTTCGTTCCATCGCCCTTAAAGGTGTTCCTGCGTTTTTTCTGAAGCAGGTTTACGGGCTCCAGCGCCACCCCGCCGCTCTGGTCGTAGGGATATATCCCTCTACCTTTTCCACAGCCGTCCCGTCGTAGCGCAAATAGTTCTGTCCATCCAAAATGTATAGACTATGGTGCAAAAAAGGTTACCTCGTCAACCAGTTCACCCAATCCCATGACGAAGGAGACAGATCTGTCATCATTCGCCCCTTCGTAAAGCACATTGCCCAGCTCGTCACAAAATGTTGTGCCCGCGTGCACCAGCATCTTCCCGTCAAAAAAATGAATGCCGTTGATGCGCCCTGTAAATGTCCCTATCGTCTGGTAACCTGGCCGCTTTTCCGGCCGTCCCGCCCGATCCGCTACCATGTTCGGTGCATAAGGGCTGCGGCGCATGTCAACTTCCGTCTCCTCGTTGGCAAAAATCCACCCCAAAGGAAGTTGGATAGCTCAATATATCGCGCCCGCTTTGGGGATGTCCTCGCCATTATTCCACCTCCACCGGGCAAAACCGCGCCCGTATCCGCGCCATCTTCCAGGCAATGTATCGCTCGCGGTAGTCATTGGAAATGCCCGTCTCATCATCGTCAACATATAGATCCCCGGCAATACCCAGTGGCAAAACGCTCCTGGTCAGCTCAAATTCATACGGCACTTCCTCTTCTAGCTTGACTATCATAGGCGGCTCGGAAAGCATAGGTTTTCCTTTTGCCAGCCTGATAGAATTGTTGGCCTCAAAGCACTCTTCCAGCTTCATGTTCAGCTGCGCCAGAAAATTTTTCTGGTATTCCTCCGCATCCGCCTCTTCCATGAACATCAGCGTCAAAACAGTACTGTAAATCTCACGTGCTGTCATGTCCTTCTCCTTTCTTTCCTTACATAAAAGGAGGGGTTTCCCCTCCTGCCCTAAACATGTTAGGAAACCGTAATCTCTTTTTCCCACAACATCAGAGGTGAAGGGCGTTGCAGCGCCGCCATAAGCGACCGCCTTTACAATGTGCTTGCCTGCCTCCATGCCGGAAGTATCAATAGCCGTCGCATAAACCTCGGCCTTCGGGTTGAAGCGCGGGTCCGTGCCATCCATGGTATAAAGGATCTTCGCCGCGTTCGCGCTGGCAATCGTGACGTTGCCGCTCGCCACCGTGATGCTCGGCGCAGCCTGCTTTTGGAGCCCAAAACGATGGCGCAAACGCCGTTCGCCTTGGCGCCCAGCACAAATGCGTCAAACCACAGCCGGCCTTCCATCAGCCAACCATCGATGCCCGGAGGGTTGGTGTGGGTTTTAAAGGTAGAAATCTTTCTCGGAAGCAAAATGCTGTCCTTGCAAGCCAGAAAACCATAGCAATCCGCAGGCATGTAGCTTGTGGGTACTTTTACGATCTTCGCACCTTCAAATTCGCCAACAACACCCTTGGAGAGCGCCTGCTCGCCCAAGCGCTCCAGACCCAAAAATTCGCTGGAAAGCGAGAGATTTTTGTACATCTCCGCTGTCACATAAAGGTATCTGTCCTCGCCCGGGGCAAATGCATCGTCCAGCTTCTCCACTGCCTTTGCAAACGTCTCCACTACAGTATCTTTCGTAGGCTTAGCATCCGCCGCTACGCTGCCGCCGTCTTTCAACCACTGGCGAATGGCATATTTCTCGGTCTCTGGGGTCGCGATCTGTTTAATCTGCTCGCTCATCCAGTTTCCGGCGGAAATCGCCATCATAGAGTCAGAGTAGTTGCCGCGGTCCAGAATCTTGGTAAACGCCTTGTCCTGGGTCAGCTCCATCTCCTGAACCACCGTGTCCATCTCCGTGGGGTTGCCATAACGGTCTACACCCGTTCTCACATAGTCCGTCAGGGGCGTGGTGAGCGGGCTCTGAATCACAATTTTCTTAACACCGTCAAATTTGTATGCCTCGGAAACCTTGCCCTTGAAATAAGATGTGGGGGCAAAGGCCGCTGCAAAGTGTTTTGCATATTTTGTCGCTAAATTAACAGCCATTCTTTTATCCTCTCTTTTTAAAAGCTTTTCATAAACGCCTGCAAGAAGGGATCCGTCTCCTCGCCCGTTCCGGCGCTGGCAACGCTCCCCGGCGCTACCGCCTTGTTGTAGGCGTTCTGCTCGACCGTCACTATGCGGTCTCTTAGTTTTGCGTTTTCATATTGCAGGTATGCTGTGCCCGGGTCTGCGCCCTGCGCCACCGCCTGCTTTACATCCTCCGGCAAATCTCCAAATCTGGAAATCTCCGGGTGCTTCTGGAAAAACTCGCTCCATCTCTGCATTTTTGCGTCTCGGTCGCGAAACTGGTTTACTTCCCGCCTCAGCGCCTCCTGCTCAGAGTTCTCGCGCTCCGCCGCCCGCATGTTCACTTCCGCCGAAATACTGTTTAAAAACTCTTCCTTACTCATCCCGGCCTTGCGTGCCAAATCGTTTACAATCGCAACCTCCGGCGCGTTTCTAAGGCGCGTCAGCTCGTCCATCACATGGTCGTAATTCATGCCCTTCTGGGCATACGTCCTGGCCTCATCCTGGGAAAGCTTCTGCTCAACGCCGTTATACTTGACGTCCAGCGCAAACGCCTCCTGCATGATCTCCTGAGTGTCCTCGCCGATCTCGCCCTCGTCCTCTTGGGGCTCAAAGCCCTGCTCAAACTCCTGCGCGTCCTCCATCTGCATCTCTTCTGTCTGATTGGTTTGCTCAAACATCTCTTCCATTTTTCTTCTCCTCGCCTGGTTTTGGCTCATTTCCTGTATTTGAAAGCCTGTGGTTTGGCCCGTCTACTGAATGCTGAGCGGCTGCTCGTGTTCCACTGTCAAAACTTCCTTGCACTTCGGGCAGCATAGCGTGAGCACCCGATATAGCTTTGCGCCCTCTGCCTCGCGCTTCAGTAAATTCTCCGCGTTTGTAATGAGCATCTCGCACTGCTTACATTTGGGGCATTTCATCTTTTCTTCCTCCTCCCTGTACCTGCGCCAAAACTTCCGGCGGCAGGTTTGCCATCGCCTGATCTATGTCGATTTCCGCCGCGCCTCCCGCAGAAGCCGGGGCCGCCATCTGCCCCTCCATCTCTGCCGGAGCTCCGCCCATGTCCATGCCCTCCATGGGGGCTGCCGCTTCCTCGCTCTTCGCAAGGCTCTCCTTAGCCTTTTCTACAATCTTCGCCTTGTTGGGAATTGCCGAGCTCGGTACAGATTCTAAATATGTCACCGGGTCTACAAGCTGCTTGGAAAATAGGTTGTCCAGGCTCTGAATGCTCGTCATTTCCGACCAATAAGCCGCCGTACCAATGTCCACGTTAAATTCCAGCACATAATCCGACAAAGTGGAAAAATCAAAACTTACCTCCTGGTCTGTCCCCGCCTCATCCTCAGTGACAACCATGCGCTTCCCGTAAAATATTCGCATCTGGTCTACGCAAATGCGCACAAAATCCTCAACAAACTGGAAATAGCTCTGGCGCACCAACTCCAGTGGAACTGCTGTCGCCTTCTGTACCGCGATGATGGCCGAGGTGTTGTCCGGCCGCACGTTGCCCAGCGCCGCGTCCGAAGCGCCCATCAGGTCCTTTGTCAGGTTGACGTATTTGTCAATGTACTCGCCCACCTGGGAAGACATGCTGATGTTGTGCGTGTCCGTGCTCACAATCCGGCTCGGGTCGCCGCGCACCGCAATCGGCGCCACGCCCTCTACCCAGCGGTCCAGCTTGGTCTCATCGTAAAACACTCTGGGGAATGCCTGCTGGCGAATAAACCGCTGCGCCAGAGCCGAAAGCTTGTTGATGGCCATCTGGTTTGGAATCAACCCCTCAATGATGCTCTGGCCGTGGTAGCAATTTTTCACACGCTCCCAGTTCATAAAACAAATGGGGTAAAGCGTCATCTCCGTCTTGGTCTCCGGTTTAATTACCGTATTCTCTGTAGTCTTTAAATAGTGAATTTTGCCGTTTTCCTTCCAATACTTTAAAAGCGCCGTAACCTTGTCATCGTAAACCCGCTCATCCTCGGCAAAAATATTGTGCTGCGCGCTGTCCGGGCGAATCGCATCAATCGCCGCTTTCGCGCATCCATTCTCCTTCATCTCCGCCTTTACATCGTCTACCAGCCTGCGGTATTCGATAAGAATATACGGCTGCTTCTGCACTTCCCCCACCTGCGGGTTTCCAAAGAAAATACTGGTGTTGTCAATGCTCTCAAGCTCAATGAGCCCCGGCATGTCCGGATGTCCGCTCTTGCGGTCAGGGTTAAAGAAAACATGCATCACGCCGTCCCCGTCTACTGCCGCATCCCGCAAGATCCCCGGGATAGTGCGCCAAACCGGTTAAACTCCATCACTTGGCGAATCTGCCGCTCGGTAATGCGCAGCATAATGCGCGTAACGCTGTTCTCAACCCGGTTAAATAGCCCGAGCCGAAGCCCAATGTCGTCAGATACCAGCATCGCGATAAAATAGTTGACAACGCGCTTTAAAATGTTAAAAACCGGCTTGTCCAAATCCGGCGCGTTGACACCCTCCCACTGCCTGCCAAGAAAGAAATTCTCATTGTTCTTTACTTTCTCAACCAGCTCAATGCCCTCGTTAAACTGCAGCGCTTTCTGGTATTCCTGCCAAACCTCGCTAGGCTTTTTAAAATCATGTCCCTCTCCTTCCCAGGTGCCTAAAAATTTGCCTTCATGTTATTACTCCTGTTCTTCGTCCAGCCCACCCCGATAGTTCATCAGCGCCTGGAACTGTTTTTCTTCTTTGGCCAAAATCTCCTGGAACTCTTTCTTCTGCCGCGCAAACTCCATGTCCGCAGCTGCTGCATTTTCCATCCGGACCACTTTCACCAGCAAAATCGCCATACAACTCGCCATGAGCAATAGCGCGATTCCAAAAATTACAATGCAAGTCAACATCTTCGCTTCTCCTTTTTCTATGTTCCATATGCCAGCAGGCTCTCCACCTCGCTGTAATACGCCCTAGTCTTTTTATTCGGCTCTGGCTTTCCGCCAAACGGCCGCAATACGAATAAATACCGCAGCGCATCCGGCGCATGCGTCAGCTCATGGGGTTCGTTTGCGCAATCGTTGGGCTTTTTCTTGTCTCTCCCAATGGATTGCAGCGTCCGAATCAGATTCGGGCAATTCTTAAAAATCTTTATCTTCGCTGTCTCTTTCCCATCCGGATCCGTGTAAACCTGAAGCCACTCCTTTAAGTTGGCCCATCCTGAAACCCTGTCATTGCTCGAGCGCTCAAAATGCAGTCCGTAACTGTCAAAAATCTCAGCTCGTGTTCGTCCGCTCTCGTTGCTTCTGCCAAACATATCCGGCGGCGCATACCGCAGGTAAATCTCCTCGCCCTGCTCCGCATCCTTCATGGCTTCTGCTGCCCGGGGATGATAAGCCCTTCCTCATAAACCTCCCGGTAAACATAGGCGTTGTTCTCATTGTCAAAAAGCCACCCAGTAGCTCGCCAGCATGTCCAGCCCATAATCCATCGTCTGATATACCTGCCAATCGCCGGGAATCGCAAAGGGCTCACAAACGTGAATGTCCCTCCGAAACTCGTCAAAGAACGCCCCTCAAATGTCGCCATCGCCTCTTCCGGGCTTGCCGGGTATTCCCGCAGCGTTTTCTCCCCAACAATTTTCGCGTCTTTTTTATACCATGCCGCATCTCGTCTCGGGTCTGCGTCCCAGGAGAGGAATACGCGGTTGAATTCTTCCGCCTCTTTCCATGTCCTCTCAAAAAACGTCCCAGGCATCATGGTGGAAAGCCCGATGACTTTCCCGCCCTCCGGGCGGTTAATGACGGCAACCCCGCCGTCCAAATTTCCTCGGCGTACTGCTGAAAGGCCCATTCGTCAAATAGCAGTAGATTTGCCGTAAACGAACGCGATACCCCCGGTGCCGAGTTAAACGCTTGAAAAACACTGGGCGGCTCTCCATCGCGATAAATCCTAATCGCCATCGCCGTCGCCTCAAACCGGAACCCTCCCGGCGGTTCCGGTCCGTATTCCGCAAAAAACTCCGGCATGTTGCGAATCACAACGCCCAGCCGGCGCACCAGCTCTTTCGCCTCGAGCTCGGTCCTCGAAAGCGCCACCACGGTAGAACCCGCTCGGGTCATCAGCGTGTATAGCGCATAGCAGATCGCCATCCAGCTCATCCCCAGCTGCCGCGCCTTTTTAGCACAATATTGAATTTGTGTTCATGAATGGAAGTAAGCGCTTTCTTCTGTTCAGGCCAAAGTAGAAAAGGAATAACCGCCTCCCTTGCGTCCTTGTCTTCAATTTTGCAGTATGTCTCAATAAAGTAAGCGACGTCCCCCGCAAGGTATGAAAGCTCGTCCTGCCGAATCCGCTCAATCTTCTTCCGCACAGCGTTTGCTCACCTTTCGCAGTAATTCTCTGTCCCCCTCGGAAAGCTCCATCGCCGGCGTCTCTCCGCTCTCGCTGGGGCAGAGCTTCTGTAGCATTTCAAACGCCTTAAATTTGGAGAACATCTTGTATTCTACCGATCACCTCTATGCGTTCAATTGCCCGCTTTGCCCGGGGCGTCAGCTTGTCAAAGGGCTTTGGCCGCCACTCCACATTCCCCTGCTCGTCCACGCGCCGCTCCAAGTAATTAGAGGGATTTTGAAAGGCGATCGCCCTAAGCTCCTTCTCTATCTTCTGCTGCAAATTCTTCATCCTGTCTCTTCCGCCCTCCGTCCTATTCTTCCGGCAAAAAAAGCGGGCAGCTCTCCACAAAATATCCGTCCGCAGCGCCTTTCCCTAAGCTGCGAACGGTCCAACCCTCTACTGGCCTTAGCCTTTTGCTCCAACTGCATCCCCGCCCTGCTCTGTTTGGAACAGCATTTTTACATTTCCAGCAAAGTGTCTCGTCAATTTTTCTTCGCCTGCCCCTCACTCTTCTCTGCCTCCCGCTTCTAGAAATTCAATCCCTGCCATCTCCAAAAGTTCTTCCCGGCTCATGGGTATGCACAGTCCAGGCAAAGCCTGCCCTCCTCTAACTCTAAAAAAGGTCTCCGTCGCATATATATTCCCCGCAGTTTTGCAGATGAAAATCGGCTCAATTTTTTTCACGCCATAGCTCATACCAAATTTTTTTCCCGCTTTCTTGCCTGCAATAATTGCTCTTCAATTCGAAGTTCTTTTTGTCAATTGCAAAATTATCTGAATTAAATCCTCTTTCTGCATCTCCTGTTTCATCTCATTTCTCCATTCACACTTTGTGATTACATATTATCACTATTTGTGTGTATGGTCAATTTAAATCTACACTATTTGTGATAATATTTTGTTCGCCTCCATACACCCGCCTCCCCAGTTTTGCATATAGTATAGTAGGCCAAAAAGGGCGTGCCCCATAAAGGGAGTGATATTATGAAAAAAAAAAAACTGCGATGCTCCTATTAAGCGCAGTCATCTCCGCCACAGCTACAGTGCTAGCAGCCCTCGGTTATCTTTTTGGTCAGTGATTGGTTGGTCTTCCTGCTCTTAGTCATCAGCGCAATTGTTCTGCTCATTCATGAGTTTTTGACAATCCATGCCTCGTCCGGGCAATCGCTAGGGCTGGTCGCCGCAATCCGCAAATATGGCTGTTGGCTGTCGCTCACCTCTGTCGGCTCGATTCTAAGCCTGTCTCTGCTCGCAAGCCATCTTGCAAGCAACTTGCTGCTTCTATGCGCCATCGCGCTTTCCGTGTTTTTTTCTTCAGCACAATGATGCTTGGCGTATCAGCTTTTTATTCTCGAGTCATCTTGCTGTTTTCGGCAGAGTTAATTCCTTGTAAAACAGCTCACCGCCCTGCTATAATGAAAGCAAGGCGGTGATTTTTATGAAAGAACTGAGTTTTAATATGTTTTCTCCCTCCCCCAGCTCTCTTCTCGCTCTAAGCCGCGCTTTGCGCGCCAGAGCCAGCAAACTGTCCTTGCTTGTCTCTCTGTCTACCCCCCGGCAAAGAAGATTTAAAGTCTCTGTCATTGGAAGTCTCAGAAATAAGAAACTGCTTGTCCCAACTCGAATGCGCTTTACAGGCAGAAGAAGAGCAACAGGCCATTCCCATTCAACCTTCACTCCTTCCTTGACTTTTTTTCTCTGGTTTTGTTATTATCTTACTTGCTTGCGGATATGGCGGAACTGGCAGACGCGCCAGACTTAGGATCTGGTGGGAGACCGTGCAGGTTCGATTCCTGTCATCCGCACCAAAAAATAAGCCAATTGCTGTTATGCAATTGGCTTATTTTTTATACTAAAAGCTTATTTATCTCGCCTGTCTTCTATATTCAATTTTATAATTCTCTATACTCTTTCCTTGTTGTGTTTTCTCTCCACAGCCCGCTGTGCAGCAATTTGTCTTCCCCGCTTGGTAAACGGCCAATACATGCTTATGCTGGCAGAAGCTAAGATAAGGAATGTTACAACCAGATAAGTCCCTCGTCCAAACGTATCATAAATCCAAACGAGCGGCGTACCTTCTGGCGCCTGCCGCAAAAACATATAGTTTTCTCCAAACCCAAAATCCACTGCAGCCGCTACTAACGCAACACATAGGAATATGAGCAGTACCTTGGAAAAATTGCGAAGCTCCGGCCGAAATTCTCCCGAAAAAATCAGCGCCAGCGGCACAAAAATGAGCAATCCATGTAATACCGCCGTCTGTATCGTCTGGTAATGCCAAACCGGATAGCACTCTGCGACTCCCGCCGGAAAGAGAATACCCAGCGCTCCGCCCAGTACTGCGGTTGCATAAACAAATTCCTTAAAATATGTTTTCCTTGTGAAAACTGCTAAAGGTATGAAAATACTCTGCATTGCGCACAGGTGCAGCGGCAATAGCTTAATGAAATCCGTAAAGCCACACAAATAAAGCCAGACTGTATGGGAAAGCTCAAGCACCGGGACTGCCACTGCCGCCACGCGGATAATCCGCTTTGCCTGTTTTTGGGGCGCATGGGCAACATAGTGGATCGCCAAAAACAGGCAAAGCGCAACAATAATGAGCAGCGCAATATGTCTCCAGCCAAACATCGGAAATACGTCCGCACGGTCGATTTGAGTTCCTGGCGCGAAAAACATCCTGTCCCCTTTCCCTGTCGAATCATCGATGTTTTTGAACATAACGGCACTATTCTAACATACCGTATGCCTCCGCTTCAATGCAGGGTACGATTTGTCACAAAATGTTCAAATTTTAATCTTCCCCAAATGCCAATAAAAAACCGGGAGTCGTCTCCTCCCGGCCTCTTTAGTTCTTTTTTTTTACAATAAATAGCAATTGCCTCGCTTACGAGCTTTGCCGTTCCTTGTTTGTTGCAGTCAATATTGTTCAAAAAGCGCTCATCCAAAACGTACATTTGCCCCAGTGAAGCGAGCATCTCATTCGTGCAGCAATAGTAGTTTTGTGTAATGCTCTGCTGCAGTGCCGCTACCTGCTTTTGCACGGTTTCCGCTTCTGGCGGCTGCCCTACCAGCTCCTCAAACGCCGAAAAACACTCCCATAAGCCCTCAGCCGCCGCCTGCCATTGCTCCTTTTTGTAGTGTTTTGTCTTTTGCACATACTCCTCATAGGCAGGGCTTTCACCAAAACGGCTACGCACTTCCTGCTCATATTGCTCCAGTTCGCTTTTGTCAAATGCCTCAAAATTTACCATTTGAACTTCCTCCTTTTTGCAGTGTTTGGGCAAGGCCAATGAGCCGTGTCAGTCGTTCTCGCCGCAGCTTCAGCATTTTTTCCTGCTGACGCAGCGCCTCCATTCGTTCAAAATCCGGCTGAGATAATATGGAGCGAATTTCTTCCAGAGAAAACTCAAGCTCCCGGTACAGTAAAATCTGCCCCAGCCGTGCCAGCGCTGTATCGTCATACAGCCGATATCCGCTCTGTATCCTGCCGCTCGGCTTAAGCAGGCCGATTTCATCGTAATGATGCAGTGTGCGCACACTGACTTTGCTTATCTCGCTCACTTCTCGCACAGTTTTCATCGCCCTTCCCCTTTCAAAATTATCTTACTACCTAACGCCGCGTGAGAGTCAATACTTTTTTTATAAAAAACCGCAGGAGATATTCCTGCGGCTCTTTTCATTCAAATAGCTCTTCCTCTTCGGCCGCCTGCGCAGCTTCTCTCATGGTGCGCTCTGCCTCCCGGCCAAACTGATCAACTTGCTCTTTGTTCTTTGGGTCGTGCGTCAAACATCCCGCGCCCCCAATGCACCCACCGATGCAAGCCATACCCTCAATAAAGTTATTTGGCAACTTCCCCCTCGCCGCTCTCATCAGCGCCTTCTTGCACTGCTCAATGCCATCACAGGTCACTGGGTCTAGCGCAAAATCTGCCGCGCCTTGCTCCTGAAAGCGCCTCTCTCACGGCATCCGTAACGCCGCAACTCCGGGCAAAAATCCGCCCATAGTAAGATGCGCTGGCCAAAGTCTCTTCTGGAAGTTCTGCCGGGTCAATCTCCCTGCTGTCAATCAGCGCCTGCAGCTCCCTCAAAGGTCAAAACACTGTCCACATAGGGCTGCACACCTTTTGGCGAATCTCCAACTTTTTTGCCGTGCACGGCCCGATAAATACAACCCGAGCGTTGGCGTCCGCCTCCTTGATGCGCCGGGAAATCGCCGCCATAGGCGAGATTATGCGAGACGTGCTCCATAAGCTCCGGGTAGTTTTTGCGCACATAAGTCACAAATGCCGGGCAGCAAGACGTGGTTAGAAAGCCTTTCTCCATAAGTTCCTTGCTCTCCGCCATGGCTACCATATCCGCGCCCAGCGCCGCTTCCACCACTTTGTAGAAGCCCAGTTTCTTAATTGCGCTAATGACCTGTCCCAGCTTTGCATAGGAAAACTGGCTGGAAATCGAGGGTGCTACTACCGCATAAAGCCGATATGCTTCGTTATTCTTGCTCTCCCGAATCAGGCGAATCACCTCTAATAAATAGGACTTATCCATGATCGCGCCGAAAGGACACTGATAAACGCATGCACCGCAAGAGATACACTTATTGTTATCAATGCTGGCGTTCTGTTGTTCGTCTTTTCCAATCGCCCCTATCTTACATGCCGCTTCACAGGGCCGCTTACGGTTCACAATTGCACTATAAGGACAAACTCCTGCGCATTTGCCGCAGTTTACGCACTTATCTTTGTCAATATACGCCTTCTGGTGCCGGTCAAAACCAATCGCCCCTACCGGGCAAACCTCCTCACAATGGTGCGCAATGCACCCTCGACAAGAATCCGTCACTTCATATCCGCCTACCGGGCATTCATCACAAGCAATATCCAAAACTTCGATGACGTTGGGGGTTCTCCTTGTCTCCGCCCATTGCCAGGCGAATTCGCTCTCCTACAATGGCCCGCTCTTTATAGATGCAGCAGCGCATCGTGGCTTCCTTCCCCGGAAATAATCTTCGATGGAATCTCCAGCGCCGCTCGCTCCAGCTTATCATCAAACGCGTATCTCGCCACTTCACGTAAAACTTTGTATTTCAGGTGCTGAACTTTTGTGTCAAACTTCCTAGCTTTCAATCTTTTTCCTCCACAAAAGATATTCCCGATAAAATCTCTCTGTTGTATCGGCGATCTATGCCGCCATTCCATTTCTACTTCTGCCCATGATTTTACCGATACGAAGACTTAAATAAGCCGCTAACGCAATTTTTACTGCGTCTCCAGGTAAAAACGGAAAAACACAGACGCAAAGTGCATGCCAAATCTCGGATTTTGTGCTCAAAACAAACCACGTTGTGCCAAACAGGTAACAGAGCGCAAGCCCCAGCGTCATGCCTGAAGCCCACCTCCAAAAGCTCTGCTGTTTTTGCAGAAAAGCCCAGTGCAAAATGCCGCCGGCAAATACCCTATCAGATATCCTCCCGTCGGCCCAGCCAGTGCCCCCAGCCCTGCCTTAAAGCCTGCAAAAATCGGCAATCCTGCTGCGCCTAACAATAAGAACAACAAGACGGAGCATACTGCCTGTCCCGCCGAAAGAAGCCCGCCAGCTGTAAAGATGGCCAACAGCGCCAGGTTGATAGGAACCGGCCCAATGGGGATACTAATTTGGGAAAACACCGCCATAAGCGCGGTAAAAAGTGCAATAAAAGCCATCTTTCGTGCTGTCAATTTCATATTTCCTACTCCCTATCTTTTTATGTTGTTATTAGAATAACAAGAAGAGCACCTATCTGTCAAACATATGCTTTTTGAAAAACTTTCCCGAAAGGCCTTGACTTTACCTGCCGGTTTGATATAATAATTCACGTGCTTAATCGCAGGGTTTGCGGGGAGTGGCTCAGTGGTAGAGCGTCGCCTTGCCAAGGCGAATGTCGCGAGTTCGAATCTCGTCTTCCGCTCCATTTTTAGGCTGGAAGTTTGGGAGTTTCTCCCTCTTCCGCTACACTTGCGGGTGTAGCTCAATGGTAGAGCGCCAGCCTTCCAAGCTGGTTACGAGGGTTCGATTCCCTTCACCCGCTCCAGTATCTGCACCTCTAGCTCAGTTGGTAGAGCACCTGACTCTTAATCAGGGTGTCCAGAGTTCGAGCCTCTGGAGGTGCACCAAAAAACCGCTTAATAAAGCGGTTTTTTAGTGTCTAAAACTTAATGAAGCAGTTGACTCTGTTCATAAAATGTTTAACCAATTGTTGCATCTGCTCTGTTTGGCTTTTTGCCCCATTATGTTATAATATAGGAAACATTATCTTGGAAAGGATGTTTGTTTTGAAAAAAAGTAAACTTGTTTATCACCAGCTTATTGCTGGCCATCATGCTTGGGATTACTCCGGTTTTTGCCGCGAACATTCCCGAAGGCGAATCTCGCGTGGCGATGGGCGCCAACCTGGATGAGCAGCAGCGCGCCCGTATCTATAAGGATTTTGATCTCGCAGAGGGCGATGTCAAAGAGCTCACCGTCACCAATCAGGAAGAGCGCGCCTATCTAGAAGGTGTTGCTCCGGAAAGCAAAATTGGCAACGTAGCTCTATCCTGCGTGTATATCAAAACATTAGAGCAAGATAGCGGACTTAATATCTCTTTGCACAATATCAATTGGTGCAGCGAGAATATGTATCGCAACGCTCTCATCACCGCGGGAATTGTAGATGCCAGCGTCATGATATCCGCTCCCTTCCCTGTTTCGGGAACCGCGGCTCTCACGGGAATTTATAAAGCCTATGAAGATATCACTGGCGAGAAGCTGGATGAATCCGCAAAGAAGGCCGCCGCAAACGAACTAGTCATCACGGGAGATCTTGCGGAAGCCATGGGCAGCGTCGATGCGACTCAGCTCGTCAACGAACTCAAAGGGCATTTTGGATCAAACCAAGGATATGACGGACGATGAGGTCCGCTCGGAAATCCGTAAGATTGCAAAAGACCTGGGCGTAGAAGTTACGGATTCGCAGGTAGAGCAACTGCTGGGCCTCTGCCGAGAATTGGAGGGGCTGAATACGGAAGAGCTTCAAAAGCGTTTGGATTCCATTGTCGGCACCATTGAATCCGTTCAAAAGGTAGATACCTTCTTTTCAAAGCTAGGTAAAGATATCCAGACGTTCTTTAAGAGCGTGGGCAATTTCTTCTCCAATTTGTTCCACTTCTAAATCTAAAGAAAAGAGGCTGCCGCAGATGGCAGCCTCTTTTATACCTCTCAAAAGTCATTCTCCATGTGTTCTTTATATTATTAATAAAGTTATGCCTCTCCCTGCCACAGCAATCTCCCCAGAAACTTTAAGCGCTTAAAAGCTCCTTGCCACATCCATATGGGCAACCTCCATATATTCAATAAAAAAGAGCAGCAGTCGCTGCTCTTTTTTATTTACGACGTTACCGCCGGCCCTGGATCTTGGCTGGCTTCCGTGCTCGCCGGCGGAGCCACACTCGGTTCCACACTAGGAGCTACGCTCGGCGCAACACTGGGTTTTACAGAAGGTTTGCTCGTGGCTGAAGGATTGATAACCGGCACCGATGCGCCCGTTCCTATCACTTTTTCGCCCTGTACTGCATTGTAGGTGGAGTTCGCTAAAAACTCCTTCTTTACAAACTTGCCATCCTTATAATAGAGCTTATAAGAGGCATATTTTGAACCGCTCTTGCTCTGCCGGACAATCTGCTCAAACCCCGTAGGTTTGGAAGCATCTTTTGTCACCTTCATATCTTTGGGAGAGATCGCGCCAAGATAGTCAGACGAGAGGCGAATTTCGTTATCCTCTTCCGGCCATGCCTCGCCGTAAATCTCAATATATACCTTTTTCCCCTCCGCGGAGGCTACAATATAGATATCCGAGTTCGTATTGTTTTTCCAGGTAAAGTCGATGGTGCCCGTATTGATGGTAGCGTCTAGCCCCTGCATCTACGTATCCCACCTTGCTCGAGTGGTTTTGGCGGTGCACAATCTGCAAATCCGCCATGACAACCGCATCATAGAGCGTTGTGGAAACCTGGCAAACACCGCCGCCCGCCTGCATCTCCCGGTCTGCGCCGCCATTGATGATAGCAGGAGCAGCCTTCCATCCGCCCGCGTAGGTTCTGGGGCCGATCGTGTCGTTCATAGAGAAGGTCTCGCCGGGCTTCACGACTACACCATTGATGGCGTTTGTCGCCCGCGTGACGTTAAAGGAACGGTTTGCATCGCTGGAGGAGAAATCCGTCCGGAATGCCGAGCGGCGAACGATTTTACCCTCAATATCCGCAAGCCGCACTTCCGCCTGAGATTCCTCTACCGGCGCCTGCACCTCTATCTTTTTCCCAGCTCAAACTTGGAACGCAGCGCCTCTATAAGGGCCGCCTCGTTCAATTTAAGGCCGGTGACATCCTCAATGTAAACGACTTTCCCGCCCTCCATTTTGAAAGTCGCGTTTTGCGGATCGACATTGATCTCTGCCGCCAGCGTCGCAACATAATCCTTGGCCTTTTGCTCATCCCACTCTATCTTAACCGGATAATCCTTGCCATTATTTTTAATTTCTTCCGCCGCCGCCATCACCTGGTCGTAATCACCGTCCGCAATGGGGCGCAGCGCCTCGTTTAGCGCGTCTTCATAGTTCAGAACAATCCCTGCCGTTGCCGGAGCAAAGGGATAGTTCTTCCCATCATAAGTGATCTCTACGTCTAGTGTGTTTTTTAGCTGCGTATTGAAATAGAGCAATTCGGCCTTCGCTTCTTCTACCGTCATACCCGAAACATCAATACCACCAATCGTAATGCCCGGCAAGAAAACATCCGTCTGCACAATGCTAAGGCGCTCTTTTTTTTCTTGCTGTGCGCGCTCGGCATTTTTGCGCTTACAGAGGTATAGATAAGAACGCCGCCGGCGATCAGCGCTACAATTGCAACGCATAGTAGCGAAATAATCAGCGGTTTCTTACTCTTCTTTGGCCCCTGATCAGGTGCCTCCACGGGATTTGCATCGTTGCCAGCCACAACTTTCTTTTCTGTCTCCATCATCAAACTCCTATCGCGTATCGATCAACATTTTTATTATAGTTCACCAAATAATGCGGTGCAATACACCTAGGTATCAGTTTTGCAAATTATTTGTCATTTTTCGGCATCTTGGCGCAATCGGACTGCGTATTGACCTCGTTTTGAACCCGCCCTTCCAGATATGCCCGCACATTGGCAACCGCCGTTTCAACCAGCCGGCGGCGGGTGCTCCAGCGGCGCCCAGGCGAGGTGCGGCGTGAAAATGCTGCGCGGATGATGCACCAGCGCATCATTTTTGCGCGGCGGCTCTTGCCCCATCACGTCCGCCAGATAATAGGCAAGCTTCCCTTCTTCCAGCGCCATTAAAACATCGGTTTCCCGCACAACTTTTCCACTGGCGGTGTTGAGCAGAATCGCTCCTCGTTTCATGCCGGCAAGCTCTTCTCTTCCTATCATGCCCTCCGTTGTCTCCGTGAGCGGGGAGCAACGTGCCAGCACATCGCTTTTTCAATAATTCTTGCAGCGAAATTTCCTGCACTCCAGGCAAATCTCTTTTCGTGCGCGTGTATGCCAGCGTCTCCATCCCAAGCCCCTGCGCCATTTTTCGCCAACCCTTGTCCAATGCGCCCCAGGCCTATAATTCCCATCTTCTTTCCATAAAGCTCAGTGAGTGGCTTTTCCCAAAAACAGTATATGGGGGAGTTTTCCCACTTTCCTTCTTTCACCGCTTGGTTATGCAGGTGCACGTGATTACACACCTCCAATAGCAGCGCTAAACTATGCTGCACCACCGCATATGTCGAGTAGGCCGGAATATTTGTCACAACAATACCCCGCTTCGTCGCCGCCTGTACGTCTACTACGTTATAACGTGTAGACAGCACCCCGATATATTTAATCCCCGGGCATGCATCCATCACGCCTTCATCTATTACCGCTTTGTTTGTCAGCACAATTTCATTTTGCCCTATGCGCGCGACAATATCGCTTGAAGCCGTATTGCGGTATCGCTCCACTTGGCCAAGTTCGCTGAGCGCTTCAAAGCCCAGCTGTTCGCTTCCCAATCCTTCTTCATCTAATATAACAATTTTTCTCATATTCCCTCCTATTTATGTCCATAATGATGATAGCAAAAATAGGCAGGAAAGCCATGAGCTTTTCCTAATTGTGAACAATCTGTCACATTTTTTGTTTTAATTGACATCATCTGGAAAAAGCTCTAACATAATTAGACAGCTAATGTTAGCTACCTAATTATTAAAAAGGAGAGAGACTATTGCGCAAAAAAGGAACTAAAAGATATCTACCGTGTGTTCGCGCAGATCATGAAACTGAGCTTTTCACATGCGTATGTGCAGTTTCACGAGCTGCATATTCATCCGCCCAAGCCGATTTGCTCTATATCTTGCATCAAAGCCCCGGTATTACTCAGTCGGATCTGGCAAAAAGCCCTCTATATCGCCCCTTCCACCGTCGCGATTTCCTTAAATCGTTTGGAAGAATCCGGATATGTTTACCGCGAAAAAGGGGATGATAAGAGAAAGAGCCTTGTTTATCTATCTAAAAAGGCGCAGAAGTGCTGGGCACAGTAGAGGAGACTTTCAATTGTCTGAATTCCCAGCTAACCAATACGCTCTCCAAAGAGGAGTGCAGCGTTTTATTCACTCTGCTCTGTAAAGTGCGGGATGGTCTGGTAGATGAACGCATCTGCGAGCAGGCAGATGAATCCAAACCTTAGAAAATAAAAAAGAAAGGTACAAGCAAATGTCGAAATTACTGAAATTTCTAAAGCGCCACCTGCTTCCCGTGTTTATCGTGTTGGCGCTGCTCATCATACAGGCATTCTGCGATCTCGCTCTGCCTTCCTATACGTCGGATATCGTCAATGTTGGCATTCAGCAGAGCGGTATCGAAGATGCTTTGCCCAAAGTGCTGAGCCCCAATAGCTATGCGCTTCTCTTGAGCCTGCTTCCCTCCAAAGATGCCGATGTGATGGAGCACTATACCCTCTCAAGTGATGTGAACGATCTTCCCAGTTCCCTGCGCTCAATCTCCAGGGATTACAGCGAATTTTACGTACTGGAAGACCTTGACGCGAAAGAACAGCAGGCGTTAGAGGCCTCGCTGGCCAAGCCGCTGATGCTCTCCACGGCGCTCTCTGGCAATATGGGGACATGGGCGAAGATATAAACTACTCAGAAAATCTCCTGGGCGGAGACCTCGGCCTGCCCGAAGGCGTGAGCCTTGAACAGTTCTTTGCGTCTCTCGATCAGGCGGGCAAAGACGCTTTCCTCGGCCAAATTTACGAGAAATTGAATGAGCTTCCAGATACGATTCTCTCCCAGGTCGGCGTACTCTTTGTGCAAAATGAGTATGAGTCTTTGGGCATCGATATGGGCAAGCTCTCCAACAACTATATCCTGCTCGCCGGCGCAAAATGCTCGGGCTGGCGCTGCTCTCCATGGCTTGCACCATCGGCGTTTGCTATCTCGCCGCTCTCATCGCTGCCGGCGTCGGCCGCGACCTGCGCGACGATGTCTATCGCAAGGTGCTATCCTTTTCCAATGAGGATATCGAGAAATTCTCCACTGCTTCGCTCATCACCCGCACCACCAACGACATCACAAACGTCACTATGGCCATTGTCATGCTGCTGCGCATCGTGTTCTACGCGCCTATCATCGGCGCCGGCGGTATTATGAAGGTGTTCAATACCAGCTCGGGTATGGCGTGGATCATCGCGGTGGCAGTGGGCGCAATCTCGCTTGTAATGGGCACGGTCTATGCCATTGCAATGCCCAAGTTTAAGGGCATGCAGAAGCTGGTGGATAAGTTAAACCTTGTTTCAAGAGAAATCCTCACCGGCCTTGGGGTTATCCGCGCATTTGGCACACATAAATACGAAGAAAAACGATTCGATAAGGCCAACGTAGATCTCATGAAAAATGGCCTGTTTATCAATCGCACCATGTCTTTAATGATGCCCGTCATGATGCTCATCATGAATGGTATCACGCTGCTCATCGTCTGGAACGGTGCGCACAGCATTGATGCCGGTTCGCTGCAAGTTGGCGATATGATGGCCTTTATCCAGTATACAATGCAGGTTATTATGGCATTCCTCATGATCACCATGGTTTCGATCATGCTCCCCCGAGCCACGGTATCCGCAGAGCGTATCGATGAAATCTTAAGCACGGATTCCTCCATCGCCGAGCCTAAGAAGGTTCTGGGCGTTGAGCAGGATAAGAAGGGCGTCGTCGAGTTCCGGGATGTCAGTTTCCACTATCCGGATGGCGATGAAGATGTGCTCGAACACATCAGCTTTACCGCACTGCCTGGACAGACGACTGCCATCATCGGCAGCACGGGCAGCGGTAAATCTACGCTCATCAACCTCATCCCCGCCTGTACGATGCCACTGGCGGCGAAGTGCTGGTCGGCGGCGTCAATGTCAAAGAACAGGGTTTGAAATCTCTGCGCAAAGAGATCGGCTTTGTTCCCCAGAAGGGACTTTTGTTCTCGGGCACCATCGAATCCAACATCAAATTCGCAAATGACTCTCTCTCGGATGAAGCCATGAAAAAGGCTGCCTCCATCGCCCAGGCGACGGAGTTTATCGAGAGCAACCCCTGGGTTATTCTCGCTCTATCGCCCAAGGCGGCACCAATGTTTCCGGCGGCCAGAAGCAGCGGCTCTCTATTGCTCGCGCGCTGGCAAACAATCCGGATATCTTCATCTTCGACGATAGCTTCTCTGCTCTTGACTATAAGACAGACGCCGCCTTGCGCCGCGCTATCAAGGAAAATACTGAGAATAAGACAGTCATCATCGTTGCTCAGCGCATCAGCACCATCTCAAACGCCGAGCAAATCATCGTCCTGGACGATGGCAAAATCGCCGGCATCGGCACGCATAAGGACCTGCTCGATTCCTGCGAGGTTTATCGTCAAATCGCTCTATCCCAGCTTTCGGAGGAGGAATTGCAAAAATGAGTGAAAACAAAAAATCCTTTGGCCGGCCGGGAGGCGGGCATGGCCCTGGCGGCGGCATGAATGTCGCTGAAAAAGCAAAAAGACTTCAAGGGCTCCATCAAGAAGCTCTTTGGCGTGCTCGGGAAATATAAGCTGGGCATCATCTTAGTCGTTGTCTTCGCAGCGGCCAGCTCGGTATTTGCCATTATCGGCCCGAAAGTGCTCGGTAACGCGACAACGGAAATTTTCAGCGGTCTCGTCTCCAAAATTTCCGGTGGAACGGGTATCGATTTCGGCAAAATCTCCGGCATCCTGTTGACGCTGCTTGGGCTGTATCTGGCCAGCGCCCTATTCTCTTTTATCCAGAGCGTCATCATGGGCAATATCTCCCAGAAGGTTTCGTATGGGCTTAGGAAGGATATTTCCATTAAAATTGAAAAACTGCCCATGAGCTATTATGATAAGCATACCTACGGCGAGACGCTTTCGCGCATTACCAACGACGTCGATACGCTGACGCAGAGCCTCAACCAGAGCATGAGCCAAATCATCTCCTCCATCACAACCCTCATCGGCGTGCTGGTGATGATGTTCTCCATCAGCTGGTCGATGACGCTGCTGGCTGTTATCCTGCTCCCCATCTCCCTTGGGCTTGTCATGGGTATCGTAAAGAAATCCCAAAAGTACTTCCAGGCGCAGCAGGAGTATACCGGCCATATCAACGGCCAGGTAGAAGAGGCGTATGGCGGCCATAATGTCATCAAGCTCTTCAACAACGAGGAAAAGAGCATCGCCACGTTCGATGTTTTAAACAAGGAGCTCTATTCCGCAGCTTGGAAATCTCAGTTCCTTTCGGGCGTCATGATGCCTATCATGAGCCTTGTGGGCAACCTCGGGTATGTGGGCGTCTCCATTCTGGGCGGTATTCTGGCTATGCAGGGCAGCATCACCGTGGGCGAAATCCAGTCCTTCATTCAGTATGTGCGAAGCTTCACCCAGCCCATCAACCAAATCGCGCAGATCACCAACCAGCTTCAGTCTACCGCTGCGGCTTCCGAGCGCGTGTTTGAGTTCCTGGAGGAAAAGGAAGAGCCCGCTTCTGTGGAAAATCCCGCTTCTGTGGAGCATATCGAGGGTCATGTGAGCTTTGAAGACGTGCACTTCGGCTATACCGATGATAAAATTATCATCAACGACTTCTCCATCGATATCCCTGCGGGGCAGAAAGTCGCCATCGTCGGCCCCACCGGCGCCGGGAAAACGACCATGGTGAAGCTGCTGATGCGTTTCTACGATGTGAACAGCGGCCGCATTCTGGTGGACGGCGTGGATATTCGGGATTACGACAGAACCGAGCTGCGCCGCTGCTTCGGCATGGTGCTACAGGATACTTGGCTGTTCTCGGGCACCATCATGGAAAATATCCGCTATGGCAACCTCGAGGCAACGGATGAGCAGGTCTATGAGGCAGCCAAAGCTGCCCGGGTCGATCGCTTTATCCGCACTTTGCCTGGCGGCTATGGCATGGTGCTAAACGAGGAGACGGGCAACGTCTCCCAAGGCCAAAACAGCTTTTGACCATTGCCCGGGCCATGGTCGCGGATCCGAAAATCCTGATTTTAGATGAGGCCACCAGCTCGGTCGATACCAGAACGGAAATTCTCATCCAGCAGGCCATGAACAACCTGATGAAGGGCCGCACAAGCTTTATCATCGCACACCGGCTCTCCACCATCCGGGATGCAGACCTCATCCTCGTCATGCGGGACGGCGATATCGTCGAAACCGGAACGCATCAGGAGCTTCTAGATAGAAAAGGGTTTTACGCCGAGCTCTACAATTCCCAGTTCGAGCAGAGCGCATAGAAAATTGCAGCAAAAAAGCAGCACAATGTGCTGCTTTTTTCTTTCCCCATTTCTTATCCCATCCTCTGCCGAATCACGCGCAGAATGTTCTCGTGGCCGATTTTTGCAAGATCCGCATCCGTATATCCCCGTCGGCGGAAAATCTCCAAAAGCTTCGGAATATGCCGCGCGCTGTAGAAATCCGAAAGCCGCGCGTCCTCCTCATCAAAGTAATCCGCAAAATCGAAGCCCAGGGCGACATGTTCAATGCCCATCTTCTCTATCATGTAGTCCATGTGGTCGGCCAAGCGCTCCATGTTCCAAAGCGGCTGCTCCTGCTGCACAAATTCCGGATATGCGTTTAGCCCCACAACGCCGCCGTTCTCTTTTAGAAAAGCAAACTGGTCGTCCGTCAGGTTGCGCGGGTGCGGGCAAAGCGCATAGGCGTTGCTGTGCGAGGCGATGATCGGCTCCTTCACGATTTTTGCAATATCCCAAAAGCTCTTCTCATTGATGTGCGAAACGTCGAGCAGCATCCCAAGCTCCTCCACCCGGCGCACCAGCTGCTCCCCAGCCGGCGTCAGCCCGCGGTTCTTATCTCCCTTAGCGCCGCTGGCCAGGGCATTATCCTCATTCCAGGTCAGGCTCACTTCCCGCATGCCCATCTGGTAGAATACTTCGATGAGAGAAACCTCGTCTCCCATATAACAAAGCCCTTCGCTGCCCAGCATCAGCCCAAGCTTGCCTTCCTGTTCCGCCTTAGTAAAATCCTGCGCGCAGGTCGCGACCACCACACTATCCTTGTTGTCGTTAAGCTCAGCGCACATGTTCTTAAACATGCTGCGCGCTTTTGATTGTAAAACATCCGTCTTGTAGGGATTGATAAACAGCGGCGAAATCATGCTGGTCACGCCCCGGCTTTCAGCCGCTCCGCGTGGTTTTCCGCAATCGCACTGCGGCTGCCCGCTACTCTTCTGTTGTCCACGTCCATAAACATGTCGGAATGAATGTCAAAAAGCATATTTGCCTCCTTAAATCATCGCCACAAACGCATCAAAGATTGCCTGCGCCCTTTCATTTTTCTCCGCCATCATCTCCGGGTGAAACTGCACCGCATAATACCGCCGCGCTGCATCTTCCATCGCCTCGATGATGCCGTCCGCCGTCCGCGCCGTCACGGTAAAACCAGGGGCCACTTCGTCCAAGGCCTGGTGGTGGAAACTATTTACCACAAACTTTTCCCCAATATTCCGGCCAAAAAGCTGCCCGGCAGAATTTCTATTTCGTGAGAGCCAAGGTATCGCTCGCAGGTCTGGTCGTGCCCAAGAACTTCCGGCCCTTTGATGGATACGTCCTGATAGAGCGTCCCTCCAAAATAGGCGTTTAGGAGCTGAATCCCCCGGCAGATGCCCAGAATCGGCTTCTTCTGCGCCACCGCCGCATCTAAAACCATATACTCATATTCGTCGCGCATGCCGTCCACCGTACCAAGGCTTTTGTGCGGCTGCTGGCCAAAGCGCAGCGGCGCAAGGTCGTATCCGCCGCTTAGGAGCACCGCATCCAGGCGCGCTACTTGCTCCTCTATCGCCGCGCGGTCCGTATGCACAGGGAGCAAAAGGGGATCGCCCCGCGCGAATCACCGCGTCGCTATATTCCCTGCTCATCCCGGAACGATAAGTATCCGTCCGAGAGCACGTAATCCCGATAACCTTCATGCCAACCTCCTATGATTTCTATTCAAGATCAGTCTAGCATATTCCCGTCACCCGCGCAATGAGGCAAGCCCTAATCCTCTATCAACTATTTCTCCTCAGCAAAACGTTCCAGCAATTTTTTACGCCTCCATGCAAGCTCTTCTTCTGAGAATTCTATATAAATACACTCCTGACAGCACCCTAAAATATCTAACGAGACTTTTTCTAAGATACAATAGCGATTAGAATAATAAATACAAAATAAATTTTCACATACCATATTTGTACCCCCTTGATATGAGGATTTTATTCCTCTTATTGGTGATGATTATATCCCTCATAATAGAAATAATCAAGTACAATTATGGGGTTTAATATGATTAAGTTTGATAGACTCTGGGAAACCATGAAAGCAAAAGGTGTCTCAACCTATGCACTTCGGGAAAAGTATGGCATAGAAAGCCGTACCATCCGCCGTTTGCGTAAAAATGAAAATGTCACAACAGAAACGCTTGCCAAACTCTGCCGTATCCTCGATTGTCGGCTCTGTGATATTGCGGAATATGACGACTAAAAAAGCTGCAATTCATAGCAGCTTTTTTTCTTTACCGGATTTGCCCGGTTCCTTTTACAATGTATTTGTAGCTCGTGAGCTCCCTTGGCCCCATGGGGCCTCTGGCATGCAGCTTCTGTGTGCTGATGCCGATTTCCGCGCCAAAGCCAAACTCTTCGCCGTCTGTAAAGCGCGTGGAAGCGTTCACATAAACCGCCGCCGCATCCACCCTGTCTGTGAAATAGGCGGCATTCTCCTGGTTTTGCGTCACAATGCACTCTGAATGCCGCGTGCCGTACTTGTTGATGTGCTCCACCGCTTCCTGCACACCCCCCACCACCTTCACCGAGATGATATAATCCAGAAACTCTGTTCTGTAATCTTCTTCTGTTGCAGGCAGTGCACCATAACGCTGGCAAATCTCATCGCCGCGAATTTCCACACCCCGCTCCTTTAGGGCCGCGAACACCCGGGGCAAAAATTCCTCCGCAAGGCTCTCGTGCACCAAAAGGCTCTCTATCGCGTTGCAAACCGCAGGCCGGGAAGTCTTGGCGTTTATGACAATGCGTTCTGCCATAGAAAGCTCCGCGCTCTCATCTACATAAACATGGCAATTGCCCACTCCCGTCTCGATGACAGGCACCGTCGCGTTTTGCACCACCGCCCGGATGAGCCCGGCTCCGCCCGGGGAATGAGCACATCAATGAGCCCGTTTGCCTGCATCATCGCCTTCGCTGCCTCCCGGGATGTATCCTCCACCATGCCGATGGCCGCCTCGGGCAGCCCCGCCTTCTTGAGTGCCGCCTGCAATGCTCGGGCAACGGCAAGGTTGGATTCTATCGCCTCGCTGCCTCCCTTTAGGACAACGGCATTTCCCGTCTTGATGCACAGCGCCGCCGCATCGCTGGTCACATTGGGGCGCGCCTCATAAATGATGCCCACCACGCCAAAGGGCACGCGCCGCTTTTCTATCTCCATTCCGCCGGGCGCGGTAAACCGCTCCATTACTTCGCCCACCGGATCTTTTAATGCCGCCACCTTGCGGATGCCTTCCGCCATTCCGGCAACGCGCGCAGAGTTGAGCGCCAACCGGTCGAGCATCGCACTACCCGTCCCTTTTTCCCGAGCACGCTGCAAATCCCGTTCATTGGCCGCAAGAATCTCTTCCTCGCTCGATAAAAAGCGCCTCTGCCATGAGAAAAAGCGCTTTATTTTTTGCTCTTCACCCAAAATTCCCAGCAGATAGCCGGCCTTTTTTGGCCTCTTGTGCCAGAGCGATTACATCTTTCATTTCTGCTGCCCGCCTTTTACTTTTTACTATTATAGCGGAGTAGCGCGTTTTTTCAATCCTGCAAATCCGGGATCACCCGGTAGGCGCTTAAAATTTCTGTGCCGCCGGCACATCCGCAAATACTTTCCCGGCGATGAGCGCATCCTTATCCTCACCGGATAGCTTGTCTACCTGAATGGGGATTGTCTCCACCTCAACAAATGTATCGCCGAACTCCTCGCATTGCCGGAGCACCACATGATTCTCTTCCAAATAGGCCAGAATATGAGATGGACAATAGCAAGAATAGTGTTTTTGCAAAACCACTTCCTCCGGCGAAAACTTTTTGACGGCAAATCCGGGAACTCCTCCTCTATTTCCGTCTCGCTTAGGCCGATATAGCGGCGCACATCCCCCTTGCCGCACATCATGGCCGCATAGCGCGTAATGGTAGCGCAGGGGTGACGCTCGCCCCATAGGTCACGGTTTCGCCTTTTGTGCCCGCCTCTTCGGCCAGCATCTGCGGCTGTCTGCGCGCGTAAACATATCCCGTGATCGCCATGGCAAGGAACAAAATGAGTACAGTCCATCTGCGCCATTTGTGCTTTTTTCTTCAGTCTGGTCAAAATTTTGTGTCATAAAAACCCCTCCGGAATTACCCTTTGGGGTTAGTATGGCGCAGGTTAATGCGCCTTATCCTTGTTTGCCTCCAAAAAGCCCTGCGCACATCCCCCTCTTTGCACGCGCCGTGAAAGATGCGTTTTGTGCCGACAAACACTGCCGGCAAGTAGTAAAAATCGTAGGGCTCGCTGTCTTTTGTGTCGCTTCCTATCCTGCGCAGATGTACCGCCGGATATTCTTTTCCTATGCGTTCAAAAAGCTTTTCTGCCTCCTCGCAATAGGGGCAGCCTTCTTCCATAATGACCGTTATCTCTTTCATAGCAGTCCCCTTGTCTAGGCAAAAATAAAACCTGCCAAAGTTTTTGGCAGGTTATGTATCTCTGCTTATTCTTCGTCTAACTGTGCGTTGTGATAGACGTTTTGCACATCGTCGTTATCATCGAGCATGTCTAGCATCGCAAAGACGCTTTCCTGCTGCTCCGGAGTTAACTGCACGGTTGTCTGGGGAATTTTATCCGTCTCCGCCGAAAGAAAGCGATATCCCGCCTCTTCCAGCGCCTCGCGCACCTGGGAAAAATCGCTTGGGTCTGTCAGAATCTCATAGATGCCTTCTTCCGCGCTAAAGTCTTCCGCACCGGCCTCCAATGCCGTCATCATCAGAGCCTCCTCATCCACCTTGCCATCCGCTTCCACAGTGATCACGCCTTTTGCGTCAAACATCCAGGCCACACAGCCTGTCGTGCCCAGCGAGCCCCCGTTTTTGGAGAGCGCATGGCGCACCTCTGCCGCTGTGCGGTTTTTGTTGTCTGTCAAAACATCGATGATGACCGCCACACCGCCTACGCCATAACCCTCATAGGTGATATTCTCGTAGTTGATGTTTCCAAGTTCGCCCGAAGCCTTCTTAATTGCCCGGTCGATATTGTCATTGGGCATATTGCTGGCCTTGGCTTTTGCGATGGTATCGCGTAGTCTGGGGTTCATGTTTGGGTCTGGGCCACCGCCTTTTTTACAGCAACCGCAAGCTCTCTTACAATCTTTGTAAAGACCTTGCCCTTTGCCGCATCCGTCTTCTCTTTTTTTGCGTTTGATGGTCGCCCATTTGGAATGCCCTGACATAAAAACACCTCGACTTATTTATTCAATAATCCGATTTATTCTATCACACCATCCTTCTATTTTCAAGGTATTAGATCCATAAAGCCGTTTGCGCCGTCCAGGTCCGCATAGGTCTGGGGCACAGTCCCCACAATAATCGCGTCCGCGATGAGCACTTGGCTCTCCACATGCACGCTCTGGCTGGAGCCGCCCACTACAAGCGCCATATCGCTCTTTAAAACGATATAGATTTTGTATCTCGTCTGGTTGATGCCCGCGGCGTAAAACTCGGTAAAGTATTCCGCGCTCACCGCGCCCATGGGCAGCACGCCCACGCGGATATCCGGCCCCTTACCCGAAAAAATACGCGAACCAAGCGCGTTTCCCAGGGGGAACTGGGATTTTTTCCTGCTCAACAGATATATTTTCTCCTGAGCCAGCTGTGTGCATTCATACACGATTTGGTTCATCGCCACAGCATCGGCATTTACCATAGCAATTTTTCCCTGTTCGTCTTTTTCGATTTGCAGCAGGCTGCTCATGGAGACCCGTTTTTCCAAAACTTCGCTTACGGATGCATTCATGATGGAGATCGCAATGTTGTTGAGCTGTGCCTCTCCTTGCACGAGCAGGTTATCTCTCAGCCCGCTGTCGAGATAGAAATATCCGGCTAGCAGAAAAATCAACACAAAGCCCAAAATGATGAGCCGTTTCGCCCTTTTTTTTTCTTCATAGGCCTCCTCTCCGGCGGCCGCCTAAAGGCCAGGCGGCAATGTAAATTTTCCGTATATACTTTCGCCTTTCCTATCTTTCTATGTTATAATATGCTGTACATAATTCTAAGTTCTCTTAATTAGGAGGAGTCCATGAGCCAGCAGCAAAACTCTCCAAAGTTTTTCCCAGAAAATATCCGAGTTCTTCAAAAATCGGGCAAGGATTCCGCGCGTTTTTCTAAAATGCCAACTCTTTTTTCCTCGCTCTTTTCCGGCAAAAATAAGGACAAGTCCCCTTCCGTTCCGCCTACCTCCAGAGCAGAAGAAGATCCCAGCGGGGGTTCCACGATTGTGTTCGATTCCGCAAAGCTTCGGCAGAGCGAGAAAAAGGCCACTTCAAAAGTCTCCCTAACTCTGAGTGAAGAGGAAAAGAAAAGCAAGCGCAAAGCCCAGACCTCCATCTTTCGGCCGCGCAATAAGCGCCCTTCCTATGTTCTGGGCACCATCATCACTACGGCAAAGGTGTTCGGCTTAGCGCTGCTCGTATTTATCGCGGCGGGTATTGGCGCAGTGTTTGGCGTGGCCAACGCCTATCTCGGCACAACGCCGGACCTGGATCTGGAGGTTTTGAGCGAAAGTGCCCTCACTTCCTATATCTATGACGCAAACGGCGATGTCATCACGACCTATTCCGGGACAGAAAATCGGGAATATGCCTCGCTGGACGAAATTCCAAAGCAGCTCCAGCAGGCTGTCATCGCTGTTGAAGATGTGCGCTTCTATCATCATAATGGTGTAGACCTAAAGCGCATCATCAGCTCCTTTGTTGGCAATATGTCGTCTTCAAGACGAGCGGCGGCTCGACCATCACCCAACAGCTCATCAAAAACCAGCTGCTCTCTTCCGAGCGCTCCTATAAGCGGAAAATTCAGGAGGCAAACCTGGCTCTTCAGTTGGAAAAAGAATATTCCAAAGATCAGATTTTAGAGGCCTACCTCAACACGATCCCCTTGGCGGCACCATCTATGGCGTAAAGTCGCCGCAAAAGATTATTTTGGCAAGGAATTAAACGAGCTCACCCTGCGTGAAAGCGCCTGCCTTGCCGGTATTACCCAATATCCTTGGCTCTATAGCCCCCGTCGGGCGTATTATGTCACGGGAAATGTAGAAGCTCTCAACAAGAGAATTGAGACAGTGCTGCAGCGCATGTATACCGCCGGCTATATCACGCTAGATGAGATGAACGCCGCGATGAACGATGAACTTCATGTCATCGAAAAAAGCAGCACTTCCGGTGTTTACGATATGCCTCACTTTGTGGAGTACGGCATTTACGATGTTGTGACGCACCTGCTCAAATCACGCGAGCTCGAAGACAATAAAACCAATCGCGCCGCCATCGAAAATGAGCTGCGCACCAAAGGCTATTCGATTTATCTGACGGTGGATCCGAATGTCCAGCTCAAACTGCAAGATACCATCGCCAACTATGACGGATATTATAAATTCGGAAAAACGACAGCGTCGTTCGCCAAAAACTTTCGGATGGCACCACCATTGAAATTAAGCAACCCCAGGCCGCTTCAGTTGTGGTGGATCAATCTACCGGGCAAATCAAGGCTATGGTCGGCAGCAGAGATGTGCCTACCACGCGAAAATCTCTCAACCGTGCCTATCAGAGCCGTATGCCCGTGGGCTCTTCCATTAAACCCATCGCGGTCTATGGCCCGGCGTTTGATATGGGGCTGGGGCTGGGAGCATCATCCCAAATATCAAAGCGCGCATCCCGGGCTGGGGCACAGACGAAGGATATCCGACCACCAGCCATGGCACACAAGGGTATGGCCCCGTAACCGTTCGAAGAGGTATTAAAAGCTCTCTGAACATTGTCGCAGCCCGTACGCTGATGGATTATGTCGGCGTCGAGAATTCCTATAACTATCTCATCAATTTGGGTATCAGCCCCAAAGCCATCAACAAAGACGGCATCGGCTTGGCGCTGGGCACCAGCGGCATCTCCACCTTAGAGATGGCAGGCGCCTATGCCTGCATCGCCAATGGCGGCGAATACCGCGAACCCCTCGCCTTCAGCCAGGTGAAAGATAAGAACGGCAACATTGTGCTGGATGCAGAGGAAGTTCAGGAAGTGCGGCAGGTTTTCAAGCCTTCTTCCGCCTTTATGCTGGTCGAAGCGCTTAAAGAGGCAGTGCAGTCGGGCACGGGTACCAACGCCCGCATCAGCGGCTTTACCGTGGCCGGTAAAACCGGCACCAACCACAGCAACCGCGGTATTTTCTTCGCCGGTATGACAGGCTACTATACGAGCACGCTGTGGGTCGGCCATGACGAATATAAACAGATGTATAAGAAACAGGGCAGCGACGCCGCCATTCTCTGGCAGCGGTATATGAAGGTCATACTAGAAGGAAAGGAAGATAAAGCAATCCTGGAGGGCAGTGCGTCAGACTATGGCGTTACCCGCTATACTGTCTGCGGCGTCTCTGGCATGAAGTGTACGGATGCCTGCAGCGGCGATACTTTCCATCCGCCAGTGACGGATTATTTCGCCGTGGGCGATGCGCCCAGCAAGGCCTGCAATATGCACGGTTCAACTGTAATGTGCATTGAAGGCAAGTGCGCGCCCGGCCCCTATTGCCCGGCGACCTCTGTACAGACGACCAGCGGCGTCATCATTCCTGATGGAAGCCCGTATGCGAGCATGAGTGGCGGAGCGGAGAGTATCTTTCTAATCTCGTCACCGGAACCCCTTCCACAGACGAGAACGAAAATCCCGTCTTTAACGGCACTTGCCCCATCCATACTGAACAGTGGGCGCTCTCCCAGGCGGATATTGAAAAAGCTACGACAGATGCCAACGACGCGATTGCAGAAGTACAGTCCTTCCTGCAAAGTGAATCTAGCCGCATTACCGCAACCCAGCGCTCGAGATTGCAGACGCTTGTAAGCGCTGTGCAAACTGCGCTAAACGCAGATCCGGCTACAAAATCGGCCGCTGCCATCCAAACAGCGACAAGTAATTTGCTGGCCGCAAAGCGGGAAATCCAGGCTAACCTGCCGGATATTCCGCCCTCGCCCAGCCCATCCCCATCAGGGACGGAGCCGGTTCCCTCTCCATCAGCGACAGATTCAACTCCTCCCACAACATAAAAAAATTCCCTGGAAAATAAATTCCAGGGAATTTTTTATTCCTATAATCCCAAAATCTCTACCGCTTTTGTGAGAATCGTCGTCTCGGATTCCGCATCCCCGGCATCGTCATACACCTCATCTGGGCTCACGCCGTTGCCATCAACTTCTATGCCACCGGCTGTAAAGTATCTACCCGTCACCAGCTTGACCACATTGCCTGTCGAGGGAACCTCGAAAAACGCCGTCATCACTGCGCTGCCTCTGGTTTTCATTCCCAGCACTTTGGCCCGGCCCTGCTCCTGCAGCGCAGCCGCAAATACCTCGCTCACACCCTCCGTGTTCTCGTCCACCAGCAGTATCAGAGGCTTTTCGTAGCTCACTTCTTTGGAGGATTTCCAGGAGTTACTCTCTTTCTCCTTGCCCATCACATAGGCAACTTTCCCTTCGCCCAGCAGCAAATCCGCAATTTCCATGGCCTGACTGATATTTCCACCCTGATTTCCCCGAAGATCGATGACAGCCGCCTGCGCCCCTCACTATCCAGGTTTTGGATTGCTTTTTAAAATCATTCACACTGTCGCCGGAAAACTCGACAATGTTGATGTACCCGACTTTGGCATTGACCATATCCGTCATCACCATCTGCAGGTCGCTCACTTTTCTCGCAAGCTCCACTTCCCTGCTCTCCGCGCCAGACTGCACAACCAGTTTTGCTTTTGTCCCCTCCACGCCCCGAATACGGCCCAGCACGCCATCTAAATCCAGAATGCGCAGGTCCTTTCCATCCACAGATAAAATGATATCCCCGGCGGCAATCCCCGCATCATAGGCGGGCGTATCTGCAAAAACCCGCTGCACCACCGGATACTCTTCCCCCACTCTTGCGCAGCAACATTTCCAAGGCCGATATTGCTAAACGAGCTTTTCTCGTCAAAATAGCTGTAATCTTCCTGCGTGTAGAATGCCGAATGTCCATCTCCCAGATATTCCACCATGCCAGATAATGTGCCGTCTAGCAGTTCCTCATCCTGCACATCCCGGATGTAGTATTGATCGACGATACTTCTCACCTTTTCCAACTCAAAGTATTTCATCAACGAGTCGTAGCTCTGGCCTTTTAAGTATAGCTCGCCATTCTCCACACTTTTTTGTCGTAAAATAATAGGTCAGCAGCGAAGCGATTAGGGCTGTGCAAAACACTGCCACAACCACAAGATAGATGACTTTTTTCGTTCCATCCTCATCCCTCCCGTTCTAATTCCTCTATACTAGCCGATTTGTCACTTCTTGTCAAATAAGCGCAAAGGGCGTCGATGTCCTTTGCATACGTCTCTTTTAGCTTCGGATTATAGATGATACTGGCCGGATGATAGAGTGCAAATATCGTTCTGCCCCGCTCGTCTTTTGCTGCCTTTCCATGGTAATCCCCAATTTTTGCATTCTTTCCCAAAAGCGCCTGCAATGCCACATTGCCCAGCGTCAGGATAAGCTTTGGATGAACTGCGTCGATTTCCGCCTCGAGGCAAGGCTGGCAAAGGGCAATCTCCTCCCCCCTGTCGGCGGGCGGTTGGAAAGCGTTCCTTTTTCGCTCATCCGTGTGGGGCGGAACTTCACCACATTCGTCAGATAGAGCTTATCCCGCTCTAGGCCGGTAACCGCCAGAAACTCGTTCAAATTCTTGCCCGCCTTGCCCACAAAAGGCTCGGCCGCCAGCACCTCTTCCCTCCCCGGCGCCTCGCCAACGAGCATAATCTCAGCGTTCAAATCGCCGTAACCAAAAACAAGCCCGCCTTTTCCCCGCGCGAGCTTTAAAAGCTTCTTATATTGCCTGGAAAGCGTCATACCTTGCCCTCCTCCAGCACTTTTTGATGACCTTGAAATCCTCCCAGGCATCCCGCTTGAGATCCGGGTTGCGCAACAGCGCAGAGGGGTGATACGTCGGGATGAGAGCAAAATTCTTGCGCCAAAATACCTGGCCATGCAGCTTTGTAATACCCTGCTTTTCCCCAAGCAAATTTTGACAGGCAATGCGTCCCAACAGCGCTATGACTCTTGGGTGCACATAGCGCACCTGCTCGCGCAAATATCCCATGCACGCCTCGGCGTACTCGGGCTTAGGGTCTGCATTATAGGGCGGGCGGCATTTAACGATGTTTGCGATATAAACATCCTCCCGCCTAAGCCCGATGGCCGCTATCATTTTGTCCAGCAGTTGTCCCGCCGGGCCGACAAACGGGCGGCCAGTACGGTCCTCCTGCTCTCCTGGGCCTTCGCCGATGAACATAAGGCCAGGCTTGACGCTTCCTTCGCCAAACACCACGTTGCGGCGCGTTTTCGCCAGTGCGCAAGCCTGACAATTCTGCGCCGCGTCATAAACTTCTCGAAAACTCTGGTACATCGCGTTCTGCCCTGCCTTTCTTGCTATTATTATAGCAAAAAGACAGCTAAAGCAAAATGAGCTTCAGAACAAACAGAAGTAATACGCCCGGAAGCCCCAGCACGCCCACAACGAGCGCATTTACCGGGGTCAGCGCAATGGCGATGGAAAAATGCGCGAGCACAAGGTTTAGAAGCGCTAGCGCAATTCCACCAAGAATGGAGCTGAAAAGCAGCCGCAGCAGCCATTTCGCGGAAAGCAGGAATTTTCCCACCAAATAGAGCAGTGCCAATCCGATGGCAAAATAAATCACCGCTTCCCAGTTCACCCTGCGCGCCCTCCTCTTGTCTTAGCTCATGCCTGCTTTTGCTGCACGGAAACCTCTTCCGTCAGTTTTCATCTTTCATGTCCTGCCGCAGCAGGCCGAGTAAATACAGGTATTTCTTTTTCGCCGCCTCCAGATCGTAGATCGCAAAATCCACGAGCGCCGGATCCGAGGCGTGGTTGAGAAATTCCTCTGCCGCTTTCCAGGCTGCAAGCGCTCTGCGCGCCTCTTCTTTGAGCCTGCCTTCTTGCTTTGCCGATTTGTTTTCAAACATAAAAAATCACCTGCACTATATATATTGACCTTACAGGTGATTCTTTCCATTTTTAGAAAATTATGCGTTTTTAGAATTCTGTGCGCCCCTCTAGGGATTTTCGCAGCGTCACATCGTCCGTGTATTCGAGCTCGCCGCCCACCGGCACGCCGTGGGCAATGCGCGTCACCTTGACGCCCAGCGGCGTCAATAACCGGGAAAGATAAACCGCCGTGGCCTCTCCCTGCACATCCGGGTTCGTCGCCAGAATGACTTCCTGCACGCCATCCTTCGCCCTAAAAGCAGCTCTTTTATGCGCAGCTCATCCGGCCCAATGCCGTCCAGCGGCGAAATCGTCCCGCCGAGCACATGGTATACGCCCCGGTATTCCCCGCGCGCTCAATGGCCATCACATCCCGGGAATCGCGCACCACGCAAATCGTGCTCGTATCCCTCCGGTCATCCTCGCATATGTAGCACTTCTCACGATCCGTCAGATTACCGCAAACTTCGCAATAGCGAACAGAAAGCCGCGCCGCATAGAGATCCTGCGCAAAGGCCTTGACGTCCTCCGGTTCCATATCGATGACATGATATGCCAGCCTGGCCGCGCTCTTGGGGCCAATGCCCGGCAACCGCGCAAACCACTCAGCCAGCTTGTTCATGGCCTCAATTCCAAACATGCTTAAAACAGCCCTCAAGGTTCATCCCGCCGGTGACTTTGCCCATCTCCTCTTCGGAGAGCACATCCGCCTTGGCCATCGCTTCGTTTACCGCCGCAATGATGAGATCCTGCAGCATCTCGATATCGTCCGGATCCACAACCTCCGGCGCAATTACGAGGTTTTTGAGCACTTTCTTGCCCGAAACCACCGCGCTTACCACACCGCCGCCCGCGCTGGCCTCAACCTCTTTTTCCTCTAATTCTTCCTGTACCCGGGCGATATTTGCCTGCATCTTCTGCGCCTGCTGCATCATATTTTGCATTCCGCCACCACCGCCCATGCCCGGGCGGAATCCGCCGCTTCTCTTTGCCATATCAAAAACTCCTTACTCGTTTTAATCTATTATATCAATTGCATCCTCTTGATACAACTCTTGCTGTTCGTTTTCCTGCTGTACCGCAATCCCAACTTTGCGCTCCAGCTTTTCCTCCAAAACCTTTTCCAGCTCTGCCTTTAGCCCGCTGCCCTCAAACATGCGCAGCATAGAAGGGTTTCCCCGCCCAGCGTCAACACCATGCGCGTCTCTGAGACAGGCCGCATGCCTCTTAAAACGGTTTGGCACTGTGATTCTTCGAGCAGTACTCCTGCAATGCCTTCCATGCCTCGCCCTCAATATGCGGCGTTTCCTGCTGATTCTCTTCCGCCGCCGCGCTCTTAACGGGCTCTATTTTTGCTTTTTCTCCTGCTTAGGCGCAATTACCCTAGCTATAGAAGCGGCAGCACCGCCCTGCTCCAGCTGCGCTAACTTGCGCTCCAGCTTGTCAATGCGGTATTCCAACGCCGATACGTCCACCTCGCTCTCGGGCAGCAGAAACCGCAGCACTGCGCTTTCCAACACAATTTCCGGCTTTGCAGCAAACCGAATGCTCCCTGGGCGGCGGAGAAAATCTCCACGCCCCGCAGCAGCGCCTTTTTGCTCATTTGTCCGCCTGCTTGCCAAAGCGGGCTCTCTTCGCCCCCGCCTGTCACTGCGTCTAATAGCATCTTATGAAAACAGTCAAGTAATTGCCCCACCAAAATCCCGGACTCGATTCCGCCGTCTAAAATCGCCGTCAGCTGCGTAAGCGCGCTTTTCTCATCGTACTCCGCCATCGCCGATACCAGCGCATACAGCGCAGTATAGCCCGCGAAACCCAGCACTTCCGAGACGACGTCTTCCGTAATCTCTTCTCCAAAGGAACAACACTTGTCCAAAATCGTGAGCGCATCCCGCAGGGCGCCTTCGGCAGCGGCGGCAATCTGTAAAAGCGCGCTCTTTTGCGCCTTAACTCCCTACGCTTTTTGCCACCTCGTCTAACCGGGCGACGATATCCCCTTCCTCGATGCGCCGGAAGTCAAATCTCTGGCATCGGGAAAGCACGGTCTTAGGAAGCGCGGCCAGCTCGGTGGTGGCTAAAATAAACACCACATGCGCCGGGGGCTCCTCCAGCGTCTTTAGCAGCGCGTTGAAAGCCGATCCGGTGAGCATATGCACCTCGTCGATGATGTATACTTTGTATTTTCCTTTGGCCGGCAGCAGACCCACCTTGTCCCGAATATCCCGGGCGTTATCCACGCTGTTGTTGGAAGCCGCGTCCATCTCGATGATATCGATCATCGCCTCCTCCAGCGCCGCCTTGCAGTTTTCGCATTCAGGCAAGGCTCTCCATCCTGGGGGTTCAGACAGTTGAGCGCACAGGCAGTATTTTGGCCGTGCTCGTCTTGCCCGTGCCCCGCGGCCCGGCAAACAGGTATGCGTGAGAAGGCTCCCCCGCGCTCACCTGGTTCTTGAGCACTGTCGCCACAACCTCCTGCCCCTTTAAATCTTCAAACCGCCGCGGGCGGAACTGCCGATATAATGCCTTATGCGCCATGCTATTCTCCTCACAGTTTTCTTTTTCCTATTATAACATTTTTTCTGGCAAATAAAAAGACAGCCCGATGCTTCGCGCTGTCTTATTGTTATCTTTATAGCGGCCGCTCTTTGCCCATCATGAGCATCGCCAGCGCCCCAGGGCCGGCATGTACGCCGATGACCGGGCCAATATCGATGAGCCAGAACTCGTCGAACTTCATGCGCTTTTCCATCTCCGCCTTCAAAAGCTCCGCCTGCTCCAGGCAATCCGCGTGGCAGATGACCGCGAGCTCGGAAGAGCTCCGGATCGTAATTTTTCCGCCATATCCGCCAGATAGCGGATGACTTTCTTTCTGCCCTTCACCTTATCAAAGGAGACAATTTTGCCCTCTTTGGTTACCGTCAGGATGGGCTTTAAGTCGAGCAGCGAACCCATGGCCGTCATCACCGCCGATAGCCGGCCAGTGCGCTGCAGGTGCTAAACTATCCACTGAGAAAAAGTGCAGCGCGTTCAGCTTGTGCTGCTCCACCCAATCTTTGATTTCATCCAGGCTTGCCCCGGCCTCTTTCATCTTCTGCGCATGGCAGATGAGCAGACCCGAACCCATGGCAATGCCTAACGAATCGATCATTTCAATGCGCGCATCCGGATAGTTTTCAAAGCGTCTTTTTCTCGCCACCTGCGCCAGATCGAAATGCGCGGAAAGGGCGGAAGAAAAGCTGATATATAGGATATCCTTGCCCGCAGCCAGCTGTTCTTCAAAAAACGCCTGGATATCTGCCGGCGGCCGCGTTGCAGTCGAAGCCTCTGCTCCGGCGCGCAGCTGATCGTAAAATCCCTTAAAATCCGTCGCCCGACCGAGGTCAAAAAGCGCCTCTTGCCCGCCAATTGTGTAGGGCATCAGGAACACCGGGAGCTGGTGCGCGTCTGCGTACTGGTAGGGGATCTCGGAATCCGAGTCCGCCATCACCACAAACTCTCTCATAGTTTCCTCCTTGGAATGCTTTATAAATTCTGCAATAAGTGCAGTAAATAAACGATTATAGCGCCGCTATCCGCGCCTTGCGCTCTGCCAAATATGCGTCAAAACTCTCTTTTGTGCGGCTTACGATAAGCTCTTTAGGAAAATCCGCGGCCTGTAGCTCTTCCAGAGCCGGGCCAAATTCTCCGATGCAGAAACAGTTGTGCGAATCCGTTCCTACGCTGATGCGAACACCATGTTTCTTGCAAAGCTCGATAAACTTTTGGCAGTTCGGCCGGCTGCCCTTTCTCGCCGTAAAGGAATGGCCGTTAATCTCTATCAGCTTATTCAACTTCTTCGCTTCTAAGACTACCGCCTCGGCGTCGATCTTGAAAAAACGGATTGCCCGGATGGCCGATGATATCGATATATGGGTTTGAAAGCGCGCCCATCATCGCATCGGTATCGTGCTTTAGGCTCACAGTCTTGATGACGTTGTCGTGCAGCGAGGCAATGGCAAAATCTACAAACTGCAAGTATCGGAGCGGCAGATCCACTTCCCCTGCCTGGTTTATCACGTTGGTCTCTGTGCCGCGATAGATGCGAACGCCGTCGTAGCTTTCAGGCACATCCCGCAGCAGCCCTACGCAGGCTGCCATTTGCACGCCCTCCATGCCGCCGCTGTGATCCGTGACGACAATGCCGCTAAGCCCCTTCTTCTTCGCAAATGTAATGTTCTCAAGCAGCGTCGAATGCGCATGTCCTGATAGAACAGTATGCGTGTGCGTATCGATTTCTAATTTCATGGTGTCCCCTCAAATTTATAAAACTAAAGCCATTGCGGCTTATTTACCAAGTCATGAGCCCATTATACATGAAACCCTCTTTTTTGACAAACATTTACGCGGGATTTTCATTTTGTTCCGCACGCCCTGCCATCGTGCGCATATAGTGGAACAAATACTGCTGGGCAATGCCGCCGTACTCTCCAAAATGCTCTGCCGCAAAGGATAGGATTTCTCGGTCATTTTTGGCGCAAAACCGTAGAGTTCCAAAAGCATGCGTCGAATCCAGACATCCGCCGGAAACGCCCCTCGCTTGCCAAATGCAAAAAGCAAAATGCAATCTGCCACTTTTGGCCCCACCCCGAGAAAGCACAAAGCTCTTTTCGGGCAGCCAGATAATTCAAGTGGTACAACGGGGCAAAGTCATACCCTGACGCGACTTTCTTCGCCGTTTCATTGAGATACTTTGCCCGGTACCCCGCGCCCAACGCGCGCAACCGTTCCTCTCCCAGGGCAGCCAGCGCTTTTGGCGTAGGAAAGGCAAAAACACCCGGTGCAATCTCCTCCCCGCTTGTGCGCAAATGCGCTCCACAATGCCCCGAATCCTGCCGATATTGTTGTTCGCGGAGATGATAAAGGTGATGAGCGTCTCAAAAGGTTCCTGCCGCAGCAACCGCAGGCCAGGGCAGCTTTTCACTGCGCTTTGCAGCACCTTGTCCCCAGCAAATGCCGCACCCGTTGGCGGGTAGCAAAATCCAGGTCAAAATAGCCGCGCCAGATTTCCTCCACCTGCTTCGGCGTAACCGGGAAAAGCTCCATGCCGTTTTCTATCTCCCTGCACCAAACCTGCCTGCCATGCGCCACCCCGCCATATGCCCGCTTCTTTTCGTCGTACAAGAAGCGAAACGCCTGGCCGCAGTTAAAGATAATTTCTGGGCTCATCTGCTCGCCCGTAAGGCGGGCGGTATTTTTATTCAAGTAATCTCAATCATCGCAATATTTTCCAGATAAAAAAAATGCCACTTTTGCCTCTGCAAAATGGCATTTTTTTTTCCATTTACTGTGCGTAAACGCTGACCTGCTTTCTGTCTTTGCCTACGCGCTCGAATTTCACAATGCCATCCTGCATTGCGAACAGCGTATCGTCGCTTCCCTTGCCCACGTTCGTGCCGGGGTAAATCTTCGTGCCTCTCTGACGAACCAGAATGTTGCCAGCCAGCACAGCCTGGCCATCGCTTCTCTTGACGCCCAGACGCTTGGAAGCGCTATCGCGACCGTTTTTCGAGCTTCCTACACCTTTCTTATGTGCCATTGCTATTCCACCTCACTTTGCACGGTAAAACTTCTAATTAACCAATCGAGACGATCTCGACTCTGGTGTAAGGCTGTCTGTGGCCCTGCTTCTTGCGATAGCCGGTCTTGTTATGGAACTTGAACACAACGAGTTTCTTCGCCTTGTCCTGGCCAATAACCTTGCCAACAACCTTTACGCCATTTACAACAGGAGCGCCGACCTGAGCCTTGTCCCCATCGATGACCATCAGGGCATCGAAGCTGACTTCCCTCGCCCACCTGCGCGTCCAGCTTTTCGACATCGATAAATCTGCCAATCTCTGCCTTATACTGCTTTCCGCCTGTCTTAATGATTGCGTACACGTATGCTTCCTCCTCGTACCAGTCTCGCCGTTGAGGTACCCAAACGGGATTTCCAACCTTTTTCGCGCGGCTACCTAATTATATTACACAAAAAAACCGCCTTGTCAACGGCTTTTCTTCGCATATTCGCTTTCTGTTGTTATCTTAACACACCTTCGGCCAGTACGCAAATAAAAAAGAGGGCGCTTGCCCTCTTTTTCTTAAAGCAGAATGCACAGCATGCCGCCGTCGCCCTCGTTGACCATGCGGGCCAGCGTCTCCTGCATTTTCTCCCGGGCATCGTCGGGCAGATTGCCCATTTTGCCCGAAAGCCCTTCGCGAATGATATCATATAGCGACTTTCCAAAAATATCCGTCTGCCAAATTGCCTCGCCTTTGTCGTATTCCTCGAGCAGATGGTTTAAAAAATCCTGACTCTGCTCCTCCGTGCCCACAATCGGGCTGACTTCCGTCTCCACATCCACCTGAATGAGGTGCATGCTGGGCGCGCTGGCTCTTAGGCGCACGCCAAACTTATTGCCCTGCTGCACAAGCTCGGGCTTTTCAGGCGCATCTCCGAGAGCAGCGGCTGCACAACGCCGTAGCCCCGGCTCTGCACTTCGCCCATGGCGCTCTCGATTTTATCGAACTGCTGCTTTGCGCCCACCAGATTTTCACAACTTCCACCAGATGGCTATCATCCTTGATCTCCTGGCCGCATTCCTCGCCCAGAATTTGATAGAACAGTTCGCGCTTCACTTCCAGCTCAATGTTGATTTGCCCGCAGCCCAGCTGGATATCCTCAATGGAAATTTTATCGACATAGTCGCTATCCTCGAAGGGCACGGTTAGCGCCGCAAAATCCTTCATTGCGCCCACGCCTTCGCTGGCGGATCCGAGCTTCTCTAAAATATCGCCCAGCAGCCAATGATCCGCGTTCATCGCGCACAGCCAGCTCGAGATGTGATAGTTGATCTGCCGCACCGGGAACTCGTAGAGCAGCTCGGAAAGCAGCGTAGAGATGTCCTCTTTTTGCAAGTTCAGCGCATCCATCAGCGCTACAGAAACCCCGTATTTATCCTGCAGCTGCTGGCGCAGCTCTTCTGCCGCAGAGGATCCTGGATTCGCGGAGTTTAACACGATGATAAAGGGCTTGCCGATGTTTTTAAGCTCGCCCACCGCCCGCTCTTCCGCCTCGCCATAGGCCTCCCTTGGCAAGTCGGTAATCGTGCCGTCCGTCGTCATGACAATGCCCACAGTGGCATGCTCGTCGATGACCTTTCGTCCCTATTTCCGCCGCCTTTTCAAAGGGAATGTCGTAGTCGAACCACGGCGTTTTGACCATGCGGGGCGCATCGTCCTCCTCCTGGCCAATGGCGCCCGGGATGAGATACCCGACGCAATCCACCATGCGCACATGCATCTTGGCCTTGTCGTCGATATTGACTTCAATCGCCTCGCCCGGAACAAACCTCGGCTGTGTGGTCATAATGCTCCGGCCAGCCCCACTCTGAGGGAGTTCGTCGGTGACCCGTACCTTCTCATTCTCATCGCTGATGTTTGGCAGGACAAGCAGCTCCATCATCTTTGTGATAAAGGTAGACTTCCCCCGTTCGTACCGGCCCCACAACGCCTATGTAGATCTCTCCGTTTGTTCTGGCTTCTGTATCTTTATAAACGTTGAAATTCTCCATAGAAAACCTCCTCCATATAAACTGTTGTAATATATGCAGAGGATTTTGCGTTTATTATCTCTATCCTTTTGGAAATTCGGCATTCTTTGCACAAAAAAAGCGCTTACTGCGCTTTTTTCTTCTGGTTTTTCTTCCGAGAGCCAAACGAGAGCTTCCTCTCCTCACCCTTCAAGAGCCGCCCAATGTTGCCTGCATGCCTCACCATGGCCAACACCCAAAACGCCGCGTAGTTTATCACTTGCGGGAGATTTTTTGGATCCATCGCAATTACTGCCGCCACCGCAATCGTGACGCCGAGCAGCGAAGAGAGCGAGACAATGCGCGTAACAGCGATGAGCAGAACGACCGCTGCCACAACGCACAACGCCATCAGTGGATACATGAACAAGAAAGCTCCAAACATGGTGGCAATCCCCCTTGCCGCCGCGAAGCCCATAATACGCCGGCCAGTTGTGTCCGATGACAACAAAAGAGCGCCGCGATATGCATGCCAATTTCCCCAGCGACCACCTGCCCCAACCAGGCCGCAAGTACGCCTTTGCCTACGTCTAATAAGAAAGTCCCCACGCCATGCAGCCAGCCAAAAGTGCGCAGCATGTTCGTCGCCCCGGCATTGCCGCTGCCATAATCGCGGATATCCTTTTTTTTCTACATTGCTCGAGATGATGATCGCGGAAGAAAAACTCCCGATGAGATAGGCTCCTACAGCAACCGCTATGTATAAAAAGAATGTCCATAGTCACTCCAAAACTTAAATTTCGCGCTTTTTATTATACCCTAAGAGGGAAAAATTGCAAGAACTATTCCTTGCCCTCGCCCCGCTCCCGGATAAAAATGCGAATGGGCGTGCCCGTAAAATCGAAGGACTTTCGGAAGAAGTTCTCCAGATAGCGCTGATAGGAGAAGTGCATGAGCGGCTTGGAATTCACAAACAACACAAACGTCGGCGGCGCCACAGCAACCTGCGAACCATAGAAAATTTTCAGCCTTCTGCCCTTGTCGGAAGGCGGCTCTACCGCCGTGACAGCATCGCGCAAGCAGTCGTTTAAAAGCCCAGTGGAAATACGCCGCTGAGCGTTCTCATAGACCGTGTCTATGAGGTCAAAAAGCTTATCCACACGCTGCCCGGTTTTGGCGGAAATATAGATTTTGGGCGCATAGGTCATAAAAAGAAAGTTCCACGCCGATTTTCTTATTGTACTCCTCAATGGTATACGTGTCTTTTTCAATGGCATCCCATTTATTCACCGCGATGATGACAGCCTTGCCCTCGTCGTGCACATACCCCGCTATCTTCACGTCCTGCTCGGTAATGCCTTCCTTGGCATCTATCATCACGACGACGACGTTTGCCCGGCGCACGCTGGCCAAGGAGCGGATGACGCTATAGCGCTCGATGGATTCTCCCTCGATGCGCGCCTTTTTGCGCATCCCGGCAGTGTCTGTCAGCACATATTTTTGCCGTCCCGATAAAAAGAGGAATCGATGGCATCCCGTGTGGTGCCCGGAATATCGCTCACGATGCTGCGCTCATGCCCCAAAATCTTGTTGGTCAGAGAAGATTTGCCCACGTTCGGCTTGCCCACAAAGGCCACATAGCATGCCTCTTCTTCCTCCTCTACCTCGAATTGCCCAAAATGGCGCACCACTTCGTCCAGCAGATCTCCCAGCCCCAAACCCTGGGAGGAAGAAATTGCAAACACATCCCCGATGCCCAGCTGATAGAAATCATATACAGCTTCCTCGTCTGTCGCCGTTTCCACTTTGTTGACGACCACAATCACCGGCTTTTTCGTGCGGCGCAGCAGTTCCGCCACCTCAAAATCCGCAGCAACCAGCCCCTCCTTCGCGTCCACAAAAAGAGGATGACATCTGCCGCGTCCATGGCAAGCTCGGCCTGCAACCGCATCTGCTTTAAGATGATATCTTCGCTTGTTGGCTCGATGCCGCCGGTATCCACCAGAGTAAATTGGTAATTCAGCCATTCAGCATCTTCAAAAATCCGATCCCGGGTCACTCCGGGGTATTTTCTACAATCGCCACTCGCCGCTTGCAGATTCTATTGAAAAATGTGGACTTGCCGACATTCGGCCGGCCAACAATGGCGACCAGTGGTTTTGCCATATTTTTCTCCTTACTCTTTTTCTTCCCGCTACCGCGCGGACAAACTCATATCCATCCGCCGCCTTTTCGCAGGGCACTTTTAGTATACCACAAAATTCCTCTAAACTCATGTCGTCAAGAAAAACATCCTGCCTATCCCGCAGCATGGTGGCGGAAAGCACCAGCCGCTGCCCGAGGTTCTTTCCCTCCAGCTGCTTTATGATATCTCCACCGGTGAGCAAACCCGTCACCGTGATGCTATGCCCAAAAAAAATCATTCTCTATTGGGTAGATATGAACTTTAACGCCAAGTTTTCGTTCGCAAAGCCCTGCCGCCTGGCGCAAAAAGGGCGCTGCATCCACCCCCGTCGCCACAGAAACTTCCCCCGAGCTCGGCCTTGCCCTGAAAGTTTTCCAGCGCGTCATCCACTTCATAAAGAAAATTCTGTACCATCCCCACGCCGTCTTCCATCTGGGCAAAATCCTCATAGGCTGCATAAGGCGGCAGCTCTTTTTCCGCTCTTATATAAAGCTCGTCCGAACAAAAGACAAACCGCGTCCCCTGTTCCTCTAACATTTTCTCCTGCCATTTTTCTGCGATGGCAAGCATTTCCCTGGCGGATTGACGCGCCACTGGCTTCAGCTCCGCCAGCCCTTCTCTGTGCCCCGTCACCCCAAGCGGCACAATGGCCAGGGATTCGCAAGCCGGGTAAAGCGCGGCCAAATCCGCAATCGTTTTTCCAGCACAGCGCCATCGTTCAGCCCCGGGCAACAGACCACCTGGCAGTTGAAGCAAATGCCGGCCTCCCTAAGCCGCTCCAGTCGGCCAAGAATCCCCGGGCGCGCTCATTTCCGATGAGATATGCGCGCATGTCGTCATCTGTCGCGTGCACTGAGATATACAGCGGCGAGGTTTTTCGCGCCAAAATGCGCTCAAACTCCGCCTCGGAAACGTTGGTGAGCGTGATGTAATTGCCCATGATAAAGCTCATGCGCCAATCGTCATCTTTAAAATACAGCGTTTGCCGCATGCCCTTTGGAAGCTGGTCTACGAAGCAAAACACGCACTTGTTCGCGCAGCCCCGGCTTTTTACCCAGGCCGTCGCCCACAAACTGAATGCCCAGTGCCTCGTATTCTTCCTTGCGCACTTCCACTTCCAGCGTGCTGCCGTCTTTTTTGCGCACCACAAGCGGAAGCTTTGCCTCCGCTTCGAAGTAGAGAGAATCGATGCAATCCCGCAAAACTTCCCCGCCCATGTGCGTCACTTTGTCCCCGGGTTCCAGCCCCAGCTCCGCCGCGATGCTTCCTTTTTGTACGCTCTCAATCTCCAGCATTACAAAATAAACTTGGAAATGTTGCTCTCCTTGAGCTCTTTTCCAATGTGCTCCTTCACATATTCGCCGTTCACTTCCACATCCACCGGCGGGAATACGTCTCCCGCGTTAAAGGAGATATCTTCGAGCATATTCTCCACAATGGTATGCAGCCGCCGGGCGCCGATGTTCTCTAACGTCGCGTTGGCCCGCTCGGCATACGCGGCAATCTCCTCCATGGCGTCCGCCGTGAAATTCAGGTTCACCCCGTCTGCCGAGAGCAGCGCCGTATACTGCTTGGTGATGGCGTTTTCCGTCTGCGATAAGATTTTTACAAAATCCTCCCGGCGCAGCGCCTTTAACTCCACATGAATGGGGAACCGCCCCTGCAACTCGGGAATGAGATCGGAAATTTTCGAGATATGGAACGCTCCCGCCGCGATAAAAAGCATGTAGTCGGTCTTGACCGGGCCATACTTCGTCACCACTGTGCTGCCCTCTACAATGGGCAGAATGTCGCGCTGTACGCCCTCTCTGGAAATATCCGGGCCGGAACCCATAGTTTTGCCGGCAATTTTATCGATCTCATCGATAAAGATGATGCCGTCCTGCTCTGCCCGCTCCACCGCGGTCGAGATGACTTCATCCATATCGATGAGTTTATCCGCCTCTTCGGCCTCCAAAATCTTTCGCGCCTCCCGGATGGGAACCTTGCGGGATTTGGTCTTTTGGGCAAAATGCCTGAAAACATCTCCCCATGTTGATCTCTGTTCCCACCCCGGCGATCTCGATGCCGATGCCGCCGCTGTCCTCCACCTCGATTTCCACAACCGTCTCGTCCAGCTGCCCAGATTTCAGGCGGTAGGCCGTCTCTTCCCGCCGGCTCATGCGCGCTTGCTTCTGCTCCTCAGTCTCCGCGGGCTCTGCCGGCGCTTTGGGGCCGCCCAGCAGCATCTGAAGAGGGTTGCTCGGCGGCGGCGCAGCTTTGCCATCTGCCAAAAGCAAATCCAAAATCCGCTCTTCCGCGTTCGCCTTGGCCTTTTCCTGCACACTCTCCTGCCGGTTTTTCTTCACCAGCCGGATGGATTCCTCCAAAAGATCGCGCACAATGCTCTCTACATCCCGGCCTACATAGCCCACCTCCGTGAACTTCGTGGCCTCAACTTTGATAAACGGCGCGTTCACAAGCCTCGCCAGCCGGCGGGCGATCTCCGTCTTGCCCACGCCGGTCGGGCCGGACATGATGATGTTTTTGGGCGTGATCTCTTCCCGAAGCTCAGGGGAAAGGCGGCTTCTGCGGTAGCGGTTTCTAAGCGCGATGGCAACAGCCTTCTTTGCGTCCTCCTGCCCAATGATGTATTTATCTAATTCATCTACAATTTCTCTTGGCGTCAATGCCACCATGCCTATACCTCCTCAATGGTGATGTTGCCGTTGGTATGTACGCAGATTTCCGAGACAATCTCTATCGTTTTTTCGCGACTTCCACCGCGGATAGCTCCGTATTGCGTACCAGCGCCGTGGCTGCGGCATAGGCAAAATTCCCGCCCGAACCGATGGCAAGCACGCCATTGTCCGGCTCAATCACTTCTCCTGTGCCCGAAACCAGCAGCATCTCATCCTTGTCCGCGGCAATGAGCATGGCCTCCAGCTTGCGCATCATCTTATCGCTTCTCCATTCCTGCGCCAGCTCCACCGCCGCCCGGGATAGGCTGCCGCCATACTGCTCCAGTTTCGCCTCAAACCGCTCGGAAAGCGTGAAGGCATCAGCAACAGAGCCCGCAAAGCCTACGACAACCTTGTCATCGTATAGCCTTCTGACCTTTTTCGCATGGTGCTTCATCACTGTGTGCTCGCCCATGGTCACCTGGCCATCCCCGGCCAGAGCGCATTTTCCATCTTTTCTGACGCCCACAATCGTCGTCGCTTCAAATAATCCCATTTTAATGTTCTCCTATTCTGCCAGCGCCTTCGCCCAATCGCGCACTTCTATGAGCGCACGCTGGGAAAGAAACGCGTTCTTCTCAGTCTTTTGCGGAATCGCTGCTCCGCCGCATCCATGATGCCAAACGTGATGTTCATGGGCTGAAAATCCGCCGATGCGCTGCTGCTCACATACCGCGCCAAGGCCCCCATTGCTGTCCTCCCGGAAAGCGGAGCAAGCTGCCCTCCCTGTATCTGCATTGCCGCCGCCAGCGCCGCATATAGCCCGCTGGCCGCAGATTCCACATATCCTTCTACGCCCGTCATCTGCCCTGCAAAAAACAGGTTTTCATCTGCCCGCAGGCGATAAAACCCGTCCAGCAGTTTTGGGGAATTGAGGTAGGTATTCTGGTGCATCACGCCAAACCGCGCAAACTCCGCGTTTTCCAGGCCCGGAATCATGGAGAAAACCCGCTTTTGTTCGGGGAATTTTAGGTGCGTCTGGAAGCCCACCAGGTTGTACATCCTGCCTTCCTCATCCTCTTTTCTAAGCTGCACCACGGCGTAAGGCCGGGTACCGTCCGGCGCGGTAAGCCCCACCGGCTTGAGCGGCCCAAACAGCAGCGTCTGTTCGCCCCGCCTTGCCATGACTTCTACAGGCATACAGCCCTCGAAAACCTCCTGGCCTTCAAAACCGTGCAGCTCCGCACACTCTGCCGAAACGAGCGCCTCATAAAACGCCGCGTACTCTTCCCGGCTCATGGGACAATTCAGATAGTCCGCCGTTCCCTTTCCGTAGCGGGATGCCGCAAATACCTTGTCATAATTCAGGCTATCGCCCATGACAATCGGCGCCGCCGCATCAAAGAAATGCAGCCGCTCCTCCCCGATTTTCGCCGCAATGTCCCGGGAAAGCGCATCCGAAGTCAGCGGCCCGCTGGCCACAATCGTGATGCCCCTTAGCTCCGAAAGGCTTTTCACCTCTTCCTCGTGCACGGTGATAAGCGGATTTTTCTTTATTTTACTCGTGATATAGTCAGAAAATGCCCGGCGATCCACTGCCAGGGCGCCCCCTGCGGGCACCCGGGTGGCGTCCGCCGCCTCTATGATAAGCGAGCCCAAAACCCGCATCTCTTCCTTTAATAGGCCCACCGCGTTTTCCAACCGGTCTGCCCGAAGTGAATTCGAGCAAACGAGCTCCGCAAACCCGGGATATTGATGAGCCGGAGTATACTGCTCCGGCTTCATCTCGTAAAGATCCACAGCAATGCCCCGCTGTGCTATCTGGTGCGCAGCCTCGCATCCCGCAAGACCCGCGCCAATTACATTTATTTTATTCATCCTTTTCCTGTTCCTTGCTCTTCTTCTGGCTGGAAGGACAGTTCTCGTTGCCGCACTTCTTGTAATTTCCCTTGCCCCGCTTTTGAACCATGTAGCTGCCGCATACCGGGCACTTATCCTCTACCGGCATATCCCAAGAGACGAAATCACACTTGGGGTAGTTGTCGCAGCCGTAGAAAATCCGGCCCTTTTGGAGCGCTTCTGCACCACCGTCCCGCCGCACTTGGGGCAGGGCGTTTTAATCGTGTTCTTCACGGGCTTGGTGTTCTTGCAGGTAGGATAATTTGGGCAAGCGATAAACTCGCCAAACCGCCCGCTCTTATAGACCATCTCCGCCCCGCAAAGCTCGCAGGTGATGCCGGCCGGCCGGTCTGGAATCTTGACATGCTCCAGGCTCTCCTCCGCCTTTTTGAGTTCCTTTTCAAAGGGGCCGTAAAATCCGCCGACAATGCCCTTCCAATCCTGTCCCTCCGCCTCGACAGAGTCCAGCTTTTCTTCCATATCTGCCGTGAACTGAATGTTCACAATATCCGGGAAGTTTTTCTTCATGAGGTCTGTAACGATCTCGCCCAGCTCTGTGGGCACAAGCTGTTTCTTTTCCTTCTGCACATATTCCCTATCGAGAATTGTGGATATGGTGGGCGCATAAGTAGAAGGCCGGCCGATGCCCAGCTCTTCTAGCGTCTTAACAAGGCTCGCCTCCGTAAAGCGCGGCGGCGGCGCGGTGAAGTTCTGCTTAGGTTCGATTTTAATCGCCCGGCAACGCTCGCCTTTTTCCATCGGAGGCATGCTCTTGTTCTGGCTTTCGTCCTCTTCCATCTGTGTGTCGTATGCTGCCTTAAAGCCGTTGAACACCAGCTTGGAGAAGGTTGCCCGGAAATGATATCCCTCTACTTCCAGCTCATAGCTCATGTTCTCATAGCGCGCCGGCGTCATCTGGCTGGCCAGGAAGCGGGAATAGATGAGGTTATAGAGCTTATATTGGTCCGCATTCAGCTTATCCTTGATGCTGGCCGGCGTATGCTCAATATACGTCGGCCGGATGGCTTCATGCGCATCCTGGGCGTTTTGCGCCCAGCGTAGATATTAAACTTTTCCGGGGCATAGGCCGCGCCATACTGCGCCAAAATCTGCTCTTTGGCTGCCATTTGGGCCTCGGAAGAAATCCGGGTCGAGTCGGTACGCATGTAGGTGATGAGGCCGACGGTCTCGCTCTCAGATAGCTTTACGCCCTCATAAAGCCCCTGCGCCACCGCCATCGTCCGCTTGGTGGTAAAACCAAGCTTTCTCGCGGCATCCTGCTGCAAGGTGCTGGTGGTGAAGGGCGCGAAAGGCCTGCGCTGCTTGGTTCCCTTTTTGACGTTCGTAATGAGGAAATCCTTTCCCTTAATGGCGTCTAAGCTTTCCTGGGTTTCCTGCTCGCTGGACGGCACAAATTTTTTGCCCTCCTTGCCGTAGAAGGAGGCTTCAAACTCGTGTTTTCCCTGATGGTCGGCCAAAAACGCCGTGATTGTCCAATACTCCTGGGGCACAAAATCCCGGATTTCGTTCTCCCTGTCCACGATGAGCCGCACTGTGACAGACTGCACGCGCCCCGCCGAAAGCCCCCGGCGCACTTTCTGCCAGAGCAGCGGTGAGAGCTTATAGCCCACCAGCCGGTCGAGCACGCGCCTTGCCTGCTGCGCGTTCACCCGGTGAATGTCTATTTCCCGAGGATTCTCAATGGCTCCGGTCACGGCGGATTTGGTGATCTCGTTAAACTCAATGCGTTTAATGTCTTTGCCCGGCTCTATGGCGTTTGCGATATGCCAGGAAATCGCCTCTCCTTCCCGGTCAGGGTCGGTCGCAAGATAGACGGTTTGCGCGGCGTGCGCCTGTTTTTTAAATCGTTCAAAAGCGGCGTGCGCCCGCGTATGACGATATACTGCGGCTCGAATCCCCCTCGATATCCACGCCGGTTTTGCTCTTGGGCAGGTCGATAAGGTGCCCATTGCTGGCCGCTACCTTAAATCCTTCGCCCAAAAATTTTTCGATGGTGTTCGCCTTTGCCGGCGACTCCACAATGACTAAATTATAAGGGCTTTTGGCCTTCGCATCTGTCTTCTTCGCTTTGGTCGCAGCCTTTTTTGCTGGCTTTTTCGCGGCGGTTTTGCTCTTTGCCGCGGTCTTTTTTGCAGCGGGCTTCGCCTTTGCTGTAGATGTCTTTTTTTCGATCGTCTTTGGTTTGTTTGCTTGTGCCAAATTTCTTCCCCAAACAGGCGCGATGCCTGCTTTCTTTCTATTTTCTCATTTCGCCAGGGCAAATAAATTGCCTGCCAGGCGGGCTACAATTCCTTTTAACTCCAATTTTATAAGCGCAAGAGAGAGCTCCTGTGGTCGCTTGCCCAGGCTATCTGAAATCTGCTCTATGCTCATTTCGCCTTTCAAAAGCAGATTATACAGTTCCCTTTCCAAAAAATCAAGACCCGCCGGCTCCAAAACCTGCTCTCTATGGCATTTTGCGCCTCCCAACCATAAAAATTTAAAATATCGTTACTGCCTAGACATACATATGCCCCGTCCGCAATGAGCAGATTAGGCAGCTCATAAAGCGGATTCATGGCCTCGGTAGGCATGGCAAAAACATCTCTGCCCTCCTCCGCCGCCAGCCGCACGGTAATCTGCGCGCCGCTCTTCGCCCTGCCGTCTCCCACAAGCACGCCGGGCACCATGCCGCTCATAATGCGATTGCGCACCGGAAAGTTCCTGGGAAGCGGCGTCGTCCCCGGGCGATATTCACTCAAAACCGCGCCGCGCTCGCAGATTTGCTCATAAATATCCTCGTTCTCCCGGGGATATGCGATGTCCACACCGCAGCCCAGCACGGCAATCGTCTTTCCATTTTGCGCTTCCAGCGCGCCCCGATGTGCGGCTCCGTCAATGCCTCTTGCCATGCCTGAATCAATGCACACCCCGGCTTCCGCAAGCTCTCTGGAAATCCGGCGAATATTCGCCGCCCCAGCCCGGGATGCCTCTCTGCTGCCGATGACAGCCAAAGATCGCTCTCCCAGCACACTTAACTTTCCTTTATAATAGAGCATCGCCGGCGGCGAATGAATCTCCGCGAGCAGCGGCGGATACTCGGGGCTCACCATCGTGCAGATGCCTATGCCCTTCTTCTCCAGCTCGCCCAGCTCTTCTAACAGCATCTCCCGGTTCGCCCGGGCGCATAGCTTCTTTTTTCTATACCAGCGGATATTCCAAAACGCGCCAAACTTTTTCCTCGTGCCGCCTCTTCAAATAGCTCGCCGAAATCGAGCTCCTGGCTCGCCAGCGCAAAAATACGCTTTGCCCCTATGCCCGGCGTATCTGCCAGCCAATACCAATAAAGCTCATACTCTGCCCTCATGCCTTGCCTCCCCAATACTTGCGATCCATCGTGCGATACTGGATTGCCTCGGCAATATGTTCTTCGCGAATCCCGCCTTCTCCTGCCAAATCTGCGATCGTCCTCGCTACCATTAAAATGCGCTTGTAAGATCTCGCGCTCATGTTAAGCGCCGTAAACGCCGCCTTTAGAAGCGAACCCGAAGCCGCGTCCAGCTTGCAATATTGCTCAAAAGCGCGCCGGAAAGCTGGCTGTTTGCATAAAAACCGCTGCCGGAAAATCTCTCCTTCTGCAGTTCTCTAGCCGCGCTCACCCTTTTTTTGAATGACTGCGGAATCCTCCTCGGGTTTCCCGCTCCTCAGTTCTTCAAACTTCGGCCGGGCGACCTCCACATGCAAATCGATGCGGTCGAGCAAGGGGCCGCTGCTGCGGGATAAGTACCGGGCAATCTGATGCGGCGTGCAGGTGCAGGCTCGTTCTGGATCCCCATAATTGCCGCAAGGGCAAGGGTTCATCGAGGCCACCAGCATAAACCGCGCCGGATATTCTACCTTCGTATTCACCCGTGCCACAGATACAAAACCATCCTCGATGGGCTGCCGCAATGCCTCCAGCGTCTCCCGGCGAAACTCGGGCAGTTCGTCCAAAAACAATACGCCGCCGTGGGCCAGGCTCACCTCTCCCGGGCGCACTCTGGTTCCGCCACCTGTAAGCGCCGGGGTCGATGCCGAGTGGTGCGGGCTGCGAAAAGGCCGCTCTCTGATAATCCCGCTCTCCCGCAGCGCCCCGGCCACAGAATGTATCTTCGTGGCCTCCAGCGCTTCTTCAAAAGAAAGATCCGGCAGAATGGTCGGCAGCGCCCGGGCAAGCATGGTCTTCCCCGCTCCTGGCGGGCCAATGAGCAGCACATTATGCCCGCCCGCCGCAGCGATCTCCATCGCCCGCTTGGCGTTCTGCTGCCCTTTGATATCCCGAAAATCCACGCCTTCTCCCCGGTGCGCGGCATGGGTAAACTCCATCGGCACAGCCCAATTTGCCGGGCTTTCGCCATTTAAAATGCTCACAAGCTCGGTAAGCGTGCTCACCCCAAGAACCTGAATCCCAGAAACATACGCTGCCTCTTGGGCGTTTTCTCTCGGAACCACCAATATCCCAAGGCCCCTCTGCCGCGCGTCAATGGCCATGGGCAAAATGCCGTTTACACCGCGAATCTGGCCATCCAAAGAAAGCTCCCCTATAAAAGTAGCCTCGGAAAATTCCCGAAGCCCTACTTGCCCGCTGGCGGCCAGCGTGCCTACTGCGATGGCGAGGTCGTAAATCGGCCCTTCCTTGCGCAGGTCTGCCGGGGCCAGGTTGATGATAAGCCGCCCCTGCGGATATTCAAATCCAGAGTTTTTGATGGCAGCGCGCACGCGCTCCCCGGCTCTCCTTTACAGCAGCATCCGGAAGCCCCACTGCCTCCCAGTGCGGCAAGCCCGGCGAACTGTCCACTTCTACTGCCACAGGGTATCCGGATAGCCCAGAAAGCCCATAGCTTTTTACCGTTGCAAGCATCCCCTACCCCCTATTCGTGAAATACCCAAAGCCGGTTCCCGAGGAAGTTCGTCACAAAGGAAAACAGGCCGGAGAGAATATATGAAAGCCATACGGGAATACCAAAGTTTTTTGCTCATCACGCCCATGGCGCCCAGCGATACCCCCATCGAAACCAAATTAACCGAGACAAACTTAAAAATCAGCCCGCTCTTTGCCGTACCTTCCTTTGTCTTAAAAGTGAACCTGCGGTTGGTAAAAAAGCTTACCACCGCGCCCACACAATAGGAAAGAGCCTTGCAAATCATATAATAAGTCGGCGCCAGCGCATACATCACTGTAAAGCTAGCCGCATCGGCCACCACTGCTATCTGCGTGCAGAGCCAAAACTTTAAAAGTTGCCAAAGCTCTTTTTTTCCTATTTTCATCAAAACCACCGTCACATCGGCCAGGAGGGCAGCCATCTTATCAGTTTGAGCCAAGTCTGCGGCACAACAATGCCCGTATTGGCCGGGTAGAACATGGCAAATGCCAGCACACAAAGCGCCACGAACGAGATGCTCAGCGTTTTTCCCCATCTACCCCTCTGCTCCAAATGCCTAAGCGTAAAAACAATTAGGAAGATGAGGAAGGGCAGTACGGCGAAATAATGGTAGATAAATACCTCTCGCGTGACAAATACCCAGGGCAAAAACCCTGTGAGCGCCGCGATGATAGTAAGGGGCATCCCCTTATCTTTTACGCCGTCTTTTTTCCTTCTGCCCAGCAGATAAAGAATCGCAGCAATCCCGCCCCACCAGAGAATGGGGTTGCCCATGCACCAAATCACGCCTTCCATACCCGGCGCAGCGTTTTGCGCCCAGAAAAAGAACACCGGGCGAATGCTAAACGGCCAGGTATATGCCGAAGAAGAATAGGGATGTACCGTATCAGGATCCAGATTACTATGATAGTTTAACATATATTTCTGGTTTTCCCAAATCTCTTTTAGGCCATAGCCTTCGCCGGCGGCATTGGCATAGGGCTGGTAGGATGCACAGTAAGTGAGCGCCGGAATGATGAGGAATACCAAAACGCAGAATAGCAGCGTTAAAATAAGCCTCTTCTAAACGGCTTGGTCACCTCTTCCATCCCATGTTTCTTTGCATAGCGGTATTCCTGCACCCGCTGGAACACCGTGTAGAAGAACAGCACGCATAACCCCACCGCCGCATACAGGCAGAGCCACTTTGTCGCCGCGCCCAGGGCGAAGAAAATACCGCATAACCCAAGGGGCACCAGCGTCTTCCAAAATTTATCTCGATTAAAGCTTCTCTGCATGTACTCATACATGAAGTAGTACATGGCGATGATGAAGAAAATGCTGTAGCTGTCGATGGTCGCAATGCGCGTCAGGGCAAAGTGCATGTTATCCACCGCAAGCAGCAGTGTCGCAATGGCGGCGTATCTCGTGCGCTTAAAAATCCGCTTGGCAAATACATATAAAAGCGGCAGCATCGCGATGCCAAACAGCGCGCCCATAATGCGCCAGCCAAATGGGTTAAACCCAAAAATCCGAATGCCCAGCGTGATAATGCCCTTGCCCAGCGGCGGATGGGTGATCTCGTAGGGCGTATAGCCCTCTAAATATTCATATGCTGTCCGGGCATGGTAAATCTCGTCGAAATACATGTCCACCATGTAATCGGTGGTCACGGGCACCTGATCCTGCTCATCGATGAGGTAGGCCGCCTGTTCATCGTTTTCCCCCTCCCGCAGCTGCGCGGAAGAAATGGCAATGAGCTTGTCCTCCTCATCCATCAGGCCAATTTCCCGAATTTCCATGGTCATCCCCTGATCTTTGACGATGAGGATGTATTTCGCCTCCTGGTTGACGTCTATCACCTGCCAACGGAACATGTTGCGGTAGCGGTGTTGCACAGCCCCCTGTGGAATCTCTGTAAAATTTGTCCCGTCAACAGAGGTGTAGATGCGCATATCCCCCTGGCCATAACCAGCGTAGTATTTGAGCGTCTCCACATAATCCTGCTCCTCTAACGTCAGGTATACCTCGCAGTCGCCCGTGGGCATCGCGGCCCACGCGTTCCGGGATCACATGGCTGCCGAGGTTTGTCAGCGCCACCACAGCGTAAACAGCAGTAATGGCCAGCATGATGATATAGTCTTTTTTCTTCATTTTGCGCGCAGGGTTCGGCGTATGCTCCAGCCGCGCCTTCGCATCCTCTTCTTTGCGCTCTTGCAGCGGCGTAAACACCTCCTGCACCGGGGCAAGGGGCGTGCGCTTCCCTGTCCAAATCTGCCGCACCGCCTCAGCGGCAAACCAAAGGAAACCGCTCACTTCCAGCAGCGAAACAATTTTTATTACCGTATCATAAACCCTATCCCCGCCGAACTTCAGCACCAGATAGACATTTAGGAACCCTACAATACAAAATACCGTAGAGGAGAGCAGCAGCCTTCTGTTGTCCTTTTGCAGCGCCGCGAGCAGCGCAACGCCAATCGCCAAAATGATATAGCGCTCATGCATCAGATGCCCAAAGGTAAAGATACCGCCGAGCAGCAGTGCGCTTAACAAAAGCAAGTTTTCCCGCTCCTGCCGCTTCCAGTAGAGCAGCGCCACTGCTAGAATCGTCGCCCCAATGCCTATGATGCCCCAGGTCTTAAAGGAAAGGCCAAAGCAAATTGCATCCTGCGAAATAAAGTTGCCTCCAAACAGCGCGCTCATGTTAAAGGCGTTCATCGAGGCGTAGTCGTAAGAACCCGCCGTGTCCAGGCACCGCCGGATGGCGTAGAAAAATATCCTGGCTCCCCCCTTCATGGGCAGCGCAAAACGAGATATACCGCGCTCATCGCCGCGATACAGCCTAGAGTCTTGCCGAGCTTTTTCTTCCATTCTCCCGGCGAGCCGAATAAATCAAATAGCACGACAACGCCAATGAGCGGCGCGACAAGCAATGCCTGCGGCTTTAACATCAACGCCAGCATCCAGTAAGCGCTGGCCAATATGTGCCGTTTTTGCTGCAAATAGTAGATGCAACCGATGATGGGCAGCAGGAAAATGCTGTCCACCTGCCCCCAGGCGGAGGAATTTACGATGAGCAACGGCGAAAAGAGCAGCGCAGCCCCAGCCGCCGCTGCGAGGTTTTTGCCGATATATTTGCTGGAAATCCGATAAACCACATATCCCAGCGCTACATCCGCTAAAATTGCCGGCAGCCGCGTGAGAATCGTGAATGCGGCTGAATCATATGCCAACCCCAGCAGGTCTTTCAGCCAGCCAATCACATAGAGCACATAGATATACGCCGGCGGGTAGTCCGCAAACCCTCCGCTGGTATAGAAGTTGGAAAGCCCGCCTTCATAGGCGGAAATCGCCCATCCCTTAAAGCAGAGCATATCCGAATAGTGCCCAGGCTCCGCCTTTACAATGACAATGCGATAAACGATCGCCGCCAACACTAGGATGACTACCACAAAGTGCCTTCTGCAATATTCCCCAATCCGCGCGCCGTTGCGTCCGGTCAGCAGCAAATACATCGCAACGATCACCACGATAGCAAACAGTGCCATACCAATTTTATTATAATCGAAGTTTTGCGCCGAATAAACCGGCGGTTTCTCCTGCTCGGCTGTCGTGCCGATGATATCCCCGGGCTCCATGTCCACGTCCGGGCTCAAAGAGCCGATGAGGGTATGAACCTCTCCTTCCGGCTGCTCTGCGAGCTCCTGGATGTTCACTGCCGAAATATAAACCGTTCCCTTGCAGGGCTGCTCTTCCGTCCCCAATCCTACCCGCAGAACGTATTCCTGCGCGTCGTCCACATTGGTCGTCACGCACAGGCTCACCTTCTGCCAGGTCTGGTTGGTGGAATAAACGGGCTCGGAACGCGCCTCCTGCCCATAGATGTTTAAGTTGATGCCCGCGCCGCCCTCAGCACTATCCGCCCAAATATCCGCCGTGATGCGATAGGTCGTCTGGGGTTTTAGGTCGATGCGCTTCGCAAGCAATAGATACCCGGATTCTCCGAGCTTTAGCTTGGCCCAATCCGAGCCGCTATACCGGGCGGCGCTGCCGCCGTCCGCAAAGAGCGCCCAGCCCTCGGGCAAATCCCCGCTCCAGGCGAATTCCCCGCTGGCAAGAGCGGAAGAAAGCGGCATTACCATGAGCAAAACCGCCAAAATTATCGCAGTAAAAATTTTCTTTTTCTCCGCATTGTTCTTTTTCTCCGTCATACAGAAAACTCTGCGTTTTTAATATAGTTCAGCTTATGATTCCCATCTTTGCCCAGAAAAATATCCACGACGTCAAAACGCATCGGGCGCTGGGTAATTCTATGCTTGGCCGCATAAACCTGCGCCGTGCGCAAAAGCGCCTGCTGCTTTTTATAGTCCACCGCCTCAGCCCCGGTGCCAAACTTCTGGCTCGTGCGGGTCTTGACCTCGCAAAAGACGCAGGTATCTCCATCTTGTGCTATGATATCTATCTCCCCGCCCCTGATAGTATAATTTCGACATAAAATCTTCATTCCCTGCCTCTGCAGGAAAAGCGCCGCCAGCTCTTCCCCGTGGGCGCCCAGCTCTTTTTTATACTTATCTCCCATGCAAAATCCCCCTAAAAAACTTAGGCGGTGAATCGGGCAGGGGCCATATTGCAAAATAGCCTCCATATGCGCCTTGGTGCCATACCCCTTGTGGCCGGCAAAGCCATACTCCGGATACTGCCTATCATATTCCTCCATCATCCGATCCCGGGTAACTTTTGCGATGATCGAGGCCGCCGCGATGGAGTATACCTTCGCGTCACCTTTTTTATGGCGGTATACGGGCAAGGCAGCGCCAGGCCGGTGATGTAATCTGTATAGAGCACAAAGGCTCTGACAACTCCCCCACCGCCAGCTCAAAGGCCCGCCGGGCAGCGTTTAGGATATTCACCCGCTCAATCTCCGCCACATCTACAATCCCTACGCCGTACGAAATGGCCTTTGCGATAATCTGTTCATAGAGCGCGTCTCGCTTTTTGGCGTTAGCTTCTTGGAATCATTGATCCCTCAATGAAGCTGTCCGCCGGCATAATGCACGCCGCCGCCACTACCGGCCCCGCCAGCGGGCCCCTGCCCGCCTCATCCGCCCCGGCTATCCGCTGCCCCTTTGCCGCCCATTCCTGCTCCAAACTGTAAAATTCACTGTCCATTTTTTCACCCTTCCACAGCGAAGCAATGCCCCGCATTTCCTCGTCTCCTCGCCGCTCTTGTGCCGCTTGCTCCGCCCTACTCCTCCGGCGGCATCTGCAAGGAAAATCGCCCCAGCTTCCCGTTTCTGAATTCCTCTAAAAGCGTCTTCGCGCCCCGCTCGTAATCATACTCCCCGCCCCGGATGAGAAATCCCCCGGCGCTTGCATATTTGCCCCAAAACCTCCCAAGGATCTTCTTCCAGCTCCTCTAGCCGGTAACGCTCGAGCAGCAGCTCTGGCTCCGCTTCGCGCAGCATGTCCACCAGGTAAAATGCCATCTGCTCCTCATCAAGATCTCCTGACGCACACTGCCGATGAGCGCAATCGCCGCGCCGGCCTTTTCGTCCGCAATCTTTGGCCAAAGCAGCCCCGGAGAATCCATAAGCTCCAAATATGGCGTCAGCCGCACCCAGGGATAGCCCCCGGGTCACCCGGGTTTGTTGCCCTCCTTCAGGCGCTTTTCACCAATCATACGGTTTAATATAGCGGATTTGCCCACGTTTGGAATCCCGCAGACGAGCATACGCAGCGTCTTATTAAGGCCGCGCTCTGCAGCTTTTTCATAGAGCGGCTGGCCAAACTCCTCCAGTTTTTTTGCAACTGCGCGGGGTTTCCCGTGGCCGCAGAAAAAGGCAGCGCATAAATGCCCTGCGCGCCAAAATAGCGAATCCATGCTTTTGTCACCGCCGGGTTCGCCAAATCTTCTTATTTAAAATGCACATCCGGCCTTTTTCGCAAAAGGTCATCGAAATCCGGGTTGCGCGTATAAAGTGGCGCCCGAGCGTCCACCACCTCGACAACGATATCGATATTTTTGAGTTTTTCCTCCAAAGCGCGCCGCGCCTTGGTCATATGCCCGGGGTACCAGTTGATGTTCATGTGCTCTCCCAAATTGCAAAAAAAGGGACTATCCTCGCGGACAATCCCTTTTATGCCGTTATCTTTCTCTAATTCTTGCAGCCTTGCCGACTCTGTCGCGCAGATAGTAGAGCTTCGCTCTTCTAACTTTACCGCTTCTGACCTTTTCGATGTGGTCAATCTTCGGCGAATGCAGCGGCAATACTCTCTCAACGCCAATGCCATAGCTCACACGGCGCACTGTAATCGTCTCTCTTGCGCCACCACCCTGCCTAGCGATTAAATAGCCTTCAAAGACCTGTATTCTTTCTCTGTTGCCTTCCTTAACTTTCAGGTGCACGCGGAGAAGATCGCCTATTTCCAGCTCGGGTAATCAGAGCGAAGAAGCTGAGAATCCTCAACGAATTTTAGTAAATCCTGCATACTTGCTTCCTCCTTCCTTTTACCGGCGTTCATGCCCTGCTGGCAGCGGACCGCCTCTCGTACAGACAAATGGTATTATACCATATAGCTTTTCCAAATTGCAATAGTTTCGCGGCTTTTTCTTCTCTTTCCGCTCTATTTTTCTTGTTCCAGCGCCTGGCGCTCCGCCGGGGTCAGGTTGGCCTTGGCTAAAAGATCCGGTCGGTTTTCGCCGTCTTTTCAATGGCCATCTTTCGCTGCCAGGCGACAATGTTGGCGTGATGCCCGGAAAGCAACACCTCCGGCGCCTGCATACCTCTAAAATCCGCCGGCCGGGTATACTGCGGATATTCCAGCAGCCCTTCATAGGAGAAGGATTCTCCCTCTGCGCTGTGCTCGTTTCCCAGCACGCCCGGAATATGGCGCATCACGCAGTCCATGAGCACCATCGCAGGCAGTTCCCCTCCCGTGAGCACATAGTCCCCGATGGAGATTTCCCGGTCAATTTTCGCGTCTAAAATGCGCTGGTCCACGCCCTCGTAATGCCCGCAGAGAATGTTTATCTCGTCATATTCCGCCAACTCCGCCGCCATTTCCTGGCTTAAAACCCGCCCCGCCGGCGACATATAGATATTCAGCTTTCGCTTTCCCTGCTGGGCCGCTTCGATGTGTTCAAAACAGTCAAATACACTCTGCGGCGCGATCAGCATGCCCGCGCCGCCGCCAAACGGCGCATCATCCACCCGGCGGTGCTTATCCAGCGTGTAGTCCCGGAAATTATGCAACGCTATCCCAATCTTTTCCGCTTCCAACGCGCGCTTACAAATGCTGGTGCCGACAAAAGAATCGAACATCTCGGGAAAAATTGTGAGAACATGAAATTTAAGCATCAATACAGACCTCGGAAAGCCGCCGCGCATCCACAACAATCCTGCCTTCTTCCGGGCTTTTTCTATGATCACGCCCGGTGCCGCGGGGAATCGTATCCGCCTCGCTTGCCCGACCACCTGGTAGACGTCTATCCCGCCGCCCGTGAGCTTTAAAATCTCCTCCAGCTTGCCAATTTCCGCCCCGTTTCGTCATAGACGATAAGGCCGATGAGATCGGCAATATAATGCGCTCCCTCTGGCAGGGGCGCGGCGTTTTCCCGGTCGATAAAGAAACGCTGCCCACGCAAAAGCTCCGCGGCATTTCTGTCATCTACGCCCTCAATTTTGACAAACGCAAACTCCCGATAAACCCGCGCGCGCTGTACTTTGCGCTTTTCATAGGCCTCGCCCTTTTTAGGTATACATGAGAAAGAGCGCCGAAGCGCTCTAAATCATCCGTGTAGGGCTGCAGCTTCACTTCCCCCTTGATGCCTTGAGGTTTTAAAACTTGTCCCAGCTCGAAATAGTCCATGAACTTATACGATCTCCACAGTGTATTTTTGCCCGTCCGCGCCGAAGCCGCCTTGACGACTGTGCGGATTGCCTTGGCAATGCGGCCCTGCTTGCCGATGACCTTGCCCATATCGCCTTCCGCGACGCTGAGCTCAATGGTCACGCTGTCCCCGTCCGCCTTTTCGCTGACGCGCACAGCCGCCGGGTCATCCACCAGGGATTTCGCCAGATACTCCACCAGTTCCAATATCATAATTAACCCTCTTACTGAATCGCGCCGTTCTTCTTCAGAAGCGCGCGGACGGTATCCGTGGGCTGTGCGCCCTTCTTCACCCAATCTGCAGCCTTGTCGTTATCGACTTTCAGCTCTTTGGTCATGGGGTTGTAGTAGCCAATCTCCTCGATGAGGCGGCCGTCTCTGGGGCTTCTGCTGTCCGCGACAACAATGCGGTAGAAGGGATTTTTCTTTGCGCCCATTCTCTTGAATCTGATCTTTACTGCCATAGTATTTTCTCCTATTCTTTCACGTCGTGAAACTTAAATTATCTGAAGGCCGCCTAGAATGGCAGGCCCATCATGCCTGTTCTTCTCTTTCCGCCCTTGCCAGTCATCATCTTCATCATCTTTTTCATCTGCTCAAACTGGTTTAGAAGCCGGTTCACTTCCTGCACGCTGGTTCCGCTGCCTGCGGCAATACGCTTTCTGCGGCTGCCATTGATGATGGAAGGCTCTTCCCGTTCGTCGTTTGTCATAGAGGTGATGATGGCCTCTGTGCGTTTTATCTGCTTTTCATCCACGCTGGCTCCGGCAAACTTACTGCCGCCGGGCAGCATGCCCAAAATATCCTCCATCGAGCCCATCTTGAAACCTGGCGCATCTGCTCCAAAAAGTCGTTCAGGTTGAGCTTGGAGGAGCGGATTTTCTGCTCCAGCTCCCGCGCCTGCTTCTCGTCAAAGTTTTGCTCAGCTTTCTCGATGAGGCTCATCACATCTCCCATGCCTAAAATCCGGCTGGCCATGCGGATCCGGGTAAAATGCTTCAATATCCGTCAGCTTCTCGCCCGTGCCCACAAATTTGATGGGCTTGCCCGTCACATCCTTTACCGAAAGCGCCGCACCGCCCCGGGTGTCGCCATCCGTCTTGGTGAGCACAACTCCCGTAAGCTCCACTTCTTCGTTAAAGGCCTTGGCCGCGTTTACCGCGTCCTGGCCGGTCATCGCGTCGATGACCAAAAGCACTTCCGCCGGGTTTGCCACCTTGCGCAAATCCTTTAACTCGCGCATCATCTGCTCGTCGATGTGCAGCCGGCCCGCCGTATCCACAATGAGCACGTCGCAGCCCTTGCTTCTGCACTCTTTTAGCGCCGCTTCATATATCTTCGAGGGGTTTTTCTGCCCCATTTCGAACACCGGAACTTCCGCCTGCGCCCCCACAACCTTCAGCTGGTCGATAGCCGCCGGGCGGTAGATGTCGCAGGCCACAAGCATAGGTCTCTTTGCCTGCTTTTTAAAATGCAGGCCGAGCTTGCCGCACATCGTCGTCTTGCCCGCGCCCTGTAACCCCGCCATCAGGATAACGGTCGGCGGCGCAGAGGCGAATTTCACCTCGGTAATCTGCCCGCCCAAAGCTCAACAAGCCTCGTCACGGACGATTTTAATCACCTGCTGCCCGGGCGTCAAGCTCTCTAAAAACCGCGCTGCCCACAGCCTTTTCCGAGACGTTTTTCACAAATTTCTTGACAACCAAGAAGTTCACGTCCGCTTCCAACAGCGCCAGCTTCACTTCCCGCATCGCGGCCTTAATATCTGCCTTCGGAAAGCTTGCCGCGCCGCGTCAGTTTATCGAAAACATTTTGAAGTTTTTCTGCCAGACCTTCAAATGCCATTAGCTATCCCCCCATGCCTCCCGGATTTTTGCCACTTCCGCGCGCAACTCGGCTTCTTTTTACTTCCCTTTGCCAGCCGTTCAATCTCACCGGCCGCCGCCGCGCATGCCTGGTATTTTTCCAGCAGCCCAAGCTTTTTTCTTCCATCCCCGCCAGGTGCTTTTCCGCCCGCCTAATGCTGTCCAGCGCCGCCTGCCGGGAGATTTTCTGATTCTCCGCAATTTCCGAGAGAGAAAGATCTTCGTTATAATATAGCTCCATCACTTCCCGCTGCTTACCCGTGAGCGTCTGCCCATAAAATTCCAGCAGCAGAGAAGTCGTCACTTCTTTTACAAGCTCTATCATCTTACTACACTCCCCGGCCCTTGTCAAGGCCTAAACCTTGTCATTTATCCCACCAGCGCTTTTTGCGAATTCTTCCGGCTGGAATACCTGTAAATCATCTATTCCCTCGCCCACGCCAATATAGCGGACAGGAATCCCCAGTTCCTGCTTGATGGCGCAGACAACGCCTCCCTTGGCCGTGCCGTCTAACTTGGTGAGCACCAATCCGTCTACATGCACAACGCTGGAGAACTCTTTTGCCTGTATAATCGCGTTCTGCCCGGTGGTCGCGTCCAGCACCAAAAGCGTCTCCCGGCTGGCCTCCGGGTGCTGCTGGAAATCACCCGGTCGATTTTGTTGAGCTCGTTCATCAGGTTTTTTTGTTGTGCAGCCGCCCTGCCGTGTCGCAGATGACCACGTCTGTGCCGCGCGCCTTGGCCGAATCCATCGAGTCATATACCACAGCCGCCGGATCCGCTCCTTCGCTGTACTTCACAATGGGCGCGCCCACCCGCTCAGCCCAAATGGAGAGCTGCTCGCTGGCCGCCGCCCGAAATGTGTCTGCCGCAGAGAGTAGCACGCTCTTGCCCTGCTGCTTATAAACATTTGCAATCTTGCCAATGGAAGTCGTCTTGCCCACCCCGTTCACGCCCACAACCAAAATCACCTTGGGAAGGTCTCTTCGGGCAATTCAAAGCGCACCAGCTCTTCAATAATGCCCTGCAACGCCTCACGCACTCGCTCCGGCTCCTTGATGCGCTCCTCTTTGATCTTGCCCCGCAGCGCTTCAATGGCCAGCGTCGAAGTCTCTACCCCCATATCGCAAAGGATGAGCGCCTCTTCCAGCTCTTCGAGCAAATCCTCGTCCACTCGGGTAAACGCCGAAAGCACGCCGGAAATTTTCTCGGAAAACCCTGTCCGCGTCTTTTCCAGCCCCTGTTTTAGTTTTTCAAAGAAACCCATCTCTGTTTCCCCCTACTTGTCAATTTTCACGGATACGATTTTGGAAACGCCCTTTTCCTCCATGGTCACGCCGTAAAGCGAGGAGCACATGGCCATCGTGGGCTTTCTGTGCGTGATGACGAGAAATTGCGATTGCTGTTGCAGCGTCTTTATATATTCGCAAAACCGCACCACGTTCGCCTCGTCCAGCGGCGCGTCGATCTCGTCTAATAGGCATACTGGCGAAGGATTGATTTTAATCATTGCAAATAAAAAGCGCAATGGCCGTGAGCGCCCGCTCTCCGCCGGATAACAGCGAGATATGCTGCAGCTTCTTGCCCGGGGCTCCGCGCTCACCTCGATGCCGCATTCCATGATATCCCCCTCTTCCAGCGTCAGCTGCGCCCGGCCGCCGCCAAAGAGAATCCGGAAAATCTCCTGAAAATTCTCGCGAATCTGCAAAAACCTCTCCTGGAAGGTGCTGCGCATCCCGGCGACAATCTCTGAAATCACCTTACGCAAGTCCTCCTCAGCCTTTTCAAGGTCCTCCTTCTGCGCCGAAAGCTCAGCAAATCGCTCAGAAACCCGAGCAAAATCCTCGATGGCGCCCGGGTTGATGCTCCCCAGTTCCCGGATTTTTCCGCGAATCTCCTGCACCTCCCTGCTGGCCTCGTTAAAACCAATCTCGCCCCGCAAAGGCTCCGCATCCGCGTAGGTCAGACCATATTCTTCCCAAACCTTGTCTCCCGCCGTTTCCAGCGTGAGGCGAGAGCGCTCGATTTGGCTCTCCACCTTGTATTTCCTGTCGATGAGCTCTGTCTGGCGCAGCTGGAACTCAGAATTGTGCTTTTGCCGGCGCGCCAGCTCATCTTTCATTACGCCGCGAGTCTGCTCCAACTCCTGAACCTGCTCCCGCAGTTCCTGCATCTGCTTGCCGGCGCTCTTTTCCAAAGCCTCTGTCTGGGCGGCTTCGCGCAGCAGCGCGCTCTTCATAGACTCCTGCTCTTCTCCGCTCTTTTTCTTTGCCGCAGCCCGGGCCTCCAGCGCCGCCGCTTCAGCTTCTAGGCGCGTCATATTGTCCGAAAGCGCCTGGCTATCCTTGGCGGCCTCCGCCCGGGCAATGCGCAGCGCGCCGATCTGCTCGTCAATCTCCGCAGTGGCCGTATCTTGCTCGCTGTCCAGCTGCTCTCCCTCCGCCCGCACCGCCAGCGTGCGCCCCGAAAGCTCTTCCAAATAAGCCGAAAGCTCGGCAATTCTCTGCTTGTTTTCCCGGCTCTTCCGATGCCCCGGAAAGCCAGCTGGCCAATTGCTGCACTTCTGCCCGCAACGCCGCCAATTGCTGCTCTGCCGCCGCAATCTCGCTGCGCTGCTCTGCCGCCGCAATTTCCCCCGGCCTTCAGGGTCATTAACAGCTCTTCGCCTCGCTTCTCAAGCCCTGCTGTCCGCTCCCGGCAGCTCGCGAGCTCCTGCTCCGAGCGGGCCACCGCCCCCGTCTTTTCCCGCAAAAGCTCAGCCAGCTTTTCAATATCTCGCCCTCGAGAGAGCAAACCAAACTGTTTTTCTGTATGCTGCCGCCCGTCATCACGCCGCCGGGATTTACGATATCGCCCTGCAACGTCACGATGCGGAAGGAATACTTCGCCCGCCGCGCCAGCGCCACGGCATCGTCCATATCTTTTACAATGGCCGTACGCGCCAAGAGAAACTCCACCGCTTTCGCGACGTCGCCCTCCGCCTGCACAGCCTTGTCTGCCATCAAAATCACTTCCGAACCCAGCGCCTGCTTTTTCCTTGTCGCTCAGCCGGTTCACTTTGAGCGCGGAAAGCGGTAAAAATGTCACCCGTCAAGTTTCCCCCTGCGCAAAAACTCGATGGCTGCCTTGGCCTCTTCCTCCCCGGGCACCACAATATTTTTGCAACGCGCCGCCCAGCACCGCCTCAACGGCCGTCTCGTACTGTTCGGGCACTCGGGTCAGTTCAGCCAGTGTGCCCAGCAGCCCGCCCGCCACTTTTTATCCCGTTTCGCCTCCCGCATCAGGTTGCGCACGCCCTGGGAATAGCCCTCGTATTCCGCCTTCAGCCCTTCCAGCATCGCTTTTCTGGTTCTAGCGTCGTTCTCTGCGGCCTTTGCCTTGTTTAAAGCCTCCGCAAACTGCTCTTCCCGCCCGCGCTGCTCCGCTAATAAAAACTTGTTCTCGTTGATGCTCTTGGTGATTTCCGCCTGCTTGGCCTGCATGCGCTCCTGCGCCGCTTGCTGCTCGGAAATCCTCTGCCGCATGACCTCTGCCTGCGCCTGCTTTTCCGCCTGCTGGCCCCTCGCCTCTTCGGTGCGCGCAGCGAAGTTCTCCTCTTTCATCTCCAATGCCGAAAGCTCGCTCTGCTTTTCCGCCGTTTCCGCAAGCAAGCCAAACTGCCGCTGGCGCAGTTCTTCCCGCCGACGGCTCTTCTGCCCCTGCTTATCCTCCTGCTCTGCCTTGGCCGCCAGTGCATCCGCCAGCTGCGCATCTATGCGGCGCATCTGCTCTAAAATTTTGCCCTGCTCTTCTTGCAGCTGCTCGACCTGCCCGGCCAGATCCGCCGCCTGGGAAAGCCCGGCCTCCCGCTCTTCCCTCAGCCGCGCCAGTTCTCGGTCTACTACGGCAATTCGCTCGGCCAGCAGATTCTTTCTCCCGCTGCCCGCTCGGCTTCCGCCCCCAGGCTCGAAAGCTCTTCTCGGGTTTTTGTAATGCTCTGCTCCATCTGCTCCAGCCGCGCCGAAAGCTCCTCAGTCTCCATAGCATCGCTGCCAAACCCGCTCTGCTCAGCCTCAATCGCGGCCTCAAGCTCCGCAAGCTCCTCCGTCAGCTTTTTCCAGCCGTTTGTGAATGCGCTCATAGTTCTGCGCATAAAAGGTTCATATCTAAAAATTTCTGCCGCTCAAACAGCGCCAGGTATTCCCGCGTCTTTCCCGCCTGCTCTTTTAACGGCTCTATCTGCCCCGAAAGCTCACCCAAAATATCCGCCACTCTGGTCAGGTTGTCCCCGGTGCGCTCCAGCTTGTGCTCGGCTTCCTCCTTGCGGCTGCGAAACTTCATCACCCCCGCCGCCTCTTCAAACACTTTTGCGGCGCGCGAGCGGCTTGCTCGCCAAAATCTCGTCGATACGCCCCTGGCCCACAATGGAATATCCCTCTTTGCCAATGCCCGTATCCCGAATGATATCGAGAATATCCTTGAGCCGCAGACTGTTGCCGTTCAGGTAATATTCGCTCTCTCCCGAGCGGAACATCTTGCGGCCGATGGTAATCTCGCTGTAGTCGCTGGCAATGCGCCCACCCTCGTTGTCAAAAGAAAGGTATACCTCACAGAACGCCTTTTTAGAGCGGTTTTGCGTGCCGCCAAAAATCACATCCTCCATCTTCACGCCCCGAAGGTTTTGCTGCTCTGCTCCCCTAATACCCAGCGAATCGCGTCGGCAATATTGCTCTTGCCGCTCCCGTTTGGGCCGACAATGCCAGTAATGCCTCGATTGATGAGAATTTCCGTCTTTTTTCTCAAAGGATTTGAATCCATTTATTTCAATTTTAGTTAAGCGCACGTCTTATTCTCCAAGTCTATTTTTACTTGCATATCATACCATATCCCCGCCAATAAAAAGAGGAAACGCGTCTGCCTCCTTTTTCCGGCAAAAGAAAAACAGGCGACCTCTGCCGCCTGTTTTCTCTTTCTTGTTATGCCCGCGCCGCCTCGATGAGCTCTTTCAGCTCTGCCGCCGAAAGCACGCCTACGCTTTTTCTCACCGCCTGGCCGTTTTAAAGACAACCACCGTGGGGATGGACATCACCTTGTATTGGCTGGCGATATCCTCCGCGTCGTCCACGTTTAACTTAGCGAATACCACGCCCGAAACCTGTTTGGAGACGTCCTCGAAAATCGGCCCAAACATCTTGCACGGGCCGCACCAGGGCGCCCAAAAATCCACTACTGCCAGTTCCGCACCCAAAACTTCCGTCTGAAAGTTCTGCGAAGTCGCTGTTACAATGCTCATAATTCCACCTCCGTGTTTGTATTTGTTATTTCCTAAATTAGCTCTTTTATTCCTCTCTTGGCACTATCGCAATGCCCAGCTCGCTTAACTGTTTTTCGTCCACGACGCCCGGCGCCTCGCTCATCAGGTCCGAAGCATTCTGCACCTTGGGGAACGCAATCACATCCCGCAAGCTCTGGCTGCCCGTCATGAGCATCGCCAAACGGTCAAGCCCATATGCCAGCCCACCGTGCGGCGGCGTGCCATACTGGAACGCCTGCATCATGAAGCCAAACCGCTCCCATGCCTGCTCCTTTGTGAAGCCCAGCGCGCCAAACATGCGCTCCTGCAACGCCGCGTCGTGAATCCGAATGCTGCCGCCCCCAAGCTCAGTGCCGTTTAAGACGATGTCGTATGCCTTTGCCCGCACCTTCTCGGGCGCAGTCTCAAGAAGCTCCAAATCCTCGTCCATCGGGCAGGTGAGGGGGTGGTGCATGGCCACAAGCCGGTTCTCTTCCTCGCTGTATTCAAACTGCGGGAATTCCGTCACCCAAAGCAGGTTCCACTGGTTTTCCGGGATCAATCCCATCTTCCTTCCCAGCTCCAGCCGCAGCGCGCCCAGCGCCGCATATACTACCTTATTCGTGTCCGCCACAAAGAAGAGCACATCGCCGGTATTCGCGTCAAACCGCTCAATAATCTTCGCAATCTCCTCTTCGGATAAGAACTTCGCAATCGGGGAATTGAGCCCATCCTCTTTCAAGTTCATCCACGCCAGACCCTTTTGCGCCATATGTCTTTACAAACTCGCCCAGCGCATCGATCTCTTTTTCTCGAAAAGGCTGCCTTGCTGGCCTTGATGCCCCGCACGCTGCCGCCCTTGGCCACCGCATCTGCAAACACCTTAAAACCACAGCCCGCCGCAATATCGCTTAAATCTGTCAGTTCCATGCCAAAGCGCGTGTCCGGCTTGTCGCTGCCATAGCGGTCCATCGCCTCCTGCCAGGTGATTCTAGGCAGCGGGAGCGCAATCTCCACGCCCAGCGCATCGGCAAATACCTTTTCAGCAGCCCTTCGTTTACCTGCATCACATCCTCCGCCTCGACGAAGGAAAGCTCCATGTCTATCTGTGTGAACTCGGGCTGGCGGTCTGCCCGCAAATCCTCGTCCCGGAAGCATTTGGCGATCTGATAATACTTATCCACGCCCGAAACCATGAGCAGCTGCTTAAAAATCTGGGGCGACTGGGGCAGCGCGTAAAACTTGCCCTGATGCACCGGGAAGGCACAAGGTAGTCCCGCGCGCCCTCGGGCGTGCTCTTTTGAGCATCGGCGTCTCAATTTCCAAAAATCCCTGCTCAAACAGATACTGCCGCGCCGACATGGCGATTTGGTTTCTCAAAATCAGGTTGCGCTGCAAATCCGGCCGGCGCAGATCCAGGAAACGGTATTTGAGGCGCAGCTCCTCCTTCACCTTGGAACCTTCCTCGATTTCAAAGGCGGAGTGATGGCGGTGGAGAGAATTTTCAGCTCCTCTACCCGCACTTCAATCCTGCCCGTGGGCAAATCGTCGTTGTAGTTTTCCGGCGTCCGCGCGATAATCTCGCCCCGCACCGCGATGACAAACTCGCTGCGCAGGCTCTCTGCATCCGCAAAATAGCTCTTCTTCTCCGCCTCGTCGAACACCAGCTGAATCACGCCGCTTCTGTCCCGCAGCCAAACGAAGATGAGCCCTCCCAGGTTGCGCCGGCTGTTAACCCAGCCCATCAGCGTCACTTCTCTTCCAATATCCTTCTCTGAAAACTCCTGGCACATACCCGTGCGTTTCCAGTTTCAAGTTTCTCTGCCATATGTTTACCTCAGTTTTTCTGCCAGTTTGCCGAGCGGAACCTCGCTCTCCTCGCTGCCCTTCATGTCCTTTAGCTTGCAGCAGCCCGGGCCAGTTCGTCCTCGCCCAGAATCGCTACATAATCCGCCCCCAGCTTGTTGGCGTATTTCATCTGCGCCTTTAAGCTTCTGGCGTTGTGGTCCATATCCGCCGAAACGCCCTGCTCCCGCAGCTTCTGCATCAGCGCAAAACCTTCTCGCTTGGCCGCTTCTCCCATTGTGGCGAGGAACACCTTAAGCGCGGCCGGCTCCGGAATCTTTACGCCCGCGGCCTCCATCGCAAGCTGCAGCCGCTCCATACCCATGCCAAAGCCAATGCCGCACATCTCCGGCCCGCCGATTTCGCCCACCAGCCCATCATACCGGCCGCCGCCGCAGACGGTTCCCTGGGCGCCAATCTCAGAAGAGATCACTTCAAACACCGTCTTGGTGTAATAGTCAAGCCCCCGGACAATATAAGGGTTAATCTTAAATTCTACGCCCGCATCCGTGAGATACCCCCGCAGAGCATCAAAGTGCTGCTGGCACTCCGTGCAGAGGTAGTCCACCATCTTAGGCGCGCTTTGGGCGATCTTCTGGCACTTTTCCTCTTTGCAGTCCAGCAGACGCAAAGGGTTCCGCTCAAGGCGTTCCAGGCAAGTGGGGCAGAGATCGCCCCTTCTATCTCGATAATACTGCTTCAAAACTTCGCTGTATTTCGGCCGGCACTCTGGGCAGCCGATGGAGTTTAAGTTGAGCGATAGGTTGTGCACCCCCAGCGTATTAAGAACCGTATATGCAAGCAAAATCGCCTCCGCATCCGCAGAAGCATCCTTTGCGCCAAAAATCTCGATGCCAAACTGGTGATGCTGGCGCAGTCGCCCGGCCTGGGGCTTTTCATAGCGGAAAACCGGCGCCGCCAATAGAACATCTTCGTGGGCTGCGGACCATCGCAAATCCCGTGCTCGATAAACGCGCGCACCGCCCCTGCCGTGCCCTCCGGCCGCAGCGTGATAGAGCGCCCGCCCCGGTCGTCAAAAAGTATACATCTCCTTTTTGCACAATGTCTGTGGTGTCGCCCACGCCGCGCAAAAACAACTCCGTGTGCTCAAAAATCGGCGTGCGGATCTCCCGGATATTGTAAAGAGCCGTCAGCTCCCGAATTTTCTTCTCGATATACTGCCATTTGTAGCTCTCAGCAGGGATGAGGTCTCTCGTCCCCTTGGGCGCCTGAATTTTCACGCTCGTTCCTCCTGTGTTTTTCCAAACCTTTACTTGGTTTTTATTATAGGTTTTAGGGCTGCAAAAGTCAACGCAGCATCCCGCTTTCTGGCCTTTATGAGAAAAGCTCGCGCTTGCGCGCCACCATCTCGCAAATGCGATCGATATATTTTTCCACATCCTTGAGCGCCGGCGCCCGGCGAATTTTTACCATGCCCCGGAAACTCTCTTGCTAATCGCCCCCTGCTCCAAACGCCAGAATGCTCGCCGCCTCTTCCATGATATCGATGTTATAGACGCTCTCTTTGCCCGGCAGCGCATAGCCCACATTTTCGAGATTCCCCGCCATGTACTTTTGACGGTAGAGATAATACGGCGCATATCCCGCGGCCGCAAGCTTCCCTGCCCCCTCAGCCAACATTGCCTCCGCCTCCTGAGAGGACGCAAAACTGTGGGCGTTTTCCATGCCGAATTTCGAGCCGCGCTTAATCGCCAGCGTGTGCACCGTGATATTCTCCGGCTCCAGCGAAAGCACATCCAAAAAGCGAGCGCTCAAATTCACAGCGCCCCTCTCCCGGCAGCCCCACAATGAGGTCCATGTTAATGGCGGCAAACCCAAAGCTTTTCGCCAGCTCCGCCGCCCGAAAAAATCCTCTACCCGATGGCTGCGGCCAATTCGGTCCAGCGTCGCCTGACAGGTGGTCTGGGGGTTCACGCTCACGCGGTTTGCCCCGGCAGCCTGAATCACTTCAAGCTTTTCCCTCGTAATCGTATCCGGCCGCCCGGCCTCCACGGTAAATTCCCCCGGGCAAATTTTGCCACCGCCTGGAGCACTCGCTCCAGCTGCCTCGGGGAAAGCGCAGTGGGCGTACCCCGCCGATGTAGACGCTGCGCACCCGGTGCGCCGCAATCACATCTCCCAGCTGCTCCATCTCGTAGAGCAGCGCCGCCACATACCGCTCCTCCAGCTCCCCATCCCGGGTGTTTTCCATCGCCGCAAAAGAACAGTAGGCGCAGCGGGAAGCGCAAAACGGAATGCCCACGTAGATGTCCAAATCCCGTCGCTCAATCGTCTTTAAAATCGGCTCCTGCTTTTTACAAATCTCCGCCGTCAGGGCATATTTCTGCTCGGAAATATCAAAATCCTCGAGAAAAAGCCGTTCGGCCTCCCGCTCCCCCAGCTGTTCCCGGCTGTCCCGCAAAAACTTCGTCGGGCGCACACCCGTGAGCGAACCCCAGGGCTTCTCCTCCCGGAAATGCTCTTTTAAGCAGCGAAATACAGAAATCTTCGCGCCCCGCTTGCAAATTTTCTTATACTCGAGCCCCGCCTGCCCCGTTCCCTCGGGCAGGCTTTTGTCTCAAAGGCATACCGGCAAAGTTCCTCTCCGTCCAAAAACAGAATACATGTATGGCAAAACCGCTCTGGCCCCCGCGTCATTTCGTGCCAAACAGTGTATCCCGCCTGCACCTCCGCCACCAACGGAATCTTTCTCTCGTCCAGAAAAAAGCGGACCTCATCGCAGAGCTCCGCATAATAATCCGGTGTGTTTGTCGCTAAATAGACCATCTCGTCCCCCAAATCTGGGTTGTTTTGTACTTCGAATCCCAGCGATGTGCTCTGTCCGTGCCCCGGGTATACCACATACTCCTTTTGCAGCATGCACAGCTCTTTTAACGATTCCTTCATCTGCTGATCGTCGCTGCCCGGCAAATCCGTGCGCCCGATGCTGAGGTAGAACAGTGTGTCCCCGGAAAACATCAGGTCCTCCGCCAAATAGCAGGTTCCCCGGGCGTATGCCCCGGCGTGTGCAGCGCCTCTATCTCCATACCCGCCAGCTCTATTTTCTCCCCCGCCCTTTAACAGAACATCCGCTGGTTTCAGCCTCAATAGCCGATCCGTGATGACGCTCAAATTCTTCTCCGGATTTTCCGGCATGTCCGCGTCTCCCCGTGCAGGTAGACGGGCGCGCCCGTGGCCTCGCAGCGCGTCAATGCCGGCAATATGGTCAAAATGCCCGTGCGTCAGCAAAATCGCCTCCACCGCCATCCCCTCTTCGCCCAGGTAGCGTATCATCGCCTCGCTGTTATAGGAAGGGTCCACGGCAACTGCCCTCTTGCTCTCCTCCTGGAAAAACAGATATGCGTTTTCCCCGATGGGCCTGCTTACAAATTTCATCACTTCAATCATGTTTTAGCCTCTAACAGTTTTTTAAATTGCCTTCATTGAGCAAATGCAGCGTCTCAAACTTCCCTGATAAAACACCGCCCAGTTATTAAATACGCAAGGCATCTGCTTTGCCTTTTCCAAGCTGTTCACTTCGATGAAATCTAAGTCAATGTTTTCATTCGCGCAGTAATTCTTAATTTGCTCGATGCAGTTTGAAATATATGGGCACTGCATTGCATAGTAAATAGTCAGTTTTTTGACGAAATACCCTGCTTTTTTCGCAGCTTGTGCAAATCTCGGTTTTGTTCCGTCAAAAGAAAGAGCCAGCAGCTCATATTCGTTGTCTATCGTGTCAGCAACTTCAAAACCGTGCTTGAGCATAAATTTTTTATCCGTTAAAAATGGCTTTTTCTTTTGAGAGCTGATAACGCAAACTCCCGATTTTCCGCTGCGCTTCGCGTCATTGATGCAATACTCGAGCAGCGCCCGGCCATACCCTTTTGTTTAAAACTTCCCGACACCCATAGACAATAAATGTAGAGATAATTATCGCCCTCTACGGGCACCCATGCCTTTTCCAGCGGGGCATACTCGATAAATACTTTGCCCTTTGCATCAAGCTTTCGAAACACATGTCCTTCAGAAATTCTCTGTTTGAGCCACTCTTTTTTCCTCGTGACCCCCGCCTGATGTTTCTTGTCGGCAATAGCGCAGCATAAGTGCTGTGCTGCGATGTTTTCAACGTCAAATTAATAAAATTCTCTTGCATTTTATCCCCTAAAAATAGCTTCCGGCTGTCCAACAAAATGGTGACCGGCCCGTCGTTTACCGACGCCACTTCCATGTGTGCCTGGAACGTCCCGGTCTTAATGCCAATGCCAGTTTTTGGAACGCCGCCACCGCGCGGTCGTAAATGCCCTCTGCCTGCGCCGGAGCGCCCGCATGAATAAAGCTCGGCCTCCGCCCCTTGCGCGCGTCTCCCAGCAGCGTAAACTGCGAAACCACCAAAATCTCGCCGCCCACATCCCGCAGGGAAAGATTCATCTTGTCCTCGCTGTCCTCGAAAATACGCAGATTGCAAACTTTATCCACAATATAGGCGATGTCCGCGTCGCCGTCTCCCTCCTGGGAGCCCAGCAGCACGAGCAGCCCGCCTTCTATCGCCTGGGTCTCTTTTCCCTCCACCGCCACGCTGGCGCTCTTCACCTTTGTCACAACAGCTCTCATGCAGTCTCCTTATTTGTTCACCCGAAATACATTCGTCACCGGGGATCGTCCCAATTTTATCCATCAGCGCCTCTAAATCTATAATCGCCGCAACTTCAATGCGGAAGCTGATGGAAAACGTCTTGTTGCGCTCATTGCGCTTGGCATTGATGTTTAAGAAGGAATACCCCAGCGAATAGAGCAGCTGGGAAATATCCATAAAATCCCCGGCCGGTCGTTGCCGTCCACCTGCACCTCCACATCGTAACGCCCGGTCTCGTCTGCCGTCCAAGCAACCTCTATGCGCCTGTCCGGCGGAAAATCCGTGTCGTTGATGTTAGAGCAGTCTGTGCGGTGCACAGAAACCCCGCGCCCCGGGTGATATAGCCGATGATATCGTCCCCGGGCAGCGGGTTGCAGCATTTCGCCAGGTGCACCACCATATCTGAATACCCCTTCACCGTGACCGTGGCGTTCTTCTTGCTCACAAACCGCTTGGCGACCTGCTTCTGCTCGAAAATATCCTCTTCAATTTTGTGCTCTTGCTTGTAATCCTCTATGAGGCGCAGCAAAATCTGGTTGGGGGTGAGCCCGCCATACCCCACCGCCGCATACATATCCCCAAAGGGAGTTCACGCTAAAGCGCTTATAGAGCGGCTTTAACCACTCGCTTTGGAGCAAATCCGAAAGCTCATAACCCTTCCGCTTTGCTTCTTTTTCCAGAATCTCCTTGCCCTTTTCCTCGTTCTCTTCCCGCTGTTCTTTCTTAAACCACGCCCGGATTTTGCTCCTGGCCTGCGCTGTTTTGACCATGTCAATCCAGTCCCGGCTGGGGCCCTTGCTCTGCGGGTTTGTCAAAACCTCAACAATGTCGCCGGTTTTGAGTTCGTAGTTTAGGGGCACAATCCGCCCGTTCACCTTTGCGCCCACGCACTTGTTGCCAATGGCCGAGTGAATGCCGTATGCAAAGTCTAAGGGTGTGCTGCCCTTGGCAAGGTCTTTTACATCGCCCTTGGGCGTAAATACGAAAACCGTGTCCGAAAAGAAGTTGATTTTGAGGGCTTCCATAAACTCCGCGAATCCCTCATGTCGTTTTGCCACTCCATGAGCTCCCGCAGCCAGCTTAATTTATCGTCCAGCCCCACAGTCTGGGTCGCAACGCCCTCTTTGTATTTCCAGTGCGCCGCAATACCGTATTCAGCGGTTCTGTGCATCTCCTCCGTGCGAATCTGAACCTCAAAAGGCTTGCCGTCGATACCCACAAGCGTCGTGTGCAGCGATTGATACATGTTCGCCTTGGGCACGGCAATGTAATCCTTAAACCGCATCGGGAGCGGCCGCCAAACCGTGTGTACCGTGTCCAATACAGCATAGCAATCCTTCACAGAAGGCACGATAATGCGCACAGCAATGATGTCGTAAAGCTCCTCAAAAGTCTTTGCCTTATTCTTCATCTTTTTGTAGATGGAGAAAATGTGCTTGGGCCGACCCTCGATCTCCGCCGGGATCTCCAGCGCCGCCACCTTTTCTTTTAATACCGCGACGATACTCTCAATATACGCCTTCCGCTCCTCACGGGTGGCGTTTAACTTATGCGCAACGTCAAAATAGGCCTCTGGCTCCAGGTATTTGAGCGCCAAGTCCTCGAATTCCCATTTAAACGTGCTGATACCCAGCCGGTCCGCCAAAGGCGCGTAGATTTCCAGCGTCTCCTTGGCCTTTTCCCGCTGCTTTTCCGGAGTCTTATATCCCAGCGTGCGCATGTTGTGCAGCCGGTCCGCCAGCTTAATCAGAATCACCCGAATGTCCGAAGCCATGGCGAGAAACATCTTGCGCATGCTCTCGGCCTGGGCGTCCTCCTTGGATTGGAAGTCGAACTTCTTTAATTTGGTGACGCCGTCTACAATCTTGGCAATCTCCGGGCTGAACTCTGCGGATACGCTCTCAATGCCAAACTCCGTGTCCTCGGGCACGTCGTGCAGCATAGAGGCGCAAATGCTCACGTTATCTAAACCAAGGTCCGCCAAAATGCGCGTCACTTCGTAGGGGTGCACAATATAAGGGTCGCCGGAATTTCTGAGCTGGCCCTCATGGGCCTTCTCCGCTACGGCAAACGCCTTCTCAATGAGCGGATCTCCCGCATAAACAGGATAATCCTCTAGAAAAGTTTGGTACAATGTCATGCACTACACCTTCCCATCCGTTAGGTCTCGCATCGCCCGGAAGTAAACGCTTTGCTCCGGGGCAAGTGCCGCCTCTTCTCGCAAATGAATGTGTATTATTCTATCACTTTTACGAACTTCTAGCAACTTTTGCTCGAAAAACACCTGAAAAGCCAGCCAGGGCTTTTTGATATCCGGCAGACAAAGGCGCTCCGCCGCCTTTGCTAAAAACTCGCTCACCGCCCCGTATACCCCGCAAAATTCCGCAAAACTCCCGTAAATTCCGGGAAAAGCGCCGGGTCGAAAAAGGTTCTCGCCTCCGCCCGGTATGCCTCGCGCAAGTTTTCTCCCAGATAGACCGCCGCGCCTGGATTTTCCGCCAAGGCGGAAAACGCGCCCAACGCCAAGGTATTCGTAAAGTTTCTAAGCGGCTTTCTTTGCAGATAGAAAAGGCAACTCTCGGCGGAATCCCGCTCCGCGCGCTCCGCCGCCGGCCATTTTAAACCTTGCTCTTCCCGCAATACTCGCAGCTGCTGTGCCCCGGGCTGGCTGGCCGAGAAAACCGCCGTCCCCAGCACCCTGTCGTTTTTGTCTATCCATTCTTCCAGCTGCCCCTGCGTTGTAAGAACATTCCCCCGCTGGGCTTTACAAAATGCCGCGTAAGCCGCCGCCTCGGCCGGGAAAAGCCGCAGATATTCTTTACACAGCGCGCGCTCCCAATCCGTTTCTCCCCTTCTGGTGATGCCCGAAAGGATGAGCTGGCTCTTGCGGCTGCCCCGAAACTCGTTCACCGAAAAGGAAGCCACAAAATCGTATTCCCCGCCCTTTTCTATCGCTTCCCGAGCGGAAAATCGCAAAATCTCGGATGGACAGTCGAGCGCCGTCATTTTCAAATGCTCGCCGCTCTTTCCCATCTTCGTCACGCTAAAGGGCCGAAATCCCTGCACAAAAAAGCGCGGCTCTTCATTATCTTGCCCAAAAGGCTGCAATTTTTCCATCTGATCTGCCAGCGCAATATCCGCTTGGCCAAGCTCCAGCGCCTGGTCGTATGGCAAGAGAGGCACGAAAATCTCCTCCGTATATTTCTCTTTTAAAAACTGCTGCACAATTTTTTGTACTTCCGGCAAATTTTCACTTTTCAGCGTGAGCCCTGCCGCCATCTCATGCCCACCAAACCGCTCATACAAATGCTCCGCCTGGCAGAGCGCCTCGTAAAGGTTCACCCCGGCGATGCTCCTGGCAGAGCCTGTCAGCATTCCCCCCTCTTCCGAAAGCACCACTGTCGGCCGGTAAAACGTCTGAGAAAGCGAGGAAGCTGCCAGGCCGACGATTCCTTTATCCCATCCCGCGCCAGATACAAATAAAATCCGCGCCTCCGCCAGGCAAGTTTGCTCCCGCACCTCTTCCGTCGCAGCGCCCGTAATCTTCTTCTGCAATTCCTGCCGGCGGCTGTTGATCTCCCCAGCCGTTCTGCCAACTTTTTCGCCTCAGTCCGGTTTTTGGTAGAGAGGAGCTCCAGGGCAATGCTCGCATGCTCCAGCCGCCCCGCCGCGTTCACCCGGGGCGCCAGCCCAAAGGCCACTCCATAGGATGAAATATTGCAAAGCCGCAGCCCTGCCGCAGCGGCCAGCGCCTCAAAGCCCAGGCAAGGCGCGCTCCGCAGCTTCTGCAACCCCAAATATGCCAGCGCCCGGTTCTCCCCCTAAGGCTCACCATGTCCCCAATTGTCGCCACACCGCAAAGGTCGATAAACGCCCCGGCCTGCTCGCCCAGCAGCGCCTGCGCCAGCTTAAACGCCGTCCCCGCGCCGCAAAGATCGAAAACGGATACCGCTCTCCGGGCATTTGCAGTTTAAAATGTAAGGCGTGTCCGGCAGCTCCCCGCATTCGTGATGGTCGATGACAATGCAGTCCACCCCGCGCGCCTTAGCCAGGGCAATATCCTCTACACTGCGTATCCCGCAGTCCACCGTGAGGATCAGCGTCGCTCCTTCGTCCATCAGCCGCGTAAAGGCCGTGGCGTTTGTTCCATACCCTTCAGATGCACGATCCGGAATATACATGCTCGGCCGAAGGCTAAGCATTGCAGTGTTTTTGTAAAATTGCCGCCCCGCACACACCGTCGCAGTCATAGTCGGAATAGACCGCCACCCTCTCCCCCTGTGCCGCGGCCCGGCGGATGCGCGCGCAAACCTTTTCCATGTTGACGAACAAAAATGGGTCGCAAAGCTGGCCCCATCCCGGGCTCAAAAAAGCCTCCGCTTCGCCGGGCGCTACGCCCCGGGCGGCCAAAAAGCTTTGCGATGAGCGGCAGAATGCCCTGTTTTTCATATTCCGCTAAAACCTCTGCCGCCAGCTCTCCGCCTTTTTTTTTTCATACCGCATGAAAACCCTCCGCATACACAAAAGGCGGTCAAAGACCGCCTCTGTAGGAAAAATAGAAATGCTACTTGATTGCTTTTACTTTTTGCGCACTTTCTTGTTCTTCGCAAAGGCTTTTTCGCCCAGAAGCTCGCTGGAACCCCCAGCAGCGCCGTACAAAGCGCGGAAATCAGAATACCCGCCGCCGCACAGAGCGAAAAACTCATAAGCGCCTTGCTGCCCAGCAGCAGCGCTCCCAGGAACATCGCCACGCCGATGATTACAAGGATTACGCGCTGCAAACGGCAAGCCTTTCCTGCCTCCTGCGCCGCCTCCAGAGCATCGTCGCCCCCGGCCTTGCGCAGCACGCCGCGCATCTGCTCACAGTAGATGCCCACATCGAGAAAGCTATAGCGCAGCACTGCCAAAAACGCTGCCAACATGGTAAGGTTGATGGAAAGCCGCGCCACCAGCGCCAGCGCCAACAACAGCAACATCGTGCCCATGCTGGAGGCAAATGCCCCCCACGCCGCCGGAAATCCCGTAACGCACCGCGAGGTAGAGCGAAGCCACAACCATCGCCGCCACGCCTGCCAGCACAAAATATACCAACGTCATCCGGGAACCGCCCGGGTAATCGCCTCACAACCGCGGAACTTCGCGCCGGAAAACTGCTCCTGCACCGCAGCGGTGATAGCCGCGCCTTCATCCTCTGTATTCTGCACCCGGATGATAGCCTGGTCCATCTTCTCGCCGGCCTTCTGAACACTATAATCGCCAACGCCCGGCTGCCCTGCTACGATTTTTTCCAAGTCCGCTAACTCAAAATCTTGTTCAATATCTATCTTTAAAAGGTAGCCGCCACTGAACGCCTCGCCCAAATTGAGCCCCCGCAAAGCAGCGTCACCGCCGCCGCGACTACGAGCACAGCGAGAATCGCCCAGGCAAAATCTTAGAATTCTTCTGCATCACTCTGCCTCCTTCTTGCCGCCGAAATAGATGCCTCGGCCGTCCGGCATCGTGTCCACCGCCAGCCGCACCAGCGACTGCGTCAGCACCGTCGCGCACAAAATCGCTGCCAGCACGCTGATACCCGCCGCATAGGCGAAGCTTAATAGCTCAGATTTGCCAAAAAGGATAAATACCAGCAAAACCAAGCAGAGCGCGAACCCAACATTGAGCACTGCCGTTGCCGCCGCTCTGCAGCCAGATTTCGCCGCCGCCCGGGGCGCTTTACCCAGCAAAAATTCTCTCTTGAAACCGTTCACAACCGCGAGGCTCATGCCCGCCGCGCAAAGTGTGCCTAAAAACAGCCCTGCCATGCCGAAGATCGAAATTTGCAGCCGGGAAATTGCCAGGAATAACAGCACAATCACCGTGTGCGCCAGCAGCGAAACCGCCGCCATCACACCAGGCGCGCGGTAGCATAGGATCATGATAACTGCCAGCGCCAATAGCCCCACAATGCCGCATAACAGCAGGTTTTGCAGCGCGTTTTCACCCAGAGATGGGCTCACCCCGCGCATCTCTGTGGTCTCTAGCTCAACAGAGTATGCTCCGTTGTTGACAATCCGAACAATATCTTCCAACTCCCAGTCGGCAACGCTGGTCTGAATGCTGCCCTCTCCTGTGGTGATAGCGCTCTTGATGGTCGCCTGGGCCAGGTCTTTCTCGCCATAGTGCAGCTTAATGTAGTTACGGTTGAGTAATCTTCCTCGCTGACGCCGCGCTCGGCAATTTCTGCCGTCGCCTCTTCAAAAGCCTTCTTGCCCTCTTCTGTCAGCACAAAGGAAATATAGCGGTAGCCCGAGCTATCCTCCTGCGCCATGATATACTTAAACTGACTCGACGTGACAACCACGTTGTCATCCGAATCGAGAATGGTCATCTCGCCCTTCTGCATCAGATACTTCACAATCTGGTCCGCATCGCGAAACGCGCTGGTTTCATTGATAGGCAGCTCTAAACGGATCTCCCGGTCGCCCTGGCGTTCGATGGTCGCCGCGGCATATCCCTTCGCGTCCAAGCGTTTTCTCATGATGCCCATAATCTCGTGTGCGGCGTTATCCAGCTGCTCTTTACTCAGCGGGTAACCTCGGCATCCTTGTCGTCCTCGCCGGGATCTTTAATGCGCAGCACAGCGCTCGTCCCGCCCTTTACATCCATCCCCAGGCTGAGCGCCCGCATGGGCTCAAACGAGTACATGCCAAAATCGAGGCCAAAGACTACTGCGTATGCGCCTGCAAATACCAGCGCAATAACAAGCACCAGTCCAATCAGACTGCGTAGTTTCATATCCATTCTCCTTCCAACTTCTGCCGTAAAACGCGGCCGCCGGCCGCAAAAACAGATAGGTTTATTATATCGCGGGCAAGGCTGTTCGTCAACCAAACACGTCGAAGATCGTGAGCTGTGCTTTTTCCGGCAAATCCGCCAAGCAGCCCATCTCCCGCATGGTATCTAAGACAGAGGAGGAGAGCTTGCATTTTTTTTCAGCTCCTCCACCGATAAAAAATCTTCTCCCGACGCCTGCTCTAGGAGCTCCGCCGCCTTGTCCCCCAGCTGCGGCACAGCCATAAAGGGCATGCGGATTTTCCTGTCCTCAATGCCAAACTGCTTGGCCTTGCTCTTTTTAGGTCCACCGGCAAAACTTGAGCCCCCGCTCCAGCATTTCCAGCGCCAGCTCCAAAACCACGCCTGTGCCCTTTTCGGTGGCGGATTTCTTCATGCCCAGCTCGTCTAGTTCTCGCAGGCGGTCTTTGATGGCGGGTACGCCGTGCAGAATCGTCACCGCGTCAAAATCCTCCAGCTTGATGGTAAAGGTCGTGGCGTAAAACTCCGCCGGATAGTGCACCTTGCAGTATGCGATGCGCAGCGCCATCACGACGTATGCCACAGCATGTGCCTTCGGGAACATATACTGGATTTTGCGGCAGGATTCGATAAACCACTCTTCCACGTTCGCGTCCCGCATGGCTTTTCCATGTTCTCCTGGTCCTTTTTCCTTGCCCTTGGCCCATTTTCCCTTTCGCACGCTCTCCATGATAAAAAACGCCATTTTATGATCCACGCCCTTATAAACCAGATGGTTCATAATATCGTCTCTCGTGCAGATGACGCCGGAAAGCGGCGCGATGCCCTGGTCGATCAAGTCCTCGGCGTTTCCCTTCCAAACGTCTGTGCCGTGGGAAATGCCCGAAATCGAATGAGCTCGGAAAGCGTCTTGGGCTTGGTCTTTTTTAGAATGTTCATAGTGGCCGGCGTGCCAAATTCCGGGATGCCAAACGTCCCCAGCGTCACGCCCCGAATCTGCTCGGGCGTGATTCCTAGCGCCTCGGTCCCGGTAAAGAGCGACATGGTCTCCGGGTCGTTTAGCGGAATCTGCAGCGGGTCAAACCCGATTAAGTCCTGTAACATGCGGATCATCGTCGGGTTATCGTGGCCGAGAATGTCCAGCTTGATTAAAATATCATGCATGGAGTTGAAGTCAAAATGCGTGGTGACGGTATCCACGGCCATCTTGTCCGCCGGCTTCTGAATCGGGGAAAACTCGTAAATCTCCCGGCCGTGCGGCACAATCACCAGCCCGCCCGGGTGCTGCCCGGTGGTCTTTTACGCCGCTGATGCCCATGGCCAACCGCTCCAGCTCCGCGCTGTTTAGCTGCATCTCGTGCATCTCTGCAAACTTTTGCGCACAATGCCCTTGGCCGTGTTTTCCTGAATGGCGGAAATCGTCCCCGCCCGGAAGACGTACTCCTCCCCAAAGAGCTCTTCCACGTATTTGTTCGCCCGGGGCGGTATTCCCCGAGAAGTTCAGGTCGATATCCGGAACCTTGTCTGCATTCAACCCAAGGAAAACCTCAAACGGGATGTCGTATCCGTCCGCAATATATTTGGTTCCGCAAACCGGGCAATTCGCCTCCGGCATGTCCACGCCGCATCCGTATTTTTCCCGGTCGATGTCAAAATCGTAGTGCTTGCAGTTCGGGCAAAGGTAGTGGGGCGGCAGCGGGTTTACTTCGGTAATGTCGTCCGCAAATGCCGCGAACGAGCTGCCGACCGAGCCCCGAGAGCCCACAAGATACCCATCCTCCATGGATTTATCTACCAGCTTCATCGCGCTCCAATAGAGCACGGCAAACCCGTTTCTTATGATATTGCCCATCTCCTTATCCAGCCGCTTCTCGATGAGCTCCGGGAGCGGGTCTCCGTAGAGCCGCTTGGCCTTGGCATACGCCCGGTCCAAAATCTCCTTGTCCGCGTTTTCGATATAGGGCATGGCCGTCTCGCCTGGGAAACAGGTCAATTTGCTCAATCTGCTCCGCAATGGCGTTCGGGTTATCTATGACAACTTCTCTGGCCTTCTCTTCGCCCAGATAGGCAAAATCCGCCAGCATCGTGTCTGTCGTCTTAAAGTAGAGCGGCGCCTGCTGTGCGGCGTCCTTAAAGCCTGTGGTCTCCATCAAGATGCGCCGGAAATATGCGTCCCCTCGTTTAAAAAGTGCGCGTCCGTCGTGGCGCAGACCGGCTTTTTGCAGCTTTTTTCTGCGATGCGGCAAATGCGCCGGTTGATATCGCTGAGCTCCTCTTCCTCCGCCACAAGCCCCTCCCGGATGAGAAATGCGTTGTTGCCGTGGGGCTGTATTTCCAAGTAGTCGTAGAAGCGCGCCAGCTCCTCCAAACGGTGTCGTCCGCGCCGTCCAGCACCGCCCGGTAGATCTCCCCCTGCTCGCAGGCCGAACCAAAGATGAGCCCCTCCCGGTGCTGCGCCATCACGCTCTTGGGAATCCTGGGCCGGGTATGGAAATACTCGAGGTGCCCCAAGGAGACCAGCTTATACAGGTTCACAAGCCCCGTCTTGTTCTTGCAGAGAATAATGGAGTGGAACGGTCGGGCGCTTTTGCGATGGATTTTGTGTCCCCAATATAGTTGAGGCCCCGGAGCGTATCCACACCCTGTTCCCTTAGCTCCGCAAACATGCAAAAGCATGATTTTGGCCGTGGCCTCCGCATCGTTTACCGCCCGGTGGTGCCCGAAGCTGACGCCGTAATGGTCTCCGAGTTTGTTGAGCTTAAAACTCCGCAGCTCCTTTAGGTGCGCCCGAGCGACAGCCAACGTGTCCAGCACGTCGCTTCTCACTTCGATGCCCATGGCCCGGGATTTTCCGAATACAAACGCCGTGTCAAAGTCCGCGTTGTGCGCCACAAGGCATGCGTCGCCGGCAAACTCCCAGAATTTTTCGATGACCTCGGTAATCTCCGGCGCGTTTTCTACCATCGACTCCGTGATGCCCGTGAGCTTGGTAATCTCGTAAGGCACGCCCATTTTGGGCCGTGCAAACATGCCGAATTGATCAAAGGATTTCTCCGTTTTTCACCCGTACCGCGCCAATCTCGATGATCTCGCAGCTGTCCGGGCGCAAACCGGTCGTCTCAATGTCAAAGACGACGAACTCGTCGTCAAAAGCTTCTGTCCGTCTTGCCCGCATATATCTTCTTCTGGTCATCGATGAGGTAAGCCTCCATGCCGAAGATGACTTTGATGCCATATTTCTTTGCCGCATTGGCCGCCTCCGGGAACGCCTGCACCACGCCGTGATCCGTGATGGCGATGGCCTTATGCCCCCATTTCGCCGCCCGCTCGATATAGGCCTCCGCGCCCGAAACGCCGTCCTGAGCGCTCATGTTGGTATGCAGGTGCAGCTCGACGCGCTTTTCCTCCGCATCGTCCATAATCTCGGTTTTCTTCGCCTCTTGCACGCCCAGCAGGTTAAAGGTGTATTCCCGGGCGTATGCGTCGTAAACGTATCTGCCGCGCACTTTGAACCGCTCGCCCTTTTTTTATCACCTGCAACAGCTCGTCCGTGGTGCCCTTTAGAAACTTCTTGCACTTGATGGAAGATGTGTAGTCCGTAATGCCAAAGGTCAGCAGTGTATCCTTGCCGTCTCGGATGAGCCGCGTCTCCACCGAGAGGATATCCCCCTCGATGATCGCCTCGCTCTCGGGCAGCAGATCCGCAATTTTTGTAAGCTCTCCGTCCATGCCCCGTGCTTTTCGCATATACGGCCGGGCGTTTTTCTGTCCGCCGTCGCTCGCCCTGGCCGAAGCAGCCTGTGGTGCCGATGCCCAGGGCGCTCCCGCATCCTGGCTCGGCGCAGGCCGAGGTTTCGGCGGCTGCTTTTTCGGCGCCTCTTTCTTCACAAATTCCGCGTAAATCCGTGCCGCGCTCTGGCTCTGTTCCGGCGCCAGCTCCGTGTTTAAGTCGCAGGCCAGCTTCTTCACCTTGAGCTTTATCCCGTAAAATCCTCTCTAGATACCGCTCGACTTTCTCCGCCGCGCCCATGCGAGAAAAACATCTCCGGCGCTAGCTCCGGCCAAACGTGATGTTGAGATAGTCCCCTTCTCTTGCGAACTTGCAGGGGCATAAAAATGGGATCAACCCCGGCTCCTGCGCAATGAGCAGCTCCCGCACCGTACGGTCAAAGAGCGCCTCGTCCGCTAGAACCTCCGGCGGCTGGCGCACATTACCTCTAGCCCGTCCATCTCGGGCAGCTGCGCCAAAATAGCCCGGCGCAGTTTGAAGAGATCCGCCATGCCAAGATACTCTGGGCTGCACAAAAAAAGCACATACCGCCCCCGCGCCCGGCTAAAGGCCAGGCGCTCGTAGGCGATGCGCGATGTCTCCTTTTTCTTTGCGAGCAAGTTTTCTATAACCTGGCGTACCCCGCTTTTTGTGTATCCCTCTAATGCGCCGACTTCCACGTTCTTTTTCCTCTCTATTTAAGCAAGCGTCTTGAGCAGCCGCTCAAACTCCTGCAACAACTCGCCTTCCGCAACTTTTTTCACCGGCTCGCCCTTGATAAAAGCAAACCCTCTCCCTGCCCGCCGGCAATGCCGATGTCCGCGTCCGGGCCTCGCCCGGCCCGTTTACCACGCAGCCCATCACCGCGATTTTCAGCGGCTTCTCAATGCCCTTGGCCAGCTTTTTCTACTTTTTTACCAGCTTTTTCCAGCCCAACCTTTGTGCGCGCGCAGGTCGGGCAGGAGCTGATCTCCGCCCCAAAACTCCGCCTTCCGGCAAAACGCAAAACGTCCTTGGCCACGCCCACTTCCAAAACCGGATCCCCTGTGATGGAAACCCGCAGCGTGTCCCCAATGCCCTGAAGCAACAACGCGCCAATGCCCATGGCGGATTTGATGCACGAGCTGTCGTATCCCCCGGCCTCAGTCACCCCAAGGTGCAGCGGATAGTCCGTGAGCTTGTCCATCCTCTCATATGCCGCCACGGTAGACGGCACGTCCGATGCTTTAGAGCGATGACAATGTCGTAAAACCCACACTTTTCCAAAATACGCACGTTGGAAAGCGCGCTTTCCACCAGCGCCCGACTGCGCTCTTTTCCGCGGTACTCCTGGGCAAGCGAGCCCGTGTTCGCCCCCACCCGGATGGGAATTCCCGCTCCCGGGCCGCGTCCGCAACGCATTTAATCTTCTGCTCGCTGCCGATATTGCCCGGGTTGATGCGAATCTTGTCCGCCCCGGCCTCTATCGCCGCCAGCGCAATCTGATAGTCGAAATGCACATCCGCCACGATGGGCATGTCTGTGCCCGCTTTGAGCTTAGAAATCGCCCGCGCCGCAGCAACGTCATATGCCGCCACCCGGATCATCTCGCAGCCCGCCGCAGAAAGCGCCGCCATCTGGGCAAGCGTCGCGGGAACATCCGCCGTGTCTGTATTGGTCATAGATTGAATGACAATGGGGTTTCCCCGCCGATTTTCAGCTTGCCTATCTTCACTTCCCGCTTCATGCGCGCCTCCTGGAAATTCTTCTCCCATTCTACCATAAATTTGCCACCCCGAAAACAGGTAAAATAAAAAGGCGCGAGACGCGCCTTCTTATTTCAGCTCTATGAAAGCAGCCGCACAATATCCTGATACGTGAGGAAAATCATGAGTAAAAACATTAGCCCCATGCCGATGAGGTTGATAAGCCCTCCCTGTTCTGGGGCAGCGGCTTGCCACGCAGCTTCTCGATGCCCAGCAGCAAAATTCTGCCGCCATCCAGTCCCGGAATGGGCAGCAGGTGCATAATGCCCAGGTTGATGGAAAGCAGCGTCGCCATCCGTAAAATCACTTCCGGCCCCTGAACGCACCGCCTGGCTCACCAGGCCAATCGTGCCCACCGGCCCTGCCAGACCTTCCACTCCCTGTCCCCGGAAAAATCAGGTTGCCCAGGAAACTCAGCATCTCCGCAATGATGAGGTACATCCATTTAAAGGAAAGGCCAATGGCCTCAAAGAAGCCGGAAACGCTGCCGCGTATCCGTGGAATAGCGGATGCCTATCATATTGCGCCCCTCTTCCTCGCTGTACTGGAAGGGAACTTCATATTCCAGCTCCTGCCCGCCCGCTCTACGCCCAGCCGCACGCTGTCGCCGCTTTTTGTGAGGTCGATGCCCGAAAATTCCATGGCAAAATCGATGCGCTTGCCGTCCACGCTCACAATCCTGTCGCCCACCTGCAGCCCAACCTCCGCCGCTGGCATGCCCTCTTCCACGCTGGCAATCGCGGGCACAAAATCTCCAAAGCCTACAAGCACGCCCACCGTGATGACAAACGCCATCAAAATGTTCATGGCCGGGCCCGCGAGCAGCGTTAAGAACCGCTGCCAAATCGGGCGGTTATTAAAAAGCTCTAGGCTCATTTCCCGCCTCGTCTGAATCCTCGCCGTAAAACTGCACGAACCCGCCCAGCGGCAAAGCCCTGATGGAATACCGAATGCCGTTTTTCACTTTGGAGAGCAGCTTCGGGCCAAAGCCCGCCGCAAACTCCCTCTATTTTCATGTCGCAGGCGCGCCCCACAGTGAAGTGCCCGAATTCGTGCACCACCACCAGCAAGGTCAGCATCAAAAGCCCGCCAATAATTCCCAGTACTGTACCCAAATATGCCTCCCTGCGCGCAAAGTTTATGGGTATAGTATACTCCACTTTCCGCGCCCCCATGTCGGTTTTCCGACAAGTTTCACAATTTATTTAAAACCCTGGCAAGTGCCGCTCTTTTTACATACGCCTTGATGCGCTCGTTGATGCCGTAAATCTCCGCAAAACTTTTCGCGCGCACGCCGGCAAAATGATCCATCGCCTGCTCTATCACCTGGGCAATCTGCCAGAAGGTGATGCGCCCCGCCCGAAATAGCTCCACCGCCACGTCGTTAGCCGCGTTAAAGATCATCTGGGCGGATCCATCGCCTCGGGTCGCCTCCAGCGCCAGCGCCAAGCATGGAAACTTGGCCAAATCCGGCTGCTCAAAATGCAGCGCGCCAATCTGGAACGAATCCAGCCGCTCCATGGCATTCGGCCGCCGCCCGGGTGTGAAAGCGCATATGCGATGGGCAGCTTCATATCCGCCACGCCCATCTGCGCCATCACAGAATTATCCGCAAACCGCACCGCCGAATGCACAATGCTCTCCGGGTGCACCACCACGGTAATCTTCTCCGGCGGCACGTCAAACATCCATCGCGTCTCCATCACTTCTAGCCCCTTGTTCGCCATGGTCGCGCTGTCAATGGTAATCTTCGCCCCCATGCTCCAGTTCGGGTGCCGCAGCGCCTGCTCCAGCGTCGCGCTTTTGATGTCCTCCACCGGCCAGGTGCGGAAGGGCCCGCCGGACGCCGTGAGCAATATTTCCTCCGGCGGGCAGGCTTCGTTGCCCTTGAGGCACTGAAAAATCGCCGAAAGCTCGCTATCCAAGGGCAGCACGGGGGTACCCGTCTGCTCCATCAGCTCCCGGCCAGCCTGCCGCCATAAACCATGGCCTCCTTGGTCGCCAGCGCCACGGCAATCCCCGCCCGAAGACAGTGCTCAAAAACCGGCAATCCCGGCAGCCCAACCACGCCCAAAATCACGAGATCCGCTCCGTCGCAAATCTGCAAAAGCCCCTGACTCCCCGGAAAAAAGCTCCGCTCCCGCCGGGTCGAAGGCTTTCGCGCATTCTTCGTCCGTCACAGCCACCATCTTCGGGGAAAACTCGGCAATCTGCTCAGAAAAAAAGCGCCATGTTCTGGTGCGCCGAAAGCGAGCAAACCTCGTATTCTTCTTTTAAATCCCGCAGCACGCAGAGCGTACTCTCGTGCCGATAGAGCCTGTGGCCCCTAACACCGCAATTTTTTTCGTCTCAATCTCTTACCCGCCTATTTCATATAAAAAAACCAAGGGGCGCCTGCCTCTTGGTTTTCGCAAAACCTCTTAAATCCCAATCGCCAGGCTGAAAACAGGTATACCACGGGCAGAATAAAATCGTGCTGTCCACCCGGTCCATCAGTCCCCCGTGCCCGGGCATCAGATTCCCAAAATCCTTTACCCCAAAATGCCGCTTGACCATGGATGCCGCCAGATCCCCGAATTGGCTGAGCACGCCCAGCGCCGCCCCCAAAACCGCGTACCACCAGAGGCTGACCCCGTGATTTCCCATGATGAGCGCAATGGCCACCACGCCCACAATGCCGCCGATAAACCCGCCTACCGCGCCCTCAATCGTTTTTGGGGCTGATCGACGGGCAAAGCTTGTGCTTGCCAAACAGCCGGCCAACGTAGTATGCCAGCGTATCCTCGCAAACAGATGCCGCAAATGCCAGGAAAATCATCATCTGGCTCATGGCCACATCCCCTGCGAGCACCATCTTATAGAGGAATAACAGCAAAACTGCGGGTAGAACATGGCGAATACGCTGTAACAGACGCTTTCCATATCATACCGCTTGCAGGTGATGCCGCAGATAAACAGCGCCAGCAGCCCCGCTGCCAGCGTATAGAGCGCGCCCGCATCCGAAAAGAAATAGTACATCGCGGGCAGCGCCAGCGTAAAGCATAGAGCACCGGCTCCACCGGAGCAATTTTCCCTCCGGCCTTTAGCGTATGAATCATCTCATATTCCATAACGAGGGCCACAATCACTACCGCCGCCTTCACGTATGCGCCGTGCAGCAACACAATGCCCAGCAGCAGCGCCGCCGCCAATAGGCCGACAACCGTCCTCTTCCAAAACATCAGATGCCTCCAAACCGCCGGTTTCTCCCGGCATACTCCCTAAGCGCAGCCGCATATTCCTCCCGGGAAAAATCCGGCCAGAGCGTATCTAAAAAAACAAAGCTCCGCATACGCGGCCTGATAGGGAAGAAAATTGCTCATGCGCAATTCCCCGCTGGTGCGAATCACATAATCCACCGGCCCTAGCCCCGCCGTGTATAGCCTGTCTTCAAATTCCTCTTTTGTAAGCTCCGCCTTGCCCGCGGCAAAATCCTGCGCCAACCGCATGGCTGCGTGAGCCAGCTCATCCTGCCCGCCATAATTGATGGCCACTACCAGGTTAAGCCCTGTGTTATTTTTTGTCTCCTCCTCGGAATCCTCTACCACCTGCCGCACTTCTCTGGGCAGCGCGTCCCGGTCCCCTGATGGAATAAAAGCGCACATTCTCCTTCCAAAGCTCTGAAAGCTCCCGGCGCAGATATTCGATGATAAGCCCCATCAAAAGGCCTACTTCCTCTGTCGGCCGCTTCCAGTTTTCAGTGGAAAAAAAGCATATAGAGTGAGGGTCTTTACCCCAAGGTCCGAGCTTAACCGCACGATCTCCTTCACGCGCTCGGCGCCCTTTTTATGGCCATACGTCCGCGGCATATGCCGGGCCTTGGCCCACCTGCCGTTTCCGTCCATGATGATGGCCACGTGCCCGGGAATTTCCTCCCGGCGCAGGCCGTATTTCTCCAGCAATTCTTGTTTTACCATAAACCTTCTTTAGTTTAGAGCCGCGTTAAAAATGCGCTGACAACCAGCTCCACTTCGCCGTTCCGCTCGCGGCAGCGGAGCACTCGCCAGTCGTCAGCGCCTTCTACGCCACGTCTCGATTCATACTGCACGGTTTTTACGCGCTTCCCCTGGCCTTCGAGCAACTGCTTTGCCTGGGAAAGCGGCATACCGAGCAACCAAGATGCGCTCAAATCTCCATGATCTCGCTTTCTTTGTCCTTCAAAAGCTCATCGACCTTCTTGCCATACTGGTCGGTCAGCGCCTGAACGTCCTTTTCCAAAAGCGCCAGATCGTCCTCCGTGAGGCCGCCGTCTTTCTTATCCTTGCGCAGCGCCTCAATGGCGTCTCTTCTGTGGGCGCGGACAATCTGCTTATATTCCTCCGCCACCTTTTTTGCGACCTTCACCAGCTCTTTTCTGCGCTCTGCCGTGGGCTCCGGGAATGCCAAACGGATGATCTTGCCGTCGTTGGTGGGCGTAATGCCCAGGTCAGAGGCGATGATCGCCTTCTCCACTTCCTTTAACATGCTCGTATCCCAAAGGGAAATCGTGAGCAAGCGGGGCTCCGGCGTGGCCACGTTTCCCACCTGGGGAATCGGGGTCGGCGTCCCATAATAGTCCACTGAAATTCTGTTTAAAAGCTGAGCGTTTGCCCGGCCCGCTCGGATGCTGACAAATTCATTTTTCAGCGCCTCAATGGTTTTCTCCATCTTGCCCTGTGCTTTTTCTAATGCTTCGTGTTTTGCCATAACCTTTTCCTCCGTTCTAACCTATCGTTAGGTTTATTCTACTTGATACCCCGGGTTTTGACAATCCCTTTATTTTATAAGTGTGCCCATTTTTTCGCCCAATACCGCCCGCCGGATGCTGTCTTTTTCCGAGAGCCCAAACGCCAGTATCGGAATGTGGTTCTCCATGCACAGCGTCACCGCCGTGGTGTCCATAGCCTGCAATCCCCGGGAAATCACATCGAGGTAGGGAGATCTCGTCGAATTTTTTTCGCCTCAGGGTTCAATTTCGGGTCGCTGTCATATACGCCGTCCACGTTCTTGGCCAGCAAGATGAGATCCGCCTCCATCTCCGCTGCCCGCAGCGCCGTCGCCGTGTCCGTGGTGAAATAGGGGTTGCCTGTGCCGCAAGCGAAAATTACAATCCTGCCCTTTTCTAGGTGCCGCACAGCCTTTCTGCGGATAAAGGGCTCTGCAATCTTGATCATCTCAATCGCCGTCTGCAAACGCACCTGCTTGCCCATCGCCTCCAGCGCGTCCTGCACCGCCAGGGAATTGATGACCGTGGCCAGCATACCCTGTGATCCGCCGTCACCCGGTCCATATGCTTGCCCTGGCGCCCGCGCCAGATATTTCCGCCGCCCACGATGATGCAAACTTCCACACCCATGTCCGAAATGGCCACCACCTGCTCCGCCACGGTGTTTAGAATGTCAAAGTCGATGTTTTCCTGAGCGCTGGAAAGCGCCTCGCCGCTGATCTTTAGGATTACCCGTTTATACTTCGCCTTCATCTCCATCTTCCTCCTACAAAAAAAGAGAACACGAAAACCGTGTCCTCTTTTGCTTACATTTATTTGTTTCCCGTCTGAGCCATAACTTCTTCCACAAAATTATCCTGTCTCTTCTCCAAGCCCTCGCCCATCTCGTAGCGGACGAAACGGCGAATAGAAATCTTCTCGCCGATCTTTGCGATCTTCTCGGTGACGAGATCCTGCACAGACTTGTCGGGATCTTTTACAAACGGTTGCTCAAGCAGGCAGACCTCTTTGTAGTACTTCTGAATTCTGCCTTCCACCATCTTGTCGACGATCTTCTCGGGCTTGCCCTCGTTGAGCGCCTGTGCCCGAAGAATTTCCTTCTCTTTATCAAGCTCAGTGGTATCGACATCCTCTTTTGCAAGATACTTCGGGTTTGCCGCAGCGATCTGCATCGCAATATCTTTTACCAGAGCCTTAAAATCATCCGTCTTGGCAACGAAGTCTGTCTCGCAGTTCACTTCCACCAAAACGCCGATTTTGCCGCCCATGTGGATGTAGGAATCCACGATGCCCTCTGCCGCAATGCGGCTGGACTTCTTCACTGCCGCCGCCAGGCCCTTCTCACGAAGCAGCTCAACGGCCTTTTCCATATCGCCGTTTGCCTCAGTCAGAACCTTTTTGCAGTCCATCATGCCGCGCCGGTTTTCTCGCGCAGAACTTTTTACGTCGTTTGCAGTAATTGCCATGTTTCTCTCCTTCTTCTGCTCCGTTGCAACTTCGATTTCTGCGGTCACAACGTCCGCAATCGCCTCGATAGCCGCAGCTTCCTGCCTCTTCGCTCATCTCGGCCTCGGGTGCCTGCATCCTCCATCTGCTCGCCCTGCGTGCCCTCTAAAACAGCGTCCGCCATTTTGGAGACGATCAGCTTGACAGCGCGGATCGCGTCGTCGTTGCCCGGGATGACATAATCAATCTCGTCCGGATCGCAGTTGGTATCTACAATCGCCACGATCGGGATATTCAGGAGCGCGCTTCCGCAACGGCAATGTGCTCTTTTCTCGGGTCTACGATGAACATCGCGCCGGGCATCTCGGGAAGGTTCGAATACCGCCGAGGTTTGCCTCGAGCTTCTTTCTCATTCATCATGCCCAGAATCTTTTTTGGGATGCAGGTTGATATCGCCGGTCTCTTCCAGGCGCATTTCAATCTCCTCCAAGCGGTGCGATTCTGGTCTTGATGGTCTTGAAGTTGGTGAGCATGCCGCCCAGCCAACGGTTTACCACATAATACTGTCCGCAGCGCTTCGCCTCGAACTCAACGGATTCCTGCGCCTGCTTCTTGGTGCCGACAAACAGAATGGGCTTGCCCGCCTCCGCAACCTCGCGGATGAACATATAAGCCTCTTCTGCCTTCTTTACGGTCTTCTGAAGGTCGATGATGTAAATCCGTTGCGCTCGGTGAAGATATACTTCTTCATCTTGGGGTTCCATCTTCTGGAGTGTACGCCTGCTTCCAGCAGCTGCTTCATAGAAATAACTGACATTTTCTGTCCTCCTTATGTTTTGCCTCCCCCATGCTTCTGCGCGCTTCTCCACCCGTAGGCACACGAAAAGCACTCCGCATGAGTGCGTTATCGTTGGAATTATACCATATATTCTGCCCAGATTGCAATGTTTTTTTTCTCCACATCCCAAAATATTGCGCCGGTTTTTCAAATTTGTGCTATCATGAACGTAGAAAATGAAGAGGTAAATAGATTATGCAGGAAACATCACGCATCCAGGCCTTTTTTTACAAAGAAGCGCAATATCGTGCTTTGCGCCGTCGTCTGCACGCTGCTGTGGGGCAGCGCTTTCCCCAGCGTCAAAATCGGCTATGAACTGTTCGCCATAGAAGCCGGCGACGCCTTTACAAAACTCGTCTATGCCGGCTACCGTTTCGCCATCGCCGGGCTTTTGACGCTGCTCATCTCGGTGTTCCTAAATAAAAAAACTCTCGTTCCCCAAGAAAACGCCCTGCCGGGCATGTTCTCCTGGCCGTGGTGCAAACCTTCTTGCAATACGTCTTTTACTATATCGGTCTCGCGCGCACCACCGGCGTCAAAGGCGCCATTCTAAGCTCTACAAACGTCATCTTCATCGTGCTGCTGGCGCATTTTTTCTGCAAAGGCGAAAAGATAACGGTCAAAAAGCTCATCGGCTGTATCATCGGCTTTGTGGGCGTGCTGCTCGTCAATCTCTCCGGCGGCCTCGATCTTTCCTTCTCGCCCATGGGCGATGGCTTTATCGTGCTCTCTGCCCTGTTCTTCGCCATCGGCAGCATTTTGAGCAAGCGCCTGCCCGAAGATTCGATTCCACTTCCGTCACAGGCTGGCAGCTTTTCTTGGGCGGCCTGCTTCTGCTGCTCGTGGGCTATCTCGGCGGAGGCGGGCTTGCGCATGTGACAACCGCCGGCGTGCTCCTGTTGCTCTATTCCGCCTTCATCTCTGCCGCCGCCTTTACGCTGTGGCTCTTCCTCATGCGCTATAATCCCGCGGGCAAAGTCGCCATCTACAGCTTCCTAACTCCCATCTTCGGCACTGTGCTCTCGGGTATCTTCCTCAAGGAAACCTTTCTCACCTGGAACAATGCTCTGGCGCTTTTGTGCGTGTGTCTGGGCATCTACTTCGTAAATTCCGTGGGCAAAGCGAAACCGCAGGCATAAAAAAACGGCCATTCGGCCGTTTTTTATCGCTCTTACTCGTCGTCCTCTTCCTCGTAAAGGCGCAGGAATTCGTTAAAAGCAGCTTCCAGCTCCTCTTCGATTCCACAGGGCTGAAGATGCTCTGCTCTTCATCCTCGTCCAGGCGCATGATGAGCACTTCGCCTTCCTCAAAGTCCTCCATAGGGACAACCGGCAAAAGCGATGCATAAAATGATCGCCATGGTCAAACGTCATCAGGCACTCAAAATCTACGTCGTTGCCCTCGTCGTCCGTCAATGTGATCACGTTGCTCTCGATATCCGCGTCGCTGTTATGGCCTGCGCAATGTTCGCAATGGCCGTTGCAATTTTCGCTCATACTTTTTCTCCTAAAATTAGTATTGTTTCGTTCTATCTAGATAGCCCTGCAGTATCGCTACCGCAGCCAGCTTATCCACTACTTTTTCTGCGCTTCGCCCGGCTGACGTCCGCTTCAATAAGCGTGCGCTGGGCAAATACCGTAGTGAGCCGCTCATCTTCCATGATAAGCTCTCTTCCCGTCGCCTCTTTCAGTCTTTTCCGCAAAGGCGGAAATCTTTCTCCGCCTGAGGGCCGATGGTCCCGTTCATATTTTTGGGCAGCCCGCAGACAATCTGCTGCACGCCGTTTTTCTCGCAGAGCTCTTTTATGTAGGCGATATCCGCCTCCTCGCCCCTGAACCTCGTAAGATTCCAGCCCCTGCGCCGTAATGCGCAGCGGGTCGGAAAGTGCGATGCCAATGCGCCGCTCTCCTACGTCTAGCCCCATAATCTTGGGATATAGCAATCCTGCCTCCTATTCGAGATTCTCGATGTACTGCGAGACAATCTCCTCCTCGAGCAACTCGTCCCGGTCCAGCCTGGTGAGCAGGCTGCGGGCGCCGTTGAAGCTCGTGATATACGTTGGGTCGCCGGAAATGATGTATCCGACAAGCTGGTTAAGAGGATCGTATCCCTTTGCTGCATCGCGTCGCATGCGAGTTTGATGATCCCGCGGGCAGGGTTGTCCATATCTTTGGTAAGGACAAATTTTGTCGTCCGATCTGCATTGTTCATGTTGCTATCCCTCCTCTTAACTCTGTTAGAGTTATTATATACCATGCTTGTTCACAAATCAACCAATCCGCGCTCTATTTTCCCGTTTTTTGGCAATGTTTCCCCGAAGAGAAATTCATGCAAAAAGCCGCCTTAAAAGCGGCTTTTCACATTTACCACATGTTGCAAACTGCATCCTCAAGGGCGCGTTTGCCTCTCTTCATCGTTCTTCTCATAAAGGTCTTTGTGCCCGGAACCGTGGCCATAACCGCCGCCGCGCCGACAACACTGCCCATGAGAAAAAGTAAGAGCTGTGCATTTCATATTCATTTTAAACTCCCTTCTTCAAATGAATTCTCGCTACTAATTTGTGCAAAAAGGGAGTTTTAGTCACGAAATAACTGTTTTTCCAAAATTTAAATTTTTGTATCCGCAGCCGGTCGGCAATCTCCGCCAGCTTCTCCACGGCCTGGAAAATCTCCTCCCGAGTGGTGTAGCGCGAGAAGGTAAAACGCAGCGCACCCCTGGCCTCCTTCTCCGAAAGCCCCATCGCCAAAAGCACATGCGAGGGCGAGCGAACCCGCCGTGCAGGCAGAACCGCTGAGCAGGCGATCCCCGCCATATCCAGGTTGTAGAGTGCCGCCTCGCTGGTGAGATCCGGAATGCGCAGGTTGACGTTGTTGGGCAATCGTTCGCTGGGATGCCCGTTTAACACCACCGGGAATCTTTTCCCGCGCCAGCGCGATCATCTCTTCGCGCAGCGCCGCCAGCCTCTGCGCCTCTTTTGGCAGTTCCTCCGTCGCCAGCTCAATCGCCCGCCCCATCGCCACAATCGAAGCCAGGTTTTCCGTGCCCGAGCGCCGCCCGCGCTCCTGCCCGCCGCCGTGCATGTATTTGTCCACGCTGGTCCCCTGCCGGATATACAGTGCCCCCACGCCCTTGGGCGCGTGGAACTTGTGCCCGGAAAGCGAGAGCATGTCGATGTCCATGGCCTGCACATCAATGGTGAGATGCCCCACCGCCTGCACCGCGTCCGTATGGAACAGCGCACCGTGCTCGTGGGCAATTTTAGCAATCTCCGCCACCTTGTTTATCGTGCCCACTTCATTATTGGCAAACATCACGCTCCCCAAAACCGTGTCCGGCCGCAAAGCAGCGCGCACTGCCTCCGGGCGCACCTGCCCGTATGCGTCCACATCAAGGTACGTCACCGCATACCCCTCGGCCTCCAGTGCCCGGCAGGTGTCCAACACAGCGTGATGCTCCACTTTGCTCGTGATGATGTGCCGCCCCTTTTCTTCGCGCATGCGCCGCGCCCATAATTGCCCAATTGTCGCTCTCGGTGCCGCAGCCCGTGAAGAAAATCTCCCGAGCCAGCTTTGCGTTTAGAGCCGCGCGCACCTGCTCCCGGGCTACATCCAGCGCGTGGTGCGCCTCCCGTCCCAGCGCGTATACCGAGGATGGGTTGCCGTAATTCTCCTGTAAATAAGGCAGCATCGCCTCTAGAACTTCCGCCCGCACTTTCGTGGTAGCGGCGTTATCCAAATAGATCAATCTTTGCACCCTCTTTATCAAAAAAAGCAGGCAGAGCCGCCCGCTTTTTTCCAGTTACAGCGCGATAAAGAACCCATCGCACCGTTTTCCCATGGTCTCTTCTGTGAGAGAAAACCTCTCACTGTCAGAATATGTGCAAAGCAGCGAAAGCGTGACGTTCTGCGGCGGAATATGAAGCGCCTCAAACTGGCAAAGCAGCACATGCCAAAGGTCTAGGTGTATGCTCCCCGCCTCTTCTAGCACAGCCCCGGGATATTCTGGCCGAAACAGCGCCGCCACATCCTCCTGCACTTCATAGCACGGCCCGCAAATCGAAGGGCCTACGCCCACTAAAATCTCCTCCGGCAAAATCCCTAGTTTCCCATTTTCGCCACCGCCGTACCCGCAATGCCGGATAGCGTGCCCTTCCAGCCCGCATGGCAAACCGCCGCCGCCCGCTTGTTTTTGTCCAGAAAGAAAAGCGAGTTGCAGTCTGCGTGCAGGCTCACTGCCGCAGTCCCCGGCGCCGTCACACAAACCCCGTCGCATTTGGGCAGCCTCATTTTCTCTAAAAAAATCCCCATGCCGTGATGTTCGCTCCCCACAAACTCCACGCTGTTTCCATGCTCATAATGGCAGGCCACCAGCTGTTCTGGCTCCATCTCCATCGCCCGGGCCGCCTGTCGGAAATTCTCCCGCACGTGCTTAGGGTTGGGATCGCGCTTAAAACTTAAATTGAGCGTCGCAAATTCCTTTGTCGCTCACTCCGCCTATCCTGGATGTAAACCCGTGCCGCACGCCCAGCGCGCTAAAAGAAGGAATCGTGTAGAAAATCACGCCTTCCTTCTGCTGCTCTATAAAACCTTTTTGTACTCTATCCCGATACGCCACTGCGCTCTCCCTATTTCTCCGGCATCAATTTTTGAGCTCATTCATAAACGTGCTCACATCCTTAAACTCGCGGTAAACCGAAGCGAAGCGCACATACGCCACCTCGTCCACATTTTTCAGACACTGCATGACCATATCCCCAATGTCCGCCGCGCCGACTTCCTGCTCCACCCGGTTCTGCACCTGGTTTTCAATATCCAGCGCCATCGCGTCGATGGTGTCGATAGAGACGTTTCTCTTCTCGCAGGCTTTCATAATGCCGCGCTTGATTTTGTCGATATCGAACGCCTGGCGGCTGCCGTCTTTTTGACCACCATCACCGGCACCTGCTCCGCCTTTTCATAGGTCGTAAACCGCCGCCCGCATTTCAGGCACTCCCTGCGCCGGCGAGTGGAAACGCCTTCATCCAAAGGCCGGGAATCCACAACCTTGCTCTCATGGTGCCCGCAATAAATACACCGCATGTTTTCTTCACCTCAAAAACCACCGAAGCGGCCCGTTTCTCTGATGATTATACCACAAACCTCGTCCATTTCTCAACGGATGATTTCACACGTCGCCACATCAATTTCCACCAAAATCACGTCGTCCCCGATTTTGCAGATGTCCTTCCAGGGGGATGACAAAGTTCTGCCGCCCAAACAGCCCGCAAAACCCGCTGTTCCCCGGCACGACAATGGCGTGAATATGTCCCTTGCATTCGTCAAATATCAGGTCGCAAACGCACCCGAGGCTCCTGCCCTCGCAGACGTTGATGACCTCTTTTTGCCTCAACTGATTGTAGCGCAAAAAAATCCCTCCCTCGCTTTTTGTATCATATGCGGGAGAGAGGATTTTGGTTTATGCTACTACGTGAACTTTGATCATGTTGGTGGTGCCCGCCACCCGAGCGGTATCCCCGCCGTGATGATGACAAGATCGCCTCTGCGCACATGCCCTGTCTCCACAGCCTTTTTCTACCGCGTGGGCAAAGAGCGCGTCCATGTTCATCTTCTCCTCCAGACGAATGGGGAAAACATTCCAGGAAAGGTTTAGCTGCCGCATCACCTCATCCGTCATCGCGCAGCCGATGATGGGAATCGAAGGCCGGAATTTAGAGATAAAGCTTGGCCGTCGTCCCCGTTTTGGTAATGGCCAAAATCGCCGCCGCGTTCAGGTCATAAGAAATTGTGCAGGATGCGTGGGGAAACGGCGTCCGCCGTGTTCTCCGCCCCATGGATTTTCTGGCTCTCGGTGAAGAAACGTTTTTTATAATCGATGTCCTGCTCAGTGCGCAGCGCGATGCGCGCCATGGTCTCGACTGCCTTCACCGGGTATTTGCCCGCCGCAGTCTCACCCGAAAGCATAATTGCGCTGGTGCCGTCGTAAATCGCATTGGCCACGTCCGTGCCTTCCGCCCGGGTAGGCCTCGGGTGCTTGATCATGCTCTCCAGCATCTGCGTCGCCGTAATCACCTGCTTGCCTGCAAGATATCCGCGCTTGATGAGCTTTTTTTGCTGTACCGGCACTTCTTCCAAGGGAATTTCCACGCCCATGTCTCCCCGGGCGACCATAATGCCATCACAGTTCCGAATGATTTCGCCTGCGTTCTCCACGCCCTCGGCGTTCTCAATCTTGGCGATAATCTTCATGTGCTCACCGCCGTTTTTATCCATGAAATCCCGCAACAGCAGCAAATCGTCCGCGTTGCGCACAAAGGACGCCGCGATGATGTCAAACCCCTGCTTGATGCCAAATAAAATATCCTGCTCGTCCGCCTCGCTCATATACGGCATGTTCAGGTGCACGCCCGGCAAGTTTACACCCTTGCGATCGGAAACGATCCCCCGTCTATTACCTCTGTTCAATTTCCGCGCCGCAAACCCGGCGCACATGCAGCTCAATGTTGCCGTCGTCTAAAAGGATAACGTCTCCCGTGCGCACGTCCATGGGCAGCCGCTTGTATGTCACGCTGGCCATCTTGCTCGTGCCCAAAGTGTCGTTTGTGGTGAGAATAAAGCGCTCACCAGGGACAAGTTCCGCCTTTTCCGCCCTCAAAGCGCCCCAGCCGCACTTCCGGCCCCTTTGTATCTAAGAGCGCCGCTACCGGCCGCCCCATCTCCTCGCGCGCCTGTTTCAGCGCAAAAAACGGCCCAACTGTTCGCGGTGATCCCCGTGCGAAAAGTTAAAACGCGCCACATCCATCCCCGCAGCAATGAGCTGCTTCATCGTCTCTACATCGCAGCTGGCCGGCCCCAGCGTTGCGACAATTTTTCGTCTTTCGTTTTGCCATTCTTTTGCGCATTCCTCTCCAGGCTTTAACCATAATTAAAAATCCATCCAAGTATATATTATACACGAAAAATGCAGGATGAAAATACCTTCCTTCATTTTTTACACATTCGCCATATTGCGCCTTTTTTGCCTGTCACGGTTCTACATCATTTGGAAAATGAGTAGGATATACTGTGCCCGGGTGAGGGAAATGAAAAAGGTATACATAGAGCTCGTCCTTCTGGATAACTTCCTGATGGACTTTATCATCTTATTTTTTGCCATGCGGCTTTCCGAAAAGCGCGCAAAGCTTCCCCGTGTTTGCGCGGGTGCGGGCATCGGCGCAGTATATTCCGCCGTGGCGCTTGCCGTCCCTTTTCTTGGCGGCCTTTTCTATAAGGGTCTGGCGCTGCTCATCATGTGCCTGCCCTTGGGTGCCCGGCCGGTCAAACGGTATTTCGCGCGCTGCGGCTTGGCGCTGGTTTGCTCTTTTTATTTGGCGGCTGTATTTTTTTTCGCCATGCTGGCAGCCGATGCTCCCCTAAACGGCGCCTATCTCGGCCTGCCCATCCTGCGCTATGTGCTGGCCGGCGCCGCGGCCGGCATCGCGCTTCTAGAGCTCTATCACCGCACCCCAGCCCCAAGCCCGGCGAGGATTATCTCATCCATGCCGAATTTTCCGGCTTTTTGTTAATTTAAAAGGCTTTCTCGATACGGGGAATCTTCTGGAAAGCCCCGGCGGGCAGGGTGTGCTCATCATAAGCCGCGCCGCAATAGAGGATGTTTTCCTCTCTTTTTTAGAAAGCCAGCCGCTCCCGAGCTTTTCTTGCATCACAGCATCGGGCCAAAGCGAGCTCCCCGCCTTTCTGCCGGATAAACTTATTATCACCACAAAAAGCCATAGCTATGCAGCCAAGGCCTATCTCGCGCTTTCGGACGCGCCTTTTCCCAGCGGATATACCGCCCTTCTCGGGCCTAAAATAAAACTATTCCCATTATAGGAGGAACTCATGATACGGAATTTAGAGCAGATACGTTTGGCACTTTTCAAGATTTTTTTGGCCAAAAACACCTCCTTTATGTCAATGGGAGCGAAGCGCTCCCTCCTCCCCTTTCCAAAAGCGAGGAGAGCAATTTAATCGAGCGCCTAGCCGGCGGCGAGAGCGAGGTGAAAACAAGCCTCATCGAGCGCAATATCCGCCTGGTCGTCTATATTGCGCGCAAATTCGACAATACCGGCGTGGGCCTAGAAGATCTCATCTCCATCGGCACCATCGGGCTCATCAAGGCCGTCAATACTTTCGATGCCAGCAAAAACATCAAGCTCGCAACCTATGCCAGCCGCTGTATTGAAAACGAGATTCTCATGTTCCTGCGCCGCACCTCCGCACAAAAAGGCGAAATCTCTCTGGATGAACCGCTCAATGTGGATTGGGATGGCAACGAACTGCTGCTCTCGGATATCCTGGGCACAGAGAGCGATGCCGTATTTAAAGAAATCGAAAGCGATGTCGAGCGCTCGCTCATTGCCGAAGCCGTCTCGCACCTCCCCGCCCGGGAAAAGCTCATCATCAATATGCGTTTTGGTCTTTCCGGCTTCCGGGAGAATACGCAAAAGCAAGTCGCGGATGCGCTGGGCATTTCACAGAGCTATATTGCCCGCCTGGAAAAGCGCATCATCCGACGCCTGCAAAAGACGTCTCAAAAATGCTCTGATTTTTCTATTTTCTCAAAAAGCGGCCGATAACCGGCCGCTTTTTGGTTGCTTTTTTCGCTCTCCCCGCCATTTTCGAGTACTCCTCCATTTTTTTCCCTAGTATAGAAATTCCCTCCAAAGGTAACCCTAAAGTGCAAAGACAACAACAAGGGAGAGGAAATGCATGTTAAACAAAGTGGAAATCTGCGGTGTGGACACTTCCAAACTTCCGGTCATCCCGGAAAACCGCTTAAAGGAATATTTTGAAAAAATCTACGCCGGAGATAGAAAGGCGCGCGAGGAATTTATCCAGGGCAACCTGCGGCTGGTGCTCTCCATTGTGCAGCGCTTTTCCATGCGCGGCGAAAATGTGGACGATCTGTTCCAGATCGGCTGCGTGGGCCTCATGAAGGCCATCGACAACTTCGATATCAAAGTGGGCGTGCGCTTTTCGACCTACGCTTGCCCGATGATCATCGGCGAAATCCGCCGGTACCTTCGGGATAACAGCCTCGTGCGCGTGAGCCGTTCGCTCAAGGATACCGCCTACCGCGCCTTTGCCGTGAGCCGGGAGCTCGCCGAAAAAACGCCGAAGAGCCGGGCATCGATGCCATCGCAAAACAGATGGGCATCTCCCGGGAGGAGCTTTCCTTCGCGCTGGACGCTGTGCAAGACCCTATCTCCATCGCACAGCCCATCTATCAGGAGGGCGGCGACGCGCTCTATGTGCTCGACAGCCTGTCTGACGAAAAAACTCCTCGGAGAACTGGCTATCGGGCATCGCGCTCAGAGACGCCATCGGCAAGCTCGGGGACCGGGAGAAAAATATCATCCGACTGCGCTATTGCGAGGGCAAAACCCAGATGGAGGTTTCCGAAGAAATTGGCATCAGCCAGGCTCAAGTTTCCCGGCTTGAGAAAAACGCCATCCGCAATATCAAAAGAATTATACCTGAGATAAAATAAGACGGCGCCCATCTGGGCGCCATTTTTTCACAAAAAAGAGCAGGCATTGCAGTACCTGCTCTAAGGGGAGGGAGTATCGCCCGGGGAGGGGCGGTACAAAACTATTTCCATCGTTCGCAACAATCTGCTGCCACGACGCCATTCGTAAAACCGTCATCACCCGGCATATATTACGAATTTGTTACTTTTAGTTTAGAATTAATATATGTCTTGATAATGAACAATTTATGAACAAATTATGAATAGTTCATTTTAATAGATTATTTTTAAGCTGCTGCCCCGCTCCCCCTTCTGCACCCTGATGGCGCAGGGGATGTTATCGGATAGCGCGGTGACATGCGAAATAATGCCCACCAGCCTGCGAGAGCTTTTTACCGAGAGCAGCATATCAAGCGCCTCGCCGATGGATGCGCTGTCCAGCGTGCCAAAACCCTCGTCGATAAACATCGCCTCGATATTCACCTTGCCTGTGCGGCGCTGTAGAAATACCGAAAGCCCCAAACACAGCGAAAGCGAGAGCAGAAATTTCTCTCCGCCGGAAAGGCTGGCGACACCTCGTGTCTCTGCGGAGAACGCGTCTAACACCTCAAAATTGAGCCCAGCTTTGCGCTTGCCGCCCACAGCCTCCCGGGTGCGCAACAAGCGGTAGCGCCCGCCATGTACGGATTCCAGCAGCACATTTGCCTCCCGGGTGACGGCGGAGAGCAGGATGCCCATCACAAACCTGCCTATGCCCACGCCGCGATTGCCTCGCAGCGTGGCGGCAAAGTTTTGCAGCATATCCGCCTCCGGCGCTTTTTGCCGCAGGCGCTCGTCCACTTTTTTTCGCCTCTTCCTTTAACGCTTCCAAGCTGCTCAGTTGCTGTCTTTGCGCCGCAAGCTGCTCGCGCAGGGTGTTTGCCTCTTCCTCAGCCTGCCGGTATGCCTGCTCCACCGCGGCCATATCCGGCCGCTGTTTTCCCCGCAAAGTGCGCAACAGCGTCTCCCGCTCCCCTTGCACCGCCTGAACTTTCTTTTCATGCGCGACGATGCGCTCTAAAAAGAGCCACCGCCTCCGCTTGTTCCAACCGTGCCGCGCTAAATTGCTCCGCATTTACAAAGCCCTGCGCGGCGAATGCATCTTCCCTGGCCTGCTCTGCGGCCCGGCATTTTTCGACCGCCTTGCGCTCCTCTTCTCGCGCAGAACCCAATAGCGCCTCTGCTGCCGCCAGTTCCCGCTGCGCAAATTCCCTTTGCCGCTGCGCTTCTGCAATGCGCGTCTTGCGCTTCGCCATCTCTTCAGCTACCTTCTGGAGCTCTGCTTCCAGCGCCGCAGGCTGCAACTCGCACTTGAAGCTCTCCCCGCATAGCATCCAGCCGCGCCTTGATGCCCACCAGCGTTTCCCTCTGTTCCTGTTCTGACACGGCAGCCCGCCTGAAAGCCTCCTGCGCATCCTGCTGCGCCTGTTCGAGCTGGCTTCGGCGCTGGCGCGCTGCCTTTAGCTGCTCTGCCGCCGTTTGCGCCTGCTTTGCCTGGGTGCGCGCCTGCTCAAGTTCCTCCCGCACCGCGCCACATTCGCCTATCTCTGCCGACAAAGCAGCCAACTGTTCCTTCTGGGCTCGTTCCTGCTCGTCCTGCACGGCCAGACTTCTGCGGCACTGCTCCAGCGCTGCCCTGCCGGACTCTTGCCGCTGCTGAAGGGCTTGCAGCTCCTCCCGGCCGATTTGTTCCGCCTCCGCAGCCGCAAAATGATGCTCAAACGGATTGCCACAAACCGGGCAGGTATCCCCCGGCTTTAGCCCCTGCGCCACCAAGTGCGCCGCTCCGGCAAGATAGCGCTCATAGGCCTCATCATAGGCCGCGTTACTCTGCTCCGAGACCAAGCGGAGCCTCTTTTCTTGTTCCCGCAACGCCTGCCCCTGCGCCTCTATTCGGGCAATTTTTTTCCTGTAACTGCCCTAGCTTGCGCCTGCATCCGCTCCTGCGCCAAAAGCTCTGCAACTTTGGCATTCCATTCCGCCTGTCCTGCCGCCGCCTCTTCCCATTCTTCGATGTTCTCGCGCAGCTTTTTCCAGCTGCCGGGCGCCCTCTTGCAGTTTCTGCTCCTGCTCTTGTTTACGCTTATCCTTCTCGCTCCACTGCTGCTTGGCCCGGGCAAAGGCCTGTTTTTCCTTTCCGATGGCCTGCAATTGCTCTGCCTGTTGCTCTAATTCAGCTGCGCGTTTTGTAGTTCTTCCAGCACAAGCTGCCCATCCGCGCTTTTCTCATATTCCTGCTGCGCTGCGCGCTCAACTTCTTTGCAGCGTTCCCGCTGCGCTCTGGCACCTGCGAGCTGCCGTGTTCTTGTCTCTGCCTCCTGAGCGGCGACAGCGTGTGCGTCAAAATACGGCGCGACCTTCTCCGCCCGTTCCGCCGCTTCCCTTTGCCCGCGCATCTCCGCTATTTCCGCTTCCTGCTCTTCGAGCGCCGCACCTTCCTCTTTTAGCTGCTCCAGGCGCGCAAACTGCTCCTCCCGCAGCCGGGCCTCGGCCTGAAGATTCTTTGCTTTTCCAGCGTTTTCCGCGCGCTCAAAGCATATTTTCCCGGCCTTGCGCTGTCTTTGATCCACTGCTACGCGCTCTTCCAGCGCCTCTAGCGTTTCCACTCCGGCGCTCCCCAGCAGCGCATCCCGCCGGGTGCGCAGCCCCGGGCTTCGGCCAGCATCTCGTTTGCCTGCTCCCCTAACCATTCCGCCGCCTGGCCCCAAAGCTCCGCTCAAACAGCGTGCGCAGGATTTTCTCCTTTTCCTCGGTATCTGCCGTAAGCAGGCGCTCAAACTGCCCCTGGGGCAGCAGGATAATCTGCCGGAACTGATCGTAAGAAAGCCCGAGAAGCTCCTCGGCATACTGGTCTACCGCGGTTTTTTTCATATTGGCGGCAAACGGCACCATCGCACCATCCTCCCCGCAGCTCTCCCGCCCGGGCCATCTCCTCAAAGCCATCCAGGTCCTTTCTTCGGGTGGGGCGCAAGTGCCGGTAAAACTCATATCGCTTGCCCTCGTGCGCAAAGATAAATTGCACGAAGGTCAACTCTTCTTCCTTGGCGTATTGACAGCGCATCGTGGAAAAGCTGCCGCGCCCGCCGCCGCTGCTGCGGCCAAACAGGGCATACGTCATGCCGTCTAAAATCGCCGTCTTGCCCGCGCCGGTGGGCCCGCTGATGAGAAACAAGCCATCCTGGCGGAACAGCGTAAAATCGATGAATTGCTCCCTTTTCATATGGGCCAAAAGCAGCAAAACGAAGGGAAAGCGGGATCATAGCCTGTCCCCTTTCTGCGCGCTCCATTGCCGCAAGAAACCATTTGACTTCCTCCGGCTTAGGGCTTCTGCCCTCCTGCTCTTGCAAAAATTCCTCCAGCACCGCCTCGGCCGAGAGCTGCTCCATCTGCTCGGGGAGACGCCGCTCTGCTCCCCGGGCGCATAGGCCGTGCTATAGGCGAGCAGTAGATTTGGATACGCCGCCCGGAAAAGCTCGTAATCCTCTTTTGCGATGCGCTCATCGCTCACTTCCAGGCGCAGGTAATCCTGGCTCGGGGACTCCAGCGCTTTTTTCTTGAGCGCGGCCAGAGTGCCCCTTTTCCTCTCAGAACGTAGGGCGGCTGCACCGGGATTTCCCGCACAGACATATCCGCCGTATCCAGCAGCAAAAAGCGCTTCTGCTGCCCGGCCTCGGAAAAAGAATAGGGCAGCGGCGTGCCACTATAGCGCGCGTTTTCCGCAACGCACTGGGGCTTGTGCAAGTGCCCCAAAGCCACATAGTCAAACCCTGCAAAAGAGTCTGCTCCTACCACCGCCGCGCCGCCGATGACGGCAGAGCGATCGCTCTCCGCCGTGACGCCGCCGCGCACAAACAGGTGCGCCAGCAGGATGTTGCGCTCGCCCGGCACCGGCTGCGGCGCCAGCTTCTCCAGAGCCAGCCGCAGTGCGGCATCCATATCCGCCGCCTCCTGTCCGGTTAGGCTGCGCACCTCATCGGCGTTGAAATAGGGCAGCAGATAGAAATTGACCGCCTCCCCGCTTGTTCCAGCCGCACATGGCGCACACCATCTTTGAGCCTGCCCGCCACAAATAACCCCGCCTTTTCCAGCAGCGCGCTACAGGATGCCAGGCGCTCTGCGCCATCGTGGTTTCCGGCTATGAGAAAGACCTTGACACCTAGTTTCATACACAGCGCCGTCATAAGCTCGTTATAGAGCTCAATCACTTCTGCCGCGACCACCGAGCGGTCGAAAATATCCCCGCTGAGCAGCACAGCGCTCACTTCCTGCTGGCTAACCACCCGGCTCAGTTCATCAATTAAAAACCGCTGGTGCTCCAGCAAGCTTTTCCCCATTAAGCTGATCCCAAGATGAAGATCAGAAGTATGCAGTAATTTCATCCGCTCCTCTTTTCCGCCAAAACCGCTGCGAAACTTTTTTCTCATTATAGCACGAAAGCGCTTTTGCACACAAAAAAACCGGCCTTTTCGGCCGGCAATTTTGATTACTGTCGATTGAGCTGCAAAACCTCTGTAGCGTTTTCGTAGACCTTATTATCCAGCGAGACACGATACAACTCGCGTTTCTTATAGCCATTTTGGAAATAGATATAATCCCCGGCTTTGCAAATGCCGATAGCAGAATCTGTGGAGATCATCTCTCTATCCTTGCCATCCAGCTTGATGCGGTAGAACTGCTGGTTGGACTCCGTCTGGCTGGCGGCATAATATCCGTAGTAGATGTAATCCCCAGCTACGTTCATATCCGAGACGCGCAAGTCCGTCAGCTGAATCTGGGCGCTGCCATCCGGCTTACATTTATACATGCCATTTTGTTACAGAAATAGAGCCAGCCGTTTTCGATGGTGAACATCGACGTTCCCCGGCCCACCGGCGCCTGGCGATCGCTGCCGTCGAGCTTGTAGGAATAGACGCGGTTGAAGTCTGCGTTGTTGATGAAGAACAGGCGGCCGTTATAGTAGATAAGATTGCCCGCAAAATCCGCGCTGATCTGCTCTGTGGTGAACGTGCCATCTTCCTGTTGATAGGTTTTATAAATGCCCTTCTGGCTTTCCAGATACTGAGAGCTATAGTAGAGCACGCCGTCCACAAGGTTGAGCGAGCCGCAGGCGATATCCGAAATCTTTTCATGCTCTTCGCTCGCAAGGTTCATGCGGTAGAGCTTACCGGTATCGTTATAATACGAATAGTACAGATAGCTATCATCGATGCAAAGGCTGCTCACAGTATAGTCTGTCAACCGCCGAACCGTGCCGTCTGTTTTCATCTGGAACAGACCATCGCGATTGAAGTAAATCGTTCCATCTTCCGCCTCTACAAACATGCCTTCATTTGCAATATTGGAAGCGGTATTGCCCCGCCACACTCCGTCGATTTTGCTCCCGACGATAAAAGAGACGACTGCCATGGCGATAATCGCCAGAACAACCGCAGCGCCCGCAATCACAGCGATGCGGACTTTTTTATTTTTCCAAGCGTTTTCCACAGGTTTTTCCTCTCCCAGAAATGATATGTCTTATTTTAGCACGATTGTCCTTGCTTGACAACGTCCTTCCGCAAGAAAAAATTGTGATTCCCGGCGTTTTTTGGTCGTGATGTCTCTGCTTGTATCTACTTTCTATTGTTGCCGTGCCAAATTTTTTCGATAAAAAGCAGAGGCTATGCTTTTTTATCAGCGTTTTCGCACCCTCTGCCTACTTTTTTACGTTTTTTTGAATTTCAGTTAGCGTTTGTTATTGTTTTTACAAATTTTTTCAAAATTCTTTGCGTTTGCTATTGCTTTTTTTTTTTTATGATATTATTAAATCAAGATTTATCAATTGGTAGCAATACCGGTGATAAATTCCCTCTTAATCCTTTCTAATTTCAAATCTCAAAGAAACGCTCCCTTCCAGGGAGCTTTCTTTTTGCCTATTTTTGCATACTTTTCAGCTTTTCCAAGGCATCCCCAATGCCGCCTACCGCATCGATGATGCCCGCCTCCACCGCTTCTTTTTTCCAGTGAGGACCGTTCCAATATCATCCGCTAGCTGGTTTTTATTGTTCATAAGCGCCAGCACCTGAGCTGCCTCTATATTGGCATTGTCGGATATGAAGTTAATAATGCGCTCTTGCATTTTGACAAAATACTCAAAGCTCTCTTGGGATGTAATAAACAGCCCATTGCTGCGCAGCGGGTGCACAGTCATGCTGGCTGTGGGCGCGATAAAAGAATAATCCGCAGAGACTGCCATGGGCACGCCGATGCTGTGCCCGCCCCCGAGCACTAAGCTGACAGAGGGTTTTCGCATCCCCCGCACCAGCTCGGCCAGCGCCAGGCCCGCCTCCACATCGCCGCCGGCAGTATTTAAGATGAGCAAAATGCCCTTGACCTCGTCGTCCTGCTCGGCATCTGTGAGCAGCGGGATGATGTGCTCGTATTTTGTCGCCTTAGTTTGCGGCCCGAGCAGATTATGCCCCTCGATTTGACCGATGATGCTCACAATCTGGATATTCTTTTTGGGCTTTGTGCCAAATTCCCGGATATCTTCCTGCTTTTGTTCCTGTTCTTGCTGGCATTCTACGGCCTCTGCATTTTCTGCGCTGTTTTGCGCCGTCTGTAAGGCCTCACTTCTATTTTCATGATTTACGTATTGCATGCTCTGCCCTCCTCTGCTTAGTTTTTCAATTTTTCCGCCAAATATACTTATTGTTTTTCAAAAATAATTTATTGATAATCGATATATTTTTATTTACAAACAGCATACTATATGATATGCTCTAGAAAAAAAGGAGTCGGTTATGAAAAGCTCTAAAATCGTAGCAAAATTATATGCATCATCTTATATGCGACGTTGGCGGCGCTCGCGCTATCTCTTTTCTTTATCCCCAGGGTGAGCCGCTCTCTGGTCAGCATATATCATTTTTTCAACCTACTGGGCGACTTTTTGTTTCCTTGCGGTGGGCTGGGGCTGCGCGCTTGGCATGGACATCATGTTTTGCGCATCATGAGCACCGTGCAAGCAGATACGCCCTTCACGTTGCAAAATGTAAAAAGCCTTAGGGGCGTGGCCATCTGTTGCGGCGTTTGCGCGCTTAACTTTTGCTTTATTTTGTTATTCCGCCCTTCCGTGACGCTGGCGCTCTGCGGGGCTATCCTTTATTCGGCTGCCTTTGCGCTATTGTGCTTTCTAGCGTATTTGAGCGGGCCGTCCTCTATAAAGAGGAAAACGACCTGACGGTTTAGGAGGCGCCATGATTATTGTAAATTTAGACGTCATGATGGCCAGGCGCAAAATCGGCCTGGCGGAGCTGGCAGAGAAGGTCGGTATCAGCCCGGCCAACCTCTCCATCTTAAAAAACAACAAGTGCAAGGCCATCCGCTTTTCTACGCTGGATGCGCTCTGCCAGGCGCTCTTTGCTGCCAACCATCCGACCTTTTGGCGTTTGAGGAGGTTTCCCATGAATAAGGAAAATAAGCCCGTAAAACCCTGGTTTTTGCCACAATCCTGGCCCTTTTGGGCACAATTCTGCTCTACGACTGCTTTTTCAAGCATGCGCCGCTTGGGGCAAATGTCCCTCTGCTTTTTGTGCTGTTTTATGCGGCGCTTCTGCTGCTTTTGGCGGACAATGTAATCTACTGCGCCATCAGAACTATCTGCTGCTTCTTTTAGGATTTGGCTTTTCCACCACGTTTATGCTCTATAACAACGGATTTTTGCTTTTCCTAAACGCGCTGGCGCTCCTATTTATCGTGCCGTTGCAGATAAACCTCATGCTGGGGCTGGAGGCCGCTTCGCCCTATACGGTGAGCAGCGCCAAGGATATCTGCTTCACGGTATTCGTGCGGCCTTTCCATCGCATTGGCAAAGCGTTTTCTCCGGAAAAGAACGAGCGCAAGGCCTTTTTCCGATTCTCATGGCGGCGCTCATCCTAATTCCCGTGCTGGGCATTTTGCTCTATTTGTTAAGCTCAGCGGACCAGGTGTTTTCCCAGTTGCTCGGCCGGGTTTTCCGCATGGACAGCGTGATGGACATCATATCCTTTCTGCTTTTATTCGCCGCCGGGCGCTGCTGCTCGGCAGCCTGTTCACCTCGCTTTTTTTCCGTGCGGCAACAACAGGTTCCCGGCAAAGAAAAAAAGCCCGCCAAGTTTACCCTGGTGGCAGTGAGCGTCGTGCTCGCCGGGTTGCATTTTTGATGGTGATCTTCTGCCTGGTACAGGGAATTTTCCTCTTCGGCTCCGCAAAACTCCCCGGCGGGCTTACTCAGAGCGAATACGCGCGCCAGGGCTTCTTCCAGCTTTGCGCGGCGGCAATCTTTGTTTTCGCGCTGGTAGCGCTTTGCCGCACCTGTACCCGACAGGCGGAGGGCGGGTGGAAAACCGCACTGGGAGCACTATACACGCTGCTGCTGCTCTGCACGATGGTGCTCATCTGCTCTTCCTTCTATCGCCTCATGCTCTATGAGCAAGTTTACTCTTTTACCCGGCTGCGCATTTATGTGCAGGCGTTCTCATCCTGCTGGCGCTTATCTGCGGATACAGCATCGCAAACGTCTGGCTGCCTTCCTGGAAGGGGTTTGCTCAGACTGTGCTTGTGACGGCTTTTACCTGCCTGCTGGGGCTATCTTTCTTTAATGCCGACGCATTTATCGCAAAGCAGAATGTGGCGCGAATGGATAAGACGATGGAGGCGGACGGCGAATACGGAGATCTCGACTATCTTTTAAACCTCTCTATCGATGCGCTGCCCTATTATTTGGGCGAGATTGAGAAAAGCGACTTGCTGCCCGAGCCCGAGCCTTCCTATTACTCGAGCGAATATTGAACCGCAATGCCCTGCGGGAACGGCGCTGCCACAGGCTGGCCATGCTGATTTACCAGATAGAGGCGAGCAGCGACCTGCGCTACTGGAACGCAAACCGCGCGGCGTTGGACGGCAGGCTGGAAGTGGTAAAGGGGTATCTGCTGGAAGCGAACGATAGCTATTCTAGATATTTTGGGCAATAAAAAAAAGAAGAGCAGCCAATGGCTGCTCTTCTTTTTATGCTTTTTGCGGCTGGACAATGACTTTGCTCATCTTTTCCAGATCAAAATATCCGAAATCGCCTGTTCTATCTGCCCCATATTGATGCTGCGCACCTGGCCGAGCAGCTCCTCTTCGCTCTGCACTCTGCCCAGCAGCAGCGCCGATTTCCCCAGCGCATTCATCTTGGCGGAAGTCGTCTCCCGGCCGAGCACATAGTTCGCGCAGAGCTGCACCTTGGTATTTTCCAGCTCTTCCTTCGTGATGCCGTCTTTTTGAGCTTTTCAATTTCGCTATGCACTCCCTCCAGCACGCGGGGAGCTTATCCTTGAGGTGCCGGCATACACAACCATCATGCCGCCGCTGCAATAGATCGCCGGGAAGCAGTAGACCGAATATGCAGCGCCGAGCTCCTCCCGTACTTTCTGGAACAGGCGCGAGCTCATCCCGCCGCCCAGGATGCTGGAAAGGATGCTGCCGGCGTATTTACGGTCGTCTAAAAAGCCATACATGGGAAATCCCAGGCCCAAGTGCACCTGCTCGATATCCTTGGAGAGCGTCAGCTCGCGTTTTTCCGGCTCCCAGCCCGCAAGCGGCCCGAAGAGCTGCTGCGCACGCCCGCTCGATATGGCCGAGCTTTGCTTCCAGTTGAGCGCGCAGCGCCTCCTTGTCGTAGTTGCCCGCGATGGCTACCACGATATTTTCCGCAAAATAGTGTTTCTCTTTATAGTCGAGCACATCCTGGCGGGTAAAGCGCCGGATGTTTTCCGCGGGGCCTAAATTGTCTTGGAAAGCTCGGTGCCGGTAAAGAAGGTTTCGGCCAGCTTATCGTGCAGCAGGTCGTCCGGGGCATCCTGGGACATGGCGATTTCCTCCAGGATAACGCCTTTTCCTTCTCGATTTCTTTTCCGGGAAAAACCGAATCGCAGAACATATCCAGGAGGATACCCAGCGCCTGGCCTATTTTTTCATCGATGCTCTGGATATAGTAGCAGGTCACTTCTTTAGAAGTAAAGGCATTGGCCTGCGCCCCAATATTATCAATATCCTGGGCAATTTGCTTATAATCCCGGCTGGAAGTGCCTTTAAAAACATGTGCTCCAAAAGTGCGACATGCCGTTTTCCGACATAGACTCCGCGGCAGAGCCGGTTTTCGTCCAGATGCCCACAGTGGCCGAGCGCATATCCGGAAGATGTTCGCCAAAAACCCGAAGGCCGTTGGATAGTGTAAAATTATCTGTCATGGTTTCACCCTTTCTTGCAGTTAGACCTATTTTCTGCAATCCCGAAGAAAATTATCCAGAGCTACGCGAAATAGAAAAGGCGGCATTTCTGCCGCCTTTTTTTCCTGCTTTTTTAGTCCTCTTTGCTGTTAAATGCTTCGAGGTCTTCCATCGTCACGCCGCGGTGAATGAGGTTGATGCGCTTTTTATCATCGATTTCAACAACTTTGACGAGCATTTCATCGCCAATCTTGCAGAAATCTTCGATTTTCTCCACGCGATCTTTGGAAAGCTTGGAGATATGCACCATGCCGTCTTTGCCGGGCAGCAGCTCGACAAATGCGCCAAATTGCATCAGCCGCACGACCTTGCCAAGATAGACATCCCCTACCTTGATTTCGCGCACGATATTTAGAATGATGCTCTTAGCCTTTGCAGCTGCGGCATCATCCGCTGTCGCAAGCGACACGCGGCCATCGTCTTCGATATCGATTTTGACGCCAGTTTCCGCGATGATCGAGTTGATCATCTTGCCTCCTGGCCCGATGACTTCGCGAATCTTATCCGGGTTAATGCTGAACTGGATGATCTTCGGCGCATAGGAGAAGGTTTTCTCGGCGCAGCGAGCACCTCGTTCATCTTGCCCAGAATATGCAGGCGGCCGCGCAGAGCCTGTGCCAGCGCGCGCTCCAAAATCTCTTTATCAATGCCCTTAATTTTGATATCCATCTGATGGCTGTGATGCCTTTATCCGTGCCTGCGACCTTGAAGTCCATATCGCCCAGAAAGTCTTCCAAGCCCTGGATATCCGTCAGCACGATGACCTTGCCATCCTGCTTGATGAGGCCCATTGCCGTGCCTGCGACCGCGGCTTTCATGGGAACGCCTGCATCCATCAGTGCCAAGGAGCTGGAGCAGATGCTGGCCTGAGAAGTCGAGCCGTTGGAGCTCAGCACTTCCGAAACCGCACGAATGGCATAGGGGAATTCCTCTTCCGAGGGCAGCATGGGCAGGATTGCCCGCTCCGCCAGCGCGCCATGGCCGATTTCTCTTCTGTTTGTGCTGCGGATGGGCTTTGCCTCGCCCGTGGAATACGGAGGCATATTGTACTGGTGCATATAGCGCTTAAACGTATCTTCCGAGATGCCGTCCAGCGTCTGCCCATCGCCGATGGAGCCCAGGGTGACCAGGTTCATGACCTGCGTTTGCCCGCGGGTGAACACAGCGCTGCCGTGCGTTCTGGGCATCACGCCCACTTCGCACCAGATGGGACGGACATCTTCATAGCCGCGGCCATCCGGACGGACGCCCTCGTTGGCGATTTTCTTTCTGATGATCTCCTTCATGATGGCATAGAGGCTGTTGTTGACGTCTGTTTTGCAGTTCGGATAATCCGGCTCGAAATATTCTACCGCTTCCTTCTTCACGAGCTTCTCGCGGGTTTCGCGCTCGGTGCGATCGAAGGTATCCATGGCCCAAACCATGCGGTCGTAGAACTTCTCTTTGACGGCGTTATCCAGCTCTTCGCTGACGTGGTAGAGCTCGTACTCTTTTTTCGGGCTTGCCGATATCCGCCTTGATGCCCTCGATGAAGGCGCAGATTTTCTTGATCTCTTCGTGCGCCAGCAGAATTGCTTCGAGCATTTCCGCCTCGCTGACTTCGTCCGCGCCGGCTTCGACCATCATGACGGCATCTTTCGTGCCCGAAACAGTGAGATGTAGGCGGCTGGCCGCGCGCTGAGCGCTATCCGGGTTGACGACAAACTGCCCGTCCACCATGCCCACGACCACAGAGCCGGTGGGCCCCATGAAGGAAGGCCGGAGATGGACAGCGCCACGGACGAGCCGATCATGCCTAGGATTTCCGGCGGGACATCCTGCTCGACGGACAGCACCGTGACGATGACCTGAACATCGTTATAGTAGCCCTTTGGGGAACAGCGGCCGCAGCGGGCGGTCGATGAGGCGGCAGGCCAAAACAGCCTTCTCGGAAGGCCGGCCTTCGCGCTTGATAAATCCCCCGGGGATTTTACCTACGGAATACATTTTTCTTCAAACTCAATGCTGAGGGGAAGAAATCCACATTGTCTCTGGGGCTTTCCGCACCTGTTGCGTTGACGAGGACTACCGTATCCCCGCAGCGCACGATGCAAGAGCCATCTGCCTGAGAGCAGTATTTGCCGGACTCGACAACAATCTCTCTGCCACCCAGCTCCAACTTGTACACGTGATTTTCTTGCATGTTACCTCCTCGCAGGCGCCTGCCTGCAAATTCTATCTTCCATTTTTCATTGATACAAACTTTGGCGCCCAAAATCCTCTATTTAAAAAGGATAGAGCGGTTTTAAAACCGCTCTATATGGTCGCAAATATGAAGCCTTACTTTCTCAGGCCGAGCTTAGCGATGAGCGTACGATAGCGCTCAATATCCTTGCTCTTCAGATAGTTTAACAGACCTTTTCTACGGCCGACCATTTTGAGCAGACCGCGGCGGGAATGGTGATCCTTCGCATTGGCCTTAAAGTGGTCGTTCAGGTGGTTGATGCGCGCGGTTAGAAGCGCGACCTGCACCTCGGGAGAGCCCGTATCGCCCTCGCACGTTGCATACTCTGCGATGATTGCTGCTTTATCGATCTTTCCCATTGTAGTGTTACCTCCATACATTTTATAATCGCCGGAAACGTCGTCTCGCGCCGGGAAAGCGGCAAAACAAAGCGACCGGTTCATGGTAGTTTTATTCTAGCACATCAGGCCGGGTTGTAAACCCCTCTGCCATGCCATTTTCACACATTCCTCCGCCCTTTTTTGTCATTTTTTCTATCTGGCGGTGAGCTCGCTTAGGCCAGCAAACTGCTGCTCGCCACGCAAAAAAGCAAGCAAGCGAATGCTGACAAGCTCGCCATAGGCATTCCCGGAAAAAACCTACGAGGTTGCTCTCCACCGAGCGCGTCTCCATCCGCCACAGTCGGGCGGATGCCGATATTGGTGACAGCGGCATAGCGCTTCCCCTGAAGTTCTGCCTCCGCGGCATACACGCCGTGCCGGGGCATAATTTTACCCGCGGGCGGGTAAAAATTCAGCGTCGGAAACCCGAGCTGCCGCCCGAGCTGTTTGCCATGCGCCACAACATCGCAAATTTCATAGGGGCGGCCCAGCAGACGTTCAGCCTCTTCCACATCCCTTCCCGCAGCGCAGTTCGATGCGCGTACTGGAGACAGGCGCGCCGCCCAGCAGATAGGGCGGCATACAGACGACCTCTGCGCCGAACTCCTTTGCGGCTTCCGCAAGATACTCTGGCGTGCCCTCCGCATTTTTGCCAAAGCGGTAGTTAAACCCCACCACTACGGCCTTTGCCCCGAGCTCTGCAAAAAGCTGCCGGGCAAATTCTTTCGGTTCATTTCTGCGATTTTTTCTCCAAACGCGGGCATATAGAGCATGTCAACGCCGAATTCTTCCAGCGCCCGAATTTTCTCCTCGGGTGTAAAAAATCGCCTCGGCTTCTCCGCCAAAATAGGCGGAAGGCAGGTTGGAAAAAGTACAGACGAGCAGAAAGATCCTTAGCGTTTGCGACCTCTTTTAGGCGCGCCAGCACGCTTCTGTGCCCGAGATGCAGGCCATCGAACGTGCCCAGCGCCACGGCGGTATTCTCTTTTTTCTGATTTTGCTTGAGAATTTCCATGCGTTTTCCTTTTCCGGCCTCAGTAGAGCGGCGTGACCAGCCGAAGCTCGCCATTCTGGCATACTCCAACGCCGTAAAACTTGTCCCCACAGTACAACCGAAACTGGCCTTTCTGCGATTCATAGGTGATTTTCTGCCCATTTTGCAGAGCAAATTCATATTTTTTCCCCAGGCGCACCTCCGGCAATTCCCCAGGGCGGATTCCGGACTGCGTACAAAGGAAAAGTCCCCGGCCGCAGCGAGTTCTTTTATCTCGTCCACCGTATAGGCATCTTCAATAGAAAAGCCGCCGGAAGCCGTGCGCATGAGAAAAGAGGTATGGGCGATTTGCCCCAGGCTTTTTGCAATGTCCTCTAAGAGCGTGCGGATATAGGTCCCCTTTGAGCAGGCGACCTCTAATAAAAAGCGATTTTCCCCGGTTTGCGCCAAAATATCCACGCTCTTTATTTGCACTTTGCGGGGCTTTTTCTTCACTTCCACGCCTTTTCTCGCCAGCTGATAAGCCGGGCGGCCATCTATCTTGACGGCGGAATAGTCCGGCGGGATTTGCTCTATCTCTCCAAGAAAGGCCGGCAACGCCGCCTGTAGCTCTTCTTTGCTCACGGCGCAGGCTTTTCTTTCCAAAACCGTGCCATAGCTATCCAGCGTATCCGTGCGCACGCCAAAGCAAATTTCCGCCCGGTAGCGCTTAGAGTGGTTCATGAGAAACTCACAAAGCCGGGCAGAGCGCCCGAGAAGCACCACGAGGACGCCGGCAGCGCCTGGATCTAGCGTGCCGGCATGCCCCACACGCTTTTCGCCCAAAAGTTTTCGAAAAAAACCGTCGCGCCATTGGAGGACATGCCCGGCGGTTTTAATAAATTGATCATCCCATTCATAGATAATTTTCGCGGCCCGCAGAATTTTTCCTTGGCCTCTTCTATGCTACCCTCTACCGAGCAACCCGCTGCCTGCTTGTGCCCGCCGCCACCGAATTCTAGCGCCAACGCCGAGACATCTGCATACTGGTTGCTGCGCAGGCTGGAGCGGAATTTGTTATCTTCGCCGTCTGTCTGCCGCAGAAAAATCGCAATTTCCACGCCGATGATATCCGGGCATAATTTACGACTTCGTCGCAGTCTTCCCGTTTGGCGTTTAGTTCCTCATAGTCGCTGCGCAGGATATAGGAGAGTGCGATTTTGCCATCTTGCGAAAGCTCCATGCGGTCTATCGCGCGGCCGATGAGCTTAGTCGCCCCAAGGGTTTTCTCCCGGTAGATGACTTTATTGAGCCAAGGTAAGTCCGCCCCATAGCCCCGGAGCTTTGCCGCCGCCGTAAGCACAGCTTTATCCGTATTGGCATAGGAGAAGTTGCCGGTATCCGTGGAGATAGCGGTATAGAGCAGATTCGCGATCTCCACCGTAATCGGGCAAGAGAGCTCCTCTAAGAGTTCCAGAATGATTTGCCCTGTCGCGCCATAGGGTAGCACCAGGTTTTGCTTGCCAAAGCCAGTGTTCGTCGGGTGATGATCGATAACCATGGTATTCTCATTTTGATAAACACCCGGCTCAAATCCCCCAGGCGGGAAAGATCCCCCGCAATCCACTGCGACAACCGCACCATACGAGCGGATTTCCACCTCCGCGCTATCCGTGACGGGAAAAAGCTCTCCCATAAAGGAGAGCTTATCCGGCACTACGCCGTGCAGGCCAAAGACGACCTGCTTGCCCATGCCCAAAGGCCCAGGCAAAGGGCGAGGCTACTACCCACAGTATCCCCATCCGGGCTCACATGCCCAATGATGAGGAAATCATCGCTGCCAGAAAGATTCTGTAAAATTTCCTGCTTACTTGGCATCTTCGCCTTCCTCCCTCTCTGCTCGGCGTTGGCTCGGTCTTTTGCCGAGACTTCGTCGATGAGCTTGGAGATTTTCGCGCTGTATTCAATTGAGTCGTCATGCACAAAGCTCATGACAGGCATGCGGCGCAGGCGGATTTTCTCGTTCAGCCTGGCGCGCAGAAAAGGTTCCGCGCTCAAAAGCGCTTCCATGGTGGAGGCGACTTTTCCGGCGTATCGTAGATGCTCACATAGACTTTTGCATATTTGAGATCCTGCGTGACCGAGACTTTACTGATGCTCGTCATCCGGCTCAGGCGCGGATCTTTTAGCTCTGTGAGCAGAATCTCGCCCAATGCGCGGCGAAATTCGCCGTCGATGCGGGCTTCTCTTAGCTTGCTCATATCTTACCTTTCGGGTTAGCGCTCGACTTCCACCACTTCGTAGGCCTCGAGGACATCCCCTTCTTTAATATCGTTGTAATTTTCCAGCGTCAGGCCGCACTCGTAGCCAGAGACCACTTCCTTTGCGTCGTCTTTGAAGCGCTTTAGGGAGGAAAGCTTGCCTTCGAATGCCACAACGCCGTCCCTTAGCAGGCGCACACCAGCATTGCGGACAATCTTGCCATCCGTCACATAGCCGCCGGCAATCGTACCCACACCAGAGGCCTTGAACGTCTGACGCACTTCCACATGGCCGATGACATTTTCCTTGAACTCCGGAGCCAGCAGACCCTTCATTGCCTTTTCCACATCCTCGATAGCGGTATAGATGATGCGGTAGGTGCGGATATCCACGCTCTCGCGCTCGGCAGCCGCTGTCACATTGGCATCCGGGCGGACGTTAAAGCCGATGATGATGGCGTTGCTCGCAGAAGCCAGCATGACGTCTGTCTCGCTGATGGCGCCGACGCCGCCATGGATTACCCGCACGCGGACTTCCTCGTTGCTGAGTTTTTTCCAGCGACTGGCGCAGCGCCTCGACAGAACCCTGCACATCTGCTTTGACGACGAGGTTGAGATCCTTAATCTCGCCTTCGGCAATTTTCGAGAACAGGTCGTCAAGAGATACTTTTGCCATGCTCTTGAGCTTCTCTGCTTTGATTTTATCCTTGCGCTCCTCTGCTACCTGTTTGGAGAGGCGATCCTGCTCCACAGCGTTGATCACATCCCCCGCTTCGGGAACTTCCGAGAAGCCGATGACCTCGACGGGCATGGAGGGCCCTGCCTCGGTAACGGTATTGCCGCTATCGTCGAGCATTGCCCGCACGCGGCCATAGGCCGTGCCTGCCACGATGGTATCCGAGACATGCAACGTACCCGTCTGCACGAGCACTGTCGCCACCGGGCCGCGGCCTCTATCCAGCCGCGCCTCGATGATTGTACCTTTTGCCATGCGGTTGGGGTTGGCTTTGAGCTCCGCGACATCCGCTACCAGAAGAATCGTCTCGAGCAGCTGCTCCAGGCCCTCGCCCGTCAACGCGGAAACCGGCGCCATGATCGTATCGCCGCCCCATTCTTCGGCAACAACGCCGTATTCTGTGAGCTCCTGCTTAATTTTATCGACATTCGCGCCGACTTTATCGATCTTATTGATGGCCACAATGATCGGCACCTGCGCCGATTTGGCGTGGTTGATTGCCTCAATTGTCTGGGGCATGACGCCGTCGTCTGCCGCGACCACCAGGATGGCGATATCCGTCGCCTGGGCGCCTCTGGCGCGCATTGCAGTAAACGCCGCATGGCCAGGGGTATCCAGGAACGTGATGGATTTTCCTTTGATGCTGATCGTATAGGCGCCGATATGCTGCGTGATGCCGCCGGCCTCACCCTGCTGAACTTTGGTTTTGCGGATAGCGTCGAGCAGCGAGGTTTTGCCGTGATCGACGTGGCCCATGATGGTCACCACCGGCGGACGCGTGATGAGGTTTTCCTCATCATCCGGGATATCCTCAGCAATGAGAGCATTTTCCGCCGTCTGCTCCTCTTTCTGCTCCACATTGATGCCAAATTCTCCTGCTACCAGAGCAGCGGTATCGTAGTCAATTTCCGAGTTGATGGTGCACATCATGCCAAGAAGCATGAGCTTTTTGATGATCTCGGCCACAGGTTTGCCGGTTTTTCTCCGCAAACGCTTTGACGGAGATCGTATCCCCAGTCACCGTGATATCCGTCACCACGATAGGCTGGAAGCTCTGCGCAGCCTTCTGCATCTTATTGGGCTTGCGCTTGCGCGAACCCATGCGGAATTCTTCGTCGATATAGACGTTCTTATTCTTGATGCCCGGACGCTGGCGCTTGCGCTCGGAGTTATTATCATCCGGACGCTTTTTCTTATTATCATGCAGGTTGGACTTAGGAACGATAGGCGCGAACTCGCTTCTCTCCTTGGATTTCGCACGATTTGCCGCGGGACGGCGTGCTGGCGAATCCCCATCCTTATCTTTGTCAAAACCGCCGGCATTATACCCGCCGCGCTGTCCACCTTGATACCCACCAGAACGCTGGCCGCCCTGATAACCGCCCGAGCGCTGCCCATAGGGGCGATCCCTGTTGGCGGCCCTGATAGCCGCCCTGGCCGGTTCTCTGGTATCCTTGCCCCTGCCCGGTTCTCTGATACCCCTGGCCTGTACGCTGGAACCCTTGGGTGTTCTGGCGATTTTGATAAGCGCTCCTGGTTCTGGCGAGACTGCTCTGCGCTCTGGCGGGCGAGCTCTTTTCTTCTCTCTTCCCGCTGCTGCTGCGCAGCTTCCTCTTCCTTTGCCGAACGCACCACCCGAATTTTGGGCATGGAAAGATCCAGCTGCCCGGGCAGCGGAACTTTTTCTCTTTCTTCGCTTCCTTTGCGGGCGCAGCTTCGCTCTGCTTGCTGCTCTTTTTGCTGTTCGGGGGCCTTCTTTGCGACTTGGGGCTTTTTCTGCCTTCGAAACCTCTTGATTCACTTTCTTTTCCATCTCGACTTTAACCGGCTTCTCCTCTATCTGCGCTTGCTCTGCCCGTTTTTCCGGAGCAGGTGTTTCCACGGTTTTTTGCACCACTGGTTCCTTTGCTTCACGCACCTCCGGCGCGCTGGAAATAGCAGCTTGCTCCGGGGCATCGCCCGCAGGGCTTTCTACTACTTCATCTCTACGGCGAATGCGCTCTAAAGTTCCCCCTCTAGGCGGCGGACATCTTTGAGCTGACTCTTTGCGCTGTCGGCCACCTGTTCTGCCTGTTGCAGCGCTCCTTTCGCATAGGAATTCAGGTTTTTATTTAGTTCCAAAATATTAAGTTTGCTCAAGTATCACACCTCCGCGCCGCTGCGCTTCTACAAATATCTCTTGCAGGCGCTCTGAAAATGCCCGCTTTGTTATCCCAACAACCTTGCTCTGTTTGCCAATGGCCGTGCCCAGGCGCTCCGCCGCTCTGCCACGATGCGGGGACGCCGCACCGCTGGCACTGGCGCTCCATCTCTTCCCGCGCCCGGCTGCTCAGCGCCTCATCCGCCACGACGAGCAGCACTTTGCCCGCCCAGAAGCCCTTTTTCCACAGAAAAAGTCCCGGTGAAGCAATGCGCCTGCCTTTCTGGCAAAGCCAGCATGGAATAGAAGTTATCCTGTAATTCCACGCCTTAAAATCACCCGCTTTATTTCTGAGACCATCTCTTCCGAGCTCACACTCCAGCGCCCGCTGAAGCGCACGGCTTTTTCACAGCCTTCTCCAGGCACTCCACCGCCGGGCACAGATATGCCCCTCGGCCCTGAGCTTTCCCCGTAAGGTCTACCCCGACAGCGCCCTCTTTATTCTTCACAATCCGAATCAGCTCTTTTTGGGTTTCCCCTCCCTGCACGCGACGCACATGCGCACAGGCACTTTCTTCTGCTTCAAATTATCTTACTCCTCAGTCTGTTCGTTTTCACCCTCGTCATAGAGATCGTCTTCATCATAATACCCGTCCATCGGGGGGCAAGTCAAACAACCCTTCGCCCTCGCCGAACACATCCCCCGCAAGCTGGGACTGGCACTTGATATCGATTTTATAGCCCGTGAGCTTGGCGGCCAGCCGGGCATTCTGCCCTTCCTTGCCGATGGCCAGGGAAAGCTGATAGTCGGGCACGATGACCTGCGCCGCACGCTCCTCTTCGATGACCCGCGCCATGATGACCTTTGCCGGGCGCAGGGCGCTGGCGATAAACTCCGCCGGCTCGTTATGCCAGCTGATGACATCGATGCGCTCTCCGGAAAGCTCTTCTACCACGCGCTCGATGCGGCTGCCCCTTGGGGCCGACGCAGGCGCCGACACAATCCACATTCTGATCTTCGCTATAGACTGCCACTTTGCTTCTGTGGCCGGCCTCTCTGGCGATGCTCTTGATGATGACTGTATTGGAAGCAATTTCCGGAACTTCCAACTCCAAAGCCGCTTTAGCAGCCCCGGATGCGACCGGGACACGACAATCTGCGCGCCCTTGGCGGAATCCTTGACTTCGATGACATATACTTTGAGCCGGGTGCCGATATCGTAGCGCTCGCCGGGAATCGTCTCTTTTAGAGGCAATAGGCCCTCTACTTTTCCGAGATCCAGATAGCAGCAGCCGCGTTCCTGACGGACGACGATGCCCGTCATGATCTCGTTTTCCTTGTCGATATACTGCTCATAGATGACGCCGCGCTCGGCCTCCCGGAATGCGCTGCACCACCACCTGCTTGGCGGTCTGCGCCGCAATCCGCCCAAAGGAAGCCGGGTGACCTCTTCTTCGATGGTATCGCCCACTTCATAGGCCTCGTTTATTTTGCGGGCCTCATCCAAGCTCACCTCAAAAGAAGGGTCGAAAACTTCTTCTACCACTTCTTTTTCCGCGAACACAGCAATTGCCCCGGTGTTTTCGTCGATCTCCACCCGGGCATCCTGGGTGATGCCAAAATTGCGTTTATATGCCGAAATCAGCGCCGTCTTAATCGCATCGAGCAGCGTCTGTTTGTCAATGCCTTTTTCTTGTTCCAGCTCTTCCAGAGCTTCCATAAATTCCTGGTTCATCGTAACCTCCTAAAAATCGATATGCGGCCGGATGAGGGCAATCTTTTCCCTGGCAAAGTTCCAGCTCCTGCCCCTTTGGCGGTTGCAGCCGCACGAAAGCATCATCGTATGAAATAAGAACAGCAGTGAGCTCTTTTTACCATCGAGCTTTTCATAGAGCTTCACATCCACTTTCGTTCCCACCGCGCGCTCATAGTCCCGCGGCTTTTTTAAAGGGCGGTCGATGCCCGGCGAGGAAACGCAAAAAACGTATGCGTGCTCAATCGGGTCGGCCTCATCGATGAGCGGCTCAATCGCCAGGCTGACAGTCTCGCAGTCGATGAGATCGACGCCGCCCTGCTTGTCAATGTACACCACAAGCTCGTCATCCTGCCCTTTTTACCTTCGCATACTCCACATCCACAAGCTCGTAGCCCAGCTCTTCTACCTTCCGGCCCACGATCTTTTCAATCAGTTCCTCAATCCTTCTGGACAAACAGTCTCCTCCTAAAGTCTCTATAAAAGGAAAGAGTGGGAAAAACCCACTCTTCTTAAGAGCACTACTATTACTAGGCTCATTTTAACATAAGAAAATGGCGTTTACAAGCGTTTTGCATGAAAATCTGCGCGCTTTTGCCCTTCTTATCGGGTTTTTTGCACCAGGCCAGGCCCATTTGCCCGCATCAGCAAAATATCTGCGCGCCGTTCAGGCTCTTTTCATCCAGGATTACGGAGATTTTGCACTCGTTATGCGCGAGGTTCCGGTTGCCCTTCAGATAGAAGTTCTTACCCTCGTACAGCCTTAGGATTGCCTGATTTTGATTATTGCATTCCTCGATATATTTCGCCGTGGCCGGGGCGACCTCCACAAGATAGCGATCCGCCTCTTTGGCCAGCACATAGCGGTTCACTTCTCTTCTGACCCGCATGGCCATAGCAGTTGGGGCGAACACTTTGCCGCTGGAGCCGCAGTTTCTGCAATCCTCCAGAAGCAGCGCAGAGAGTTTGCGGCGCACTTTTTGCGCGTCATCTCCACCAGCCCAAGCCCAGTAAAGCCCACGACGTTGGTTTTGGTGCGGTCGGCCTTGAGCGCCTCTTCCAGCGCAGCCACAACCCGCGCCTCGTTCTCCTCGCCTTCCATATCCACGAAGTCGATGACGACCATGCCGCCGATATCCCGCAGCCTAAGCTGGCGGGCGATTTCTCGGGCGGCCTCGATATTGGTGTTGACGATGGTCTCCTGCAAGTCGTCCTCGCCGACATACTTGCCCGTGTTCACATCCACCACGGTGAGCGCCTCGGTCTCCTCGATATAGAGGTATACGCCGTTATCCAGCCACACTTTTTGGAAAGGGCTTTATCGACTTTGGCCTCGATATTATAGAGGTCAAAAATATTATCCGGCTTGGAAAAGTGCACCACGCGATCGGCCAGAGCGGGCGTGGTGATTTCCACAACGGCCTGAACCTTTTCAAAATAATCTTTATCGTTTATCACAAAACGATCCACATCTTCGGTAAACATATCCCGCACGGTGCGGAACAGCAGCGTCTCTTCCGAATGGATGAGCCGCGGCGCAGAGACAAAATCCGCCTTATCCTGCACTTTGCCCCAAAGCCTTGCAAGGAAATTCACTTCCCCGGCAAGCTTTTCCTCCGAGCACCCACCGCCGCCGTGCGCACGATGATGCCCATGCCTTCGGGCTTATATTTTTTCCATAATCTGTTTTAGGCGTTCCCGCTCGGCCTCATCCTCGATGCGCCGGGAGACACCCACATGATCCACTGTGGGCATAAGGACGATCATCCTTCCGGGCAGTGTAATGTGCGTGGTAACCCGGGCGCCCTTGGTGCCGCCGGGCTGTTTTAGCACCTGGACCATGATTTCCTGGTTTTGCTTCAGAAGATACTTGATGTTGGTGTTTTTAGCTCCCGATCCACGTTCTGCCGCTCGCCGGGAAATTCAAAATCAGATTTATCGGCCAAGATATCCCCGGCATATAAAAAGCGTTTTTTATCCAGGCCCACGTCTACAAACGCGGCCTGCATCCCGGGCAGGATGTTTTCCACTCGGCCTTTATAGATGTTGCCCACCAGACGTTCGTTGCCGCGAAACTCGACCTGAATCTCCTGCCAGCTCACCGTCTTCCAACAGCGCAACGCGCGCTTCATGTGGGTTGACATCCGCGATGATCTCTTTTTCATCGAAAATCCTCCAAAATGATAAACTATAGAAAAAGCTCATAGAGAGCCTTTAATTCTCCGTCTTCCAGGGCGTACATTTCCTTTCGCACCACGCGCACCGGCCCCATAGGGCCGATTTTTTTGCCGCTTGCTCTAATAGAAATTTGGGCGTCAGCGTTTCCGCCCCGAAATTGCCCAGCAACAGCCGGGTCTTTTCCCCAGTTTCTGCCTCAAAAATCAGCGCGCGAAGATCCATCTCCCGCACTTTGCCCTTGCGCTCCTTTTTGCACCAGATAGCGCTCCTGCGCCAGAAGATCTTCCAGCCAGGCAAAAAACGCATCGCCCAGGCCGGTTAATTCATATTCCGCCCGCACGGCGATCGCCATGAGTTTTTCCCACTTTTTCGGGCAGGATTCCCATCGCCGAAATAGAAAATCCATCGGGCAAGGAGGCGTTTAACGCCTGCTGCGCCCGTAAGAGATCGAAATCCGCCACAGATTGAAACTCGAAATAATCCCCTTCTGTTTCCAGCCCCTACAGCCATAGCCGAGGCAAAGGAGAGGTTCATATGAGGATGAAACCCTTCGGAATATTTTGCCAGGGAGATTCGCCCGGCGCACTGCTCTGGAAAAGATATCCTGCAAATCCAGATGCGACAAAAACTTTGCGAGCCCGGTTCTGGAAAATTTAACGCCTACTCTCATTTTTTACAGAACCTCCCTAACCCGCAGCCCTCGCAGCCTTCCCGGCAATCCGGCGTGGTTTTCGCTTCCTTTGCGGCGGCAAGCTCGCGCTTTAGGAAGCTGTCCTTAATATACGCATCGATATGGCTCCAGGGCAGCACTTCATCTAACTCCCTCTGCCGGCAGGCATAGAAATCCGGGTCTACCCCCGGCCTGCTGGAAGGCTTTATCGTACGCTTCTCTTATAAAGTGATCCTGCCAGGAGTCGAACTGAGCCCCGTTTTGACGCGCATAATAAAGCACATCGCACAGCCGGCGATCGCCCCGGGCGAACACCGCTTCGAGATAGCTTAAAATCGAATCATGATAGCTGTACTTCACGCCCCTAAGCCGCAGCTTTTCTTTTAGATACCGCTGTTTTTCCCGCAGCGATTCCCATATCCTGCGCCTCCCACTGGAAGGGCGTAAAGGGTTTGGGGACAAAGGAAGCCGTGCTGACGTTCACCTGCAGGCTGCCCCGGCGCAACTGCTTTGGCACTGTTCCAAACACGCCTTTTATTTTGAGCACCAAATCGGCGATGCCGTCAAATCCTCGTAAGTTTCGGTGGGCAGGCCGATCATGAAATAGAGCTTAATCGTCGTGGCGCCGCTCTCAAAAGCATAGCGCACGCCGCGCAGAATTTCCTCTTCCGTGATGTTTTTATTGATGACGTCTCTTAGCCGCTGTGTGCCCGCCTCAGGCGCAAACGTAAAGCTTGACTTCCTCGCCCCCTGCATGCGCTTGGCATATTCCTTCTGGAAGGAATCGATGCGCAGCGAAGGCAGCGAGATACTCACACGCTTTTGCTCGAACTCATCGAACAGCTGCTCTGTGAGCCCATCGATTTCGCTATAGTCTCCCGAACTCAGCGAGGAAAGGGAGATCTCATCGTACCCTGTTTTATCGATGAGCTGCTGCGCCTGAGCACAGAGCGTAGGCACGCTCTTTTTCCCGCACCGGGCGATAGATAAACCCCGCCTGGCAGAACCGGCAGCCCGGGTGCAGCCCCGAAAAATTTCCAGCGTAACCCTGTCGTGTACGATGCCGACGTTCGGCACGATGAGCTTGTCCGGAAGTACGCTTTATCCATATCCGCTAAGAAGCGCTTTTTAACGGGCAAATGCGCCCCGCTGATGCGCGCCACCCTGCCATCTTCGCAGTAGGAGACCTGGACCAGGGAGGGGACATACACGCCCTCTATTTTTCCGCTTCCCGAAGGAATGCTTCCTTGCAGAAACCGGCTTTCTTATGCGCGGCATAGAGGTCCAGCAGCTCCATGTTGACTTGCTCGCCCTCGCCTATGATGAACAGATCGATAAAATCCGCCAGCGGCTCTGGGTTATACGTGCAGGTGCCTCCGGCGATGATGAGAGGGAACTGTTCCCCCCGCTCTGCCGTTCTAAGCGGAATGCCCGAAAGCTCCAGCATGCGCAGCACAATGTCGTGTAGCACATTTCATAGGAGAGGTTGAAGCCGATGATATCAAACTCCCTGCCGGGAATATGTTTCAAAAAAAAAGAGGAATTCCTCTTTTTCCATCTGCTCCTGCATATCCGGGAAGGGGCATAAGCCCGCTCGGCATAGGTATCTTCCCGCTCGTTTGTGAGGTGATACAAAATGACGCTGCCAAGATGCGACATCCCCCACTTCATAAATATCCGGAAAAGCGAATAAAAGCGGATGGGAAGCTCTGTGCTTTTTTCACGCTGCCCACTTCTCCGCCGATATATCTGCCCGGTTTTTCTACCAACGGCAGAATTTTTTTCAAGTTTTGCAAGGTCGATCACATTTTCCTCCGCAGCTGTCCATACCTGTTTTTGCGCATACGAACGCATGTTACAGGTATTATATCATCATCTCTTGGATGGGTCAAACGCCCGGGGGCTTTTGTGATATCGGCTAGCTTTGCGCCGCTGCCCCGGCAGAGGGCGTAGTCCATAAGCTCGCCTTCGCCCACGGTGCCCAAAAGGCGCATATCGTCGTCTAAAACATAGAGCAAATTATAGCTTCGGGCATCCATTCCTGCAATGGCATCGCCTACGCTGCGCGCGCCATACACCGCCGTACCCCGCACCTGCGTGCTGCCCCGGCGCAAAATTTCCCGCCTTTTTGTCAGCGTGCCTTGCATAATGGAGAGCGGGGCTGAGCGGTAATGCTTGGCAGAGGCGAAAATCATAAAGCTTCCCATGAGCAAAATTGTTGGGATTGAGCGAGCCTGTAGCCCAGAAATATACTCCCAGCGCCGTGATGCAAAGCCCGGTGAGCACTCCCAGCGCGCTCACAAGGCGCACACAGACGAGCCTGGGCAGCGCATAGGAGAGCACGCAGCACAGTACCCTGCCGCCATCCATCGGGAGCGCGGGCAGCAGGTTTACCGCCGCCAGCGAAAGGTTGGGCGGTACAGCGCCGCCAAAAAACGTGTCCGCAGAGACGTCTGTGCCAAATTGGACAGCGCGGCCAGCCCAGGTTAGCCAATGGCCCGGCGGCGGCCATGGCCGTCTCCGCCCGGGGCTTACCACGGCGAAGCTCTCGATATGCGCCGTGCACCCAAAGGGCATGAGTTCAGGCTCTTTACCCGCACACCCATGGCCTGCGCCATGGCGGCATGGGCGGTTTCGTGCAGCAGCAGCGCCAGGCAAAAAGCCAGCACGGCGCCGAGGCCGGTCAGCGCGCACATTACCGCTACCACGGGAATGAATATGAAGTTTACTTCCAGCCTGCCGCCTAAAAATCGATTACTCAATTTGCGCGGTGGGCTCCGTCATATCCTGCATATTGAGCGAATCCACATACCCGATGCCGCTCACGGTTTCCAGGCAGAGCACCTCGCCGGAAAGCTGCCCCAGCATATCCGAATTTTTCACAGTATCCCCTGCCGAAACGCTGGGAATGACACCGTATACGTGCTCTTGGTGCCGTTTTCATTTTCCACAATCACGCTGTCGCTGGTGGTTTTGACTACCACGCCCGAAAGGATTGCGTTGACCCGGGCGCTGCTCTCTCCTTTAATGCTCACGTCTTTCCCGCTGTCCGAGAAGGATTCCACCACTTCCCCTTCCAGCGGCAGGCTATAGATAGAACCCGAAACCCCGATGGCCGCGCCCTGTTCCTCGCCATTTACAAATTTCAGCTTGCCGAGATCTTCTTCTTTTCCAGATCGCTGCCGGTGGCGCTCTGGACTCCGCCGATGATCTGGTTTGGAAACCGCGGTATCCAGGCTCTTCACACCCCAAATACCCAGCGCCAGCACGGCGCAGACCATGGCTCGCCGGGCCAGTTTGCGGTAGCTTTCCGGGGCTTCCTTCACCTTTTTTTGCACATTCTGCCAGCTGCTCTTAAACTCGAACAGATTGCTGCTCTGCTCCCCCACTCTATCCTGGCGCTCAAAGGCCGGGCTTCCTCTTCTGCTCGATACAAATTCACCGTTGGCTGTTTTTATTATCTGCCATAGCTTTCTACCATCCTCCCTTGCTTACCCAGTGTAATAATGTATACTCAGCAAACTGCAAAAATATTTCCACTGCGGATTGTTCATTTGCCAGACGAAGGCGAGTGCGATATAATAGGGGGGAATTTGGCGAAAGGAAATCCTATGAGCCCGAATAAGAAGAGCATTGAATTTTAAGAAGAATCGATTGGGTGACCGTCGCGCTCACGCTGGGGTTAGCAATTTTGGCGTTATCGCCATTGCCAGCGCCACTTGTACCGCTTACGACGCCGATACCCAGACGTTTCTCGAATATATCGGCAGCCTCAGTTCCCGCCTTCCGCTGACGCAGTTTTTATTTATCTGCCTGGGCATTGTTTGCGTGGTTGTGCTGCTGTTTGTGGACTATAACAACATCCGGGAGTTTTGCAACATCATCTACTGGATTTGTGTCGGCCTTTTGGTGCTGACGCTGATTTTAGGCTCCAGCCAGCGCGGTCTGCAAGGTTGGCTGAAAGTTGGCAGCGTGGGCATTCAGACCAGCGAGGTTTGCAAGCCGCTCATCATTTTGGTGCTAGCCCGGGAGTTTGCCGAGCGCACCGAAAACCGCAGCAGCGGCATCGACAAATGGCGGATCTGCTGCCCATCTTCTGGAAATTTGCCATCCCGGTGGTGCTGATCGGCCTGCAGCCGGATGTGGGCACGGCCATGGTATATGCGTTTGTGCTCGTGGGGCTGCTGTTCATGTCCAAAACCAGCTTCAAAATTCTGGGGCCAATGGCCGGCGCGGCGTTGGGGCGTTTGCCCATTGCATGGCTCTTAATGACGCCGGATCAGAAGGGCAGAATCGAGGTGTTCCTCGACCCTACAAAAAGACCCGGAAGGCAAGGGCTTTAACGTCCTTCGCGCCAAGACGGTTTCCAGCGCCGGCGGATTCCGGGGCAAGGGCTTCTTCTCCAGGATTTGCTGACGCAGCAATCCGGTTTTTGCCTGAAGATCATACGGACTTTATCTTTTCCAGCACAACAGAGGCCATCGGCTTTGCCGGAGCGGTTCTGCTGGTGTGGATTTACCTGTTCTTCATTTTCCATCTGTTCCGCATTTCTATGCGCGCTCGGGATGACTTTGGCATGTATATCATTGTGGGCGTGGCCTGCATGCTGCTATTCCACGTATTCGAGAACATCGGCATGAATATCGGCGTGATGCCGGTTACAGGTATCCCGCTCCCCTTGGTGAGCTACGGAGGGTCCAATGTGCTCACGACGTTTTTAAGCATCGGACTTGTGCTCACCGTGCATATGCGATCACAAAGGCGCACGCCACTTTAAAAAGCGCATAAAAAGACCGCGCACGGTTGTGCGCGGTCTTTTTATGGTAATTTATTGATCCTTCCTTTTCCGGGCATAATCCCTTAAAAATTCCCAGGCGCTATGCGCTGATTCAAAGCTCAGCGTTTTTCCTGAGATATAGCGAACAGCTTCGTTCCATTGCGCGCGCTCTTCCTCGCATACAGGGATAGATTCAGGGCAGCGGAGAGCTCTTCCGCCCATTCTGGCGCATGTAGATCCGATAAATAGGCGCAGCGCGCTTCTTTTTGCCAGGCGTTCCAGCAATGTTTCTTTTGGGAGATCCGCACCCATTTGTACTCCTCCTTTCAAGATACCAAAACTGCTCTTGTGCAAAAAAGCAGACTTTTTTGACCGGGTGTTATTCTTACCTATTTGGTAATAGAAACCTTAATTTTTATATGGAAATTCCATTGATTTCCATTATAAAATAACTGGTCAAAAAGTCTACCTATTTCGCTAAAAATCGCTCTAATGGTTTTGTTCCACAAAAAAACACCAGCGCGCTTCGCCAGTGTTTTTTGCGCCTAGTATTTGTTTTTCCCGAGCTTCTTCACCCGTTTGATGGGGATATTGGCCACAATCTCGGAAAACATCCGGTCTTTTCCGCCCTTTGCCGTCTTGATATCCAACTCAAATTCGGATTCATCTATCTCGATATACTCGGAGATGACTCTTAAAATATCGCGCTTCATCATCTCGATCATCTCATTGTTCGAGGAAGTGCCCGCGCGGTCGTGGATGAGAACGAGCTTGAGCCTATCTTTGGCGACAGAGCTGCTCGTCTTTTCTTGTTTCCAAAAATATCAAATAATCCCATTTCTCTCCCCGCTTATTCCTTGCCGCCAAACAGCTTGCGCACTTTGCTGAAGAATCCCTTTTTTTCTCCTCGGGCGAAGTGATGGGCACATCCTTACCCAGGACGCGCTCTACCACTTCCCGGTACGCCAGGCCGGCCTTGGAGGAATCGTCTGTCACGGCGGGCTCACCCAGGTTGCTGGAGCGGAAAATCAGCTCGTCTTCGGGATGACGCCGATGAGATCGATGCCGAGAATTTCCAGCGTATCGTCGATGGCCAGCATATCCCCTTTCTTCACGAGGTCGGGGCGGAGGCGGTTGATCAAAAGCTTCACATCATCCACCTCCGCCGCGCCAAGCAGGCCGATGATGCGATCCGCATCGCGCACAGAGGAGACCTCGGGCACCGTTACCACAATGGCGCTCTTGGCGCCGGCGATGGCGTTTTGAAAGCCGCGCTCAATGCCCGCAGGACAATCGATGATGACATAATCGAACTCTTTTCCAGCTCGGCCACCAGCTCTTTTTGCCTGTTCGGGGCTCACAGCGTTTTTATCTTTTGTCTGGGCGGCGGGAAGCAAAAAACAGCCCGTCGTAGCGCTTGTCCTTGATAAGGGCCTGCTTTAAGCGGCAAGTGCCATCCACGACGTCCACCAAGTCGTACACGATTCTGTTTTCCAGCCCGAGCACCACGTCCAGGTTTCTAAGCCCAATATCCGTATCCATGAGCACAACGCGCTTGCCCAGCCTGGCAAGCCCCACGCCGATATTTGCAGTCGTCGTCGTTTTACCCACGCCGCCTTTGCCGGATGTTACTACAATTACGTTGTTCATATCTTTCCTCCAATACGCTTCTTACGATAAAGAATCCACTACAATTTTTCCGTCTAAAATTTTCACAACTTCCGGGCCTTCGATGCGGCGGTTTCCCGGAATGATGGCAATTTTCCCGCCGATGCGGATCTGCTGCGGCACCAGGTAGTTTGCGACGATCATCACGTCTTCCCGGCCGGTCGCGCCGGCATGCGCCAGCCCCCCGCAGCTTTCCGAACACTGCGATATTGCCCGTTGCCACAAGCTCTGAACCGGGATTCACATCCCCTACGATGACGAGATCGCCCTGGCATTCGATGCGTTGCCCGCTGCGGATGGTGCGGGCAGGAACAGGCTGCCTGCATGGTATGCCACCGGCTCGCCCTCCGCCTCTATCGCAGCAGAAGAATCGGGCTGCTCTGCCGGCGCAGCATCATCTGAGAAGTTGACATGGAAAATGCCGTACTCTCGGTTCAAAAATGCAGATAGCTCCCTGTTTTTGCAGGTCTGTAAATTCCCAACCAAAAAATTGGCAGGCAGATGCGTCCCGGCATAAAATCCCGATTCGCTCCGAGCGTATTGCTCAGCTCTTTTTTTATTTCAGAGTAGGAGTTGGCATCTTTGATCCAAAATTCCAAACCCTCTTTCGTGCTTTTGAGCGTTATCATATCTTCTCCCATGTGAATTGCTTATGAATCGGATTTATTATACCGTATACACACCAATTCTGCAAACATTTTGCGCGTATTTTGCCAGAACTTGCCGCTATTCCACCAGCCCACCCTCGGAAGGCGCGGGCGATTGAACCGGCTGCTGCTCCTTGGATTCGAAGTAGTAGCTGATGATAGCCTTAGCCGTGGGATAGGCTTTGGAATTCGAAAGGCCGTTTGGCAGGAACACGACCACGGCAATTTCCGGGTCGTCTTTGGGCGCCATGAGGCACAGCCAGACGTTATCCTCAATATCGATGGTAGAAATAGGCGCGGTACCCGTCTTACCCACGATCTGATCCTTATACTTAAACCCGGTGAACGCAGCGCCAGCCGTGCCGCCATCCTCTGCAGAGACCACCTGCTCCATGCCCTGCATGATGGCGTTGCGCACATTGGAGGGAAGCTCTAAATCCCGCACCAGCGTGGGTTCGAAGCTCTGCACCACATTGCCCTGGCTATCGATGATTTTATCCACAATATGCGCGTCATACACCTTGCCCCCGTTGCCCAGCGCGCACAGCTAGCGCGCAACGGCGATGGGCGTGAGCTGCGTGGGCGTAACGCCGATGCCCTGGGTGACGGTATCCGTCGAAGTCCAGATGAGCTCTCTCAGCCAGTTTAGGATGTCTTTCGTCCAGCCGCGGCGCAGGGAGACATTTTGCGGGATATCCAGCGTATCGCTCAACACCTGACGGATTTCCGGGCCGATATCCAGCCGGCCGAGCCGGGCGAGATCCACCAATTTTGTAGTGGCGAGCTTGAGCTGTTCTTCCGAATACGTCACGCCGCGATCTTCGCCATATTTTTGCAGCTGTTCATAGATGCGGTTATAGACGATGGTGGGCTTATACGTCTTTTTGCTGATCGATGCTAAGCTCGGAATCGTAGAGGATCTTCTGGTTGCCGATCCAGCCCACGGATTCGCTCGTCAGCTCGATATTGGTTTTACTCGTGAGGCCCAAATTATCCGCCCACTGCATGAGCCTATCAATGCCCAGCCGATCCGCCACTTCATAGAAGAAGTAGTTGCAGCTATTTTTCAGAGCCAACACCACGTTCTGCCCGCCGGCATGATGGGAGAAGTTGGGCGAAACCCAGCATTCCGGCGCCCGGGCGCCTTCCTGCACATATTTATTATACGGGCCGGCATCATCGATGACAGTGCCGGTATTGATTTCCCCCTTCCATGAGCCCGGCCACTGCCGTGACCATCTTGAAGATGGAGCCCGGTGTGGAGACCGAGGAGATGGCGTTATTAAACAGCGGCGCAGCGGGATCGTTTTTGAGCGCTTCGAAATCCGCATCTGAAATGCCGCCGGTGAACAGGTTGAGATCGTAGCTTGGATAGGAGGCGATAGCCAGCACCTTGCCGGTTTTAACTTCCATCACGATGGCCGCGCCGGATTTGATGAAGTCGATTTCCTTTTGGAGCGCTTGGAAAGCTTGGTATCATAGCCTTCCTTATAGGCGGTATCCGCCCGGCCAGCCTCGTACATTTGCAGCTGCTCCTGATAGTCCTGCTTGATATTGGCCTCGAGCTCCCGCTCCACGAGCTCTTGGAGCTTTAAATCTATCGTGAGCACGACGTTATCGCCCTGTTTGGGCGCTTCATAGCCCGTTTGCTTTGTCACGCTGCCACCGGCATCCAACTCCAAAAAGCGCTTGCCCTGCTTTTCCAACGTCGCGCCGGAGAGGTATTTTTCCATCGTAGCTTCGATGCCGACTTTGCCCACGAGATCTTCGGCAGAATAGCCTTGTGCCTCCTTTTCCGCGAGCTCATCCGTATCCGTGATGCGGCCAAGATAGCCGAGCACATGCGCCGCCGTAGCCTTTTTGGGATAGACCCGGGTATAGCTCTGCTCGATTTGGATACCCGTGAGCTCCACCGCCCGGGTTTCCAGCTCGGAGACGGTATCAAAATCCACGTTATACGCGATGGTCACGGGGATATAGGATTTGTACATCATGTTCTGCACTTCCTGCCAGATGGAGAGCAGCTTGATGGCCTGCTCGTAGCTGGCGTCTTCGGGAATGCGGAACCGAGTGCGCATCTCGTAATAGAGCTGCTCGGGTTCGGCAGAGGAATTTGTGATCTGCATATTCGCGCACCAGTTTTCGATGCGCTTTTGGCGCTGCTCGTCCGTCAGCCCCTCTATATCGTATTCAAACACTCCCGCCTCATTTTTGCGGATGAGGAAGGTATCGATGGTTTTGCCGCCATGCCGCTCAATAACCTCAATGGCCTTCATCAAAATCTGCGTATAATTGGCTCGGTCGCTGGAGGCGTTGTTCGCCGGATCGCGATAGAAGGCGACGTTATAGCTGCCCACATCGTATGCCAAGGGCACGCCCGCGCTATCCATAATCGTGCCCCGGGCGCCTTTTTACTGCTACAGTTTTTTGGGTTGTGGTTTTGATGGCGCTGGCATATTCATCCGCATGCGTCACCGTGAGCGAAAATAGTTGGATACCCAGAAACGCAAAGAGCGCCACCAGGGCGCAAAGCATCGCGATATATCTGCTTTTAAACTTTAAAAACATGGCTTGTCCCCCCTTTAGAGTTCGTCGCTGCGGGGCAAATCCGCATTCGTTCCCATAAAACGGAATGAATAGAGCTTATGGAATAAAAAGTACAGGCCGAAACACAGCACTGCGGCGACCAGCGCTCCGGGCAGCGTACCCATGAGAAAACGGCGGCCAAAATCCAGGCTTCTACCAAGAAACAGGCACAGGATAAAGGCGAGGATATCTTTTAGCAGCAGCGCCGCCGCGCCCACAATGGGGCCAGGCGGAAATCGGCCTTTCGGGGCGCAGCAAACAGATACACCAGCACGCCCGTGAGCAGATATTGCAGCGTATAGAACCCGATACCTGTGGAGAACAGCAAATCGAACAAGAACCCGCCCGCCGCAAAGAAAAATACCGGCGTCAGCGTGCGCTCGAAGAGGACCATGACAACCATACAGCAGAGCATGATATCCGGCTGCAGGCCGAAGATGGGGTATTGCACAAACACCACGCCGTTTAAAAACATGGAGAGCAGCAGCGTCAGGCATAAGGCCACGTATCTCATTGGCTCACCTCTTCAAACACCTGCAAGATGACCACGACCTCTTCCACATGCTCGAAATCCACGCTGCTTCTGGCGATGACTACCTTATCGCTGGCAGAGTTTGTGCTGACTTCCGTCACCTGGGCGATGGGAATGCCCTTGGGGAACACGCCGCCGATGCCGGAGGTGATGATCTTATCCCCGGGCTTGACATCGCTGTTCATGGAGAGATAGAACATCTGCAAATCGTCCTGCTTGGCGCCGGATTCCGCGACTTTGATGACGCCGTTATCCCGGGTGCGCTCCACCATGGCGGCGACGCCGCTCTTATCATGGATGAGCGAGATGACCCGGGAATACGACCCCGAGGTGTACACCACTTTTCCGAGCAGGCCGTCTTTGGTATAGACGATCATATTTTTCTGCACGCCCTGCTTCTCCCCGGCGTTGATGGTAAACTCATCGAACCAGGCCCCGGGGCTCTTGCCGATGACCCGGGCGGTGAGCGTCTCGTAGTCGCCATAGGAATCCACGACGCCCAGCAAATCTTTCAGGCGCTCGTTTTCCTGGCGCAGATTTTCATAGTCTTTCAGCTCGCTCTCCATTTCGGCCACCTGCTCTTTGAGCGCGGCGTTCTCATCCTTGAGCGTGCTCGTTTTGGAAAGACCGGAGAAAAAATCCCCGATATTTTCCGTGCTGGAATATAGGAAGCGCTGCACCGGCGCGAGCATTTTGCCCATGGCGCTGCCCACTACTCCGCTCTGGGCATTGCCAGAGGTGGAGAGCAACAGCACAAACAGGATGATGCAGCAAATGATGGCTATGATAAGCGGGCGGTTTTTCCAAAAACCCATCGAAGGTCTCCTTCTTTTAGGCGCGCAAAAAAAGAAACGCGCTGTGATACAGGCTCTATTATATCACAGGTGCGTTTCTTTTTAAAAGAGCGGTAAGAATTTATTAACAATTGCCGTATTGCGCCGCCAGCCCCGCGCCCTGGCAAGGAGCGGAGAAGGGATGCTCTACGAGCCGCGTCTGCACGCCGGTGCTCTTCTCGAGATAGTCCGAAAGGCCGGGCAAAAGCGCCGCGCCGCCGGAAAGCAAAATGCCCTCTTCGCTGATATCCGACACCAGTTCCGGCGGAGTTTTCTTAAACAGATTGATGACGCATTCGAGAATATTCTCCCGCACAGGCAGCAGCGCCTTTTCAATTTCCTGCGGCCGGAAGCGGATTTCCTCCGGAAGGTTGCTCTTTTCCCCGCGGCCCAGCGCGCGCATATCGCCCTCGTGCGTGCTATAGGAGAGCTTGATGGCCTCTGCCGCGGTATCCCCCCACGAGCACGCCATAGGCGGAGAGGAGGTAATCCGAAATGCAGCGATTCATAAAACTGCCGCCCGTGTTGATTTTTTTCACTCTCGACCACGCCGCCCAGAGACACCACCGACGCGCTCCCTTCCCCGGCGCCCAGCTCCACAATCATACGGCCCCGGGGCTCGAACACGTTCACACCCGCCCGATGCCCGCGGCAATCGGCTCTTCAATGAGCGAAAAACCTCCCGGGCGCCGGCATAGCGGGCGGCCTCTTCCAAAGCCATTTTTTCGCTGCTGCCCATGCCCGGCCGGGCACACATGACAACTTTTGCTCCATATACCATTGGGCTTCCTTCCCGCATGCGCCGCAGAAAAATTTCAGCATGCGCCGGGCGATATGGTAATCCAGGATGCAGCCGCTGTTCACCGGATGCAACGCCATAACTTCCCGGGCGTTTGCCGGAGCAGCGCGCTCGCCGCCTCGCCCACTGCCAGAAGTTCCCCAGAGATTGTGCTCACTGCCGCAACAGAGGGTTCCCGGAGCACCGTGCCCCGCCGCCCATCGCTAATCGCAAGGTTCATCGTGCCAAAATCCACGCCTAATACCTGTGTAAACAAACTCATTGTTTTTCCTCCTGCAAGAATATGGGATTATCTTTTCCATATTCTGGGGTTTCTATACACATGTATATGCAACTGTGCAGCGGTAATATTCGGCAAAAAGGCCTGTCCCCCGGCAAGCTCTTTTCGGATAGCCTTTTTTCGGCAGCACATTTTGGCGAATTGCCGCCCCTTACTTTTCGAGTTCTTTTAGCAGCTCGTACACCCGATGCACAGGAAAGCCCATGACGTTAAAATAGCAGCCCTCTATTCTTTCGATATGCTTTGCCGCGCCGCCCTGGATGCCATAGGCCCCGGCCTTATCCGCATATTCCTCGGTTTTGAGGTACGCCTCGATTTCTTCCTCGCTCAGTTTGGCAAATGTGACTTCTGTGCTATCCGCCTCTACAAGCGTCTTTCCAGAATCCGTATGCACAAGCGCAACGCCGGTATAGACGGTATGCGTTTGGCCGGAAAGCTGCCGGAGCATGCGCCGGGCATCTTCCCTATCCCGCGGCTTACCCAGGATTTTCCCATGGAGCGCCACCACGGTATCCGCGCCAAAAACAATCGCGCCGCTCTGCCCCGCGGCCACGGCTTCTGCCTTCTTTTGCGCCAACGCCTGCACGAGCTCTGCCGGTTCTTTTATATCCACATGTTCATCCGCCTGACTCACCTGCACCAAAAGGGCTCTTCCAGCACCATGGCCAGCAGCTCTTTTTCTGCGGGGAGAGGCGGAAGCCAAAATATATTTCATCTCTGCTGCTCCTGTTCTTTTTTCCCTATTATCCCGCAGCGGATTTAATTTGTCCACAAAAAAGCGCGGGATTCCGCGCTTTAGGCTTTTTGTTCCCTTTTTTCTTTATCATCTGGCGCACTTGCCCATAGGGCGCGCCAAAGCCCCAGCACGACGAGCAGTCCGCCGAAAATTTTGCCCAGCACCTCGTTTTTCATGAGCCCTGCAAGATATGCGCCCGAAAGCGACCCCGCAAGCCCGCCAATGCCCAGAGCAATCGCCCAGGAGAAATCCACGCGCTTATGCCTGATATGCGAGAACAAAGCAAACCCGGCCATGGGCAGAAAACAGAGCAGGTTGAGCCCTTGGGCTCCCCTGTTGATCCACCCCGAGAAAGAGCGTGAGTACGGGAATTAGGATGATGCCGCCGCCCATAGCCATGCCGGCAATTGTGCCAAATAAAATACCCGAAATTAAAAACCACATCAGAATAACATCCTCACTCCCGAGGCCAGGATGAGCAGCGTGAAAATTGCGTCTACCAGCCAGCCTTTTAATTTTCCGAGCAGCATCGCGCCAAGGATACCGCCGGCGCAGGCGCCGCCGAGCAGCATAAAGGTATTGCCGTTAAAGACAATATGCCCGCCCAGGAAATAGACGATGCCGCTGGCGATGGACATGGGCAGAATGGCGAGGATAGAAGTCGCGTGGCTTTTCTTATCTTCCAGGCCGAGCTTTTCCATCGTCTGCACCGCGAGGATGCCCCCGGCAGAACCAAAAAAGCCGTTTATCAGACCGATTCCCAGGCCAAAAAAGCCCCGCACCAATTTATTTTCTTTCCAACTTTTCTTCTTGCATCTTGTATTTTCCATGCGTATAGTGTACCCAGTTGGGCAAAACATATGAGAGGTTTTGACAGGAAAAGCAATTGCTCTATAATCAGAAAAGAACTTCAGAAGGGATAGGATTTTATGTCTGGAATTGTTTTACTTTTTATTTTTAATCTTGGTTTCGCTTCTATGCGTCACACTCTGCTTTTTTGGCTACCGGCATATCCGGCTGCTCTTTACGGGCATCGGGCTATTATTTGGCGGCTACTATACCTATACGCTGCTTCTTAAATACGCAACGCTCTCCCAGACGACCAGCATCATCATCGCTGTGCTTGTTGGGCTGTTGCTGGGCGGGCTGGCATATTTCATCTATAACTTTGGCATCTTCCTCACGGGCGCGGCATTCGGCATCTGCGTTGCCATCATGATTATGAACTTGGTGGGCGTGCCGGTGGACAGCACGCTCCCTACCGTCATCATCGTGGTGCTTGCGGTTTGCGCGGGATTTTCACGCTGGCCTATCGCCGGGTGTTCATCGTGCTCTCCACAGCGTTTACCGGCGCGGTTGGCCTATCTTTATATGGCGGCTTTACGACGCTCAGCCTAAACTGGATCTTGCAGGAAGGCACATTCGCGGCACTGAGCGGGAAAGTCGCCGCATTTCACGAAACCAACAACGCCACGCTGAACATCGTCATGGCGGTGCTCATCGTAGTGGGCATTGTCGTCCAGTTTGTGACGGGCAAAAAGAAGCACAAGAAAAACTAATTTTCGCACAAAAAGACCGTGGAGCGCAGTGATGCACTCCACGGCTTTTTAAATAGAGGAAAAATGAAACGGAAACTTTTTGATACAGCTCTTCGCTGTATGACTATATTGTTGCCCCGCTTCTTTTTTTTATACCTGGATTTTAAAAATTTTTTATTTTCTTTTTGGAGGCAGAGGAAAGGCTCTATCAAAGCTTTCGCGCTCTCCCGTTTTGATGTTTTGCACTGCGGCGCCGGTATAATCGAAAAGATATCTCCCCTGTTTTTATGCAGAATCCCTTCCCGCAGATAGGCGCAGACGTCAAAAGAAAACTCCTCCAGCCGTGCATAGTGCCAGGGACGCTTGCCCTGGGGCAAGTTTTCCAACAGACCCGGGGAAGTTCGCTAAAAGCTTTCGTTTCCAGGGCGCGGGCTGTTCCAGCGCGGCAGGCAGCTGAGGGCGGCGGTTTTGAGCAATAAATCCAGCCGCAGAAATTCCAAAGAAAAAGCCGCCCTTTTGGCTGCAATACTCCAGCAGCTCCAGAGCCAGGGCGCGTTCGGTGAGCATTTCCGCCACTGTGCCTTTTTGCGCCAGCTGAGCGCAGAGCGCCAGATAAAAGGAGGCGTACCCCTGGGTTTTTCCAAAATAATCCACCGTCTGGCGGAACAGACCGGAATTGTAAGTCCGCTCCAAAAGGTATTCCACCTTGTGCAGAAGCTGCACTTCCTCCGGGAAAGCTGCGCTGTGGCGCGCACCTCATAGGGCGCTTTTTGCAGTATTCGATGCCGTACTTCCCGGCAAGCTCTCGCATTTTTGAGCCCTTGAGCACCTTTAAAACCCGAGCTGCATCTTTTCCGCCCCCAGCGCCATGACGTCGTCTATCGAGCGGCAGAATTGCTCCATCCCCTCCAGCGGCAACCCAGCGATGAGGTCTACATGCAAATGCAGGTTTTTCCGGCGGCCAGGCGGCGCACCATGCGGGCGGTATAGGAAAAATCCTGCACGCGCTCTATGGCAGCAAGCGTGGGCGCAAAAGTCGATTGCACGCCGATTTCCAGCTGGATTCTCCCAGGCGGGGCAGTCGCCAGCAGCGCGCAGGTGGGCTCGTCCAGCAAATCCGCGGCAATTTCAAAGTGGAACTCGGTTTGCCCGCCATAGCGGATGACGTGCGCAAAATCTCCCGGGCCCGGGCACGGTCGGCATTGAACGTCCGGTCGACAAACTTGACTTTCATCACCCCGGCAGCCACAAAGGCATCCAGGTCCTTTTTGACTTTCTCCACAGGGGCGAACCGCACGCCCCCGGAGAGCGAGCTCATGCAATACGCGCAGGAAAACGGGCAGCCCCGGGAGGATTCATAGTACACAAGCCGCCCTTTTAAGCGCGAAAGATCGCCATAGGGCTGGGGCAGCGCTGCGAGCTCTACCGCTGGGGCGGGAGGGTTTTCATAATATATGCCATCCTTTTGTAGCACAGCCCGGGCGTTTTTCGCACATCCTCCCCCGGATGAGCTTGTCCGCGAAAACGCGAAAGGATTCTTCTCCCTCGCCCTTTAGGATATAGTCCGAAAAGGCAAGGTATTCCTCCGGCGCGGCAGAGGCCTCCGGCCCGCCCAGCAACACTTTTCCCGGCATTTTTTCCCGCCAGGGCGCGAATATATTCGATGTTCCAGATGTAGCTGGAAAACCCATAGACCGCCGCGCCCAGAGCCGAGAGCTCTTCCGCAACCCGTTCTATGGGCTCGTTTATTGTATATTCCCGCAGCTCCACTTCCTCCCGCGCAGCATATTGCGCCAAAGAGCGAATGGCAGGGTTGGTATGCGAATATTTGGCGTTCAGGCCGATGAGCAGAATTTTTTCATTTCTCTCCCAATGGAATGATGAGCTGCATGCCCGGATAGGCCCCGCAGGCAATATCGTTATAGCGCCAAAGCGCGCGCTCGCTCACATCGAATTTCAATGCCACGTCTTCCAAGGTATCCGTAGCTTTTAATGAGTATACTATAAAACCCTCCCTCGGGCAAGAAACTGCGATTTCGCCGCCCACCTGGAGCTCCTCCGGCCGGGTATAGCCGTTATCCTGCAAAATCCTTTGCATGGTTGTTCCAAATTTCTGAGCGATGCCAAAAGCGTATCCCCCGCCTGCACAGTATAGCGCCGTTTTTCAAACACCTCGTCCCGGCTCGCGGCCTTTTCCAAGCAGTAGTTGGGAAACGGAATGGCAATGCGCCGCCCGGGCGCAGCAGCCCTCTGCCCCCTTCATTGGCTCGCAAAATCATGCAGATGGGAACTTTATAGAACCTGCTCAAGCGCTCCAGCGTATCGGTTTTCGTCACAATATGGCCAAGCGTCGCCATAGGCCACCACCCTTTCACTGTTCTTATTTCAATATATTAGCTAAATCCAAAGGGTATTCTCTTGCAATGGCGCCCGAAACATGCTATATTTTGTCTAGAATGTGCAGAGTAGAGGCCTGTGCGTCATGGTTTAGCCAGAAAGTGTCTCGGGATGGGATGTCGCCCGAGAACGAAAGGGGAGTTTCCCCGCGGTACGGCCTCGCGTCCGCTGCCGGACAAAAAGAGAAGCGACACTTCTTTTTTATTGGTATTCTTGCCATTCTGAAAAAAAGGAGGTGTTTTTATTTTGCAAAGAACCAGAACTCGAAAGCTCATCTTTGGCGCGCTCTTAACCGCGCTAGCCGTAGTACTGAAGTCGTTCCTTGGCATTCCCGTCACGATGTTTGGCGGATTTATCAAGGATATCAACTTCTCCGCCGGCATCGTCATGTATGCGGGCATTGCGCTGGGGCCGGTATATGGAGGCATTGTCGGGCGCGCTCACGGATATCCTGTGCAGCATCATCCGCCCGATGGGCGCGTATATGCCGCTGTTCACGCTCACAAGCGCGCTCATGGGCATCCTGCCTGCGCTGTTCTTTTTAAAAAACAGCGGTACAATTTTTGGCGGACGCTGCTCTCGGTCACGACGGCGCAGCTCGTCTGCTCCTTTTGCTTCAATACCCTCATTCTCATCATGCTGGGAATGCCCTGGGGCGTGGCGTGGTTCCGCTCGATTAGCGCCTTTGTTCTCATCCCGGTGCACACCGCGGTGATCTTCGCGCTGTTAAAGGCCACAGAAAAATTTTTGGCGCGGGGCTTGGCGCTGGCGCCGCCCAATTGCGAGACGACAGCACACTAAAAAAAGGCTCCGGATAACGGAGCTTTTTTTATTTTTTCTTTCAATTGGGCAAAAACGCGCCTTTTTTCTCATAATCTAGAAAACTATGGGAATAATGATAAAAAAGAAATTGAGGCGCCTTCATGAAAGTCGATTGGAACAAAAAATACACGACCATCACAACCTACGCAGTGCTCGCCGTGGGCGCATGCATTTTGTTTTGCGCGGTTGTTTTTAATATCGGGCAGGTTTTTCCACCATTCGGAAATTCCTTTTCATTCTAAACCCTTTTCTTTGGGGGTTTGCACTGGCATATATGTTCAACAAGCCGGTGGGCTTTTTTCGAGCAAAAAGGTGTACCGCTTTAAAGGCAAGAAGGGTAAGAGGAGCACGCTCAGCCGCACGCTGGCCATTACGACAGTATACCTCATCGTGCTCATCGGGCTTGTCGGGCTATTTTTCATCATCATCCCGGAGCTTTCCAGCAGCATTTCCGCCTTTGTGCAGAACCTGCCGGGCTATCTGCGGGATTTAGATGGGGCATTCCGCGGCTTTATTGCCACCTTTCATCTGGAAAAATATGTGGGCGATATGGATTCTCTCTACGCGATGATCGATTCCGCGATGGAATATGTCAAGACCATCGCGCCGGATATCGCAAACATCGGCTTCAAAGGTCACCATGGCGGCGCTTTCCGGCATCAGCGACGCGCTGTTGGCGTTTGTGGTGGCGGCATACTTGCTCTCCTCCAAGGAAAGTTCATCGCCCAAATCAAAAAAGCGACATTTGCCCTGTTTCCCAAAAAATTTGCCGGCAGCATCGTCCTGCTTTCCCGGGAGACCAACGATATCTTCGGCGGGTATATTTCCGGCAAGCTGATGCAGTCCTTCTGCCTGTTTGCCCTAAACTTCATCGCCATGGCCATCATGCGGCTGCCCTATGCTGCGCTCATCAGCGCCATCATGGGCATTACGGATATCATCCCTTCTTCGGCCCGCTCATTGGCGGCATTCCTCTGTCATCCTGCTGTTTTTGGTGGACCCGAAGTATGCGCTCATCTTCCTCATCCTCACAATCATCACCCAACAGATCGACGCGCAGATCATCGGGCCCAGAATTTTGGGAGAATCCACCGGGCTTACGGCCTTCTGGGTTGTCTTCGCCATCATCCTGGGCGGCGGGTTATTCGGCCTGCCGGGCATGATTCTGGGCATCCGCTGTTTGCCGTGCTCTATTCCGTCATTCGCCAGTATATGAACAACCGTTTGGAGCACCAAGGGCTTTCCACAGATTCCAAAGACTATCACTCCCCCAGCATCTAAACAAAAAAACGGCTTAAAGCCGTTTTTAAAATTTTTTTCAGGCTGCGCAGGAACAGCCGGTTCATGAGCTCTTCCGGGGATATCGCCGTGCAGCGCAGTATAGACCGCGGTGCAGATAGGAAGATCCACCTGGTATTTTTTTCTTTAAGCACCATGAGCGCCGCCGCCGTAGAAACGCCCTCGGCCAATCCTTCCATGGCTTGCCCTGACAAATGTCTCGCCGAACATGCGGTTGCGGCTGTATTTGGAGAACACCGTCGCCTCATAGTCCCCCAGATGCGCCAGGCCATAAGCCGAAAGCTCGTTGCCGCCCATCGCCCCAATCAAGCGGGAAATCTCCCGCGCGCCTCGGGACATGAGCGCGCCCTTGAGGCTGGAGAAATGCAGGCCATCCATCATGCCCGCCGCAATGCCGATGACGTTTTTCGAGGCCGCGCCAACCTCGTTTCCTATCATATCGTCGCCATAATAAAAACCGAATAAGCCCGCCTTTTAGCGCATTGACAATTTTTTCTTTTAGTTCCTGGCTATAGGAATCGATGACCATGCAGTTGGGGATGCCGACGATAAAATCCTGCATATGCCCCGGCCCGAGCCAGACGGCGATATGCTCCACCGGCAGAAATTCCGCAGCGATTTCGCTCAGGCGCTTGCCCGTCCCCTCTTCCAGGCCCTTCATGCACAACACCACTGGCTTTTCACAGCTGGCAAACTCCTTACGGGAAAGCAAGCTGCGCAACTGCTGCGCGCTGATCGAGACCGCGAGCAGCTCGCCAAAATTCACGGCATAGGCGAGGTCGTTCGTGGCCGTGATGCCCGAAAACCTTCCTGCCCCTCTGCAATCCGCTTCTGAAACTCCGCAAGATTCTTCGAGCCGTCTCTGCCCCATACGCAGACCTGATGGCCTATTTTATTTAAATACCACGCGATGAACGAGCCCCATCTGCCGCAGCCCAGTACGCTTACTTTCATCTTTACCTCCCGAAGGAAAACTAAAGTGATTATATCATAAATTGGGGAAGAGACAAAGCGCTCTTCGCTCTTTCGCAGAAATTTGCAGGGAAACGCGGGAGCATCATTGCTCCGGCCCGCGATAAACGCCTAAAAACAGCAGCACATCTTCGCTATAAGCAGCATAGAGAAATGGCCGGTTTAAATTCATCTCCACTATCATGGAAGGCGGCGCTGCGGTTGGCCCAACAATAACGGTTGCCGCAGAGCTTTTGACGCCATATTCATCTACACTAAAACAAATATGCTGTTCAATATTTGAGACAAAAAGCCGCTGCTTCGTAATCCCAGTAAAATCCGCCTCTTCGCGGTTAAAAATCTTTTGAATCCCAAAGTCCGCAAGCGATCCTAACTGCAAAGCATTGCTGTTTGAAAACTTTGAAGGCTCCAACGCACCTCCGCGCCCTCTTTTTTCCCCCGAAGAAAGCGCCTTTTCCAGCAATGCCGGGTCACTCAACAGCTCGTCCACGCTCTGCCCGTCTTTGGGCAACACAAACGCGATCTCCCCATTTTTTGTTGGCAAGCTACCGCGCTGAAAACCGTCGCCTACATAGATATGGCCATCCAACGAGCGATGCATCATATCGCAATCCATGCTCTCTCCCACCCCTGCTGTTCCAGAGAGCCAAAACGGTTCTTTTTTTCTTGTCGCCGTCTCCAAAAACGCCCCGTCCTTCCAATCGGCCTGCAGATAAAGCGTATTGATGACTACGAGGTTCCAGGTTTTATCCGAACAAACTTTTGGGCTGAGAAGCCCTTTTGTTTTTTCGCTCATCCACTGCGTCATAGCTTTGTTCGCATGCTCCGCCCCAAATTTCACCTTGTAGACGGAACCATAATACTTGCCGGAAATAACATCCAAATAGTTTTGCCGATAATCCGAGACCTCTTCGGAAAGCCCGATAGAGTTTGCGAGCGCAAGCTCTGCCCCCTCTCTTTGCGAAGTCAGGCTTCCAAACAATCGATAGCAATTTTCATTTACCTGCGCGGTATCCTTTTCCCCCAGTGCGGCAAGCAGCTCCCCTTGCGTCTGACCTCGAGCCCCTTCTGTCAGCATGCCCAGCGCATAATACAGGCTCAGCGGGGAAAAAACACGCATTCCCCTTTTCCCCGGACAAGACAAAGGCCGAAGCGCGATATCCAAACCCATTTACGGAGCTTTTCATCTCCTCTGGAATTTTCTTGTTCTGCTCCTCTGCGCTCGCAATAGCCGCCACTGCCAGTTCATCTGCTTTGGCTTTTTGCCCACAGGCAAAAAGGCTCACAACAACAAGCGCTGCAATCACACACGCCATCAGCCGTTTCATCGCTATCCTCCCCTCTGTTTCTTTTTTCTTAACAGAGGACAAACTACATCAAGAAAGCAATTCGGAATTCTATTGTTTTTCTTCATTTTGTTCTGCTTCCAACATGCGCTTCTTTGCAGCATCCCGGCGCACCTTGCTCGGCCGGAAAAAGCCGAACACGATGGGCATACAGAGAACCGCTACAAAGGCGGCAAAGAAAAACACAGAACGATAGCCTGTAAAATTCGCCACCACGCCCCAGCACATCGCCCCGAGGCCTGAACCGATATCAGAGGCCGCAAAGTAGGTGGAGGTCGCTTTGCCCCGGCGGTGGCTGGGAGAGGGCGCGACAGCCAGCACATTTAGTATGGGATAGATAAACCCATTGCCCACGCCATAAAGAACTGCTGCAAAATATAGACCCATATTGCTTTTGAAAGAGGACATGGCAAAAAAGGCGCCTACCATCACAAAGAGCCCCAAAATTAGCGAGCCGTAGTTCCCTATTTTTCGAGAAATTTTATTGGAGCATAGCCGAATGGAAAACAGAAAGACTGCCTCGATGGTAAAAAACATCCCGGCACCTGATAACCCCTGCTCTGCCGCGAATGTGGAGATGAACGTGGAAGGAGCGGCAGTTGCAAGCGCGAGAACAAACGCGACCAGCGCGGATTTGAGCGCCGGTTTCTCAATAAAGTTCCAAATTGAAAAATTTTTGGAGCGGCCCGCTTGTTCCTGCGCTTCCAGCCGCTGACCCTCCGCTTTGACAGCCTGGAATTCTTCCGTTTTTTCATAGCGCATGGAATTCATGAGGAAAAAACAGATCACCATCACGACCAGGGCTGTGACAAATAGATAGTTTGGGCTGCTTAGGCCGATGAGCGCAATGCCAATGGCAGGGCCAATGGCAGTGGCAATATTCGAGAATAGCCCATAGTAGGCGATGCTTTCGGTGAGTTTTTCCTTTGTGGCGACATCCGCCGCCATTGTGCCGGTGGTTATGGTTGTGGCAGCAGCGCCGAACCCTTGCACCATGCGCAGCACAATCGTCACCGCGATGACAGAACAGGATAGAAATCCCCCGATGGGAATGGAAAAAATCAGGATCCCTAAAATGCCCACCATTCTGCGACCCCGAGTATCGATGATATTGCCGGAAAATACACGCATGATCATCGTGCAAATCGTATAGCCGCTGGCCACCAGGCCAATTTGCGCCGGGCTAAACGAAAGCTTTGCCAGATAAAGCGGGAAAGCGGATACAAAAAGCTGAATCGCCGTATTCGCAAGCATTGCGATGCTGCCGACCTTGATATAAGAAGGGTTCCATACTCCAGGGCGACGTCGCCCCTCGGAAGATTCCATGCCAATACCTCGTATGCTATTTTTTGTTTGAAACACTTTTATTATAGTAAAATGGTGATATGATTTCAACCAAAACATTCTCTAAATTTTATCAAAAGAGCGCGGGCATATGCCCACGCTCTTTGAATTCCTGCACACTAGATTTTATCGATGGTAATGCTGCCTGAAACGGTGCTGAAGTTAAACTTCGAACTGCCGTCTTGATAGACTGCCCGCTTCTTCTCGCCAATCGTCGGAAAACTACAGCTGAACTGGCCGCTGGTGCTGCTGTAAACCGCGGTAAAACCATCGTTTTCCGGCACCCATATTTTCACGCTGCCACTCACAGAATTCATGTCGATACGCTCCGGGCAAACCGAGCTGCGCACCGAAATGCTCCCGGAAACGCTGCTCGCTTCCACATCGTCAAACGCGCCGGAAACGTCTATGCTGCCGCTGACGGCCTCCATGCGCATCTTGCCAGCCTGCAAATTCTGACCGGAAATGCCGCCGCTCACCGTTTCGAGCTCCAGTTCTCTGCAATCCAAATTCGAGACGCGAATTTCTCCTGAGACATTGTTAATGCTCGTATCCGCTCCGCTCACACCTTGCACGCTGACGGGCGAAGACACGGAGTTCACCTCCAGCTGGGAAAGCGCAGATGCCAGAGAATAGGGCACCTTCATTTCCAGGCGCTTGCTCGGCGTATGCGAGAAAATACGAAAGCCCGTTCGGGGCGCGCAGAACTGGATGATAAGCTTGCCATCCCGCAGATAGAAGCGCATCATATCGTCTGCGGAAAGGTTGCGGGCGGACTGCTCCCGGAATACAACCTCACTGCCCTCATAGGGCACGATTTCCACCTCGCCTGAGATCCAGTTTACCTCGATTTGCGAAATCTCCTCTGCGGCAATGCTGTGGCCGCCCACCAGATAATGATCGCTATCCGCATAAGAAAAACCCGTGCCCAATGATATCCCTCCAAACGAGAAGCCGGTCGTAAGCCCGGCGATTAGGACGCCTGTAAGCGCCAAAGCCACAACACTCCAAATGACAATCCGAATAATTGCTGATGCTCGCATTGCTACCTCCCGAGGTCAAATATTGCGCGCAGCACGGAGTTTACGGCTGATGCGATGAGAAAGATGATCCAGCTGATGTGCCAGGCCATCGTCCAGAAGCTGACGACAAAGTACAGCACTACCGTGAGCGACCAGAGCGCGGAAGAAAGCGCTTTATAGACTTGATTGCGGTTGCTCGTATGCGTCTTCCATTCCTTAAAATTCTCTACAACGGTATCGTCTCTTCTGGTATAGCGCGGGCGCGTCATGCTGTTATAGATGAGCAGCCCTGTGGCCAGCGCCGCCATGCCCAACATGACAAGCACGCCGTATTCCCACAAGATGCAGGGGATGACAGACAAAATATAGAGCGAAACCGCTATCGAGACCAGCAGCGCCGAGCGCTGCCGCGCTTTAGGGCTGGGTGATTCGAAAGCCTGCTCGCTTCTTTGCAGCTCTTCAAGCAACGAGCCAATATCCCCCCACGCCCGCCACAGCGATATTATAGGCGGCTTCCTCTGCCTTGCCCTCTGCCAGCAAGTCGTCATATTTATCGTATAGATTTTGCAGAATCTCCTCTTTGAGCTCCACTGTTTTTTTGGTACGCGGCGCATCTAGAAAGAGCGATTCCACATAGCCTCTTAGCTTATCTCTCATGAGTAGCCTTCTCCTCTCCAATTAGGGTATCAATTAGTTGTTTTGCCGTCTCCCACTCTTCGCGCAGCCGTTCGTAGGTTTTCTTTCCGTGGTTGGTGATGCAGTAGTACCGACGGCGCGCGCCGGTCTGTTGGTCCCCCAGTAGGAATAGATACAGCCGGATTCCTCCAGCCTGCGAAACGCTGTGTAGAGCGTGGCCTCTTTGAGTTCATACTGATTGTCGGTCTTTTGCTGGATGGCCTTGTTGATTTCATAGCCATAGCTATCGCCGCCCAGCAGATGCGCTAGGATGATTGTCTCTGTATGGCCTCGAATCAGATCCGAAGCAATCGCCATTCCTCCGCCCCCTTTGGTTTTTATAGATATATAATAATCTTAAATACCTCGCCTGTCAATGTATATTTGTATCCAAAAATATATTTTTAGAGTAGCGTTCAAATTATACGTATTGAAAAGGGAAAACCCTGCAACTTCTATCATTACAGGGTTTTTCAATGTACAATATATTTTCTTACTTGAATAAGAGTATACCCGGCTTCCTTATGACGCCAGACATAACGATCGATTTTACTCTCTGTATCTCTTTTAGAGTTTCCTCGCTGCTCTTATACTGAATTATATCACGCGCATTCTCGTTTGTAATCAAAAAGGAAGCGCCTTGTAAGTGCTTCCTTTTCCCGTGATTTTAAATCTCTTCTACGTATATTTTGCTCACGAATTCTTCGAAACTATCCGCTATCTTGTACATACAGTTGTCTTCTGTGGAGGTCTCTAGTTTGAGAGAATCATCCCACAGGTATACGCCATCCGGGGATCGTTTTCATAACCTAAGACAATGACGCCAGGGTCAGATAACGCAATCTGTGCGGTATTAATCCCTTCATATTCATATCCATACGCATCAAACCAATAAGAAAGGTCTACTACTTTCTCTTCGGGATTGATTCCTAGGAATGCTTTAATTTCTATTTCCTCTTCCGGTAGATTATTGGCGTGTACCCAATAGTATACATTGCGCGGCACGCTGCCGCCATTGCTTTTGAGCATAAATTGCCTGTAATCCTGAGACATTTTAAATTGAATTCGCGCTTCCAGATTCTCTATCTCCTGCTCGGTTAGCGCCCCATTTGGCTGAAACCCAACCTGCAACAATTTCTCATAGCTATCCACCATGTTCCTCCTTATTTCTCTCCATACATACTATACCCGCCCTTAGAGGCGTCCGTTTTTAACTGTTTTGTTTTAACTGCTCAAACCATTCCCGTTCAATCATACCAGGACTTAATTCCGGCCTTTTCGAGTAATTCAGCCCGTAGCGATAATAACTGTCTAAGTGATTTTTGTTTACATCATACTCCAATCGTATTTCCGTTGGAAACTCACAATTATTAGCTTCACATAGTTTCTTGATTTCAAGATAATCTTCCGATAAGATAGACAATGCCTGATCTTGCGCGTCATCCGATATCTTAAACTCTCTATTCCCAATTTTATTTAACTCATGCTTTCTTATCATTTCCCTATTTATTTGATAGAAAAATTGCAGTACAAAAAATTATCCTCACATGAGCAGTAGATAAAAATTTTCTCTGCCGCTCTTTGCACATACTCAAGACAGATATCTATCATATCTGCTTGTTCTTCCATTAAACGGTCTTCAAAGTTTGACTTCATGTTTTCCCTCCATACTAATTAGGCAAGGTTACCGAATAATATTTCTCTCCGTTTCATTACTTATAAAAAGAGGGCATTCAAATGAATGCTCTCTTTTTGATTTGTCAATCTTCTGGGTCCCATAGATATAACTTGCCCACAAATTCATCAAAACTATTTGCTATCTTGTACATGCAGTCGTCTTCTGTGGAGGTTTCTAGTTCTAATCCATCATCCCACAGATATACCCCATCTTTTGAACCATTTTCCCAAACTAAAACAATAATACCAGGATCCGATAGTGCAATCTGCGCAGCGTTAACCCCTTTATATTCAGCTCCAAACATGTTGTACCAATGGACAATCTCCAATACTTTGTCTTCGATTTCATAGCTCAAAATGGATTTATTAATATATCCTCACCGCATAGATTCATACAACCAACATAGGTCTTGGGAAAATTTCCTCCATTACTCAGCTGCATAAATTGCCTATAGTCCAATGGCATTTTGAATTGTATTTTGGACTCCAACTCCAAAATCTGCTTGTCACTTAATTGCCCATAAGGTTTTAACCCAAATTCCAACAATCTCTCATAGCTATCCATAATCCTTCTCCTTCTCTACTTATCTCCATGAAGGCTGAATCCACCTTTATGCGTAAATCTTCCGTGTATATCTTTTCTTACCTGGATAAGAGTATACCCATCTTCCTTATGGTGCCAGACATAACGATCGATTTTACTCGCTGTATCTCTTTTTTAGAGTTTCCTCGCTGCTCTTATACTGAATTATATCACGTGCATTCTCGTTTGTAATCAAAAGGAAGCGCCTTGTAAGTGCTTCCTTTTCCCGTGACTTTAAATTTCTTCTACGTATATTTTGCTCACGAATTCTTCGAAACTATCCGCTATCTTGTACATACAGTTGTCTTCTGTGGAGGTCTCTAGTTCGAGAGAATCATCCCACAGGTATACGCCTTCTTTACCTGGCTCGTTTACCAACATAATTTCACCAGGATCTGCCAATGCAATAAGCGCAATATTTAAGTTGTGATATTCGTAATGACATTGACTATACCAATAACCAAGATCATAGATCCTATTTTCTTGTTTGTTGCCCAAAAACACAGTTAATTCTATTGGTTCGCTTAAGGATTTAGTCTCAAAATAATAACTAACTTCGTTTGATAAAATTCCACCATTAGTTAATAACAAAAACGACTTATAATCCTCAGGCATACGAAAATTAAGGTTATGTTCTAAATTTTTAGTTCTTCAAGAGCTAAAGTACCATTTGGCTTAAAACCAATTCCTATTAAGTAATTTAGATTATTCATTTTAATAATGAAATACCTCCTTTATGTGTAAACTTCCAATGGATATCTCGCCTTACTTGGATAAGAGTATGTCCATCTTCCTTATGATGCCAGACATAATCACCAGATAGACTATCCCCGGCTAGTCGCTTTGCCTTAGCCTTATCTGTCCTTCTATCAGTAAACCCATCCAGCTCCACTTTCTTCCCGCAAACATTCACCGGCTCGCCTTTTAGCTTTACATCCTCAAAATCCGGATATTTTCCATTCGTCCCCGTATACTTAACCGCATAGCCTTCCGCGTCCACATATGTATAATCCTGCGTCGCCTTATTGTATTCTACCGTCCCTCCCTCGCTGTACCATCTCTCAAACGCAGGCGAGTTCTTCGGTTTCCCTCTCCGTATCTCTCTAGGGATTTCCTCACTGCTCTTATACTGAATTATATCACGCGCATTCTCGTTTGTAACTAGAGTTTTTGTCGAATCCCTCCCAGCTCTCTTGCCAGCACATCCTTCAACGGCAAGTCATCAGCTACAGATACTTTGTACGTGCTTTCTGGGTCAATCGGCTTTGTCTCTCCTAGTCCCAGCCTGGCTTCTCCCGCACCCCTTATGCCTCCGCCTCTCAGCTCCGCATCTGCCGCCAGCACCGTTGCCAAATTCTTCCCTGCATCCGGGATATCCAGTTCCAGCTTCCCGCCTAATTCCGCCTGCGTGTTCTGTCTCATCTGCCGCAGTGCCTGCTCCGGGTCCGCCTCTACTTCCGGCGCCTTCCCCAGCTCCGCCTTCTTTAGCGCATCTTCTAACTTCCCGTCTATCTTCCGCTTCAAATTCGCCGGCAGGTCTGCGTCTGCATCCACCAGGCTCTTGCCTCCCCCTATGGATTTCAAAAACACCGGCACATCTTTCGCTATCTCTAATAGCCCTCTGGTTAAAAATCCCTGCACTGCCGCGCTGGTTATCTGCTCCGCTGTGTATAGCTCCGCATCCGGGTCGTACATCGAACGCTGCAACAGCGGCGCCGCCGTCATCGCCATCAGACTTAGCGGCTGCTCCATCAGCGCCGTCAGCCCCAGCTTCACCCAGTATTTCCCTGCCTCCGATTTGCACAGGAACCCCGCCGCCTTCTTTGCCAGCGCGTCTGTCCCGAACTCTACTACCTTCTTCCCTACCTTGAATTTGCCCCCAAATCCTCCCGTCAGCGCAGATACCGTCGCGTCCATCGCTCCCACGGCTCCTCCGTACAGCAGCGCCGTGCCATAGTCCGCTCCATTTTTCAGCGCCTGCCGCGTACCTTCTTGCCATGTGTTTGCAATGCTCACAACTGAGGATGCTGCCAAGCCCCCTGTCGCTGCTGTGAGCAGCAAACTGGGTACCATACTCCCCGCCATATACGCCCAGCTCACCGCCGCCTCATCCCTGGGCGTGGCTGTAAAGGTTTCCCTATTCTTTTGTCTCCATTCTTCTATGTCAGAGCCTCCCATGACATCCCTGCTTGTATCTACCCACTCTCCCGCCGCTTCTTTGGCTCCAAATACATAGCTGACTCCTCCCATCGCCAAAAATGCAGCGCTCGTTACAAAGCGCAAGGTCGATTCCACAAAGCCCCTATCCCCGCGAACAACTCTGTAACTCCAAACCAAAACCGGTCCCCCATATCCGGGTCATATTTTACAATCGCGTTCATCTGCTGGTTAAGCTGCCTTAGATAACGCTTTGTAAAGATTCCCCGCTCTCCATACGCCCGGATGTAGGAATCCACCATATCGTGAATTTTGGCTAGCTCTGTCCAGGAATCGTATGCCAGCTTTTGCTCGGCTGTCAGCTTCTCATAGGCTCCTTCTTCCCCATACCCATAGTAGATATCCGTAATCGTCTCGTAGTCGATTACCTCGTTGCTCTGTCCGCTGCTCGCATATCCATCCGCTATCGCGTTTGTTGTCGCCGGCAGTTGCTCTGCCCCCGGCGCTATTTGCTCGTATAGCTTTTCCGCCTCTCTTTGGTAGTATTCCCGCTCTATCTGCTGTGCAGGATCTAAATCAAGCACGCCATTTTTATATGCACCGTATTCGTCCAACTCCATGCCCGGTTCTGTCCAAACCCCTGCATCTTTTGTCGCTTTAAGAAATTCCTCAATTTGCTCTTCTGTTGGGTCGCCAAGCATGCTCGTCCCATTTTCCCCTCTATCTGCCTCCCCATCCGGCTTTTTGTTTTTTACACCTTTTGGCTCCGGCAATTGATATCTCCCTTCAAAAAGTAGGGAGTTATAATAATTAAACTGGTTAGAGGATGTAGCATTATTTCTTGCATTAAATGCCTGTAAAACCCTTTCTTGTATTTCCTCTTCTGTCAATTCCTCTGCTAAGGGATCATAATCTTCCTCATAAATTGGCTTCTGGATTGAATATCCGGTGCCATCGCCCTCGGCACATACACCCATCGCACTCCCTTCACTCCTGGTATCTTAAACGTTTGTTTTCCTCCTGGAGTCTCTGTCTTTTCATCCGTTTTTTTTCGTTGTAGGCTCAGGCGCTTTTGCACTGCTCTTAATATAGCCGTTTTGCATGGCCTGACTATATAAGTTTATATATGTATTGGTAGACTGTGCCCGCTTCATTGCGTTCAGGACACTCTCCTTAGATGGTATGGATGGCGTTGCCTTCGTTTGTCCCCCGCTAATGTTGTGCATAGCATTGTAAAATTCGTAGAACTTGTTTTTGTTTGCGCAATTTTAGCCTGTCTTTTTCTCTCTTCTTCTAAAAAGTTGCTGGTACAGATGTGGATTCTGCACATTTTTATATTTATCCATATCGATCATTCCTACTATCCCCCCTGGTTATCTCTCAGGAAATTATATCACGTAATGTGTATATAATCAATTTATTTTTCACATTTTGTGATATACAAGGATAATAAAAAGGCCGTCGAATTATTTCGACGGCCTTCCCTTTTGGTCGGGGTAAGAGGATTTGAACCTCCGGCCTCTTCGTCCCGAACGAAGCGCGCTACCAAACTGCGCTATACCCCGTGGAGCTGATGAGCAGACTCGAACTGCCGACCTACGCCTTACCAAGGCGTTGCGCTACCTACTGTGCCACATCAGCGTGCCTACATAGTATACAATACCCGAAAAAAATTTCAAGAGCTTTTTACGAAGAAACTGAGACAAGCTTCGCCTGAACCAAAAAGCGCTTTTGGCTGTCGGTTTTGGTACAGGTGGAAAGCGTCACAATCCGGTCGCCCGTGCCTACTGCGACATCTGTTTTGATGAGCGACTTTTCATACGCCCCGTCCAGGTATGCGCGGTGCTCCGCATCCGAGGCAAATTTTAACGGCACATACTCCATGCTTGCCGGTATCTCGTAGGCCGCAAAGATTTCCAGGCGGTACTCCCCACCGGCGTATAGAGCATTAAAACCGGGTGCTGCTCGTAATACTCCTGCTTTGCGTATTCTATGAGCGAGCCGAACATCGCCCCGCTGTTCATTCTATGCCCGTGAACCAGCGTGTTGGCATCCGAAAAATCACCCTGGCTGTTGCAATCGATGAAAATACTGCCGTATTTGTGCGTCTCTCCCTCCAGCGTGTGGGTGAGGTAGTAGTCGTTATCCGCCGATTGTAGGATGGGATAGTTGATCACCGTGCCCTCGGAATAGAGCCAGCCCCGCACTTCCGGGTTAACAGCGCATAGTGCATCGAAATCCACAACAAACTTGGGCTCTTCCCCTTCTTCATAGGTTCCCCATCCAGCATACTGCGCCGCTTCCTGCATCAGCTGGTCGCCCTTTTTGTATTCGAGCATCTGGCCCACAAATATGCCCGCGCATACGAGCGCCACCAAAATGCACCCCGCGACGGCAAAGTTTAGCATCCTGCGCTTGTTTTTTCGGGCTTGCTGCTCGCATCTGCAATTTTTCTCATCGGCTTTATCCCCTTCCGCATTATTTTACCACGCCTCTCCCTATTTTCAAAGGCTTCTTCGCATAAACAGACTCCGCCGTTCATAGTTTTAGTAACGGAACAGGAGGTTTTTCCATGAAAAGCAGAAGCAATTTTGTGATAGGCAGCTGCATCGTCTGCCTATTCGGCCTGGCCTTCGCGCTGGTCTATATGATGCTGGCGCCAACCAGCACCACTGTGGCGCATACCGCCGAAAAATCTTATAACTGGTACTATAAGCCCCGAGACGACGGCAAGCAGCCCATCGTTGCGGAAGACGCTTCCTTTTAGATAGCTATAACCTCATCTATATGGGCAACCCAGAGACCAAAACCATCTATCTCACCTTCGACTCCGGCTATGAAAATGGCTACACTGAGAAAATTTTGGATGTGCTAAAAGAGAAAAACGCCCCGGCAACCTTTTTCGTCACCGGTCATTATATGAGCAGCAATCCAGAGATCATCAAGCGCATGAAGGACGAAGGCCACATCGTGGGCAACCATACCGTGAACCATATCGACCTCTCTGCAACCACGAACATTGAGACTTACAAAAAGAGCTCGACGGCCTCTGCGAGACTTATAAGCAGATTACCGGCGAACAGATGCCCCGGTTCATGCGCCCTCCGGAAGGAAAGTACAGCGAGGCGATGCTGAAAATCGTGCAGGAGATGGGGTATACTCCGGTGTTTTGAGCTTTGCCTATAAGGATTGGCTAAACGACGCCCAGCCGGATACCGCCGCCGCTAAAAAGACCATCTTAACGCGGACGCATCCCGGCGAAATCGCGTTGCTGCACTCCACCTCCGCCACCAACGCCGCCATCTTAGGCGAAGTCATCGACGCCTGGCGGGCAGACGGCTACGAAATTAAGAGCATAGAAGAGCTGGTAAAACCTCAATAAAAGAGCCGCCCAACAGGGCGGCCTTTTTACTTTTTCTCTACTGAGAAAGTCGCGGGAACGCCGTTGATATCCCACTGCTTTTCATAGCCGGAAAGGCTGCCATAAACAACCTCGTCCGCCAGTGTTTCTCCGGCGATATCCGCCTCGCTCGCCTTTAGAATCTCGGCGACTTCGCCTTCCAAGACAGCCAGCCGGATGTGATCCGTCACTTCAAAACCAGCTTCTTTGCGCATGGTCTGCACTTTGCTGATGATTTCGCGGACGTTGCCCTCCCGGATGAGTTCCTCCGAAAGCTCGGTATCCAAAACCACGGCATATTCGCCCTCGGTCTCCCCGGCAAAGCCCCTCTCTGCATGGGCTCGATGAGCAAATCCTCCTCTTTTAAGGAGACTTCCTGCCCGCTTATTTCAAAGGTATATGCCCCGCCGTTTGCCACAGCCGCGACAATCGCGCTGCCGTCTGCTCCTGCCAGGTGCGCGCGGATACCGCCCAGAAGCTTGCCATATTTCGGGCCTACCGTCCGCATCTGCGGCTTGACATTATAAGTGATAAACCGCTCCATCGCCGCGCCCAGTTCGACGCCCTTGACGTTGAGCTCGCCCTTGACCACCTCCAGGTATTCCGGCGGAAGGTGCTCCACACCGCCCACATAAAGCCGGCAGAGCGGCTGCCGGTTCTTGAGCCCCGCAGTGTTGCGGCAGGCCCGGCCCAGCGTCACGATAGTGAGCACGCTATCCATGTTCTCTTCCAGCTCTGCGTCAATTCTCGCCATGTCTGCCATGGGGTACGCGCAAAGGTGCACGCTCTCGGGCGCATTTTGATCCACGCTGCGCACGAGGTTTTGGTAAATCGTCTCGGAGATAAAAGGCGTAAACGGCGCAACCAGCCGGATGAACGTCTCAAGCACCGTGTAGAGCGTCATATACGCATCGACTTTATCCTGCGTCATCTCGCTGCCCCAATAGCGCTCCCGACCCCGGCGCACATACCAGTTGGAAAGCTCGTCGACAAAGGCTGCCAGCTCTCTCGCCGCCTCGGTGATGTGGTAGCCGTCCAGGTAGTCCGTGACCTTTTTCACCGTGGAATTCAGCCGGGAAAGCACCCAGCGATCCATGATGGAAAGCTCCTCCGAAAGCTCGTGCTGCGTCGGGTCGAATCCGTCGATCTCCGCATAGAGGATGTAGAAGGCATAGGTGTTCCAAAGCGGACCCATGAACTTGCGCTGCGCCTCGGAAACCGCATCGCCATAGAAGCGGTTGGGAATCCAGGGGGCGGAAGCGGAATAAAATACCAGCGCACAGCGTCTGCGCCCTGTTTACTTAATACCGACCACGGGTCAACCACGTTGCCCACGTGTTTGCTCATCTTGCGTCCATCTTTATCCTGCACATGCCCCAGTACGATACAGTTCTCAAACGGCGCCTTGCCGAACACTGCCGTGCCGATGGCCAGCAGCGTATAGAACCAACCCCGCGTCTGGTCGATGGCCTCGCTGATGAAGTTTGCTGGGAAACGCTTCTCGAATTCTTCCTTATGCTCAAAGGGATAGTGCCACTGGGCAAAAGGCATGGAGCCGGAATCATACCAACAGTCGATGACCTCAGGAACTCTGTGCATTTTGCCGCCGCACTCCGGACACTTGAGCGCAATTCCGTCGATAAAGGGCTTGTGCAGCTCGATATCTTCGGGCACATTCTCGCCCATTTCTTTTAGTTCCTGGATGCTGCCCACTACGTGGATATGCCCGCATTCGCAGATCCAGATGGGAAGCGGGGTGCCCCAGTACCGCTCACTGGATACGCCCCAGTCGATGACGTTATCTAGGAAGTTGCCCATCCGGCCATCCCGGATGTTCTCGGCAGCCAGTTGACGCCGCCGTTATTTTTCATGAGCGCATCATGCAGCGCCGTCATTTTGATAAACCAAGACGCTCTCGCATAGTAAATGAGCGGCGTATCGCAGCGCCAGCAGAAGGGATAGCTGTGGGTGAATTCCGGCGCATCGAAGAGCAGCCCGGCTTCTTCCAGCGCAGCGATGATCAACCCATCCGCCTCTTTTTAAAAAGTTCCATCCCAGGGTGTGCCGCCGCACATCTCCCCTTGGTATCCACCAGCTGGATAAACGGCAGGCCGTGCTCCCGGCAGACTCGGGCGTCATCCTCGCCAAATGCCGGAGCGTTGTGCACAATGCCCGTGCCATCCGTGGTGGTGACATAATCGTCCGCAATGATATAATGCGCCTTTCCTTGCCCTTCGCAAGCCTGGGCCGTGCATGCAAACAGCGGCTCATAGCTCCTGCCGACAAGCTCGCTGCCCCGATACGTCTCCAAAATCTCGGCGCCCCTCACCCAGCACGTTTTCCACCAAATCTTTGGCCAGGATATAGGCCTTTGCCATCCTTCTTCGCCTTGGCATACTGCACATTTGCGTTGACGCACAGGCAGACGTTGAGGGCAGCGTCCAGGGCGTGGTCGTCCAGGCGAGATAAGCGGCATCTTCATCCGTGCACTTAAAAATCGCCGTGGCCGAGCGCTCTGTCACATCCTGATACCCCTGCGCCACCTCGTGGGAGGAGAGCGCCGTGCCGCACCGGGGGCAATAGGGCACAATTTTATGGCCCTTATAGAGCAGGCCTTTTTCATGAATTTGCTTTAGAGACCACCAGACGGATTCGATGTAGTTATTGTCGTAGGTGACGTATGGGTTTTCCATATCCGCCCAATACCCCACGCGTTCGCTCATCTCTTCCCATTCGCCCTTGTATTTCCAGACGCTCTTTGCATTTTTCGATAAAGGGCTCCACGCCGTACTGCTCAATCTGCTCTTTGCCGTCCAGCCCCAGCAGTTTTTCCACTTCCAGCTCTACCGGCAGGCCATGGGTGTCCCACCCTGCTTTGCGCGGCACCATATAGCCCTGCATGGCTTTATAGCGCGGGAACAGGTCTTTGATGCAGCGCGTCAAAATATGCCCGATATGCGGCTTGCCATTGGCTGTGGGCGGGCCGTCATAGAACGTGAACTCCGGCCGGCCTTCCCCGGCTTTCTGCGCCTTTTTGAAGATCTCTTCCCTCTTCCAGAAGGAGAGAACCTCTTCCTCCCGCTGGACAAAATTCAAGTCTGTGCTTACTTTTTGATACATCCTGCTTACTCCTCACTTCTATCGTAAAAACAAAAAATCCCTTCGCACATAGGGCGAAGAGACCGCGGTACCACCTAAATTCCCCTTTGCGGGGCACTTTACCCATATAACGCATGGCTGCGGCCGCCTTTTAGAAAAGTGATAACAGAAAAGCTTCCGCCGCCGGGCTCGCACTCTCCCCAGCTCGCTTGGGTTTCCCTCTTCTGCCACGTCTTTTCGGGCGCTTTATATTCTTTAGCCCCATTATATGAAATTCCACGCGATTTGTAAAGCTTTCTAATTGTCTCCGCCAAATTTCACCAAGATTAAAAAGTTGTAACATTGTCACTTTGCTCTGTTTTTGGGGATAAGCCCTGCTATACTAGCTTATGGAAAACAACCTTGGAGGAAAGCAATGAACCGCATCAGAAAACCATCGCCGCGCTCTGCGCGCTCGCACCAGCACATCCTTTTTTGCCAGCTGCAAAAAGTAAGCGAGCAGGAGCCTGAAAACCCAACCCCTTCGACTGGCCGGCCTACATGAAGCATATCTCCACAGCAGACCAGTATGGCCTTACGGGCGAGATAAAGGAGAAGAGGGGGCGTTTTCCTGCGCCGTATTATCCCCGGCTGGAAAACACTGCGATGGATACCGTCATCGAGGAAAAGGTGATGGGCATGGTGAATGCCGCCAAGGAGGGCGTAGACGCCTCAAAACAGGGCGATGCGCCCCAAGCCGAACTCAGCATGGATTTCCGCTCGATTCAGGCGGGAACAAACGGCAATCTCTGCCAGCCTGCGGCTCTTTTGGCTGGCTGCGCAAAGCCGGAGAAGAGCGGCCTTCCTATTTTACCACTTGCCTGAGTTTCGATATCGCATCGGGCAGGCTGCTCGGCGACGGGGATCTGTTTGCCGAGGGATACCAGGAAAAATTAAAAGAACTCTGCGCCGGAAAATTGGCCGAAACCTATCCGGATCAAAAAATTTTCTTTTGGGCGATAACGCCCTAGATGGCATTGCACAAAAGGCGATGCTCACCTCTGCCGGCGTTGAGCTGCACTTTGCCAGCAGCGAAATCTCCGAGGCAGACCTCGGGTTTTTATCCATCACGCTGCCCTATGATAGCCTCATGAAGTGTTGAGCGAGGAGCCAAGTACCGTTTCAGCGAGGATTATGGCAAAAAGCCCGAGCATAACGACCAGCTTGTGCAGTCTGGCGGGCGCACGATAGACCCAACCAAGCCCATGATCGCCCTGACATTCGATGACGGCCCCCCATAGCGACTACACGCCTCGTCTGCTGGATATTCTGAAGAAGTACGATGCCCGGGCGACGTTCTGCGTCGTGGGCAGCCGTGTCGAAAAAATGCAGACGTCGTCAAGCGCACGGTGGACGAAGGCCACGAGATTGGAAACCATACCTTTGATCATAAGGATACCAACAAGCTCAACGCCGCCGAAATCAAAGACCAAATTGTGCGCACCAACGAAGTCGTAAAAAGGTCAGCGGGTTCGATGTGCACTATATCCGCCCGACGTACGGCAACGTCAGCGAGAATTTGAAGCAGGTGTCACGAGAGCTCAATATGCCCATGGTCAACTGGACCATCGATTCCGAGGACTGGAAAAGCAAGAACCCGGATATGATTTACCAGCGCATCATGAGCGAGGCCAAGGATAGCCGCGTCATCCTCTGCCACGATTTCTATGAAACCACGGCGCAGGCTATGGAGCGCGTTATCCCAGACCTTGTAGCCCAGGGGTACCAGATTGTGACAGTAGCAGAGCTATTCAGCTTTGCGGATTCTACCCCCACCGGCGGCCAGCTCTGGCGGAAAATAATTCACAAAAAGCAGCGTTCTTTTGAAATAGAACGCTGCTTTTTTATTGTCGCTTTACTGAAAATCCCTTGTGAAGATATCGCTCTGCTCGAGCAGTTGCTCCACAGTATCCAAGCCCAGCCGGGAAAGCAACTCCCGGACATATGGATTTTCCAGTGGCGTTTTAAATTGTGCCTCCGCTCCATAACGCTCTACCAACTCTCCCCTCTTCTTTTGGCAAAATTGCCTTTGGGCCCGCCGACGCAGCCGCCCACGCAGCCCATGCCCTCAAAGAAGTTGCCCACAGCCTTGCCGCTCTTTAATTCCTCCATCATGGCGCGGCAGGCCGGAACGCCGTCTGCCTGGCGCGTGCGAATGGCAACTTTTCTATCCGGGTTCAACTGCTCTACCGTGCGGCGCACTGCCTCGCTCACTCCGCCGGTGCGGGCATAGATGCGCCCGGCCCGGGAAGAGTGATCCTTCTCGCTTTCTTCCAGCGCCTCCGGCTCGATGCCCGCGGCGTCAAAAATATCCTGTACCTCCTGGAACGTCAGAACATAATCCACCGCGCCTTTTAGATCCGCCTCTCTGGCCTCGCTCTTCTTTGCGACACAGGGGCCGATGAAAACCGTCACCGCGTCTGGGTGCAGCTTTTTAATGACCCTGCCGCAGGCGATCATCGGCGAAACCGATCCTGGAACATGGGGCATGAGCTCGCGATAGATTTTGCGAATCATGGCGATCCACATGGGGCAGCAACAGCTGGTGAGCTGATAGTCCTCGTCTGTCACGATATTTTGATCGAACTCCAAGGCCTCTTTTAGCGTCAGAATATCCGCAAACAGCGCCACCTCTACCATGCCGCTAAACCCCAGCGCCTTAAAAGCACTGCGCAGCTTGCCCGGGGTGACCGCCCGGCTGAACTGCCTGAGAAACGCCGGGGCGATGAGCGCATAGGAGAGCTTACCCGGCTCCCCGCACAGCCCTCATGGCAGGCAGAATATCCCGGCTGGCAGCCAGCTTGCCTTCTTTGCATGCCGCAATACAGGCGCCGCAGCCGGCGCAGCGTTTTGCATCAATCATAAGCGAGCCATCCTCTCCCCGGGTGATGGCGTCAAAATGCAGCTTGTCTGGCAGGCGCCATCCCGCCGCAATCCGTGCAGGGCGCGGTTTGCAGCACAGGAGCATACTTCTGTGGATTCAACAGGCAATCGAGGTGCTTCGGATCGTAATCCGAAAGTTCTACTTTCTCTCCCATCTGTCTTCGCACACATGCCTGATACAGCTCTTCAAATGTCATAATTTTCTCCTTGCAGAATGAGGGCTCTTTTTCCTCTAGGATGCGCCAAACCGCTCACTTTTAGCAAAAAATTGCCAGGGTCGAGATGTCGATAAAAACAAAAGATGCTGTTTTTCTTCCAGCGCCTTTGTATTACTTTATTTAATTTCCCGCACTTTCACAACCCCTGCAATCGCTTCCAGCTCGGAAAGCGCCTGGGCGGAAATTTTCTCGTTTAAGTCAAACACCGTGTAAGCGACCTGCCCCCGGGGATTTGTTCACCATCTCCTCGATGTTGAGCCCCTCTTTTGCCAGCACGCCCGTCATCTGGCTGACCATGTTCGGCAGGTTATCGTGGATGACCGAGATGCGGTGATGCAGCGCCTCAGCGAGCAGGCAGCTTGGCATGTTCACCGAGTTCTTGATGCTGCCCCCGCTCCAAATAGTGCTTAATCTCATTGGCGGCCATGATGGCGCAATTTCTTTCAGATTCCGGGGTGGATGCGCCGAGATGCGGGATGCAGATGACCTTCTCATGTGCATCAGGCAGCGGGCGTCCGGGAAATCCGTGATGTATTTTTGCAACTTTGCCGCTATCCAGCGCCTCAAACAGCGATGTCTCGCGGATAATGCCGCCCCGGGCAAAGTTCAGGACGACAACCCCGTCCTTCATCTTGCCGAACTCCGGAGAGCTCAGATAGTCCTTTGTCTGCTCAATAAGCGGCACATGCACGGTGATATAATCCGCCTGCGCCAGCAAATCTTCCATTTTGGCCGCTTTATGTATGGTATCCGAAAGGTGCCATGCGTTGTCGATGGAGATATAAGGGTCATACCCCACGACGTTCATGCCGATGCTGGCTGCGGCATTGGCCACCAGCACGCCCACCGCGCCCAGGCCGATGACGCCCAACGTCTTGCCCAAAAGTTCGGGGCCCACAAACTGGTTTTTGCCCTTTTCTACGAGAGCCGGAATCTTATCACCCTCGCCGATCAGCGTTTTTGCCCATTCCACGCCTTCCACAACATTGCGCGATGCGATGAGCAGCCCGCAAAGCACCAGCTCTCTTGACGGCGTTGGCATTTGCGCCCGGCGTGTTGAAAACTACGATGCCCTTTTCCGTGCAGCGGTCGATGGGCAGGTTGTTCACCCTGCGCCCGCCCGGGCAAAGGCCAGGTTGCGCGAAGAAAGCGGCATATCCAGGCAGTTTGCGCTGCGCACCAAAATGCGTCGGCCTCGGCGTCCTCGATATGCGAAGAGACCAGGTAATCCGCTTTGGGCAGTTTGTCGTAAATAGCAGTAGAAATCGCGTTCAGTTTTTTGACGTTAAACATGCTTTCCCTCTTTATCTAATTATTCTTTTCAAACTTCTCCATAAATTCCACCAGCGCCTGCACACCTTCCAGGCTCATAGCGTTATAGATGCTGGCGCGCATGCCGCCTACAATCCGGTGGCCCTTCAAATTCACAAGCCCCGCTTCCGCCGCCTCGGCACAGAATTTTTATCCAGCTCCTCGCTCCCGGTGACAAACGTCACATTCATCCTGGAGCGGCTCTCTTTTCTGGCGCAGCCCTTTGAAGAGTTTGGAGGAATCGAGGTAGTCATAAAGCAGTGCAGCTTTCTTTTATTCACCTCTTCCACCGCCGCAACGCCGCCGTTTTTCTCCAGGTTTTGGAACACCAGCCCGGCCAGATAGATGGCATAGGTCGGGGGCGTATTGTACATGGAGCCGTTATCCGCATAGACCTTGTAATCGAACATGGGCGGGATATCCGGCTTTTTGCCGATGAGGTCCTCCGGACGATGACGATGGTCAGCCCGGCCGGGCCGATGTTTTTTGCGCGCCGGCATAGATGAGGCCGTAATCCGCCACGTTGATTTCCTCGGACAAAATGCAGGAGGACATATCCGAGACGATGGGAATGCCGTTTGTCTCGGCAGATTGGCGTACCGCGTGCCGTAAATCGTGTTGTTGGAAGTGATGTGCACATAATCCGCCGGGGTTTTGAACATATCCGGCGTGGTTTCGGGCACAAAGGAAAATTGATACTCCTGAGAGGAGGCGGACACGAGGACGTTGCCAAAAGCGCTTTGCCTCCGCCGCAGCCTTTTTGGCAAAGGAGCCGGAGACGATATAATACGCAAGGTCGTGCGCTACGCCCAGCAGATTCATGGGCACCATGTCGAACTGCATGGAAGCGCCGCCCTGCAAAAACAGCACCTTATAGTTCTCTGGAATATTCATGAGCCGGCGCAAACTGGCTTCCGCCGCATCGATGATGGCCTGATAGGGCTTACTGCGATGGCTCATCTCCATGACAGACATTCCTGTCCCTTCGTAGTCGCACATCTCCGCCGCCGCCTGCTCTAAGACAGCCAGGGAAGCGTGCTGGGGCCCGCTGCAAAATTATAAACGCGCTTCAATCTATATACCTCCGCAAAAATATTCAAACTAAGCTGGGTATTTCGCCCATACAACTATGATTATAGCCCAAAACACACATCACAGCAATATCATAATATGCTAAATTATGTTATAATGCGAGGAAGAAAGAAGCGAGGTCACCATGGACTTATTTGAGCAAAACCTGAAAAAGGACGCGCCCCTGGCCGACAGGATGCGCCCGCGCACCATAGAAGAATTCATCGGCCAAGAGCATATCGTGGGCGAGGGCAAGCTGCTGCGCCGGGCGATTTTAGCGGATAAGCTCGGCTCCTGTATCTTCTACGGGCCGCCGGGAGTGGGGGAAAATCCACGCTGGCAGAGGTGATCGCAAACACGACAAACGCGGCGTTTCGCAAGATGAACGCGGTTTCGGACGGAGTGAAGCGCGCCCGGGAGATCATTGAAGAGGCCGAAAACTACGGCAGGATGTACGGCGGCAGCACCTACCTTCTGCTGGACGAGTGCCACCGTTGGTCCAAAACCCAGTCGGACAGCATGCTGCCCGCCATCGAAAAAAAGGCACCATCCGGCTCATCGGCAGCACCACGGAAAATCCTCTTGTCTCCATGACGCCGGCCATCGTCTCCCGGTGCCGGCTGTTCGAGTTCCGGCCCCTCACAAAGGAGCACGTGAAAACGGCGCTGTTGCGCGCGCTTTCGGACGAGGAGCGGGGATACGGCCAGCGCAAAATCCGCCTGGAGGACGACGCCCTGCGCCACATCGTGCATACCGCCAACGGCGATTGCCGCGCCGCGCTAAACGCGCTGGAACTGGCGGTGCTCACCACCAGCCCGAACGCGAAGGGCGAAGTCGTCATCAACCTTGCGACAGCAGAGGAATCCATCCAAAAGCGCGCGCCCTGCGCATGGACGACGGAGAATACTATGATATGCTTTCGGCGTTCTGCAAATCCCTGCGGGGTTCGGATAGCGATGCGGCGCTGTTCTGGTGCGGCCGGATGCTCTATGCCGGGGTCGACCCGCGCATCATCACCCGGCGCATGATCGTGCACGCTTCGGAAGATGTGGGGCTGGCAAATCCACAGGCGCTGCAACAAGCCGTGGCCGCGGCAGAGGCGCTGGAGCATTTGGGTATGCCTGAAGCGCGGCTGAACATCGCCCAGGCCATCCTTTTTATCTGCGAGAGCCCGAAGTCCGACAGCGTCACCAAAGCCGTAGAACGCGCATTCTACGACGCAGAGCACAGCTACCAGCAGCCCGTGCCCAGCCACCTGCGGGATACGCACTATTCCGGCGCGGAGCAGACGGGCAGCGGCATCGGTTATCTCTATCCCCACGACTTCCCCGGCCATTATGTCCCCCAGCAATACTTGCCGGATGAGCTCGCAGGGGAAAACCTACTACTCCCCCACGCTGCAAGGCAGCGAGGCCAAAAATCGCCGAGGCAAGAAGAGGAGAAAAAAAAAAAGGGGAATAGAAAAAGGCTGGCGGATGCCAGCCTTTTTCTATTCAATGTAGAATTGCCTTCCCAAATTTTGGCTTTCTCCCTTGCTGTCGAGAAAGTAAAAATCGCAGAGCATCATGCCGTTTTGCGTAAAACCGGTATACCCGGCATACCATAGGCTTTCCTCCTCATACGCCGATAAAAAGCTCTGTTGAGCGTAAAATTGGAGGTGAACGGCCCAAGGCAGTCATTGTTCAAAAAGTACGTCTCGCCGCCCGGGCGGCCCAGTCTGAGCGCGCCTACAGCCCTGCCCGCGATATAGCTCTGTTCTCCATAGGGATCTTCCATATACACAAAAGATCTCCCATAGATATCCACCGCAAGCTCGGGCATATAAACTTCGCTCTCGACAAATTTTCCTTCCTCTCCCTCTTTTGCGCAATAGAGATCTCCCAAATAATATTCATCGGCATTTTTGAAATAGCAGACAATACTTCCATCTGCCGAGGGCTGCATAAAATGAATATCACGGTCGATATACGATCCCCTGGGAATATCCGCGCCTTTCGGCCTTGCAGAATAAAACCCGCCTTCCCGGTTCGTGTAATACATGACGCCATTTTGAATGCCAAGGAACGTTCCAAGCTGCATCACTTCCTGGCAAACTCCATCCGCCATCAGGTAATAAAGCGTCCGCACATGCTCATCCTCCCAGACAGAGGAGAAATAGAAGCTATCCTCATTCCCCTCGCAAAACGCCTTAATGTCGCCTTTTTTTTGTGCTGATATATAGCGTATTTTCTCGCATGCCCTTAAGCGCGGTATGCCAAAGCGGCTTCCCTCTCTTTTTCAGCGCAACCTGGTTGTCCTTGCCATTGCCTACGAGCATGATTCCCTTTTTTGAATTGAAATAAGTCTGAACGCCATACTCTTTGTCATACGATGCGGCAAAGTGTTCCAGCTCTTTGCCATTCGCCAAAAACAGCTCCCCGTTTTTATACCAGACAGCCATTTTCCCATCGTCAGAAATGCCCAGGGGAAGGGCAGCTTCCCCCGCCTGTATCCAGCACAATGGGCTTGTATTCCCCCTGCGGCCATGCCATTACCGTGCCGTCCTCATAGGCTAAAAGCATGCTTCCGTTGAAAAACGAGTTCGCCCAGGCCACGCAGCCAGAGCCCAAATCCAAAGTTTTCTTCGTCTTAAAAGCATAGCGGTGCAAGGAGTAAACCTCCTCCCCCTCCTCGACGGAAAAAACACAGGAGCTGTTATCCAGGCCAACTACAGTTAAGTTTTCGGCATAGGAGATATCCGTCTGATTTCCCGTATTCAGATCCATCATATAAAAACATCGTCTTCCTGCGCGACGATATATCTTTCATTCGGCGAAAGCGCGCCGATGAAAGCCCCTGCCCTCGTTGCGCGCAGGAATTGTGACCATCTTCCCCTCCGAATGCCGAAAGAAAAATTCACCATCCGCAGAGATATTGAGCATTGTAACATTGCGCGGATATTCCGGCATTTCTTCCGCTTTCATCCCGCACCCGCACAAGCTGAGCATCATCACCGCACAGATCATCACAATAAAAATACGTCGTTTCATCAATTCTTTCCTTTACTGTTTTTTAGGGTTAGATTCAGTATAAGCTCTGCATTTGCTCTATGCAAGAAAATAGTGGCGATAACCAATATAATGTCATCGGTTTTGCGGTTAAAAAAGCATCTGCAAATTGCAGATGCTTTTTTCATCTTTTTTATAGGAAGTATTCCACGCCCGCTCTCGCCAGGCCCTGGTCTTTCTCCCCGGGGATATTTTGGAAGAGCCCCTCTGTATACCGCTCGCTGTGGCCCATCTTGCCGAAAACCCGGCCGTCCGGGGAAAGCAGCCCTTCCACCGCGCACATCGCGCCGTTGGGGTTAACCGCGATATCCATGCCGGGGTTCCCCGCCGCATCGCAGTACTGCGTGGCAATCTGCCCGTTTGCAATGAGCGCTTGCAGCTCCTGCTGCGTGCAGGTAAACCGGCCCTCGCCATGGGAGATGGCGATTGTGTGCACATCCCCGGCGTTTACGTTTGCCAGCCAGGGGAGATTTCACCGATGCAACCTTTGTCCGCACCAGGCAGGAGGCGTGCCGGCCGATGGCGTTAAACGTCAGCGTCGGGCTATCCTCCCGCATCGGGCGAATCTCGCCATACGGCACCAGGCCCAGCTTCACGAGCGCCTGGAAGCCGTTGCAGATGCCCAGCATCAGGCCGTCGCGCTTCTTTAGAAGCTCCATCACCGCTTCCTTTACCAGCGGATTGCGGAAAACGGCCGTGATGAACTTGCCCGAGCCATCCGGCTCGTCTCCGCCGGAGAACCCGCCGGGCAGCATGACAATCTGAGAATTTTTGATCTCCTTCACCAGCCGGGCGATGGAATCCTCCACGGCCTCCGGCGAGAGATTTCTGATGATAACCGTCTCTGCCGTGGCGCCCGCGCGCTCGAAGTAGGCTTTGGAATCATATTCGCAGTTGGTGCCCGGGAATACCGGAATCACCACATGCGGCTTGGCCACCCGCAGGTTTGCCTTTTCGCTGCCCGGGTCTCGCAAAGCGGCACGGGAAGCAGAACATCCTTCTGCTCTGCTTTGGTCGGGAATACTTTTTCCAGCGGCGCGCGGAAAGCCTCTGCGCACTCTTTCAGCGAGACGCTCGCCTCCTGATAGGAAATCTTGCCATCCGCCGTGAGCGTGGCAATTTTCTGGTAGCCCGGCAGTTCCTCTGCGCTCTCAAATAAAATCGCGCCGTAGAGCTTGCGGGTGAGCTGCGCCATGTGCACCTCGTCCTCAATTTTCACGCCGATTTCGTTGCCCAGCGCCATCTTTGTGAGCGCCGCCAAAATGCCGCCCCGCTCGATGGCGTAGGCCGCGGCCACCTTGCCCTGTTTTGCCAGGGCGGAGAAGGCGTCGTATTTTTCCTTCACATCCTCAAATACCGGCAGGCATACCGGATCGAGGTCGATATCCAGCAAATACACATTGTTTCCCGGCTTCTTAAAGTCGGTGGAGAGGATATGCTCCATCCCCGCGACTGTGAGCGCAAAGGAGCACAGCGTCGGGGGCACGGAAATATCCCGGAAGGTGCCGGACATGGAGTCCTTGCCGCCGATGGCCGCAATGCCAAGCCCCTGCTGGGCATACAGCGCGCCCAACAGCGCGGAAACCGGCTTGCCCCATTTTTTCCGGCGCATCGCCCAGCCGCTCGAAATACTCCTGCAGCGTGAGCCATGCGTTTTGATATTCCCCGCCGGCAGCCACCAGCTTGGCCACCGAGTTTAGAATCGCGTAGACAGAGCCATGGAACGGGCTCTGGGAGAGCAGATACGGGGTCCAGCCCGTAGCTTAACATCGTCGCGTCCTTCGCCATGCCGTTCAGCACCGGAATTTTGCCCACCATCGTCTGGATGGGGTAAGCTGCGTCTTGCCGCCCAGCGGCATGAGCACGGTGTTCGCGCCAATGGTGGAGTCGAACCGCTCCAAAAGTCCCTTCTGGCTGCATATATTGAGGTCAGAGAGCAGCCCCAACAATGTCTCGCTAAAATCTGCCGTAGCAGCAGGCTCGTCGAACATGCCCTTGGTCTCGGAGTTGGCCACCAGCGCGCGGGCATACTGCGCCGCACCGTTGGTATCTAGGAACTCCCGGTCGATTTGTACAATCGCCTTGCCGTTCCAGAGCATGCGCATCTTGCCCGTATCCGTCACCGTGGCGACCACCGTCGCCTCGAGGTTTTCCTTATCCGCTTCGGCCAGAACTTTTTTCCACATCCTGCGCCGCCACGACGACGGCCATGCGCTCCTGGGATTCGGAGATGGCGATTTCCGTGCCGTCCAGGCCTTCGTATTTCTTGGGCACCTTATCCAGGTCGATATCCAGGCTGTCCGCCAGCTCGCCGATGGCCACGCAAACGCCGCCCGCGCCAAAGTCGTTGCAGCGCTTGACGAGCAGCGTGAAATCCGGGTTGCGGAACAGTCGCTGCAGCTTGCGCTCGGTTAAGGGATTGCCCTTCTGTACTTCTGCACCGCACTCCGCGGTGGATTTTTCATCGTGCGCCTTGCTGCTGCCCGTGGCGCCGCCAATGCCGTCCCGGCCCGTCCGCCCGCCGATGAGGACAATTTTATCCCCCCTCCTCCGGGCGCTCCCGCCGCACGTTTTCCTTAGGCGTTGCGGCCACAACCGCGCCAATCTCCATGCGCTTCGCCTTGTAGCCCGGGTGGTAAACCTCGCTCACCAGCCCCGTGGCCAAGCCAATCTGGTTGCCGTAGGAAGAATACCCCGCCGCAGCCTCTTTGGTAATTTTACGCTGGGGCAGCTTAAACGCCATGGTATCCGCCGTGCTCTCCCTGGGGTCGCCGCTTCCGGTGACGCGCATCGCGTGATATACATAGCTTCTGCCCGAAAGCGGGTCGCGAATCGCGCCGCCCAGGCACGTCGCCGCGCCGCCGAAAGGCTCAATCTCCGTGGGGTGGTTGTGCGTCTCGTTCTTGAACATCACAAGGTAATCCTGCTCCCCCTTATCCGTGCGCAGCTTGTGCCGGATAGAGCAGGCGTTGATTTCTCGCTCACATCCAGCCCCTGCATGCCGCCGCGCTTTTTCGCCACCTTGGGGTAGATGGTCGCCATATCCATGAGGCAAACGGGCTTGTCCCGGTCGCCATAAACTTCTTTTCTCGCATCCAGATAGCCCTGGTAAACCTCTCTTATCTTCGCGCCCACCGGGCCTCTTGGAACTGTACCTCCGTGAGCTGCGTCTGGAATGTCGTGTGCCGGCAGTGATCCGACCAATAGGTGTCCACCACTTTAAGCTCGGTGATCGTCGGGTCCCGGTGCAGGGTTTTAAAATAATCCCGGGTAAAGATGAGGTCCGCGCTGCTCATGGCAAAGCCGTGTTCCTGGCAGTAGGCGGAAATTTCCTCGTCGCTCATGGAAATAAAGCCCTCCACCACCGCAACGCTATCCGGAATCGAAAGCTGCAAGGCGAGCGTCTCTGGCTTATCTAAGCTGGCCTCTCTGGAATCCACAGGGTTTATCACATATTTTTTACTTTTGCAACATCCTCGGGCGTGAGGTTTCCCGACAGCACGTAAATTGTCGCTGTAGCAATCTCCGGCCGCTGCTTTTTTAGGAGCAGCTGCACACACTGAGCCGCCGAATCTGCCCGCTGGTCATATTGGCCGGGCAGATATTCCATGCCAAAGCAATTTCCCCTTCCGCCAGCGGCAGGGTTTCGCGGTAAACCTTGTCCACCGCGGGCTCGGAAAAGACATTTTCGATGGCGCTTTCATAATCCCCCTCTGCAATGCCCTCGCTGTCGTAGCGCAGCACCACCCGCACATTTTGCAGGTTCTCTAGAAATAGGTTCTCACGAAAGTCCGCCAGTGCGCCCTTTGCCGCGACGTCAAAGCCTTCCTTTTTCTCGACAAATACTCTTTTAACTTTGCTCACTTTTGTCTTCTCCTAAAAATATTTACCACTGCCATGGAAATGGGCAGCGTTATAAACGATCCTAGCAGCGTGTACATGAGTAGCTTCGCTGAATAAGCAGAATTGACTTCCAGCGTGCGGCAGGCCGTCACCGGGAAGATGGGGCTGGGAAGCGCGGACATCAAAACCGTGACCTGCAAATCCACCCCTTTTAGCCCAAAGCCCAGCGCCACCAGGAGCGTAAACGCCGTGCTGAACACGAGCCGGAACAAGGTTGCCCAGATGAGCCCCTTCTCCGGCCGGAAATTTTTGAAGCCCACCTCGTAAACCACCGTGCCCGTATAAACAAGGGAAAGCCCGCTGGTCATATCCGCAATGCCCTCCACAGCCACCATGATGAACTTGGGCAGCTTGATGCCAAGAAACAGCAGTGTCAGCGAAAGCAGCACCGCAATCACCGGGCCGCCGGTAAAGATCTTTTGATCGTCTCCCAGATGTTGGCGCCCATGCTCTCGCCTTTTTGTCGTGGCGGCGTCTTTCTGAATCAGGGCAGGCTGATGCTGTTGCCCCAATTGTGCCCACGATGAAATACATGAGCGAGCTAGAAAGCCCCTGTTCCCCAAATACCGCAAACGCCGTGGGCAGGCCGATAAAGCCGGCATTGGAAAGCGAAGCCATCACCGTAAAGACGCCCCTGCGCCCCGCCGGAATTTTTACTACGAAAGACCACAAAAGGGCCGCAACTACGCAGCCCAATATGGTGATCACTGCCACCGCAGTAAGGGTGGAAAGCTCGCCCAAACGGTCGAGCGAGAACCTATTCTGAAAACAATTGATGACCGTGCAAGGAACCGCGAAATCGATGAGCAGTTTTCCCATCATAGCTTGGGCTTTTTCGTTCGCAATACCCCTGGCGGCTAACAGGTAGCCCAGGGCGAGCATCAGAAAAATGCCGATAATAGCCTGGATGGTATCTCCTATCATCTCTAAAGCGCCTCTTTCTCCACAAAAGCGTCGTGAATGGCAACAAGGGCCCGCTCAAAGTCGTCGTTGGAAACGCCGACGATGATGTTCATCTCGCTCGAACCCTGGTCGATCATCCGCACGTTGATGCCCGCTTCCGCCAGCGCGGAAAAGAGCGTCGCCGCAGAGCCGACGTTGCTGACCATACCCCGCCCCACTGTGGCGATGAGGGCGATATGCCCCACAACCTCTACGCTGTCCGGCTCGCAAACCCGGTGGATGTCGTCTATAATATCGCTGATGCTGTCTTTTACAAGATCATCTTCCAATACCACCGAAAGCGTATCGATGGAGGAAGGCATATGCTCGAAGGGAACGCTGTATTTTTCGATGCTGGCCAGCACTCTTCTGCCAAAGCCCAGCTCTGCGTTCATGCCGTTCTTTTCGATGGTGAGCACAGTAAAATGCTTCTTGCCCGCAATCCCCGTGACGCGCCCGCCCTCGTCCTCTTCGATGGTGGGCAGAATCATCGTGCCCGGGGCATCCGGCTCGTTGGTATTGCGTACATTGATGGGAATCGCCGCCTGGTATACGGGGAAAATCGAGTCCTCATGCAGAACAGAAGCGCCCATATAGGATAGCTCCCGAAGCTCTTTATACGTGATGGTATCAATTTTTTTGGCGTGCTTTACAATGCGGGGATCCGCCATGAAAAAGCCGGAAACATCCGTCCAGTTCTCGTAAAGGTTCGCCTCCGAGGCCGCGGCCACAATCGCGCCCGTGACGTCCGAACCGCCCCGGGAAAAGGTCTTGATGCTGCCGTCGCTCATGCTGCCATAAAACCCGGGAATCACCGCCCGCCCGCAGTTTCTCAGGCGCTTGCCCAGCACGGAAAGCGTCTGTGCCGCATCGTATTTGCCCCGCTTATCGAAGAAAATGACCTCCGCCGCGTCGATAAATTCGTACCCCAGGAGATCTGCCAACAGCAGGCCGTTTAAAAACTCGCCCCCGGCTGGCGGCGTAATCCGCATCCGCTCCGGCCAGAATTTTTTCGCGGATTTCTTCCAGGTACTCCTCGATGTGAATGTTTAATTTCAGCCCATCGCGGATTTCCACAAACCGCTCGCAGATTTTCTCATAAATCTTTTCGTAATCGTGCCCATATTCTGCGCTTCTCTGCAACAAAAATAGAGCAGATCCGTCACTTTTTCATCATTCGGGCTCCGCTTGCCCGGCGCGGATGGAACGACATATCTCCTGCTCTCGTCCGCCTCAATGATCTCTTTTACTTTTTAATATCTGTTTTGTGTTTGCAAGGGAAGTTCCCCAAACTTCGCAACAGTAATCGACATGTCCTTACTCCTCTTCGGGATCGTTTAACTCCTCAACCGCGAGCGCGCCTTCTTCCGCGAATTCCTGGCGAATGCGATAGCCCTTTTTCTTGGGCTCTGCAAACTCTGCGCCAAACAGCTCCGCTTCCTCTGCGCTCACGCCCTGCTCTAGGCTTTCAAGCTCTTCTTCCAGGGCTGGCTCCTCTTCCTCCTCTGCGGGAAGATTTGCGATGAGCCGGCATTCCAAATAATAGCGCTTGTCTTTGGCCTCGCCCAGAGAAGCTCTTTTGGGCAGCACGCCGAAGCTCGCCACAGTATCAAAGAAAGTTTCCTTTTCCATCGCCGGCATGATAAAGCCGAGCGTATCGTACTGGCGCGTCATCTCCTCGAGTTCTTCATCGCCGTGTACATATTCCAGCTTGCAGGAGGGGAATTCCCGAGTAAAGTTTTCGAGCACCGGCTGAAGCTCCTCAACAATCATGGAAGATGTGGGCGAATAAACCTCGATTCTGCCCGCGCTGTCCTTGCTCGAGAAGAAAATCGTCTGCGCTGCGTCGCTCTGCTGCAAGTTCGGCTTTCTTCTGGAGAATACCAACCGCGCATCTGCGCCCGAAGCGTTTAATCTATCCACAATATACTGCACGCACTTCGAAGTATTGAGCCCGGAAATCACCCGGTGAATGGGCTTTATCGCAAGGCCTTCGTCGTAAATATTCAGAAGCTCGCAAAGCGCATAGCGCAGCGGGCTAACCTCTCTCTGCTCGGGGCTTAGCATCTCTTTTGCCTGCTCCCAAACAGCTTTAGCAGTCGCCAAAGAATGGTTGCCATCGCCCACGCAGAACCGCATGCCCTGGTTTAGCGGCAGTGCGGAAAGCGCATGCAAAATCTCGTTTTCCGTCTCTTTGTTATTGATAAAATATCCCGTGACGCGCCCGCCGTTCATCATCAGCTCAAAATCATAAACCTTTGGGAAGAATTCCTTCTTCTGCCAAACAGGCTCGATGACGGTCTTGTTCTTGTCGTCCATCAGAAGCATGACATGGGGCATCTCGATATCCGCGCCGTTGCGAATTTCAATTCTCGGGGAATGCGCTCAGAAATCACTTCCTCGCTGGCGCGCACCACCGGAGCCTTATAGGCCTCGTTTTCATACTCCTCAAGGTCAACATTGACCATGAGTCCTTTTCTGATAACGCCATCGATATAGCGCTCCACCAGAATAAAGCCCGGAGGCAGCAGATTAAGCACGCCATCCTCGATATAGCTGCGCATGATCTCCTTTGCCTGGGAAACACGCTCACTCTTTTCGGAAGAATCCAAATAAATTTCGGGCAACATGACATGCAGCGTGGAAGGGCTGCTGCCCACAAAGCGCTCGACGTCATTCCAGTATTCCTGGTTCTGAGCAAATTGATCGCAAGCGATCACCGCCCATTTGCGCATATTCGTCTTCTCGTCAGGGATTAAAATCTCCGGAACCGCAACGCCAATACCCAGTTTGCCAAGTTCCATAAAAACAGTCACCTTTCTTTGAGGCATACGACCCGATACCCATACTGGGCGCACCAATGGATGCTTGTTTCCCTAGCATAGTCTAACGAATATACTATATCACAACCACCGGGACGCTTCAACTTTTTTAGCTAAATTCAAAAAAGGTAAAGAATCCGCCATTTACACGCGGGCGGCATTGACTTTTTTTCCCGCCTTGGGATATATTTTGAATAGAAAGTAGATATATTTGCGCATCGGAAGAGTAACCTAGCTACCCCCTCTAAGAGAGCCGGCTCCTGGCTGAAAGGCCGGCAGGAAAAGCTTTGTGAACTCGCCGTCAAAACGCGCAAGAGAAAAGTGCCGCCGCTGGCGGAAGAAGAGTGGTACCGCGGAAATTTTTCGCCTCTTTATCGGGGGCGATTTTTTTATTTTACAAAGGCCATACTATGAAAAGGAGCAAAACCTTGAATTTACCAGAAATTGAAAAAAGTGGCAAAAAAATGGGCCGAGACCGGGCTTTACAAGTTCGATAAAAAGAGCGATAAGCCCAAGAAATATGTGCTCGAGATGTTCTCCTACCCTTCCGGGGCGAAGCTGCATGCCGGGCATTGGTATAACTACGGCCTGGCGGATACCTATGCCCGGTATCTTCGCATGAAGGGCTTTAACGTGTTTCACCCCATGGGTTTTGACGCGTTTGGCCTGCCGGCGGAAAACTATGCCATCAAAACGGGTATCCATCCGGAGGATTCCACGCTTTCCAATATCGCCACCATGGAAAAGCAGCTTCAGGCCATGGGCGCCTCGTTCGATTGGGATTATGAAGTCAAAACCTGCATGCCCGAGTACTATAAGTGGACGCAGTGGTGCTTTTTGCAGCTCTATAAAAAAGGCCTTGCCTACCGCAAAGCCGCGCCGGTGAACTGGTGCCCCAATTGCCAGACTGTGCTGGCAAACGAACAGGTGGTGGAGGGCACGTGCGAACGCTGCCATTCCGCCGTCACCCGCAAACACCTGACCCAGTGGTTCTTTAAAATTACGGATTACGCCGAAGAGTTGCTTGCGGGCCTTGACAGCCTCGATTGGCCGGAAAAACCAAGCTCATGCAGAAAAACTGGATCGGCAAATCCGTGGGCGGCGAAGTCACTTTCCAGCTGGAAAAGGGCGGAGAATTCACCGTATTCACCACCCGCGCCGACACGCTTTACGGCTGCACCTATGTCGTCATCTCTCCGGAGCACCCGCTCCTGGAGGAAATCACCGCGCCCGAATGCGCCCAGGCGGTAAAGGAATATCAGGCCTATGCCGCCAAGGCGACGGAAATAGACCGCCCTCCACCACCCGGAAAAAACCGGCGTGTTCACCGGCGCCTACGCAATCAACCCCGTGAACGGCCGCAAGGTGCCCATCTGGGCGGCGGACTATGTGCTTGCGAGCTACGGCACTGGCGTCGTCATGGCCGTTCCGGCGCACGACGAGAGAGACTTCGCTTTTGCAACCAAATATAACCTGCCCATAGAGCGCGTCCTAAAGGCCAAAGGAAGAGGGCGAAGACGATTCCCTGCCCTACACCGGCTACGGCGTGCTCGTAAACAGCGCGCAGTTTGACGGCATGGGTGTAGAGCAAGCGCGCCGCCCTGCTGGAAATGCTCAAAGAGCAAGACAAAGGCGGCCCCAAGGTCAACTACCGCCTGCGTGACTGGCTGATTTCCCGCCAGCGCTATTGGGGCGCTCCCATCCCCATCATCCACTGCCCGCACTGCGGCGATGTCCCGGTGCCCGAAGAGGATCTCCCCGTGCGCCTGCCCTATGACGTGGATTTCACGCCCGACGGCACTTCGCCTCTCGCCAAAAACGAAAGCTTTGTGAACGTCGCCTGCCCGGAAGTGCGGCGCGCCGGCCAAGAGGACGTAGATACCATGGATACCTTCGTGTGCTCCTCCTGGTACTACCTGCGCTATCCGGATAATAAGGACGAAAAATGGCGTTTGGGACCCGGCCATCATCGACAAGATGCTGCCTGTGGATAAATACATCGGCGGCGCAGAGCACGCCTGCATGCACCTGCTCTATGCTCGGTTCTTCACCAAGGCATTCCGGGATATGGGCTACTTAAACTTCGACGAGCCCTTCGCTTCCCTGGTGCATCAGGGCACGATTTTGGGGCCGGACGGCGAAAAGATGAGCAAGAGCCGCGGCAATGTCATCTCGCCGGACGACTATGTGAGCAAAGTTCGGCGCGGATGCGTTCCGCATGTACCTCGGGTTTGGCTTCTCGTATATCGAGGGCGGCCCCTGGAGCGACGGCGGCATCAAGTCTGTGCATAAATACCTGGAGCGCGTTGAGCGGCTCGCAATGCGCTCTCTCGAGCTCTCGGGCAAAAAGGCCCCGGGCAAAGAGGAGAAAGAGCTGGACTACGTGCTGCACAACACAATTAAGAGCGTTGGCGCGGATATCGAAGTCTTCTCCTTCAATACTGCCATCGCCCGCATGATGGAGCTGACCAACGCTTCCTACCGCTACTTAGACGGCCAGGCGGATGCGGAGTATCTCAGAGGCGTCGTGAAAACGCTGCTTCTGCTGCTCGCCCCCTTTGCTCCGCATTTCTGCGAGGAGCTTTGGGGAAAGAATGGGCGGCGCATACAGCATCTTTAACGCCTCCTTCCCCACATACGACGAGGCCGCCCTTAAAAAGGATGAAGTGGAATATCCTCTTCAGGTAAACGGCAAGGTGCGCGAACGCTTCAGCGTCCCGGCAGACTACGGCAAAGAACAGCTCGAGGCATATGTAAAGAGAACTTCGCCTCCTATTTCGAGGGCAAGCAAGTGGTAAAAACCATCATTGTGCCCGGCAAAATCGTCAATATCGTGCTCAAGTAAAATTAAAAAAGCGGAGCCTACGGCTCCGTTTTTTTTGTGCGTTTTTTTATAAAATTTACCAAACGGCTTCCCATCTCGGTTTCATAAATTTGCAAGTTTAAAAAAATCGCCCCGCGCAACCTAATCTTGAAAACATGTTGAAGGAGGTAGGTATTTGTGATGAAAGACCAAGTCATACGCTGCCAGATTGAAAGCTGTGTTCACAATTCGCCAGACCATTTCTGCCAGCTGAACACCATAAAAGTCGCGCCCTGCGCGCCCAAAAGCTTTGATAATGTGGCGAATAAAAGCGACAGCATGTGCTCAAATTTTGAGAAAAAGGAGGCGACACTGTTTTGATTAACAAAATCACCTGCGCAGCCACGGAATGTGTGCACAACACGGACGGCGCTTGCGAAAGCGGCATGGTGCGGGTAGACAAATTCCAGAACAACTACGGCGCGGTGGCCTATTGCGATTCATTTGCCAAGCCTGGCAGCTTGCGGGCGGCAGCTTGCAGCGGCTTACCCTGTCCGAGTTCTGTGACGAGCCTTTCCGGCGTCTCACGCACTGAGCAGCAAGGCTTAAGCGAATGCAATACGTCCGCGCAGTCGGATTTCATATCCTGTAGCGCGCTCGACTGCATCTACAACCAGAGCAACTTCTGCGCGGCCAGCCGCATCAGCGTCGAATCGCCAGAGGATACAGATGGCACGTTGTCTATCTGCGAAACGTACGAGCGGCGACCGCTCTAACAAAATTTTAATTTTTCAAAAACTGGGCACAGCACTTTTTGCCCCAAAACGGCGCAACCCGCCGTTTTTATTTTACACAAAAACTTTCTTTTATTAGCCTTCAAAGATATCTCCGTTTGTTGCTTTGCGCGCGGCCTTAAAACGCGCTCCATCCTTTTTGTCACGGTGATGCTGGCATTTTCCCCCGGCCGCAAAGCTCCAGGGTAATGCGCCCTTTTGCGATTTTCGGGTGCCGCAAAATGCGCGCCTCGGGCTTGTTTGTCTCGCTTTTTGCCAATGCCAGATAAGCGAACTTTCATCCTCATAGGGCGCGTCGCCCTGTTTTAAAAAGCTTTGTGCAGCTGGCTGCGCGGCACCCGGCAGGTAAAGTGGCACCAATCGTCTTTTTTCCAGGCGGCATTTCTCTTCGTGCGGGCAGGGCGCGGCGATATGCGCCCTGGTCGCAAGCAGCTCCTCACGAATCTCTCTTAGCTGCGCAAATCCTGCCGGCGTTCCGGGTTCCACGAGCAGCAGCATCTCCTGCCGCATTCCAGAGCTTCTGAAGCGCAATTTTTCGCTCGGCATCGGTCATCTCCCCCAATACGTAGGAGGCGATGACGAGGTCCGCCCCTTCTATGCTGTCCTTTGTCAAATCCGCAGTTTTCCAGACAGCACGCTGGAGCGCAGGCGCGCCCTCCCTCATCAGCGCCTGCCCCAAGTTTTTCATGGCGCTCTCCCGCTCCAGGCAGGTAATCCGGGAAAAATCGCAGAGCGCCGCGGCCGCCCAACAGGCCGCCCCGGTCCCCGCGCCCACATCCAGCAGCGTTTTTGGGGAAAGATCCGCCTCGGTGAGCGCGGCAAAAGCGCGGCATACACCGCGCCAAACGTCGCGGGCATGCGCGTCGCGGCATAGGCCACGGCCTCCTCGGGCTGCGTGAGCAGTTTTTGCCCTGCCCGGTTTGCCTGCGGTAGCGCAGGCTCAGTTCCTCCGCCAAGGCTTTCAAGCGCCCAAGGCCAATCTCCGCCGCCTGGGCTTCTATTGCGTTTTTTAGTTCGATGGGAAATTCCATGTTTCTCCTCTGCGGCGCGCTTCTGCTCCTTGCTTTTGGTTCTGCTTCGCCGCCTATCCAATTTTCCTCTCACGCCGTATTCCAGGTTGAGCAGCGCTTCCAGCTCCTGGTTTTGGGCGCAGGCTTGCTCCAGCGCCTCTTTGGAACGGGAAAGCAAGTACGCCTTATAAATACGAGCCAGCTTTGTTTGACGGCGGTCAATCTCCGCCATGATATGACGGTACGCGGTTTCCAGCGTCTTATCATCCATCCACATAAAGCATTCTTTTCCCAGCAGCCAATCCAGCCGGACTTTTAGGAAAACCGCAATCATACTGCAATTATAGCTTCCCGTTGCCCCGCCTTGCAATGCTTTTTCGATTGTCCGGTTCTGAAGTTCTGTGCCGTGCGCAATATCCGCCGCGTTACAGCCCCGCAGAGCCAAAATCTTTTTGTACGCGTTTTGCATTTAACTTCATTGTTTCTCCAACCTTTGTTTATTTAAATATTATTATACCTAAATATTTTACCACTTAAAATACCAAAATAAAATTTAGTCTTATTGTTTGTCCAAATACTATAGAATAAATAAAAAGGTGGTATTCTATGGATACAAAAGAATTATTCAGCAAGGCGATCCGAAGTTTTCGTAAAAGTCTGGGCATGACGCAAGACCAGCTTTCAGAAGCTTTGGGTATTACAATAAATCAAATGCAGAACATAGAGCGGAAAAAGAAGCTTGCCTTCTTTGGGCATTTGTGCAAGCTGCACGAGAAGTATGGTTTTTCCATCGACGCCGCCCTAGACACGGGAGAGCAGCCATTAGAAAATAGGCTTCAAGAGCTTGTTTACGAGTTAAAGAAATGCAACCCCGAGCAGCTAAAAGAAATCACTGAAATTGTCACGAAAATCCTTCGGTTAAGCAAATAAAAAAACGCACCGTTTGCCGGTGCGTTTTTATTCCCCTTATTTTCCGAGCTTCCTCATATAGTTTGCATAGTGCGCGAACACGATGCCCGGCTCTTCCAGCGTGAAATCCCATCTCTTCACCCATTCCAGGGAGAAATAGCCCTCGTAGCCGTTCTCTAGCAACAGCCGGATGGCCTCTTTTACCGGGACGTCCCCGTGGCCAATCATGTGATACTGCACCTTATCGAACTTCTCAAACGCCTTGACCGAATCCTTCACATGTACATGGCGCACCAAACTGCCGACGTTCGCGTACGTCTGTTCGGGCGTTTCGCCGAAAAAACTGCGTCGGGTGGTTGATATCCCAAATCACGCCGATATTTTCCCTGCCCGCGTCGTCCAGGAGCTTTTTAGCCGCGCGGTATCCGCATAAACGCCGTTGGTCTCGATGAGCACGGTAATGCCCTTCCCCGCCGCATAATCCGCGATCTGAACCAAATGCTCCAGCACAACCTCGTCGCTCACGTGCCCGCCCGGCGCGGGGTAGCTGTCCCCAGCATGCGGACGTATTTCGTGCCGATGCGCTCCGCCATATCCACATAGCGTTTGGCGAGATCAAAGGTCGCCTCCCACTTCTCTTCTCGGTGCAGCTTGCAGGCGGAAGTTAGAATCGGATTTCCAGCCCCAGCCGGGAAAGCCGCTCCAGCGTCGAAGCGCGGTTCTCCTCGGAAAATTCCTTCAAATCCGGCGCGTCGATGGTCTGCATGATGCCTCTTAGCTCAATACCGTCGTACCCCAAATCCTTTGCAATGGAAAGCACATCCCGAAAGCTCAGCTTTGGGCAGCCGAGCGTAGAAAAACTGATTTTCATATCCTCGCCTCACTTCTTCTAAATTGTCGCCTACTGTAATATTCACGCCAGAGCCGCAAATTCCTCTAACGCCGCCCCAAATTCCTGCATGCAGATTTCCACGGCCCGGCCCACCTCAATGCCCGCTTTTTGAGCAGCTCCATGGGGTAGTCGCTGCCGCCGCCGGAAAGAAACTCCTTATATTTCTGCCGCATATCCGGCTCCTCCTCCAGCTTGCGCACAATCGCGCAGGCGCAGGAAAAGCCCGTGGCGTATTTATAGACGTAAAACGCGTTGTAGAAATGCGGAATCCGCGCCCATTCGTAGGAAATCGTCTCGTCCTTCCCCATATCCGGCCCGTGGTAGAGGGCGTTTAACTCCCCATAAACCTTGCAGAGGGATTCCACCGTGAGCGGCTCCCCCGCCTCGGCCATCTCGTGCGCCTTCATCTCGAACTCCGCGAACATCGTCTGGCGCAGCACGGTGGTGCGGAACTGGTCGATATAGTGGTTTAGGATGTACTTCTTGAGCTTCGCATCCTTCACTGTGCGCAAAAGGTGTTTGGTGAGCAAAATCTCGTTTACCGTAGAGGCCACCTCCGCCACAAAAATCGCATATCCCGCCGTGGGATAGGGCTGCACCGCGTCCGAATAGTAGGCGTGCAGCGCGTGGCCGAGCTCGAGGGAGATGGTAAACACGCTCTCCAGATAGTCCCTGTGGTTTAAGAGCACATACGGGTGCGTGCCATACGCGCCCCAGGAATAGGCGCCGGAGGTTTTGCCCTTGTTTTCGTAAACGTCAATCCACCGGGAAGCAAACGCCTCTTTTTAGGTGCGAAGCATATTCTCTCCCAAAACCGCCAGGCCTTCCAGCACCAGCTGCTGCGCCTGCTCGTAGGTGTATTTCACGTCCACTTCCGAGAGACGAGCGGGGCGTAGATATCGAACATCTCGGGCTGCTCCAGCCCTAAAATCTGCTTTCTTATCTGCACATACCGGTACATGGTGGGCAAATGCTCGTGCACCGCCGAAATCAAATCCGTATATACGCTTTTGGGCACATTATCCGAGAACAGTGCTGCCGTGAGCGCGCTCTCGTACCGGCGCGCCTGGGCGTAAAAACGTCTTTTCTTGACGCTGGTGCCATACGTCGCCGCGATGGTATTGATATGGCCGGTAAAGCTCGCATAGAACTGCCGGTAAACCTTCTCCCCGAAGCGCCCGATCCGGGCTCTGCATGAGCTCAATGTAAGTGGCGTGGGTGAGCTGATAGGTCCGCCCTTCATGCTCCACGCTGCCAAAGGAGAGATCCGCATTGTTCAGCATGGTGAAAATCCCTGCGCCCCGCCGGAAAAATCCCCGGCTAAAGAGAGCAGCCGCTCCTCCCCTTCGGGGAGCACATGCGCCTTGCTGCGCAGCAAATCTTCCAGCATGAAGCGATAATCCGCCAGAATGGGCGCCTCGGCATATCCCTCGAGCACGCCTTCCGGGAGGGAAAGCAGCAGCGGGTTTGGGGCCAAGAAACCGCCGCGGAAAACTTCACTTCGATGCCCTGGGCGCGGTCGGCCAACCCCTGATAATAGGAGTTGGCGTTGTCCTCGTCCCGGCGCATCCGGGCATACACGTAGAGCCGCTCCAGCAGAAGCGATGCCTGGTATATCTCATCCAGGCCGTCCTTTAGCGCCAGCGCAGAGCTTGCAATGCTCTCTTTTAGCGCCTCCAAAACAGGCAGCAGCGCCTCGAGCTTTTGAAACTCCGCCTCCCACCCCGCCTCGTTTTCATAGATATCCTCGAGCTTCCATTTGAACTGCTCGGCAATTTCACTTCTCACTTTCATCGGCATACCCTTTCTTTGAAGCATCTCGTTTGGTCTTATTGTCGGGCTCTTTGCGCGCTTTTTACTTTGTGGCGCAAACCCGCGCGCCGCCGGAGCCCGCTTGGGCAAGCATGCGCCAATGCCTAAAGCCGCGCATCATTTTTCTAGTTTTTCTGCGCGTGGATGGGCGCGGGAATCCGGCCGCCCCGGGCGATAAATTCCGCCGCGGAAATCTCGCTGATGGGCATGATGGGCGCCGTCCCAAGAAGCCCGCCGAAGCTCACTTCATCGCCCACCTTGCCGCCGGGCACCGGAATGATGCGCACGGCGGTGGTTTTGGTGTTGATCATGCCAATGGCCGCCTCGTCCGCGATGATGGCAGAAAGGGTTTCTGCCGTGGTATCGCCGGGAACGGCGATCATGTCCAGCCCCACCGAGCATACGCAGGTCATGGCTTCGAGCTTTTCCAGCTTCAGCGCGCCGCTTCGGGCCGCGTCGATCATCCCCTCGTCCTCGCTCACCGGGATAAACGCGCCGGATAACCCGCCCACGTTGGAGCTGGCCATCACGCCCCCCTTCTTGACCGCGTCGTTTAACAGCGCCAGCGCCGCCGTCGTGCCGCAGCCGCCGCAGGTTTTGATGCCCATGGCTTCTAGTATCCGGGCGACGCTGTCGCCCTGGGCCGGGTCGGCGCAAGCGAAAAGGTCCACAATGCCAAATTCCGCCCCGAGCCTTCTCGAAGCCTCTCTGGCCACAAGTTCGCCCATGCGGGTGATGTGAAACGCCGTTTTCTTGATCTGCTCGGCAATTTCGCCCAGGTTCGCGCCCTGCATATCCTTGATGGCCGCATATACAACCCCCGGGCCGCTGACGCCCTCGTTCACCACGCAGTCGCCCTCGCCGATGCCGTGAAACGCCCCGGCCATAAAGGGGTTGTCCTCTACGGCGTTGCAGAATACCACGAGCTTGGCCGCGCCAATGCCGCCTTTGTCCGCCGTGCGCTCCGCCGCCTCTTTGACGACTCTGCCCATCAGCGCCACAGCATCCATGTTGATGCCCGCCCGGGTGGTGCCCACGTTGACGCTGCTGCAAACGATATCGGTTTTAGAAAGCGCCTCGGGAATCGAGAGGATAAAATTCTTCTCTCCCGGGGTCATGCCCTTATGCACGAGGGCCGAAAAGCCCCCGATAAAAACCACGCCCACCTCTTTGCCCACTTCGTCCAGCGCCACGGCAAAGGGAGCATAATCCACTGCCCCAGTCGGCTCGCCGATGATGGAAATCGGCGTGACAGAGATGCGCTTATTGACAATCGGAATGCCAAATTCCGCCTCAATCTCCTCCCCGGTCTTTACCAGGTTTTCGGCCTTGCGCAGTATTTTTTCTTTGATTTTGCAGATGGCTCTGCCCATATCCTCGCTCATGCAGTCCTTCAAGGAAATGCCCAGCGTAATCGTGCGGATATCCAGGCACTGGTGCTTGATCATCTCTATCGTATTTAAAATTTCCCTTGTGTTTATCATCTCTGCCCCTAGATGCGGTGCATGGAGTCGAAAATCTCCTCCCGCTGCAGGTGCAGCTCCATGCCCAGCCCCTCTGCGCATGCTTCAAGATCCGCCTTAAGCGCGGAAAAGAGTCGTTTTCCCCCACTTCGATGAGCATGACCATCGTGAAGATAGCGCCCTGCATAACCGTCTGGCTGATATCCAGGATGTTGGCCGTGTGGCGGTATAAAACCGCGGATAGCCCGGCGATAATGCCCGGCCTGTCTTTTCCGAATACAGAAATAATTGCTCTCATTTTTCTCTCCTCTTTTTGTAGTGGCTGCCTACTCGGTCTTGTAGTCGTCGTAGGTGTAGCTCTCGTCCACGTCTCGCAGCTTTTTTGATGCCTATTTTTTCCGGCTTATAGTTCTCGATATAATCGAGCATTTCTTCCTTATTGTCAAAGATTTTATAGAGCTTTTTTGCAGGCCTCTTTGATGAAGTTTTCGCTCATCGCCCGGGCGATGAAATCAAAAAAGCATATCATAGCAGCCGTCCACGTTGAAAATCGCGATGGCCTTGTTATGCCGCTCCAGCTGCTTTAACGTCAGGATTTCAAAAACTCCTCATACGTCCCAAAGCCGCCCGGGGCGACGATAAACGCATCCGCCCTGTCTTCCATGGTCTGCTTGCGCTCCCGCATGTTTTTCGTAAAGATGAGCTCGGTGCATTCCTGGTAGACTACGCCATCCACATTGAAAAACTCCGGCGTCACGCCGACAATGCTGCCGCCGCCCGCCGCAACGCCCCTGGCCGTCGCGCCCATGACGCCCTGCGCCCCTGCGCCAAATACCAGCCCATGGCCGCGTTTGGCCATACAAAGGCCAAGCTCGTACGTCGCGTCAATATATTTTTTGTCCAGCTGCGTGCTGGAAGCGCCGTAAACACAAATGTTCATAGTTGTTCCCTCCTTATGGAACCGAATAGATTTCTCTTCTGCCCCAGTTTTTCCAGCGCAAAGAGCAGCGGCAGCCCCAAAACATAACAGGAGACCGCCTGCCCCGCGCCCACGGCCAATGCCGTGCTCCAAAAAGGCAGGTTCATCAGATATGCCAGCTCCGCCCCAACGATCACGGCGTTAAACAAAACCGCCGGGAGCGGCGCCAAATATCTGTTTTGATTTTGTACGTGCAGTAAGCGGAAAGCAGTGTCGCCAAGCTGCCGCATACGATATCTAGCAGCCCAAAGCCGCCAAACACATTGGCGATGATGCAGCCCACAAACAGCCCGGGCACCGCCGCCGGCGTGAAGAAAGGCAGCACGCATAGCCCTTCGCTCACCCGCAGCTGGGAAAGCCCAAAGCTCAGCGGGTAGAACAGCAGCGTGAGCGCCGCATAAACTGCGGCAATGATGCCGCTTTGTGCAAGATATGTTAATTTCAAGTTTCTTTTCATACAATACCCATTATACTATTCTATTATAATTTGCAATTATACACTAAAATGTGCTGCTCTTCAAACTGGCAACTGGGATTTTTTGCGGGATTTGGTAAAATGCTTGTGAAATTTTCTAAAAAATCCTGGGGGTCTCTTCCCCTCTCTTCCCTTCCGTGGTAAAATGGGCACGGATTTTAAGAATGGAGGATAGCATTTTGTTTGACTATCATGTGCACAGCTTCATCTCTCCAGATGCGGAAAACAAATTTGAGGAGATAGTGCAGGGCGCAATTGCGCACGGCGTTAGGGAAGTTTGCATCACGGATCACGATGAATCCGGAAGCGATTTTTGTACCATCGATATGGAGCGCTATAACCGGGAATACCAGGCGTTCCTCGCGACCAATCCCGGAATTCCGGTAAAAAAGGCATCGAGCTAAGCGTCCACTACGACGTCATCCCCTCTACGAGGCGTTTCTTGCCAAAAACGAGTTCGACTTTGTCATCGCCTCCCAGCATTTTGTGGATGGCATGGACTTATATCTCCCAGATTTCTACCAGGATAAAACCGTGCACGAGGCCTACCGGCGCTATCTCGAGGCCATGCTGAAAACCCTCTCGCACTTTACGGACTACGACGTTGTCGGCCATATCGGCTATTGCTGCAAATACTGCGGCAACTACAAAAAACTTCCGTTCGAGTATGACCTTTTCCCAGATCTCTTCGACGAGATTTTAAAACCGTCATAAAAACGGCAAGGGCATCGAACTCAATACCAGCGCAGGCCGGCTCACCGGCGGTATCGGCGCGCCGACGCCGGGCATTTTAAAGCGCTATCGGGAGCTGGGCGGCGAAATCCTGACCATCGGCTCAGACGGTCACCGCCCGGGCGAAGTGAGCTATGGCATCAGCCAAGGCGTGGCCGCGCTCAAGGAGCTGGGCTTTTTCCTATCTTTGCACTTTCGACAAGAGAAAGCCCACTTTCCACAAGATATAAGAAAAAGCCGGCGCAATGCCGGCCTTTTTATACCCTTTTTAATTGTTTGCCTCTTGCCTCGAAACGCCGTAAAGATAATGCAGCATTTCCCCGGCGTAATACGTCACGGTAAATTCCTTCCTTTTGCGCATCCCCATGCACTCCGCGACCTTCTGAGAAGCAAAGTTGTCGCTCTTTATAATGCTGAAAACCTCCGGCGCGTTCAGCGCGGAAAACGCATAATCCCGGCAGCCCAGCGCCGCCTCCGCGGCATAGCCCATATGCCAATACCGGCGCTTTAATTGATACCCGATTTCCAGCACCGGCTCGCCTTCAGGGTCCTGCCAGGTAATTCCCGCCTGCCCCACCACCACGCCATCTTCCTTTCGCACGGCCGCAAACAGCCCGAATCCATCCTTTTCATAGCGGGCAAGCTGGCGGTTCAGCCAGGCGCGCACGTCGTCGTCCGAAAAGTCGTGCTCGTAGGCATACATCACTTCGGGATCCTGCAGCATCTCCGCCAAATCCGCAAAATCTTCCTGCGTCCATCTGCGCAGGAATAACCGCTTTGTCTCCAAAATCATGCTTTCACCTCATAAGCGCAAAAAAAGCCCCAATATGGGGCTTTTTTATTTTACTTTACTGCCTCGGCGCCCTTTGCGATTGCCTGCTCGTTGAGCGGAATCAAGTGCGCCTTGCGCTCGCCGAAGGACTGCGCCAAACACTTGATGGCGGTATCCGGGCTCACCACCCCGGTTTTCTCCAGCATTGCGCCCAGCATGACGATGTTCGCCACGCGGCTGTTTCCCAGCTCGTCGGCGATTTCGCTGGCGGGCACGCGGTAAACCTCGATATCCGTGCGCTTGGGCTCGTCTTTTACCAGCGAGCTGTTGATGAACAGCTTTCCGCCGGGCACGACGTTTTTCTCATATTTCTCCAGGGACGGCCGGTTCATGACGATGACGCTGTCCGCCTCGACAACCACCGGGCTGCCCACCTCCTCATCCGATACGACCACACAGCAGTTTGCCGTGCCGCCGCGCATCTCCGGCCCGTAGGAAGGCAGCCAAGAGACGTTCTTTCCCTCCGCCATGCCCGCATAGGAGACGAGCTGGCCCAGCAGCAAAACGCCCTGTCCGCCAAATCCGGCGCTGATCAATTGATGCATCATCTCACTCTACCTCCTTTTTGACTCCGAGCGGATAGTAGGGGATCATGTTATCTACCAGCCACTTCTGCGCTGCCACCGGCGTCATACCCCAGTTGGTCGGGCAGGTGGAGAGAATTTCCACCATGGAAAAACCCTTGCCGTCAAGCTGGCACTGCAGCGCCTTTTGATGGCTCTTTTGGCCTTGATGATGTTGGGCACATCGTGCAGGGGAAACGCGCTCGATATATGCCGCGCCGTTAATTGTCGCGAGCATCTCGCTCATCCGAAGCGGCTCGCCGCAATGGTCTTTCTGACGTCCGTAAGGAGAAGTCGTCGTGACCTGCCCCACCAGCGTCGTCGGGGCCATCTGACCGCCGGTCATGCCGTAGATGGCATTGTTGATAAAAATTGTGGTGATCTTCTCTCCCGGCCGGCAGCGCTGATGATCTCCGCCGCGCCGATAGAGGCAAGGTCGCCGTCGCCCTGATAGGTGAACACCAGCTTATCCGGGTGCACGCGCTTCACGCCCGTGGCCACTGCTGGTGCGCGGCCATGCGCCGCTTCCATCATGTCGCAGTTAAAATAGTTGTAGGCAAATACCGAACAGCCCACCGGCGCAATGCCGATGGCTTCCTTTCCATCCCCAGCTCTTCAATGCACTCGGCCACCAAACGGTGTGCGATGCCGTGCGTGCAGCCCGGGCAGTAATGCATCGGGGCGTCTGTGAGCATTTTGGTCTTTTCAAATACGATAGCCATTACGCATGCGCCTCCTTCACCTTCAAAAGTTCCGCGAGCATCTCGGCCGGCGTGGGCACATAGCCGCCCAGCGTGCCGTGGAAATACACGGGCTTCTTGCCCGCAACGCCCAGGCGGACGTCTTCCACCATCTGCCCAGCGCTCATCTCAAAACCTAAGAACGCCTTCACTTTGTCCGCAGCCTTAGAATAGCTGTCGTAGGGGAAGGGCCAAACGGTTTTCGGGCGAATGAGGCCAACTTTAATCCCCATGTCCCGGGCCTTTGCGATCATGCTCTTGGCGATGCGGGCGGTAGTGCCGTAAGCGGCGATGCAGTAATCCGCATCCTCCATCAGGTATTCTTCCACCTGCGTCTCGTTCTTCGCAATCTCAGCATACCGCTCAGAAAGCCTATCCGCCACAACTTTCATGACTTCCGGCTCAATATAGAGCGAGTTGATGACAGAGCGTGCTCGGCTCTCGCCGTCCCAGCCGGTGGAAGCCCAGTTTTTCTCCGGGAGCTTGCGGCCTTTTTTGGCCACGAACTCTACCGGCTCCATCATCTGACCAATCATACCGTCGCCCAAAATCATCACAGGCGTGCGGTACTGGTCGGCAATGTCAAAGCCTTCCATCACCATGTCCGCCGCCTCCTGCACAGAGGAGGGCGCCAAAACCACCATGTGATAATCGCCATGGCCGCCGCCCTTGGTGGCCTGGAAATAGTCGCCCTGGGAGGGCTGAATGCCGCCGAGCCCCGGGCCCGTGCGGACGATATTTACAATGACGCAGGGCAGCTCTGCGCAGGCCATGTAGCTGATGCCCTCCTGCTTTAAGCTGACGCCCGGGCTGGAAGACGCCGTCATGGAGCGCGCGCCGGCGCCGGCCGCGCCATAGACCATGTTAATCGCCGCAACTTCGCTCTCCGCCTGGAGGAAGCACCCGCCCACCTGGGGCATGCGCTTGCTCATATATTCGGGGATCTGCGTGGATGGCGTGATGGGATACCCGAAGAAGTGCCGGCAGCCGGCGGCGATTGCCGCTTCCGCGATGGCTTCATTGCCTTTCATGAGTTTCTTTGCCATAATGTATAAACCTTTCCGCTGCTTGAAAACCAAGCGGCAATTATTTTCTACTGTGAACACGCAGTCCGGGCACATGCGCGCGCAGGATGCGCAGGCAATGCAAGCGCCCTCATCCGTAATTGCGACAGGGTGATACCCCTTCATGTTGATCTTCTCCTGGCTTAATACCAGAATTTTTTTCGGGCATACCTCAATACATAGCCCGCATCCTTTGCAGATGTCTTCCCGTATGGTCAGCTTTGCCATAATGAACCCCTATCTAAAAATAATAAAAATATATTTATTTTTAAGAATAGCACGTTTCGCCAAAATGTACAAACATTTTTGCCGTCTCCGCCAGTTTTTCTAATCCCGCTCCGCCGCATTTGCCGTCCAGGCTGCGGCGTTTGCAAATCCCGTTCTGCTCCGCCTATCCGCCCATGCTGCGGCATTTGCAAAATTCCATTCTGCTCCGCCTATCCGCGTATGCTGCGGCGTTTGCAAAATCCCATTCTGCTCCGCCTATCCGCCCATGCTGCGGCATTTGCAAAATCCCGTTCTGCTCCGCCTATCCGCCCATGCTGCGGCGTTTGCAAAATCCCATTCTGCTCCGCCTATCCGCCCATGCTGCGGCATTTGCAAAATCCCGTTCTGGCGCTTTTATGCCGCGGCGCTCCTCTATTCCAAAAGCAGGCGAGCGCGCTTTTTTATAAATCCGCCTCGTCGAGCCATGCCGGGCGCATATAGAGATGAATGGGGAGCACTTCCCCCTCCGCCGCCACCTGCCCCGCCAGCGCTTCGCTCACAGCAGTACACTTCTTTGGGAGCCCGGTTTTACCGCAAAGTTCCGCCACAATTTCCTCTCCCGCCAAAACAACGGAAGCATCCGTCTGCCGGGCGAGATTTGTGTTGTTTATAAAAGCCGTAGCCTTAAGCCGGCTCACAGCCTCGATTTGCCGCATCATCTCCAAAATGGCTTCCGGCGTTTCCTGCAAGGGGCGGGAGGCGTTGACGACATATAAAAACTCAGTCTCCTTCTCGTGCGCGCGAAACTTATCCTGCAAAATCCCCAGCGCCGCTGCGCCCACCGGGTCGCCCCTGACGTCAAAAAAATCACAGCGTCCAAGTCCAGGTCGAAAGCCGAATAAATCTCCGCCGGCAGTGAGGGAACATCCACCGTGGTGTTGGCAAAATTCGGCTTCACCACCCGGATGCCCAGGCTTTTCAAATATTCCTCGTGCTCGGAGGAGCGGAAGAATGGGTTTACGATATCGAGATCCACAAGCATGGTGCGCTTGCCCTCCGCCGCTGCCCGCACCGCCAGGTTCAGGGAAATCTCCGTCTTCCCGCTGCCGTAGTTTCCCGCCAATACTGTGTATTTTGCGATTTTCATTTGTCTTCTCCCTCGCGCAGCCCTTGCACCCGCCGCATCCCCTGCACTTGCCGCCTTTTGACAGCCCCCTGCAGGAGAATTCCTCATAGGAAATCGCTCCCGCCGGGCAACAGAGCCAGCAGACCTCGCACTCCTGCACGCATTTTCCCGGCGCATGCAGCAGCCTTCCATTCTCTTTTTTTCAGCGCCCCAAAAGGGCAGCGCTGCGCGCATGCCCCGCATTTTGTGCACTTCTTTTCGTCAATAACCACTCTCTTCATGGCCGAAACCTCCGAATCACCGCCTCGGCAACTCTCCTGCCGTCCACCGCCGAGGATAGAATGCCCCCGGCATAGCCCGCGCCTTCGCCCGCCGGGTAGAGCGCATCGATGCCGCAGCAGAAATTCTCGCCGCGCAGAATGCGCACCGGGCTGGAAGTTCGGGTTTCGCGCCCAGCAGCAGCCCCTCCCGCACAAAGCCGGGGATCTGCCGTTCAAAGCGCTGTGCGGCCGCGGCCAAACCCTCCGAAATAAAGCCTGGCAAAAACGACCGGATATCCCCGAGCTTCGTGCTTGGCAGATAGGAACTTCGAATCCCGCCATAGCTCTTGCTGGGAACTCCTTGCACGAAATCCGCATACCGCTGCGCCACCGCGGCGTATCCCCTGGCCGCGGCATACGCCGCCTTTTCAATGCTCTGCTGCAAACGCACGCCCCGAGCGGCCCCGGGGGCATATCCCCGGAAAGACCGAGACGACCAGCGCGCTGTTGGAATTTTCCATATCCCGGGCAAAGTAGCTCATGCCGTTTACCGCGGTCATCCCGGGCTCTGTCGCCGAACAGACCACCTCTCCCCGGGGCACATGCAAAAAGCTGTATACGCCCTGCTCCCCATGCTGCGCCGTGAGCTTATAGCTCGCCGCGGGAAGTTCCGGATGGCCGGCGTATTTACCGAACTGCCTCGCATCTATCATCTCCCGCTTATGCTCTACCCGCACGCCCATGGCAAAAGGCTTGGCCTGTAGGGCGACCCCCTCTCTAAAAGCAGCTCAAACGTATCCCGGGCGCTATGCCCAATGGCCAGAACCACCGCCCCGGCTTCCACTCGAGTGCGCACGCCCTCTTTTTCATAAAAAGCAGCGGAAATTTTGCCGTTTTTGCTCTCGATATCGCAGAGTTTTGCGCCGTATAAAAACGCGCCGCCCAGGCGGAGAATCTCCTCCCGGATGCCCACCACCGCGCTTCTGATATGCTCTGTGCCCAGATGCGGCAGCGCCTCGTAGCAAATCTCCTCCGGCGCGCCATGGCGCACAAATGCGCCGAGTACCGCGCGCACTCTGGGGTCTTTGATGCGGGTGGTGAGCTTGCCGTCTGAAAAAGTTCCGGCGCCGCCCTCGCCAAAGCAAATGTTGCTCTCGGGGTTGAGCAGGCCTTTTTTCCCGCAGCGCCTGGACATCCGCCTCGCGCTGGGCCATCTGCGCGCCCCGTTCGAGCACCAGCGGGCGGTAGCCCCGCTCCGCCAGCAGCTGCGCGGCAAACAGGCCGCAAGGCCCGCTGCCCACCACAACCACTCGGCCGGCTAGCGGCTCCGTTCCGGCTCCAGAGGCGGCTCGGGCTCGGGCGCATAAGGTTTGATTCCTTTTTTCACAAGCTCTGCGCCCGCGCTCTTATTTACCGTGACCAGCAGGCTATACTTAAAGCGCAGCTCCCGCCCGCTTCGGGCATCCACAGACTTGCGCAGCCGTTCGATGCCCAGAACCTGTTTTTCATCTATTTGTAATTTTCGCGCGGCCAGCGCGGCCAAAGCATTCTCCCCCTGCGAGATGGGGCGGGAGATTTCGTGTAGTAAAAACTGCATGCGTTCCTTTCAAGCGGAATTCCGCTTACAAAAAGGGCGTGGAGCCGGCAGTACCGGCTCTATGCGCCCCTAGGCCCGGCTGGCGGGCATTATTTCTTGCTCAGCGTGACGGTGATGCTGCCCACGCCCACAGAGACATCCGAAGCATTGATTCCTGAAATTTCCTCCGCCCGAACAGGCAGGACATAAGTACCCTCGGAAAGGCCCGCGAGATCACATACAGGATGACGTTTTTGCGCGTCAGCCCGCGCACCGCGGACAGGCCGCCCCGGATATTGACATCCGAGCTTCTGGTTTGCAACGTGGCCTTGAGGCCGTTTTCCAGATTGACAGCGCTAATTTCAATGCCGGTAAAGTGCTGCTCGCCCTGGATTTCGAGATCTGCACATAGGCATCTACCTTGCCGCTGCCCAGAACCTGCACGCCTTCCGGGATTTGCAGCTCGGCACTTAACAGCACGCTCTTATCCGCATTTTCTGCGGAGATGGGCTTTATCTTGATGCTCTCGATGCCCTCCAGCGCCGCGGCGCTGCCCACAATTTCCACTTCCGACGGGTTGGGCGAGACGCCCACCACTTCATAGCCCGCCTTGACATTTGTGATGCAATCTCGGGCGGCAGTGGCATCGATGGGCACGGTCTTTTGCTGAGCACGCTCATTTCCACAATGACCGACGGCACCTCGCCATTGACCACATTGCTCGGAACGACTTCGCCCTTGGCATCCAGCAGTTCGAGCACATGGCTGGTTTTCGAGCCCTCAGAGATGCCTTCTATCTGGATACGGCAAACTGCCTCCACGATATTTTCCAGCTCTTCTCTTGGCCCGGAGATGACGATGCTCTCCTCGGAAAGCACGGGATCCGGCACGTAGTAACCCTCCGCTGGTTCTCCCTCCAAAATGCTGCGCACGGGAATCGTGCGCTGCACCAAATCGTCCACCTTGACCCTCACAGTAGTGGCGGAGACTCTCTTGACAGAGGCGTTGAACGTGGCGATACTCACTTGGAGTTTGATTTCATACGTCCCCTTTGTGGAAACGCCAGACAAATCCGCCGTGACCCGGATGGAATCCGCCGTGATGTTTTTATGATACTGCTGTCCGGCGGAGATTGTGACATCCACCACTTCTTGCAGATCCTTTTTATCTACCGTAAGCCCCCCGGGCAGTGAGCGTATCGATGCCGGTATAGGAGATGCGCACGTTATCCACCTCCAGCGCCCGCACCGGGTTTTCCGAGGAGATGACATAGACCCACAAAATGCCGGCAAACAAAAGCGCGACCAGCTTGAGCGGCCAATTAGAGGTGAAGGCCTTTTTGGCGCGGGAGAGAAAATCCTTTTTCATTGTTTTTTCTCCCCCTTTCTGCGCAGAAGCTTGCTCTTTATGATGCTACGATCGTAGATCTCTTCCAGGATCGCATGCAGCGCTTTTCTATCGAGATAGCGCGTCATCGTGCCCTCATGGGCCAAGGAGATGACTCCGGTTTCCTCTGAGACAATGAGAATATACGCATCCGAAAGCTCGGAAATGCCCATAGCGGCGCGGTGCCGCGTACCCAGCTCGGAAGAGATTTGGCGGTTATCCGAAAGCGGAAGGAAGCAGCCCGCCGCGACGATTTTCTCGCCGCGCAGGATCATTGCGCCATCGTGCATGGGAGAATTTGGGAAAAAGATATTTTCGATGAGCTCGGAAGAGATGCGGGCATCGATGATATTGCCGCTTTCGATGACATCTTTGAGCCCTGTTTTTTCTCAAAACCATCAACGCGCCGATTTTGCGGATGGACATATTTAAAACCGCGCGCTCAATTTCTTCGATATAGGGGCGAGAGGAGGAATCCTCTGCCACAAAGGGGGTTTTCAAAAAGCCCGCCCCGGCCGACCTTTTCAAAGGCCCGGCGGATTTCAGGCTGGAAGATAACCACGAGCAAAACAGCGCCAGCATCGATAAACGAAGAAAGCAGCCAGTTGACCGTGGAAAGCCCGAGCAGCTTGCAGACCCATGCCAGCACGATAAAGAACCCCAGCCCCTTAAACACTTGAGAAGCGCGGGTTTTGCTCGTCAACCGAAGAAGGCCGTAGACAATGCCTGCCACGAGCAAAATATCCACCAAATCCATGATGGAGAAGTTAATTGCGGTATTCGCTAAATTCTCAAAAAAAGTTTGCCACGCCGATTCTCCTCTGTTACTCCTCCTTATTATACATCAAAGGATGAAAAAACCCAACACAAACCGTTGGGTTTTTACAATTTTTCTACAGGCAAATTGTGCTAGCGGATGGCCTGTTTGTCATCCGGACCTTCGAGCAATTCCCGCAGGCGGAATTCCGTTAAGACGAGCGCATCCACCTTCTCATTCTGGCGGAGCACATTTTCATCCTCTGCGAGCGACCTGCCCTGCTTGATGCATTCAAGAGCGAGTGCATCCAGTGCGCTTTTTTCCTGTCTCAGCTCTGCGCTGACTTCCTTGATTTTTCTTTCAATATCTTTTTCATAGCAGCCCTTTCGTTGTTCCCTTCCATCCCTATGATATAACAACTTTTTCAAAATTTCAAACAATTTTCGCGGTTTGACATAACTCGTGGATTTTTGCAATAAATCGCCAATTTCTCGCCCTGTTATTTAGACATATTCCGCTCCAATCATCAAAAATTCGCCATTTGGCTGCCGCTCGAAGTACAAAAGCTCTTTCACTATTTTTGAGGAAGCGAGATCTTTCTGGGCGAAATATGAGGGATCGGCAGTGATCTCGTAGGCATATTCAGCCTGCACATAGTAGTAATAGCCATGGTTTTCCCCGTCAAAAACGAGGTCTTTTTTGCGCAGCGGCGGACAGCGTATTGCTGAGCAGCCGGATGCTCACATGATAGGACTTAAACTCCTCCTCCAGCGCGCCAAGGGAGGCCAGTGTGATGCCATCCCGGGCCAGGAAAGCCTCCGAGAGATGCGCAGTATAGAAGTCGAAAACGTCCGCTCCGAGAAAAGTGGTATAGTCCACCTCGTAGCGGGCGCGCAGGTACTCCTCCGCGATGGCCGTTACATCGGCCTTCTCCTCCTCTGTGAGGGGCTGTTTTTCTTTGGCGGGCAAATAGGCCTCGCCCTCGGGCGCAAAGCTGAAGCCTGCAATTTTGAGCGCGCCATTCTGATTCACGAAGTAGACCTGGTAGTTTAAAACGTATGTCTGCCCCTGCTCGAAAAAGCTATCTTCCGGGCGCTCTGGGGCGAAAGAATCCAGAGTGACGCTTATCTGCACACGCTGGACAGTATATTCGGTATCCTCTAAAATCTGCTGCTCGCTGCCCTGATCGGACACAGAGTTCAGCCTGCTTTTTGAGCCGATTGGCTCGGTTTTCCGCGGCGCCTGTCTCGCCTTCAGGGTCTGCCAGAAAGTTTTCCAAATAGCCCTGTTCAAAATAGCGCCGGGCAAATTTCTCGGTCTGTTCCGGGCTAAAGGTTTCATAATCCACGTTCCAAAGAAGCCCCATGAGCTGCTGGCTCAGCTCATAGGTATCCACCTGCTGTTTGCAGGAGGCGCACAGGCAGACGCACAAAAGCGACGCAAAGAGCGCGACCAGGCGTTTAATAGGCGATCTCGTAAAAGGCATAGGTTCCTCCGTATCCGCTTTTTGCGTCGTCTGATCGACTTGCAGGGAGTTCACGAGCAGCCCCGTGCCATCGGCATTTAGATAAATATGGCTGATGCTTTTATACAGATCCACGTAGAGCGTTTGCCCCGACCGGATATCCACGACATATAACTTATATGCCGCGGCGCTTTTTTCTACCACCGCGAGCTTGCTGCCGTCTTCCGAGAGCGAGAACTGCGAGACGCCCTCCATAATTTTGGCTTTTTGATCCGTCTCAAGATCCCAGCTCATGAGCGTGCCGTTTTCGGCGATGTAGTAAATTTTATCGCCGTCGGCAGCGGCGGAAGCGCCATGGGTGCTTTTCAGGTTGCCCGGGTGGCATCCTTTGCATCTGTCGCCACCAGTTGAGATTCGGCCCCGACATCCATCTGGCAGACCACATAATTCGCCGTGAAAAAGCTTACTCACCACTGCATTTTTGAGGTTGGCCGGCAGATTTTCGCTGAGCGCGCCGCTATCCCCCACGCGCTCCAGCGTGTTTTTCTCCACATGGTAGCGGCTGAGCACCGCGCCCGAGACGCTGTGCACGACAAAGCTTATCTCTTCTTGCTGCCAATTCACCGGCACCAACAGATCCGCCGTGAGATAGGAGCCGATTTTGCGCACAGATTCATCCTCCAAGTTCAGCAAAAAGACATCCATCCGCTCTTCGCCGTTACGGGCTTCAAAAAGCACATGCTCTCCTCGGCAGATGACCGTTTCGCTCACAATCGAGAGAGGATCGGTATAGGGTTTTAAATAGCCGCTCTTGCCCACAAGGACAATGCGTTTTTCGCTCTCTCGCCCCAAGATGGCTACCATGCTCTGCCCGGAGAGGCCGACATAGCGCAGGGGTTGGCCGTCTTTTTTCCGTCGCCGGCTGAGAGACGCTGCGCACGCTAAAGGGCGGCTGGGCAGAGGGCGTATCGTCCAGAATTTCGGTATGAGCCCGGCTATGGCCGCTGCAGGCGCCGAGCAGCAGCCCGCATATGATGAGCGCCGATAACAGGCATGCAATTTTTCCTTTTTTCATGACAGTTCCTCCGCGAGGTGTTCTCCCCGGCGCCCAGCAGCAGAACCCGGATGCGGATACGCCCCTGGCTCGGCAACAGCGCCGTGACGCTGCCGCCATGGCTCTCTGCGATTTTGCGGCAGATGGCCAGCCCGAGGCCAACGGAGCCGGGCTCCGCGCCCTCTTCCCGCTGGCGGTAAAGGGGATAAACAGCCGGGCGAGTTCTTCTTCTGTGAGCGACTTTGCAAGGTCGTTTTCGATAGAGACCTCCACATGTTCCCCAAGCCGGCGGGAAAGCAGGGAAATTTCGCTGCCCTGGCCGTGCTTAATCGCGTTATCCAGCAGGTTGATGAAGAGCTGAATGAGCTGTTCCTGGCTGCCCCAGACGCGCAGGGTTTGCTCATCCTCGGGCAGGAGAGCACAATTTTCTTTTCCAGGCGCACAGCCTTTAGGTTCATAGAGGCGGAGACATCTTTTAGCAGGCCCGCCAAATCGACGGATTCAAAATCCGAAGTATCCGTGACGCCCACGCGCGTCGCATCTAATAGGCCGGTGACCATATCCCGCAGCCGCTTGCTTTCGCTGATGATATGCTCGATGCCTTTTGCCAAATTCCAGATCTGAAAAGCCCGTCTCCTCGATCATCTCGGCATATCCGAGGGATGATGGTGAGCGGGGTTTTGAGTTCGTGCGTGACGTTATCGTAGAAATGCTTGCGGTAGGCGACGGCCTCTTCCAGCGCGCTTTTTCCATAGTAATTTCCCGAAGCTGCTCCCGGATGATGGCGGCCATGTTGTTATACTCTCTTGTGAGCTCGCCGATTTCATCGTTGCGGCGCACGGGAAGTGGCGCGGCGGAGATGGGATCCTGGCTTAGGACGGCGACGGCATCCCGCAGGCGGTTGACCGGCTCGATGACCTTGCCGGGAAACACCACAAGCAGCACCAGCGCGATGACGAGGATGCTTGTACTAGAATAGAGCACCATGCGGGTGATATAGCGGCTGCTGGCAAACAGAGAGAATAATCCGTCTCCATGCGCACAATGCCGAAATCCGCCACCGGGAAGGAGAAATATACCGGGTAAAATCCCCGGAGGGATAGATAGTATAGGCGCTTTTTCCCTGCTTGGCATAATCCAGATCCTGGGTGGGTAAATCTTCTTCGGAAAAAAGGGAATTATAAAAAGCTCTCCCGTGGTGCTGTAAATTTTAAATTGCTGCCCAGCACCGCGCAGAGGCTATCCCCAGCTTCCTGATAGCCCCAGACGCCGTTTTTCAGGACATAGCGAGACAAGAACACCTCGCTGCTCTCCCGGTGGCCCAGAAGTTCTTCCTCAATATTTTTTCGTTATTGGCCTCGATGATTCCCGAGACCGTCAGATTGAGCACGCCAAAAGTGGCGAACACAATGACGGCATACCAGAACACCAGGCTTCGCACCAGCCCCGAGCGCAACGTTTATTCCTCCCGAATTTTGTACCCCACCCCAAAGACTGTCTCGATGAGCTTATCCGCCCCGAGCTTTCTGCGCAGGCGCTGGATATGAATATCCACCGTGCGGGTATCGCCGATATAGGCAAATTCCCAGACTTTTTCCAACAGCTCTGCCCGGGAGAGCACTTTGCCCTTATTTTCCAGCAGAATAGCCAGAAGATCGAATTCTTTGGGCGTTAAATCGATGCGCTGGCCGTTCTTTTTGACCTCGTGCTTGCTTTTGAGGAGCGTGAGCTCTCCCAACGTCAGGATATCATCGCTGCCCGCCTGGAGCGCGCCGTTTGTATTTCTTCTGAGCACAGACTGCATTCGGAGCAGCACTTCGCGGATATCGAAGGGTTTTGTGATATAGTCGTCTGCGCCGTATTCCAGGCCGATGATTTTATCCACCTGGTCGTTTTTCGCGGAGACGATGATGATGGGCACCTGCCGCTTTGCCGTGACCTGCCGGCAAATTTCCAGGCCATCGATATCCGGCAGCATGAGATCGAGCAGGATGAGGCTGGGCAGAGCCTCTTCGATGGCGGCAAGGCCAGCCGCGCCGGTATGCGCCATGCGCACAGAATACCCTTCCCGCTCGAGGCTATACTTTAAAAGCTCGGCGATGGGCCGTTCATCTTCAATAATCAAAATTTCTGGCATATGACGATTCCTCCCTGTGATACTTAGTGCAATTATATCATTATTCCCAGTAAAAATCCGTATCTTATCTAAAAAGTTTCATTTTCATTACATATCTTTCCGGCATGCGGCCAAACTATGCTTATGCTGAATATTATTTTAAAAACCGCCATCATTTATATTGTGTTATTTTTCGCCCTGCGCGTCATGGGACAGCGGCAGAGCGGGCAGTTGCAGCCATACGAGCTTGTGATTACGCTCATCATTGCCGAGGTTGCGGCGACGCCCATGGACAACCCCGGCACGCCGCTTTTTATGGCCTTGTGCCCGCGGCCACGCTGATATTGCTCTACTACATCATCTCCTTTCTCTGCCTCAAAAGCAGAAAAGCCAGGATGTTTATCTGCGGCACGCCCACGATTCTCATCCACAACGGGAAGGTGCAGTACAGCGAAATCAAGCGTATCGGCTACAACATGAACGACATGGTCGAGCAACTGCGCTTAAAGGGCGAGACGAACATCGCGGACATTCACTATGCAATTTTGGAGACCAACGGACAGTTGAGCGTGCTGCCCTATGGCTCCAAAAAACCCGCAACGCCCAGCGACATGAGCCTCGAGGTTCCCGAGAAGAGCACGCTATGCTCTGCCGTGGTGCTGGACGGGCACTTCAACCCGCCCACCATGCAGCGGCTGAACCTGGACGAGCAGAAGGCCAGAAAGCTGCTGCACACGCTGGGGTATTCGAGCCTCAAGGACGTCGTCATCCTCACACTTTCGGAGGAAGGGGATGTTTTGTGCAGGATAAGGGCGGGAGCACGCGCAGCATGACGCTGCCGGAGGGGCTGCCATGTTAAAAAACGCCGCAATTTTTCTGCTGGTGCTGGGGCTTTTTTTCGCTCTGCGCGGTGCAGGGATACGTTTACCTGCGGGCATTTACCCGGCCGGAGGCAGCCTGGCAAGAGAGGAGCCAGGGATGAACAGAGAGCCTATGCAATGCCCCGCCCGGCCCGGCGCGGAGGAGATTTTCGTATTTGACAGCCCGGAGAAAAAAGCCGGAAGAGGGAGGATTGCCATGCTAAAAAATATCGTCATCGCGGTTTTGGTGCTGTGCCTGGTGGGAATCTGCATCTTTCAGGGGTGGTACATCACGGATGTTTTTACGGATCTGGAAAATATCACGGAGGATTTGAAGCTGGAGGCGGAGGCCGGCAATTACCAGGCGGCGCTGGGGGTTTACGAGAAGCTTATGCGCAGATGGGATAAGCACCTGACTGTGCTCTCGATTTTTCTCATTCACGACGAGGTGGACAATGTGAGCGAGGAGCTGGAGAACATCGGCGCGCAGCTGCGGGAGGAGAACGAGCTATTGCTGCCCTCGAGCATTGCCCGGCTCACCTACTATCTCGGCCATATTCGGGACGGAGACGCGTTCTGTGTGGAGAATATATTCTAGGTAGTACTGATGAGTACTACAGCAAGCATGATCTCTGTTTTTAGGGTAATATGATTCATATCAAACACTATTGTGAGGTGATATGATGTATTTACAGCGATTGGCGGATTTGAGGGAAGATAAAGATCTTTTAAAAAAAGAGGTTGCCGGAGTGCTTGGAATCAGCCGCAGAGTGTATTCAGGTATGAGCGTGGGCTTCAATCGATGCCCCTACTCTATTTAATAAAATTGGCGGACTTTTACCACACCTCGGCGGACTACATTCTCGGGAGAACCAACGACCCTACCTTTTATGAAAAGAAGCGATAAAAAAAGAAGGCCTCAGCGGCCTTCTTTTTTATTTGGCAGTAAACTGCTTTTGCGGGCGGTGGCGGCGCGATAGTCCTTCATTGGAAGCGCGCCGGCGGGCGTAGAGAACTCGGTGAGCGTGCGCCAATAGCGCCCCGGCATCATAGTTCTTCTCTGGCGCTCGTTGCGCCGGCCGGGGACTTCGATGGTCTGGTAGAAAAGCTGCCAGAGCTTTCGATACTCCTGCTCCTGCTGCCCGGCAGTTGGAAGCGAAAAAATCCTCCAGGGGAAAATCCCGGTGCGGCCGGGCTCGTGCACCAGAGCCTCGCGGAAGGTGGCGTCGTAAATGAGAAAGGATTCGCCGGGAAAGCGCGAGCAGAAATGCGGCTCCAATAGCGTGAGCACGCGGTTTTGGGGTGCACGACGGCATAGAGTGCGCCGCCGGCCTCTGTAAAGCGCAGAAAGCCCGTGAGCAGATGGGCTTCGTGCGTCAGCGCGAACACGGCCTTTTGCAGGGCATTCACCGTGGGGTGCGCCAGCATTTGCAGCACGCCGGGGCCCACCCGGTAGCCCAGGCGGACGAGGCGCAGCATCTGCTCTTCCTTATCCGCCAGGCAAGTGAGCAGGCAGAGGCGCAGGAAATCCACCATATCCTGGCCGATTTTTTTCCCGGAGGAGGCGAGGACTTTATCCCCGCGGGCATCGGTTCTCACCTTTCTGGTCTCGTATAGAAAGGCCTGGCGCTCCCCGCAGAAGATGGAGGGGCTTTCATGGCGGTAAAAGGCATCGTACACACAGCAAAGAAAGCCGGAAAAGCTGCCGTCGTATTCATAGGCGATGGGGGTTTGGGACATGGCGTTCCTTTCTATAGCTGGCCGGACAGGCTTTTGCCAAATCTTCCGGAGTTGGTTCGAACAGCGAGAGCTGCCGGGGCGCGAGACGGGATGACTTCCTTTCCCGAGACCAGGGCTTTTAACACAGACTGGGGGCGGAGATCCACCCCGGGCATGGTTTTGCCCTTGCAGGTGATGAAAAACCGGGCGCGCTTGAGCACAATGCCCAGGCGCTTCAGATCCTCAAAATCCAAATTCCCCATTTTCCGGGCACGGTAGATTTTGCCCGCGCCGCGCACGCCCACCCCCGGGATGCGCAGCAGCATTTCATAGGGGCAGCGGTTGATTTCCACGGGAAAAAGCTCCATATGGTTCACGGCCCAATTGCACTTCGGATCGAGATAGGGATTGAAGTTGGGCGTTTTCTCGCTCAGCAGCTCGCCGGCATCAAAGCCGTAGAAGCGCAGCAGCCAGTCCGCCTGATACAACCGGTGTTCCCGCAGAAGCGGCGGCTTGGTATCCAGAGCGGGGAGGTTTTACCCTCCACCACCGGGATATACGCGGAAAAGACCACGCGCTTTAGCTGATACTTTTTATACAGCCCGGCGGAGAGGTTCAGGATTTGATAGTCGCTCTCCCCGGAGGCGCCGATGATCATCTGGGTGCTTTGGCCGGCGGGGACGAACTTGGGCGCGGGCGGTATTTCACTAGGGCGGCGCGGTTTTCGCTCAGCCCATCCCGGATTTGCGCCATGGGCGAAAAGATATGCTGGGCCTTTTTTTCCGGCGCGAGCAGCAGAAGGCTGCCCCTGCTGGGCAGCTCGATATTGACGCTCATGCGATCCGCGAGGTAGCCCAGCTGCTCGGTCAGCGCGGGATCCGCGCCGGGAATGGCTTTAGCGTGGATATAGCCCATAAAGCCGTACTCCTCCCGCAGGATGCGCAGGGATTTTATCATGAGCTCGGTGGTATAATCGGGATTTTTTCACCACGCCGGAGCTGAGAAACAGGCCCTCGATATAGTTCCGGCGATAAAAGCCGATGGTCAGATCCGCCAGCTCCCGGGGCGTAAACGTCGCCCGGGGATATCGTTGCTGCGGCGGTTTTGGCAATAGGCGCAATCGTACGCGCAGGCGTTGCTCAAAAGCACCTTCAGAAGCGAGATGCACCGGCCGTCCGCCGCGAAGGTATGGCAGATGCCCACAGCCGTGGCGCTGCCGATTTTCCCCCTTTTGCCCGCGCGATCCACCCCGCTGGAGGTACAGGCGACGTCGTACTTGGCGGCGTCTGTCAGGATTTCAAGTTTTTCTGCGACTGTCATTCTTCCTCATCCTCGCTTGCAAAAAGTTCGTGCCCGAAGGTTGCGGCGGTGCCGATGCTATCCCCGCCATAGCGCTGGCGGAGGGCATATACTGCCTCCTCAATCTTACCCTGTTTTTCCCGGCGGGCGCTCCCCCCCTTCCAGAAGGCTTAGCTGCTCCACGGCGGCCTCCTCCTCCACGAGGTTTTGCGCGGTGACGGTGAGCGCGCGGATGGGGGCGTTTCTCTGCCAGCTGGCGGAAAGAAGCGCCAGGGCGGCATCGGCGATCTCCCGGAAGAGGAAGCTCGGCGCCTCGAGGGGCTTTTGGCGCTGGATGACTTTGAGGCTCGGGCTTTTGATACTAAGCTGCACTGTGCGGCACTTGAGCCCATGGGCGCGGAGCCGGGCGGCGACATCGTCCGCCAGATGCTCGATGCCCACGCGGGTTTCCTCTTCCCCCAGGAGGTTGCGTTTAAACGTCATCCCCCGGCCGATGGATTTGGGACGGCCGCTCTGCCGCGCGGGGATAACCGGGCTATCATCGAGCCCTTTTGCCTGATCCCAGAGCTGGCCGCCGGCCTTGCCCAGCACGCCCGTAATCGTCTCCCGGCCGCGGGCGGCGAGATCGCCGATGGTGCGGATGCCGAGCCTGGCCAGCTTTTCCGCGGCGGATTTGCCCACAAACAGCAGGGCGGATACCGGGAGCGGATAGAGAATCTCTGCGAAGTTATCCCGGGTGATCACGGTGGTGGCATCCGGCTTTTTATAGTCGCTGCCCATTTTGGCAAAGAGCTTGCAAAACGAGACGCCGACGGAAATCGTAAGGCCGATTTCCTCCCGCACCCGGCGACGGATGATATCCGCCAGTTCCTGCCCGGACTTCGCGAACAGATGCAGGCTGCCCGTGACATCTAAAAAGGATTCATCGATGCTAAAGGGCTCTACGATATCTGTATAGCAATCGTAGATGGCGTTGATGCGCTGAGAAAATTCGTGATACAGGCTGTGATGCGGCGGGACGAGCACGAGCCCCGGGCACTTGCCCCGGGCTTGCCAGATGGTTTCCGCCGTCTGCACGCCTTTTTCTTGGCCAGCTCGTTTTGGCCAGGATAATGCCATGGCGGCTTTGGGGTTCCCGGCCACCGCCATGGGGACATCCTCAGCTCCGGCCGCAGGGCGCATTCCACCGAGGCATAGAAGCCGTTGCAATCGCAATGCAGTATGACGCGCTCCTTCATTTCATTGCACTTCCACAATACTCAGCGCGACCTTGCCCAGGATGCGCAGCTCATCCCCGCTGCTATAGATTTGGGGCTGATAGACGGGATTGCGGCTCACGGGAAGAAGCAGCACCTGCTCGCCCTTATCGTACACGCGCTTGACCGTGGCCTCGCCGTTTACGAGCACGGCGCAGATATCGCCCTCGGAAATTTTCTCCCCTTTTTTGACGACGACCAGGCTGCCATCCGGGATACCCGCGAGATCCATGCTATCCCCCGACCCGCAGGGCAAAGGAGCCCTCTCCGAGGGTTTTCTGATAGGGGCCGAGGTTCAGATATCCGGAAAATCCGAGAGCGCCTCCACGGGGCTGCCCGCGGCGATGCTGCCGAAGATTGGGATGCCGGAGGCATCCTCGGTTTGCGGCCCGGGCTGTTCCAGATACCCTGCGGCCTCCATCAAGCGCTCATAGGACACGCCATAGCCCGCCGCCGCGATTTTAGAGAGCACCTCCGGCCGGGGGCGCTGGCCATGCAAAATCCTCGAAAGATTGCCGGCGCTGATGCCCGCCCGGCGGCAAAACTCGTTGCGGGAATTTTGCCCGATACATTTTAAAATGAGATTTTCCAGGCTCTGCATGCGATACTTCTCCTCTTCTTTGATACCATTATTTTAGCGCATCTGTTTCTATTATGCAACACAGCAATGCAGTTTACGCAAGAAATGTTCCTTAAATGGAACACTTTACCAAAAATAAAAGAGCTGTGCGGCTCTTTTATTTTGTAAGCTTTTTCCGCCAGCGCGCGCATATGCGAGCCATCTGTGCCACAGCAGCCGCCAAAGATTTTGAAGGGCTGTAGGCGAAGAAGCGCGGCCATTTCCGCTGCCAGTTCTTCCGGCGGGGAGCTATGGAGGGCGCAAGCGCCATCCAGCTCTTCCGGGGAGAGCGGAGAGGTATTGGCCTGAATGCCCAAAAAGCGCGCTAAGGCAGGGCTTTGCGCGTTTTCCGGAGCGAGCAGCGCCTGCATGAGCACTGTGGGGTGCACGCAGTTTGTCATATAGCAAAGCGGGGGCGGGACACGGCGGCATCGATGGCGGCGATGGCCTCTGCAATGGGCGTGCCATCCATGAGGCGGCCGTTTTTGCGGATCATAAAGCTCACAAGATAGGGCAGGCCGGTTTGCTCCATGGCCTGCGCCATGCCGATGGCCTCACAGAGCGCGGGCAGGATGCCGGCATATAGAAATTCTACACCGGCCTCTGCAAAAGCATCCGCTGCCCAGGAATGAAAGACGCGGGCTTCCCCTGCCGCGAGCACGTCATCCGCCCGGTAGGCATCGCCCCGGCAGCCCATCAGCGCGCCCACATACATGCCCGATTCCCCGCCCGTCTGCTCCCGCACCTCTTTTAAAAAGGCGACGTTATCCCTAAGGAGGGTTTTATCATAGCCGGCCTGGGCTGTGCGCTCCCGGTTGGCGCGGCGGGTGGGCGTAGTGGCGAGAAACGGAGGCCGTATTTCTGCGCGATGGCGCGGTATTCTCCCAAAGCGCGCGCAGAGCCCTGCGGCCAGCCGCATCATAAATGAGCGGCGCCATGGCGGCGACGCCCTCGATGTTGAGGCCATACTCCCGCTTGAGCCGCTCCCCAGCGCGCCCTCTAGAAGCAAATATTTATTTTGCGCAAAGCAGGTTTCAAAATCCATAAAACCTCCGGTAAAAAAGCGAGGCTTTCGCCCCGCTTTTTTTAATAGTTGCTCATGGCAAGATGCTGATTGTACAGGTCGTAATCGAACTTCATGGGCATGGCCAAGGCTTCATCGATATCGTCGTCCACGATTTTGTTATCCCGGATGCCCACCACCCGGCCGCCGACGCCTTCTACCAGAAGCTGAACAGCCCGGATGCCCATCTTCTGCGCCAAGATGCGATCGAACGCCGAAGGCGCGCCGCCGCGCTGCACATAGCCAAGCACGATGCACTTGGTATCATAGCCGGCTTTTTCCCGGATATAGTCCGCGAGATCCCAGCCCTTGCCCGCGCCCTCGCTCATGACGATGATGCTGTTGCTCTTGCCCTTCTGCTCCCGGATTTTCAACTCCTGGCAGAGGGTATCGTAATCATGGGGCACTTCGGGCAGGACGATATATTCGGCATCGCCGCCCACGCCGGCTTGCAGCGCGATATCGCCGCAATTTCTGCCCATGACCTCTACGACGGCAATGCGGTCGTGGGAGAGCATGGTATCCCGGATTTTTTGCGATTTCGCCGATGACACAGTTGACGGCGGTATCAAAAGCCGATGGTATAGTCGGTATACGCGAGGTCGTTGTCAATCGTGCCGGGCACGCCGATGGTGGGCACGCCCAGATGGTGCAGGGCTTTTGCGCCCTGGAAGCTGCCATCGCCGCCGATGACCACGAGGCCATCGATACCGAACTTATGCAGCACATCCACCGCGCGCTTCTGGCCTTCCGGCGTTTTCATCTCCAGGCACCGCGCTGTTTTGAGAATTGTGCCACCCTTATTGATGATGAACTCCACCTGCTTACTGCGGATTTCCGCGAGGCCGCCGTTGATGAGCCCCGAGTAGCCTCTAAGCACGCCCACAGGCGTGATATTTTTGGCTTTGGCTGTGCGCACGACGGCGTTGATGGCAGCGTTCATGGCGGGGGTATCTCCGCCGCTTGTAAGGATAGCGATTCTTTTCATGTGCTCATTCTTCTCCCGGGTAAAATTAAAAATTATTAAAATATCGTTTGCGCAAGCGCGCGTAGTGAACAGTTAAATGCGGCAAAGTTGTAAAATCCCACATGGTAAAAATTTTAGCACAATTTGCACGCCAAGGCAACAGAAAAACCCACTCCTGTGCAAAATTCACCGAACCGCAACGTTCTCTTCCCCACCAGGGCCTTCAAACGGGCGAGCAGACGCTCGTTTATCGCGACGTTTAGGGCATCGCCCATGCTATAGACTTTTTCCGGTTTTGCGCACCACGACGCGCACCGGGCTTTCCCCATGGTTGCCTTGCAGGGCGGTTTTATCGTACGCAGCAGGTTCATATCCTCCCCGGGATGCGAAGATAGAGCTTTTTCGCATCCGCCCCGGCCTTTTTTCCACATAGGGGCGGACATCGTCCAGCAGCAGTTCGGGCTCTTCGCCCACGGCGACTTTGGCCTTGATGCGGCAGATTTCATCCGTGCGCAGATTGGCCTCGTTATTGGCATAGGCCGCGGGAAAACCGTGACGCCGATGCTGCCCGAAAGATCTTCAAACACGGCGTTGGCCATCATCTGCCGGGATTTTTTGGTCGTGCGCGTGCGCAGCGAGGAGAAAATACCCAGAAGCTCGACCTGGCGGCTTTCATAGTAGCGCTGTTTTTCCTCATCGTCTGCGCTGGCGAGAATATCCCGGACGCTCTGTTTTTGTTTTTCCAGCACGCGGGCGTATTTTTCCAGCGGGTGACCGGAAAGATAGAGCCCGGCCTTTTCCTTTTCCAGCGTCAGGCGCAGTTTATCGTCGTATTCGGGGATATCCGGCAGCGGGGTTTTGCCCGGCTTTGTCTCCTCTGAAAAGGAAAAGAGGCTGATTTGCCCGGTGCTCTCGAACTTGGCATCGCTCTGGGCGTTTTATAGATTTTTTCGTAGATCATCATCAGCTGGCTGCGGTATGCGCCGGAATAGTCGAACGCGCCGGACAGGATGAGGGATTCTATCTGCGCCTTGTTGATAGTATTGACATTTCGGCGCACAAAATCCTCGAGATCCTCATAGGGGCCTTTTTTGCGCTCGCTAAACACCTGCTCGATGGAATCCCCGATATTCGTGAGCGCGGAAAGCCCAAAGCGGACTTTGCCCTGCTCCACTGTGAAGAGCCTTTCGCTCTTGTTGATATCCGGCAGCAGGATTTCGATGCCCGAGCGCTTCAGATAGCTCATATAGTGCGAGCTTATCCGAAGAGGACAGAAAGCTATTTAGAAGCGCGGACATATATTCCGGCTCGTAGTAGCACTTGAGATAGGCCGTCTGGTAGGCGACCACGGCATAGGCGCAGGCATGGGACTTATTGAACGCATACTGCGCGAAATCCATCATCTGGTTAAAGACTTTTTGCGCCACGGCTTCGGGAACGCCGCGGTTGACCGCGCCCTCGATGCCTTCCCCGCCATACACGAAAATCTGCCGTTCCCGTTCCATGACATCGACTTTTTTTCTTGGCCATGGCCCGGCGAACTTCATCGCTCCTTGCGAGGGAATAGCCGGCCATATCCCGCACGATTTCCATGACCTGCTCCTGATAGACCATGCAGCCATAGGTATCCTTTAGGATTTTTTCCAGAATCGGGTGGTCGTAGTGGACGTGCTCGGGGTGGCGCTTGCAATCGATATAATCCGGGATTTTGGCCATGGGGCCCGGGCGGAACAGCGAGATGCCCACCATGATATCCCCTGAGATTTTCCGGGAGCAGGCGGGTCATGAGGTTTGTCATGCCTTCGCTCTCCAGCTGAAAGATGCCCTCGGTATTGCCGGCGGAGATCATGTCGTAGACTTTTTTATCCGTCAAATCCACATGGTCGATATCCACCTCTATCCCCGGCCGGCCTTTATCATGGCCAGCGTATCGCGGATGACCGTGAGCGTGCGCAGGCCGAGAAAATCCATCTTGAGCAGGCCGAGATCGTTGATATTGTTCATGTGGTACTGGGTGGTGATGCTCTCATCCTTTTTTTTGTTGAGCGCCAGGGGAGCGTATTCCGTGACCGGCTCGCCCGTGATCACGACTGCGGCGGCGTGCGTGCCGCTCTGGCGGGCATACCTCGACCTTCATGGCCATATCCAGCCATTCATGCACCTGGTCGTTGTTCTCATACTCCGCCCGCAACTTATTCGACTCGTTTAGCGCTTTTTGAATGGTCATTTTGAGCGCAAAGGGGATGAGCTTGGCGATGCGGTCGGCATCCGGGATGGGGATGCGCATGACGCGCGCCACATCCCGCACCACCTGCTTGGCCCCCAGCGTGCCAAACGTGATGATTTGGGCGACTTTATCCTGCCCGTATTTCTCTGCGACATAGTCGATGACCTCGCCGCGGCGCTCGATGCAGAAGTCGATATCGATATCCGGCATGGAGACCCGGGCGGGGTTCAAAAACCGCTCAAAGAGCAGGTTATATTCGAGCGGATCGATATCCGTGATGGCAAGCGCATAGGCCACGATGCTGCCCGCGGCGCTGCCTCGGCCGGGGCCCACCATGATTTTGTTCCGCCGGGAAAAATCCACATAATCCCAAACGATGAGGAAATAGTCACAAAGCCCATATCCAGGATGGTTTTAAGCCGGTAGCGGGCGCGCTCTTGAATTTCTTCGCTCTTGGCGCGTTCCTCGCCATAGCGCCGGGCCAGCCCTTGCTGCACCAGATGCTCCAGATAGCCTTCGTTGGTAAAGCCATCGGGCACCTCAAAGCTGGGCAGGCGGATGCGCCCCATTTCGATCTCCACATCGCACTGCTCGGCAATTTTACCGTATTGGCCAGAGCTTCGGGGACATCGGCGAATAGCGCGGCCATCTCTTCCCCGCTTTTGACGTAAAACTCATCCGTCTCCAGCATGCCGCCCTCTTCCAGCGTGCGCCCCATTTGCAGGCACATCAATATCTCCTGGGCCCGGGCGTCCTCTCTTTCTCAGATAGTGGGAGTCGTTGGTGGCGGCGAGGGGGATCCCGAGCTCCCGGCTCATGGCGATGAGCGCCGGATTCATGCGCTTTTGCTCGGGCAGGCCGTGATCCTGGATTTCCAGATAGAAATCCCCGCCGAACATGCCCTTTAGGCGCGCAGCCAGATCATAGGCCTGCTGCTTTTTGCCCGCCAGCAGCAGCTGGGGGATATCCCCGGCGATGCAGGCGGAGAGGCAGATGAGGCCCTCTTTATATTTTTCGATCGTCGGGTAATCCACCCGGGGTTTATAGTAGTATCCCTCTACCGAGGCGATGGACGCAAGGCGCATGAGGTTTTTATAGCCCTGGTTGTTTTTGGCCAGCAAAATGAGATGCGCATATTCCCGGGCGGCCTGGGTTTTTCTCGGTCAAGTCTTCGGCGACGTACATCTCGCAGCCGATGATGGGCTTCACGCCTTCCTTTTTGCAGGCGGTATAGAAATCCACCACGCCGTACATCACGCCGTGATCCGTGATGGCCAGGGCGCTCTGGCCGAGTTCCTTCGCCCGTTTTGGCAATTCCTTTATGCGGGCGGCGCCGTCTAGAAGGCTGTATTCGCTATGGACGTGCAAGTGTACAAATGGCGTCATGGCATGCTCTCCTTTTGTTAAATTATATCACAAATCTGTTTGCAAGAGGAAGAAATTCCTGTATAATGTAGGCATCGACTAAAATTGGAAAGAAACGGTGACAACATGAGCTACAAACTGATCGCGATTGACATTGACGGCACGCTTTTGACTTCGGACAAAAAGCTCACGGAGCACAGCTTAAACGTGATGAAAGAGGCCGAGGCGGCCGGGCTATATTGCGTTCTCGCGACGGGACGCGTGGCCGCAAACGTAAAAAGGAAATATACGGGCCGCTGGGGTTAAAATCCCCCTGCATTTGCAGCGGCGGCGCGCAGGTGGTGGATGGGAATTTCAACATGATCCACACCTGCTATATCCCCAACCCGATTGCTAAAAGACATACTGAACTTCGCCAAGGAAAAGGATGTGCACGTGCAGATTTTTAACGGCGAGAATTTCTATTTCGAGAAGCAGAGCAAGTGGCCGGAAATTTACAGCGGGATCAGCGGGCTTAACCCGGTGGTGACGCCGGATTTGCACGAGTGGCCGATAGAGAAGCTGGATACGCCCAAGGTGCTCATCCTGGCCGAGCCTGACCGTCTGCTGGAAGTGCAGGCAGAGGCGATGGAGCGTTTCCGATGCTAAATATTGGCCGTTCCCGGCCGACCTTCCTCGAGATGAACAACCCGCGAGGGCAACAAAGGCAACGCCCTAAAGGCGCTGGAGGCGATGCTGGGGCTCAAACAGGAAGAGCTCATCGCCATCGGCGACAACCAAATTGACGAGAGCATGATCCTCTACGCTGGGCTGGGCGTGGCAATCGGCAATGCGCTGGATGAGATCAAAGATGTTTCGGACTATATCTCCCCGGATAACGACCATGAGGGCGTCGCGCACGTCATCGAAAAATTCATGCTCGGCCGGGAGCCCAAAGTTTTTAGAAGATCCTAAACGGCGGGGGCATGCCGCCTAAAGCCACATGCGAAGTTGTGAGAAAGGATACCATATGAAGCGTTCCATTCGGCTCAGCAAATTTATCAATGATATGGGGCTCACCTCCCTTTACACGGGCGAAAAAATTCATTTACCGTGGATACCAGCGAGCTCAACCGCCCGGGGCTACAGCTTTCGGGATTCTTCGAGTATTTCTCTTCCGAGCGCGTTCAGCTTTTTGGCATGGGCGAGATGACCTACCTCGCAAACCTGGAGCCGGAAGTAGCCGCGGAGCGCCTGGAGCGCATGTTCGCCTACCCGATTCCCGCCATTGTGCTCTCCCGGGATTTGAAGCCTTCGGAGGATTTTATCCGCATTGCAAGAGAGCACGATATCCCTGTGCTGCTTTCGGAAAAGCCGACTTCTAAAATCTCTCACGACATGATTTTATTCCTGGACAACGAGCTGGCGCCGAGCATTGCGCGGCACGGCGGGCTGATGGATATTTACGGCGTGGGCGTTTTTATCACCGGCGAATCCGGCGTGGGCAAGAGCGAGGCGGCCTTAGAGCTTGTCAAGCGCGGACACCGTTTGGTGGCCGACGACGTTGTGGAAATCCGCAAGATTTCGGATACTACCCTGGTGGGCCGTTCGCCGGACGTGATTCGGCACCTGATGGAGATTCGCGGGCTGGGGCTGGTGGATGTTTCCGTGCTCTACGGCATGGGCTCTGTCATGGTGGACAAGACGATTACGCTGTGCGTACACCTGGAGCTGGGCGATGTGCAGGATATTGACCGGCTGGGGCTGGCGGAAGATCACGCGACGCTGCTCGGCGTGGATATTCCCAAAATTACGATTCCCGTGCGCCCGGGCCGCAACATCGCCATCATCATGGAAGTGGCGGCGATGAATTTCCGTTTGAAATCTCTTGGGCACAACCCGGCGGATATGCTCGACCAGAAGATGCTGGCGCTGCTCGGATAGCAAAAGAATTTGAAGGGGCGGGCGGAAAGCTCTGCCCCTTTTTTATGGAGAAGAGAAAATGTCGTTTTCTTCCAAAGTCAAAACCGAATTATGCCGGCAGACCAGCCGGGACGCAGTTTGCGCGCTGGCTGAACTGGCCGGGCTCATGCACGCCGGGGGTATTTTGGCGTTTCGTTCGGGGAAAGCCGGCGCTGGTTTTAACACAGAGCACAGGGATGTTGTGACCCGGGTATTCTCTCTTGTGAAAAAGTGTTTTGGGCTGGATTGCGAGCTGGAGCTCAAACAGGGGCTTAAAAAGGCGGATATTTACAGCCTGCGCATCCCGGCGGAAAACCTCTCTTCCCTGCTTTGTTCCCTGGGGCTCGGGCTTTCGGGGCCAGAGCCCAAAAACGCTTGCAAAGCTGCTCGAACCGGCCGGCTGCCGGGAGGCATTTTTGCGCAGGGCATTCCTTTGGCGGCGGCAGCATGGGCGACCCAAGCCGGGCGTATCACCTGGAATTTGTCTCGGGGCGCAGCGAGGTTGCGGAGGAGCTTCGGGATCTGCTTTGTGCTCTGGGCTTGGGGCGGGCGCAATGCCCCGGAAGGAGAACTTCATCGCATATGTAAAAGGCAGCGAGGATATCATCACACTTCTGACGCTGCTCGGCGCACACGCCAGCGTGCTGGACATGGAGAATATTCGGATTTTGAAGGAGATCCGCAACAACGTAAACCGGCAGATCAACTGCGAGAGCGCCAACATCGATAAAACGGTGCGCTCGGCCATGGCGCAGGTTAAGAGCATTCACCTCATCGAAAAGACCATGGGGCTGGCTTCTCTTTCCGAGGGGCTTTTAGAGACGGCGGAGGTGCGGCTGCAAAACCCAGAGGCATCTCTTTCCGAGCTGGCAGCGCTTTTCGGGCTGCTCGCGTTCGCGCATCAACCACCGGCTGCGCAGGCTCTGCGAGATTGCGGAGCAGATACGGCAAAAGGGGATGCGCCGCCTCTGCAGGATTAAATTTCTTTAAAAAGAGGATTTTCGCATATGATATGGAATCTTTATAATAATACTAACTAGGGAAATTCACTTCACCTTTTTTAAACGATTTACCCAAAAACTTCACATGGGAGGGAATACGATGCTTTATAAGGAGATCACCATCAAACACGAGCTGGGGCTTAAATCCAGCGTTGCAGCGCGGTTCGTTCAGACGGCGGGCCAGTTTAAAAAGCCAGATTCTCATCGAATCCGAAAACAAGAAGATAAATGCCAAGAGCATTATGGGCGTGCTGCTGCTGGGCGTAAAGCAGGGCGAATCCATCTACGTTTTGGCGAACGGCGTAGACGAAAAAGAGGCTTTGGAGGCCTTAGAAGAGCTCGCCGGCAAAGAGACTTTCGACGAAGATTAGGAAAAGGGGAAAAGGGGGAAAAGCGGGGCTGTCCCCGCTTTTTTCTTGCCTATTTTACTGGAGGATAATATGGATTTTAAGGAACTTTACGAGATTGCCCGCAAGACGCTCTGCCCCAGAGATTTGACGCCCGACGCTTCGGCGGGCGGCGTTGCCGCGGCAATTCTGACGGATAAGGAAATGTTTACCGGGGCGTTTGCATCGATGTTCCCCTGTTCCATGGGCTTTTGCGCCGAGCACGCGGCCATTGCCGCGACGATCACCGCCGGTGAAAACCGAATCGTGGCCATGGTGGCGGTATACGAGGATGGCAGCATCGTCCCGCCCTGCGGGCGTTGCCGGGAGTTTATTTGTCAAGTGCACGAGGACAACCACGCCTGCCAGGTGATGCTTGCAGACAGGATTGCCAGCATGGACGAGCTGCTGCCCGAGCGCTGGAAATAGGCACAAAAAACGGCAGAATTTTCTCCGCCGTTTTTTATAGTTCCGCCATTGCAGTTATTCGTAGGCCGTCAGGATATCCAGGGCGATCTCCCGCTGGGAGACGCGCATATCCATGGCTCGTTTTTGAATATAGCGGTGGGCGCGCTCTTCATCCATCCCGAGCACAGCCACCAGGCAGCATTTGGCGCGGTCTATAATTTTAAAATCCTCCAGACGCTGGCGCAGCTGTTGGTTTTGGTTTCCAGGGCGCTGAACTTATGGGAGATGCTTTCTCGCAAGGCGTATGCCCAGCGCAAACTCTTTGCCGGAAAGCGGCGCGGGCAGCACGAGGCACCGGGTTGTTTTGAGCGCCTCCTCCGCCCGAGCAGCATCGGCAGCGGCGGTGAGCAGCAGGCTCGGTTTGCTAAGCTTGCCGCAGGCCCGCAGAAATTCAGCTCGGCCCCTTCGCACTTTGCGCTTACGAGCAGCACAAAACTCGCCTCACAGAGGAGCGGCTTTGCGGCGAGATAATCCGCCACCATGACGGGCTCTTCTGCTCCGGCGGCGCAGAGCGCGGCGGTTATGTTGTTGCGCAGCTCGGCTGGCGCGGCAATGACAAGGCTTTTCATATTGGCATTCTATCCCACCCTTCCCCGCTTTGTCAACCAAAGGGATTTATGATAGGATAAGAGAGAAGCAAGGAGGCGACACAATGAAAGTTTTGGCGATAAACGGAAGCCCGCACAAGCAGGGCAGCACAGCGGGCGCGCTCGGAGAATTTTGCCGGGAACTTGCCGTACAGGGTATTGAGAGCGAGATATTTTGGATTGGCGATAAACCCATTGCCGGATGCACGGGCTGCAACGCCTGCCGCAAGCTCGGCCGATGCGTGGTGGACGACAAGGTAAACGAGGCGCTGGAGAAATTTCGCGGGGCGGACGGGATTGTGCTCGCGAGCCCGGTGCACTACTCGGGCATTGCCGGGGCGATGAAGTGTTTTCTAGATCGGTTTTTCTACACGGGCTCAAAGGAATTTTATTTAAAAGTGGGCACGGTGGTGGCTTCGCTGCGGCGCTCGGGCGGCGTGGCGACATTTGACCAGCTCTCCCACTACCTCACCATTTGCAACATGGTTGTGACCTCCTCTTCCTACTGGAATGTTGTGCACGGCAACAACGCAGCGGAGGGCGCGCAGGACAGCGAGGGTATGCACACCATGCGCGTCGCTGCCCGGGACATGGCATATGTATTAAAGAAGCTTGGGGCGGCAGACGGGATAGAGAAGCCCGAGTTGGAGCCCAAGGTGGCGATGAACTTTATCCGATAAAGGGTGGGCAATAAAAGAGGCGCGTAGGCGCCTCTTTTTATTGCCCTAATTTATTTATGCTTAATTTAAGAAAGGGGGTCTGTCCAGGCAAGCTGTGCGACAGGTATTTCCACGGTGGTTCCATCTGTCGTATGATATTTATAAACGGCAATACGGATCGTTTTTGTGGTATCAGCACCATAGATAGTCCAATAGGCACGATCGATGGTGCTCTCACCGGGCTTTATGACGCCTTCCTGGTAGATGAAGCTGGAATAATCGTGTAGTCCATACGGTTTTACCACCTCGCCGTAGTTGTTTATGCTCTCGACATAGAAGCTAAACGCGTCGATCTCCTTATCTCCATTATTTTTAAAGCGCGCATAAAGCTCTGGCGTGCCGATTAAGTTGCTCTTCAGTTGGACATTGTAAACCTCCAACGGTGTTTCTACCTTAGGCTGATTCTCCATGAGGATATCCAGATAGTCTGTTCCCTCATCCAGATATTTTTTGGCAATATCCAAATAATCCTGGCTGAGCTTTAGGTTTTCCTCTTGATTTTCCGGAGCAAGCGCCAATTTTTCCCCGCTTGCGATGAACATATCGCAGGTCGCCAAAACCAGTCTATTGATATCCTCGATGGAGGCGGAAGGGGTGAGCGCCGCAATGCTGTCTTTTGTCGTCTTCAGGCCCTCCAGACTCTTCTTGACAGAGGCAATCCACTCCGCATCTTCGGGCTTTGGATCTTTTAAAAGCGTTTCAATCTCTCCAACATATGTTAAGAGGGGCGCCATCGCCTTGGCTAAGTCATCGGCAAGAAAGTTGGTATCTTCCACAGTTAGCACAATACTCTTTGCTTTCTCTTTTATCGCCGCAATTTCCTCATCCGAAATTGGACCTGCCGCGACTTCGGGCGTGGGAGATGGGCTGGGCTCCTGCCCCTCAGGTTTGCCGCAAGAGACAAAGGCCATACAAATAAGCATGCAGGCCAGTCAAAGACTTAGTTTCCTTTTCATATTCGATTCCTCCAGTAGGTGATACTTCCAGTGTAGCAAAAAAAGCAGAAGAAAAGCAATATTAAATCATCTATTTTCGCCTATAGGTCATTATATTGGCACATGAATTTTCCTTCTTAATAAACCGCCGCCTGCCGGAATATAGTTAAGGAAACATACCCAGGAGGCGGCACTTGAAAAAAGTTTTTTTCCCTGCTATTCTGCTTTGCGACCATCGCATTTCTGCTGCTGGCCCCGGCGTTTATCGCGGGCGGCATCCATAAAAAACGTCTATACGCTGCGGGCGGAAAAGCTCGCGGAAAAATATACCGGGCCGCTCCGCCTTTGGCACATCGTCTCCTTCAAAACCGGCGGCGAAAGCGGCGTTTCCTACCTCAAAACCGCGCGGCGGAATTTGAGAAAATCAATCCATACGTTTTTATCACGGTGAACGCCATGACGGCGGAGGAAGCGGAACAGCGGCTGCAAAATGGAGAGCGGCCGGATATCCTCCTTCCCGCTGGGTTTTTCTGTGGAAGCGCTGCTGGCGGAACTGCGAGACGCAGGCGGAGCTGCTGCCTTCGGTAAAGAGCATCGGCCAAAAGGGCTTGCAGACGCTGGCCTACCCCTATATGATGGGCTTTTACACCATGACGATAAACCAGGAAGTGTTTTTTTTTTCCTCCGGGGCGACGCTGCCCATCGGCTCTGGCCTGCCCCGGGCAAATTTCACTATCTGACCTATCACGCCGAGCAGGATTGGAAGGAAGAGGAGGCGCACGTTCTAAGCTATTCGGACACCTACGGCCTCTCCCCTTAAAGACGCTGGAATACTTCCGGGAGGAGGGCGAGAACGATTTTTTCACCGCGCGCCGCCGGATGACTACGCGCCCGCCGCTTCCGCCTTTTGGGAGACGGCACAGAAAGCTTCTTAAAGGGAAAGGCCGCGCTGCTTTTGGCGCCGGCGGCGGATTACGAGAAGCTGCTGCTCGACCAACGGCCAGCTCGCTGAGCATGACGACATTCGCCTTTTCGGACTACACGGATTTGGTGCAGATGGTGGGCGTATGCCGCACGGAAGACTCGGCAAAACGAAACATGTGCCAGGATTTTGCGCCTCGCTTTTGCGCCCTATAAAGGCGCAAAAGGGCCTGAAAACCTCAAAATGCTGCCTGTGGTGCAGCTCCCGAGCATCTACGAGGGACAGACGCTCTACCTCGAGGAGTACGAACGGCTGGCAAACAGCGCTGTGATTCCAAACGCTTTTGCCCATTAGAAAGGTTTTATAAATTTTAAGCCGGACGCTTGTTGTATTGAAAGGATTCGTGTAGAATAGGGAATATGAAAACAGAGCAACGAAAAACACTATGCAAATGGCTTGAAAAAGAGGGAATTTCCTTTTTAGAAAACGCCCCTATGCGGGACTATACCACCTTTCGGGTGGGCGGGCCGGCGGATATCCTGCTGCACCCGGGCAGCGCAGAGCAAATTCAGCTCTGCCTGCGCGCATGCCGGGAGCTCAGCATCCCGCTGACGCTGCTGGGAAACGGAAGCAACACGCTGGTGCGGGACGGCGGCATACGCGGCGCGGTGCTGCGCTTGGGCCCGGATTTTGCCAAGATTCAGATAAAGGGCGACACGGTTACCGCCCAGGCCGGAGCGAAGCTTTCGGCAGTGGTAGCTGAGGCGTTAAACGCGGGGCTCACGGGCATGGAGTTTGCCGGGGGATTCCGGCAGCATCGGCGGCGGGCTTTATGAACGCCGGGGCTTATGGCGGCGAGCTTTGCCAGGTTGGGTACAAAGCGCGCTGGCGCTCACCCGGGATCTGGAGGTTGTGCGGCTTTCAAAAGAGAGCTGGGCCTTTCCTACCGGCACAGCGCGTTCATGGAAACGGAGCGCTCATTTTAGAAGGGACTTTCTTGCTCACGCGCGGGGATGTTGCCGCGGCGCGGGGAGCGTTTGCGGGAATTAAACGCCCGGCGCAAGGAAAAGCAGCCCTTGAGCTGCCCAGCGCGGCAGCACTTTTAAGCGGCCTGCCGGGCATTATGCCAGCGCGCTTATCGACGAGGCCGGGCTTAAGGGGCACCAGATAGGGGGCGCGCAGGTCTCGGAAAAGCACGCGGGTTTATTGTAAACAAAGGCGGCAGCGCAGCGGATATTCTGGCGCCATCGCCTATGTGAAAGATCAGGTATATCGACATAGCGGCGTCCGGTTAGAGCCGGAAGTATTGATTCTGGGAGAAGATGAAAAAATGCCAAAGATAATCTCTGATTACCACACGCACACCGTCATGAGCCATGGAGAGGATACGGCTCGGGACAACATTGAGGCGGCTATACGCCTTGGGCTTCCTAAAATCGGCATTGCAGACCATGCCCCGGGGCACCTTTCCTATGGCATTCGGGATATGGACCTGTATATTCACGAATTGGAAAAGTTGCAGGAGGAATACGAAGGGCGCATCAAAAGTCAAGGTGGGCATTGAAGTGGACCTCTGCGGCCTGAATGGCGAAATCGACATGCCGGAGGGCTATGAGGACAGCTTCGACGTTGTCATCCTGGGCTTTCACAAGATGGCGCAGATGACGAACTTCCGCTCTATCTGCATTTCAATACGCTAAGAGGCTTGGGCGGCAGGTTTCATGTTTCCAAAACCACAGACGCATACCTCGCGGCGCTTTCGGGGCACCGCATCGATATTCTGGCGCACCCGAGCAGCCGGTTGGCCATCGACGTGCCCGCGCTGGCCGAGACTTGCGCAAAAAAACGGGACGCTGCTCGAGCTTTCCAATGCAAACCCGGACTTAACCGAGGCGGAAATTGAGCTGGCCGCGGCCAAGGGCGCAAAGTTTGTGCTCGCCAGCGATGCGCACCAGGCAAGCGAAGTGGGAAACGTGGACGAAGTGCTAAAAAAAGGCGCGAAACGTGGGGCTGGGAAAAAGACCAGATCATCAACCTCGCCTAGAAAGCAAAGATTGGACAACCAGAGAGGGAGAAAACCATGCGGTTTACCATCATCACCGGGCTATCCGGCGCAGGGCGCTCTTCGGCGCTCAAGACATTTGAGGACATGGGGTATTTTGCGCAGACAATATTCCTCCGGCGCTCATCCCAGCGTTTGCGCGGCTTTGCCTTGCCCGGCAGGCCGACGCGCCGAGCAACGTCGCGGTAGTGGCGGATATGCGCATGGGCGACATGTTCGATACCATCTATTCCGCGATTGACGAGCTGAAAAAAGATGGACCTCGAGCTGGATATCCTGTTTTTAGACGCTTCAGACGAGGCGTTGGTCGGCCGGTTCAACCAGACCCGGCGAGTGCACCGGTTTCGGGCAGCGGCAATGTGCTTTCGGGCATTTTTGTGGAGCGGGAAAAGCTCCAGCGCATCAAGGAGATGGCCAACACGGTGTTGGATACGACGCGGTATAACGCCCGCAAGCTGGCGGATGTGCTCGAACAGAAATACAGCCAGAGTTTTGACAACCGCCTGCCCATCTCTGTTGTGACCTTTGGCTACAAGCGCGGCATCCCCATCGACGCCGACCTGGTGTTCGACATGCGGTTTTTGCCCAAGCCCTTCTACCTCGAGCAGCTGCGGCGCTCTTCGGGGCTGGAGAGCGAGGTGAGCAGCTATGTGCTCTCCTTTGCGGAAGCGGAGTATTTTTTAAGCAACACCATCGACTTTGTGACGCATCTGGCGCCCTCTTACCTCGAGCAGGACAAGCGGCAGCTCACCATCGGCATCGGCTGTACCGGCGGCATGCACCGAAGCGTGGCCATTGGCCAGGAGCTTTATGAACGGCTACGAAAGCTGGGAAACCGGGTATTTATCGAGCATCGGGATATCAATTTAGAAAAGGACGCGGTAAAGCGGCGTTTCCAGACCCGGAGCATAAAAAGCCCCTGCATGTGCAGGGGCTTTTTATTATGCCTGCTGTTTCGCGGGCTTTTTCTTGGTATAGCGTTCTTCCTCGCTGAAGATGCAGCCGCAGTATTTTTTGCAGATAGAGCGCGAGCTCCCGAGCCTTTTCCTGCCCTTCCCGGAAAAAGGGCCGAAAAATCCCGGTAGAGAAAGGAAACGCCGAACTCCGCCGCGGCTTGCTCGCCGGTTTGGCGAAGCAATTCATGGTTCTGATAGGGGCTGATGAGCAGCGTAGTGCTAAAGGAGGAAAAGCCGTGCTCCGCGGCATATTGCGCCGCAGCGCGCAGACGGCAGGCATAGCAATAGCCGCAGCGGTCGTCAAAATTCGGGTATATCGCCGAAAGAAAGCCCCTAAGGCCATACTCCCCCTTCGCATACGAGCCGCATATCCAGGCTTCTGGCATATTCGATGAGAGCGTTTTGCGGTTCTGATATTCCTTTTTGGGGTGAATATTGGGGTTAAACCAATAGCCCGTGGGCTCTATGCCTTCCTCCCGGAGGCTCCGGATACACATGATGGAGCAGGGAGCACAGCAGATGTGCAGCAGCGTCGTTTGCATAACTCCTCCTTTGCTAAAACTCGAATTCTTTGCCGCCGCCGGGATAAAACACCGTGGGCGAAGCCTTTTTCTAAAAAAGACCAGAGACGCCTTGAGCAAAAACTGATAGACGGGCGCCAAAGTTTCATATCCCGCCCGGATGGTCTCGGCCAGATGCCGGGAAAAGAGCAGGTCAAAATCTGTGGAATCGGCGGTAAAGCTCAAGTTGCGGCGGTTGAGCCAATCCTGCACGGCCGGCGGCTGGTCTGTAAACCGTGCCCGTTTATACTGCTGCCCGTGCAGCGCAAACACGCTCTGGCGGGCATAGGCGGACATGGCTTTTTGGCATCGGCATCTCCTTCTAAAATGAGGCCGCGCACGGTATCCAGATACCCCGGCGGCGCGTGATAAAAGCCGCAGCCATAGGGAAAAGCCTTCGGGGCTTACCTCGAAATACAGCCCGGGCCAGCCGGGTTCGTGCATGCGGATGCGCCGGAAGATGACCCACATGTTTTCGCGGTACAGGGATTTATCGTGGGAAAAGCGGGTATCCCGCCGAATCCGGCAGATGGTTTTATCCACCCGGGGCAGCGAGACGACCTGCTCGTCGATTTGAAGCGCCTGGGGCGCCAAGGCGCGCACCAGTTCGCAGAGCGGCTCGAATACCAGCGTATGATATGCTTCCTTGTGTTCGGCAAACCAGGCCTGGCTGTTGCGCCGGCGGTTTTCCGCGAGAAATGCTAACGTTTTTGGCGTGAACATGGCTGCTCCTAAGTTGAAAAGTATTTGACGATCTCCCGGGCGGTGGCGATATCCACCCCGGGGGGGTGGCGGCGAGCTCATCCACCGTGGCCTTCTTCACGCCCTCCAAATCCCCAAAAGCCTCTATGAGCGCTTTTTTTGCGCCGGGGGCCGACGCCCTTGATGCGGTCTAGCTCGGAAGAAAGCGTGCGGTTTTGCCGCAGCGTGCGGTGATAAAGTGATGGCGAAGCGGTGCGCCTCATCCCGGATGGCCGTGATGAGCCCCAGAACCGGGAGCTTTTGAAAAGACGATGGGCTCGGGATCGCCGGGCAAAAAGAGCTCCTCTTCCCGTTTGGCCAGGCCGGCCAGGCGGATGGTATCCTCCAGCCCCAGGCTTTCCACCACCTCCACCGCTGCGGAGAGCTGGCCTTTGCCGCCGTCTACGATGATGAGATCCGGCACGGCGCCAAAGCCATGCTCCTTATCCTCTGAGCGGAAGCCCTCCAGCAGCCGGCGGGTGAGCACTTCGGCCATGGAGGCGAAGTCGTTCGCGCCCTTTACGGTTTTGATGCGGAAGCGGCGGTATTCCTTTTTATCCGGCTTGCCATCGATAAACACCACCATGGAGCCGACGGAATCCGTCCCCTGGGTATTGGAGATATCGTAGCACTCCAGGCGGCGCACAAACCCGATGTGAAGCGCCTCTCCCAGCTCTGTCGCCGCGCCGATGCTGCGGTCGTAGGCCCGCTGTTCGGCCTGCTCTTTGCGCCGAATCGCCTCTTCGGCGTTGCGCCTTGCCATATCGAGCAGCTTCTTATTATCCCCTCTTTGGGGCACGATGAGCTCCACCTTGCGCCCCTGCGATATCCGCCAGCCATTCGCAGAGCAGCGCGCTATCCTCGGGCAGCGCGCTTAGATAGACCTTTTGGGCGCGACGGTATTGCGCTCCAGGTAGAACTGCTTCAAAAACCCGCCGATGACCTCCCCCGCCTCGCCGGGTTCATCGATATAGAACCGCTGCGCTCGGAAAGCTTGCCCCGGCGCACAAAGAAGCACTGCACTGCGGCGCTCTTCTCCCCCACGCCCAGGGCGATGATATCTTTATCGTGCAGATCTGGGAAGCCGGCTTTCTGCCGCTCGGTGATGCGCTCAAGAATTTTGAGCTTATCCCGGCAGGCCGCGGCCTTTCATAGTCCATCGCTTCGGATGCCGCGAGCATTTCCTCTTTTAGCTGTTTCTGCACCGGGCGGTATTTGCCCGAGAGAAAATCGATGACATCGTCCACAATTTTGCGGTATTCCTCCGGGGAGATTTTGCCCGCGCAGGGGCGAAGCAGCGGCCCATCTGGTAGTTCAGGCAGGGGCGCTCTTTTCTGCCCCGGCGGTCATCTCCTTTTGCAGCTTCTAAGCGGGAACAGCTTATGCACGCCATCCAGCACTTCCCGCACGGAAAAGGCCTCAAGGTAGGGCCCGAAATATTTCGCGCCATCCCGGCCGACCTTGCGGACGATTTCCACCCGAGGGTAATCTTTCTTCAGATCGATGCGGACATAGGGATAGTGCTTATCATCCCGCAGGAGGATATTATAGTGGGGCTGATATTTCCTTAATGAGGTTGCATTCTAGGATGAGCGCTTCCTTTTTCGCTATCCGTGATGATATATTCAAAATCTGCGATTTTATTGACCATGGCGTTGGTCTTGGAGTTTTTTTGACGGCATTGGCGCCAAAGTATTGGCTGACGCGGTTTTTGAGCACCTTAGCCTTGCCCACATAGATGACCGTGCCCTCTTCATCGCGCATGATATACACGCCGGGGCTTTTGGGCAGCGTCTTTTTTTTTCTTCCAGAACTTCGCTTAACAGGCGCAAGCTGCTCACCTCCTTTTACTTTTCCTATTATAGCATAAAAAAAGCGGCAAAACGCCGCTTCTTTTATTTTCTTATTTCGCCAGATAGCCAAAAATCTTGCCGGCCATGGGCGCCGCATACGGGAGCCGAAACCCGCGCCCTCGAAGATGACAGCCACGGCATAGGGCTTAGCGCTATCATCGATAAAGCCCACAAACCAGGAATGGTTCTTGACTTCGCCGTTTTCCACAAATTCAGCCGTGCCCGTTTTTCCGCAAATTTCAGGCCGGAAACCCCGGCGGAAGTGCCTGTGCCGCCGGTGACGACATCTCTCATATAGCCCTTTACTTTCGCCGCAATCTCGGGAGAGAGCACGCGCTTATATTGCGCGGCGGAGAAGGAGAAGCCGGCGTAGCCGCCCCGGGCGACGTCTTTTAGGAGCTTGGGCTCCATCATCACGCCGTCGTTGGCGACAGCGCCGGCGATCATCGCGGCATGCAGCGGGGTCACGAGATCGTTATACTGGCCGATGCCCGCCCAGGCGATATCGCCCTCGTTATGCGTCACTTCAAACTTGCTCGGATATAGCTCGAGCTCGTCTCCGGCGAACTTAAATTCCTGGTTAAAGCCGAATTTCTCCGCCTGCTTTTTGAGGCGGCTGCCGCCGAGCTTGACTGAGAGGTTCGCAAAATACGTGTTGCAAGACTTGGCAAACGCGGATTGCAGCGTCAGGCCGTGCCGCGCCGCCCGAGCAGGTGACTTTCTGACCTTCGATGATGCACTGCCCGGTGCACTCATAGGAGAGGTCGATACCCTCCTCTATCGCGGCGGAGGCCGTGACGATTTTCATGATCGACCCCGGGGGATAGCGCCCCATCGTCGCGCGGTCGATGAGGCTGGTATCCGCGGGTTCCTCGCTGCCCAGGGTTGTCGGGTCGAACGTGGGAATGCCGACATTGGCCAGAATCTCGCCGGTCTTATAATTCAGCACGACGACGCAGCCGTTTTTGGCATCCATATTGTCGTAGATATATTCCGAAAGAGCCGCATCCACCGTGAGGGTGATATCGTTGCCCTGGCTTTCCCGGCCGGCCAGGAGATCCTCGATGCGCTCGACAAGGTCTTTATCCATGCCGTAGATATACTTTGCGAAGCGCGTTTCCACGCCCTTTGCCGCGATACCGGCAGGGTCGCCCATGATGCGAGAGCGCCCGGCGTTTATCCACCTCGGGGTTATACTTGCGCGTTGTGCCATCCGACCAGGCCAGACGGATGCCGCTTTACATCGTACACCGTACCCCGGAAATGTTCTTGTAGGCCTGCTGCAAGCGGGGGTTATAGGGTGTGGCATACCACTGGTTGCCATAGACGATGACCGAGTAGCCGAGGTAGACGATGAGCACGCTAAACAGCGCGATAAAGATGCCCAACGAGATGCGCATATTCCGCTTGAATTTTTCTACGTCTCATAGTGATACCTCCTTTACACCTTGCCCCAACGCACGGTTCTGCCCTCCGCAGGATAATGATTTCGCCGCCCATTTCGGCCAGCTCTTCCTCATCCCTCTGGCCGTTTTTAATGGCCACGCCCTGTATGATGCCCAGCTGTATCATCGAGGAGAGCAGCGAGCTGCCGCCGCCATAGCTGATATAGGGCAGCGTGACGCCGGTGAGCAGGATGAGCTTGATGACGCCGCCGATGATGATGAAGCTTTGCAGCGAAAGCATGGCTGTACAGCCGAAGACGAGCAGCGCGTCGTAGGTGCTTCTGGCGTTTAGGGCGATCAAGATGCCGCGGCCGATGAACACCAGATAGAACAAAATCACGATGATGCCAAAGATGAGGCCGAACTCTTCGCCGATAACCGTGAAGATATAATCGCTCTCCCTTACGGGAATGGCTTCGGGCATGCCCGCCCGAGCCCCCGCCAAACAGCCCGCCGCTGGCCAGCGCCAGAAGGCCCTGGACAATCTGATAGCCCTGGCCGTTGTACGTGGCCCAAGGATCCTGCCAGACTTCTACGCGCGTCCTAACATGGGAGAAGAGCTTAAAGCTGGCATATGCGCCGCCGCCCAGCACCCCACGCCCAGCAGCGTGAGAAACGTGCGCCCGGTGGCAGCAAAGAACGTGACCAGGAACGTCAGCGCGATGAGCAACCCCGCGCCCAAATCCTTTCCACGACCAGCAGCATGACGCAGGCGGCGGTATAGATGAGGTACGGAATGAAGGAGACGAGCTTTTCCCTCGTGGTGAGGAAATACGCCGAAACCATGATATACAAAATCTTCGCAAATTCGCTGGGCTGGAGCGTAAAAGAAGCCAAAATCGATCCAGTTTTTGCGCCATAGATGCTTTTTCCCAGCACGAGCGTTGAGGCGAGCAGCACAAACGTCAGCGCCATGAACACCCAGTTCAGGCGGCCGAAGTCCACGCTCTTTCGGATGATGAGCATGGTCACGACCATGACGGCCGTGCTGGCCATGAGAATGAGGAACTGCTTGATGGCGAGATCCGGGTTGATGCGGTAGATGACCACGAGCCCCAGCGACCATAAAAACTGCGCCACGATGAGGCAGAAGCGATCGAGGTGCTTGAAGCAGGCTTTAGGACATTATACTGGAACAGGTTGAACGCGCACAGCGCCAGCCCGCCGATGGCAGCCTCCGGGTTAAATTGCCCGCCTCGAAAGGAGAGCAGCCCAAAGGCGCTCAGAATAAAGAGAACCTGCAAAAAAAGGGAGCGCAGCCGTGCTCCGGCGTTTAATCGTCATGCTCTGCTCCCTTCTGGGGCTTTAGATAGACTTTGGCATCGATATGGCCAAAGCTCACGATATCCCGGAGGCGATGCGGTGCCCCCGCACGGCGCGGCGGCCGTTGATGCGGGTTTCGGCCTTGCCGAAAGCGGCTCGAGCACCACGCCCTTGCCTTTTCTTGCGATCATGGCATGGGATTTTGCACGCTTTTATCGTCTATAATGATATCAGCATTTTGCCGCTGCCCACGACGTTTTCCACCGTGAGGCCAATGCGCAGGCCATAGGATTCCTCTGCCCCGCCCACAATTTCCAGATACCCGATATACTGGCCCACTTCGCCCATGACGGCCTTGCGCTCCCGGTATTCCGCCCGGGAGTTTAGCACAAGCAGAAGCAGCATCATGGCTGCGATAAACAAGAACCAGTACCGAAACACAAACGCCAGCGTATCATAAAGCTGTGCCAAGCTACTTCCCCTTTCCCAGATCTCTTTTTCCACCCTCGCACGATACTTCTATCCCCGCGTGCCGGGCACACGGCTTTTACCGTAGCGGCATGCGCGTATGCCCTCCGCAGAGCGACCTACGTTGCAGGTCTCCATCCCGCTTTCACCCGCGCGCCGGGCTGCACGGCTTTACCGTAGCGGCATGCGCGTATGCCCTCCGCAGGAGACGACCTACGTTGCAGGTCTCCATCCCGCTTTCACCCGCGTGCCGGGCTGCACAGCTTTACCGTAGCGGCATGCGCGTATGCCCTCCCGCAGGAGATATTCGTCTAACAATGGACCGCGCAAAAACGCGCGGTAGAAACTGAGCAGTTTGCCATACAAAAAATCATAGGCCACAAAGGCCACTTGCGCAAAAAAATAATCTTCCAGACCATGGGAATGCGCGCGCAAAAAATCATCTACCACGATTCGCGAGGCAAACAGATAGATGAGCACCATGCCCACGTTGCAATAGACCAGGCGCAAAATAGAGGCCGAGAGCTTATCCCTTTGCCTTGCCGCAAAAAAGTACCAGACGATGCCATAGTGCCCAAAGAGCAGCAGGTACGGCAGCGAGCTGGCAAAATCCGGCGTCAGCAGCAGGCTGAAAAGATACGTCCCCACAAACATGAGAGAATGCTTGTGCCCAATTCTTTTCGCTGATGAGCGGGATAAGGAACAGCCCTGCGGCAAAGTACATCCACAGCCGCCCGCCGGGCAAAAGCAGCGCAAGATACAGGCAAATCAGCGTCAGTGCGGCGCACATGAAGCTAAGGCTCAGCCGGTATGTTTTTTGCGAATAATCGACTTTCATTTCCATTCTTCCTACTTATCTTTGCCCAGGCGGGCAGGTTTTAGCCTCGGCACTTTTCGGCCTTGCCTCCACCCGTGTGCCGGGCTGCACTAACCGCAACCCGCGTAAGCACTACGCAGCAGCTAGCAGCAGGGCCCGGGGCCGGGGCAGCAGCACCAGAGCGGAATGCAGATGGCCGGGCAGCAATCATCCGCACCCGCCGTGCGCCCGCCGCCCATGCCGCCGAACCCGCCAAAGCCCGCCATATCGTTCACAGAATAGAACGCCCGGACATATTCTTCATTGGCGGGATCCATATTGTGCGCCTCGGTAAAGTGCTGGCGCGCGCCATCGTACCAGCCGCGCCGCTGCAAAATGACGCCCTTCCAGTAGTGCCACTCGGCGTCTCGAAGGCCCATGCTATCAAGATGGCCTCGGCAGCGCCGATATCCCCCTACTCGAATTTTTTCCTTGACCGCGCCATAGCGCGGCGTGCCCTGGAAGTCTGTGCGGTAGCGGTATTGCCGGCCGCCCATGCCGTAGGCAGAGGAATACCCGCCGCCCATGCCGCCGGTTTCCCGGGTCTTCCCCTTGCGCATTTTCACAATCGCATCGTAGGCGGCGTTGATTTCCTTTAGTTTTTCCGAAGCCTGCTCCTTTGAGCGCGCTATCGGTATACCGATCGGGATGGTACTTTTTACCATTTTCCGGTATGCGGCCTTGACTTCATCGTCTGTGGCCGATGCATTTACGCCCAGCACCTGATATGGGTTCACGCGTCTAATTCCTTTCCTTGCTGCCGATTTTCTTCTTCCAATTTTGCCAGGACTTTCTCCGCCCGCTCGGGCATGCCCAGATAGATGACATTTTCCAAAATACCGCCGTGGCGCTTTAAATCGAGCAAATCGAGCGCTTTGCCCGCGCCGGCGGCGAGGAAGATTATAGCGGGCGCTCGCTATGGCGGCCTTGTCCCGCCCGAAGCGCCTTAAAAACGGATTATAGTTGCCGCTTTTCTCGTCTTTTTGCAGATCGTCTGCGGCATCGATGAGATAGAGATAGCGGCCGATATGATACCAGAACTTGCAGCACCTGCCTTTGCTCCCCGAGCGGCAAAAACAGCGCGCCCAGCATGGTGGCAAAGGCATCCGCAGCTTCGTCGATATTCGCGCAGCCCCGCTCTTCAAGCCGTGCAACGCTTCCAGCTGCATTCGAATCGCAGCATCGGCTTTGGGATACTTGGCCGCAGCCTTTTTACCGCCGCATGATAGGTTCCTGCCGCCGCATGATACAGGGGTTCTTGCCATCCACCGCATGATCTTTCAGGCTATAGTAGCCGAGCAGCACATTTGCCGCCGCGGCATATTCCCGGCCGGCCGTGAGCGTGCGGGGTACCTTATTGACCGGATGCACCAGGCAGCGCACCGCCTCATAGCTGGGCTTTTCCTCCGACAGCGCGGAGGCGAGCAGATATAGAAACGCGCAGTCGTAGCTTAGAAGCATGCGCCCTTTTACGCCATAGTTGGAGAGTTCTTTACACAGGCCGCAATAGTAGGCGCGAAACGTCTCGTATTCTTTTACGAGGAGCTCGCCCCTCTGCACACTTAGATAGCCAAACAAGCGCCAAACCTCCAATTTATACTTAGCTATTATATCATCTTTTGCCTGCTGTTACCATTTCCCCAAGCATATTCTCAATTTTTTACATATATGCCGTCCGCACAGATTTTGCCCGGCAACATACTTATATAAAGAATTATGAAAAAAGGAGGCAGATAGCAAAATGAAACAAATGGATACTCCATATGTCTTCAGCGCATTTTCCGACTACCCGACTTGTGCGGCGGAAGCGCAGACTTGTAATAGAGTGAACTTTTTTGCTGATGCGGAACAACCTAATTTATACGCAAGAGCCTTTGTCGTGCCTCAGGCATATAGCAATTGCGCGCTGCCCAGTCAGTCGCTGCATAATGGGACGTTCTTTAACGACCTATACATGCCCTACACGACAGTCAATACTGTGTGCCAAAGCTGCATGCACGCGGAGCCTGAAAGGGTAATGCGCGCGCGTGCCTGCCCGTGCAAGGAGGAGGAGTAAAATGGCTAACTGTGGCTGCAACATGACTCGTACTATGCGTATGCCCGATATGAGCATGGATGTCTGCGCCGTTTCCGAAGGGCTCTGCCAGGCAGACCTCGAGAAGAAGCGTTCGCTTTTGCAACAAATCACCGAATGCGAATTTATCTGCATTGACATCAACCTCTATCTGGATACGCATCCCAACGATGCTCGCGCCCTTTCGGATTACAACTGCTATGCAGAACAACTCCGGGCGCTTAAGGATATTTTTGTAAAGAACTATGGGCCGCTCGAGAATTTTGGCAATTCCGTAAGCCGGGGCAGCTGGAAGTGGAACACCCAGCCTTTCCCCTGGAGCGACAAATTTTTAAGGGGAGGACTAAAAGTATGTGGATTTATGAAAAAAGACTGATTTATCCTCTCGGTGAGATTAAGCCCAATCCCAGAATGGCGCGGCTGACCGCCATGCTGCTGGGCGGCCCGAACGGCGAATTTACCGCAGCGACAACGTATCTCAACCAGCGTTATTGCATGCCCTGCGGTGCCGTACAGGCGATTTTGACCGATATTGGAACAGAGGAATTAAGCCATGTGGAGATGCTCTCCGTCATGATTAAGAAGATGCTTGCCGGCGCTTCCAAGGAAGAGCTGCGCGCTTCTGGCATGGAAGGCTGGATTGCAGCGCACAACTGCTGCCCCTTCCCCACAGACCAGAACGGATATAACTGGACGGCGGATTACGTAGGCACTACGGGAGACCCGATTGCCGATATCACAAATGACATGGCCGCCGAGCAGAAAGCCCGGGCGGGCTATGAGGGCGTCATCAAGTTCTGCGACGACCCGGCGATTATTGGGCCGCTCCAGTTCCTGCGCGAGCGGGAAATCGTGCACTACCAGCGCTTCGGCGAGGCGCTTAATATTTTGCACGACTATTTGGGCCAGTAAAATTTGTATAAAAAGAAGCTATCTAAGATAGCTTCTTTTTTATATCTAGGCATCGATCTCATAATACAACCGCAGCACAAGCCCATCCGTAGTAATTTGAATCTGGGAAGGGTTCCCCAGCTTGATAGAGTATTTATAGCCCGGAATCGAACTGTTATAGCTGGCGGCGGTGATGATAGTATCGAGGAGCCCGGTGGTATAGACGGTCTTTGCGTCATCCCGCACGTATTTGCCAGTCTGCGCGTCTTCAAAATAGTATTCCACCCGGAAGTTGCGATAGGAATCCGCCATATAGTAGACGACATATTGGGACGTACCATCGGCCTTTACCGGCTGCTGCAGACATAGATGCCCCGCGACTTATCCGGAATATAGCCGTCAAATTCATATAGCGTAAAGTTGGTGGGCACCTTGCCGATGGCCGCGCTGAACTCCCGGAAGGGAGCCCGCGTCGTGCTGCCGGCAGGATCGTTGGTATAGTAGACCGTATACTTCGCCAGCATCGGCGTCCAGGCGGCATAGAGAATTTTCGTCTGATCGTTATCCTCCCACAGGATTCCCTGCGCTCCGTTGCTCCCGCCGCCATCTATGCACCATGCCCAAACCCGTTCATACTGCTTATCCGCAGGCTTGGAGGATGCAATCCAGGCGGAGGACGTCCCCTTTTGTACTGTATTCGCCTTTGGCAAGGTTGATATTATAGTCGGTATACATCAGGTGATACCGCCCGGCGCCGGCATAATACTGCACATCCACGCGCCGCCCGCGGTAATAAAGCTTGAGAACCGTGCTGCCATCCCCTTTTACGATTGCGGTGCTGATGGAACCTGCCTCTGTCACATATTTATAATATGGGATGCTCAGCTGAAAAGCATCGTCCTTCACCATTTGGCCAGTTTCCGCCCTGCCCCGGGCCGTCCTCGCATCGTCTTTTTCGTAGGTGTTTGTCTCTGGGTTTTCCAGATAGTATTCCACGGTGTATTCCACGCCCTGCGCCTGCCATTTTGCATAGAGCGTCGCACTGGCGCCCGGATAGAATGCCGCAGCAACTGGCTGCGTGAACGCGGCATCATAGAACCAGCCCTGGAACGCATAGCCTGCCCGAACCGGGGGCGCGAGCTCCAGCTGACTGCCTGCTGTAACGCTGAGGTTCTTTTTCTGGCCGTCATAGCCGTAGTCCAGCGTCACTTGATAGATTTCGGGCGTGGGTACGGGCGCGGGAGTAGCCGCCGGCCGCTTTGGCGTGGCCTTGGGCTTCTCCGGAGCTTTGGATACCTCGAGCGATGGGCTCGCAGAGGGTTCTACACTAGCGCTGGGCGCAAAAAAGAGGCCTCGGGCTCCGCCGATGCGGCAGGTTCCTGCTCTTGTATCTTTTCCTGTATTTCCTCTTTTGTAAAGACCAGCTCTTTTTCCCCATTATCGGTTATCGTATCCAGGCTTTTGAGTGTCTGAAGCGGAAGCTCCTCGATTTTGACTTCAAAGAGAGCCTCTTCCTGATTTTCTACAACCGTATTATCCTCCAGCACATACTGGCTCTGCTGCTCTGCGCTGCGGATTTTCGCGCCCTTGCCTTCCGGGACGACAAGCGGCTTAGAGACCGTGCCATCCGCCGCAACGAGCTGCGTTTCCACCTTGCCTTCAAACACGTTTAGCGTGGTATAGGCTTCGCCGTCTTTGCCGTGCTCCACAGATACCCGATACACTGTGCCCCGCACTGCAAGCAGGGAGTTAGGCGTCTCGATTTCATAGGTAGAATTGTCCCCCAGGGGCTTTTGGATTTCCGTTGTAATCGCGCCAGCGTATAGCTTGATGACGGTTTTGGAGTTTTTTCGCTGCCCTTTGCCTGAAGCTCGAAGTTTGTATTCTGCTCGGCATAGACATATTTATCCCCATCGAGCGCCATGCGAGCATAGCTCTTCTGCTCCACCGCCACCTTATCCTCATTTTGGAGGTTCATCTCAGTATTGATAGGCATTTGTTCCGCCTGGCCCCTTTGCAGCTTGACGCTTCCATCCACCTCAATGATTTGCACCAGACGATAGGCCGCGGGCTGTAGCAAAACAACAGCCACCACTGCCGCGACAGCCAGAAGAACGCCAGCCGCTATGCCAATTTTCTTCTTTTGCCTTTACTCATTTACTTCACCCTCTCTTAATGACATTACTTCATACAGCATCATGGTTTCCCTCTTGCCTTTTAGGGAGGCCAGCCCTGCTTCTCTGGTTTTGATTCTATTCCGGAGCCGCTCCTTTAGCGCCGGGCTGATGAGCACCTGACCGCCTTTTGCCACGCTTTCAATGCGGGAGGCGGTATTGACGGTATCGCCAATGGCAGTATAGTTCTAGGCGCATCTCGCTGCCGATATTGCCCACAATCGCGGGCCCGCAATGAATTCCTACGCCGCACTCCACCCGAATGCCAAACCGCTCTTGCAGCTCCTTGGCCAGTGCGCGGCTTTTTTCCACAATCTCCAGCCCGCGCATACCGCGCGGAACTCATAATCCTCTAGATCAAACGGCGAGTTGAACACCGCCATGGCGGCATCGCCGATAAACTTATCCACGGTTCCATTCTGTTTGAAGATGGCCTGTGTTGTGGCGTTGAGATACCGGTTGAGCATCTGTACCACAGCTGCCGGCTCCAGGCGTTCGGATAGAGAAGTAAAAGAGCGGATATCCACAAACAGCACTGCGATATCCCGCTGTTCGCCGCTCAGGTTGACCTGCAAGTCCTGGCTTTTGACGACCTCTTCCACCACCTGCGGGGCGACATAGCGCTTAAAAACGCCGAGCAGCCTGCGCCGGCGTGCCACTTCCGTCACGTAATCGAGCACGATTTTCAGCACGCAGCACAGCGCCGCGGCCAAGGGCACGAGCAACACCGGAAGTTGATACCCCGCCGCACTAAGCAGGTATCCCCCGAGCACCCATGCCCCCGCGAGGCTCAGCGTCGCCACCAGCGTGCCCCGGATTTTGCACCGGTACAGCACAAAAGCAGCGCTCCCACCGCGGCGACTTGCGCGATGGTCGCCAGAACCGGGCTCACCCGAAGGGTGGTTTCCCCCTCCAACAGCGCTTGCACGATGTTCGCCTGAATTTCGACGCCATACATCTGCGCGCCATTTCGCATGGACGCAACGCTATAGTTATCCTGCATGCCCTCGGCATATGCGCCTACAAACACGATACTGCCATTAAACATCTGGGCATCCACCTTGCCTTGCAGCACATCTATAAAGGGAAAAATGGTCGTAATCGCCGCCTCTCCCGGCATAGGAGAAGCCAAATCTGCCATACGCATCGAGCTTGGGCATGCGAACCGCAAGCCCCTCGGCCTGGGCATACTGTTCATAAATCGTGCGGGAAAAGCTCTTAATCTCCGCACCATCGTACTCCATCTTCCAAAATGCCTGGCGGATATAGCCATCCGGGTCTATCGTCGCCTCAGCAAAGCCTTGGCTTGTGGCATTTTTCAACGCAGGATAAGGCAGAATGAGGTTTTGCACATGCAGCTTATCGAGGTGCGCTCCCTCTTCGCCCCGGACAACTTTTTTTCTGGTTCACCACATCCGCCGCCACTACGACATTGCCGTACTTTTTTGGCAGGCATTTGCAAAGGAAACATCGCCCTGCTGCCCCATTTGCTCGGAAAACACAACATCGAACGCCACCAAGGCCGGGCCGCCGCCCGCATGAAGCCGGTCTAAAAGCTCTGCGTATACCGCGCGATCCCATGTTCCAAAAGCGCCGAGCTCTTGCAGCGTTTTCTCATCGATGGCGATGATTTTAATCTTTGGCTCCAGCGGCCGAGGCTGCTGATACAGCAAATCCGCCAGATACTGATCCGGCGCATACAGCCATTCAAAATACCCGGCGCAGCCCACTATGAGAAGAATCGCGGCGACAAGCAGCAAGAACCTCTTTTTTGTCAACATTTTATCACATCGCCATTCTAAAACAATTTAATATAGGTTTTCTACCATCATAGAGACGAGCTTGCGGCAAATCCCCACATCCGCTTCCACAAAGCCGCCTTCTTTATTGACCATCTGCACACAGCCCACGCTTTCGCCATTGATGATGATGGGCAGCGCAATCAGGTTATACGTCGCATAGTTGGTGCGCTCATCGGCATTTTGGTACCAACGCGGGTCGCTCGTGAGATCGTTTATGAGCAGTTCTTCGCCGTGCTCGATGCAGTATCCGCAGAGCCCCTGGCCCCGTTTTAGCTCGAGCCCTTCGAGCTTTTCGCCCTTGGGCCCTACAAAGATATACGGATAGACTACGTCGCCTTCCGCCAGCCACACGCTGGCAGCATCGCACCGATCTGCTCTTTCATCTCCCTGACTTCTTTTTCCATATCTTTTCCCTTTCCTAAAACGCACTCAAACCCGCGCAATTCCGCAAAATATTGCGACAGCTACAATCAAATTATATCCGTAGACAAAGGCCAGCGCCCAAAGATTCTCTATTTTTCTATCCATCTTCTTCGACAAAGAATTGCAATTCCTGCTAAAAACAGCAGCCCGAGCACAATCCACTGCCGCAGCAGGATGAGCGCCGCCACCAGAAGCGAGGCAAGCTGGTAGCAGAGGTTATCCTTTTGCCCTTGCGGCGCAATATCGCAGCGCTGGCTCAGCAGCATTTTAAAGCTGACATAGGCCGGCTGGAGCGCCATGACGGCATAAACCGCCACCAACAGGTAGGGCAGATAAACTTCCAGGCTGCCAAAGAGCCAAAGCCCCGTAAGCTTCCGGCCAAACAGCAGCGCCAGAGCCAGCAGCGAGCCGATATGCAAAAAGCTGATCGACGAGATGCGCCCCCGAGCGATTTTCGCCCCCAGGCTTTTTATCGCAAAGCACTTGGCCATATCCACTGCAAAGTGGCTCAGAACCGCCAATGCCGACATCCAAACCAGCGGCGGCGGAAAACAGAACGCACCGAGCATGGCCAAAAAAAGGCAGGGCATAGAGCACGGAATGGATAAAAGTATAGTAGTAGCTTTGGGTCTTTTTGGCAGCTATCTTTGCCGTCTGCATATAGTAGTCTGCGAGATAGTGGCAAACGAGATGGATGCCAAACGCCATTGCCTGCATGCTCTTTGCTCCTTTGTCTTTATTATTGCGCTAGCGGAGCCTACGCCGCCGATAAAGCAGATAAATCACCCCGCCTATAATGGCGGCGCCCACTGCCCCAAGCACCGCAATGCCCCATACATTCTGGCTGGCGCGGACATGCGTGGAGGGAGGGGCATAGTATTGCACAAGCGCGGGATGTTCCGCAATTTTCTGGTTCTCGGTTTTGACGGATTCCCCTGCACCCAGCAGCTCATCCGCGCGGTACAGCTCGTATTCCGAGCTTGCTGCATTGTAGTAGGGGATATACTGCGCCCCGCTATCGTGATATGCGCTGCCCCCTGCCGAGCTACCGATAAACCCGCCGCCCTGCGGCGTATCCTTGGGCACGAGATCGCCATCCATACCAGTGCTATCCCCGCCATCGGAAATGCCCATATCTTTTAACAGGTTTTCAACCGGCTCCTGTTCCAGCTTGCTCATAAAGGCTTCAACCTGGCCATAGACTTCAGGCAGCGCCTCGCTTAGAACATCCGGCTCAAAGGAGAAGAACGCTCGGGCGAAGGCAAGGAAATCCGTATTGTCCCGGGCGCGGTCTTCAAACAAGACTTCTCCCGTGACATAATCCACACCCATGGTGCCGCCATTTTCATACTCCACCAGCAGATAACGGGAGGATGCGCCAAGGTTGGAAGCCAAGGCTTTGATGCCGGCATTCTTAAAGTTATCGGGCAGATGGACGGATCTTTCAAGTTATAGAGCACGCCGTTCGTTCCCAGCACAACCTGATACTGTTCATTCTGGTATGCGCCGAGCAAAACGCCATCCCGAACGCAATCGATGCTGCCGTCTACCACGGCCAGCGCGCCATCTTTCTGGAAAATCTGCATGGACCGCTCTGCTCCACCGCCCACAATGCTGAACGCGCCGAAGGTTTTTATCGCCTCTCCGCCATACTCGAAGGCCTGGATTGGGGTTGCCTCTTGCAAGATCTGCACGCCGCCGGCACTCCCAATCTTCCGCCCCGTCTGCACATCCAAAATATCGCCGCTGCGGGTGAGCGCTTTGCCGGCATAGAGGTGGATGAAATCCCCTGGGAGCATGGAGGAAGCGGAGCACACGCCGTCGTTTGTAATGTAGTAATACTGCTCGCCCGACAGCATGACCTTTTCGTATACCCTGCGGGCAGGATGGTAATTTCCTTATCCTCCTGGCCGTTGGTGAGCGTTATCGTGAGGGGGAAGAAAAGTCGTAGCAAAGCGTCGCCACTTTTTCATCTATCTTGCGGAAGGCCGTCTGGTCGCCATTCAGGTAGAAATACAGGAATTCTCCGGTATGCGAAAATTCGAGGTTGAGCTGATCCACATCCACGGATACACCGTGAGCCCCGGGATTTCTTCCGGCTCAAATGAGGCGCTGCGCTGCCGCAGAGCCGCAACGTCGTCACAGCCGCAGGCACGGGGATATCCCCTAAATCCTGCTGCAGCTGCTGGCCGCGCACAGTTTTGCCCGTTGGGCCGGAATAGGCCGCACAGTCATATCCCATATAGTCATAGGGCAGATACGTCACGCCGTCTTTTACCAGGCGATCAAAGCCCCAATACGGGTTGCCCGCAACCCTGCTGCCCGCGCCGTTTAAGAAGCCGATGCCGGTGTAGAAGGTCGTTTTTCATACTCCTCCTGTGCGGGGACGATGCCCCAGCTCTGATAAACCGGCTCATTGCCCACCACTGCGCTGCCCACGCTGACCTGGCTATGCGCCTTTAAATTTTTCATATTGGGCAGCAGCGACTCTGTCGCCCCGCCGATATTGCCTACCTGCAGCCGCGCTGGCGCGCCGCCGCTCGTGATGGGGCCGGCCATGATGATATTGCCGTTCCAGGTCTTATTCGTCTTAAACGTGGTATTGATTGCCCGGCCGATCAGGCCGCCGGCATAGTTCGCGCCCACCACGCCTGCTCCGCTGCCCACATAGATATTGTTGGAGACCGATAGCAGGTTCTGCGCCGCGGCGTTCTTATCGTTATTGAAGGTTCCGATGAGGCCGCCGGCCGCGCCGGCGCCGCCATTTGCGCCGGTAGCCGTAACTTCGGCCTGGACGAGGTTGCCGTCCATTTTTCTATCGTAGGACTGCTCATACACGCCTACCAAGCCGCCGGCGCTGGATTCGCCCGTCACCGAGGTATCCCGCACAAAGCAGCCATAAATCGAATCGCTGGAGCCGCCGGCAATGCCCCCGGCCTCTTTGCCCACTATCGTACTGCCCATGACGCCGCAGTTGCGGAAGGTTCGGACGCTGGAATCGGGCGCGGCGGGCTCGCCTGTGGCGCTGATGTTTGTACCGCCATACAGCCCGCCTGCTCTGCCAGTCTTGCTTATCACAGTCGAATCGATGACATAGTTGTTTAACAGGGTATAGGCGGCGGCATTCATGCGCCCGCCCAGGCCCCCAGCGCCGCCCAGCTCTGCCTCTACCCGGACATTCTTGACATAGGAATTCTGGATATTGAGCGCCAAGCCCGCCATGCCGCCCAGCAGCGCGCCTCCCTCCAGCGTGCTGTTTTCCACGCAGGAGGAGTAGATATTGCCGTTATACCCAAGCAGGATGCCGCCATAATAGCCGCGAGCCTTGACATAGCTATCCTGAACATTTACCTGCGTGATACTTGGGAAATTGGCGCCAAACAGCCCGCCCACATAGCGGTTGCCATAGACCTGAAGATTTTCGCCCGTGACGTTTGTGATCACCAGGACAAACCAGGAGTGCCCCATCGCGACAAAGCCGACATACGTGCCGTAGCCCGTTTCCTCTTTATCCCTGGGCACGCACAAAGACATATCCCGCACATTCACGTTGTCCATCTTTCCAAGCAGCGTATAGATAAAGCCAACGGAGGATGTATATCTTGCCGGGTTTTCAATATAGAGGGAATACCCTCCACATCCACATTGGAGAATTCTCGCTCCTCTCGGGAAAACACATTTGCCGTATTGCTCGTCGCCGCGCCGCCCACAAGCTCCAGGGAGATGTTTTTGAGCACAGGGTTTGTGCCATCGGCTTTGGGCACGCCCACAAACCGGTTCACGGTAAAGTTGCGGTGCATGCTATCTGCCCGGCCGGTGAAATCGATATCCGCCGTGAGTTTATAGTTTTCTGTATTGTTGCTGATATCCTGCCAATCGTCATACGTGGCGACGAGCTTATAGAACGCCTGTTCCACCTTGGCCTGAACCTTGCGCTCGAACGCTTGGCCTTGCTCGGTTTTGCCCGTGATGCCCGTGATGGTATAGGAATCGTAGTAGCGGGTGGGCTTGACATCCATCTTTTAAACAGTGGGGTTCTCATCCTGGACAATCGCGCTCACATCGACGCTCTCCAGGTATTCCACATTGGCGCCGGTGATCTCTACCCCGCCCGATGTTCGATATAGATTTCCAGCGTCGCGCTTAAGTCTGTCGCGTTGGTCACTTTGACTTCCCGGATATAGGGCTCCGTCAAGTTTTCCTTCCCCTTGATGGGCAAATCGCGCTGCCCAGGCAGCAGCACGCCATCGCTAACCAGCAGCTTTGGAAGGAATCCCTCTGCAACGCCGCTATAAGAAAACGCGCTGCCCAGGCCGATGGTATCCGAAAAGGTTTCTGCTTTCAGCAGCTGCTCATAGGTAAGCAGCCCAGTCAGCTGTTCTGCGCCCAGCGGCGCGACCACGCCGTTTACAAGCTGGTCTGCCGCGGCATAGACTTGGCGCGTCTTGAGGTTGATAGTCGAGCCGGAAACCCGGTTTAACACGCCGCCCTCTTGCTGATTATAGATGTTGCCTTGAGAATAGGCATTGTAAATCGAGTTGGCGGTGCTGCCCGCACCGCTGATGCCGCCGCCCACAACGGTGGCGCCGGTATTGTCGTTGGCAGTGATATTCACATCCGCATAGACCCGAACGAGCGGCGCATAGACATGCGTCACCCCGACGATGCCGCCCACGTTGCGGCGATTCGTGATAATCTCGCCGCTGACGTAGCAATCCGACATCTCTCCATAGTAGAACCTGCCCACAATGCCGCCTGTGCCATAGGGGTAGTTATTGATATTCTGCTCGATGAGCAGGTTAGTCACATAGCAATTGCGCACCTCGTTGGGCTCGGAGGTCGTCGAGCCCGTCAGCTGGCCCACAAGCCCGCCCTGCAGCAGGTTGCTCTCGGTCGTTCTGATGGTGACGCCATCCGCGCCGCAGTTGGTGATTTTTTACGCTGTAGCCCAGGCCCAAAAGCGAGCCGGTGTACTGCCCGTTTCTATCGAGCAGCACATCCCGCAAAAAGACATGGTCGAACCGCGCCGAAGAGCCCGAGGGAGCGGTGTACACCAAGCCCTGAAGCCTATCTCCGGTGAGGCCGTCCACCGTGAGGTTGCGGATTGTACCCCCGCAGCGTTTGGACAAGCCCATAGTACGCTGCCGTGCCCGTAACATCGATATTGGATATTGTATGGCCATTGCCGTCAAGAATGCCGTTCATCACGGCGACATGGATATCCTTGCCCTCCCAGCCGGTAAAATCGAGATCTGCCAGAAGCTTATGGTTTTCCGCGGAATTTTTCGTCACGTAAGAAGACCATTCGGACACCGAGGAGATATCCCGGAAGAAATCCACCGCGATTTCCTGATCGCCATCCTTATAGTTTCTTGTGATAAACGTGCCGCCGAAGTTATTGACGATGCGCACGCTGCGCACATAGTAACTCGAGACAAAACGCCGGGGCTGCTGATTTCTATCTGCACGGTGGTGTATTTGCCCTCGTGCACCTGGCTCTTTATCTGCGTGCGGCCAATATCGCCCACAGAGATGAACTGCACATTGCCCGAGCCAGGGTTGTTGAGCACCAGCTCGACCAGCGCAGTATTGTCCGTATGCTCCAAAACCTCGATGGATTTGATATCCACGGCCTCGTTTGTATCCACCTGGGGCATTTCGTTCAGCGGCTGCCCCGGCATGTACGAGGGCATTTTGACCTGGGGATAGTACCCGAGCGCCGTATAGGTCGAGACATCGAAGCCGCGGTTCTTCTCCCCGCCGTTGAGCGTAGCGTTCTGGAAATCCATATCGTATAGCTGCAGCTTTGTAACGCGCTTATTGAGCTTGGTATTGCTGTGCGCAAAATCCGAAATGTAGTAGGTGTTGCGGTTTTCTTTTGTGCCCTCTAGGTTTTTGCCCACTGCCGGGCCATATCCCAGCGCCGCCGCTTCATAGGGCTCTTCGCCATAGGAATACGCTTCCTGCACGGTACCCACGTTAAAGCCCACGATGTTGCCGACGGAAACTTCATCTACATATTCCAGCGGCGTATTCACGCTAGGGTCGGGCAGCGTCGCCATTTTGACGTTTGCCAAGCTATAGACATTGCTCACAAGGCCCGTGCTATCGTTATAGCCCACAATACCGCCCACGCTCTTGCGGTATTCCGCGGAGTTTTGCAGCACATTATCGACGTTATAAGATGCGACGACGGTGGTGGGATAGCTGGCATCCAGCGATGCGCCATAGACATAGCCGTTGCGCACCGTGCCGCTGTTGAGCGCCACGCCATAAGACGCTTGGCGCTTGGCGTGCATCGCGCCGCGGGCATAGATGGTGAAGTTGTTCAAAATGCCCTGCGAGGTATTTTGATAGATAATTCCCCCGATGCCGTCGTTTGCCAGCTGCGGCGTGCCGTCAAAATAGGCCATGATGTTTTGAATCGTGCCGCTGTTGGTATGCACAAACCCCGAGGCGCCGCTGCCCCCGCCGTGACATCCAGCGGCGCGGCATTGACAAAGGAAATTTCCAGCACTGCGCCTTGCAGCGAGCCCCGGTTGTTTTGAATAAATATTGGCGCTCCTCATCCACGGAGAATTTTACGGTATGGCCCATAAAATTGATCTGCCCGGTGAATGCAACGTCAATTTTGCCCCGAACGGCGTTCAAGTCCAGGTCGTTTAGGACGATATAATGCGCATCCGGGTCGTTCGCCACGTCGTAAAGCTCCTGGGGCGTGCGGATGGGCTTGACATTATAGAGCGTATCGAAGCGCACCTCTCCCAGCACCTGCCGGGTTGTGATGGCGGAGCCGGTATTTTCCACCCAAAGCTCCACCCGATATTCGCGCCCGAGCTCGAGATCCAGGAAGAAGGCCTGCTCCTTTTCTGAAATATAGGAGACGCCTTCTCCCATGCTGTATTCATAAGTCCCTATCTGTTCATCATCTGAATAGACAGTGAAATAGTAGGCCTTATCTTTGACGTTTCCGCCCTTGTCATACACCGTATACTGGAAGTTGACCAGCCGCTGTTCCTCTCCCGCAGAAGAGGATTCGATGGAAGCCAGACCCAGGCTTCCGGCAACCGAAGTCGGCGTGGCGAGCACTACGGTATCGATGATATGGTTGGTCTTTCTGGTGATGGCGTTATATCCTTCGTTATATTCCACAGCATAGAACTCAAAGCGGAACGCGCTGTTCCAATCGCTTTCGCTCGGGATGGTATAGGTATAGCTTGTCCATCCGCCCTGCTCTGGATCCGAAACCGTATCGATGACGAGAACATCCACCACAACGCCGCTTGGGCCATAGACGCGCATGCCAACATAGCCGTCTGTCACCGCGCCGTCCAGGTCTATGGCTCGGGCTTCGAAGGTAAAGGTATCCTCTTTCATATCCAGGCCGCGCATCTCTATCCAGGTGCTGCGCCGCAGGGTTTGGAAATTGCGCGTGCTGAGGTTGGTCTTGAAATCCGTATAGAAAGACGTGCCGTGCTTAAGAACCGTGCTCACGCTGAATTGATAGATCGTCCTAGAGTTCAGGTTGTCGAACTCAAGCTGGATTTCATTGCCCGCCTTAATTTCGGCCAGCTGTTCTGGCGTCAGCTCTTTTGAGATGACCTGCCCGGAAGCATCTGTGATGCTCAGCGACATCTGCGTCATCAGCTCGAGGATCATGGGGTTTGTGCGCATGGTATCCACTTTATAGCGGAAGGATACGCTATCGGCCTTCACTTCGATAATGTTTAGCAGCGCGCCAATATTGCCCAGGCTGGAGAGCGGGACAGTGACAATCTGGGTATCCGCCAGCAGCACATCCTCCTGCATGCCCCGGCCGTCTTCCACATCCATACTGGCCGTGATGCGCAAATTGAGCACTTTGCCCGCATCCAGGTTGTTAAAAGAAATATTGGAATCGGGAATTTCTCCTGCCAGACAAGATTGCCGCTCGTATCCGTGGCGGTCAGGCGGTAATCCTCCAAGTCCACATGATCTGGGTTTGTAAGCTGGATTTGCAGCTGCATCGCTTACTTTATTCGTGACCACCTTAATTTTAACTTTGGGGGTTTGCTTGCAAGTGCGCGTTTCCCCTTTGTTGTTTTCCAGCACCATCTCATTGCCGAACACATCATATGCTCGGATGATATAGGAAATTTTACTATCCGAGGGCAAGCTCTCGTCCGTCTCGAACTTAATGGATTCGCCATCCCTCAAGTTCTGAATTTGCATGGATTTCACGCCATACTTGGAGCCATTTGTCTCCACAACCACCCGGGCCACATTCTGCATGGATTCTTCGTTTGGCGAGCTTTCCAGCTTCAATTCACGATTTTGAGCTGCTTGGCAAGAATTTCGCCGCTCTCAAATGAGAAGCGGATGGGCGTCAGCGTAGAGAAATCCTGGGTTTTAATCTGGATCTCATCGAACACCTTATTGATTTGCTCGCCATTCTCCCTTCGTACTGGTACTGGGTGACAATTTTTTGTATTTCTGCCCGGGCTCCAGGCCCGTGAGCTTGATATTCTGGGTTCTTCTAAAGTATTTGCGCATATAGACTTTGCCATCGCGCCAAACCTGAACCTCCACCCGGCCTTTGTATAGATGGCCTTGAGGGTCGTAAATCTTGACGCTCGAGCTCGCGGAATAGACGGTGGTGCTATAGCCGGAAATCTCTACCTCGGGCTGAATATAGCGGTAGGCTCCGTTGCCGCCCGTGCTGCCGCCCTGGCCGGAATTCCCGCCCGAAGGCGCGGGTGCAGAGGGTTCTTGCGTCTTTGAAGGCGCGGGCTGGGAGGAGGGGCTTGGCGAAGGGGCAGCGGAAGGCGCGGGAGAACCGGCTGGCTGCCGCTCGGGCGAGGCAAGGTTCAGCTGCACCAGAAGCTCCTGATACGCATATTGCTTGCCGCCAATTTCCACAGCGCTGTTTTGTTCCATATCTGTGATGGTTTTGGGCACAAGGGCGCCCTCTACCGGAATATAGTAGCGAATCGCATTCTCCTCCAGGCTCAACATGCTGTTTAGGGGAATATCGTATTCGTTCATTGCCGTTTTGATATGCATGGCTTTGGTGTTCATGAGCACGCCGGAAGAGCATGCAAAAAACAGGTACGTCTCGCTTCCTTGCCGCACCTGGAACTGGCTATAGAGCGCGCCATTGCTCACCATGGTATTTTCTTTTACCGTATAGATATCGAAATTTTCGTCGTACAGAGTGCCTTTGTCTGAAAGGAATAAAATGCCGGTGGCATCGTTAAAATACATCGGGTAGTTGACGTTGAGGGGTTCTTTTTTCCTCCCCGACATAGCGCGCGCCCATCTGCTCATAAACCGCATCCATCTCCTGAACAGCGAGCAGCTCGATGCGCCCCAAAGACGCAGCTTCGCCGGTCAGCCGCTTTTCCACATCTGTGGAGTTTACCGCATAGCCATCCTGCTCGATTTGGGAGACAGGGAAAAAGTGAGCGCCTGAATGAGGAACAACAAACAGACGAGAGCCGCAAGAGCAATCGCTACTTTCTTCATCTGTCATCCCCCCTTTGCCTATTTCAGATTTTTTAAATTCTCCGGGCGCGTATACAAGAGCTGCTGCCCAGCTTCGCTTATGAGGCTATCCGTATCCATCTGCACGAAATACCCCTGCCCCAGGCTCGCCACCAGCGCGCCGGCATCTGCCAGGATCTCCAGGTTGTTCTTGGAGCGGTATTGGTAGATGCTGCTCTGCTGGCCGTAATGCGCCGCTACCACGCTAAACGGGCCGATATTGACCGCTTTGTTGCCATATGTCACGGTGATTTCCTCTAAAAAGAGATATGTATCCGAGCCATTGAATAAAAAGCAGCCTTCGAGCAGAATTTCTTTGTTCCCTTCTTTGAGGTAATAGCTGCCGTTCTTGCGGAAAATCTCCGAAAAGGCATTTATTTTATACATCTTGCCGCTATCGAAGGAAACACCGCCGCATAGCACTGCGTCAGCACCAGGCGCTCTTCCTGCGCAAAAAAGATGGGCGCTTGGGAAACCGGCTTTTTCGTACCTTTGATGACAGCGCCATACGTATCGTCCAATTCAAGACGGCGTTTTGGGGAAAGACGACTTCCTCTCCGCCCACTATCTGATAGGCTTCGGCCTTCACTTCATAGCTCTCTTTGCGGCTCATGAAGTAGAAACAGGGCAGGATGGCCAAAATACAAACCACAAGGACTGCTATCGCAATTTTCCATCTGTTTTTCATAAAGCTTCCCTTCTCCTCCGGCGCTTGGGGGCCGGGGCGGGCTTTTTATACTTGAGCTCCAGGGCATGCCAAAAGATATAGTAGATGAGGTATGCCAGGATAAACAGGTTTAACAAGATATAGAGCGCCAGCACCGCATAATCCATGCGGATTTCCGCGAGGTATTCGGCCATGATGTTTCCCAGCAGCAGCGCGACGAACAAAAACACCGCGTTTAGAACCTCGATAAAAATGAGCTTCCACTTTCCGCCTGTCGCCATAGAGACAAGCGCCAAAACGGCCAGAATGATCGCGCACATGGCGTCTATTTTTTCTGGAAAATGACGCAGCACAGCACAAAAACCGCCTCGATGCACACCGCCGCCAAATACAGGCACTCCCGCTCTCCCCTTTGAAACAGGAAGAACAGCAGGCGCTTTTTTCCATGCCGATATTCAAAAGATTCGATCCACCGGGGCAAAAAAAACGGATAAGAAGATAATGCCGGCGCAGGCCACGCAGAAAAAAATTCCTTCCAATCATAAATTGCCGCCCAAATTCTATCGAGTCTCATCGCTTTAATCTTTCAGTATCAGTTTAAATACGTTTTTCTTATGCATATAGTAGCCGTCAATATCCTCCAGCACAATCTGTTAGCCATTGGCCAAAATCTCCACCGTGCCCGTGATATCTCCCAGCAGCGGCAGGTGATCTTCCATGATGAGAAGGTTTACCTGCCGGCTTTTCAGCCGCACCAGCTCGACATTTTGAAATTCCTGCATGCCGTGCTGGAAACTATAGACCATTGCTACGATTTTATTTTCCATTTTTCGTTGTGGTAACTCCCAATATAAGAGAATTCGGATTCATCGATATCATCGTAGGCGCCGGTGAGAATGTTTTCAACATCGATGAGCACATCCTCAATCGCCACGATTTCGCCGGGAATGCCGGTAAAGTTTTCCGCCACATACATGGGCTGGGAGAAATACTGCCGCAGCTTTCTGGCCCGGAAGAAGATATTTTTATCCTTTGTAGAGAGCTCTTCGATGCCCAGCACCGCGATGATCTCCTCTAGCTCCTGATAGCGCTGGAAATGGCTCACGACCTTTTCCACCAAGCGGAAGTGCCGCTCGCCGACCTTTTCTGGGTCTATCATCTTGCTTGTGGTATGGAACACATCGATAGAGGGATAGATACCCTTTTTCCGCGACGCTTCTATCGAGCACAATCTGGCCATCAAGTGTGAGCTTATCGTCTGCACGGCGAGGTCGGTCAGGTCGTCGGCGGGGATATAGATGGCCTGGAAGGAGGTGATGCTGCCCTTATCCGTAGAGTTGATGCGCTCCTCGACCTCCGCAACATCGCTTTCGATGGTGGAAGGGTAGCCGTTTTCCACGGGCATATTCTTCATCTCGGAGCTTATTTCGCTTTTTGCCTGAACAAAGCGATAGATATTATCCACAAACAGCAGCACATCCTGCTGCTTTTCATCTCGCAGGTATTCCGCCAGCGTCAGCCCGCTATAGACGGCCTTGCTGCGGGCGGTGGAGTTGGAGCCCATCTGGCCGAAGATGATGGCCATTTTATCCAGCAGCTCAGCCTCGCTCATCTCGTCGTAGAGTTCCTTGCCCTCTCTGCTGCGCTCACCCACGCCGACAAATACGGAGTTGGATTGCAGCCTTTTATAGACGTTGTTGATGAGCTCCTTAATGAGCACGGTTTTCCCCACGCCCCGCGCCGCCGAGCAGGCCCATCTTATAGCCTTTTTGCATGGGGGCGAAGAAATCCAGCACTTTGATGCCCGTCCAGAGCATCTCACCCTGGGTATCGATTTCGCCGAAGCTCAGCTCCCGATCGTAGATATTGCGCCGGGGCACCTCCCCCTCCAGCACGCTGCCATCGATGAGCGAGCCATAGGAATCGAACACCTTGCCTAAGATCCCATCGCAATACGGGACTGTGATGCTATCATCCGAAGTATAGACGTCGAGCCCCTTTTTGAGGCCGATGGCAGAGCCAAAGGGAATGGCCGAGACGATGTTGCCGTTAATCTCCACCACCTCGAACTCCCGCTTTCTGCCGTTTTGCATGATATAGAGCACATCCCGGTATTTTACTTTTTTTCTTCGCTCACCAGAATTGAAATATTGAGTTCTGATACCGCGACAATTTTGCCAATCTTCATTGCATTCTCCCTATCAGCCTGGTTTCTTTGCGAACCGTTCTATAATCTTGCGGAAATCCTTCGCGCGCTTTTCTTTCTTCACCGTTCGAGTATAGAGTTCATCCCGCTCGTCAATTTTTTAAGCGACTCGTTCGTGGTGTTCTGCCGCAGCACGTTTTCCGCGGCGTTGGCATTGACGATGCAGATTTTGAGCTCATAGACGACGTAGTATGCCAGCAGGCTTTTTAAAAGCTCGTTCACATCTGCCTCGACAACGAAGTCATCGGTATAATCTTCGGGGTTGGTGCTTCGAAGCTGCACGGGGAAAATCTGCTTCTTTTCGATGTTGATCTCGCTGGCGTTATAGTAGTGGTTATAGATGATATGGATTTCCCGGTGCCGCCGATGGCGCACGCTATCCTCTAAAATCCCGATGAGCGCGCTGCTATCCGCTAGGAAATCCGCCTTGGTCATGCGCAGAAGCGCATCCTCCCCGCTATAGCGCAGCTTTTTTCCAATGAGCACGCGCTGCACATCCTCCCGCCCTTCGGCCAGCTCCTTGCGAAGCATGGTGTTCACCTGGGAGTTATAGTTGCTGCAAAAGCCAAAGTCGCTGCCGATAAAGATTTCCAGCACCGGCTTATCCTTCGCGGGCGCCATGGTTTTTTATCCAGGATGAAGTTGCGGTTATTGAGCACGGTATCGATCATCTTGGAGAGCTCTTCTTCCAAAAGGAAATATTTTTTCCGCATTGCGCTTGGCGGAATCCACCCGCAAAAGCGCATGGAAGTTCATGACCTTGACAACGTTTTTGATGCTCATTTCAATTCCCCTATGATATCGGCAAAATATCTCGATCATCTGATCCTGGGTTCTGGGCGAATATTTGGGCTGGTTTAGGTTTTCCAGCATCTGCTGGCCCAGCTGTAGCTTTTTGCAGCTCCGGGCTCATCTCCTCGACGTTGGCAAGCTCATAAACCTCTCTGGTTTCCAGATAGCTCAAAAGCTCCCGGCGCAGCTTGGCGCCGACTTTCTTCATCTTTTTATTCTGCACTGTGGCGCCCAGCCGGGAGACTGAAAGGCCATAGTTGATGGCCGGCTTTTGGCCTCTATCAAAGTTCTTTTTGGAAAGCACAATCTGCCCATCGGTAATGGAGATGACGTTTGTGCTGATATAGTCGGTGATATCCTCGCCCCGGGTTTCCATGATGGGCAGCACCGTGATGCTGCCTCCGCCTACATGCTGGCAGCCCTGCTCCAATAGCCGGGCATGGGTATAGAAGATATCCGAAGGGTATGCATCGCGCCCAGGCTCTTTGCCAATGAGCAGCGAGATTTCGCGGTAGACGTCTGCATGGCGCTTCAAATCGTCCAAAATCAGCAGCACATCAGGCCTTGATACATAAACTTCTGGGCGATGGACATGGCCACCGCCGGCGTGACGGAAAGCACCGTAGGCTTTTCGCCGTTGGCCGCCACCAGGATGATGGTATACTCCATCGCTCCGCGGGCCGCCAGCTGTTCGTAGAGTTCCTTGACGTTTTTCTTGGTTTTGCCGATGGCGACATAGATGCAGATGGTGTTTTCCCCGCGCTGGTTCACAATGGCGTCCAGCGCAATCTGGGTTTTGCCCGTGCGCTTATCGCCGATGATGAGCTGCCGCTGCCCCCGGCCAATGGGATAGAGCATATCGATGCCCGAAACGCCGGTGAGCATTGGGCGGGTGACCTGGGTGCGCTGCATAATGCCGGGCACCGCCGTTTCGATGGGCACCTCCACCGTATCTTCAAAGCGCTTGCCGTTCATCTGATCCACGCCAAACATATCCACAATATGCCCAAAGCTCTCCATGGAAAATTCAGCTTTAAATTCGTGCCCGGTGGCGATGACTTCGTCGTTGACATAGATATCGTCATACTGTTTTAAAATCGCCACCATGACAGAATTTTCGCGAATCGCATTGACATAGCCGATAGCCTTATTGCCAATTTCCACGCGCTCCATAAAGGCCACGTTTTCCAGCCCCTGCACTTCCAGGATATAATCCCGAATGCGCAGCACGCGGCCCGCGCTATAGAGGTTGCCCTCTTCTTTTATTTTCGCAATCTTATCGCTGATCAGCTCCGAAATGTAGTCGCTCATAATACTTCCTTCTTACAAACTATAGTCATAAACCCTGTCTTGGTATTGGACGATATAGCCCTCGGTGATATCCTCCCGGCGGCAGAAAAGCACCTGCTTTGGCGCGCCTTCTATGCAGGGTTCCCCGGTATGGGAGTAGACATAGACCGTGGCCTCGTGCCGGACGATATACTCCCGGATAAACTCCATAAACTCCTTTGAAGTTGAACACTGTATGTTCCCGGGAATAGGCATCCAATATGCGCTTTTTGGCAACAGAATTCTTTGCGATCGTCGCCATAATCTCCCTCTGGGCATCCGGGGCAGCGTGACCATCTGGTATTGCAGCTCCCGGGAAAATATCCCCTGGATTTCGCGGTATTCATGCACGGCCAAATCCCGCCGCTCCTGGCAAAGCTGCGCGACGCGCCGGCACATGCCCTCATAGGCCATATCCTTGAATTCCGACTGCACTTTGGCATAGGCGCGGTAAAAATCCATATTGACATAGCTGGCGCTGCTGCCTTCGAGCACTAAGTAATGGCCTCCGGAATCCCCAAGCTCGGCAGCCAGGGAAGGTTCTTCCTCCTGTAACCGCAAAAGCTCTTCTTTTAATTCCTGCAGCTCCCTACTTTTTTTGCTCGATGTGCTCGTCATACGCGCCGAGTTGGGCAAAGAAATCCTGTTTTACCTTTTCATTCAGCCGAAGCACGCATTTTCTTATCACAAAGAACAGCGCCAATGTGAGAATGGCGAGCACCAGCAGTGCCGCGATAAAAATCTCTGTCATTTCTCGCCCTGCCCTTTGCTATACGGTAAACGGGTTTAAGAACAGCAGCAGGAACACAAAGGCAAAGAGGAGCAGCAGCAAAACCACGACAATGACCGAGACGATCATGATGGTCTGCGCGATATCGCTTTTTGTTTCCGGGTTGCGCCCGACTGCTTCCGCGCCTTTCGCGCCGAGGATCCCCATGCCAATGCCGATGCCCAAAAAGGCCAGGCCGAGCATCCAGCCGATAGCCCCCATTGTTGCCGATAAAATTCCTTCCATATGCGTTTCCTCCCTTAGTTCGCTCCATCAAGGCCGTTTCTTACCACATTGGTGACGCCCCTGCTTTTTGTAATACATTCCGCGTTTAGCGTGATGCCGCCGCCCTGATACAGCGCATCTTCCAGCACAAGCCGGTATTCCTCTGTCGAGATGCCGGCAATATCGATCTCAAAGCTCCATCCTTCCCGGCAAGCCTTTTGATATCCACCGGGAATTTTTGCACTCCATTATCCGTGTACAGCGCAAGGTTCGCGCGCTCTAAAACGTAGCTCGGGTCGAGCCGCACCATGACGCTTAAGCTCTTGCTTGTCATCTTGGTGACTTCGATATCCGAATAGATGGATTTCGTGCGGACCTTCATGGTGTTTTCCGTCTTGGTCACCCGGGTGTTTTCCCCATCTATCAGCAAATACATATCGTAGCAAAGCGTGATGCGGTACTGGGTATTGGGCGACAAATCGCGGATTTGCACGCTCGTATCCGCCTTGTTGAGCTCGATGCGGGTCTCCTCTTCCATACCCACTTGCTGCACGAGCAGATAGGCGCTCACAAACTTGTTCTCCACATCCGTGATGGCGTAATCCACCTGAATGCCCGAGACGTCTGCGCTGGTGCCGCGCAGCGAGATGCTGCGCTCGAGGTTCTTGTTGGCCGAGCTGCTGGGCTTGGGCGTTGCAGACGCCCCGCCTTCTGTGCCGCCGCCGTTGAGTGTATTGTTTTGCTGGTTGTTGTTTGTCGTATTGTTCTGGTTATTGTTGTTATTCACCACAGAGGAGGAAGCGTCTGGCGCGGCCTCTTCTGTGGGGAGAGGGCGAAGGCGAGGGCTTGACATACTCATTGCTGCTGCCCCCGACAGCCTTTAAATCTACCATCTGCTCCTGATAGTGCAACGTCTCGTTGGCAATATCGAACTCCAGTTCGTTGCACAGCAGCACCAGCGGCTCCACGGTTTTCATATTCACCTGATCGTTTGTGAGCAGGGCGTTGCCCGCCTTATCCAGGTTCACCTGCAAATAGTTTGAGGCGCTGAAATCCTGGTCTTTGGCAAATATCTCGTTCCCCACCAGCAGATACTTGCGGTCTGCCAGCTTATAGAGCATCACATTGGCGCTTCTTGGAATTTCGGTTTTGCCCGAGATATTGGCGACGCTGCCATCTGTAAAAATCTGATAACCCATGCCGATGATATCCACCTGCTTGCTGGCGGGGTTAAAGATGACGCTCTGGGCGCCGAGGCAATAGGTTTCCCCGTTGGCCAGGGTGAGGTAGTATTTCTGATCCCACTTTTTTTTCTGCACTGTGCCGCTGGCGGCCATATCGATGGGCTGCATTTTCTCATCGTAGACGGCGCAGCCCTGGGCCACCTCGTAGCTTTCCTTGGGCGCAGCCATCACCTGATAGGCAAAGAAGCCAAAGCACCCGAGCAGCAGCACAATGAGGACGCCAAACAGATTGAAGGACAGTTTGTTTTTTTTGCTCATCTTTCTCATAAACACCCTCTCCTTCTAGCTAAAATTTGCATGATGCGGCTCACAATGCCGCTGGTGCTATAGGAGAAGCCGATGGTCTCCTCCGCTACGATAGTTCCATCCGCATTTTTCAGATGCAAAACCACATCGTAGCTATCGCTCGGGTAGCCGGAAAGCACGCCGGGCAGCGTCACCGATGCCGCCTGGCCGCTCTGGGTAAACTTCACATCCTCAATAACGCCCACAATGGGAGCGCTGGTGATCTTTGCGGGATAGATGGTGTAGCTGAGCGTGCTGACCTCAGAAAAGCCCACGGTATTATAGAAATCCACCTTCACATCCACATTGCTGCCATTATTTACCGGAGTGGCATAGGCCTTATCGTAGGCCACGCCGTAGTCGTTGAGCGTGCGGGTGGTATAGGATTTGTTCTCCACCACGGTATTGCCATCGTATTTATGATCCACGTTCGTGGTGATGAGCACGGTATATGCCGTATTCTTTTTGAGCGTTGTGATGGCGGGATCCGCGGATTTCGCGCCGCCCAGGACAATCTCCAGCGAACCTTTGGAGTAGTGCGTGTTGCCGGATACGGGCAGGTTCGCGGAGGTGGTATAGATGGGCGTCCCAGTTGCACGCTCACCCTCATACACCCGGATGGTATAGGCTTCGTCCTTCATGGCAAAGGCAATATCCGTCGCGACAATGCTAAACGTGAGCACATGCTTATCGTTCTCCCGGGAGGCCACGCTGCCCACGGTAAAGAAGGGAGAAGCGAGCTCTTCCAGCTTGAAGTTGCAGGTGAATTCCCCGACATTCTCGCCCGCCGCCGTGGTGGCGATGCCCTTGAGCTGATATGTATTGCCATAGACGAGATCCGCCGCGCCGGGGAATCGCCCCGGCATTTTGCCGTTGCCCACGGGCAGCAGCGTGCTCATGCTGGTGGTGATGTTCTCTTCGGGGATGAGCGCTTTGTCGCCCAAGTCAATTTGCGTTCCGCTCACCGTATCTGTGAGCGTGAGCGCAATTGAGAAGCCCTTGTTGAGGTCCGCCTTATAGGAAAAGCGCAGCTGCTTGTTGGCGTAGCTGTTTTCAGGTAGGTATAGACGGGCTTTGTGAACTGCACATACGCCGCCGTCTGGAACTCCACCAGGACTTCCTTATCGTTATCTCCGGTATTTAGGAGCTTGAGCGTCTCGACATTGCCTTCGGATTCAAATTCCGCCGTCAGCGTAAAGTAGTAGGTCTGGCCCGGGCGCATCAGCCCCGCGTCCACAGCGTCCTTTAGATACCGGCTGATCTCGATGCTGTAGGAGGCGATATCGTCAGAGCCTAACTTGATCTCGTACGCCTGCGTATCCGGCAGCACATTGCCCGATGCATCCGTAAAGCGCAGATAGACGATATTGTCCTTCACGGTGGATTTCTCCGCACCGTTATAATCGAAGCTCACCATTGCGCTCGTCACGCCCGTTTCCACTTTGATATTGGAGACGCTGGGGCGGATATAGTTGAACTTTGTCTCGACATTCTTGGTGGCCAGCGCCGCGCAGCCTACCTTTTTAAAGAGATAATAGGAATCCCGGGCAGGGTTGCTGCTGGCGGTTGTCTTGGTGTTTAGGCCCTGCTTATCCAGCGTAAAGCCGCGCACCGCAGCCTTCTCCCCGGCATAATTTTTCCTTGCCCAGGCTGTTATAGAGCCGGATGGCCTCAAAGCTCTTGGCATCCTTGGAGAACAGGCTGTTCATCATGGCATTGTAATTGCCCACGCGGTACAGCGCGCCTGCGGCCGTGGGCAGGTTGCCATCGTAGGAATACTGGCTCGTGCGGCTATAGTTGAGCAGCAAAACCGGAGCGTCCGCCGCGGCCATATCCGTGCCCATAAAGCCGTCGTCATAATACGCTTCCACGTTCACCACAATCTCCCTGCCGCGGTATTCCACCATGGAAAGCAGCGGGACGCTAGCCACATAGCTGGAATCCAGCGGGACATAGTCGAACACCTTTTTATTGCTCGGGTCATCCTTGAGAGAAACGGTAATTTTAAGCGCGGGAATGCACTTCATATACGCCTGGCTCACTTTATCGCGGTCCAGGGAAACTTTGATGCGGCTCGCATCGTATTCCACGGCAAAGCCCAGCGCCGTGACGTTTGCGGCAATGCTCTCCTGCACGATGGGCTGGCTGGCCACTAAATCCCGGGAGGAGGCGCCGGAATAGTTGATAATTGGGTCGAACAGCGCGATATCCTTGCGGATTTCCACGGTATTCTTGGTGAGCGGCGTGATTTGCAAAAGCTTGCTTGTGCCATCGTAATCCACGTTCCAGGGAGCCGTGCGGTTGACCGTGCCGTTCAGGATTTTAAAGGGCTCGTTGGTATACGCGCCGTCCACATCCTGATACTGGTAAACCCAGGTCTGGGTATAGCTGCCGCCCGTTTTGCTCATGCCCTTTAGGTACATGCTGATTCTCGGGGTTTCCTTCTGGCAGGATTGCAGCGTGGAACGCAGCACTTTTCCCGTGCCGTTCACCGCGTCTTTTGGGTACTCCGCCGGGGTTTCCACCGCGCCGCCCGGGCTCAGGTTCAGTTTCACTTCATAGGTGAAGAAATACTGGTTGCCGCGCTTTAGCTGCTCGCCCTGGCCCACAGGCACAACCCATCCGGGCAGCACGCTGGAGCCTTCGGGCACGGCAATCGTCTTTTGCGCTACCGGCGTGCCCGTGGTATCGTAAACCGGGTTGCCGCTGGCATCGTACTGCGCGATGCGCCAAGCCCGATATGTCACTTCTTTGGCATATGCCATGCCGTTTATAGGATAGGTATTGGCGTTTACCGAATAGCCCACAATCGTATCGCTGTTGAGCTGGCTGTTATACTTGAGCTCTGGATACAAGTTCTGGCCGGCGGCATCCTGCATGACGCCGTTGACCACAGAGACCACCCGCAAGGCGTTATTGACATCTGCGGGCAAGCTCGGCACAAAGCCGTGGGGCGTGATGGTAAACTCCGCCGGCTCTTCCCGCTCGGCCACCACGGGAATCTTATTCTCGTGCTCGGTATAGTCTGTCGCGGGCTTGACCACAAGGGTATAGTATTCCGCCGTGACATGGGAGTTGTTTTTGCCGAAAGTCTCCGGTGTAATCAGGACGCTCTGGTCGCTATAGTCTTGGCGGATGGTGGAGTTATACGAGAAGCTAAACGCATCGTAATTGCTCATGTTGCGGTTGTTGAGCGACGCCCGGCCCCATAGCCGTCCGTTTTCCTTATCCCCTTCGTATAGCTCTAGCTCGATGGTGTTGACGGTGCTCATCTCGTAATAGTTGTTCTTCGTATCCCCATCCTTGTCCGTAAGCTCGGCCAGTTGGAGGTTCACATCAAACGCCTGGGTCAGCGAAGGCTTGTCCGTAGGCTCGATATTCACCTGGATGGGCGTGGGGAAACCTTTGTCGTCACCTGAAACTGCCGAGATAGATCTCCATATCATAGGGATTGTTCGGATCTTGCAGGTTCACCTTGCCCCGCAATGTGACGGTATAGGTCGTGTTCGCCCGAAGGCCTGTGACGTTGATGGGCGTGCTCAGCGATCCGCCCTTGGCCTCAATATCCCAAGTGCGGATCTGCGCGGTGCCGCCATCGTTGCCCACGATGTTCATGGTGACAACGTTGTTCTTTGTGAGCACAACGCCCGAATCATCGATGATATTGATGGTGCCGGTAAAGCGATCGTGCCCAATGCCCGAAACCAGCGCACCGGTATCATCCGTCTTGTTTTCATCAGGCAGGAACTCTACAGAAGGATATTTCGCCGCCGTGAGGCTGAAGGGCGCGGAGACAGCGCTCTCAATTTCCACAACCTTTTCGTTGTCGTCAAAATGCACCACAACCTTATAGCAATATTCGATATTGCGCATGATCGTCGCGTCGTCCACAGAAATTTCCATGCTGGCCGCAGCGTTTTCCGTATGCACGGTTTTGACAGGGCTGCCCTCGAGCTCGCCCGTATCCGCATTCAGCTGGGAGAGCGTATAGATTTCGTAGGTGCAGGATTGCACGCCGCCATCCGGGTCCACAATCGGCGCGGCGGCGCGGGTTCCCCGTTGCTCGAAAACATCCGCAAGGAACAGCGTGAACGCACTCTTCGATTGGTTGATGCTGTAGTCCGGGAGCCCCAACGTGGGCATGATTTTAAGCGTGGTGAATTGCTTGGAAACTTCTCCTGCCATGAGGGAAATGCCGCCGGCGGAAAGGTCCTCCAGCGTCACAATATACTCTGTGTTGGAGGAAAGCCCCTGGGAATACAATTTCTTCCAGCCCGCCGTTCTCCTTGATTTGGGCAAAATCGATGCCGCTGGAGGCAACCTCCGTATCCGGATCCGAAGCAGCATAGACATTGAGCATGCCGCTGGTGACAGAGGAATACTCCTCGATGCTCACTTTGAGCGCCAGCTCTTCTTCGGTGATATAGCTCTTTTTAAAGGCGACGCCCACGGAATCCGTCCGGAAGATATAGGAAACGAAATCCTTGTTGTACGTCTCGTCCTTGTAAATATAGTCCGAATTGGCGATCAGGGTATACTCGGTATCCGGAGAGAGGATATCCGTGCCGATGCGCACATCGAACACGCCCTCCTTATGCACTTTATAGACGAGCTTATTCGTGCCCCGCTCGATGATGGAGTAATCCACGCCCTTCTCGCTCAGCAGGCCGTCGTCGTCGGTAATTTCGATGGTCGCATCCACCGAGACCACATCCGTCTCGAAATTGGTGACAGAGAATGTCGGGAACGCGACATCGGTATCAACTTCCGGTGCATCGCCCTCGCCTTCGCTGTTGCCGCCGCCCTCGTTCCCGCTGCCGCCGCCGGAATTGTTCTGGCCGTTGTTTGTCTGCTCGCTGTTCGAATTTTGGTTGTTGCCGCCGCCCTGCCCATTGCTGGCGCTGGGTTCTGCGGAAGATTCCCCCGCTGGGCTCGGCAGAAGCCTTCTCCTGCCCGTAACGGTTGTCCACAACCTCGATATTATCGTCCGAATCAATGACCATCTGCGCCAGAGAAAGCTTTTCCTCTTCCCCATAGACAATGCTTCTGGTCGCAAGGTTCAATCGCGCGCCATTGGCCAGCTCAATATACGCATCGCCGGAAATCGTCTGGTATGTGCCGTCCTGGTGCACCAGCTGCACGACATCCTGGTCTACAAAATTGATCTCCACATATCCCGAGAGCTCTTTTACCACTTCGTCCGAAAGGTGCAGCAAAACCGTTTCCGAAACCGCCATATATTTCTCCGCAGAAATTTTCCAAATCAGGTTCTGGAAACGCTCTTCCTGGCTGCTCGTATTGATGATATACGAGCCGTTTTGCTTTTTGACCAGCACCTCTGCCGGTATATTATAATAGGAAAGCGTCTGCTCCCCTAAAGAGTCCATATCCAAAAAAAACGCCATCAGAAAATGAAAGCAAGTCATTGTTCATAAAGTGAACAAAGCTCTCTTTTTTCGATGGTCGCATCCGCACCTTCTTTTGGTTGAGTAGGATTCTGTCTGGATATTTTTCTGATATTTATCCCCAGCCAGGAAATATAAGCTTCTATCGGCCCGCTGAGAATCGCCGTTTGAAATATTACCCAGCACATAGCCGTCTTCGCCAAATACGCCTTTCGCATTTACCGTCGTGATGACACCGTAGGTGATTGTGCCAATGATCATCGCCATAACCACTGCGACGATCGCAATAATTTTCGCTTTCCCTTCATCTTATCCCCTCATCCTGTTTTTTAAAAACAAGAAAGATTTCTCTTGCCGCCAGGGCGGCGGCAGCAGTATTTAATCGCCTTGTTCTGTGCCTTTTACATAACAGAGGTTACATTGTGACATATATGAAATACTTACAGAGTTACTTTTCAAGTATAAGATTTATAGCTTTTTTTGTCAATCAAACGCCGCAAATTTCTACATATTTTTCCGCAATCAAAAACGGGCGAAAGCCGCTTGCCTTCGCCCTTTTTTTTCCTATTCATGGCAAACCTTGTCTGGAACCTTCCAATATATTGTTATAAATTGAAAGATTTAACGGCAGATTTTGCATTTTCTATTCGCCGCTCTTAAGTTGTTTATACATCTGGTTGGCATATACGCTCATACCCGCGCACAGAGTGCCCTGTGCCGCGCCCATCAGCAGGCTTTGTAACCCATTATATTCTGCCACTCGGAAAACAATCAGCCACAGCGCGCCCAAAATTGCGCCGAGCAGCCCCAGGCCCAGCGGGATAAACCGGTTTTGAAAAACCGCTGCCTGCTTGAGGCCCATGCCCATTAGGTATAGCACGGGGACGAGAATCAACATCTCCGGCCGAATTAGCTCCATCAAATCCATATCCTTTACTCCTCTTTTTTGATTATCCTCTTTTTAAACTTCGGGCACTGGCGCACATTGGGCGTCTTGCCGATGTGGGGCAGTGTCCGGATTTCCACAACCCACCCGGGAACCGGGCGGAAATACATGCTCCATTCGCAGCCCCTGCCCTCCTGCGGGTTTGGAACCGCATGCGCGCACCGCCAGCAAAGAGAGGGGCTTTATGCCGAGGGTTGTCGCTTTTTTTACCCATGCTTTCCGCGCGGGTAGGCAAGTCCATGCGCCGCGCCCATTTTAAGATTCCCCCGCTGCGGCTGATTCTCCCGTAAAGCCCGGCTTGCTTCGCGCCATAAAGCTCGGCCTTTGTGGGAAAATAGCTGACGCCCAAATCCTCCATCAATTCCAGAACCTGCTCTTCAATCGAAGGCCCTGCGCTCTTTTTTCCTGCCCATTCTCTTTTTTCTCCCCGTGCCTTATGTTATGCGCCGCGCCTTGTCCGTCTTTCCCCAGGCCGGAAATTTTACTTTGCTGCCGCAAAATCTCAGCGATGGGGTCAAAAAGCCTGCTTTCCATCTCCTCTTCCTCTGCTGGGGCGCAGAGTTCATCCTCCCATCTGCGCTGGGAAAGCCAGGTGGCGGGATAGGGGATAAACTGGCCCCGCTCCTTCTTCCATTCTCTGCTCTCCTTTTGCCGGGCAATCGCGCGAAGCATGCGCTCTAACAGCCCCTCGTCCGGCGCAATTTTGCAAAAGGCCTCCTCTGCCCGGGCTTTCGCCGCCTTTTTTGGGGTATGCCGCCCAGAACCTTGCAAATAACTCCGGCAGGCCCGCCTGGTTGCTCTGCTTTTGCATTGGCTCATCCTCCATCTCCGCTGCCCCGCCTCCATAGGCTGGGTATTTGCTCTTCTTTGCCCGAACCTGCTGGTGCTTGTCCCAAGTCGTCAACTGCAAATAGGGCCTGCCCTCGGCTTTATAGCAAATCACGAGCCCCGCAGCCTGCAGCCTGCGCACCGCATCCCGGACGCTGCGCTCTCCCATCCCTCCCTTCAGGGGGAACAGCCTGCTCTTTAGAATTGCGCCCCGGCCATCGAACCTGCCGTAGTCGTCGCAATTGACGATGAGCCGATAGAACACCACTTCGTCAAACCAGGAAAGGCGATCTATCGTATCGCTGGTGCAGATGCTCTCCTTAATGATTCTGTTGGGCATGTTCTCCCCTCTCTGGCCTTTTGCCCCCAAAAGCGGCTTTTCCAGCTTGTCCCAAAATGTTCGGGTGCGAACTTTTCCAGAAAAAAGCTCGCGGTAATAACCAGCAAAAACATGGCGCACAGCGCCAAAACTCCCATCCAGAAAAGCTGCTTCATGAGAAATCTCCCTGCATTTCTCTGCGGCCCCGGCCAATGTATATCCAGACCCACCCCTTAGCATCCAGCTCTAAGTATGCCCCGCTCGCCCGCAGCTGTTCTGCGCGCTCTATGCTCATATAGTGGCCGTCTTCCACTCCGCAAAGCGCCATGCCCTGACGATCCATAAAAATTTGCTCTTCCATTCGCTCTTCCCTTCCCATTTGTTTTGAGGCTATGCTATCCTATGTTTTTCTAATTCTCGCCTAGAACACAAGTATCTTTTTAGATACCAGCGTGGCCAATGATTCGCAAAACCCTTGCAAGTAACCCACATCTCTTTCGTATCTTTATTGGATACTACAAGAATACTCAGACAAAGTTTCTTGTCAAGATATTTTTTCCTTGTTTTTGGACACTCAGCGTATATAATAAAGATACAAGGAGGATTTTCCTATGACAATCGGGCAAAGAATTCGTCAGTTGCGCTTGGAACGCGGCCCTCTCAGGAAGAATTAGGCGCGAAGACTTGCGTGCAAAAGGCCGCCATCAACAAATACGAGGCGGGCACCGTAGTGAACCTAAAGCCCTTTGTCATCGAAGGGCTGGCGCATGCACTGCATACAACCCCAGCGTTTCTCATGGGCTGGGAAGATCCTTTGCGGGGCTGCCTCGCTCGGAAGTAGAGATGCTGCGCATCTCCCCCAAGGTGACGGCCATGCGCCCCATCGTCGCCACAGCCAAGGCCGGCTGGAATGGCGCTGTAGAATTGGAATACGATGGCTACCGTGCGGTGACGGATCTTGCCAGCCCGGATGAATATGTCTGGGTTAAGGTCTCTGGGGACAGCATGGAACCGGCGCTGCAAAACGGCGATTTTGCGCTGGTGCATGTGCAAAACGCGGCGGAGAACGGCAATATCGTCGTGGCCATTGTCGAGGGCGACGAGGCAACAATCAAGCGTTTTGAGCGGCACGACGGCGTTGTGCTCTTAAAGCCGGAAAATCACAAATATCCCACCAAGCTGCTCGCCGGAGACGCGCTGGAAACGCTCTATATATACGGCGTTGTAAAAAAGTCGAGCGGGATTTCGAATAAGCAGGCACAAAAAAAGAGCGGGCAAATGCCCGCTCTTTTATAGTACTCGTTTCCACATATAGCACGTGATATAGGGGCATGTTTTCATGCGCCTGCCCATTTCCCGTATTGTCAATAATCTGCCCATTGCTCGCCCTGGTTCCGGCATTCTCTCCTGCCAGTTGCATATATGATTTTAAAGTAGTCGGGTTGAAATTCGAGTTTGGCGTCGCACCAAACTCACATCGGATATTATGACTATGTGCCGGCAGCTGCGCGGCGCTTAACGAGACGCTCTTTGCGCCGCCCGTCTTTTCCGCCGCGTTAAAGCTGCCATCACTTGGGTTCACGCCCACTAGCGCCCTGCCCTTGCCAAACGCCTCCCAAACCCCGCCGAACAAAAACTCCGGGTCTGTGGGCGAACAGCTCATATAAATGCTCCCAACAGGATAGATGAGGTTTAATAAATCCAGCGGAGGAGGGAGCCGGTCGTGAAGCACCTTGCACACCCCGCAAACCTCCTCGTCTTCGCGCTCATCTGCAACGGTAATTGTGCCCTCTTGGGAGCGGGAAACCTTGGCCAGGCTTATCTCATGCGCCAGCTCAGTACGTTCCAGTTCGGGCGGCGCTTCCGCCCTCCCCTGTTTGAGCCCCATGCCGATTCCAGCGCTATCCTGGCGCAGCACCACACGGTAAACACATGCCCCCGGGGTCTCCGGCACCGCGAGCAAAAATCCATCGTCACCCACAATTTTTGCCAAATATCCATTTAAATAGGCCTTGCCCGGCCAAACGCATACGCTCCCTTCCGCCGCTTCTACCAGCAGATTCTGCCCCAGAGCAAGCACCCCCGAGCCGACAATTCCGCGAAAAAACTCCGCTGTGCCATCTGTATCGTAGCGCCTATCCGAAAGCTGCCCCGTGATATACCTTCCTTCAAACCTTGCCATGCTAAATCTCCTTCATCGTGCCGCGCAGCTGCTCAATCGCCTGCCGCAGCTTTGCCGGGTCCACCCCGCCGCCCGCGGCCGCCGGGCTTACCCAGGCAACCTGAATCCCAAACCTGCCCCCGTCCCAGCCGTTGATGCGGTCGATGACTTCCTGCAAGGCCTGCTGCAGCTCGGTGATGACGCCAATATTGGAAATCTTCGTTACCCCGGCAACCACAGGCGTAAACGTCTTTGCCGCCAACCCATATGCTCCCCCGCAGCTGGTTTGCCGCTGCCTGCAACTCCAAAAGATGCACCGCCTTGATTTTCATGCCTGGCACCGTCAGCTCCGAATCTGTCAGCGAAAGCTCTGCAATCTGAAAGCTTCTGCTGGCCGCTTCGGAATAGAGGAAGGAGTCGTACATCTTTGCCGAAACGCTCTGGCCGCCCGGCTGGGCGTTTTCCGTCTGCCGGTAGATGACCTTTCGCTGGCTTTCCAGGTTATCGTTCGCACCGCAGGAGAAATACGCCCCATCCGCCGCGGTGGATTTCTCCCCACGCACAGAATATGTTTGGGGCCATCGTTGGCCTGTCCCGCAGTCATGAGCACCCGCGGCCGCAGGTTGTATACCGTGCTGCCCGCTGCCGGATATGCGATACTCGGCGCCAAAAGGCGTGGTGTTGAGCGTAACCTCCGCCGTATAGTTGCTCCAGCCGCTGCGCGCCCAGGCTGTCGTATGCCCGCACCCGGAACTTCCACTTAGAGCTCTGCTCCCAGCCCGTCGTATCCACGTCTACATACGTCGCCGTCTTGGATGCGTTCGTCGCAACGATACTATCGCTCTTGTCCGTCGCCACCTCGAATCCTCTAAGGTTGTTATTCGGGTCGCCGTTGTTGGCGAAGCTCACCCGAATCGTGTCTCCCGGGATGTACGAAGTTCTGGGTACGCTTGCACTGGTAGGAGTATTCGGCAGTTGGTTTCTCGCCACATATCCCGACCAGCCGCTATCCGGGTTGTCTCTCCGCTGGGTGATGGCCTTGACATGCGCTCGAACGCGCTTCCCTCGGCCAATCCCTCCGCGCTCATGGAATAGCGGTTATCCGTCCCAGAATATGCCAGCGTCTGCACGCCGTCTATTTCATAATAGAGTTCATACTTCTCTATGCTGTTATTGATGCCCGCCACCGCATGATTCCACGTGCAAAGCAGCGTATCCTCAAAGGGGTTTGGCTGGGGAAGCGTGCCTGACGGCGCCCGCGCCGCGCCCAATACTCCCCATAGGAAATAGAGAAATTAGGACAATACTGCGTCCAAATGCAGCTTTGAGTACCAGTTGCGTTGGTGCGCACGTACGCGCCAAAAACTCCCAGAGTTATTCGTCACTACGACATTGGAGCCAACCTGGAATTCAAAGCTGCCGGAATACGTACTGCTCTTATACCAGTATTCACTAGTGGCTTTGATGCGCTGTCTTACCAGCTCGACACCGGTATCCCAGTAGATATATAAATCTCTGTAGTTGCTTGACCCTGTCCCATTCGCCGTGCCAGAGCCAGTTGTAACCTTCCAGTTGCAGCGGTACCTGACAGCATGGTCGCCCCGCCCAATCTGCGTAAAATCCACTGTCAGGTTTGTATATGCCGATGAATCTGAACGAAATGTAGGCATTACTGATACACCGCCCCTACTACGATATTTGCCGTGACTTTCTCAAACACCGGGCTGTCTGTGGTCTTCACCCCTGGTTTAGGTATGTCGTCACGGCCTTTGGCTCTACAACGCCGCAAAGCTCCGCATCTCCCCGCTCATCGGTAATATCCGCCGCAGAAATAGAGAGCACGTTTGCCCCGATGCGCACCTGCGCCAGGGAAAGCTCGTAAATATTGCCGCTCCGGGTGAGTTCGGGCGCAACCGGCACTGCCGCCGGTTCCCCTGCCAGAGTCGCAATAGCAATTCTTCTGGTTTGTAACGAAGTGTCCAGCCGCAGCACAACCCGGTCAATCCGGGGCAGTGCCACCGCGGGGTAAAGTTTTTTGCCAAAAGCCCCGCGTTGTTATCCTTGAGCCAGTAGCCGTAACCCTGTACCATCGCCGCGCCATATCCGATGTTTACGGATAGCCCGCTCGCCGGCGAGACTTTAAGGTTCTCCCCGTTTCCCAAACTCCGGAGGTCAAAAACATGCGGAAATACTCCGCAAAATCGTCCGCGTAATACTCCTTGTCCTGCTCTACGCTGTCAAAAAAATCTGCTCTCTTCTAATGCCATATTATCTCGCTACCTCTACTTTCCTAATCTCATCTAAAATATTTTGCTGCCGCTTGCCAAAGGTCACGCTCACTTTCTTCTGCCCTTTTCATAGCTCTCGGCTACCTCTGTTATCTGCACGTTTTTCTCGAGCCCCGCGGCCCTGCTCTGCACGGTCACCGTGTCTCCCAAATCGTAGTCGCGGCCGCATTCAAACGGCCCCCCGCCGCGGCAATTGTGCCCGTGAGCGTCTCTGTCAGCACGTTCTTTTCCAGCTTGTGGTCAGCCTCATAGCGCAAATCCTCGATGAGCTCGATGTTGCCGCAATCCAGCCAACTCTCCCGCCGCTCCAGTCCTGCCGCTCCTTCCCGGAAAATCGTCTGAATGAGCCGCGCCTCGCCTTCGCCCGCGCCGCCTGCATAGGCCGCGTTGATATATGGCTTGGTATCCATGCTGTACTTTGTGCTGGCGACATTGCCATACTGCACGGAGAAAATCACCGGCGCTGCGCTCTGCACGCTCCGGTCTATCCCCGGCGTCACGTCAAAAACCCACCGGCTGTTCTCTAAATCCAGCTTGATGGTGTAGCCCATGCCCGTGTATTCCCCAGCCCTTTAAACACCGCGTCCAGCCCCTCGAACCGGGAAGACCACCGCGTATTCATGCCTCGGCCCTGGTCCTCCGCAATGATAAGCCCAGCAATCGCCCGGTTCGCATCCAACGGGCGCACCAGGTGCTTGTCGATATAGTGCTTAAAAAATACTCTCCGCCGGAGCCTCCGGGGCTCCGGGCTCGGGGAAACGGTCGTAGCCGAACAAAAGCTGCTCGTCGTCCGTGTCCGGCACAGTGACGCGCCGGGCCACAATCCCCTTGAGCTCGGTTCCATACGCCACCATCTCCACGCCCTTCTTGCTCTCGGAAACCTCTATCTTGGTCAGAATCCCGGGCTTTTCCGGCTCCAAAAACACCACTCTGCCCGGCTTCAGCTCCGCCGCGCCCCGGGCCTCATAGGGAATGTGAATCTCCACTTCTCCAATCTCATAAAGCTTGCGCTTAATCTGAAAATTGGTGTATTCCTGCGTCGCCGCCACCAGCGCAAAATTTTCATCCACCACGTAAAGCGTATGCATCATACACCTCCGTATCTCGAATAGCTGGAAACAATGATTCTGCTCGAAGTGTTGTCATCCTCAGAAAAATACTGCAACTTGTTCTCCCCGGGTCCAAACGGAAAAACGTGCTCGTGAGGTCTAAGTACCCAAACGCCGGCTCTACCATGCCGCTGGCCCTTGTAATGCTCACATCCATATCGTAAAGGGGTCCGTGCTGATGCGAAGCGTGTCCCCTCATAAAGCTGCCTGCGCACCCGAATGTATTCCCCGTCTCCATCTTTCGCACCTCTGGGTTGACCGCCGGGCCGCTAATTGTCACATCCACCGGCGCCGGCGTATCCCCGTCGTTATACAGCACGCCGGAATACCCCCGGGCGCCAAAGCGCACGCCGTCCACCACGTCGATGTTGAGCGGAAAGCGCATGCCGCCGTCCACATAGGCGATTTTGCCAATCTGCTGCTCCATCGCCCGCCAGCATGGGTCGGGCAGTAAAACACAATCTGCACAGAGGTAAAATACCCGCCCTTTTGCTGCTGGGCTGCGGCCCTTTCTTCACCACCGCCGGTATCCAGACTTTGATGTGGTCATTTTGGTATTCCAACCTTCCCTTTTGCCCTCCCGGGATTGTCCGGATGAAAGCATCGCCATCAGCTTCTGCCGGTTCTCATAGAGCGCTTTCCCATTTTTCCCATAGATGTGCACAGTCGCCGTCACTTCCCGGTCCCCAGATAGAGCCGGAAAAACTTTTACCGTCCACAAATGCCGCCTCTGAAGTCAGAAGGCTCGCGTCCTCGCTGCCTACGCCCGCAATTTTCTCCAGGACATATGGCCGCGTCGGGCCGAACTCCACCCTCTGCCCCAGCGGGTTTCTCATACGTTAACTTTTGCAAAAACTACCCCCTTGCCATTTTTAAGCCGGGCACGGCGCATTTTTTCCAAAGAAAAAGAAGGCCTTTGCCTTCCTGCGCCGCGCCCGCGTCCCTATAAATTTGCCAGCTGCTCGGCCAGCCGTTCCATCTCCCGGCGAATCTCTGTCGGGCTCGCCACAGGCTGGTTGAAAATCATGGTAATCTGCGGCCCGCTGACCGCCACCGCCCCAGTCGCCTCGGCGCCCGGCTGCAAGCCTCCCGGGGTGCCGTGGGCCTGGTAAATTCGTTTGCCGCCTGCGTCGCGACCTCAGCCATCTGTTTTGGTAGGCGCTCATCTTCCCGGAAAAATCCTGGAACCATTTCTCCACGTCCGCAACCTTGCTCGTGAATCCGTCCACCAGCTGCTCGCCCAGGCTCTGCCCCGTGAGGTTGTATTCCGGCGCAAAGTTTTGAGCAAATCCAGCAGTTCGTTTTGCGAACCGCTCATGATGAGCTTCTGCGCCTCGGCCTGGAGCTTCTGCTCTTTTGTGAGCTCCTCGTAATACTTGTCGTTGGCCTCCAGCTGCTCGTCCAGCTTCTCCTGCTCCGCCTCGACTCTGCCGTTAATTTCGTCAATCTGCGCCTGCAACGCCGCTTTCAGGTCCTCCCGCTCCTTGTCCTTGAGCCAGTCGTCCAGGTCCTTTTGTGCGTTCTGCAACTGCTCCTGCAACTTCTTCTGGTTGTAGAGGTCATTCTCGTATAAAAGCTGCTGCTCCAGCGAGGCAATCTGTCTGCGCTGCTTGCGTTCCTCCTCGGCTCGGTCTTCCTCTTTGGTCATCTCGTCCAGCGCGTCTATCTGCTTCTGAATCGCGTCAACCTGCTCGTCGCCCCACTTCTGCCAATTCTCCTTAGATTCGCTTAACCGCTCGGTCTCGATGCGCTGCTGTTTGGCGTACCGGTTTTCCAGCGCGCTTATCACCCCATCCGCCACGCTGTCAATACGGCTGATGGAATTGTCGCGAATCTGCTGCTGCATGTCGTAGAGCTCTTTTCCAGGTCGATGCGCGCCTGGGTACCCTTTTTGTAATCGTTTATCATCAGGCGGAGCTGCTGCTCCTGCTGCGCCAAGGTGAGCTGCCCGTAGTATACTTTCAGGTCATATTCCTGCCGCTGCAGCTCTTTTGCCAGGGCGTACCGCTCCTTTTCCAGCTCTCTGCGCGCCTGCACCCCGGCCTTGTACCCCGCAATCTGCGCGTCTATCGCGGCCAGCTCCTCCCGCAGGGTCAGCTGGTCCATCGCCTTTTGGTATTCCAGGTCTTCCTTGGCCTTTTGTTTGCGTAGCTCGTAAAGCTTTTCGATGATCTCCTGTTTCTCTTCCTTAGTCTTAGCGTGTTTTTCTTAAAATACGTTCCAGATTATCAATCTCTTCCTGCGTGGTGAGCTGGTCAAGAGCCTTCTTCTGCTCCATCAGTTCCATTTCCCGCTCCACTGCCGATTTTTTGGGCGTTCCGCCCCTCCGCCGCCGGGCGGCTTTGGCCTCGGAATATCCTTTATATCAGCCGGGTCAATTCCTCCTTCCCCCATCGCGGTTTGGAGGTCAGTAATTTTTGTTATCATCTTGTCTATCTGCTCTATAATTTGTTCTCCTTGTTCTTTAAAATTCTCGTTTGCAAACATTATCCCCGCAACCATGGCTTTCGCCGAATAGGCAGATGTCAGCGCCACCGCAAGGTTCGCTTGTATCATTAGTTCTTTAAGCCAGATGTCGTCTTCTATGCTGGGCAGCATCCCTTCAATTGCGTCTTTTTCCGTTTCATATACCCCGGCTAGATACTCTACGCCCCTGGCTCTGTCTTTAGTGAGCTTTTCTGTTTTTAACAGTGGCGTTGTTATAGTCACGAATGGCTTTGACAGCAGCCTTTGCATTTGCAACTTCTCTATATTCTTTGTCCGTCTGTTTTAACGAAGAGGAAACCGATTGTAAGCTTGATGCCACATCCTTAATTGTCTTCCCCGCGGCTTTTTCTGTCTGTGTATACTTTAGCACTGCTGCCGATGTATCTAGATAACCTTTTTCGTCTTAACGAGCATATCGTATCGCCCTTTAGCCCCGGAACTCCTAACGCCATATCCCGGTTCGCCTGCTCAATCTCCCGATTAAAGCGATCCAGTATTTCTTGCCGAGCCTGATCGTACTGTTTCAAATTCTCATCCGAATCATTTCCGCCTAAAAGCTGCTGTTTTGCCTCTGCAAATTTTTCAAATACCTCTGCGTTGTCGCCTTCTCCTATAATGTCTCCCAAGATGGAATTCACAAAATTCTGGGCTGTATCAACATCGATATCTTCATCCGTAAGGAGCGCCGCAATTAATCCATTTTTTAATTCCTGAAGTCCGGGGCTTAGATTTTCTAGGATAACGCCGGCATCGATGGCCAAAAATTTTACAATCGCTTCATCGGCCTTAATCTCTCCCTCTTCTAAAGTCAGGCCAGTGGCAAGGGATTCTCTTAAAATATCTGCAATGAGCCCCTGTAACTCTTCAGGAATAGTTTTTCCTTCAGACTGCGCCGTCATAACGATGCGCCGCATTGTAGATCTTATGATGGGTTCTAGCTGCGCATCTATCTCTTGGATCTCTTCTTTTAAATTATCTATAATTCTTTGAATTTCATTTTGTCTACCTTCAGATATACCAGGGAGGGAGGAATTCTGCTTCGCTCTTCTCAGCACTAAGGTTATCCTCTTCTTCTTTTAGTTGCTTAATTAACTTCTTGCGTTCTTTAATTTTATCGTTGAATTCCTCATTTGACTTGGGCTTATCCTCCTCCATCTTGTCCAGAAGCGCCAGTCGGTTAATTGCAAGCTGCTCTTTCATAATCTCCAGATTGCCCGCCAAGAGCCGCCCCTCTTCGTCTATCGCCATCGCCGAAAAGCCGTATTGTTCTACAAGCTCTGCCCGGATATCCAGCATGCGCTGCGTGTCTTCCACAGATTTCGATGTTTTATTTTCTAGCTGCTCATATTCCGCGACAAGCCCTGCTGCGCTTATGTTTTCCTTGGGCATATCTGTAATTTCTTGGCGCATATCCGCAACTTTTGGTTTGCCTCCTTCTGCGCCTGTGTGATCATGTTAATAACAGAAATTAAGATTGAAATTCCCGCAAATCCAGCAGAAAATGCAGTCCCAACGGCAGATGCCCCTGCTGAGGCCGTGGCAAAAATGCCTGTCAATTCTACAACCTTTGCGCCCAGGCTTGCAATCTTGCTGATAACCCCCGTTGTATCTCCGGCAACATCCGTCAGTCCCTCGCTGATTGTAGCAAAAACATCGCTGGTCTTATCTGCAACTTTGCCGACATCCCCTATCGCATCTGTCGCTGTCTGTCCCTGTTCTGTAGCTCCTGATTGCGCTATGCCTTCTGCCGGCGCAATTGCGGGGCTCTTGCTCTTCTCCTCGTTTAACCTTCTTTGAGCTTCCGCCGCGCCCTCTGCCGCTTGTTTGTTTTGATAAAGGGCATCTGTCGTCTCATAGATTTCTCCTCTGGCATTGCCCATGGTGATGGAGTTAAATTCCTCCATCTCCTTTACCGCCGCTTTCATCGCGCCCGCAATCCGCCCGAAAGCTCCCGATATGTCCGAAGCCATTGCCGAAGTTTTGGCATTGATGTTCTGGCAGGCTTTTCCAATCTGCTCTAAAATTTTGGCCAATGCTTCCGCGCTTTCCTTTGCTTGCTTTAGTTCTGCATTTTGATTATTTGTTTCGCTCATGCTCCATCCCTCCTGGAAATAAAAAGCACTCAAAACTATGAGTGCTTTTTTATGATTTTATTGCTCTGCTAATTACCCTGTTGCTCTATTAAAAATACTGCTAATTTATATTTTTGATGTTTGTTATGTGGATAATCTTTATTATAACATTTGATACGATATTCCTTACCCCAATAATCTGGCAATCTTTCTCTTTCAAGCCCCATTCTGGCAATCTCATATGCTTCATCATAGCTTAAATATCCTTTATAGCTTGAAAGCACCGATGCGACAACCACCTTTGCAAATTCCTCATCCTCAATAGATGTATAGATATTAACCTGCTGCTTTAATTCTCCGTCTTCCTTATCTTCTGTGTAAAAAGCTCCACAGTGAAATCATAGTAGTTGAGGAATTGAGTATAGACTCGTGTTGACCCAAAATACGCAGACTCCTCCTTAATTTTCACAGGATAATACTCGCCATAGCCATGTTCCTTCATCTTTGCCAGATACTCTTCTTCCATCGCTAAAACATTCTTGTTTTCCTTTTTTGGCGAAGGCGGCGGCGTATACCCCGGAATCTCTGGTCGAATGCTCCCATTAGGCATCAAGATTGGCGTAGGCTCTGCGCTCCTTTGCTGGCTCTCTTCGGAAGGCATCGCCAATTCAATCCCCTTTCCAATACAAATGACCAGCACTCCTGAACAAATTATCGATGCCAATGTTGCAAGAAATCTCTTCATTTCCAGTTTCCTCAGATGGGTTTCCTCCATTTTATCATCCCCCGGGTCGCCTTCAATCAGCCTGTCCACCGGAAAAATCCAACTTCACCGCCAATATACCGTTTATTTCAATTTTCTCTCGCCCTGCTCCGCGCTGTTTTTGCCTCTATAAAGCCAAAGGGCGCCGGATGCCCGCGCCCTTGCCTTTTTTATTCCCTTTTTATCTTGTATCCAGTTCGCTATTTCCCCGGGCGATTTCCGCCGGTTTTTCTACCATTGCTCCGCCGTGACAATGCTGTCCGCCTCCTGCTCCTCTTTGTTCAGCTTGTGCATGTCGTTGTAAGCGTCAATCACGGTCAGAAATTCGTCCAGATAGTAGTCGTCCAGCAGCGTCCTTTTCCCTATTCCGATGCTTTCTCCGACGGCGATCCATCGCTGGAGCCAGTTTTCTGTGCCGGCAGCTTTGCCTTCAGCAGCCCCGACACGCTCTTGAAAAAATCCGTCAGGTCATTGAGCGCCCAAAACGCCTGCACAACGTCCAGCAGTTCCTTTGGCGTCAGCTGCTCCAACACAATTTCCTTCTCCACCCCGATAACCTGGCAGATTACCTCAATCAGCCGCTCGGGCAGCACAACAAGTAACTTCCCCAAAAGCGAAATCGCAAACGCCTCGTCCGCCGTGCTAAAGCTCTGCACAATCTCCGCCATGCTCTTGCCCGGAAACAGCTCGTGCACGATGAGGTTCGGCAAATCCTCCATCTCCCGCATCGCCGCAATGTATTGTCCAATCGGCACCTTCCGCATCTCGATGCCGTGAATTTTCTTACTTTTAGGCAGGCTCATCCCCGCCGATTTATTTTGAAACAGTGCCATCTGCTCGTATCTCCTTTTTTAAAGCCGCTTTTTTAAATGGGGCGGTTTCCCGCCCCGTCTGTCCTAAGCCCCAGCGTCCGCTTTGGGGAACTGCTCAATCTGGTTGAGCCAGTCGTAGTTCGTGCCCGTGCTGTCGAAATGTCGCGAATCTTGCCGTCCGCCTTGCGCTGTGTCGCGCGCAGGGTCAGCTGATAAGCGGCGATATCGCCGGTGTCGCCCTTGGAAGCATGGTCAACTTTGACGCTCAGAAGCTTCACCACATAATGCTTGAACATGCGGTAGGTGCCGTCCAGCTTCATCGCCGCATAGCCAAATGCGAATTCCGGGGCCAGGTCGGAAGCCTTGAAGGTGTAAACCTTTTCAGTCTCGTCGTAGGAACCGCCGGAAAGCTTCGCCTCCAGTTCGGGGGTGAGCTCCGCCACCGTGAACGTCAGGTCTTCATACTGGAAATCGCTGCCCGAATCATAAACCCCATCGTCAGCGTAGATCGTGTATTCCGATCTGCTCGTGTCCTTGGTCAGCTGCTGCGCGCCGGGAAGCGGAACCATCGTGCTCGTGGCGTATGCCTCCCTCGCTGTTCGTGGTGATGGGCCAAAGCCGTGCTGCGCAAAATCCTTTGAGTGCTGCCTTTGCCATTTGTTTTTCTCCTCTTTTCTTTTATTTTTACCGCAGGTCGCTTGTGCGCCGGCGGAAAATTTCATCCCTACAGCGTGTTCTCTCCAAACATCGCCACATTAAAACCGTAAATCCCTGCCCCGCCTGCCTGCTCTTCCGGGAGCAAAACCGGCAAGCTCTTCGGCCGGGCAATGCACCAGCGAACCTCTGAAAGCTTTATCATCTCTTCGTCCATGCCGCTGTCCAGATGCCCCACAATGCTGTGCGCCAGCGTGTATGCAGCGTCTTTGCTCTCCGCGCGCACCCGCACCTGCACAGTCCTCGTGCCCGTCCCAAAGTTAATTTCCCCCACCTCGTGGTTCGTCAGGAAAAGCCCTACCGCGCTAGCGCCCTCGCTTGGCAGAACGTCCCTGTCCACATTGGCGATCCCTTTTCCAGTCAGATAGTTTTTCAAATCCTCTAAGAAAATTGCCATTCCCTCTCCTCCTTTTTTAAAAGCCACGCTCCCGCCCCAGCGCATCTATTTTGCGGCTTTATTTTCCCACCCGGCCCATCGGCCTTCGTCTCTTTGCTACCTGGCAGATGGCAAGGGAAAAGCTTTTTTCTTCCCTCTTCCCATCCGCCAGATTCTTATGTATAAAGCTTATCATGCCCCGTCGGGAATTCAGGGAAACCTTACTTCCCCTTCTCCTCGCCTCTCCCCGCGCCGCTTGTTCGCGCTGTTGCCGCAAAAACCGGTCGTGCTTTTGCGCTCCGTGCTTCCATCCCCGTCCACATCCAGCGCCTCCGCAATCTGCTGCCAGCTCTTGCGGCCGATATAGCGCAGCGTCAAAATCTGGCGCATCTCGCTGTCCGCCACCCCGCGATAAACCGGTTCAGCCGCACCAGCTCCTGCCAACACCGCTCCAGCTTCGCTTCCAAAACAGCTTTTAAATCCGCAATCTGAGCGGCATACTTCCCCACCCGATCTCCCGCCCCGCTCTGCCTGGGCATTCCGGTAACCTGCAACGTCGTCCCAGTCGCCGCCTCCTCCAGCTCTCTTAGCCGGAGCTTGTCCTGCTCCACTTCCATGCATAAATACGCCAGCTGTGAAAGCTCTTCTTTTGTCATGTGCTCCTCCTTTTCTGCCCCGTGCAATTGCTTTCGTGCTTTGATTCGATTCTCCCTTCCATTTCGGATTGATTGATTACGAGGACATTTGCAATCATCCGCTTACAAATTCTTTTTTATCGTATCTTTTTAGATACTTCAGGATATCATTTGCCCGCAGTCGCTTTCGTCTGCCTCCATGTGTATCTTGTTAAGATATCTATAAGATACCTTTCTTCAAGTTTCCTGTCAAGATATTTCCAGTCACCAAATTAGCGTCTAATCGCGATGTTCTTTTCCCGATTTTCCCCATAGCTTCGGCCTTTTTCCCCCCTCCGGCTCTTCCTCCCTCATTATATTGTCGCTCTTTCCACATTTTTGCGGCATAAAAAAGCAGGGCGCTAACCCCTGCCTTATTTCTAATGATATCGATGGGTGGTGATGCGCAGCCGAACCATTGCCCTGGCCAGCGCAATCTTGGAAGATTTGTTCTCAAAATGCTCTGTTGCTGGCGAATGCGCTCCTCGGCGCGGTGCTTTGCCTCCTCGGCGCGGCGCACGTCGATGTCCTCCGGCCATTCGCAGGCCTGCACAAACATGACGACGCCCTCGGGCAATACCTCCATAAATCCCTCGGTATTGGCCGCCTCTCTCCACTTCCCATCCTGTTTGATTGCAATCTCGCCCACGTCCAGGAGACGACCATCGGCGCGTGAGAGGCCAGCACGGTCATCTGGCCGTCCATACCCGTCACGGTAAGCGCCTCCACCTGCCCGGCAAAAAACTGCCGTTCCGGGGTCATGATGCTCAGCTCAAACGTCATTTACTGCATCTCCTTTGCCTTCGCCGCCACTTCGTCGATACCGCCCACCTGGAAGAACGCCGCCTCCGGCAGATGATCCACTTCGCCGCCGATGATGACTTCAAAGCTCCGAATCGTGTCCTCCAGCGGGACAAACCGACCGGGCTGGCCGGTAAATACCTCCGCCACAGCAAACGGCTGGGAAAGGAACCGCTGGATTCTGCGCGCGCGGTAAACCGTGGCGCGGTCCTCTGCGGAAAGCCTCGTTCATGCCCAGAATCGCGATGATGTCTTTGAGCTCGCTGTAGCGCTGCAAACACTCCTGCACCGCCTGGGCGACCTCGTAATGCCGCTTGCCTACAATGCCCGGGTCGAGAATGCGCGAAGAGGATTCCAGCGGGCTCACCGCCGGGTAAATGCCCATCTCCGCCACAGCGCGGGAAAGCACGGTCGTCGCGTCCAAGTGCGTGAAAATCGTCGCCGGCGCCGGGTCCGTGAGGTCGTCTGCCGGGACGTATATCGCCTGTACCGATGTGATAGAACCTTTGTCCGTAGAGGTAATCCGCTCCTCCAGCTCTCCCAGCTCCGTGGCCAGCGTGGGCTGATATCCCACGGCGGAAGGCATCCGGCCGAGCAGCGCCGAAACCTCGTTTCCGGCCTGCACATAGCGGAAAAAATGTTGTCGATAAAGAGCAACACGTCTCTTTGCTCCTCATCCCGTAAATACTCCGCCATCGTAAGCCCCGTAAGCGCCACGCGCATACGAGAGCCGGGGGCTCGTTCATCTGGCCAAAGGTCATGGCAGTCTTGGAAAGCGCGCCGCTCTTCTCCATATCGTGAATCAGGTCGTTGCCCTCACGGCTTCTCTCGCCCACGCCGGCAAATACCGAATACCCGCCGTGGTTCAGGGCAATGTTGTGTATCAGCTCCATGATGAGCGTCGTCTTGCCCACGCCCGCGCCGCCAAACAGCCCAATCTTGCCGCCCTTGGCATATGGCGCCAAGAGGTCAATGACTTTATCCCCGTCTCAAAACCTCGGTCACCGGCTTAATGTCGCTAAAAGCCGGCGGGTCTCTGTGGATTTCCCACTCCGCCGCCCTTGGCACCGGCCCTTTGTCGTCAATCGGTGCGCCGAGCACGTTGACCACGCGCCCGAGCACTTCCTTTCCCACCGGCACTTTGATGGAAGAGCCCGTGTCCTGCACCTTCGTGCCGCAGCAAAGCCCATCCGTCGCCTCCAGCGCAATCGCCCGAACAAGCCCCTGGCCAATGTGCGCCGCAACCTCCATGTGCACGCCGTCCTCTGCTTTGAGCAGGTTGTGTACCGCCGGGTTTTTCCCTGGGAACTGCACGTCTAGCACCGGGCCGCTAATTTTAATAATCGTACCTAACTCAGAGTTCTGCATTCGTCTCTCCTGTGTACATCAGCGCCTCCGCAGCGCCCGCAATCTCGGAAATCTCCTGGGTGATGGCCGCCTGGCGCGCCATGTTGTACTGCGTCTGAAGCTTTTTCAACATCTCATCCGCGTTCTTTGTGGCGCTCTGCATGGCGTTCATCCGGGCAAAGTGCTCTGCCGCGTATGCCTGCACCAGCGCGCCAAAGAGTATTCCAATGACGTATTGGGGCACAAGGAGCGAAAACAGCTCCTGCGCCGAAGGCTCGTAGAGAATATCGCTCATCTCGTGCGCCTCAATCTGCTCATAATCGCCCCGGACAATGGGCAGCAGCCTGCGGATGACCGGCTTATTTTTGCTCGCGCCGTAAAAGGAAGTATAGATGATGTAAACCTCGTCCGTCAGGTCGTCGTCATAAAGGTCAAAAATATCAAAAGCCAGCTTTCTGGCGTTGGAAAGCGAAGGGTCCTGCACCGCGCCTGTGGATTCAATATCCGGCTGAATGCCCCGGATTTGAAAACTCCGAAGCCACCAGCCCTACGGTTAAAAGGTAGGTCTCCTTTGCGCTCCTTGCGCTCCATAATGGTGTTGTATGCCAGGTTCAGGACGTTGGAGTTATATGCCCCCGCCATCCCCTTGTCGCCGGATACCACAACATACGTGCGCCGGTCGCCCTCCCTCCCCGTGAGGTATTCATGCGTCACAGCTTCGCTACTCTGCAAAATATCCTTCATCGTGGCTTGCACCCGGGAAAAATAGGCGTTGTTGTATTCGATGTGGCTCATCACCTTTTTTGAGGCGGGAGGATGACACAAGATGCATGGCATTGGTTATCTTTCGCGTCTGCTGCACCGCCGCAATGTGCGCGCGAATCTCATTTGTGTTCTGCATCCGCGCTCGCCTCCGTCTGTGCGCCAAAAGCTCCATCGCGTGCTCCAGTTCCGCCCGGTCGCCGTCTGAGAGCTCGCCCGTGGCATCGATGAGCTTCATCACTCTGGCGCATGCGTCAGAAAGGAATTCAGGAGCTTGCTCTTATACTCGCTCACTTCTTTCGTATCTACCGCTGTGAAAATCCCCTTCTGGTATGCGATTAAAATCGCCACCTGCTGCGCCAGCGAAGGATGTTGTCCTGGGGCTGCTTGGTAAGCTCCACCAACCGCTCGCCCCTGTCCAGCATCTGCTTGGTAGAAGCGTCGATGTCCGAGCCAAACTGTGCGAATACCGCCATCTCGCGATACTGCGCCACGTCCAGTCTCATGCTGCCCGAAACCTTCTTCATCGCCTCGTGCTGCGCCGCGCGGCCACGCGGGAAACGGATAAGCCCACGTTCACCGCCGGGCGAATGCCCGCGTGGAAAAGCTCGGTCTCTAAATAAATCTGGCCGTCCGTGATGGAAATCACGTTGGTGGGAATGTATGCGGAAATATCCCCCGCCATGGTCTCGACAATGGGCAGCGCCGTCATAGAGCCCCCGCCCATCTGCGGGCTCAACTTTGCCGCGCGCTCCAAAAGCCGGCTGTGCAGGTAAAATACATCGCCCGGGTATGCCTCGCGGCCCGGCGGGCGGCGGAGCAACAGCGACATCGCCCGGTACGCCACAGCGTGCTTGGAAAGGTCGTCATAGATGACCAGCGCGTCCCTTCCCTCATACATGAAGTGCTCTGCAATGGCGCAAGCCGCGTAGGGCGCGATGTACTGCATGGCCGCGCTGTCGCTGGCCGTAGAGCCCACAACCACCGTGTGCTCCATTGCCCCCGCCTGCTCCAGCGTGTGCACCAGCTGCGCAATCGTCGAGGCCTTCTGCCCAATCGAGCAGTATACGCAAACAACGCCCTTGCCCTTCTGGTTTAGCATGGCCGAAAGCGCAATGCTCGTCTTGCCCGTCTGCCGGTCGCCGATGATGAGCTCTCTGCCCCCGGCCAATGGGAATCATGCTGTCGATGGCCAGCAGCCCCGTCTCCATCGGCGTGTCCACCGGCGCGCGCTGCATGATGGTGGGCGCGGGGCTCTCGATGGGGCGGTATTTGTCCACCACCAGCTCTTCCCCGTCTAACGCCCGGCCAATCCGGTCGACAACCCTGCCGAGCAAAGCCTCGCCTACTCCAATATCCGCAACGTGGCCCGTGCCGCGCACAATCGAGCCAGAGGCCACTTCGCTGGCGCCCGAAAGCAGCACCGCGCCTACCCCGTCCAGCCGCAGGTGCAGCGCCAGGCCGTAGGAATCGTTCTCAAATTCCAAAAGCTCGCCGTAGCGGCTGTGGGAAAGGCCCGAAACCTGCACAATGCCGTCCGCGCAGCTCGCCACTGTCCCGTATTCGTAAATCTTGGGCTCATATGTATAGCGGTTAATCTTTTCCTTCAGGAAAAGGCCAATCCCGCTCGCGTCAAACTCTAGCATTCCTTTTCCCCCTAGTCAGATAAGCTGCGCTGCATCTCCAAAATCTGCGTCTTCAGGCTGGCGTCGTAAACCTTGCCATCCGCGAAGATGCAAAAGCCCCCGAGCAGCGTCTCGTCTTCTATTATCTTGAGGTCGGCCTCCCTGCCGAGCAGCCTTTCCATCCCATCTTTTATGGTTGAAATAAGCGCCTCGTCATAGGGCGGCGCAACCCGTACCGTCACGTCCCCATCGCTATTTAACCTCGCGAAAGAATGCGTCGGCCACAGCGCGGTTGTCCTCTAAGGAAACCTCCCGCTTTAGGATCTGGCCTGCAATCTGCGTCGCAACCTCTGCAACTTCCTCCTGCATGCCCTCCATGGCGCGCTTCTTTTCCTCAAGCGCCTTCTGTTTTTGCCTCGGCAACAATCTGCGCAGCCTGCTCGTTTGCAGTTTTCGTAATGCCCTCTGCCGCAAAAGCGCCTTTTGCTCGCCCTCGCGGATGACTCTCTCGCCTTCTGCTCGCTATCGGCAATCTGCGCCTCATAAGCGGTCTTGCCCTCTGCCGCCGCCTGCTCTAAGAGGCGGGCATGCTCCATCTGGTGCTCAATTTCGCGGCCCGCTCGTCCATAAACTTGCGCACCGGCTTGTAAAGCAGCATCCGAAGAAGAATGTAGGTCACGACAATGTTCACAATATGGATGAGGATATCCAGTGGATAAAGCTCCATTTCTGCCTCCCTCTAACGCCCTATTTTCCCAGCGTGAACATCATGATCAGCGCGCTGACGAACCCGTAAATAGCCGTAGACTCTGTAAGAGCCAGGCCGAGCAGCAAAATCGAGTTGATTTTGCCCGAAGCCTCAGGCTGGCGTGCAACCGCCTCCACAGCCTTGCCCGTTGCCAGGCCCATGCCAAGACCAGCTGCCGCGCAGGAAAGCAGGCAAAGCGCCGCTCCAATTGCAATATAACCGATATCCATTTCTATACTTCCTCCTAAAAAATTGCTTCC